>Ga0209123_1000011_pt1 | contig 418400 bp, 382 predicted proteins | sample BarGraIncu00431A_FD_184500 | JGI IMG/M metagenome (GOLD analysis project Ga0209123, IMG submission 184500) | Arctic peat soil microbial communities from Barrow, Alaska, USA - Barrow Graham LP Incubations 004-31A (SPAdes) (version 2) | ecosystem: Environmental > Terrestrial > Soil > Wetlands >...
ACGTAATAATCTAATCATAATAAATAAACATAAATTTTTAAAACTTCAGTTATACTTTTCAATTTTCACTTCAGTATGTGTTATTACCTGGGGACTGATAATAGGATTATATAATTTGCCTAACATAAATATACTACTATCTCCATTGTTATTCCCTTTTATGAATTCTATAATAAACCCAATAAGTAGAATTAGAGGATATATAAAATACGAGTAAATATATAATAATACTACGCAATTTTCTAAAAAAACGTCACAACTATTAAAACCGAATAATTCCTTAAAATAATATTGTACATCAACCCAAAAGGTAGCAATGCCTTTTTTCTTTTGCTTAGATTGAGGATAAACTCCTTTTTAATAGATATATTGGATTATTTTATATGTTGATATCAGTTAGCTTTAGGCTATTTTAAATTCCTGTTGGTGTGATTCAGAGAAATGTTGGCGAGACCTCTATAAAAAAATATGATAGTAATATCCGCTTTTAACATCTTTACTAAACATATATATATAATAACAAATATGACTTTTCACCGAAGTGACTTGCAATAAGAAGTGAAAAAACATTGAAATTCCATTTATAAATTCTTCTTTTGCGTTATAAAATTACCGTAAGACTGCCAGGACGGCATAACAATTAATAATTGTTATGTCCCCCAGAGAGCTACCCAGAGGAAGTCTAGCGAACCTGAGGCAGGACGCCGAATGTGAGCGCATAACAATTAATAATTGTTATGTCCCCCAAAGAACAACCCAGAGGTAGGTAATTTTATATAAGCAAAAGATTAGAATTTGTTAATAGAATGTCACGTTTCGAGTTCGCTTGCAAGGTACGCAGGAGAACTTTCATGCTAATTATTCTGATTCATCTATAAAGTCTTCCCAAGCTTCATAAAGATCTTCAAGATCTGTTTTAATACTTGAGATTTGGTTATTTACATCAACACTGCGGATAGGGTTTGAATAAACCTCTTCAAGGCAAAGGTCACCGGTTAGCTTAGCTAGTTCCAGTTCAGATGAGGCTATTTTTTCTTCGAGAGTTTTTAAATCTATTTTCTTTTGTTTTTCTAGTTTATCTTCATCTCTCTTTTTCTTTTTATCAAGATTCATTTGGGTTTTAGACATACCATCATAAGCTTCTTCTACTTGGAAACGTAGGGGGTTTTTCTTTTTGTCTATGTAATAATTATAATTACCTAAATACTCTTTGAGTCCATCTTGGTTTAATTCAAGTATTTTATCAATTACCTTGTTTAGGAAATATCTATCATGAGAAATAACAATAACGGTACCATCATATCCAAGGATTGAATCTTCTAAAGCTTCACGAGACATAATATCTAAGTGATTTGTCGGTTCGTCCAGTAGCAAAAAATTAGCTTTTGATAACATGATTTTTAACAGATTAATCCTGCATTTTTCACCACCACTTAATGTGGATATATTTTTAAATACATCTTCTCCTATGAATAAAAATGCAGCTAATGCAGTACGTAGCTCTGTTGTAGTAAGTTTAGGAAAGTCATCCCATACCTCATCAATTACGGTTTTTTCCATATTTAAATTTGATTGTTCTTGATCATAATAGCCTACAAAAATATTTTTGCCTAATATTTTTATTCCCTTGTCACATGCCATTTTGTCCATTATGATTTTAAAAAGAGTGGTCTTGCCACGCCCATTTTCACCAATAAGAGCAATTTTTTCAGACCGCTTTACATCTAAATTTAGATTTTCAAACAGAAGATTATCTCCAAATTGTTTTGACAAATTTTCTATATGTAGAACGTCGTTCCCACTTTTGATTTCTGTTTCAAATTTAATTTTAGCTTCCCTAGGGTCACTAATAGGGGAATCAATGCGTTCCATTTTATCCAAGGATTTTTGTCTGCTTTCTGCAGCTCTTACACTTTTTTCTCTATTAAAAGATTTGTATCTAGTTATAATATCCTCTTGTCTTTTTATTTCTGAGCGTTGTAAATTGTATGCTTTTAATTGAATTTCATAATTTTTTTTCTTTAAGTCAATAAAATTTGTATAGTTTCCATTATAAGAATCTACATGTCCATTGATAAGTTCAAATGTTTTATTTGTAATAGCATCTAAGAAGAATCTATCATGTGATATAATAAACATAGTTCCTTTATAAGATTTTAGATAATCTTCTAACCATTCTATTGCATCTAAGTCTAAGTGGTTAGTAGGTTCATCGAGTAATAGTATATCAGGACCTTTAAGTAATAGCTTGCAAAGAGCAACTCTAGTTTTTTGGCCCCCACTTAATATGTTTATTGGTTTATTATAATCTTCTTCCATAAAGCCAAGGCCCTTAAGGATTCTGCTGATTTCAGCTTTATATGTGTAGCCACCGCGATTATTATAAAGTTCAGAGCTTAATGTATATTCTTTTATTATTCTATTATGATATTCTTCTTTTGAAGCATCATAAGGCTCACTCATTTTTGATTCTAAATCTTTAAGGCTCTTTTCTAGACTTATTAGATTATCGAATACTATAAGTGTTTCTTCGTATATAGTATTATTAGAATCTAATGAAAGGTCTTGAGATAAATAACCAATTTTTTTATTTTTATCTATAAAAAGTTCACCATTATCATGATCCAACTGTGAGGTGAGTATTTTAAACAGTGTGGATTTACCGGCTCCATTAGCACCAATAAAACCGATTTTTTCGCCCTCGTTTATACTTAAAGTTATTTTATTTAAAATAACATCTATGCCATAGCTTTTGTGAATATCCTTGCAACTTAGAACTATCATTGTTTTCACCTTCCCAATCGTCTAGTACTAAAATTATAAAGTAGCATTAAAATTATAAAATAGTTTTTAAATAATATAATTCGATTTTAATTATTATATTTTATCTAGCCTAAATATAATAAATAATGAAACTTTGTTGTTTATAAATATTAATTAATATCTTTAATAATCGATAGTACTAAGTATTATTGTACTATTTATCTTTAAATTATTGTAGTAAAAAATAAATATATATAGAAAATTAAATATTTTGACATTATAATATGGAAAAAAATAGTGAAAATATAATAAGAATTGTTAAATTTTTATTAAAATTAGTGTTAATATATAATAGTGTGGTAAAATAGTGAATATGAAATTTATGATGGGTGAAAAGGAGTGTAAGTTATGGAAATGAAAAAAAACATATCAATGGCAGTTATTAGAAGACTACCTAAATACCATAGATATTTAAGAGAGCTTTTAAGAAGTGATGTAGATAGAATATCATCAAAAGAATTAGGGGAAAAAATTGGTTTTACGGCGTCTCAAATTAGACAGGACTTGAATTGTTTCGGAGATTTTGGACAACAGGGATATGGTTATAATGTTAAGGAGTTATTAAACGAAATTAGTACAATATTAGGTTTGGCTAAAGAATATAATATGATAATAATTGGTGCGGGTAATATTGGGCAAGCAATTTCTAATTATACTAATTTTGAAAGATTAGCTTTTAACTTGGTGGGAATTTTTGATGTTAATCCAAAACTCATAGGGCTTAAAATAAGAGATGTTGAAGTAATAGACATAGATGAGTTAGTGGATTTTCTTAAAGCAACACCAGTAAATATTGGGGTTATTTGCGTGTCAGGAAATAGCGCACAAATAGTTTGTGACATGATGGTACAAAATGGGGTTAAAGGTATTTGGAACTTTGCACCAGTGGATTTAGATGTACCGCAAGATATAATTGTTGAAAATGTTCATTTAAGTGAAAGTTTGTTAACACTTAGTTGTTTAATGAATGAAACTTATAGTTAAAATATTAACAAAGTAAACAGTTAAATAATTAAAATATTAACAAATTTAACTAAATTAACAAAATCGGATACAATGTATTAAAAAAAATTTGCTATTGAAATAAGTAACTAGAAGATATATAATGTGATTGAGGCTAAAAGCTTCAAATTACATTTAGTTTGTTTGTTATATTATTAACAAGCATTTAATGAATGGATTAATTCGTAAGGAGTTGATTAATGTGGAATACAAAAATATTGTGCTTCAAAAGGAAGAGAAAGTTGCAATACTTACAATTAGTAGACCAAAAGCTCTAAATGCATTAAACTCAGAAACATTAAAAGAGTTAGATTTGGCAATAGACGAGATTGCTAATGACGACGGAATCTATGCAGTAATCATAACAGGTGATGGAAAGGCTTTCGTTGCAGGAGCTGATATCTCTGAAATGAAAGATCTTGACGTAATTGGTGGTAGAAAATTTGCTAATTTAGGCAATAAAGTTTTTAGAAAATTAGAAACTTTGGAAAAACCCGTTATAGCCGCAGTAAACGGTTTTGCGCTCGGTGGAGGATGTGAGCTTTCTATGGCTTGTGATATTAGAATAGCTTCCTCAAAAGCAAAATTTGGGCAACCTGAGGTAAGTCTTGGAATAACTCCTGGTTTTGGAGGAACACAAAGACTTTCAAGGCTTGTAGGACTTGGAATGGCTAAAGAACTAATATACACAGCAAAGATTATTAAAGCTGACGAGGCACTTAGAATTGGCCTTGTAAATAAAGTGGTTGAGCCAGAAGAATTATTAACAGAAGTTAAAGCACTTGCAAATACAATTGCAGGACAAGCTCCTATTGCTGTAAGTCTTTGCAAAGCAGCAATTAACAAGGGCATACAACTCGATATAGACTCTGCAATTTCATATGAAGCAGAGATATTCGGAGAATGTTTTTCTACACAGGACCAAACAAGTGGAATGACAGCATTTCTTGAAAAAACAGAAAGATCCTTTAAAAATAAATAAATTAGTATATAAAAAGATGGTAGATAAAACTTAATAAGCATTATCTACCTAGAAGAATAGCGAGGAGGGAAATTCATGAATTTCGGATTGACAAAGGAACAAGAACTTGTAAAACAGATGGTAAGTGAATTTACAATAAATGAAGTTGAACCAATAGCTGCGGATATAGATGCAACAGAAAGATTTCCGTCAGAAACTGTAGAGAAAATGGCTAGATACCATATGATGGGTATTCCAATATCAACTAAATATGGTGGAGCAGGTGGAGATAATATATCATATGCTATCGCTGTTGAAGAATTATCAAAGGCATGTGCAACTACAGGAGTTATACTATCAGCTCATACATCATTATGTGCAGTACCAATAGATTCTTTTGGTACTGAAGAGCAAAAGATTAAATATTTAATTCCGCTTGCAAAAGGTGAAAAACTAGGAGCGTTCGGTTTAACTGAACCAAATGCAGGAACAGATGCATCTGAGCAACAAACTACAGCGCTTTTAGATGGTGATAATTATATATTAAATGGTTCAAAAATATTCATCACAAATGGTGGAGTAGCTGATACATTTGTAATTTTTGCTATGACAGATAAAAGCAAAGGAACAAAAGGAATTACTGCTTTCATAGTTGAGAAAACATTTGAAGGATTCTCAATTGGTAAAAAAGAAGATAAATTAGGAATAAGAGCATCTTCAACTACTGAGCTTGTATTTACTAACTGTATAGTTCCTAAAGAAAACATGCTTGGAAAAGAAGGAAGAGGATTCGGTATTGCAATGAAAACTCTTGATGGAGGAAGAATTGGAGTAGCAGCTCAGGCTATAGGAATCGCACAAGGAGCTTTAAGCGAAGCTACTAAATACATGAAAGAAAGAAAACAATTTGGGAAACCACTTGCAGCATTCCAAGGTTTACAATGGATGGTTGCAGAACTTGATGTTAAAATTGAAGCTGCTAGACTTTTAATATATAAAGCTGCATGGAATAAAGACAATGGCATTCCATATACAGTAGAAGCTGCAAGAGCAAAATTATTTGCATCAGAAGTAGCAATGGAAGTTACAACTAAAGCTGTTCAAATCTTCGGTGGATATGGATTTACAAAAGAATATCCAGTAGAAAGAATGATGAGAGATGCTAAGATAACAGAAATATATGAAGGAACTTCACAAGTTCAAAAAATGGTTATTGCTGGAAATTTATTAAAGTAGGAGGGATTAAGGCATGAATATAGTTGTATGTTTAAAACAAGTTCCAGATACAAATGAAGTTAAAATAGATCCAAAAACAGGAACACTTATAAGAGAAGGAGTTCCATCAATAATAAACCCAGATGACAAAAATGCATTAGAAGAATCTTTAAGATTAAAAGATGAACATGGTGCGCACGTGACTGTAATTAGCATGGGACCACCACAAGCAGAAAAAGCTTTAAGAGAAGCACTCGCTATGGGCGCTGATGAAGCAATATTAGTATCTGACAGAGCATTTGCAGGAGCAGATACATTGGCTACATCTCACGCACTAGCAGCAACTCTAAGAAAATTAGACTACGATGTTGTTTTTGCAGGTAGACAAGCAATTGATGGAGATACAGCGCAAGTTGGACCAGAAATCGCAGAACATTTAAACCTTGCACAGATAACATATGTTGAAAAGGTTGACATAATTCAAGGCGGATTAAAAGTTAGAAGAGCTTGGGAAGACGGATATGAAAACATAGAAGTTAAGACTCCTGTTCTTTTAACAGCAATAAAAGAGTTAAATGAGCCAAGATATATGAACATAAAGAATATTTATGATATGTTCCAAAATAAAGAAGTAAAAGTTTGGAATGCAACAGATATAGGAGCGGACGTAGCTCTTCTTGGACTTAAAGGTTCACCAACAAAGGTTAAAAAATCTATGACTAAAGAACCAAAAGGAAAAGGCGAATTAATAGATTTACCAGCTAATGAAGCTGCTTTATATGTAGTTTCTAAATTAAAAGAAAATCACTTTATCTAAGATGTAGGAGGGAGCAATCAATGAATATAGCAGATTACAAAGGCGTATGGGTCTTCGCTGAACAAAGAGACGGAGAACTTCAAAAAATTTCTTTCGAACTTTTAGGTAAGGGACGAGAAATAGCAGATAAATTAGGAGAAAAATTAGTAGCTGTATTACTTGGAGATAAAACAGATGATATGGTTAAAGAATTAGTAGCATTTGGAGCAGACAAAGTAATAGTAGCTGAGAGTCCATTATTAAATCATTTTACAACTGATGCATATGCAAAAGTTATATGTGATCTTGCAAACGATAAAAAACCAGAAATAATTTTTATCGGTGCAACTTATTTAGGAAGAGATTTAGGACCAAGAGTATCAGCAAGACTTTCGACAGGACTTACTGCTGATTGTACTTCATTAGATATTGAAGAAGAAACTAAAAATCTATTGATGACAAGACCAGCATTTGGAGGAAACCTAATGGCTACTATAGTTTGTGGAGATCATAGACCACAAATGGCAACAATTAGACCGGGAGTTTTTGAAAAATTAGCTGAAGATAAAACTAGAAAATGTGAAATCGAAAAAGTTACTGTAAACCTAAAAGAATCAGATATCAGAACTAAAAGTTTAGAAGTCGTAAAAGTTGCTTCTGTTTTAGCAGATATCGGAGAAGCTGATATAATTGTATCTGGTGGTCGTGGAGTCGGAAGTAAAGAAAACTTCTCATTCCTTGAAAAACTTGCAACTAATTTAGATGGAGTTGTAGGTGGTTCTAGAGCAGCAGTTGAAAATGGTTGGGTAGATAAGTCAGTTCAAGTAGGTCAAACAGGAAAAACTGTAAGACCAACAGTATATATAGCATGTGGTATTTCAGGTGCAATTCAGCATTTAGCTGGTATGTCAGATTCTGATTTTATAATAGCTATAAACAAAGATGCAACAGCACCTATTATGAAAGTTGCAGATCTTGCAATAGTTGGAGATTACAGTAAAGTTATTCCAGAGCTGATAGCGCATATAAATACATTAAGAAATAAGTAATAGAATCAATAGTATTTAAATGAACTTGCTTTAGTGCTAAATTAAACCATTAAAGCAAGTTTTAAAAACATATACTACATATCTATTCTTAAAAATATAATTTGAGGAGTGTGCTATTAATATGGGAAAAGTTTTTATACTTGGAGCAGGAACTATGGGAGCAGGTATTGCTCAAACATTTGCAGCTAAGGGATTTGAAGTAATACTAAGAGATATTAAAGATGAATTTGTAGATAAAGGACTTGCTGGAATCAAAAAGAATATGGAAAGATTAGTTACAAAGGAAAAAATCACAAATGAAGAAATGGAAGAAATACTTTCAAGAATTACAGGAACTACTGATATGAATTTAGCAGCAGACTGTGATTTGGTAGTTGAAGCTGCTGTAGAAAATATGAAAATAAAGAAACAAATTTTTGCTGAGTTAGGTACCATATGTAAACCAGAAACTATCTTAGCTTCAAATACATCTTCACTTTCTATAACTGAAGTAGGAGCTGCTACAAACAGACCTGATAAGGTTATAGGGATGCATTTCTTTAATCCAGCTCCAATGATGAAGCTTGTAGAAATAATTAAAGGAATGGCTACATCTACCGAAACTTTCGATGCAGTTAAAGAAATGGCAATTGCTATCGGTAAAGATCCTGTAGAAGTTGCTGAAGGTCCTGGATTTGTTGTAAACAGGATATTAATTCCAATGATTAATGAAGCAGTAGGGATTCTTGCAGACGGTATTGCATCTGCAGAAGATATTGATAAAGCAATGAAGCTCGGCGCTAATCACCCAATGGGACCACTAGCATTAGGCGATCTTATAGGACTTGATGTATGTCTTGCTATCATGGATGTTTTATATTCAGAAACTGGAGACTCTAAGTACAGAGCTAACAGTCTTTTAAGAAAATATGTTAGAGGTGGATTCCTTGGTAGAAAAACTAAAAAAGGAATATTTGATTATTCAAAATAATATAATGTTTTAAAGAATGAATTTAGAGAGTATCGTAACTTACCAGGGTTATGGTACTCTTTAAATTTTTAATACGTATATCTATTGTTTTGTATAAGGAGTTGAAAATAATGACATATTCCAAAGAAAATAGAGAAGACATTATCAAAAAATCACATGATCGTTCTCGGGCATACGGCATTCTTAGGGAACAAGTAGTATCGAGAAAAATTTTACGAGGGCAAGAAGCAATTGATAAAATAAAAAGTAATGAAGGGATAATTAAAATAGCAACTCCCTTTATGAAAATTATTTATGACTTTTTAATAGGATCAGGATTTTTTATTATATTGACGGATAAAGAAGGGTGTATTCTTAATATAGTCGGAGATAAAGGTATATTAATTGCGGCAAAGGACATGGATATGGTAGTTGGGGCATATATGGATGAGAAAAGTATAGGAACAAATGCCATGGGAATAGCTATAAGTGAAGATTTGCCTATTCAAGTATCTGCAAGAGAACATTTTGTAACCGCATATCATAAATGGACTTGCTCTGCAGCTATTATCCATGATGAAAATGGTTTAATAATTGGAACTTTAAATTTAACTGGAAATAGTAAGCTAGTACATCCTCATACTTTAGGCCTTGTGGTGGCGGCTGTAAAATCTATAGAGGTTCAGATTATTAGCGAAAAAATTAAAGTTGAACTTGCAAAATCATATTTATATATGAGTACAATCATGAATTCCATAGAGTATGGTATTATAGCTGTAGATGTTTATGGGGTAATTAGAAATATCAATAAAACATCATGCGATATGCTTAAAATAGATAAAAAAGAGATATTAAATAAGTCTATAGAAGAAGTATTATATAATTGGCAAGAAATATTTGAGCAAGTTAAAAACAAAAAAGAATATCACGACGAAGAGATAGTTCTGATACGTAGTGGAGTGCGTGAAAGATATACCTTAAGCGCTTATGCTATTAAGGAAAATGATAATGATATTATAGGTATGGTTTTAACAATTAAAGAAATTCAAGAGGTTTTAAATTTAGTTAATAAATATACAGGGCGAAGAGCCAGGTATGTATTTGAAGACATTATAGGGGAAAGCTATTCAATAAAAAGGGTAATAAATAATGCCAAAAATATTGCAGCCACGACCTCAACTATATTAATTGAAGGTGAAAACGGAAGCGGTAAGGAAATACTAGCACAGGCAATTCACAACGCAAGTGATAGAAAAAATAATAACTTTGTGTCAATAAATTGTGAAGCTATACCTAAAAGTTTAATAGAAAGTGAACTGTTTGGGTATGAAGAAGGGACGTTTACTAAAGCTAAAGGGGCTGGAATGCCAGGTAAGTTTGAATTAGCAAGTGGAGGAACTTTATTCATAGATGAAATTGGAGAAATGCCACTTGATATGCAAGTGAATTTATATAGGGTTTTGCAAGAAGGTAGTGTAAGACGTGTAGGAAGTACTAGGTATACTCCTACAAATGTTAGACTCATAGTAGCCACAAATAAAGATCTACGACAAGAAGTAGAAAAAGGGACTTTTAGACGTGACTTATATTCAGTACTTAGTGTTATTCCTATTTGGTTACCGCCTTTAAGAGATAGAGAAGATGATATAATGCTTTTATTTAAACATTTTATAAGTGTAAAAGCAGAAAAGCTTAGAAAACCAATTCCTTATATATCTAATGAAATATATAGTAATATTTTAAATTATAACTGGCCTGGAAATATAAGAGAAATTGAAAAATTCGCTGAAAATATTGTTAATTTGGAAGGAAAGACTACCTTTGATATTGCTAATAAGCAAGATATAGAACAATGTATTACAAATTGTGAGAATGAAATATCTGATGATGATTTGTACATCTGTTCTTTGCAAGAGATTGAGGAGAAGGCAATAAAAGCATCCATTAGAAAATTTGATGGAAACATATCTAAGGTTGCAAAGGTACTAGGGATAAGTAGAAATACACTATATGTGAAGATGAAGAAGTATGGAGTAGAATATAAAAACACCAAATTTGATGAAGAATAAATAAATTATTATTTAACAAACGAAAAAGCTGAATAAGCGTACTAATAACTAACAGTGTCATATAAATTAACAATTAATTAATAAAATTGTTAATTTATATGACACTTTTTATTATTTTTTTAAAAAAATAAAACAATTACAATAAACTATGTTATCATAATATTGACTTAATTGGTTTAATGATATATTATTAACAAAGAAGAAAGAATTAAAAAATAAAAATTTAACAAAGTATTGTAGGTATAAGAGTATTTAGATATAAAAATACATACTACCATATTTATAAATGGAGGGATATAAAATGAATAGGTTTACTTTGCCAAGAGATATTTATTATGGAGAAAATTCTTTGGAAATGTTAAAAACTTTAAAAGGTAAAAAAGCAGTAATAGTTACTGGTGGAAGCTCAATGAAAAAATTTGGATTTTTAGATAAGGTTGAAGCTTATTTAAAAGAAGCCGGAATAGAAGTTAAGCATATTACAGGAGTTGAACCAGATCCATCTGTAGAAACAGTTATGAATGGTGCTGCGGTAATGAGAGAATTTGAGCCTGATTGGATAATATCAATCGGTGGGGGTTCACCAATCGACGCAGCAAAAGCTATGTGGATTTTCTATGAATATCCAGAATTTACTTTTGAACAAGCAGTTATACCATTTGGAATTCCAGACTTAAGACAAAAGGCTAAATTTATAGCTATACCATCAACAAGTGGAACAGCAACAGAGGTTACAGCGTTTTCAGTAATCACTGACTATAAAGCAAAAATTAAATATCCTTTAGCAGATTTTAACTTAACTCCAGATATAGCTATAGTTGATCCAGCATTAGCTCAGACAATGCCACCTAAGTTAACATCTCATACAGGTATGGATGCATTAACTCATGCATTTGAGGCTTATGTAGCAGGTCGTCATTCGAGTTTTACGGACCCGCTTGCAATGCAAGCTATAACCATGATTAAAGAAAATTTAGTTAAGTCATTTGAAGGTAATGTGGAAGCAAGAAATGAAATGCATATTGCACAATGCCTTGCTGGAATGGCATTCTCAAATGCATTACTTGGAATATCTCATAGTATGGCACATAAAATAGGCGGTGTATTCCATGTTCCTCATGGTTTAGCGAATGCAATACTCCTTCCATATGTTATAGATTTTAATAAAAAATCTTGTGGAAGTAGATACGCTGAAATAGCAACTAGATTAAATTTAGAGGGAAAATCTCAAGAAGAATTAATAGATTCATTAACTGATATGATAAGGCATCTAAATAAAGTTATGAATATACCAATTTCTTTAGCAGAAAATGGAATGAATAAAGAAGAGTTTTATGCAAATGTAGATTTTATAGCTGAGAATGCTTTGGCAGATGCATGTACAGGATCTAACCCAAGACCAGTAACTGTTGAAGAAATGAAAAAATTATTAGTTTGTACCTTTACAGGTGAAAAAGTAAATTTCTGAAATAATGTATTTTATGGAAATTCCTAAATTAAATTATAGAATTTTTATCTATAGGAAATAACTAATAAGAGGACAGGTAGTGAATAGCATCAATGTTTTTATGCTCTTTACACCTGTCTTTTTTTAAAATAAGATTTTTATGGTAACAGAATTGTTAATGAATTTAAATTTCAATTAAAATATTTTACACTTTTGTGGTATTATTAAAGATAATAAATATCTTATTATAAGTAAATTTTAAAGTTATTGCATAAAAAGAACAAAATCATAGATGGACATGGAGGGTTAAAAATGTATAAAATCGTTGAAAAAAAAGCATTAGCACCACAAATATTTTTAATGGATATAGAGGCGCCACGAGTAGCTAAATCAGCAAAACCAGGTCAATTTGTAATTATTAAAATGGATGAAAAAGGTGAAAGATTACCTTTAACAATATCTAACTTTGATGCTGAAAAAGGTACAGTTACTATTGTAGTTCAAACAATAGGTTGTTCAACAAAAGAAATGGAAAAGTACGAAATTGGTGATTCATTTTCGGATTTTGTGGGACCACTTGGACAAGCATCAGAATTAATGAGTGAAAGCATTGAAGAATTAAAGAAGAAGAAAATTGTATTTGTAGCTGGAGGTCTGGGAACAGCTCCGGTTTATCCTCAAGTTAAATGGTTAAGTGAGCAAGGTGTAAAAGCAGATGTAATAATAGGCGCAAAGGGTAAAGATTATGTGATTATGGAAGATGAGATGAAGAAAGTAGCAGGTAATGTATATCCTTGTACTGATGATGGTTCTTATGGATATAAGGGTCTTGTTACAAATAAATTAAAAGAATTAGTTCAAAATGAAGACAAGAAGTATGATTTGGTTATTGCAATTGGACCAATGATAATGATGAAATTTGTTTGCCAATTAACTGAAGAACTTGGAATATCAACTATTGTAAGCATGAACCCTATTATGGTTGATGGAACGGGTATGTGTGGAGGTTGCAGACTAACGGTTGATGGTGAGACAAAGTTTGCTTGCGTTGATGGGCCAGAATTTGATGGACATAAGGTTGATTTTGCAGAGGCAATGAGAAGACAAACAATGTACAAATCACAAGAAACATCTAAAACAGAAGGCATTAAACCTGGCTGCGGTTTAGAAGGAGGTACTAAGTAATGAGTATAAAAAAGAGAGTCCCAATAGCAGAGCAGAATCCAAAAATAAGAGCAACTAATTTTGAAGAAGTATGTTTAGGTTATACGCAGGATGAAGCAGTTGAAGAAGCATCAAGATGTTTAAACTGTAAAAAACCAATGTGTGTTACTAAATGCCCCGTAGCAATAGATATTCCTGGGTTTATCCAGCATGTTAAGAATAGAGAGTTTGCAGAGGCAGTTAAGGTAGTAGCTAAATATAGCGCATTGCCAGCTGTTTGTGGAAGAGTTTGTCCGCAAGAAACCCAATGTGAAAGCAAATGTATATTAGGTATAAAGGGAGACGCTATAGCAATTGGTAAACTTGAAAGATTTGTTGGTGACTATTCAAGAGAGTACAATGTTGATATTTCACAAACAAAACCTAAAAATGGTAAAAAGGTTGCAGTAATTGGAAGTGGTCCATCAGGACTTACTTGTGCAGGCGATTTAGCTAAAGACGGATATGATGTGACTATTTTTGAAGCACTTCATGAAGCTGGCGGAGTTTTGGTATATGGAATTCCAGAATTTAGACTACCTAAGGACACGGTTGTAAAACATGAAGTTGAAAACGTTAAGAAATTAGGCGTTAAATTAGAAACAAATGTTATTGTAGGACGAACTGTTACAATAAATCAATTAATGGAAGAGGAAGATTTTAAAGCTGTATTTATAGGCTCAGGTGCAGGACTTCCAATGTTTATGGGAATACCAGGAGAAAATTTAAATGGAGTATTTTCTGCAAATGAATTTTTAACTAGAAGCAATTTGATGAAAGCATTTAAAGAGGGATATCGTACACCTATAAGAGTCGGTGCGAGGGTTGCAGTTGTTGGTGGAGGAAATGTTGCTATGGACTCTGTACGAACAGCAGTAAGGTTAGGCGCAGAAGGTCACATAGTGTACAGAAGATCAGAATCAGAACTTCCAGCAAGAGCTGAAGAAGTTCATCATGCAAAAGAAGAAGGAGTTATAATGGATTTGCTTGTGAATCCAGTTGAGATACTAGGAGACGAAAAAGGAAATGTTATAGGTATGAAGTGTATAAGAATGGAACTAGGAGCACCTGATGCTTCGGGTAGACGTAGACCTATAGAAATTAAGGGCTCAGAATTCACAATGGATGTAGATACAGTTATAATGTCTCTAGGGACATCACCAAATCCATTAATTCCTTTAACAACAGAAGGTTTGGATATTAATAAACGCAAGTGTATAATTGCAGAAGATGAAACTGGTTTAACATCTATCGATAAAGTATATGCTGGTGGAGATGCGGTTTCAGGAGCAGCTACAGTTATATTAGCAATGGAAGCAGGTAAAAAAGCGGCTAAAGCTATAAATGAAATGTTAATAAAATAACAAAGTTTATGAAAATAACCCCGTGGACATCTGTTCATGGGGTTATTTGTTGTTCCCGCTAGATTTTTAATCGAAATAACCCTGGCGACATATGTTCGTGAAGAAATTTAATGTTCCCACTTGATATTCTTAGATAATAGAAGAATGATGGAGTATAAAGTGGTACAATTGATATGAAATTACATATAATGATCAATATATAGGTGCTCATTCTTGACAAAAACATAATATATTGGTATAAATATTGTAGACATTATCTTGTAAACACTTAAACATTAAAGGAGAATGTTACCAAGACATTAAAATTTAATAATACAATACATAAAAAAATATATATTGGGGGAACAAATAATATGTGTATAAAGATCGCTATAAATGGATTTGGAAGAATAGGAAGAGTAGCATTAAGAATTGCTTTAAATAATTTATATGAGGGAGCAGAAATAGTAGCTATAAATGCAAGAGCAAATGTAGAAACACTGGCACACCTTTTCACCTATGACTCATGCTATGGAACATTTAGGGGCGAAGTAAAAACACAGGGTAATTCATTAATAATAAACGGTAAAGAGATTAAAGTCTTTAATGAAAAAGAACCTAAGGACTTGCCTTGGAAAAAGCTAGGAGTAGATATTGTTATAGAATCAACAGGTATTTATAAAAACAGAGAACAGGCTATGCAGCATATTAAAGCAGGGGCTAAAAAGGTAATAATTACTGCCCCAGCAGAGAATGAGGATATAACGATAGTTATGGGTGTTAATGATGAAAAATACAATCCTCTAATACATCATATAATCTCGAATGCTTCGTGTACTACCAATTGTCTTGCACCTTTCGCTAAAGTGTTAGATGAACAATTTGGTATAGTTAAAGGAAGTATGACGACAATACACTCATACACTAATGATCAAAAGATATTAGATAAAACTCATAAAGATTTAAGACGTGCTAGAGCGGCAGGAGAATCAATAATTCCTACAACTACAGGAGCTGCAAAATTGCTGGCAAAGGTGCTTCCAAATCTAGCAGGCAAGATTAATGGGTCATCTTTAAGGGTGCCAACAGCGGCAGTCTCTATTACAGAAATGATATGTGAGATGGCAACAAAAGTAACTGTAGAGGAAGTAAATAATGCATTTAAATATGCAGCGCAACACGAACTAAAGGGCATCTTAGGTTACTCAGAAAAACCATTAGTATCCATCGATTATAAAGGGGATGATAGATCATCTATAGTTGACGGACTTTCAACAATGGTTGTAGGCGATAATATGTTGAAGGTATTAGCATGGTATGATAATGAATGGGGATATTCAACAAGAACAGTAGATTTGGTTAATCTTGTAGCAAGTAAAATGATTAATGCGAAGAATATGAAATTAGTAGTATAGATTCATAGATCCATGGGGACGGCTAACAATTATTAACTATTTACTGGTTAACAATTGCTAGCCGTCCCTGTTTGTTTTTTCTTGAAGTTATATGTCTGTGGGTTAGGGTTGATAAAATTTAAAACACAGGGTTAAAATGAAAAAAACTTGTTAGATATCCAAATGTTTTGATATAATAAGATTAAACGCTAGGAGGGTTATCTATGTTAATGGATAAAATCAATAAATATTACACTAAGGAATATGATTTTAGCTGTTCTGAGGTTATGATCTATGCAGCGTCGGACGAATACAATATGAATTTGCAAAGCGAAACATTTAAAACTATGTCATCATTTGGTGGTGGAATGGGTATCGAGAGTGTATGTGGAGCAATAACAGGTTCATTGGCGGTTATAGGTATATTGTTTACTAATGAAAAAGCACATGAAGGGACCAGAGTTAAAAAACTATGTCAGGAATTCTTCCTAAAATTTGAGGCAGAGTTAAGTTCGAATAATTGTAAGGAACTTAAAAATAAATATAAAAAAGAAGATATCGGTTGTAGGGTAATGATTGAGGCCTCAACGAAAATATTAGATAAAATTGTGTTACGTGAATTACAAATTAATAAATAAACTCATGAAAGGGAAAATTATGGATTACGAAAATATTGAATCATTTAATGAAGGTATCATTTTAAAAGGTGTAGTTAACTTTGAATTAGACCATATATTCGAATGTGGGCAATGTTTTAGATGGAATAAGCAGTCCGATGGAAATTACATAGGAGTGGTATACGGCAAGGTAATAGAGATAGAAAAGAAAGAAACGGTGGTGAAAATATATAATATAAATGAGGAAGAGTTTAATGATTTTTGGTGTGATTATTTCGACCTTAAAAGAAATTATTCTCTTATTAAAGAGAAATTCCAAACAGATCCTCTTCTTGAAAAGTCTGTTAAATTTGGACAAGGTATTAGATTATTGCAGCAGGAACCATTCGAACTTACAATATCATTTATAATTTCGTCAAATAATAGAATACCTATGATAAAAAGAGCTATAAATAATTTGAGCCAAAAATGGGGGAAAAAAATTGAATATAAAGGAGAGACATACTTTACGTTTCCAACGATTGTGGAGTTAGAGGGAGCTTCTTTAGAAGATATTCAAAGTTGTGGTCTAGGGTTCAGATCTAAATATGTAAAGAATACAGTACATGAAATATATACCGAAGAAGTTGATTTGGAATTTATTAAATCACAAGGCGATGATATTTGTCATGAAAAATTACAAAAACTTAATGGTATTGGTCCAAAGGTTTCAGATTGTATAATGTTATTTTCTATGCAAAAATATTCTGCATTTCCAGTAGACGTATGGGTTAAGAGAGCAATGCAATTTTTTTATTTAGCACCTGATGTGTCACTACCTAAAATAAGAATTTTCGCTAGAGACAAATTTGGAAACTTAGCAGGGTTTGCGCAACAGTATTTATTTTATTATGCCAGGGAAAACAAAATTAAAATAGAATAAATCAAAAGTAATTAAGCAAAATATAGAATAATATATAAAAATTAGTTTGTCATTGAATAATATAGAAATGAAGAGGATGAAAAATAATGAAGAGAATATGGAATTCTATCATAGAGAAGATATCAAAGAATAAACAATATATAATATTATCAGCAGTTTTGTTAATATTCTTATATATTGGATATGAATATTATTTCAAATTTTCATATATTGTGAAAAATCCCAATATGTTAAAAGAGATTGTTCTTTCTTATGGGGATTTAAGCATTTTAGTCTTCATTTTTATGCAGATTATACAAGTAGTTGTTTTTTTTATACCAGGTGAATTTATACAAATTGCTGGAGGTTATATTTTTGGTACTTTTTCAGGAGGAATAATATCTTTAATAGGGATTACATTAGGTAGTATAATAGTATATTTTATTGCTAATAACTATGGTAAACCTTTTGTTGAGAAAGTAATTTTAAATAAAAAAGTAAAATTTTTTAGGAAAATACTTAAAGTAGGAAGCAAAAAAATTGTTGTATTCATGTTTTATTTAGTTCCAGGAATACCGAAAGACGCATTAGCATATATATGTGGAGTATCAGATATTTCTCTTAAAGATTTTGTTATATATTCAACGCTCGGCAGAATCCCGGGGATTTTTATTTCTTCTTACTTTGGGCAGAAAATATATGATAAGGATATTACAAGTTTAATAATTATAAGTGTAACAATGGCTATTTTATTTGCAGTAGGAGTTTTTAAAGGCAATATTATAATAAAGAATATGACTAAAAAGAAAAAAACTTATTGAAACTATTTTTTATAAAAGATTATAAAGAATGTAGCCTTTTATTTTGGGATTTATATATACACCTTAACATTACGCTGCTTAAAGAAATCAAAATAATTATTAATATTGCACAATGAAAGAAAAATTCCTGTGGCAGTATTGTAATAATTGGGTCGGTGTTAATATCAAATAACCAATAATCATTTTTGAAGAAGATATGATGGAAAGTTGTGAAACTTTTATCAAAATTGATTAAAAAGGGTATAAGCAAGGTTATGGGAATTATGATAAGACAGATGGAACTAGTTAATAAATATTTTATTTTCTTGCGTTTTTTATTTATGATTATACCTATAATATTTATTAATATGGATACGAATAGCATTAATTTAAGATTATCAAATATAACTTTAACTTCTTTAAAATGAATTTTGCCATGATCAGATGAGGGTAGTGTTGGAAGATTAAATTCTTCTGTTGCATTTTGGGTTAAATATGTTATAAGATAATTATAATTATCTTTAAGAACCGGTTTACTCAAGGTTGAAGATTGTTCAATATTTAGAACATTAATATCAATATAGTATAATGGCTTAAAAAGCAAAGTAAAATATATGCTCAAAGTTAAAAAAAAGAAAGTAATACTTAAAATGAAAATTGTTTTTATTGAAAATTTAAAAAATGTGGATAAAATATTCATAAAATCACCTCTATTAGTGATTTTAACAATAAATGAATATATATTCAATAATAAAACTACATAAATTACAAATTTTGAATTAATAAAGCAAATAGGAGAAAAACTATGTAATTCAGAGATAAATACGCATAGTTTGTTTATTTGACTATATATGGCATAATATATAGAATAAATGAATTTGATATTATACTGATTATTAATTATCATGTAAGTTACAGAGCACGTTAGCACTCGAATGTGTTGAGTGCTAACAAAAATGAAAAAAAATATATGAGGAGGGGTTTAAATGAATATTAGACCACTTAGTGATAGAGTATTAATTAAAAGGTTAGTTGCAGAAGAAACAACGAAGAGTGGAATAGTCCTTGCAGGAGCTTCAAAGGAAAAACCACAAGAGGCTGAGGTAGTTGCAGTAGGACCAGGAAAGACTGAAGATGGAAAATTAATTAAAATGGAAGTTAAGCCAGGGGATATGGTATTATTCTCTAAGTATTCAGGAAGTGAAATAAAATATGATGGAATTGAGTATATCATATTAAAACAAGAAGAACTATTAGCAATAATTGAAAAATAATTATAATTAAACGTTATAACAATTAAATGATAATTAAACAATAACAATTAAATTATTATTATTTAATTGTTAGCGTATAGGAGGGTAATAAATGGCTAAAAACATATTGTTTGGAGAAGAAGCAAGAAGAGCTATGCAAAGAGGTGTAGATAAACTTGCAAATACAGTTAAAATAACACTAGGACCCAAAGGAAGAAATGTTATTTTAGATAAGAAATTTGGATCACCATTAATAACTAATGATGGTGTTACTATAGCTAGAGAAATAGAACTTGAAGATGCATTTGAAAATATGGGAGCACAGCTTGTTAAAGAAGTTGCTACAAAGACCAACGATGTAGCAGGGGATGGAACAACAACAGCAACACTTCTTGCTCAAGCTATTATAAGAGAAGGTTTAAAAAATGTTACAGCTGGTGCTAATCCAATGCTTATAAGAACAGGAATAAGAATGGCTGTAGATACAGCAGTTGAAGAGATTAAAAAATCTTCTAAGCCAGTAAATGGTAAAGAAGATATAGCTAGAGTTGCTTCTATATCCGCTAGTGATGAAGTAACAGGAGCTTTAATTGCTGATGCTATGGAAAAAGTAGGAAATGAAGGTGTTATAACTGTAGAAGAATCAAAATCTATGGGAACTGAACTAGATGTAGTTGAAGGAATGCAGTTTGATCGTGGATATTTAAGTGCATATATGGTTACAGATTCAGAGAAAATGGAAGCAAATCTTGATGAACCATATATTTTGATAACAGATAAGAAAATTACTAATATACAAGATATACTTCCAATACTTGAGCAAATAGTTCAACAAGGTAAAAAATTATTAATAGTTGCTGAAGATATTGAAGGCGAAGCTTTAAGTACATTAGTTGTTAATAAATTAAGAGGAACTTTTACTTGCGTAGCTGTTAAAGCACCAGGTTTTGGCGATAGAAGAAAAGAAATGCTTCAAGATATAGCAATCCTAACAGGAGGAGAAGTTATATGTGAAGAATTGGGAAAAGAGCTTAAAGATGTTACTGTTGAAATGCTTGGAAAAGCAGAAAGTGTTAAGATATCTAAAGAAACAACTACAATAGTAAACGGAAAAGGTGACAAGAAGGATATACATGATAGAATCTCTCAAATTAAAAAACAAATTGAGGATACTACATCAGATTTTGATAGAGAAAAATTGCAAGAAAGACTTGCTAAACTTGCAGGAGGAGTAGCTGTAATAAAGGTTGGAGCTGCTACTGAAACAGAACTTAAAGAAAAGAAACTTCGAATAGAAGATGCTCTTGCAGCTACAAAAGCAGCAGTTGAAGAGGGAATAGTGCCAGGTGGCGGAACTGTTTATATTAATGCCATTGTAGAGATTAATAAATTATTATCAGATGTACCAGATATTCAAGTTGGTATTAATATAATTAAAAGAGCTCTAGAAGAACCATTAAGACAAATAGCTACTAATGCTGGTGCAGAAGCTTCAGTTATAATAGAAAGAGTAAGAGAAAGTCATGGAGAAATTGGTTATGATGCGCTACATGGCGAATTTGTAAATATGAATAAAGCTGGAATTGTTGACCCAACAAAGGTTGTAAGATCAGCACTTCAAAATGCAGCATCTGTTGCAGCAACTTTCTTAACAACAGAAGTTGCAGTTGCGGATATTCCAGAAAAAAATGCAGCACCAATGGGTGGACCAGGAATGGGAATGGACGGAATGTACTAAAGTAATTTAAATTTTAATTAGAATTATTTGAAACAAAAATATATTATTATAAAAAAATTAGCTAGGTCTTAACCTAGTTAATTTTTTTAGTTTAATAAGAAGTATACATTGACAAAACCTTTAAGATTTACTATCATGGATATAATAACTTTTAAAAACTGCACACTACTCATATATCCCTTGAATATGGCAAGGAGCATCTACGGTCAGCCTTAAATTGACCACTATGGGTAATCTTAGTATGAACTTATTTTAGGTATGCTAATTTTACTTTATTAAAGTAGGATTTACATATCTTTTTTACTTTCTACCTTATTTAAAAATATCGTATATATAAATATTTTTATGCTAACTATAAAGATGAATATAAGGTTCAAATAAATAATATACCAGAATCTTGGTATGTTATTTGAATGTACCTAAATAGAATTACGAAGGAGTGTTAATTGAATGGCAAAGATATTAAAAAGAGCATATACTTTCGATGATGTATTGCTAGTCCCAAATAAGTCAGAAGTATTACCTAGGGATGTTAGTTTAGTTACTTATCTTACAAAGAAAATAAAACTTAACATACCTTTAATGAGTGCAGCGATGGACACTGTTACTGAATCTAGAATGGCAATTGCTATGGCTAGAGAGGGTGGAATAGGTATTATACATAAGAACATGAGCATTGAAAACCAAGCTATTGAAGTTGATAGAGTTAAAAGACAAGAAAATGGTGTAATCACGGATCCTTTTTTTCTATCTCCAGACAATATTTTGCAAGATGCTTTGGCATTAATGAGTAAATATAGAATATCAGGTGTCCCAATTACAACAAATGGTAAATTAGTTGGAATAATTACTAATAGGGATATAGTTTTTGAAACTGATTATAGTAAAGTGATTAAAGATATAATGACAAGTAAAAATCTAATTACTGCACCAGAAGGAACAAGTATGCAACAGGCTAAGGAGCTTCTTAAAAAACATAAAATAGAAAAGTTACCTTTAGTTGATAGTGAAAATAACTTAAGAGGACTTATAACAATAAAAGATATAGAGAAAACTTTAAAATTTCCTGATGCTGCAAAGGATGCTAGAGGAAGATTATTATGTGGTGCAACTGTTGGTGTAACTTCAGACATGATGGACAGAGTAGCAGCCTTAGTAAAATCATCAGTTGATGTAATAACTATAGATACAGCTCATGGTCACTCTTTTGGAGTAATGGACGCAGTGCGTAAAATAAAATCTGTTTACCCAGATCTTCAAATAATTGCAGGAAATATTGCAACAGCTGAGGCGACTCGTGATTTAATTGAGGCCGGAGCAGATTGCGTAAAGGTAGGAATAGGTCCAGGATCAATTTGTACAACAAGAATTGTAGCAGGAGTCGGAGTTCCACAACTTACTGCGGTTATGGACTGTGTTGAAGAAGCAAATAAGTACGGAATACCTGTAATTGCAGATGGTGGTATTAAATACTCAGGAGACATAGTCAAGGCATTAGCTGCAGGAGCTAAAGTTGTAATGATTGGTTCTATGTTTGCAGGTTGTGAAGAGGCTCCAGGCGAAATGGAAATATATCAGGGAAGAAGTTATAAGGTATATAGAGGCATGGGTTCACTAAGTGCTATGGCTTCTGGAAGTAAGGATAGATATTTCCAAGAAGGAAATAAAAAGTTAGTTCCAGAAGGGGTAGAAGGAAGATTACCTTTTAAAGGAACTGTTTTAGATACTATATATCAAATGGTAGGTGGTATACGATCGGGAATGGGATATTTAGGTTCAGCTACGCTTAACCAATTGTTTGAGACTTCAACTTTTGTTGTTCAAAGTTCAGCAGGACTAAGGGAAAGTCATCCACATGATGTATCAATTACAAAAGAAGCACCAAATTATAGCGTGAACAGCTAGAATAGATGAGAATAGCTAGAATAGATAAGAACAGCTAGTATAGATAAGAACAGCTAGTATAGACGAAAATATATAATTATAAAGATTAAGAACATTGGAGGAAGAACATTGATTAATAGAGAATTAGTTTTAGTAATTGACTTTGGTGGTCAATATAATCAACTTATAGCAAGAAGAGTTAGGGAGAATAATGTTTATTGTGAAATAATACCATATACATATTCAGTTGAAAAAATAAAAAGTATGAACCCAAAAGGAATAATATTCACAGGTGGACCTAATAGCGTTTATGCAGAGGGTGCTCCACAAATTGATAAAGAAATATTCGAGCTCGGTGTACCTATTTTAGGAATATGTTATGGTGCTCAATTAATTGCTAGGGCTTTTGGTGGAGAAGTTATAACAGCTGATGTTCGTGAATATGGAAAAATAGAAGTTGACCTAAATAAAGATTCTATAATTTTTACTGGGATAGAAGAAAATCAGTGTTGGATGAGTCATACAGATCATATATCTAAAGTACCAAAAGGATTTGAAATCATTGCAACTAGTGCAAATTGTCCAGTAGCAGCTATAGCGAACGTATCTAAAAATCTCTATGGAGTTCAATTTCACCCAGAGGTAAAACATACCCTATTTGGTGAAGAAATGCTTAGAAAGTTCCTATATGATGTATGTTTGGTTAATGGGGATTGGTCAATGTCTTCATTTGCTCAGGAGAAAATCAAAGCTATAAAAGAACAAGTTGGAGACAAAAAGGTACTTTGTGCTCTTTCAGGTGGTGTAGACTCCTCAGTTGCTGCTGTACTTGTACATAAAGCAATAGGAGATCAGTTAACTTGTGTATTTGTAGATCATGGTCTTTTAAGGAAAGATGAAGGAGACCAAGTTGAAAAAATGTTCAAGGGTGAATTTAAAATGAACATAATAAGAGTTAATGTTCAGGATAGGTTCCTAGGTAAACTTAAAGGAATAAGTGACCCAGAGCAAAAGAGAAAGATAATTGGAGAAGAATTTATTAGGGTTTTTGAAGAAGAATCTAATAAACTTGGACAATTGGATTTCCTTGTGCAAGGAACAATATATCCTGATGTAGTTGAAAGCGGCACTGCTACTTCAGCGACTATAAAAAGTCATCACAATGTTGGAGGACTTCCAGAAGATATGCACTTTAAACTAATTGAGCCTTTAAGAGAATTATTTAAGGATGAGGTTAGAGCAGTTGGAGAAGAGATTGGAATTCCTCACTACCTAGTATGGAGACAACCATTTCCAGGACCAGGACTCGCTATAAGAGTACTTGGAGAAATAACTCCAGAAAAATTATTTATAACAAGTGAGGCAGATGCAATATTTAGAGATGAAATTGCTAAAGCAGGACTCGAAAGTGAAATATGGCAATACTTTGCATGTCTACCAAACATCCAATCTGTGGGAGTTATGGGAGATGAGAGAACATACTGCCATACAGTTGCACTAAGAGCTGTAACTAGTTCTGATGGAATGACTTCCGATTGGTCTAGAATACCGTATGAGGTATTAGATAAGGTATCTAGAAGGATTGTTAATGAAGTTATGGGAGTAAACAGAATTGTTTACGATATAACCTCTAAGCCACCTTCCACTATTGAGTGGGAATAGAATGTATGAAGTCTACAAGCCTTATAAAATAAGTGCTTGCAGACTTTTTTTTTATGCTTTGATAGCAGGGTTTAGATCGTTATGTAAAAATTATCAAATAAAGAAAATTGTATAAATGATTGAGTTGTTTTAAAAATTGTGATAAGATTAAATAAAGTGGTAGTACCATTGTACCAATAAATAATATTTTTATAGAAATTAATTGAAATAATTTCAAAAAATGGTACTTTATAAAAATTTAAATACACAATTGTTCTATCAAGAAAACGGTTTTATAATGTAAAAGTGTAAAGGAGAGGGAAAGTATGAATATTTTGTTATGTGTAAAACAAGTTCCAGATGATTCTATTGAAATCCATTTGGATAATAAGACGAAAAAACCTAATTTGAATGGAGTCACTATGGTAGCAAATGCATTTGATACATATGCACTAGAGTTAGCAGTTCGTTTTATGGAAGCTAATGGAGGAAATGTTAGTGTATTAACTGTTGGAGCAGATGATTCTTTAAATACATTGAAAAATTGTCTTTCTGTAGGAGCTAAAGAAGCATTTTCTGTAAAAGATGATTTATATGCAGATTTAGACGGTACTTCCACAGCTTATGTTTTGGTAGATGCTATTCATAAAATTGAAAAAGACAAAGGTGAAAAATTTGATTTAATTCTTTGTGGAAAGGAATCCACAGATGAAATTACTGGTCAGGTAGGAGCAATACTTGCTGAAAAATTGGAGACAAGTTTTGTTAGTAGCGCAATTGAAATCAATTTAAAAGATGGTGGCATGGAAGTTCATCAAGAAACTGAAGAAGGATATAATATAGTTTCTTTAGAATCTCCAGCTGTAGTAACAGTAAGCAAACCAAATTATGATCCACGTTATCCTACTATTAGAACTAAGATGGCAAGTCGTAAGGCAATCATTCCAACTTACTGCGCAGCAGAAATTGGAGAGGTAAGACAAGCAAAAGTACGTTGCATTGAATATGTTGAACCTCCTAAGAAAGAGGCTGGTATCAAAATTAAGGAAAAAGATGCAACGCTAGCAGTAAGTGCTGCTATCGAGCAAATGAAAAAAGATAAGACAATCTAATTAAGGGGGAAAACGAAAATATGAAAGCATTATTGTTTATTGAAACAGATGGAGAAAAAGTATTAGGCGGAAGTCTTGAATTGATTAGTGCAGTAAAAGCATTAGATGCAGAAGGAACAGCCCTTATAGTAGGTAACAGGGTTGCGGCAGATACTGTAGCTGCTTTGGGAATTCCAGTTATTTTTACAGAAACTGTTACAGACTGTGATACTTTGACAGAAGTATTATCACAAACTGTTAGGCAGCAAAACCCAGATATTGTACTACTCGCAAATACAACACTAGCTAAAGATATTGCACCACGTATTGCAGGACGTATGGACTTAGGATTTGTAAGTGACGTAATAGAAATGAATAAAACTGATGGTAAGGTTATATATACAAGGCCAGCTTATGGTGGTACAGTTTTAGAACACATTGAAGTAGAAGGCACAGCCGTAGTTATAGTTAGAAATGGAACTTTTTCAAAGCCAGAGGCTGGTTCAAATGCAAGTGTTACAGAGAAAAAAGTAGAAATTCCGGCAAGTGCTGTTAAGGCGAAAATTGTTGATACAGTAATAGAGAATTGTGAATCTGTCAATTTAGAAGAAGCACAAGTTATTGTTTCAGGTGGACGTGGAATGGGAAATGCAGAAAATTTCAAACTTGTTGAAGAATTAGCACGTGTACTTGGTGGTGTAGTAGGTGCAACAAGACCAGCAATTGAAGATGGATGGATTCCTCGTACACACCAAGTTGGACAATCAGGAAAGATTGTGGCACCAAAACTTTATATTGCATGTGGTATTTCTGGAGCAACACAACATACATCCGGAATGACAGGTGCTAAGTATATTGTGGCAATTAATAAAGATGAAGAAGCTCCAATTTTTGAAATCGCAGATATAAGTATTATTGGAAATGTAAATGAACTTCTTCCAGTTATGATTGAAGAAATGAAGAAAGCAAAAGCAAAGTAAAGATTTTTTGTTCCTTAGGTTATCAATGAAAACAAAATAATGTATACAGCTTTATCATTTGGTAAAGCTGAGCAAGCATGGTGTAAGCATTTATTTTAATATCCATAAAGTAAATGTTTACACTAAATTTGTATAAATCATTGTGTTGTTTTAAATATTGTGATAAACTTAACTAAAGTGGTAGGACCATAGTACCAACGAATAATATTTTTATAGAAATTAATCGAAACAACTTTTATAAAATGGTATTTTATAAAGATTTAAATACACAATGGTTCTAACTTACAGAGTAAGGAACTTTACAGAGTAAGAAAAAGTTTAGAAAGGAATGATTATTATGGCTAAGTATAATCAATTGACAGAAGAATTAATCTTACAATTACAGGAGGTAGCTCCAGGACATATTTTAACAGGTGATGATATCAATGAAGATTATTCTCATGATGAAATGCCTATTTATGGAAAGAAAGCTCCGCAAGTTGTATTTATTGCACACTCTACAGAGGAAGTTGCTGCAGTAGTAAAAATATGTAATGAAAATAAGATACCAGTAACTCCAAGAGGAGCAGGAACAGGACTTGCAGGAGGAGCAGTTCCACTACTTGGAGGAGTTTTAATTGATCTTACAAAGATGAATAAAATACTTTCTTATGACTCGGAAAATTTTGTTGTTCATGTAGAGGCAGGTGTATTGCTCAAGGATCTTGCAGAGGATTGTATAAAACACGGATTACTCTATGCTCCAGATCCTGGTGAAAAGCTCGCTTGTTTAGGTGGAAACGTTTCAACAAATGCTGGTGGAATGAGAGCTGTTAAATATGGCGCAACACGTGATTATGTACGTGCTATGACAGTTGTTCTTCCAACAGGAGAAATTACAAAGTTTGGAGCTACAGTATCAAAAACAAGTTCAGGTTATAGTCTTTTGAATTTAATGATTGGTTCAGAAGGCACCCTTGGAATTATTACAGAAATGACTTTGAAAACCATTATAGCACCAAAGGAAGTTGCAAGTTTAATTATTCCTTTTGAAAATCTAGATGATTGTATTTCTGCTGTTCCTAAATTTAAAATGGCACACATGAATCCACAAGCATTAGAATTTATGGAAAGAGAAATTGTTTTATCTAGTGAAAGATATATTGGAAAGAGCGTATTCCCTCAAGTAATTAATGGAGTAACTGCAAATGCTTATTTACTTGTTACTTTAGATGCAGGTGATGAAGATGAATTAAATAACCTTATTGAACAAGCAAGTGAAATAGTATTAGAAGCAGGAGCAATTGATGTTCTTGTAGCTGATACACCTTCGAAAATTAAAGATGCATGGGCTGCACGTTCTAGTTTCTTAGATGCAATTCTTGCAGAAACAAAGTTACTCGATGAATGTGATGTGGTAGTCCCAATAAATAAAATTGCTTCTTATCTTGCTTTTACAAATAAAGTTGGCGAAGAGTGTGGATTAACTATTAAGAGTTTTGGACATGCAGGAGATGGAAATCTTCACATATACCAATGTAGTAATGATTTAGATGAAGCAGAATTTAAAGTAAGAGTTGAGAAATTCTTTGATATTATTTATAAAGAAGCAATAGATTGTGGCGGACTTGTTTCAGGAGAACATGGAATAGGTAGTGGAAAGATAAGCTATTTAACAGAGTGCGTTGGAGAAACAAATATGGAATTAATGAGAGGCATTAAAAAAACTTTTGATCCGAATGGTATTATGAATCCAGGTAAAGTATGCTGCCTAATAGATGATGCACGCTAATAAAACACAATTCTCAAACTAATATAAAAAACGAAAGGTAGGTAATTAATATGAATTTTATACAAGATGAAAATAACCAACAATTACAAGAAATGTATCGTGATTTTGCAGAAAAAGAGGTAAAACCAATCGCAAAAGAAATTGATGAAAATATGCGCTTTCCAGCAGAAAATGTAGCAAAAATGGCTGAAATGGGCTTGCTTGGAATTCCATTTCCTGAAGAATTCGGTGGAGCTGGAATGGATACATTAAGTTATGTACAATGTGTAGAAGAATTATCTAAAGTTTGTGCAACAACAGGTGTTATTGTTTCAGCACATACAAGTCTTTGTGCAACACCAATTTACACATATGGTACAGATCAGCAAAAAGAGAAATATTTAAAGCCACTTGCTTCAGGTGAAAAATTAGGTGCCTTCGGATTAACAGAACCTTCTGCTGGAACTGATGCTTCTTTACAAAAGACAACAGCAGTACTCGAAGGAGATAATTATGTATTAAATGGTAGCAAGATATTTATTACTAATGCAGGATTTGCAGACATATATATTATTTTAGCTATGACAGATAAGAGTAAGGGAACAAAGGGTATTTCAGCATTTATCGTTGAAAAAGATTACCCTGGTTTTACTGTTGGAAGTCACGAATTAAAAATGGGAATCAGAGGATCTTCTACATGTGAATTATTCTTTGATAATTGCAAAGTTCCAAAGGAAAATCTTTTAGGACAAGAAGGTAGAGGATTTAGCCTTGCAATGGCAACTCTTGATGGAGGCCGTATTGGTGTTGCAGCGCAAGCTCTTGGTATTGCAGAAGGTGCAATAGACGAAACTATAAAATATGTTAATGAACGTGTTCAATTTGGTCGTACTATTTCAAAATTCCAAAATACACAATTTGAACTTGCTCAAATGCGTGCAAATACAGAAGCTTCAAAACTTTTAGTATATCAAGCTGCATGTGCAAAGGATAATCATGAAAAATTTTCACATTTAGCTGCTATGGCAAAATTAGTTGCTTCTAGAAATGCCAGCGATGTAACAAGACGTTGTTTACAATTATTTGGTGGATATGGATATTCAAGTGATTATCCAATTGAAAGAATGATGCGTGATGCAAAAATAACAGAAATTTATGAAGGAACATCAGAAGTTCAAATGATGGTAATTGCTGGATGGATGGGTGTTAAATAATAGATAACTAAAATTAAATAAAAAACAGATGATCAGGAAGATGATTTCCTGATCATCTGTTTTTAATGGTATAGTTCATAAATTGCAACCGTAATAATCCTGTGAAATAAATTGTGTTGAAGCAAATGTTTAAGTCGATAATGCCAAAGAGCAAAAGAGTTTACAATTTATTGTTACTCTCGACATTGATATGACATAGTTACTTGTTATTATAAATATATAGCAAGTAGCTAGTAATTGAATTTTTAATTAGAGCCCCCCTTTAATTAAATATATAGATTATATAAGTAAGATGATAGTAATTGACTGGTGTAATTTAGCCAGTCTTTTTTACTTTTTTAACCTAAAATATAAGGCGATAAAAAGAGCGTAAATTCCTAGAGACATCAAACCTAGAGCGATAATGCCTATAAGCCAACGGCCATAAGGCTGATGCATAAGAGATAAAAGAGCGCTGTCAAAACCCTTAGCTTCATTAGAATCGGATGTATAAGCGGATATAACTAAGAATACACCAACTAAGGTAATTACAAAGCCTCGTGAAATGGTACCAAATCTTCCAAAGCCTTTAACCCATTTTAATTGGTATGTATTAAGTTTAATCAGGTCAAGATGATGTCCGAAAAGGGGCATAAATCCCTTGCGAACCTGAAAAATACCTATTGAGATTACGGTTATTGCAACCACAACAACCATCCATTGACCAAAAGGCATATCTAGAATTTTTGCTACATAGTTCTGGGTTTGGGCAGCTTGTTTACCAACATGAGCAGGTTTGGATCCACCTGTGAGAAGAGCATAAGTGGGTATCGCCAAGGAAAGGTAAGAAATTGCACCAAATAAATATCCTAATCTGGCTGAAATACCCTTTGTGTCGTTCTCTTTATTGAAAGGGTTTATGACAACTTGTATTAATCCCCATGACGAATAACATACAAGTCCTATTAAAACGAGCCATAATAATACTTGACCTTCGGGCTGTTTTCCTATCGTCGCGATGGCTCCTTGTTGATCTGTTGTATTTCCTCCGTTTCCAAACGCAAGAAGAAGTGCCAAGATTCCCATTACAAAAAATATAAAACCACGTGTAGCAAAACCTACTCGTGCCATGAATTCAGCGGTTGAATTAAAAGTATCGTTATGGGCTACATTTTCGCTTGTTTTTTTCAGTTTTATAATTGCATTTTTTTTATTTGCCATGAAAACACATCCTCACTTATTATTTTCGTAGTCTTAGAAGATATATCTGGATATAAAAATTAATTGTTATATTTATATTCCTAAATCGGTCTATAACAAGAAAGCTTAATATATTTAATCAGTACTATTACATACTAGAGTTTTAGCATTTTTAGAGAATTATACTATCTATTATAATATATAATGTAATATTTCTATTAGCAAGAGATTGTTTAGAATTCTCCATATGGGTGTAGAGATGCAAAGTATTAAAATTAAAGAATAAGGATTGGATATTATAAATTTGATTAAATTAAATGTCGAAAGTTGTTGAAAAACTAAGGGATATGTGTTATTATATAAACATAATATTCTAAATTTTATGAAAAATGCATATTGTCATGCATCTATAAATAAAATTGGAGTTAGGATAATATAATATGGAGGTGCAAAATGAAAAATTCAAACAATAAAGTTGAGAATGCAAAAGATAAAGTTATAGGAAAAGCTAAGGAGACGATAGGTAGTAACACCGGCAACCAAGAAATGGAGCTTGAAGGAAAACTTCAATATCAAAAGGGTGATTTAAAGGAAAAAGTTTATAAAACCAAAGAAAAGATTAAAGATACGTTAAATAAAAAATAAAAGAAACTATAAGGAGTGTGAGCATATGCTATCTATAATTGGTGGAATTGTTGTGATAATAATAATACTTAAACTTCTTAATATTTTTTAATAAAGAATTATCACATGGTTATTTTTTAAATTCACAATTCATTTTTATTATTGTCACTCTAATGACACAGAGAGTTGTTATTATAAGTACATAGAAAGTAAATGATTTTTTTAATTAGAGCCCCCTTTAATTAAATATATGTTTGATAGATATTAAAAAAACTGGTTGTATAACCAGTTTTTTTATTGCAGATTTTTTGGTATTTCAAAACTCTTTATATGTCTGTAATTTTCTACTGAAGGATGTTCTCCGTCAATTCTATTAATTTTCAAAAACCTCATGTCCCATAAATCATACATATATTAATTGTAAAAGTGAAATTGACAAAATCAATGTTAAGCAAGTTATTAAAAATATTTTTCTAGGATTATGCACAAAATTGTACAAGCCTAAATAGTATGTATTATACAAAAGCCTAAAACTAATATTTTATTAGGTGGATATATCATTGTTATTTAAATGAATAAAAAAATATGGAGGGACAAAATGAACGGAGTAAGACCAACAATTATAGTAACATGCCCTCATAATTGTGAGGAATGTGTTTCTATTTATAGAACCATAAAGGTAATGTTCCATGAGTCAGTTTACCCTGCTGTGAATTATAAAGATATAAAAGTTATAGATTCGCACCACGTAGAAGTAAAGGTAAAGACTTGTATTTATGAAAATACACTTTTTATAGATATATGTGGATCACTAGACTATGACACAAAATATTATGTAGTGATTCCAAAGGATTGTGTAAAGGATTTAGAATGTAATTTATTCTGCCCAGAATATGTATTCGAGTTTACTACAGAAATAAACAAAAATTTATTGTTTATAACAAGAACAGAGCCACAAAATGAAGATAAATGCGTTGATATAAATACAAATATAGTTATAAACTTTAACAAAATTATAAAAGAAGGTAAAGAGTTTGACGATATTAAATTAATAAGTTGTGATGGGAAATGTATAAAAATTAAAAAAGAAATATGTGAATCAGCTTTAAAAATAGATTTATGTGAAGAGTTAGAATACGAAAAAGAATATAAATTGTTTATACCAAAATGTGCAGTAAAAGATTGTAAAAATATAACAATGGAAAAGAGCTATACTTTAGAATTTACTACAGAGGAAGAAAAAAAATTATTTGTAGTATGTACAAAACCAGTAGATGGAGCAGGTAATGTTGATACCTGTGAAGAAATAGTTATAACTTTTAACTCGAAAATAGAGGAAGGCAAAGATTTTTGTGAAATAAAACTATTTGATAATCAAGGCGAATGTGTTGAACTTGAAAAGGTTATCAAAGGTGATAGGTTATATTTAGAACCTGAAAAACTGTGTCAGTGTAAGAAATACTTCCTAGAAATTCCTAAAAAAGCAGTTAAGAGTTGCGAAGGAAAAACATTGCAATGTGATTTTAATATGTCGTTTTGTACAGTGTGTTTAGTTAAAAAATAAAAATTTATATTAGATAATTTCAAAACAAGTAAAAAACAAAAGGATATATTGCGAAAAATGGATTTTAGCAATATATCCTTTTCGTTATATTAAATTCAGGAAAAATATTGTTAAAGTAATTTTGCTACATCAAACAGAGAATTTTGAACCAACCAAGCTTGAGGGAAGTATTTTCCGATTGTCCAATAGCTAACCCCGCCTAGTTTGTAGTCATGGGCAGTTTTAAGTTTTGCATCCATGCTCCGAGCGTCTTCGAACCAAACTACATGTTCTTTTTTATTAGAATCAAAATAATTAAAATACGGAGCCTGAGAAGTATAGTCATATTGAATAGCTGCATTCATTTTTCTTGCGAGATCTACTGCTTCTACATTACCAAGTGCAGTTGCTGTAGTTCCCTTTACATAAGGCAATGTCCAGTCATATCCATAATTGGGAATCCCCATAAAAATCTTTTTACTTGGAATTACGGTTACAGCATAATCAAGAATCTTTTTTACTTCATTAAGTGGCGACACCGCGAGTGGTGGGCCTGCAGTATATCCCCACTCATAAGTCATTAGTATAACGTGGCTGGCTAAGGCACCATGGACTGGATAATCATGAGCTTCATAAAGTAGACCTTTTATATCACCAGAAGGTTTAGGGGCTAGGGCTGTAGTAACAGGATATCCTAGAGGTTTTAAATTAGTTACTACTTTGCGAAGGAAATTATTATAATTTTCTTTATCTTTTGGGAAGATATATTCTATATCTATATCTAGACCGTAATAGTTTTTATTTTTTAAAGTATTGGCTATGTTGTCCAATAATTTTTTCTGTATAGTTTTATCTGTGAGTATTGTATGCGCTAAGGCACTATCAAATCCTCCACCCTCTTTTAAATTTGTGATTACCATCATAGGAGCTACCTTAGCTTTTCTAGCAGCCTGAATTAAAGGAACATCATTGATGCCTTTTAGTGTTCCATCAGCTTGAATTTGATAACTGAATATACTAAGATATGTGAGATTTGGGAGAGTTTTTTCAAGAACAGTCATGTCAGTAGAAGGAAGAGCATATGCATTAACTTCAAGAGAACCGAATTTTTGATTTAATATTGGTATATTTATAATTTGACCAGGGTAAAGTATTATAGAGCTATTAAGAATAGGATTCGCAGCATATAAACTTGCAATAGTTACGCCATACATTTTAGCTATGCCATAAAGTGATTGTCCAGGAAGAATTTTATGAAAACGCGTGTCTTGCAGTATTACAAGTGTTTGGCCTATAACAAGCTCATTTGGTTTTGTAAGTTGATTATCAGAAGCGATTTTATCATATGAAACTCCATATAATTTAGAAATTTCATATAAGTTTTCGCCACTTTTTACAACATGAATAATCAAAAAAATCACACCTTATATATTAATATACTTTAATATATGCTACATAACACGAGTGAGTACATAGTATATTCATATAATAAAAACATAAATTGTAAATAATTCAAAAATCTATTTAAAAACTTGATTTATTTTCTTGTATAAACTAAAATTATTTTAGGTTGTTATAACAAGTAATATATTGATAGATAGTAGTTAATGATGATTTTATATAACAAGAGAATACTTTGGGCAAAAGAATCGATGATTAATTTGATTTAGATTATAAAAAAGGAGGAATATTAATGAAAAAGAATTTAACTTTAGATTTGAGTAAGACGGTTCCATATTTAGCTGAACATGAAATAGCTAATTTTCAGCCAATGGTGTCTGCTGCACATAAGATGCTTACAGATAAAACAGGTGCAGGTAATAAGTTTTTAGGATGGATAGACCTTCCTGTAAATTATGATAAATCCGAATTTGCAAGAATTAAAAAGGCAGCAGAAAAGATAAGAAAAGATTCTGAAGTCTTAATAGTAATTGGAATAGGTGGATCTTACCTTGGATCTAAAGCCGCTATAGAAATGTTAACTCATAGTTTCCACAATTGTCTTTCTAGTGATAAAAGGAAAGCACCTGCAATATTTTTTGCTGGGAACAATATAAGTTCTACATATATGGCAGATTTAATTGATGTTATAGAAGGTAAAGATTTTTCAGTGAATGTAATATCAAAATCTGGGACTACTACAGAACCAGCAATTGCGTTTAGAATATTTAAAGATTTATTAGAAAAGAAATATGGCAAAGATGGAGCGAAAGAAAGAATTTTTGCGACTACTGATAAAGCAAGAGGAGCTCTAAAAAAATCAGCAGATGCAGAAGGTTATGAAACTTTTGTTATTCCAGATGATGTAGGGGGAAGATTCACTGTGTTAACAGCCGTAGGATTGCTTCCAATAGCATCAGCTGGTATTAACATTGATGAGATGATGAAGGGCGCAGCGGATGCGAGAGAAGCATACAGCGTAGAAGACATAAATAAAAATGACTGTTATAAATATGCTGCGGCTAGAAATGCATTATATAGAAAAGGTAAAGTTACAGAAATCTTAGCTAATTATGAGCCAGCACTTCAATACTTCGGTGAGTGGTGGAAACAACTTTATGGCGAAAGTGAAGGAAAAGATCAAAAGGGAATATTTCCAGCAGCAGTTAATTTTTCTACAGATTTGCATTCTATGGGTCAGTATATTCAAGAAGGTGTAAGAAATATATTTGAAACAGTTATAAATATTGAAAAGCCAAGAATAGAATTTGTTGTAGAAAAGGATGATAAAGATTTAGATGGATTGAACTTTTTAGCAGGTAAAACTATGGATTTTGTAAATAAAAAAGCTTTCCAAGGAACAGTACTTGCTCATAATGATGGAGATGTACCTAATATTATTTTAAATGTGCCATCAATAAGTGCATATAATTTTGGACATATGGCTTATTTCTTTGAGAAGGCTTGTGCAATTAGTGGATATTTGTCAGGTGTAAATCCTTTTGATCAACCAGGAGTTGAAGCATACAAGAAAAACATGTTTGCTCTTCTTGGAAAAGCAGGATATGAAGATATTAAAGTAGAACTCGAAAAAAGACTTTAGATAAATGAGAAAACTAATATGAGAATTATTGTAGATGCAGATGGTTGCCCTGGTAAACAATTAATAGAAAAAGCAGCCAAAGAAAATGCTATAGAGCTTATTATGTATTGTGACATTAATCATGTTTTAAATAGCGATTATGCCTCAATAAGATATGTAGACAGTGGGTTTCAAAGTGTTGATATGAAGGTAGCCAATGAAGCTAAATCTAATGATATAGTAATTACTCAAGACTTTGGTGTGGCCGCTATGGTTTTAGCAAAAGGATCTTATGCTATAGGGCCTAAAGGACACATATATGATGATGAGAATATTGATAAATTATTATTTGAGAGACATTTGTCTGGTAAATTACGACGGAGCGGAGGGAAAACCTTTGGCCCTAAAAAACGAACTAATGAAGATGATGAAAAGCTTTATAACAATTTAATTAAATTGATTCTAAAAACCAGGCAATAAGATATAAATCGCCATGGATTAATGTTTAGGACATACAAAATAGCTAGTGACTCTCGTTACTAGCTATTTTTATAATGATTTTGCAACATAACTAACTTTTATGATAATAATTTAGTACCATAAAAAGCTAAAAATTTTAAAATATATTATATTAAAATAAAAATATGAAAAATTGTGTCTATAAATGCAAGAAAAAAAATCTTATATATACTGTTACATATAATGGTATTATAGTATAATATATCACTATAGAGAGTAATTTTTTTAAAAATAAGATATATACTTTATTTATAAAGGCAGGTGAAAATAAATGAATGAAATGAATATATTATTTAACTTAGAAAATTCTGAAGAAAAGTTTAAAGAAATTGAGATAAGTGTTGAAAACAAATTGGAAGAGGATTTAAACTACAAATTTCTTGTAGGGTTAGATGGAACGTGGACTACTCTTAAGAAATTAAGTGGTGCTAGTGATGTTATATGGAGACCAGAGACAGAGGGTAAGTACTCTATAATGGTACAAGCTAAAAGAAAAGAAAGTACTAAGCCATTTGATTTTATGTCAAAAACAGATTATATAGTAGGTGAAGATGTAGAAAAGTTAATAAGTAATATTTACATAAATAAAACAGAAATAATGGTAGGTGAAAAAATTACATTAACTGTAGATGCTGCAAAGATACCTATTATGTATAGATATTGGTTACATGATCGGGAAAAATGGACACTTATAAAGGACTATTCACCAGATAATATATTAACTTGGACTTCAAAATATTCGGGAGAACAAGAATTTTTAGTGGAATGCAAAAATTTGGATTCAGAAAATAGTTTTGATGACTTTATGAAAATACAATTTAATGTACAAGCTATTCAGTCATTAGAAATAATGAGGTTTAAATGTTTGACTGAGGATATATTAGAAGGCACGGAGCTAGTTTTTGAGGTGGAGGCAAAATATGAAGACAATAGGATGGTTTTATACAAGTTTGTAAAAATTAATCCTATGGGACATACTAAATGCATTCAAGATTATTCAACCAAAAAATTAGTTAGTTATGTTGAAGAAAATAAGGGTGACTATAAGCTCTTATGTATGGCAAAGGATATGTATTCGCTTCATGAATTTGATGATCGTGCATTGATTTATTATAGTGTAAACCCTTATGAAGAAATAAATATATATAGTTTCACTAGCGATCTAAGCTCACCACAGTTATGTGATACTCCTATTATATTTAAGTGTATTGCCAGAGGTGGAAAAGAGTTATTGTATAAATTTAAAATTGATGGAAAATATCCAGAGGATTCTGGTTATATCAATAAAAATAGCTATACATGGATACCGAAGGAAGCAGGAGAGTATAAAGCTAAATTATGGGTTAAAGATTTATCTTTTAAGGGAGAATATGAGAAGGAAGTTTCTTTAAGTTTTATAATAGATGATATAGGAAATGGTAATGTAATTATCGAGGATATAATAGTAGACAAGAAAGATACTGTACTTATAGGTGAACGGGTTCATGTAGAAGTTAAAGCAATGGGAGGAATTTCTTTAAGATACAGTTTTGGAGTTTTTCAAAATGATAAAGAAATAGAAAAAATAGAATTTGGAACACATCAGTTTGTAGATTTCACACCAGAAGAAGGCGGCAAATTTAAACTGGAGGTAAGAGTAAAAGATAAATACTCCAAGAGAGAATTTGATGCTCATGCAGTTGTATATATTCAAGCTGTTGAGTGCATTCCAGCTAAAATAAACTATGTCTTAATGCCCACGAGAGAATATTATATGGTGGGAGATACAATTTCTCTCCAAGTTATATCAGAAGACACAAGAAATACACTTGTGAATTATGTTTTGAAAATAGATGGTCACTCAGTAGAACAAACAAGTTTCGTAGAACATAAAAATTATGAGCTTAAGCCTAAATGCAGTGGAACCTATTTAATAGAACTTCTAGCAAAAAATAAATTGAGTACAAATGAATATGATAGTAGGAAGGAAATAAAAATAAAAGTACATGAGAATATGCCAATAACGGATACAAAGATCTTATGTGACTCATCAAACTTTATAGTTAATGAAACAATAACATTTGTTGCACAATGTAATGGAGGTCGGGAAGTAGTTTATGAGTTCTACCTTATGGAAAAAGGGGACTGGAGTTTAGTTCAAAAATTTAGCAGGAAGAATGATTATATCTTTATGCCTTTCACTATTGGAATTTACAAAATGTTAGTATTATCAAAAAGCTTTTATAAGAGTATTTCATATGAAGATTATGATATAATAGAGATTGAAGTAAAAGAAAAAAATTAAAACAGCTTTTAAAGGCTGTTTTTTTTACTGACCTGTTAGTTATTAAATGTGTTTTAATATGTATTTTACCTGAAAGTTTAAGAAATAGTTGAGGAGATGAATATAAATGGAAAGAATAGATAAGATATTGTCTAATTTAGGTCATGGAACAAGAAAAGAAGTAAAAGCATTATTAAAGAAAGGCGAAGTCGAGGTTGATGGAATAAAAATTTCTGATAGCGCTACGAAAGTTGATCCAGATAACACAGTAATAAAAGTATCTGGTGAAGAAATTAATTATAGAAAATTTATATACATATTAATGAATAAACCATCTGGTGTGGTTTCTGCTACGGTAGATAAACATGATGAGACTGTAATTGATTTGTTAGATCAACAATATCATGCTTTTAAGCCATTTCCTATTGGAAGATTAGATAAAGATACAGTAGGATTATTATTAATTACTAATGATGGTGAACTGAATCATAAATTAATAGCACCTAAAAATCATGTAGATAAGGTATATTATGCTGAAATCAATAAATTTGTAGATGAAGTTGATATTCGGGCTTTTAAAAAAGGCGTCTCATTAGATGACGGATATAAATGTATGCCAGCAGTATTAGAAATATTAAATGCAAATGAAAATGGTTCTGAGGTAATGATTACAATTCAAGAAGGCAAATTTCATCAGATAAAAAGAATGTTTGAAAGTGTAGATAAGAAGGTTGTGTTTTTAAGAAGAATTAGTTTTGGACCATTAAAATTAAATGAAGATTTATCTGAAGGACAATATCGAGAATTGTCGGAAGATGAGATAAACTTATTGAAACAAATTTAATTCAGTTAACAATACCATTATACTTTGATCAAAAATGAATAAAATATGAATAGATTCTAGCCATTTTAAAATTTATTTACAATAAAATTTGGTAAAACACTTGCAATCTTTAAGCAAATTTAATATAATTAAGGTGTAAAGATAAATAGAGAGATAAATAGCCCCCTTTTTATTTATTATAAAACAGCCCAACCCCAAGGGCTGTTTTATTTTGTAAAAAAAAGTCGATTTTCGTAAAGGATTCTTAATATAATATGTTTCGACAAAATGTCCACATTAAATAGTATTATTTAATGTGGCATTTTTTATTGGATAATAGGGAAGTATATAACTACATAGTATATACTAGACGTAATTTTTGGATTATAATAAAAGTGAGTAAATATAGAAACACATGAATAATTTAGTATATTTCAGAAGAAAAACTAAAGTAATAACAAATATTTTTATGGGAATTGATAAAAATAAAGATAATATGAAAATTAGATAGGAGGTTACCTGATGGTGGTAAAAGAAACTTTAATAGATTTTATGACAGAGCAAGCATATAAACCTATGAACTTAGTAGAACTCTCTAAAGTGTTTGATATAAGAAAAAAAGAGATGAAAGGGTTTAGTGCTTTAATGGCTGAAATGGAAGAAGATGGCGATATAGTTAAATCAAAAAATGAATATTATGGTATTCCAGAGAAAATGGGTCTTGTAGTTGGTAAATTTCAAGGTCATCAAAGAGGTTTTGGGTTTGTAATAGCAGATATAGAAAGGCCAGATGTATTTATTCCAGCAGATAATGTAAATGGGGCAATGAATGGAGATAGAGTTCTTGCGAAAATTCTAAAAGAAGAAAACACAGGCAAAAAATGTGAGGGTGAGATTGCAAAAATAATAGAGAGATCTAATAAAACAATAATAGGAATTTATGAGGATAGTAGCAACTTTGGTTTTGTAGTAGCTGATGATAAGAGGATTGCTCAAGATATATTTATTCCGAAATCTGAAAGAAATGGTGCCAAAACAGGGCAAATAGTAATTGCTGAAATAACTCAGTGGCCAGAACAAAAAAGAAATCCTGAGGGAAAAATCATTGAAATTCTCGGCAATAAAGGTGACACTGGTATTGATATATTAACTATAATTAAAAAACATAAATTGCCAGAGGAGTTTCCAGCGAATGTTGAAGCTTATGCAGATAATATAAATGAAGTAATTCCAAAAGAAGAATATGCTAGGAGAACAGATTTAAGGGACCTAACTATGGTAACCATAGACGGAGAGGATGCTAAAGATTTAGATGATGCTGTGTCTATCGAGGTTTTAGAAAATGGGAACTATCGTTTAGGAGTACACATAGCTGATGTTTCTCATTATGTGAAAGAGAAAAACCCCTTAGACAAAGAAGCATTAAATAGAGCAACTTCAGTATACTTAATTGATAGGGTTATACCAATGCTTCCTAAAAAATTATCTAATGGCGTTTGTAGTTTAAATCCTAAAGTGGATCGATTAGCACTTACTTGTTTTATGGAAATAGATAAAGACGGTAAAAGTGTAGATCACGAGATAGTAGAAAGTATTATAAAGACAAATGAGCGAATGACTTATACTGATGTTACCAAAATAATACGAGATAAAGACGTCGAAACCATCAAAAAATATGATTATTTATATGAAGATTTTAAACATATGGATGATTTATGTGCCATTCTTAATAAAAAGAGAATGAAGAGGGGCGCTATAGATTTTGATTTTGTTGAGTGTAAAATAATATTAAATGAACTTGGAAAACCTATTGATATTGTACCTTATGAGAGAGGCGTTGCAAATAGAATAATCGAGGAATTTATGTTAACAGCTAATGAAACTATTGCGGAACATTTTTTCTGGTTAAACACACCATTTGTATATAGAATTCATGAGGATCCAGATGAAGAAAAATTAATGCGTTTTAGTGAATTTGCAAATAATTTTGGATATTCTATGAAGTGGGGAAAGGAAATACATCCTAGGATGCTTCAGGAAGTAATAGCAAAAGTGAAAGGGCAAAAAGAAGAGATGGTACTAAGCACTTTGCTACTTCGTTCTATGATGAAAGCAAAATATTCTCCAGAATGTGTTGGTCACTTTGGTTTGGCAGCTAAATATTACTGTCACTTTACATCTCCAATTAGAAGATATCCTGATTTAATGATCCATAGGATAATTAAAGAGGTGATAAATGGAGGATTAAGTGAAGCTAGAACAGAAAGATTAAAGAAAGAAGTACAAATAGCATCAAAACAATCCTCTGATATGGAAAGAGTAGCTATGGAAGCTGAGAGAGAAGTAGATGACTTAAAGAAAGCAGAGTACATGAGTGAACGAATTGGTCAAGAATTTGATGGTATTATTTCTTCAGTAACTAATTTTGGATTGTTCATAGAACTTCCAAATACTATAGAAGGTTTAGTTCATATGACTAGTCTAGATGATGATTATTACGTGTTTGACGAGAGACACTTAACACTTATTGGTGAGAGAACTAAAAAAACGTATAGGCTAGGCGAAGAGGTAAGGATTATAGTTAGTAAAGTTGATTTAACTTCCCATGAAGTTTATTTTGATATAATTGATTCTAAAGAAGATAGTGAAGATAAAGAAGAGGATTCAAAGGAATACTCAGTTAGTGATTTAAATGAACTTATAAAGGATGATGGGGCAACAGAATAAGTTTTGTTACAGAATGATCTGAAAATAAAAGTGCAGAAGGGGAATAACCACCTCTTCTGCATATGTATTTAAAGATTGATTGCTTTGTAAAAATAATCCATGCAATCTTGAAAAAGAATATAATATATAGTATAATTAAAGGTATTAATAAGAATAAAGTAGGTGAAATTATGGTAAAGAAATCAGAAAATAAAACACTGGCAGAAAACAGGAAAGCAAGGCATGATTATTTTATAGAGGAAGCAATGGAAGCAGGTATAGCTCTTGTTGGTACAGAAGTAAAATCTATTAGAGCTGGAAAAGCAAACTTAAAAGACAGTTATGCAGATGTTATAAATGGTGAAGTATTTATTAAAAACATGCATGTTAGTCATTACGAAAATGGTAATCAATTTAATACTGATCCCTTAAGAGTAAGAAAATTATTGCTTCATAAAGAGCAAATAATCAAATTAGCACAATTTACGGCTCAAAAGGGTTTCACTTTAGTTCCATTATCGCTTTATCTTAAAGATACTAAGGTAAAAGTTAATCTTGGTGTTGTTCGCGGTAAAAAAGACTATGATAAAAGAGATGCAATGCTAGAAAAAGATGCTAAAAGAGACATGGACAGACAGATAAAAGAAAGAATGAGATAACAAGTAAGAATACACTTAAGTTCCATAATGTTGACACTTGATAAAGCTAATAAAATAGTGTATCATTAGGTTTATAGTAAGTAACTTAGTAAGAAAATAAAAGTTGCTATTTAATTGATTTACGGGGCATTAAAAATTTAATAATTTGGATTTGCGTAAAACATACAATAATATTTATATATTATTGTCGTACAAAAGATTTAGTTTAATCTTTTGACATATTAGGGGGCGTACTTGGTTTCGACGGGGGTACGTTGCATCGAGGAAGCGAGCCGAGGGAACCTATGGACCCGCGTTAAAAAACTATTGGAACAATTTAAACGCAAACGATAATTTAGCACTAGCAGCTTAGTCTGCTACGTCTTACCTTTGATTACCGCGACTTAGGATAGGGCGCCGACAGCGGTGAACCGAGTCTGGGAAAGCTTTGACCCAGAAACGGAAAATATGAAGCTACCGAAACCTAAACCCCGTCAGTAGGGGTTAGGAGCCGGGAATTTTAAAGTACTGACTACGCTCGTAGATGCCTAGGTGTTATGGCTTTCGGACAGGGGTTCGACACCCCTCGCCTCCACCAGTAAAATCCACAACTAATTAATTAGTTGTGGATTTTTTTATGCTTTATTCGAATTTTGGTTTACTTATTAAATTGATATTATTTGGAATTTAACATAACTTAAGTTTATTATAAAAAATCTATTGTATAAAGAATTTGACGATTATATTTATAATATACAATTGTACCAACAGGTGGTATAAAAAGGATACTAGTGTGATGAGTGATGAAATTATATATTTTTATGAACGAATCTTCTGATAGTCAAATCTTATTAAAAATTGAATATGTAAAGAAAAGGTTATCTAAATTACAAATATGGAGAGGAGATAAAATATGCCATACGTCAACAGCAGAATAACGAACGAAGGAGTTACAAAAGAACAAAAGGAAAATCTAAATCTAATCAAAGGAGCTACTCAAACGATTTCAGCTTTTTTACGTTGACTCCTTAACTTACAAGAGTTAGTATGAATATAAACACAGTATAAAAATATACAACGTATAAAAATATACAACATATAAAAATATACATAATTTTAAAAAAACAACATATAAATATGTCAAATCATTAAGGAGTATCAATAAACATGAATAGAAGAGAGCGAAAAAAGGAAAAAACAAAAGATAGTATTATAAACTGCGCAATTGAATTTTTTAAAGTAAAAGGCTTTCATGAAACATCTATGGAGGAAATTGCGGAAAAGTCAGATGTATCCAAGGGTACATTATATAATTACTTCTGCGATAAAGAATCTATTCTTGTTGCATACTTTCAGTTGATTATTTCTAATCATAGTGAAAAGATTGATGAGAGTTTCAAACAAAACAAGGGTATATACTTACAGTTGAATGAACTATTGCACTTTATCAATCAGATATTTCGTAATGACATAGAATTAGCATCAACCTATTTTAGATATAGAGTGCAAACCTTATTTAACAGCAATCTTTTAGAAAGTACTCAGCGAAGTGGGCTAGAGAGTCTCGTTTTGGGAATTATAAAAGAAGCACAAGATAATAAGGAAATAAGATGTGATATACCACTCGTAATAATAGCAAGGAATTTTATGTTTTTATATATGAATTTTTTTGTTTCAAGTATCTATGGCAAAGAGAGTTTTGATATAGATAATTTAAAAAATCAACTAATCGACATGTTTCTAAATGGAGCGAAATTATAATAATTATTAATAAGGAGGAAATGTTATGGAAAATAATTATATACTATTTTTCGATGAAATAGATAAGAAGGATATATCACTAGTAGGGGGAAAAGGTGCAAACTTAGGGGAAATGACCAAGGCAGGATTTCATGTTCCTTATGGGTTTTGCATTACAACAGAGGCCTATAAAGAGTTTATTAAGCATAATAATCTTTTAGGTTTTATAACTGAGGTGATTAAGGATGCTAACACTCAGAATATAAGAGGGATAGGACAGAAAATAAGAGAAAAGGTAGGACAGTCAGAGATACCAGAAGAAGTAGCTAAAGATATTCTGAAGGCAGTTAATAAGACTGGAACAGATAACTACTATGCAGTAAGATCAAGCGCTACAGCAGAGGATCTGGCGTTTGCTTCTTTTGCAGGCCAACAAGACACTTATCTCAATATAAAGGGAGAGAACTCAGTACTACTCTCAGTTAGAGATTGCTGGGCCTCCTTATTTACGGATAGAGCAATTCTTTACAGAATACAGAATAAAATAGAGCATGAAAAAGTTTATATGTCTGCAGTTGTTCAAAAAATGGTACTGCCAGAGGTAGCAGGCATTATGTTCACTGCGGACCCGATATCAGGTCATAGAGGGATTATTTCCATAGATGCAAGTTATGGCCTGGGAGAAGCTCTTGTTTCAGGTCTCGTTTCTCCAGATATATATAAATTTAGGAAGAGCAGCATGCAAATAGAAAATAAGATTATAGGTGATAAAAAGTTGGCAATTTTGCCAATCGAGGGCGGTGGAACTAAAACGGTAGAGATAACAGGTGAGAAGTCTAAAAGTCAAGTAATGGTGGACGCTCAGATAATAAATCTAGCACGACTTGGTATGGAAATTGAAAGACATTATGGATGTCCTCAGGACATTGAATGGTGCCTGGAAAAGGGTGAGTTATATATAGTTCAGAGCCGTGCTATTACTTCTTTGTTTCCATTACCTGAACCATTACCTAAAGATGATGCGCTTCATGCCTACGTTTCCTTTAACCATTTTCAGGTTATGACAGACCCGATTTCTCCTCTTGGAATAGATATGCTTAGAATTATCTTACCTTTTGATAAAGGAGTGAGAAGTGAATCAGAATATAAATTTCTTACCTGCGCAGCAGGCAGAATATATATTGATCTAAGTGGGCTTTTACAGTATAAAAAAATAAGAGAAGGGTTGCCTGCATTTTTTAAAAATGTAGATGACTTACTAGCAGAAGCTTTAATAGAACTGATTAATAGAAAAGACTTTGAAGCTCAAATCAAGAGAAGCAAGCACACAGGCGTAGCGTTGTTTAAATACATGAGCCCTATTGTGATAAATGGGGTAAAAAACATTACTTACAAGAAACCAGAAGATACTATCGAATTCATGAACCACTATATTGAAAATCGTGTAAAGGAAACAGTAGAAGCAATTGATAATGCAAAACAAGGTATAGATAAACTGGAGGCAATCTATAAGGGGAGTAGCTTCGACAGAGATTTTCACAACTTGATTCCAAGAATGGCCCCTGGAATGATAAGCTTTAAGGCTTTAGAAAGTTTAGAACAAAAGCTGCTTGGAACAAATAAGTATGTGAATGTGATAGCCAAAGGACTTGAAGGCAATATCACTACCAAAATGGGACTATTGGTTGGAGATTTAGCGGATATAATAAGAAAATCACCAAAATTAGTGAGTGAATTCGAAAATGACGACTATAGTACCTTACTTTCTAGAATTAACAAACTGAGTGGAAATGATGAATTTAAAAAGAAGTTTAAGGATTTCATGGATAAATATGATATGAGAGCTGCTGGAGAAATAGACATTGCAAAGGATAGATGGATAGAAGATCCTAAGCCATTAGCAAAATCGATATTAGCTATTATAAAAACTTCAGAGGAAGGTGTTCATAGGAAGGAATACAATGATACAATAGAAAAAGCCAAAAAAGCAGCAGAAGAGTTTATAAAAGAAGTAGAATCTAAACATGGTAAAGTGAAAGGAAAAATAGTAAGAAGGCTTATACGAATTTTAAGAAATGTTCTACCTGCAAGGGAGCATCCTAAATATTTAATTATGAAAATGGTCCTAATTTTCAAAAGAGCCTTTCTCCAGGAGGCAAAGATATTGGTGGAAAAAGGATACCTTGCTTATGAAAAGGATATATTTTATATAAACTTTTGGGAATTATATTCAGCAGTGCAAAACAATGAAAGTCTAATAGAACTAGTTGAGCAAAGGAAAGAGGAGTATAGTCATTACAGAAAACTTAGCACTCCGCGTGTACTTACAAGCGATGGAGAAGAAATTATAGCAGGTTATAAAAAAGAAAATATGCCTGAGGGGGCATTACCGGGTATACCTGTATCTTCTGGAGTCATAGAAGGAATAGCAAGAGTAATTACAGATCCTTCGAAGGATTCTATAAATAAAGGTGAAATTCTGGTAGCTCCATTTACAGATCCTGGATGGACTCCGCTCTTTATAAATGCAGCGGGACTTGTAATGGAGATTGGTGGTCTTTTAACTCATGGAACAGTAGTAGCCAGAGAGTATGGAATACCAGCAGTTGTTGGTGTTTCAGATGCTACAAAAATAATTAAAACAGGACAAAGAATCAGGGTGGATGGTAATACTGGGTTTGTAATGATTATAGCAGAATAAGAGGTGGGTTCACATGATATTCGCAGGGATTACATTATATGTTATTGGGATATTTATCTATTCGAAAGGAGATTTATCAGTATAATATAGTGTTAGAAAAAATATGTTTTTAGTAAGAGTCAGCGATGTAATCAAAATAATTAAGCAAGGAATTAAAAGTGCTTAAGAGTTATATAAGTCAGTTCTTTCAATGGACAGTGATATAGTTAGGAACGGTTCGCCTCTACCAGTAAAACCCACAACTAATAAATTAGTTGTGGGTTTTCTTTAATTTAATTTAGTAGAAGTAGAGTGATAAAAGGTAAAAGTTCAGTAAATAATAACACAATAGCTATTAATTATATATAGTTTTTTCATATACAAAATAATAATTCTATAATTTATTTATAAATTATTGTGGAACAGCTAAATTAGGATGTTTTTATGAAACATAAGTACTGTTGATTTTGGAGAATAATAAATTAAAGACTCAGTCATGCATTCATGCTTGACAGAAAGAGGTAAAGATGATAATGTAATTACATACCAAACGGTTGGTTTCTAATTATAAAGTTAATTTTATAATTAGAAATATAATAGACCATAAATTGAAATTATAAGAGGAGGAAGAAATATGAAGATTAACTTAACTAGTATTTTTGTAGATGACACGAATAAAGCGCTTGAATTTTATACAGAGGTGCTGGGTTTTATTAAGAAAGTTCACATACCAGAAATTAATTGGATAACAGTTGTTTCGTCCGACGAACCCAAAGGTACTCAGCTACTTCTTGAACCAAACAGTAACCCAGTTGCTATGACATACCAAAAAGCTATTTTTGAGCAAGGGATACCGTCGACCTCATTTGCTGTTGATGCAGTCGAAAAGGAGTATGAAAGATTGTTACATTTAAATGTTCAGTTCACTGTGAAACCAACAAAATCGGTAGGGGCGATTATTGCTGTATTTAATGATACCTGTGGTAATTTGATACAAATCCACCAGGTTATAATTGCCTAAGGTTCAAATACAAATATAATTAGTAGATTGAAAAGAAGGGGGGTACAATGTGAAAAATACAAAAGAACATATTTTAAATGTTACTTTTAAGCTATTTCTGCAAAAGAGCTTTAAGGAAGTCACTCTAAAAGAAATTGTTGAAGAAACTGGACTGTCAAAAGGTGCCTTTTACCATTATTTTACTAGCAAAGAGCAAATCTTTCTTGAATTGCTCAATGATGTCTTTTCATCTGTTATAGAGGTTCCTTATGACCAATTTAGCAAGGAGTCACTGTATAATTTCTACATTGACTACGTTAATTACTATGCAGAAAATTTAAAACAACCAAAGCAGAATGAAGAAACCGAAGTCCCTAGTTTTAATTATATATCTTTTATTTTTGATGCAATAAAGCTTTTTCCGGATTTTCAGGAAAGATTAATGGTATCTAAACAGCTTCAAATCATTGCTTGGAAAGAAATTATTTATGATGCTAGAAACAAAGGAGAAATTAAGTCTCCCATGAATGATGAACAAATTGCAAGCATGTTTATAAACTCTTCCGGCGGGGTAGAAATGTACGGCATATTTGAAGGCGGTAGCAAAGACATTGGAAAGACGCTGTTAAGTCTTTGGGATAGTTTTTATTTGGGATTAAAAGCATAATTTGAATGCTAAATTAAAAGTAGGGAGGAACTAAGAAATGGAAACCACGATATCTGAATTAACAAAAAATATATTGGGAAAAGACGAGACAATGCGTTATGATTCATATATTACCCTTATGGAGATGACTGAAGTAAAAGTCGAGTGGGTATATGAAATTTGGGATATCCTTCTTGACAACATTAATCATAAAAATAACCATACAAGATCAATCATTGGGCAGCTTATCTGCAATTTGACAAAAAGTGATTATGAAAAGAGAATCCAAAAGGATTTTCCTAAACTTATCAATTTAACAAAAGATAAGATGTTTGTAACAGCACGTCATTGTTTACTGTCAATTTGGAAGATAGGATTAACTGGACAAGATAATTTGGTGCTAGTAATTGACGGCTTGTCAGAGAGATATATTAATTGTATTGAGGAGAAAAATTGTACATTGATTAGGTCCGATATAATACAAGACTTCAAGAAATTATATATAAAGTTGAGAGATGAAAGAATCAGTCAAATTGTCTCTAACCTAATCGAAAAAGAGAATGATGAAAAATACAAGAAAAAATATTTAACTATCTGGAAGAAAAAAAAAGATAAGAAAAGTGATTGTTTTTAGGTTTCAGAACCTTTGGAAAATAGCTAAAATTTATCTAAATAAAAGTAATGTTCTCGGCTTGTACATTTATTTTAGTAATCGCACTACAATAAAATATCGTTATGTTAAAAGCAATTAAATTTAATGAAACAGAAATATGTTTATTGATTATATTTAAAAGCTAAAGGAGGTCTGCTACGTCTTGCCTTTGATTACCGCGACTTAGGATGATATAGGGCAACCACAGCGGTGAACCGAGTCTGGGAAAGCTTTGACCCAGAAACGGAAAATATGAAGCTACCGAAACCTAAACCCCGTCAGTAGGGGTTAGGAGCCGGGAATTTTAAAGTACTGACTACGCTCGTAGATGCCTAGGTGTTATGGCTTTCGGACAGGGGTTCGACACCCCTCGCCTCCACCAGAAAAACCCACAACTAATTAATTTTAGTTGTGGGTTTTCTTTGATTTAGTTGGATTAGAATGATGAAGTGTGAACTCAAAAAAGAAGACAAGAACTTAAATGAATTATGTTTCCTAAGACTTAAAGTGTCCGAGGAAATTTTTTTGCGACTTTTTATCATTGAAATAATCGAATTTATATTAACATAACAAAAATGTAATGTTAATGATATCTAAATCGATGGTTGCTGCAAATAAAATTGTATATAATAAGTACATCAGATGGAGTTAAAACAATTTAATTTTAAAGTTAAAATGAAGAAAAAAAGGGAGAGTTATAAATGAAAAACATATTAAGTGTAGAAAAAATTGAAAAGTATTATGGAAATAAAGATAATGTAACAAAGGCTATAGATAATATTAGTTTTAAGGTAGATGAAGGTGAGTTTGTTGGGATAATGGGACCTTCAGGAAGTGGTAAAACAACATTGCTTAATTGTATATCAACTATTGATAATGTCACTACAGGGAAAATAATAATAAATAATAGTGATATAACTAGGTTAAAATCAAAAGCATTAGATAAGTTTAGACAAAATGAGTTAGGTTTTATATTTCAGGATTTTAACCTATTAGATACTCTTACCGCTTATGAAAATATAGCTTTAGCATTAACAATAAAAGGTGAGAAAAGTTCAGAAATAGATGGAAAAATAAAATCAGTAGCAAAATATTTAGACATTGAACCAGAACTAAATAAATATCCTTATCAAATGTCAGGTGGACAAAAGCAAAGAGTTGCTTCTGCAAGAGCAATAGTAACAGATCCATCCTTAGTACTTGCTGATGAACCAACAGGGGCGCTAGATTCTAAAACAGCTAGATTATTACTTGAAAAATTTGAAAGTCTAAACAAAGATTTAAAGGCCACAATACTTATGGTTACCCATGATGCTTTTACAGCAAGCTATGCTCATAGAATCCTTTTTATTAAAGATGGAAAAATTTTTAGTGAGGTAGTAAGAGGTAAGGATACTAGAAAAGAATTCTTTAATAAAATTATAGAAGTTATAACTCTACTTGGAGGCGATGATAATGTATTCCAAAATAGCTGTAGGTAATGTAAAGAAGAGTTTTAAGGACTATGCTATATATTTCTTAACACTAACTTTAGCAGTTTGTATATTTTATAGCTTCAACTCATTGGAGTCACAAAAGGCAATTAAACAAATGGGATCCGCAGCTTCATTAATTGACATTATGTCTAGGATGTCAGTATTTGTATCTGTAGTATTAGGTAGTTTAATATTATATGCAAATAATTTCTTAATCAAAAAACGTAAAAAAGAATTAGGAATATACATGACTTTAGGTATGGGAAAAACAAAAATATCTAGAATATTAATAATGGAGACTTTTCTAGTTGGAGTTATATCTTTAATTAGTGGACTTATACTAGGAATTGGAGCATCACAAGGATTATCCACCTTTGCATTAAAGTTATTTGATTTGCCGATGAATCAATATAAGTTTGCAGTTTCAACAGGTGCAATAGGTAAAACTGTATTATACTTTGGAATAATGTTTTTACTTGTTATGATATTTAATGTATTTGTTATATCTAAATACAAGATAATCGATTTATTAACAGCAGATAAAAAAAATGAAGATGTTAAATTCAAAAATCCTATTATATATTTAATAGCATTTGTTTTATGCGCAGTATCACTCGGGTTTGCATATAGCTTAATACTAAAATTTGGTTTAAGGGATATAGACAGCCCTACGCTGTTAAAATCAATAGCTTTGGGAATATTCGGTACGGTGTTATTTTTCTTTAGTTTATCTGGAGTTATATTATATGCGGTAAAGAAAAATAAAAAGGTTTATTTTAAAGGGTTAAATATATTTGTAGTAAAACAGATAAATAGTAAAGTTAATACAAACTTCATATCAATATCTTTCATTTGCTTAATGTTATTCTTCTCAATAGTAGGTTTATCTTCAGGAATAGGCTATAAAACAACTATGGATGCAGGACTTAAAAAGGCAACGCCCTTTGATGCCAGCATACGAGTATATTTTACGGATAAAGGCTACAATATACAAGATATTCTAAATAAAAATAATTTTAAAATAAGTAAAAATGAAAAATCTATAACTTATAATGAATATAGTACAGGTATGAAAGCTAGTGACTTTTTAACAACAGGAGATAAGGAATTTAAAGAAGAAAATGTAGCTTTTGTTAAACTATCTGATTATAATAAAATTTCAAAATTTAAGAAGCAAAAAGAAGTAAATTTAAATAAGGAGGAAGTTTTAATTTTATCAAATTATAAGATGTTTATGAAACCAATAAATGAAAAAATAAAAAATAATAATAAAATTAACATCAAGGGTAAAGAATACCTAATTAAAAACCCTAAGGCTATAGAAGAATATCTTTCCAATGGTGCAAGTAATTTGTTCACAATAGTTATAAATGATGAGTTTTTATCAGGTTACAGAATTAGTAGATCAGTACTTAATGTAAATTATTTAGATAAAAATAGAGAAGAATATAATAAAAAATATGCAAATGCAAAAATCAGCACCTACTCTTCTAATGGTGGGTATCCATACGGTAGCTCAAAGGATGAAGTCTATTCAACAAGTAAGGGAAAAACAACTGTGGGAATATTTATTGTAATGTACTTAGGTGTTGTATTTTTAATAACTAGCATGGCAGTACTCTCTCTTCAACAATTATCAGAAGCCAGCGACAGTATAGAAAGATATAAATCTTTAAGGAGACTTGGTGCAAACAAAAAAATGATAGACAAAACAATTTTTGTTCAAACATTGATATACTTTAGTCTTCCAGTTAGTCTTGCAGTTATTCATTCAGTGGTTGGAATTAAGGTGTTTAGTGATTTTATAAATACTTCTACGCAAGCAGATATTAGCTCTTCAGCATTAGTAACAGCTTTAATGCTTATTGTAATTTATGTAGCATACTTCTATACAACATATGTAGGATATAAAAATATTGTTAAGAGTAACTTATAGTTTTTAATTAATAAGAAAGAGGTATTTACTGAAAAGTAAGTACCTCTTTAAGGTGCTTCCAGAATGGGCACAAGCTAACGGGTGAAAGTCCCTATTACGAGTTGATAGGGCTGAATATGTACTTTAATATTTAAGATATATAAAGCCTTATATTTTATAAAATTATTTTATAAAATTTAGAATATGTTATGATATTAGGGTACAGAATAAAATAAGTATGGAGGTAAGAGTACATATGAAAAAAATTATTATTATTGAAGATGATGAAGTTATAAGAGAAGAATTACAAAATTTTTTAAAAAGATATGGATACGAAGTAAAAGCTCCTATGAATTTTAATAATATAATACAATATGTTGAAAATGAGAATGCAGAACTTATATTGTTAGACATTAATCTTCCAGTGTTTGATGGTTATTATATATGTAGAGAAATACGAAAAACTTCAGAGGTTCCAATTATAATAGTTACAAGTAGAGATAGTGATTTAGATGAATTAATGAGTATGAATTTAGGAGCAGATGATTTTATAACAAAGCCTTATAATATAGAAATATTATTAGCAAGGATAAGTAATATTTTAAGAAGAAAAGGTGGAAGTTCAAAAACTAATAATATATTAAGCTATAGAGATTTTAATTTAGATCTTTCAAATGCAACGGTTATTTATAAGGATAAATGCTTGGAATTAACGAAAAATGAGGTTAAGATACTCTCTTACTTAATAAACAATAAGGGGAATATAGTAAAACGAGATTCGCTTATGGAATATCTGTGGAAATCAGATTATTTTGTAGATGATAGTACCTTAACTGTTAATATTAATAGATTAAGAAAAAAACTTGAAGAGATAGGCATAGAAAATACAATAGAAACAAGAAGAGGGTTAGGGTATATAATGCCATGAGTATAGGTGAATTTATTAAAGAAAAAATGGTGGTAATAATATCTAACATGCTACTATTTAGTATATTAGCAGCTATAATGATTATTATTAATGTTAACGTCATTATAATTTCATTTGCCTTTTGTATTTGGTTTTTGCCATTAATTTCTTATATGGCGTTAGAATTTATAAAATATAAAAATTATTATGATGAAATTAATAACATATTAGAAAATTTAGATAAGAAATATCTACTTCCAGCGGTAATAAAGGAAGCGAACTTTATACAAGCGAAAAAGTTAAATTCTATACTTAAAGAGATAAGCCGCGATATGCACGAAAATGTAAAATATTATAAGGATATACAGGTGGAATATAGAGAATACATAGAGACATGGGTACATGAAATTAAAACACCAATAGCTTCTACAAAGCTAATAATTGAAAATAATCGAGATGAAGTAACTAATAAAATAGACTTCCAGATAGATAGAATTGAGGGGTTTGTAGAACAGGTGCTTTATTATTCTAGAAGCGATGATGTTAGTAAAGATTATATTATAAAACAAATTAATCTTGATAATGTAGTAAGGAATGTAGTTAAAAGAAATTATAGAGATTTTATTAATAAGAAAATAAAATTAAATATAAAAGATATTAATGAAATTGTATATAGTGATACGAAATGGACTGAATTTATTATTAATCAGATAATAGGAAACTCTATAAAGTACTCAAGTAGTAAAGAGCCCATGATAAATATATATTCAATTAAAAAAGCTAATTCAGTAATGTTAACAATAGAGGATAATGGGGTAGGTATAATAGATAAAGATATAAATAGAGTGTTTGAAAAAGGATTTACTGGTGAAAACGGAAGAAAATTTAGTAAAAGTACAGGAATGGGCTTGTATCTATGTGAAAAACTATGTTCAAAACTGGGCTTAAAAATTGCTATTGATTCTGAGGTGAATAAAGGAACTAAAGTTACATTAATATTTCCTTTGTCTGGTATGATAAATATTGCAGATGATTAAGGCTTCATATTTTCAGATAGTTAAAACAATTCGGAAGTAGGCGAAGAGTAATAATATACTGAACCACGTTAAAGTAATCTACAACGTGGTTTCTTTTAGAATTGTTTAATTCTCAAGTTACAGTAATTTAAAATTACATTTTATTTATATAGTTCACTTTTTTCAATGGACAGTGATATAGTTAGGCACGGTTCGCCTCCACCAGTAAAACCCACAACTAATTAATTAGTTGTGGGTTTTCTTTGATTTAACACAGTTAATTATTGATATCATTTTTTTAAATAAAATATAAAGCTGCAGAAAAATTAAATAGTAACGGAATTATATTTATATCATATAATATATAATTTGTTATATTTTAATATATTATAGAGAAAAAAGCTATAAATTATAATTTTATGGTACTAATCTCTACAAAAGACTAAAGGTTTTATCTTTTAATCTCGACAATTAAAATTAAGAAAGATTTATGAACTAATAGGGTGGATAAATTAACATAGTGATCGTATATGTTATAAATAACAGCTATAGTTCAAACACTCTTTTAAAAATGTGCAATGTCCCATGTCACCCAGATAGTAGCAAATAAACCCAAGCGGATACTACCTATATAAAGGAGTGTAAAATGGAAATTTGGCAAATGAAATATTTTATTAAGGTATGTAATGACAGGAGTCTTTCTAAAGCTGCTGAAAATCTTCATATTTCGCAGCAAGGATTAAGTAAAATAGTGAAAAATTTAGAAGATGAATTGGGGATTTCATTATTTCATCGTTCATCAAAAGGTGTAAAACCAACAGAGTTTGGAAATTTACTATTAGAAAGATCTCAAAAAATTGTAAACGAATTTGATTTAATGATGGATTTTTTATATGATAAAGCAAAATTAAAAAAAGGAACGATCTCCCTAGGATTGCCATGTTTATTGAATAATAATTTTTTTGCAACTATTATTTGTGAGTTTCAGGAAACATATCCTGACATAAAATTAGAAATTATTGAAGCAGGTTCATATGTATGTGAAAAAGATATTGAACATAAATTACTTGATATTTCTTTTGGAATTAACACTATTAATTCTGAAAAGTTTCAATTCATTCCAATTTATTCTTCTGATATGATGTTATTAGTTAATAAAGATAAACCGCTAGCTCAAAAGGGTTCTGTAAACTTTAAGGATTTAGAAAACGAAAAATTTATAATGTTATCAACAGAATACAAATCACGGCATCTAATTATTGAATGCTGTTTACAGTCAGGATTTAAACCAAACATAGTTTTTCAAACATCGCAACTGGATCCTATTATTGAACTGGTTGCATTAAATAAAGGTATAGCTATTCTTCCTAAGTTCAATTCATTAACTGCTACAAAAATTAGTGATAAAATTTGTGCTGTTCCATTTGATATACCTTTTAATATTGACGTGGGATTTATTATCAATAGATGCCGTAGTTTAGACTACATAATGAAGACTTTAATAAATTATACTTTAAATTTTTCTAAAAATATAGAATTTAAATAAGTTTAATAATAGATAATTTGAAATATAGAAGAAGCCATTAATTTATATAAATTGATGGCTTCTTCTACATTGTTTAGTTGTACCTAATACAATATATATTTGATTCACAAAACATGTATTAAAATGTATATTTATAGTATAATTTGTAAAAGAAGAACGAAAACAATAGATACTTAAAGTTTTATAAAATAAAATTAGAATTATTTATGAAAGGAGCTGTATTAAATTGAGTTATTGTCAACTAGTTGTATTTAATTTGGGATTAGAAGAATATGCAATCAATATTTCTTATGCTCAAGAAATAATTCGTATACCTAAATTTACTCGATTGCCTAATACACCTTCATTTATTGAAGGCGTATTTAATTTAAGAGGAAAGGCAATTCCTGTTATTGATCTTAAAAAAAAATTTGGAGTAGACCAATGTGAGAGAAGTATTGAAAGTCGACTACTAATAATTGAACTGGATAACATGATGGTAGGCATTATTGTTGATGATGTTTCTGAGGTTATTAGAATTGATGAACAATCAATCCAGAAGCTAAATTCTGAAATTGTAAGCATTAGCAAGAATAGCATACAAGGAGTTAGTATAATAGGCCAAAGGATAATTATAATATTGAATGCTTTAAACCTTAAATCAGAAATTTTTAAATATAATTTGGAAAAGGAGTTGGTATCATGATTTCAATAAATGGGTTAGATTATTTAAAGACTATAGCGGAGCTTCAGGCAAATATTATACCTGGAGGTGTTTTATTTTTAATTATTGAAAACGACACAATAACATGGAGGAAATCATCTGAAATATTTGACTTAGATTTTTTCAATGTTGGTGAAGTAATTAAAAGCGACAGTATAGCGAATAAAGCAATGAAGGATAAAAAAACGGTAACGGCTAATATCCCACGTTCTCTTTATGGTACAAGATTAAAGACTATTGCAATTCCTTTGATTAATGATAATGATGAGGTTGTTGGAGCCTTTTCTATGTTACTTCCGAGATTACATCCTGTAGTTAAAGCATTCCCTGATTTTGCACCAATTGTAGCTGAGATGTTTCCAGAAGGGGCCACTATGTTTGTAACTGATTTACAAAAAATAATAAATAAACAATCTTCTAAAAAATTCGACATGGATTTATTAAAGGTGAACAATATTCTTTCTGAAGAGTCTATGGCACTAAAAACAATGAAATCAAAACAACATATTATACAGGAACTGGATGCCTCAATATATGGAATAACTGTTCTTGAAGCATGTTATCCATTGTTTGATGAAGACAATTCAAATGAAGTAGTGGCATGTTTTACAATAATTACACCTAAAGAAAATGCGTCAAATCTACGCAATATGTCTGAAAACCTTGAAATTGGTCTTACAGGAATGGCTTCTGCTATTGAAGAATTGGCAGCATCAGCATCTAACATACACACGAATGAAATGGAACTCAATAATGAGATTAAAAAAGTAATTAGCTTGTCAGAAGAAATTAATGAAGTATCTTCTTTTATTAAAGAAATTGCAGATGAAACAAAGATGCTTGGACTAAATGCAGCCATAGAAGCAGCAAGGGCTGGAGAGGCCGGAAGAGGTTTTGGCGTTGTTGCAGAAGAAATAAGGAAATTATCTGAACAATCTAAGAGTACGGTTCCTAAAATCAAGAAGTTAACTGATAGCATAAAATCAAAAGTTAGTGACGCAAGTGAAAGGAGTCAAAATTCACTGGCTTCAAGTCAGGAGCAAGCAGCAGCTACCGAGGAAATTACAGCTAGTATTGAAGAACTAACTTCTATGTCCGAAGAATTAAATAAAATTGCACATGGTATGTAAGGGGAAGATAAAAAGTCTATTATAAGAGAAAGAATATTTTTACAATATAATATATTTTGTTGGGATAATAATGAAATATTATAGAGCGATTATATAATTCATTTCCATTAATGGACAGTGATATAGTCAGGTACGGTTCGCCTCCACCATGAAAAACACGAAAATCTAAAATTTAGATTTTCGTGTTTTTTTAGTTTGGAATGATTTAGAGAATAGGTTTATATAACAGGAATTTTATTGATTATTCTTTAAGATAGTAATTGATATTTCATCAAGTGAATATTTTTAATGATTATTGCACAAATTTAAAGATGATGTTCTTTAAAATTATGTTGACTAATTTTATTTATAAATATAATATGATACAGAAGTTTAAATGATAATTACTCTCATCATCATCTATTAATTAAAATTCAAATAAAAATTAACTCAGTAAAATAAATATACAAACAAAATTGACTGAATTATTACTATATGATATTCTAACAAAAATATATATGTAGTTTTTACAAATATTAAAGCATAAAGGAGTAATAATGAAATACGAATATAAAACACTTACTGATATTAGGCACAAAGTTTTTACGGCCGTAAGTAAGATGGCCTTTGAAGACAATTTAAAAGAAATAGAGAATATTCCATATGACATCATTCCTGGAGATGTGGGTAAGTAACAAGAAGGCAACTTCCACCTGCCACCGCGAGGTGTACAGAAGATGTACTTGTTCCATAGATATCATTTCACAAGGTACATTAGTTATGTAACAATTAAAGTCAAGCCACCATTTGTTTTGTTCAAGACCTTTTATTTTACCTCTATCTTTCATTTTTTTATTATTAATTTCTTTTTTTCTCTTGCATTCTTCTGTTAATTTAGTTAAAATTAATCTACATTTGGTACTATTTTTAAGGGTATTTCCTATGTAAATGTTATTGAACTCTAAGGTTTCGCCTTCTGATAAAGGCTCTGCGAGTGATTTAAGATCTACGTAGGAGTACCTTTTTCTTATTGTAGCTTTTCATTTAAATCCATATTCAATAATTTCTTCTTCTTTATAAAGATTAGTATTAACTTTAAGTCTAGAAATATAGAAAGCTTCCTTTTCTTCAATAAGTTTTAAATCTTCTGTTTTAAAATATCCTAAATCTTTTAATTAAAGCAAGTATCTTACTATCACTTATTCTTAGTTTGAAAAATTTCATCATCCATTCATGGTTAACATGATTAAATAATCCACTTATATCAGCATCTACTGCGTAGTTAACTTTCTTTGTCATTATATTATCACTTAAATTATTTAGTGCATCATGACAACTTTTCTCTGGTCTGAAACCAAATGATATTGGTAGAAAGTCCTCTTCGTAAATGCTCTGCAAAATAATAACTAAAGCACCTTGTACTGTTTTATCTTCTAGTATAGGTATACAAGTGGTCTCATTTTATTACTACCTACTTTGGTGATATATAAACGTTTTACTGGTTCAAATTTTCATCTAGGTTTTTCTTATAGCTTTCCTTAGTTTCTTTATCTATACCAGGAGAAACATGAGGCTGTCTCAAAATGATTGAAAAATCATTTGAAGAGACAGCCTCTTTTCCTTATTGATTTTAATAAAGCACTAAAAAATTACTCTTTTTGATGATTTTTTTTAGTGCTCATTTATTTTTTTACACCACAAAAAGAAGATCTTTAAATCTCCTAATTTTAAAATGTTACTTTGAAATTTCGAATTTTAAGATGCTTTTATTTCATGCAATAAAATTCCACATCTATCTTGCTGGATTTTGTTATGTAATTTATTTAATTCATATCCAAAGCATAAAAGAGTATATTCAATTTTTACATTGTTTTTTCCTTTAGTTAAAAATCTTCTAAATCCATGATCTTCTTTTAATACTCCAAATGCGTGTGCTATGCTTACAAGTTTTGTTCTCACTGTTATCCCAGTTCTAAGTCCGGGCAATGTTTCACTTTTCAGCAGTTCCATATGTTACTCTCTTTCATTCATCCGGAATTACCAGTTATCTTCAGCACTATGAAAGTATCCGACTTCCTACTGGCATTTGGGTTTCTTACTTCTTCAGTTTGTACTGCATACTTTTCATTTGAAAAGACCAAGTAGGATCTCCCCGAGTTTGCGTATATTCTCAATGTTTAGCTAGGTAGGGCCTCTGACTACGGATGCGTTTATTTGCACTCGCTTTAACGCACAAATAAATGTTGCTTTCCACGTACGTGAACGTTTCTGCCACATCATCGACCAACTTTTCGAAGCTCAATACAATTCACTGCTGGGTTACCACCCAGTCAATTCTACCTCGCTTGTCTACGATTAAAATATTACGTTACCGCAACATCTCTAAGACTTAATACAAAGCGATTTGCTAAATCTTTCCTTGACAGGATTTCCACCTGCTAGAATATACGCCCTGTCGGGACGCACCACGAATGTCGGCTGTACCCCTGTATAGTCGCCAATTAACATTTGATAATTATAGTTCATCACATCAAATTTAACTATGAAGTTTATGTAAAATATGGACTGATTTAATGTGTATGATGTTGTTTTATAAGTTAAGGTATACCATAATGACACTTTATGTTCATGTCATAATAGTGTTTACTTTAGATTGTAAAGGAGTACATCTGCAACGTATAATATAATTATACACAAAAGGGGGATTTTATTATGAATAAAAGAGCAAAGATTCAGGCTTTCGGTGGTTTTCTAACTGGAATGGTTCTTCCCAATATCGGAGCATTTATTGCTTGGGGATTAATTACAGCTATTTTTATTCCAACAGGGTGGTTCCCAAATGCTGCGATTGCAAAAATGGTAAGTCCGATGATTACTTACTTACTACCATTACTAATAGCTTATACTGGAGGTAAAGCAATTGGAGGTAAACGAGGAGGTGTAATGGGTGCAATAGCAACTATGGGTGTTATTTCAGGTTCAAGCATTCCAATGTTTATGGGAGCAATGGTTATGGGCCCATTAGGCGGTTATGTTATTAAAAAGTTTGATAAAGCAATTGACGGAAAGATTCCTGCTGGTTTTGAAATGATAGTTAATAATTTCTCTATGGGAATCATTGGAATGATATTAGCAATTCTATCATATTTAGTAATTGGACCAGTGATATTAAGTGCAAATGCAGTGGTTAAGGCTGGTATAGAAGCTATGGTTCATGCTAACCTAATACCATTACTTGCAATAATAAATGAACCAGCAAAGGTATTGTTTTTAAATAATGCAATTGATCAAGGTATATATGCACCAATTGGAGTGCAGGATGCATTAACTCATGGTAAGTCAATATACTTTATGTTAGCATCAAGTCCTGGACCAGGACTCGGTTTATTATCAGCATTTTGGTTATTTGGAAAAGGTACTAGTAAGGAGTCTGCACCAACGGCAATTATTATACATTTCTTTGGTGGAATTCATGAAATGTATTTTCCATATGTATTAATGAAACCAATAATGGTAATTCCTATGATACTTGGTGGAATGAGTGGAATATTTACTTTTAAGACACTGAATGCAGGTTTGGTAGCATTTCCTTCACCAGGAAGTATATTCTCCTTCTTAGCAATGACGCCTAGAGGCGGGTTCATCGCAACTATAGCTGGTGTAACTGCCGGTGCTGTAGTAACATTTTTAGCTTCAGCTTTCATCTTAAAGCTTGATAATGAAGTTGAAGGTGATGTTGATTTTCAAGCTTCAAAAGATCTTATGAAAGAGTTAAAAGGAGTTAAAGAAGTAGAAGAAATAGATATTAAACAAGTTGTTACGGATATTACAGATGTTGAAGATATTAAAGATGTAAAATTAATAGTGTTTGCTTGTGATGCAGGAATGGGATCTAGCGCAATGGGAGCTGCACTAATTAGAAAGAAATTGGATGTAGCAGGATTAAATATTAAGGTTATTAATAAAGCAATAGAAAAAATTCCACTTGATGCGGATATTGTTATTTGTCATGAAAGTCTATTGGATAGAGCAAAGAAAGTTGCTCCAAACGTAGAGTTTATTACTATAAAGAATTTTATAGCTGCGCCAGAATATGACGAATTAGTTGAGCGATTATCTAAAAAAGAACAGAAAATATAGGGGAAATGGTATCATGTGTTACTAGCGATTGTTATTAATCCTACGTTATGTAATGATATAATTATCTAACGTAGAATTAAAAATATATGAGCTTAAGGAGAGGTGATTTATGGATAATCAAAGCATCTCTATTATAGAAATTTTAATAGAGGGAACTGAGTATATTACCTATAGCAGTATTTCTAAAAAGCTAAACGTGAGCTTAAGTACTGTGATTAGATATATTAAAAATCTCGATTCTTATTTTAAAGAAAATAATATAAAAGTTGAGAAAAAAAGGGGTATAGGAATAAGGCTAATTTTATCTCAATCTGATAGAAAAAAATTAAAGGAATCATTAAACGAGAAAGATAGTGATTATCTATTTCCACATGATCGTAAAATAATAATTATCTGCGAGCTTTTGAGCAGGGATAAACCAGTTAAAACTTATTATTTTTCATCAGTTCTTAAGGTTGCGCTTGGGACCGTAAGAAGGGATTTAGAGGAAGTGGAAGATTGGTTGAAAAAAAACGATCTAATACTTAATAAAGGGATGGGAAACGGCTTGCTAGTTAAAGGTCAAGAAAAATCTATTAGAGAAGCAATAGTAAATTTACTTTTGAGTAGTATAGAAAATAAAAATAACTATTACTGGAATGACGATTTTATGAAACCCAAATTTTTCAAAGATAACCTTTCTTTGTTGACTAAAGTGAAACTTGCTGAGCTAATTAATTATAATATAGTTGTTAATATGATTAGCATTGTTCAGAAGTATGATAAAAATCTAAAAGAAGTAATTGTTGATGAGTCTTATTTTCAGTTTATTATTCTTTTATGTTTAATAATTCAAAGAAAAGAAAAAAATATAATAATAGAAGAATATAAAATAGATGATATTAGAAAATTACAACAATATAAGTATATTTCATTATTATTAGAGGAAGTTGAAAAGTATTATGAAATGATAGTGTCTGATAGTGATAAATATGTTATAATAATCCATTTTATAACATCACGAGTTAGGAAACTAAGTAAGAGAGATAATCAAATTGCAAATGATAGTGATAGTGATAGAGAATTATCAATGATTACAAATAGAATAATATCTAATTTACAAGAGAATTTAAATATAAGACTTGATTATGATGATGATCTTTTAGTACGTCTGATGATGCATTTGAAACTTATGCTTGACAGGCAAAGTATGGACATTAAGGTTGCAAGTAATTATCTTGGATTAATTAAATCAGATTATAAACATATATTTGATGCGGTTAAAAGCAGTGTTCATTTTATTTCAGAGATTACTAAAAGGGATGTCAATGATGAAGAGATAGGACTTATAACCATTCATATTGTTGCGACAATGCTAGCATATGAAAATAATACACAAATAATTAAGGTTGTAGTAGTTTGCACAAGTGGAATTGGAACTTCAAGAATATTAGTTGAAAAAATTAAACAAAAAATAAAAAATATAGAGATAGTTGCTACAATGTCAAGTGGTGCAGTTAACGAAGTAAATTTGATTAAACAAGGAGTCGACTTAATTATATCCTCAGTAAATCTGGAAACTTTTATTATACCTACTGCTGTTGTTAATCCATTAATGAAGGATGAAGATAAATCAAAAATATATAAGTTGATAAATACAATTTCTAGTAAAAAGGATAGACACTTAACATCAGTAAATACTGAGAAGGTGGATGCTTCTAGTGAACAGAGGAGTGTTGAAGATACGCTTTTCTATATGGAAGTAATTCATGAAATATTAGATGACTTTTATTATGAAGAGAATATAGACATTAAAAATAAGGATCAGCTAATAGAGCATGTTTCAAAGAATGTATCATATTCAAGCAAAATGGAACAAATAATACTTAAGCGATTATTAAAGAGAGAAGAATATGGAAGTTCAGTAATTGATGATAGAGGGTTAATTTTATTGCATTGCAGAGCAGAAAATCATATTAAATTAGGAGTAGCAAAACTGAAAGAAAAAATAGAAGTTTCTGTAGGAGAATATGATGAAAAGATAAATACGGCTTTAATTATGATAGTTCCAGAAGAACCAGATGATAGGATAGTAGAATTGTTTTCTGAAATAAGCAAGGAATTAATTGAAAACGAAGCATTTATGGAAGAGATTATTAATGGCTCTAGGAACTGTATTTTAAATAAAATAAGTAAAGTACTAACGAAATTTATAACATAAATAGATTTATACTTAATTAGATTGGAGAGATGCAAAATGAAACAAGATATTCTTTCAAAAGAAAATATTTTACTGAATTTAAAACCGATGACAAAGGAAGAAGCTATTATTACTGCAGGCAATCTTTTAGTTAAAAATGGTTATGTGAAAGAAAATTACGTAAAAAGCATGTTGGAAAAAGAAAAAAAATGTAACACTTATATTGGGAATAGTATTGCAATACCTCATGGGACTAATGATTCTAAAAAAGAAATTATAAAATCAGGTATTGTAATTCTACAATTTAAAGAAGGCATAGATTATGGTGATGACAAGGCTAATTTAGTAATTGGTATAGCTGGAGTTAACGACGAGCATCTAGAAATATTGTCTAAGATAGCAATTGCTATAGAAGATATGAATACTGTTAACAAAATTATAAATTCCAAAAGCAGGACAGAAATCTGTAACATTTTATCAATAAATAATTAAATTTTACGAGGAGAGATAATTGTGAAAACAAAAGTAGCAGCATTATACGGGAAAAATGATATAAGAATTAGGGAGTTTGAATTGCCAGAAATTACGGAAAATGAAATTCTAGCAGAGGTAGTTTCAAATGGTAAATGTCTATCAAGTTACAAAGCTGCAATTCTAGGAACAGAACATAAAAGAGTGCCTGCTAATATAAGTGAACATCCGGTTATTATAGGTCATGAGTTTTCAGGAAAGATAATTAAAGTAGGCAAAAAATGGGAAAATAAATATACAGTTGGAGATAGTTTCGCATTGCAGCCAGCTATGAATTATAAAGGCACACCATATTCACCAGGGTATTCATATGAATTTTTTGGAGGAGATGCAACCTATACAATTATACCTAATGAGGTAATGGAATTAGATTTATTGCTAAAGTACGATAATCCTTATTTTGCTAATGCATCACTTGCAGAACCAATGTCTTGCATTATTGGAGCGTTCCATGCTAATTACCATACAACAAATTTTGTTCTTGGGCATAAAATGGGTATTGCTCCGGGTGGGAATTTAGCTCTACTTGCAAGTGCTGGACCTATGGGCTTAGGAGCTATTGATTATGCTATTAATAATGCTACAAGGACACCAAGCAGAATAGTTGTGACAGATATTGATGACAATAGACTTAACAGGGCTAAAAAGTTAATCTCGCCTGAGAGTGCAAAAGAAAAGGGTATTGAATTAATATATGTTAATGTAAAAAATTTAGAAAATCCTAAGAAATATTTAATGGAACTTACTGATAATAAGGGATATGATGATGTTTTTACTTTTGCCGCAATTGAACAAGTTGTGGAACTCGCAGGTAGTATTTTAGGACGTGACGGATGTCTTAATTTCTTTGCTGGCCCTACAGATAAGGAATTTTCTACAAGGTTTAATTTTTATAATGTACATTATTCATCAACTCATATCGTAGGTACAAGCGGTGGTAGTCTTGATGATATGAAAGAATCATTGGAACTTTCACAGAAAGGTTTAATTAACCCTTCATTTATGATTACGCATATTGGAGGATTAAATTGTGTACCGAATACGGTACTGAATTTACCTAAGATACCTGGAGGGAAAAAGATGATTTACCCTCATATAGAAATGGAACTTACAGCGATTGAAGATTTTAAAGAACTTGGGAAAAAGGATGAATTCTTTAGAAAACTAGCAGAAATAGTTGAAAGAAATAATGAGCTTTGGTGCGAGGAAGCTGAAAAATATTTATTAAAACAGAAAATGGAAGATTAATTAGGGCTTAATTATAAAGTTAATTTTCAAAAATAAAGGAGGACTCAATGGTTACTGAATTAGAAGTTAATGGATTTAAATGTGAAGCTTTTTTTTCTGAACAAGAAATAAATAGCATATATATTCCTCTTTTAAAGAAATTGAAGAACTTGAGAGATAAAAAAGAAAAAAGAATTATTATTTTTTTAGCAGCTCCACCTGCTACTGGTAAATCAACCTTAGCTTTATTTTTAGAGAAACTTTTTAAAAATATTGATGATATTACTTCTTTTCAAACACTATCTTTGGATGGATTTCATTATAATAACGACTATCTCTATAGTCATAAGATTAGTATCCAAGGAATTGAGCATTCGCTACATGAAATAAAGGGAATGCCGGAGACATTTGATTTAGAAAGATTTAAAGAATGTTTACAAAATATAAAATATAAAAATATAAAGTGGCCAATTTATGATAGAAACATTCATGAGCCAGTGATTGATAAAATAGAAGTAACTGCTGATATTATTCTAATTGAGGGCAATTGGTTACTTTTAGATGAGGATAAGTGGAGAGAATTAAAATCATTTTGTGACTACAGTATTTTTATAGAAGCCGAAGAAAATCTCCTAAAAACTAGATTGATTGAAAGAAAAATAAAAGGGGGATTAACTCAGTGTGAGGCATTAGAGTTTTATGAAAGAACAGATAAAAAGAATGTTCTAAGGGTTATGAAGAACAGGCTTGCTTCTGATTTAACATTAGAGATGTTAACATCGGGAGAAAAGAGGTTGAAAATTTTTAAAGAACAACCATCGCCTAATAAGGAAGACTAAGTTTGCTGTAAAAAGTACAAAAGTGTGCGATAAAACATTATTTAATAAATAATTTAATGGGGGTCTTTATGAACATAGATAAATTGTCAATAGATACTATAAGAATACTATCAGCAGAAGCTATACAAAAATCAAATTCGGGTCATCCAGGATTACCACTTGGGTGTGCTTCCATGGCCTATACCTTATGGTCAAAGCAGATGAAACATAATCCTAAAAATTCAAAGTGGGAAGATAGAGATAGATTTGTATTATCGGCAGGACATGGTTCCATGCTTATATATTCATTACTTAACATTTTTGGATACGATTTAAGTGTGGAAGATATTAAAAACTTTAGGCAATTTGGAAGTAAAACACCGGGACATCCAGAATATAAACATACAGATGGAGTTGAAACTACTACAGGACCACTCGGACAAGGAATTTGCAATGCTGTAGGTATGGCTATTTCTGAAAGCTATCTTGCAGAAAAATTTAATAAACCAGATTTTAAGGTTATAGATCATTATACATATACCATTGCTGGTGATGGCTGTCTAATGGAAGGAATATCATCAGAGGCCTCTTCACTAGCAGGAACTCTAGGACTTGGTAAACTTATAATGATGTATGATTCTAATAATATTTCTATTGAAGGAAGTACAGACATAGCGTTTAGAGAAGATGTTGCTAAAAGGTATGAGGCATATGGTTGGCAGGTTATAAAGGTAGCTGATGGAAATAACATAGAAGAAATAAATTCCGCTATAATTGCGGCTAAAAAGGATGATAAAAGACCAAGTATCCTAATAGTAAAGAATATAATAGGATACGGGTGTCCTGCTAAGCAAGGAAAGGCCTCGGCACATGGAGAACCACTTGGTGAAGACAATATAATTTGTTTAAAAGAAAATTCAAATTGGAATTATGAACCTTTTACTGTTCCAGAAGAAGTTAAAGCAAATATGAAAGATTTTAATAAAAAAGCAGCATCTAAAGAAGCAACTTGGAACAAGTTATTTGAAAGTTATATAGTAGCTTATCCAGAGCTTGCTAAAGAGTGGAAACTTTGGTTTAGTGGTAAAATAGCCACTGATTTATTAGAAGATGAAAGTTTTTGGAGTTTCGACGAACCAATGGCAACAAGAATATCTTCAGGAATTCTTATTAATAGATTAGCGAAGCTTGTTCCAAACATAATTGGAGGTTCAGCAGATCTTGCTCCTTCAAACAAAACTTATATGAAGGATAGGGGCGATTTTTCAGCGGAAGATAGATCTGGAGCAAACTTACATTTTGGAGTAAGAGAACATGCAATGGCGGCTATTGCTAATGGAATATATCTTCATGGTGGGTTAAAAGTATTTGTATCGACTTTCTTTGTATTTAGTGATTACATGAAGGGTGCTATGAGACTTTCAGCAATAATGAAATTACCAATACCTTATGTGTTAACTCATGATAGTATTGGCGTTGGAGAAGATGGACCAACACATGAACCTATTGAACAATTAGCAGCACTAAGAGCAATCCCTAATATGATAGTATTTAGACCAGCGGATTCAAAAGAGGCAGCTGCCGGTTGGTATTATGTTGTAGCTAAAGCTGAGGGGCCAGTATCTCTTATATTAACAAGGCAAACACTACCATTATATGAGACCTCAGGAAAAATAGCGCTTAAAGGTGGTTACATATTAAAGGATTCTGTAAAGAAAACACCGGATGTAATATTGATTGCTTCAGGTTCAGAGGTAGAACTTATTTATAGAGCAGCAGATGAATTATTGTTAAAGGGAATAGCGGCAAGAGTAGTAAGTATGCCTTCCTTCGAGTTATTTGAATCACAAAGCTTAGAGTACAAAGAATCAGTACTCCCAAATAAAGTGAGAAAAAGAGTTGCTGTAGAAGCTGCTAGCTCCTTTGGGTGGCATAAATATGTAGGGATTGATGGAGCCGTAATCTCAATTGATCACTTTGGTGCATCGGGTAAAGCGGAAATCCTATTTAAGGAATTTGGGTTTACGGTTAAGAATGTGGTTGATACCGTATTGACTTTAAAAAATAAATAATAAATTAATCAAAATTTGAAAGGTGGGATTAACATGGCTTTAGTTACTACTACTAAAATGTTTAAAGAGGCAATAGAAGGAAAATACGCAATTGGTGCTTTTAACATCAATAACATGGAAATAATTCAAGGAGTTATAGACGCTTGTGAAATTCACAAATCAGCAGTTATACTTCAAGTATCAGGTGGCGCTATGAAATATGCAAGACCAACTTACCTAAGAAAAATGGTAGAAGCTGCTGTAGAAGATACAGGACTTGATATTGCTCTTCATTTAGATCACGGTTCAGATTTAGCACAATGTAAAATTGCAATAGCCTCTGGATTTACTTCAGTAATGTATGATGGTTCTCATCTTGACTATGAAGAAAACGTAAGAACAACTAAAGAAGTAGTTGATTTTGCTCATTCTAAAGGTGTTGTAGTTGAAGCTGAGCTTGGAAAACTTGCTGGAGTAGAAGATGCTATCAGTGTTTCAGCAGCTGACGCTACTTATACTGATCCAAAGCAAGCAGTAGATTATGTAACAAGAACTGGTATTGACTCTTTAGCTATTGCTATTGGTACAAGCCATGGTGCTTATAAATTTAAAGGCGAACCTAAATTAGACTTTGATAGATTAACATTAATTACAAAAAAATTAGAAGAAGCTGGCCTTCATAATTTTCCAATAGTACTGCATGGTGCATCTGCTGTAGATCAAGATTTTGTTACTATGATTAATGAATTTGGTGGAGAAATGAAAGGTGCAAAAGGAATTCCATTAGAAATGTTAAGAAAAGCAGCAGCTATGTCTGTTTGTAAAATAAACATGGATACTGATTTAAGACTTGCAATGACAGGTTCAGTAAGAAAAGTACTTACACAAAATCCTGGTGAAATAGATCCTAGAAAATATTTAGGAGAAGCTAGAAACAACATAACTAAATTAGTTGAAGGTAAAATTACTAATGTTTTAGGTTCTAGTAATTCATGTAAATAATTAATATTAAACATATTGGTCACTAGTATTTTTACTAAGGAGTAGGTTCAATTTTTTAGACGTATAATAACTTAAGATTAGGAGGATATGTCATTGGAAAAAAATATAAAAATATTAAATGAACAAGGCTTACATGCAAGGCCCGCTTCTATATTTGTAAAAACTGCAGGTAAGTTTATATCTACTGTTAGTATTGTACATGCTAATAAAGTTGCGAACGCGAAATCAATTATTAGCATAATGAGCTTAGGATTAAAAAAAGGTGAAGAAATTAAAATTATCACAAAAGGCACAGATGAAAAAGAGGCCATGGAGGCTCTGGTAAGCCTTGTAGAAAATAAATTTGGCGAAGTATAAGAATGGGGTTTCAATATAATGTTGGGTACAGGTTCACCAGGTATTGCTATGAGAAAAGTATTACTCGTGCAAAATCAAGACATTATAATTGAAAGAATATAAAAAATGACATTGAGGCAGAAAAAACTATGAGGGAAGAAGGTTTAATGGAACAACAAAATGTAACAGATGAGATTATGAAATATAAAGATTTACTAGACGAAGGGATTATAAAGGGAAAGAGTTTTCTATTAAGGAAGAAGAATTATTGTTTTTATTAAGGGAATTAATATAATAAGTTTGGAATAGTAAGAAGCTTAAAATTTGGCTTCTTTTCTATTTTGTAATTTTAATACTTATACCTATTTACAAAGTTCGTGTTTTGAATAGGTTTGCTTTCAGATGTTGAGCCGACAAAAGCTATCATCCTAAGTATATACTTAAACGATGATAGCTATGAAAATTGCTCGATGTCTGAAACGAACTTTTGAACGATGCCGCGTTGGCACTTACTATGGGATTTCAATAAATAGCACTTTCCCAAAATCGGTGATATCCTATTATATTTAGCTTATATCTCTCAATAATCTAAAAAAAATTCATGATGATCAGTATATCTTGTATTTTCTATCATTAATTTTAATTATCATTTATAAAAACAAACTAAGGTGGCATTACATAACAAAAGATACTTTTAAACAAGAAAGATTTGTAGTGTTGTAACTTTAACTAATTCAATTTTATAAGAATTTAGAACAGAATATAAGTCAAAAATTTATATTAGCACATATCTGCCACCGCTTTTAGCGGTTTAGTTCTAAATAGGAACGTATACTATAATTATATTAATGGGTAATAAATAAATTATAGAAAGTAGGTGTAAATAAATGGTAGCATTAACAACAGATTAATATGAAAATATAGCTCAAAAGGCTATTAAAAATAATACTACAACGTTATAATTATTTCACATTAAGAGGATGTTGAGTATGGATTCTAAAGATTTAATCGATAAATTATTAGAAAATGTATTTATACCAAAAACAGGCTTGCCAACTAAATTACCAGACACATCAGGGTCATATCTGGGGTACAGCCGACATACGCCCTGTTGGGACGCACCACGTATGTCGGCTGTACCCCATCTTGGTATTGATGTATTTTTCGATTTTTTGACTGTTTTTTTATGCCTCAAAGTTATATAGAATGTTACATTGACTTCACAGTAAAGGAGATCCTCTCATCATGTAGTCAATTACTATCCATTCAATCTAATAACAAAATCTTCGGGTTACTTAGGGTAAATACAAAACTATTAATTATACTTTTCTATATTATTTGCTTAAGTATCTATCTAGATACTTACCTGCACCAATAGCAACACAATTAAAAGGAAATTCTACTATATGCGTAGGTATATGTGTTTCACTATATATAAGCTTATCTAATCCTTTTAGAAGGGCACCCCCACCTGTAAGCATTATTCCTCCATCAATAATGTCTCCTGAAAGGCCTGGTTCAAGCCCTTTAATAGTAGTTTTAATTATTCCAATTATCAACGCCACTGAAGCTTTTAAAGCATCTTTTATTTGACCTTCCGTAATGGTAATAACTTTTGGAAGTCTAGTAAACAAATCTCTGCCTATTACTTCCATAGATGTTTCTTCACTCTCAGTGCCGTAGCCCAGTTCAATTTTAATTTTTTCAGCAGTATTTTCCCCTATAAGTAAGTTAAATTCTCTTTTTACATAGCAAATAATTGCCTCATCTAAATCATTGCCTGTTACCCTTAAGGATTTACTTACAACGATTCCTCCTAGAGAAATAGCGGCCACCTCAGTTATACCTCCACCTATATCAACAATAACATGCCCGATAGGTTCATTCACATGTAGGTCTGATCCGATTGCTGCAGCCAAAGGCTGCTCGACTAGAGTAACCTTATGAACTCCAACTTGATTTACTGCTTGATTTACTACTTGAGTAAATGCTGTTTTTTCAACTTCAGTAATCCCCAAAGGATAGCTAACTGTAATTTTAAGATTAATGAGAAAATTATTAGTAATAATTTTTTTAATAAAACTTTTAAGCAGATGTTGAGTTATATCAAAGTCTGTAATTACTACATTTCTCAACGGTCTAAAAATCACAATATTTTTTGGTGTTCTACCTATCATATTTTTAGCTTCTGAACCAACAGCTAAAACATTATTGCTTACACTATTCATAGCCACAACAGTTGGCTCGCTTAAAACAATACCCTTCCCTTTTATATATATTAAAGTGTTTGAAGTTTCCAAATCTATTCCTATTTCTTTAGACATTCACAAAAATCTCATAGGTTAACTCCTTTCAAATTTACCAAATATTAATTACTCATATGCATTAAATAATATGTATTTTTATACATATAACATTATTTATAATATGTCATATATGTCTTACTGTCAAATGACTTTATATGGATAATATGACCATAAACTATAAATAGTAGTAGTCGCAAAGCCGTTGTAAATTAGTATTGAAAGGCTTACATTTTCGACATATAATAAGTGGAACATGTAATTTATAAAATTAACTTGGAATTAATGAAATATAAAAATAAAATTGAAGAATATAAGAAGGAGATAACAAATGAAAATGAATACACTTTCATATGGATTAATGGGACTGCTAACGAGTGAATCTTATACTGGCTATGATCTAATGCTAAAAATGAGATTATTTTGGAATGTCAATCATAGTAATATATATCCAGTTCTTTCAGCATTAGAGAAGGAGTGTTTAGTAGAATATGAATTAATTAAACAAACTGGCAAACCTGATAAGAAGATATATTCTATTACTGATAATGGAATAAAGTTAGTGAACAAATGGCTTAAAGGTGATGTAAATGAACCAAAACCAAAGGATGAAATGTATCTTAAATTTTATTGCATTAATCTTTTAGATAGCGACGATGCTATAAAATTTATAGAAAAGAGAGAAAATATATATCTAAGAAAGGTAGAATATTACAATAAAGAATTAAATGAAGTCATAAAGGTTCATGCAGATGCAGAAAAGAATACTAAATCACCGTATTTTGGAAAATATATACTTTTGCTTAAAGACATAAGGGCTGCAAACGAAGATATCAGATGGTGCAAACAACTCTGTAAAATTTATAGAAAATAGGAGCAATAATAATGGTTTTATAAATATTTTCAAGATAAAATTCTATTTGAGGGTGTAAATTATTTTGTGTATTCTATCTTTATAGGCAAAATAATTTATACCCTCCGATTGAGTTATAGTCCAGTTAAATCAAGGCTTAAATTGGTGATTTCTGATGCGAAAGTTGAGTTATAAAGATCCACCTAGTTTTATTTTTTTATCTAGCCAATGTTTGTATTTCGATTTTCTCATTTCCAGTTCCTCCAATATTCGATTTCTATCCTCAGGTAGGTTGCCAATAATAAGATCGTTTAAAGGAAGGAATGCCCCAGACATAAGATTAAATGAAAGGTCTGGATTAATTCCTTTTATATATCTCTCTTCTTCCTCAAGAATCTGTCTGTAAGTAGGTAATTCAAAGGTTTTATCTAATATTTTATTATAGAGCTCTGTTCCTGGTTGAGGGTTAAGAGCAGTTGTTGCTACGAAAGGTGCTTTGACTTCGTTCATAAATCTAATACTTTCATTCACATGAACTTCTGAATCTTTCGTACCTCCCATACCAAGAATCATATTTGCAAAAAAACCAATACCTGCTTCTGAAAGTTTATTTGCTCCTGTAACAGCTTCATCATAAGATACCCCTTTATGTATATCATTAAGAACTTTATCGCTTCCTGATTCTATAAAGGCATAGATGCAATCAACACCCAGTTCTTTCATTTCCTTCAGATCATCAATACTTTTTCTATAAACGTCGCTATAAGTGCCGTACATGTTAGTGTACTTTGATTCTGGAAAAACCTCTTTTATTTTTTTCAAAATAGGTCGTAACCTTTCCATGCTCATTCCAGCAACGTTTCCATCAATTAAAAAAACACTTGGAACATGACCGATCTGTTTTCTATCCATTAAAATATCCTCTTCTATTTCTTTGTAAGGACGCAATTTAAAAGGCTTGTCTTTATAAAAACTGCAAAAGCTACATTTGTTGTGCATACACCCCATTGTAACTTGCAATAAATAGCTGTTGGATTCTGTTAGTCCAGGTCTAAAAATATTTCCTTCGTATCTCATAATAATACACTCCTTTTATTTCATTAAATTTTTTAACTCAAATGTTTACAAACTAATTGTATTATAGTATGCTTATTTTGAATAGTATGCACTTTTTTGTAAGATACTATCTAAAAGGAGAGTGACTTAATTGCAAGAAGTAGATTTGGCTCAAACTCCGTTTTCGTATACGTTATCTATTGTTGGTGGAAAATGGAAAATGTTAATTATGTTTGTTTTGTTTACGAATAAGGTTATGCGTTATAGCGAATTGAAAAGGGGAATAAAAGGAATTACTCATAAAATGCTTAGTTCCCAGCTTAAGGAACTTGGGGCAGATGGAATAATAATACGGACAGAATATCATCAGATACCTCCAAAAGTCGAATATGCATTATCTGCTAAAGGAATGTCGCTAATGCCCATTCTTGAGGAAATGTGTAAATGGGGAGGAGAAAATATGATTTTGGAATAATAATTTAAAGCTCATTTTAGTGAATAAAATCATTTTTTTAATATATAAAATTAAAAAAATATGGTACGGGATATTCCTGTACCATATTTTTGTTTAATCCTTATAGAATTCCTTTTAAACATCTTCGGAGTAATCCTTCAACAAATTCTGAAATGTCATAGCTATTATCGCTGAAACTCCAATTGAAAAGGGCTCCCCCAACAATTATACACATATCATTTGTTACTTCATAAGTCGTTCTTTCATTGGAAATAACAAAACCATTTTTAATTGCGTCTTCAAATAATGAATTGATAATGTTATTAAACTTTTCACTAAACAATATTGTGTTAGCATTTTTATTTTTGATCATATAAAAATTTCTGCAAAAATCCTGACCCAAATTGGCAATCAAGGCACAATTCAAAGTGTAAAAAGAAATCAATTGTTCTTCAAAATTTTTACCTAATAGTGTTTCTTTTACAATATCATCCATTACTTCTTGGGCTTTTTCGCAATAGAAAGCTATCAAATCTTCTTTAGATTCAAAGTGTTGATAAAATTTACCAGTAGAAATGCCTGCAACTTCACGGATTTTCTTAATCGTTAAATTTTCATATCCAATTTCGTTCATTAGATTAATTGCAACTTCAAATATATGATTTTTTACTTTTAATTTATTAGAACATTTTGTTTCATATTTTGAGTAATTCATTTAAAAACATCCTTTTTAAGATTTTAATATAGATATCAGTATACAACAAACTATTTATTTTGACAATATAAATGAAAATTGTTATTGACAAAAAAGTAACACAAATATATAATTAGAACTAATTCAGAACTAGTTCTAATTATAAAAATTAACTAAAAATTGGAGGGGTTTTTTATGTTATTAAAGTATCCGGAATTATTTAACCCATTTAAAATTGGTCATATTGAAATGAAAAACAGAATTGTAATGGCACCTATGGATATAATAGGGTGGACTGACGATAAAGGTGCAGTTACCAACGAAGCAATTGATTACTATGAAGAAAGAGCAAAGGGCGGAGTAGGCCTTATTATTTCTCATGCTAATGGTATTAAAGTAGATTTTATAAAAGAGTCTGAATTCTCAAAGTCATTTAGGGACCCAGATCACTTTATAATTCAAACAAAAAAACTTTCAGAAAGAATACATGCTTATGGTGCAAAATTATTTTTTCAAATAGCATGCGATGCACTAGGACGCATAGGGGCTCCAGGGCAGGATGCAACTGCATCTGAAATTCCCAATGCATGGGCCAATAGTCTTATGAGTCGGGAATTGACAAAAGAAGAAATTGAAGACTTTATACAAGGTTATATTGAAGCAGCTGTTTTATGTAAACGGGCTGGTTGTGATGGTGTTGATGTTAATGGTTTATACGGCGGTGTTCTAGGGGATCAATTTGCATCTTCGTCTATTAACAAGAGGACAGATGAGTACGGAGGAACACTGGACGGTAGGATTAAAATATATACAGATATTATAAAAGGTATAAAAGAAAAGTGTGGCAAAGACTTTAGTGTTACAATACGTTTATGCTTAAAACAGTATTTGAAAGCTGAAATGACAGCCGTTGTTCCAGGAGAAGAATTTATAGAATATGGAAGAGATCTTGATGAAAGTATAGCTATTGGTAAAAAACTTGAAGCAGCAGGATATGATGCTTTATTGATTGCCAATGGTACATATGAAAATGCTTTTCAGTGGTTATATCCACCTATGTACCAAAAAGATGGTTTATGGTTAGATACTGCTTCAAAGCTAAAAGCAAATGTAAATATTCCAGTTATATGTCCAGGGAAAATAACTACTCCAAAGCTAGCAAATGCTGCAATTGAAAATGGAATGACAGATGCGGTAGCAATTGGACGCGGGTTACTTGCTGATCCGGAATGGGCTAATAAAGCCAAAACGGGTAACGACGAGGCTATTCGTCCGTGTATCGGCTGTAATAACGGCTGTATAAAAAGAGTCTTAGACCACATGCCAGTACAATGTGCTGTTAATGGAGACCTATTTAAAGAGAGAAATGCAAAGCTAGAAAAGGTTGAAACACCTAAAAAGATAGCAGTTATTGGTGGTGGCATTTCTGGCATGGAAGCTGCAAGAATAGCGGCCAAAAGAGGTCATGATGTTACTATATTTGAAAAGAATACTAAGCTTGGGGGCGTGATAATCGCAGGTTCTGTTCCAGAGTTTAAAGATGCAGATAGGCGTTTGCTTGAATGGTATGACTACGAAATTGTTAATGCAGGAGTAAAAGTAAATTATAATATGGATATGAGCCTTGAGAAAATTGAAGCGTTAGAGGCAGATGAAATTGTGATATCAACTGGTGCAACAGCCAAGATTCCACCAATTCCAGGAGTAAATCAAGAACATGTTGTAACAGCTATTGAAATATTATTGGGACAAAAGGAAGCAGGAGAAAATGTAACCGTAATCGGTGGTGGCCAAGTTGGATGTGAAACTGCTCTTTGGCTTCAAGAAAAAGGGAAAAAGGTTACTATCGTAGAATATTTAAATACTCTTATGAGTGGAGGCACAGAGTCGCTTTTTGTGGGAAATAGAGTTATGCTAGAAGATTTGTTAGCCTTTAATAAGGTTGAAGTATTACTTAATACCAAGGTAGCCTCAATTGGTGCAAATACTGCTATAGTCATTACATCTGATGGAGAAAAAACATATGCTGCTGATACAGTAATATTAGCTACTGGATATGCTTCTAACAGCAAACTTTTTAATGAAGTAAATTCTACACTTCCTAAAAAGGTATGGTTATTAGGTGATGCTAAAGCACCAAGCAATATTTTGAATGCTGTAAAGGATGGATTAGCGATAGGTAAAGTGTTATAAAACAAAAATAGTAGAGGAGCTTTTGAAAAATAGATGTACAAATTATAAACAAAGGCTCTTTCTCATTAAGAAATTTTAATAATAATCATAAAATAAGCTCCTAATGATGTCAAGTCATTAGGAGCTTTTATCATAGAAATAATCTATTTATTAAAAAAGCAATTAATCGCTAGATAATTATTAGTATTATAGTTATAATTTGCAAATCGGCACGTAAATTACACCATTAGAACACATGATAGACACAATACTATATTATAATAAATTAAGTGATACAATTATACAATTGAGAGTTTTGATATTTAGTGTAAATTCAATATAGTTAGATTTTAAAATATGAGGAAGGGGTCTTTTCGCATGGAGAATAAAACAATTATGATTGCAGATGATGAGCCTTTAATAAGAAAGCTAGTGAAGGATTTCTTAAAAAGAGAGGGCTTTAATATAATTGAAGCTAATGATGGAAGTGAAGCTATTGAATTATTTAAAAAAAATAAGGATAAAATTGATTTAGCTATATTAGATGTAATGATGCCGGTATATGATGGCTGGTCTGTATGCAGAGAGTTAAGAAGAATATCTACAATACCAATTGTTATGCTTACAGCAAGGAGTGAAGAAGGAGATGAGGTTTTTGGATTTGACCTAGGTGCTGATGAATATATTACCAAGCCTTTTAGTCCTATTATATTGGTTTCTCGAATAAATGCAATTTTTCGTCGTATCCAGAAACCCAAAAGTGAAATAATGCATTTTGGTAAAATTGAAATAGATGAAAAAGCCCATGTGGTTACTATTGATAATAACATTGTTGAATTAAGCTTAAAAGAATATGAATTATTGTTATTCTTTATTGAGAATAGAGGGATAGCTCTGAGTAGAAATCAAATACTTAATACAGTTTGGGATTATGATTATTTTGGAGATTCTAGAACTGTGGATAGCCATATTAAGAGACTTAGGTCAAAGCTTAGAGATCATGGAGATTTAATTCAGACCGTAAGGGGAATTGGTTATCGATTTGAGGTGGAAAAATGAAAGTATCTATAAGGACAAAGCTCTTTATTGGTATTACCTGTTTAGTGGTGTTTTTTGTTTCATTTTCTATAATTTTAAACTCTTATTTTCTCAAACCTTACTATATTTTACAAAATAAAAATATGTTAATAAAAACTGCTAACCAAATAGATAGCAGCTATAAAAATAACTTTGAAGATATTTCTCTTGAAATTGAAAAATTTGAGCAAAATAATGGAATTCATATAACTATAGTGGATAAAAATAATGATATAAAATATGATTCCAGGGGAATTAAAAGGATGTCGCTACAAGTTAATATTATAGATCGATTTAATAACAAGGAATTAAATAGTAAACAGTATGTTTTTGAAATTGCTGAAGATATACGATTTAATACTGATTTCTTAAATTTATATTACTTACTAAGCAATGGGAATAAAATATTGCTAAGAATTCCATTGCAAGTAATAACGGAAAGTGTAAAAATATCCAATGAATTTTTTATGTTAATAGGCTTATTTACAATTATCATTGGCATTATTGCTACACTTATATACTCTAAAAAGTTCACAGAGCCAATATTAAAATTAAATAAAATAGCAAAAAATATGTCCAGATTAGATTTGAGCGAAAAATATGTTGTTACAAGTAAGGATGAAATAGGGGAACTTGGTGAAAATATTAACTCTCTTTCTCAGCAGCTGGATATATCTATTAATGATCTTAAGGGAAAGAATAAAAAACTTCGTGTAGATATCGAAAACCAAAGAGCGTTAGATGATATGAGGAAGAGTTTCATAGCAAATGTGTCCCATGAATTAAAAACCCCTATTTCAGTAATACAGGGATATGCAGAAGGACTAAAAATTAATGTAATAGAAGATGAGGAAAACAAAATTTTTTATTGTGATGTAATTGTTAATGAAGCAAGAAAAATGAACCAATTGGTAAAAAGTTTACTTACTCTTTCCTTAATTGATTCAGGCAGTGCTGAGCTTGATATAAGTGTATTTAATATATCTGAACTAATTGAAGAAACACTTAATAAATTTCTACCAACACTTAATGAAAAGCAAGTCAAATTAGACAGAATAAAGGCAAAAGGATTGATGGTATCCGGCGATAGGATAATGATTGAACAAATTTTGGTAAATTATATGAATAATGCCTTGAATCATATAAATGAAAAAAGAGAGATAAACATAGACACTATTATAAATGAAGGCAAAGTTAGGGTAACGATTTTTAACACAGGAAAACAAATACCAGAGGAAGATATAGAAAAAGTGTGGCAAAGCTTTTACAAAGTAGATAAAGCAAGAACAAGAGCTTATGGTGGTACAGGTCTTGGTTTATCAATTGTTGCTGGAATCCAAAAGCTTCATGGCAATAGTTATGGTTCAAAAAATGTGGAAGGTGGAGTAGAATTTTGGTTTGATATTGATACTTAAAAAGAATGCTTCAATTAGAAAGCAGGGCGCTTATGCTCTGCTTTCTAATTTGTATTTAACGACATTTCAGAAGGAAAGTCTCCCACTTCTATAAGTGGGGGTTACATATCCTATCAAATAGAAAACTTCAGTGGGGGGATAACAATTGAGAATTGTTATCTAATCCAGAGAACTACAAAGGGGTAAATCTCCTTCTGAAGTCGTTAATATTGCAACGACCCAGGAGATGATTTAATAGACACACGACAGACACATAAATAACACCTAAATAACACTCAATAGATATGTAATTGACACATGGATTTATTATAATTTATTTATAGAAAGTTTTACTAAGCAATCTTATCATCAATTTAAAATGTTAATTTATCATAAGGAGATGTAATCAATGAAAAAAAAATGGAGTATATCGGCAATGAAGAAATCATGGAAGATACCAGTCATAATAACATGCGTTGCTACTGTAGTTTTAATTGGAGGCTATGCTGGATACTCAGCTTTGGCAAAGACTGATGTTAAAACAACGCAATATATGAAACTCAAGGCAACTAAAGGCAATATCGAAGCTGTAGTTACCGCAAGTGGTAGTGCGGGTTCTAGTGTATCTAAAGATATTGTTGCACGAAATAACGGCGTTTTGGGTTCTTTTAGCGTAAAACCTGGAGATGTGGTAAAGAGTGGACAATCAATTGGTAATATAGTTGATGAAGAATCTAATCAAAATGCTGAGAAAGCAAAAAATACTCTTGCTCAGGATACGTTAAAACTTACACAACTAAATGAAAGCTTGAAATTATTGTATATAAAAGCACCAGTAAGTGGCGTTGTAAAATCTGTTAATGCTGCCATAGGAGATGATGCTAGTGTTAATTCAAAAAATATGCATTCAATTGTATTATCATATAAAGCAAGTGATGGAAAAGAGCAGTTAGTAAATGTTGATGCTCAAAGTGGAATTATTTCAAATATTTATGCAGTAGTGGGTACTACTGTTAGTAAAGGGACTAATTTATTTAAATTAAGTGCAAATGATATAAATAATTCTATTACATCACAAAATCTTAATATTCAGGAGGATAAAACCACTTTAAGTAACGCGCAAAAGCAAGTAGATTATAATAATCTTTTATCTCCAACTGCTGGAGTAGTGGCAGCTTTGAATTTTGATCCTGGTGATAGTATTCAATCAGGTAAGGTAATCGCAACGATTATAGAGCCAACTAAAATGCAAACAGTATTAACTGTTGATGAACTGGATATTAACAAAGTGAAAATAGGTCAGAAAGTATCTATTACAGTTGATGCTATAAAGGATAAATTATTTACTGGAAAAGTAATTAAAATTTCATCAATAGGTATAACCACTGATTCAGTTACGACTTATGATGTAGCAGTTTCAATGGATGCTTCTGATGGAGTTAAAACAGGGATGACTACAAATGCTAAAATCTCTGTACAAACAGATGAAAATGTAATTATGCTTCCAATTGAAGGGGTTAAAGGTACTGATACTAGCAAATCTGTAACTGTTCAAAATCCAGGAACTAGTTCAGATAGTAGTGGTGGAGTTATAACTTCTATATCAAATAGTGATGTAAGTACAAAAAAAGTTCAAGTGGGAATTGCGAATGAGAATTATGTAGAGGTAACAAGTGGTGTTAGCGAGGGGGACACCGTATTGGTTGCAATTATAAAGAGCACTAATACAACAGTTCCAACAACTGGAGGGAAAGGTGGAAGAGCAGCAAAATAACGATGCCGATTTAATGTGATACTATAAATAATTATGAGTGTGGAGGTTATGAAATGAAATTTACTCAAGGAATTAAAATGGCCTTAAGTTCTGTGGTTTCAAATAAAATGCGTTCTTTCTTAACAATGCTTGGAATAATTATAGGTATACTTTCTGTAATTATATTAATTGGAATAGGAGAAGGAACAAAAAAAACAGTTGCAGATCAAATCCAAGGACTTGGTACCAATTTGATTACGGTAAGTATAATGGGTAAAAAAGATATACCAATAAGTAATGAGGAAATAACTACTTTGAAAACAAAGCCTGGAATTAAGGAAATTGCTCCAATAGTTAATGGTAGTGTAACCGTAAAAGCTGGGGATAAAAATACCACTACAACAGTGGAAGCTACTACACCTAATTATGAAGAGATAAAACAAATAGGTGCACAGGAAGGAAGATTTATTAATCAAAATGATATTGACAATAGATATGAAGTTGCAGTGGTAGGTGTAGATGTTATTGATGCTATATTTCCAAATAGAGATGTGATTGGGAAAACCATGTTAGTTAATGGGACTGAATTTACAATTGTTGGGGTATTGCAATCAAAAGGGAGTAGTAGTACAGGATCTAATGATAACAAAATTATTATGCCTATAACTACAGCCCAAAGGCTACTTAAAAATAAAAGTATAAGAACCTTTTATGTTGAAACAATCTCCTCAGAAACAGTAAATGATGCTATGGCAAACCTTCAAGCATTTTTGCTTAGAAAATCTAATAATGACGATAAAGCGTTTAAAGTATTTAGTCAAAGTGATTTACTTGCAACGTCCAGTGCATCCTCTGATAGTATGACTTTGATGCTTGGTGGAGTTGCTGGTATCTCCCTTCTTGTTGGAGGAATAGGAATTATGAATATAATGCTTGTATCAGTAATGGAGAGAACTAAGGAAATTGGGCTAAGAAAATCCATTGGAGCACGGCGAGGAGATATTCTTTTCCAATTTCTTATAGAATCGCTTGTGATTTCAGGTGTTGGAGGTATACTAGGAGTTTTAGGTGGCTTTTTAGGTTCTTATTTATTAGGCAAATATGCAAATATGGCCGTATTAATATCACCTATTGTTATAATTGTTGCCTTTTTATTTTCAGCTGGAGTAGGAGTTGTTTTTGGACTCTATCCTGCAAACAAAGCTTCAAAATTAAGACCAATTGATGCCTTGAAATATGAGTAAAATAGATTTTATAAATTTAGAGGAGGATAACTCATGGTAGTTATAGAAGTAGCAGATGTTGTTAAACAATATATAACTGGTGATATTAATTGTATAGCATTAGATAATGTAGGGCTCAAAATTCAAAAGGGTGAATTTACTTCAATAATGGGTCCTTCAGGGTCAGGTAAATCTACATTTATGAATATGCTAGGTTGCCTTGATAGAATGGATTCTGGTAGGTATTTATTAAACAATCAGGATGTCTCTGATCTCACTGATAATGAACTTGCTTATATAAGAAATAAAGAAATAGGTTTCGTATTTCAGTCATTCAATCTTCTGCCTAAAATGAATTTAATTGAAAATGTTGAATTGCCAATGGTATATTCAGGGCTTGGTTCAAGGGAAAGACGAGAAAGAGCACTAGAAGCACTTAATAAGGTAGGACTTAGTGATAGAATTAGACATAAACCAAATGAAATATCTGGAGGACAGAAACAAAGGGTAGCAATTGCCAGAGCTATTGTTAATAATCCCGCAGTTCTCATGGCTGATGAACCTACAGGTAATTTAGATACAAAATCTTCTGTTGAAATTATGAGGATATTTCAGAAATTAAATAATGAGGGTACTACAGTTGTGATGGTAACTCATGAGGAGGATATTGCTCAGCATACTAAAAGAATAGTTCGATTCAGAGATGGTAAAATAGTTTCTGATTCAGAGATTAAGGATAGAATAGTGCTATAACAAGTAGGCAAAAAATATGAATATATTAATATGTGGAGGGTTCTATAATGAAGAAAATTAAGAAATTACGTAAAATAACATTAGCGCTAATAATAATGAGTATGTCTATTATTTTGATTTCTGGTTGCCAGAGTGGTGCTGAAAAATCAAGTGCAACATCTCAAGAAAGTACAAAATCCGATCCGGCAGTAATGAAAACAAAATATGAAGATGTTCTTAAAGGTCTAGTAGCAGATGCAACTATAAAACAAGATCAGTCAGATAAGGTTCTTGCGGTTTTGATAAAAAACATACCGGCAGCGGGAACACCGGTAAAGGGAGGGAAAAAACAACAAAGTGGTGAAGAAAATAATGTTAGAACAAATCCATTAAATGAATTAGTAACTAGCAAGGTAATAACTCAAGCTCAATCTGAAGCAATTATCCAAAAAACAAAAGGGGATTCAAAGCGTTCACAAAATTAGTACCTAACATTCTAATTGAACCAACATTGTCTTAACAAAAAGTCTCAAGCATTAGTAATTGTGTTACATTCACTTTAAAGCTGAGATTGAGATATGCAAAGTTCAATATTACTTGCTGCATTTATGGGATGGATGTCTGCAAAACTGGAATATTTTTTACGTAAGTTTTAGATTTAATTATAACCCCATTCTTAAGTTTATTAATTTCACTTATTCTTGGTTTAGTAGTTGTAGGTCCACTATTATTAGGAGTAGAAAACATTTTAATAAATATTATAATGTTTTTATTTAAACTTCCTTTTGGACTAGGCGGATTTATGTACTTTCATCATCAAAAGAGGTAATTAATATTTGTATTGTTCCGATTCCATTTTAGCTGATTTATCAGGCAGCTTCAATGTAGTTATTCATGCAGATAAAACAATTAGAATGAAGTGTATTCAATATGAATATGGAATTCCAGAAAAAGATATCGAAGAAACGCTACAAAAGATGGACCGAGAAAGAGAAACTTATTATAAATCTATGCCAAACGTAAACGGGGACGTATAAAGAACTATAACTTGACGGTTAACAGTGAGGTCTTTGGACTAGAGAAAATCACTCAATTAATCCAAGAAGCTATTAATGCAAAAGAAGCTTAACTGGCAAAATATTTTCTGAAACAGTTTAGAGAAGGTATTACTGATACAGTACAATTCTTCTATGGACAGTGATATAGTCAGGTACGGTTCGCCTCAACCATGAAAACGACGAAAATCTAAAATTTAGATTTTCGTGGTTTTTTTAGTTTGGAATGATTTAGAGAATAGGTTTATATAACAGGAATTTTATTGATTATTCTTTAGGATAGTAATTGATATTTCATCAAGTGAATATTTTTAATGATTATTGCACAAATTTAAAGATGATGTTCTTTAAAATTATGTTGACTAATTTTATTTATAAATATAATATGATACAGAAGTTTAAATGATAATTACTCTCATCATCATCTATTAATTAAAATTCAAATAAAAATTAACTCAGTAAAATAAATATACAAACAAAATTGACTGAATTATTACTATATGATATTCTAACAAAAATATATATGTAGTTTTTACAAATATTAAAGCATAAAGGAGTAATAATGAAATACGAATATAAAACACTTACTGATATTAGGCACAAAGTTTTTACGGCCGTAAGTAAGATGGCCTTTGAAGACAATTTAAAAGAAATAGAGAATATTCCATATGACATCATTCCTGGAGATGTGGGTAAGTATAGAGAAAGTACATTTCTTGAAAGAGCAATAGTTAGTGAGCGAATCCGTTTGGCAATGGGACTAAATTTAAGACCAAGTGATAAATCAAGAGCAATTATGGAGGGATTAGAGGAGGCAACAAAACCTTCAAAATATTATGAACCACCACTTGTAAACATTATAAAATTTGCTTGTAATTCTTGTCCAACAAATAGCTATGAAGTGACAAATATGTGCCGTGGCTGCCTAGCGCACCCATGTGTAGAAGTTTGTCCTAAAGACGCAGTTAGTATAGTTAATGGGAAAAGTGTTATTGATCAGGAAAAATGTATAAAGTGCGGTTTATGTGCTAAAGTGTGTCCGTATTCAGCAATAATAAAACATGGGCGACCATGTGCCATGGCATGTGGAGTGGATGCAATATATACAGATGAATATGGAAGAGCATCAATAGATTATGATAAATGTGTTAGCTGTGGAATGTGTTTGGTAAATTGTCCTTTTGGAGCAATATCTGATAAAAGCCAAATATTTCAACTAATTCAGGCAATTAATCAAAATAAAGAAGTAATTGCAATTGTAGCTCCATCATATGTGGGGCAGTTTGGTAAAAATGTTGGATTTAATGATTTTAAAAGAGCGATGATTCTAACTGGATTTAAAGATGCTGTTGAAGTTGCGATTGGTGCAGATATTTGTACAATTGAGGAGGCAAGGGATTTTATAGAAGATGTACCTGAAAAACTTTCCTTTATGGGTACTTCATGCTGCCCTTCATGGTCTGTTATGGCTAAAAAATTATATCCGCAGTATGCTGAAAATATTTCAATGGCTTTGACCCCAATGGTTTTTGCAGCTCGACTTGTGAGAGAAAAACATAAAAATGCAAAGATTGTTTTTGTTGGGCCATGCAGCGCGAAAAAATTAGAAGCTTCCAGAAAAAGCGTAAAAAGTGAAGTGGATTTTGTAATTACATATGAGGAATTATATGGAATGTTTACAGCCAAAGAAGTAGAAATAATTGGTACAGATATGAACTTGAGTAATGAAGCAACTGGTTCAGGAAGAGGCTTTGCTGTTGCAGGCGGAGTTGCGAAGGCTGTAGCTGATTTGATAAAAAAAGAACATCCAGGGCGAGAAGTGAAGATTAAAGCTGCAAATGGACTGAGAGAATGTAGGGAGATGTGTAATGATGCCATAAAAGGAAAGTATGATGGATATCTCCTTGAAGGAATGGCGTGTCCGGGTGGATGTGTGGCTGGAGCTGGGTGTATTGTCAAACCTAATATAGCTGGTGCTCAGGTTAAACAAGCGAGTAAAAATTCTGAGCTGAAGATTTCAGATGAGTCTAAATATGCTGATAAAATTTACTTGTTAGATAAAAAAATATAGAGGAAGAATTACAGCTCGCATCCACTATTATAAAGAACAACAAGCTTGATACAATGGAAAATACTTGAAATTAAGGGGTTTTAATTGTTTTTTGGATTGAAATGCGGTGTGAGAATTGATCTTGAAAGCACAAAAGTAGGGATTGAATTGAACTAAATGCACACCACTATGAATTTAGGTGTGTGCATTTTTAGAGTGGGTGTACACTTTTTAGCAGAAATATTTTAGCTGGAGGTATATGTTTACATATACGACGTAATTAATAGTATAATATATATAAATAAATATTATATTTTTTAGGTGAGTTTTAATATAGGTAATAACAGGAAATATATGCAAAAAATTAGGGCTAGGTAGGTCCAAGGTAACATGTTTGAGCGGTTTGGGTTAGACAGTTTTATGCCAGGGTGCATGGTTCAAAAGATATTAAACGATGACTAGAACCAAGGTTGATACAGACTAACAACAAGGGAGGACTTTTATTTTGACTAACTATGGATTAGTGGGAATGATATTTATTAGCTTAGCTTTGGTAATTTATACAATAGGTGTGTGGAGTGAACGAATTCAAGGCAGACTCAAGTGGTGGCACGTGGGAATGTTTTATAGTGGACTAGTATGCGATACGATAGGAACTGGTGCCATGACTATCATGGCGGGTGGGTTGTTTCAATTTAACTTCCATGGAATAACAGGTTTAGCAGCTATACTGATTATGCTCTTTCATGCTGGTTGGGCTACCTTAGTTTTAATAAATAAAAATGAAGTTAGAATCGTCAAGTTCCATAAATTCAGTCTTATAGTATGGGTTATTTGGCTGATTCCGATGGTGACTGGTGCAATTTTCGGTGCGACAAGATAGTATAGTATTAGTCTGATTGGATAATAAACAGTAAGGATTCACTGCTTAAGAATTTGATGAAGAAATATTTAATGCGTTGGTTGAGAAGATAGAATTCTTACACCAGCGTATTTTGTTTTGAATTGAAGAGTGGAATGAGGGCAGAAGCAAGATAAACCTATTGAATATATTTATATGGTTTATTATTACATATAATAAGGAAAAGCTTTACATTTTAAAGAAAGAAAACTAAAATGAACATAGTTCAATATAAATTATGTAAAGGAGATTAAAAATGAAAAGCAAAAGTACCACTCCAATTTTAATTCTATTTGCTCTTGGTATCTTTATGGGTGCTATTGACAACGGAATTGTTTCTCCTGCAAGAGAAATAATTCAAAATAGTTTTGGTGTAGCAAGAAACACAGGTATGTGGATGATTACACTTTATACATTAATATATGCAGTATCGATGCCTATTGTTAGCAAAATGGCGGATCGTTATGGCCATAAAAAAGTATATACCGTGGGAATTGCAGTATTTGGCTTTGGTTCTTTATTATGTGGACTTTCAAATTTTTATGGAAATTTCACCTTTTTCTTAGGGGCTAGGGTTATTCAGGCAATTGGTGCAGGTGGGATTTTACCTATAGCAACTACAGTGATAGGACTAAGCTTTCCAGAAGAAAAAAGAGGAACAGCACTAGGCTTCGTAGGTGCAATATTTGGAGTAGCAACCATTATTGGACCAACCATTGGAAGTGGCATTTTAAGTATTTCAGGCACTGAACATTGGGGATGGATATTTTTTATTAATGTTCCACTAAGCATTATAATATTATCTTTAAGTTTTTATATTAAGAATACAAAAGTAAATACTGTAAAACCTTTAGACCTAATTGGGTCCTTGGTAACAGCAGGAGTCATTGGAAGCCTTATGTATGCATTAATGAACATGGACTTTTTTAACTTTATGGATAGTATAAAGACAATAAAAGTATTTCCCTATTTAATTGTATTTGCAATATTAATACCTATTTTAATATATGTTGAAAATAGGGCTGCAGACCCAATACTAAATATTAAGTATTTTAAACGAAGACAAACGCTAGTAATATTCATACTTGCATTTATCGTTGGTGTTGGTATGATGGGGATGATATTTGTACCTCAATTTGCTGAAAATACATTAAAACTTAAACCAGGTACAGGAGGATATATAATAACCTTACTGGCTGTATTTTCTGGATTTTCTGCTCCAATAAGTGGCAAACTTGTTGACAAAAAAGGTGCTAAACTTGTAATGGCTATGGGATTCCTGTTTAATATACTTGGTATATTGATTTTAGCATATGTGGCAACAACAGCTTTAAATTTCACAAGTATTTTAATTGGTGTAGCCTTTATGGGTTTTGGAGTAGGGTTTACAATGGGAGCTCCTTTAAACTTTCTTATATTACAAGCTGTTCCTAAGGAAGAAGGAACTACTGCACTAGCAACTATGTCACTTATACGTTCAATTGGTGTGGCTATTTCACCTAGTCTAATGATTGGTTTCATAATAGATGCATCAAAAAATCTTCAACCACAGTTAATGAGTGTACTTCAGCAAGGATTTAAAACTTCTATGCCTGCAGGAATGAGTATGCCTATGAATTTTGATGGCAATGCCCAAGCTTCAAAGTTATTTCAGTCTTTGCAGACGGCTGATATTACAAATATAGTTGATAAATTAAAGAATATTTTTAAACAAATTATACCCGTACAAGCACAGGGAATTGTTGTACAGGGAATTGAAAAAATGAGAGTAGCTATTGAAGGAGTATTTCAATCAACCTTAAACCTTGGTTATACTCACATGTTTACTGCCACTGCCATAATTGCAGCTATTGGGTTATTTAGTACAATTTTTTTAAAGAATAAAAAAAATGTAGAACCTAATAAGGAACTATAATATTTTACTTAACATTAAATAAATAATAGATATTCTGATAAGCTTAAGTTAGAAATATTCTTAGAAGTTAAGGATGTTAGTGAAGTATTTGTTGATGCTGCAAAAGTCTCTATCTTTGAAGAAGATATTGAAGAAAAATTTAAAATTAATGAAAACTTTGTCCGTAATAGATTAATAAACACTGTTACTTGTCCTATCACTTTGATTTAGAAACAGAAAAAAACTAAAACCCAGCCATTAGAGGGAATTTTAAAGTACTGACTACGCTCGTATATGTCTAGGTGTTATGGCTTTCGGACAGGGGTTCTACACAACTCGTTCTCCACCAGAAAAATCCTCAACTAATTAATAAAAAAATTAGTTGAGGGTTTTCTTATGATTTAATTTATTTGAATTTTAGGTTGCTTATAAAATGAGTCAATCATATTACTGTCCACGTTCTCGTTGCTATTACAATGTTCTACATTTTTATGAGAATGTGAGTTTTGGGGACAAAGTATCAAAATTGATTATTTAACATTTTAGAAATAAGAATTATATTATAAGCATAGAAAGTAAGCATAGAGTAGTTGATCAAAAATATTAAATAAAGAGAGGCTGATTAAAGATGAAATTTAATTGTGTAGAAAAAGTAGATGTTGAAAGAACGAATGCTTATATGGTTGGTGCTGGACTTGAATCACTGTCTGCTGAGAAGGGTTATGCAAACAGTGGTGGAAGAATGTTTGATGAGGAAGCATATACTTGTACTTTTGGAGTAATGGAAAGCATTCCTTCACTAACTAATCCTAAAATTTCAATGCTTGATGAATTTAATGCTTTAAATAAAACATTTTATACCTATTCAAAAGCTAGATTAATAGACAATGAAGCTAATATACTGGAGTCATCATTTTTTACTAGATAGCCATCAAGATATCTGGTTATGATTCTTGAGACCACGGGCCCTATATCCATAGAGCCATTGCAAAGACACCACTCAAAGACAGATCCTTTGATGATTGTACACAAGTCTTTACAGACCATATGGAGGTCTGTTCCTTCCACTATCAGTCCCATCTTGGAAGCCTTTTCTATTTCCTCTTCGCTTTTCGCCAGGATGGAATTTGTCTGGAACTTTCCATCGGTTTCTGTCATGTACGCAGACAATGCCAAGTTATTATTGGAATAGAAGCTCTTCATAAACGGAAGCCCAAGTTCACGATAATGATTGATCAGGGTCATATAAAGCTCGATAATTCTGCACGTAATATTGTTTTCAGATGACCTAAGGTCCGCATCGTAAAAACCTTCAGATACGAAACAAAACATAAGATCATCCTTGTTATGAAAATAATAATAGAAAGTCCCGACTGCAATGCCCGCTTTCGCACACACATTCCGTACAGTAACCTTTTCAACACCTTTTTCATTTAGAAGTTGAACAGTAGCTTCCAATATTTTTGATTTATTCAATTTCTGCTTCAGGGTTCTTTCATTAGCCATATTTCATCTCCATAAGTATTTTATCAGTTTATACTATACAGTCATTAGTCAGCTTTTTATTTTTATTATTTAGAACGTGTTCTAATAACATTGTATTGATAATATTTTATATTGTCAATATAATATCAATGGAACATGTTGTATTATTTATGAGAAGTTTAATTAAACACATTCATAGCTCGTAATATCATTTTAGAATTAGCTTCTAATTTAATCAAATCATTATTTTTTATATAATTTGTTGCTTCTATAGTAATATTTTGTCCACAACCAGATGATAAATTCCATATTGTGTTTTGAATATATTTTTTACCTTCCTCATGTACATAAACTGGTATATTTAGCGCTTCACTTATTTCTTTTATTGCACCAATATGATCAAAATGGCCATGTGTTATAATAATTTATTAGCTTGTGCACCTGGATCAATTAAAAAGCCATGATTAGTTTCACTATCTATTAAAAAATATGAATTTGTTGTAAAAACACCTGTTACCGGTAATTTTATAATCATTTGTATGCTCCTTATAAGTCATAGATTATGAGCTTTAAACAGCAATATATAAGTATTACTTCTTATTTGGAATACTACAGCCATCACTATTACAAACCACACCGCCTAAGTTATCATCTTCTACACGTTCTAATGTTTTTTCTTCTTGTAATGCTTTTTCAATAGTCTTTTCAAATACTTCTGATGGTTGGGCACCTGAAAGTGAATATTTTTTGTTAATCAAAAAGAATGGAACCGCTTGTATTCCAAGTCTACTAGCTTCTAATTCGTCATTACGAACATCTTGTGCAAAGTTTTTACCATTTAATATATCTTCTACTTCTAATTTATCTAAACCAAATTCAATTGCAATATCAGTTAATACCTTATGATCACTCATTTGTTTATTTTCAGTAAAATATGCATGTAATAATTTTTCTGAAATTTCTATTCCTCTTCCTTTAGTTTCTGCATATTTTGCAATACGATGAGCATCAAATGTATTTGTATAACGTACTTTATCATAATTAAAATCTAGTCCAACACTTTTAGCATATTCAGTTATACTATCTATCATCTGTTGAGCTTTTTCAATACTCATACGATATTTTGTTGAAATTCTTTCTCTTGTATTTGTTGTTGTTTCATAACTGGCACTTGTATCTAGTTCAAAACTTTTAAAACTAATCTCTATATCATTTCTATCCGAAAAATTCTCTAAAGCCTTTTCTAATCCACGCTTTCCAATATAACAGTATGGACATGCGTAATCTGACCATATTTCTATTTTCATTTATAAACACCACTTTCTATTAAAAATTTTTCTTTTTTATAAATGTACATCTATTAATATTAACTCGAGTTAAATCTTACTTGCTAATTTAATTATATGCATATATCCATATCTAACAAGTACGCAATAAAATTATAGATACTATAATAAAATATAGTATTGTGTATTTATCTGTATTATAATAGGTATAAAAATTATATATTAAAGGGGAGTTGATTAGATTGACCGAAGACAAATTCTTACTTCCAGATTGTCCACTTGAATATGCAACTAATATTATAGGTGGAAAATGGAAGATAAGACTTATATGGGAATTATACGAAGCAGAATATGTTAGATTTAATCAATTAAAACGGCAATTAAATGGCATTACAGATATGATGCTAGCCAAAATTTTAAAAGAACTAGTAAAAGAAGATATAGTTAAAAGAGTTCAATATAATGAAATTCCTCCACATGTGGAATATTCGCTAACTCCAAATGGATTAAATTTAGTGAATGCATTAAATGAAGTTACAAAATGGTCAATAGGAGCACATAACGTCAGTAATTCAAAATAACCATATTTATGAATATATACTAATATGGCTATTTATAGTTATAACTTAATTCCTTCAAGCACATAATTTACCATGTTTTCTACAAAGGTACTATCAATTACTTCTCCAGTTATCATTAATCTATAGAATACAGGTCCCCAAATTAAATCAATACTCACCGCTATATTCAGATCTTTTCTCAATTCTCCTCTTAAAATTCCACGTTCTAAAATTTGTTTTGAAATATTTCGGCGAGGCTTAAAATATATTGTACGATATGCCTCAGCTACATTTGGATCAGTCTGTCCTTCTGCTATTATTTCAGTAATTACATTTCCTTCCTTGCTCATTAGAAATTTTACAAAATTATTGACTTGTATTAACATATCATTAACAGTTGACCCTGTATCAGGTATTGGAAGCTTCATATTAGCAGCATATAAGAAACCATCTACAACGACAGCAGCTTTGTTTGGCCACCATTTATAAATAGTAGCTTTACTAATTCCAGCTTTTTCAGCAATTCTTTCAATTGTTGCAGCCCTAAAACCATTTTCAAGCAATAAGTCATATGCTGCTGTAAGAATGGCCTCTTTAGTTTTTTCGCAACGAGGGCGCCCTAATTTTTTATCCATGCTAATTACCTCCCTTATAATTTATTTGTAAGAGTGCATTTAATAGACTATACGTATATTATAGTATATATTGTCTCTAAAAAAAACAAAATATTTCTTTACAATACTGAACGTTTAGTATATTATATATTTATAGAACATGTTCATCTTTTATTTAAACTGCTTTATTGTATTACAAAAGAGCTAAATATAAGAAGGAAAAATATTTACTAATATTATCAGATATTATTAGGAGGAATAAGAAAATGAATTTAATAACTGTAGATCAAGAGAAATGTATTAAATGTGGAATGTGTGCAAATGAATGTCCCGAACAGATATTAATAATTGGGGAAAATGGTCCAGAAGATATTTGTTCCGAAAAATGTATTGCCTGTGGACATTGTGTAGCTGTTTGTCCCAAAAAAGCTATTGATAATGTAAAATCACCATTAGTCAATCAAAAAAGTTCAAAAGAGTTTCCAAAATTAAGTCCTGAAGAAGCAGAAAACTTTCTTCGTTCAAGACGTGCAATTCGATCTTATAAAGAAACTCCTGTTTCAAGAGAAAAATTAATGGATCTAGTTAATATTGCACATTTTGCTCCTACTGGACATAATCAACAAGGTATATCTTATATGATCATAGATGATAGGAATATACTTGATAAAGCTGTTGAACTTATTGTTGAAGAATTTGAACATGATAAATTATTCAGTGAGATATATGATAGCTATATTAAATCTTATCTTAATGAAGGAATCGATGCTATTTTGAGAGGGTCACCTTGTCTTGTTCTAGCAACTTCGGATGTAGATTTTCAACGTGGAAGAGAAAATTCTATTTTTTCATTAGCATATATGGAACTATATGCCCCAACACTTGGATTGGGATCGTGTTGGGCTGGAGTATTTGAAAAGATTGCACTTAAAGATAATTCGCCGATGCTTAAATTACTTAATATTCCTAAAGGCAAAAAAATAACAGGTGCCGTTATGGTTGGATACCCCAAATATAGTTATCCAAGGTTAGTAGATAGAAATCCGTTGCAAGCTACTTTTTATGAATCCAAATAATCTTATAAATTAGAAAGAAAAGTTTAGTTTAAAAGGGAAAAAAGCTATTGTAACGGGTGGTACAAAAGGTCTTGGTTATGGGATAGCAGAAGGATTATTAGAAGCTGGTTGTGAAGTGGAAATTGTTGGTTCTTCAAATAAAACCATGTCGACTGCAGCAGCCGGTATTCAAAGAAGACACAGCGCAGAAGATTTTCCCATCGAGGAATGGGATGAGGTTATGAGTATTAATCTTCGTTCTGTATTTATTATGTGTCAATTGGCTGGAAAAACAATGTTAAAACAAAGTTCAGGAAGAATTATTAATATTGCTTCTATGACCTCATTTTTCGGGAGTGAAATGATACCCGCGTATGCAGCAAGTAAAGGTGCAGTTTGTTTTATTGATAAAAGAAAGGTTGATAAGAATGAATGATATAACTTGCAACTTGTATGTTTGATGCAGGAAATTCCATTATGTGTTTAGGGATTACTATTGTGTAATTTAAATAAATGCAAAAGGCATACAAATGTATTCTCTAAAGCATTTTATATTAGAGATTATTTATATAAGTCAGTTCTTTCTATGGACAGTGATATAGTTAGGTACGGTTCGCCTCCACCAGTAAAAACCACAACTAATTAATTAGTTGTGGGTTTTCTTTGATTTAATTTAGTTAAATTTGAGTGATGAGAACATAAAAGATAATAAGGCTATACAAAATTTAGTTAAGTAAATTAATAAACATATACAGGAGCAATCAAAAAATGAAAAATCACCAGCAGGGCATGATATAAAATCAATGCCCTGCTTAAGTCGTTCTAAGTTTTATAAGAATTTGAATTTTTCGGCAGGTGTATTGTAAACAATGATCCTATAATAATACAAGAGTAGTAGGTTATTATTCTCCAAAGAAGAACGCCGGGCAAGATATTTTCCTTAAAAAACATTTTGAAAAGAAATATAAATCCACCCTCTGCACCTCCTGATCCACCAGGAAGAGGAGTTATAGATACTATCAACATTACTAAGGTTTGCGCCGCTAACATATTCCATAGGTCAGCAGACGCTAAATTAAAGCTTCTATATATGAGGTATGGGATAACATAAAAAACTGTGAGTTGAGCCGTATTAATAATTGCAACCCTTAGAACTACCTTATAATTTTTAGCAATAAATATAGCATTATCATGAAATTTATCCAAGTCCTTTTCAATTTTGGTTATAGACTTTTGACAGTTCTTTATTAACTTTATTTTACATAGAAATTTGATACCACCAAGCAATAATATCTTAGTGAATTTTTTATTTATGGAAAACATAACTGCAGTTAAGATAATTACTAAATTAAATATAAATCCTATAAGACACAAATAAAAAATACCTGAAATTTTTGATATGAAATAATTATACTTTAAGATAATTATAATGAAAGAATATATAGTCAAAATTGTCTGATGAATAATGAATTTCATCACTACTATGGAACTAGCCGATGCTGGGTCTATACCTTCATTCTCTAAAACATAATAAATAGCAGGCTGAGCACCCGTCTGAAGAGGTGTTATAGAGGCATACAATTGACCTACCATAGCCGCCTTTATTGAACTGCTGAATTTTTGTTCTAAAAAAAGCAATCTACTCAATTCATGTATAATGAATACTTCAAGAGTCCAATAAACGAACATTAAAGCGATTGCCGCAATTATCCAAGAAATGTTGATTACTTTAAGCACACTTATTAATTGATGTAATCCATTTTCATATAAGAAGAAGTATAAAAATATTGCTAGAGATATTATAAATGCTACTATGTTAAGTATTTTATTTTTCATTAAGTTCTCCTTTTTAGTGCAGTAACTGCGTCTATTTTAAGTGTTTTAGCTATATGATAGCATACCAAGCTAAGTTCTTGTATTCTGACTCAATAAATATTTGTAATACTTGATGTTTAAATATTTTCATTAGCACCTTTTACGATATTATTTCCTTTATGTATTATATCATAAGGCTAAAAAGATACGCAGGTCTTTCTTTATGCTAGGTGGTTATAACTTTATTCTTAACATTAGTATAAAAAATATGCTTTATATTTTGATCTTATCATGCTATTAAATTCTCTGGGTTCAACAGCAAAAAAATCCATCTACCTAATTGGCATAGTAAGGCACCTTTTTTTACTTTTAATGCTCAAAAGGTGCTTGCAGTAAACATATTTCTACTGGATAGCGAATATTGGAAAGAGAAAGAATGGACAAACAAATAATATTTGTAAATTATATATTTAGTTGATGATTATTAGGTCCCATTTAAGATTAATTAAGAGGAGGATTATTTAGACGAACTTGAATTATTTAACGCAGTAAAGGAGATACTAACCAAAATATTAAAGTGAATTGTACAGGATATGGATATTGCATGCCATGCCCAATTGGTGTAGACATTCCTGCCTGCTTCTCTATGTATAATGAAAAATATTCACTAAAAGTAAAAAAAATAGGACGGGAGATATATAATGATTAGTAGTGATTTAATTAGTGAAGTGTATGAAAGTAGCGATAAATGCAACGTTATATTAAAGGGTAGTATTGAGATTAGTGATAATGTTAAGTGTTTTTTGTTCGCGCATTATTGTAAGAGCACTTTATTTTATAAAGATTTTTTTAGAGTGATTCCTGCTATTCTTAAGGTCAATAGAGTTGCAAATAAAAATTTGAAGGAAATAAAAAATCTTATTAAATTATATGGTTATAAAAAAATTTGGAGCAAAGGTGTATTTTCTGTTTATGGAGACTTGCGACCTTTAGCTGTAGAAGCAGGATTTGGAGAGTGGTCAGGAAAGGGCATAATTGCAAATGAAAAATATGGAACGGATTTTTTAATTACAGCAGTATTCTTTAAATAACAAATTATCTGGCATAAAATTACACAAGTTTGATTTATTATTCTGAAATTATATATTCTAAAGATAATATTGTAATAAATTATAAATATATATACGATAAAAATAATTTATAGAAAAATATAGTGTTAGCCAGTATAATTAAAATACATTAGTAGAAAAAAATCGTAATTAATTTTCTGCTAAAAAACCAATTTAGGGAGGAATCAATTATGAAATTTTGTTGGACTACGTTAATGGTTAACAATTTAGAGGAAACTTTAAAGTTCTACACGGAAACAGTTGGACTTAATGTGAATAGAAGATTCAATGCAGGGCCAACAGTGGAAATTGCATTTTTAGGGGATGGTGAAACAAAGGTTGAATTAATATGCAATGAAGCTTCAAAAGAAGTAGGATATGGACAGGATATTTCCCTTGGATTTGAAGTAAACTCAGTAGATGAAATGATGGCGTTTGTTAAAGAAAAGGGTGTTGATATTCATAGTGGGCCATTTGAACCAAATCCACATACCAAATTTTTTTACGTGTTAGACCCCAATGGATTAAAAATTCAGTTTGTAGAGAATATTTAAGAGCGTTCACGAATATTAATAAAGACTAATGATGAAAGGATGTGCATAGACACATCCTTTTAAATTAAAGGTCAAATTCCTATTTTCTAGGTTTTTTTTGCAAGTCTACCCTTATTATTTATAGCAAACAACTGGAATACCTGGCTCAATATTATTGAATTTTTTGCTTTCCCTAATTTATTTTTATTCATCTTTTCTCTCCCTTGAAACACTAATTACACTGCATATATCAAGTGCATTATATAGTTTACTCATTATAATATAAAGTATAAGCAAGCAAAAAAAGTGGTTGACACTTGTAGGAAGGTGACTGTAATATGAATAAAATAAACTTAAATATAACAGAAGCTACGTTACTATCAATGGACAGTGATATAGTTAGGCACGGTTCGCCTCCACCAGAAAAACCCACAACTAATTAATTAGTTGTGGGTTTTCTTATGGTTTAATTTAGTTAGATTCGAGTGAATTTTAGAGTGGGGTGTACACTTTTTAGCGAAATTATAAACTCTTTTTTTAAATGTTTCCTCCGACAAAGTTAAGTTGACTAAACGATATTAAAACAACAAAGACTTAACTTTAATTAAATAAATGAATATTTACTTGACAAATAAGTAATAAAATCGTATTATATTTATAGAGAATAAAATTTATCCTTTGGAGGTGCTAAGGTGAATAATCTTAAAAATGAATTTTAACGGGGATAGGTTAAGAATAGCCAGAATATATAGAAACATGACTATAAGCGATTTAGAGAAAAAGATTAGTGTTACTAAACAGGCTATTTCACAATATGAAAAAGGTATAATAGCACCAAAATCAGAGGTGTTATTTCAATTAGTATCTGTCCTAAGGTTTCCATTAGATTTTTTTACTGAAATAGATAATGGGACTAATGGCTATCTTAAATTCCCAAAACTTGAGTTACCTAGCATTGATTACAAGAACGTTATAGATATTGAGAACGTAACCTTAATGTTAAGGGGTTTTTGGGGACTAAATAATGATCCAATAGTAAACATTGTTGACTTATTATACTTCACAGTAAATTAAGTAATATTAAAGAATTATCACATGAAAAATTTAAAGAATTAGAAGTTGAGGCAAATCATTTTGCAGCGTCATTCTTATTGCCGAAAAATGATTTCTTCGCAGATTTAGTAAACCCGATAAACCTTGAAGCGTATTTGCAGTTAAAGAAAAAGTGGAAAGTTTCTGTATCAGTAATGGTCATGAGAGCAAAGCAATTAGGTAGAGTTAGTAGTCTTCAGTATAAAAACCTAATGAAACTAATTTCATATAAAAAATGGGGAAAGGTTGAGCCTTATGATGATGTTTGGAAGATACAACGCCCGCAATTATTTAGAAAGGCTATAAAGATGCTTAAAGAGAATAATGTTCTCACTGGTCAACAATTAATGATCGAATTATATAAGTATAAATTTACTATCAATGTTGAAGAAGTAGAAGTTCTTCTTGACTTAGATCCTGGAACTTTAGTTGAAAAAAAATCCGAAAAAGATAAGGAATTGATATTATCAATAAAAAGAAATTAGTAAAGGAGTTTTAGTTTATGATGTCTAATAAAGAACTACTAGTTAAAATGAAAAATGCTGCTAATAACAGCATTGTAAATGATAGAAAAGGGCTTGAAATATACTATTTGGGTAAGATGCAAGCTTTTATGGAAGCTTATTCTAAGGATTTGGCTGAGTATTATAATTTCTCAGATATATATGCTCATAAAGTTATTTTTGATGGTATAAGAAAAGGGGTACTTCCCCCACGTTATATTAAGTCGGAATACAACTAAATTTAAAATCAATAATAGTTAAAGTGCAGCATTAACTTAGAAATATATGGTAATAGAATAAATTTATGCCTATTCAAATCATTAAAAAAGCTTAGAAATTCTTCTAGGCTTTTTTTGCCTTTATATTTATATTTATATGATATGTTATGTATTTCAACAATATTTTCGAAAATAAGAGGATTTACTAATATTTTTCCGAATTATAAATATAGATAATTTAATTAATATGTAAAGTAAAGGGGGATTACCACTATGGTAGATACAAAAATAAACATAGTCATTGCTGATGACAATAAACAATTTTGTGCAATTCTTAATGATTATATGTTAACGCAAAAGGATATCATTATTACTGGCATCGCAGAGAATGGAATAGAAGCATTAAAATTGATCGAAGAAAAAAAACCTGATTTAGTAGTACTTGATATAATTATGCCTATTCTGGATGGTTTAGGAGTTCTAGAGAGACTAAATACGATGGAGTTAGACCCATTACCTCGTGTAATAGTTTTATCAGCAGTTGGTCAAGAAAAAATAACCCGAAGAGCTATATCACTAGGAGCAGATTATTATATTGTAAAGCCTTTTGACATGGAAGTATTAATTAGAAGAATAAGACAGACGGTAGAAATTGCTACATGTAGTGAAAATGGAAAAAAACCACTTACTTATCTTGATAAGACGGAAAATAAGATAAATATAAATCAACCAATTGATATGAATATGATTGAACAGATAACTAATATTATACACGAAATTGGAATCCCTGCTCATATAAAAGGTTATATGTATGTAAGGGAAGCAATACATATGGTAGTGAATGATATGGACCTTTTATCCGCGGTAACAAAAGAGTTGTATCCAAAAATAGGTAAAACATACAATACTTCTTCTAGTAGAGTAGAAAGAGCCATAAGACATGCAATAGATGTTGCATGGTGTAGAGGAGACGAAGAAGCTATTAATAAGATTTTTGGTTATACTATTAATAATGAAAAAGGCAAACCCACTAATTCAGAATTTATAGCAATGGTAGCTGATAAGTTAAGATTACAAAATAGGATTAGATAATTTGCGGTTTTTTTTTGTTTTGCTTATTTTATGCTCACAAGTTTAAGCAGCACGAATTACTCCTGTATTATTACCTTATGTAAAGAAAATACTTATTAAAAGAGGGTTTATGGAACTAAATTGCTTAACGTGTAATTGGTCGGTTATGTTGGTTGCAACTCTTATTCAACTATAGAAAAGAAATTCCAGCCTATCAATAGTGTAAACAAAGCAATCAATAGAATAATAGTAATAATATATATAAATTTACACATATTTGAAATTTTTCCTCTTCGTAAGAAAACAAAAGAAATAATTATTGAAATAATAGTTGCTGCGAGTAAAGCATAATTCAATAAGATGTGTACTTTCATCTCTGCAAATGTACGAAAATTATTTATTATCAAAATTCTTACTAAGCAAATCATATTGTTGAAAATGGTTGCAGTTCCGCATAAGAGTAGTATTAAATTACTAAGATCAAAGTGTTTATTTTGTGAATTTAAAAGTTTCTTTCTATTCTTTAGAACCTTTACAATAGCAATTATTGGTGCAATTATAAAAAATAATATACTACATAATAGTAAACTTATATTCCCAATTAAAAATGGCATTGTTTTTCCTTGTGGTAATGCAGATAAATCCATGCCATGTCCTACAATAATATGTGTGGCTTTACCATTTTCAAGCTTAAATTGTAAAATAGAAAAAGCATTTGTAAACATCGGAAAAGTATCATCCCTAAGTTCATAATAATAAGGCTTAGTTTGTATATAATTACCTTTATATGGTCCGAATTTCATTGATATTTTATTTGTACCAGTAGCCTCCACACTATATAAACTTAAATATTTTGCAAAATCTAAAAAATTTCCTTCCTCACGCTCCATTGGTACATACTTACCAATTACTTCAAATGATGAAGGCAACTTTGTAGAAGTGGATGTGATTTCTTTATTTTTTTTTCCGATTAACAGGTCTTGTAACCCAAATAGAATATTCATTTCGGCTTTGGCATTTGTAAGAATAACAATTCCAAAACGTTCCTTTGGCACTATTGCAAATTGACTTGAAAATGCAGCGGTATTTCCACCATGTCCTAACGCAGGATATTCCCCTACATATTCAAAAAATCCATGAGCAGTTCCAACCATTTTTCTATCTGAGGTGTAACTTGGTGTAAGCATAGTATTTAAAGTATCTGAAGTTGAAAACAAGGGGCTTTTTTGTCCAACACCTGGGGTAAGCGCAATAGCAAAACGAGCCAAATCTCTTACTGTACCATTTACAGAGCCAGCTGGGGTTTCAGAAATATAGGACCAATTACTATGTACGAATCCACCCTTTCCATCTGGCAAATATCCTTGCGCTTTTGATTTTAATATTTTTTTATTATCATTATATGTAGCATTACCGGAAGTATTATTCATTTCAAGTTTATTAAAAATATGTTTCATTTCATAATCTGAAAAAGATTGTTTACTTATACATTCTACTGCATATCCAGCAAGTGCTGCTGCATAATTACTATAAGCGCTAGCAGTGCCTACTTTATAATATTGCTTTGGATTGTCACGCAATAAAGCCTCCTCTAGAGTTACTATTTGATCTGGTGTAAAAGTTACTGTATTAAAGGCATAACCCCCAAAACCTGCAGCATGATTCATAATATCGCGCATAGTAATTGGTTGTTTATATTTAAGCTTCTTGGCAAATTCGATAGGAAGGTATGTTTTAATATCTACATCTAGATTTAATTTACCTTGTTCCACCAATTGCATGACAGAAGTCCAGGTAAATAATTTGCTTATAGAACCCCATTCAAAAACTGTTGTTGCATCAACAGGTATTTGGTTCTCTATATCTCCATAACCATATCCCTTAGAGAAAATAATTTTGCCGTCTTTCACAACAGCAATTGCTGCACCTGGTGTTGTTTGTCCAACATACTTTGATACATAATGATCAATTTTCTCTTCCATTTGTGCTAATGGAATGCCAGAAGGGGTTTCACTTTGAAATGGAGTTACATTAGTAGCATAAACTGGGGTACTAACTACTCCACTAAGGATAGAAAACATTGTTAATACAGCTATTAATAACGATAAGAGTCCTTTTGTCATTTTTGAAAACCTCCTTATGTTATTTGAAATTTTAAAATATTAACTTACTTTCTTTATTATTTATAACAGTGCCACAACATACTGACTATTTGTCAGTTGAATTGCTAGATAAAGCCAATAGCATAATGGCTATTGGTTTTATCTATACTTCTATTTCAAATAGTAGTTCTTTAGAACCTAATGTCTGGTTAAGCAAATGCTTAAATGCAATAAAATATCTAGAAGCTATTTCACTATCATTTTTATGATAGAAGCTATCATTCATGACAAAAGAGAAAGCGGTCATAAAAAATGCTGCCATTTCCTCTGGGTATTGCACATGAAATATGCCTTCGTAATTCCCCTGTTTTAAAATATGGGTAAAGTAATCAAACATAACATAAGTAAGTTTATGACAATTTTTATCCATTAAATATGTATTTTCAGGTGATTGAAGTACATCTTGTAATAAATAATCTCTTGAATCAACAGGTGGTTCTGAATTAACTGTACTACCTAAGAACTTCGTAATCTTTTCTTTTGCCGAAAGTTTCTCATCGTAGGTAATACTTCTTAATTTTGCAAGCATAGGTTCAACTTGCCTTTCTACAATCCAAAATAGGATATCTTCTTTTGAATTAAAATGATAATACAATAATCCCCTTGAAATCTTCAATGCATCAACGATATCTTGTGTAGTTGTTTTTGTATAGCCTTTAGTATAAAATAGATTTTTTGCAGCAGCTATTATTTCAGATTTACGAACTTCTACATCTTTATTCTCTCTCAAATGTGCACCTCCTCTTAAAATAAATATAACGCATTACTGACAAGTTGTCAATTCGTTTTCCTTTTTTAGGCTCAAAGGTAGCATACGTTTAAGAATGAACATCGGAGTGTAAGAACATTAGCAGATAGAATAAACTCTATGCTATACGAAAGTGATAAATTATTTTATTTCCATATTAATTAGTTTGTGGTATATTATTCATATGAGTATTACCCCTAAATATGACAATTTTCTTTCTTTTTTTAATAACATCATTTTTAGGACGATTTACTATATTCAAATGCTAGAAACTCCTAATTTAGACGGCTTAAGTCACCTAGCTAATAGCGTGGTAGTAGCTTAAAAGTGTGAGGTATTTAGAGATTAATAAATATTTGTGCTTACTAATTTTTTATTAAGAGGGGATGGGTATATTTATGGGGGATTCAAGTGCTTTAGTTTATTTAGATGAGGAAAAATGTGTGGGATGTAATAAGTGCATTAGAAATTGTCCGGTTTTGGGGGCGAGTATAGCATATACTTTAGAGGGAAAAAACAAGGTTAAAATTGACAGCTACAAATGCATTCATTGTGGAGAATGTATGAAAGTATGTGACCATGATGCTCGTCAGTATAATGATGATACACAAATGTTTTTCAAAGATTTAAAAAATGGAAAAGAAATTTCATTGATTGCTGCGCCAGCAATAAGAGCTAATTTTCAAAATTATAAAAAATTATTAGGATATCTAAAATCTTTAGGTGCAAAGGTTATTTATGATGTTTCTTTTGGAGCAGATATTACTACTTGGGCATATCTAAAAACAATTAAGGATAAGAAACTAGACTCTATAATCGCGCAGCCATGCCCGTCTGTAGTACATTATATTCAAAAATATCAACCAGAGTTAATTGATAGATTAGCACCAGTGCAAAGTCCAATGATTTGTACTGCTATATATATGAAAAAGTATGAGAATATTTCTGGTGATATAGCATTTCTATCTCCTTGTGTTGGTAAGAAGGATGAAATAAGTGATAAGAACACTATGGGTGTTATAAAATACAATGTTACATACAAAAAACTTCAAGAGCATTTAGAAAATAGAAAAATTGATTTATCAAAATATGATGGATATGACTTTGAAGATATGGGCTGTAGTTTAGGATATTTATTTAGTAGACCAGGTGGGCTTAAGGAAAATGTACAAAATAAGGTGCCTAATTCATGGGTAAGGCAGGTAGAAGGTCATGAACATGCTTATGGTTATTTAAAAGAGTACAGTGAAAGAATAAAAAACAAATTAAATGTGCCCTTACTAATTGATATTTTAAATTGTTCAAAAGGCTGTAATTTTGGTACAGGCACTTATAATTTGCATTCAATAGATGATGTGGATTATGAATTTAACAAATTAAAGAAGTATAAATCAATTGATAAGGGAAAAAAGTTAATTAAGAAAAAAATAAATTGGCTTTATGAATACTTTGATAAGAATTTAAAACTTGAAGATTTTAATAGAGTCTATAATGAAAATTGTAAAGTTACTGATATTATTGAACCCAAAGAAAAAGACTATAACAATATTTTTACTGAAATGCATAAAGATGAAGAACTTTCTAGAGAAACAAACTGTTCCGCTTGCGGGTACCATACATGTAAGGATATGGCAAAAGCAATTTTTAATAAATTAAACTTGTTAGATAATTGTATAGATTATAATAGACATGAAATAGAAATTTCTAATAAGGAAATAGAATCAAAAACTCAGCAAATTAGTGTTTTAGATGAATTTAATAAACTTTCGCAGCAGAAATTAGAGAATGTAATAAAATTAAAAAAACATGTGGAAGAAATCACTAACTCTATAAAAGATGTATCTAAAAGCAATGAGGAAAGTGCCTTAGAAGTAGAGAAAATTTATAATCAAGTTAGTGATATTTTAAAAACATCAGGTATTCTAAGAGAAAGTGTAAAATTGATTAAAAATAGTGTGGGTAATTTCACAAATGCATCACTTGAAATTGTAGGGATTGCAGAGCAAACTAATTTGTTATCTTTAAATGCTGCAATTGAAGCTGCTAGGGCTGGTGAATCGGGTAAGGGATTTGCAGTTGTAGCTGAAGAGGTTAAGAAATTGTCCTTAAAGACTAGCCAAACAGCAAATTCTACTGGAGTTGATCAAAAGGAAATGATAAAAATTGTGCAAGGAATTTCATTGGTTTCTGATGAAATAGACCAAAAAATGAAGAGCGTAAATGAATCTATTATTAACATCACTGCAGCATTACAAGAAGTAACAGCTACTGGGGAAAAAATAGCTGAGGATGCAAATATGTTAGTTAGGTCATAACTAAGTATAATTAGCTATATTTTTTTATTAAATCTTCTCTAAAAATTGTGGATACAATTGTGTATGGTTCGCCTATAACAGTAAAACCTACAACTAATTAATAATTAGTTGTAGGTTTTTTTATGCCTTATGAAAAAGCTTCTTCTTCAGTAGTTATTTGTTCTTGTTCAAGAATCTTCTGGCGATTATTAAAAATAATATGTTGAATAACTTCTTCTATGAAAATAAAAAAAACGATTCTTGATTTTTCATAGGGTTTTAAAATATCTGGTTGAAGGAATTTGGACATCCAAAAGATCTTATTATAATTAGTTAGTAGGGATTCATTGTATTCTTCAACAATCAATAAAACTTGACAATTTTTATCTTTTGCAAGGCTGTTAATTCGTTCGAAAGACTTGAATTTACCTGTTGTAGAAAAAATAACGAGTAAACTTTTGTCATCAAGTAAGCTCTCCACAGAAATTTCATCAGGTACAGCAATAACAAACTTATTTGTGTTGATTCGTAATTTGTATTCAAAATATTGGGTAGCAATAAACGAAGGGCCATAACCAAAAAGAATAATCTTTTTATAAGAATTCATAAGTTCTATAAATTCATCAACCAAAGATATATCAAAATCATCTATAAAATTTTTAATTCGCTCAAGCTCTATTGAAGATCTGTTTTCAGGAAGGCCCTTACCATATAAAAAATCAATATATTGTTTATAATTGTTGAAGCCAAGCTTTTTCGCAAATTTAGAAATCTTAGACACAGAACAATCACAGGTTTGCGCTGCCGTTGTTATTGTAATATTGGTAGCGGTTTTTGATAAAGTAATAAGAGTTTCATTAATCATTTTTTCTAGAGGATTCAATTTGTTAAAGTCAATATTTATCATAATCACTATTAGATAATCACTATAGAAAATCTAAATTTACTCCTTATTTTATTAAATAATTTAACAATTACTTGTATTTTATTGTAACACTAGTGAAAGTGTTAGTAAAGTTATTAAATAAGAATATTCAATAAAAAGTGGAAAGTTTTCCATTTATAAAGAGTAATAAAAGAAAAAGTGAATAATTTTCCTAAAAAACGTTGACATGCAATTCTGAATATAGTATTCTATTATTGTAGACCGAATGAATTAGAAATTAAGGAGGCAATGTATATGAATAAGGAAAAAATATTAGAAGATTTGAAGAGTATGTTATTAGATGAACAAATTAATACAAATTATGATGATTTGTATGATGCATCTGCAGATCGCTATAAAAAATATGCAAAAGCTAAAAAAGTATTAGATGTACCGATGCCTACTGCAATTGTATTTCCAAAGTCTGTGGATGAGGTCAAAGCACTTTTAATGTATTGTAATAAAAACAATGTTAATGTAATTCCAAGAAGTGGTAAGACTGCAACAGAAGGTGGCCTTGAAAACTGGAAGGAACTAACACTTGTAATTGATGGTAAGCACCTTGATAAGATTATTAAAATTGATGAATATAACATGCAAGCAACAGTGCAAGCAGGAGTTCCTCTACAATTAATTGAAGATGAACTTAGAAAGTTAGGATTAACAACAGGACATTCTCCACAATCTAAACCAGTTGCTCAATATGGTGGACTCGTAGCAACAAGAAGTATTGGTCAATTCTCAACTTTATATGGTGGAATTGAAGATATGGTAGTAGGACTTGAATGTGTTTTCCCAGATGGACATATTTCAAGAATTAAGAATGTTTCACGACGTGCTGGAGGACCAGATATAAGGCACATTGTTATCGGAAATGAAGGAACATTATGCTATATTACAGAAGTTACTATTAAAATATTCAAATTGTTCCCCGAGAACAATAAGTTTTATGGATACCTTGTAAAAGATGTTGAATCTGGAATTAAAGTATTAAGAGAAGTTATGGTTAATGGTTATCGCCCATCTGTTGCTCGAACATATTCCGAGGAAGATGCAAGACAACATTTCTACCACTTTTACAAAGGTAAATGTGTATTAATATTTATGGCTGAAGGAAATAAAGAAATGGTAAATGCTGTTTGCACAGGGATTGAAGATGCAACTGAAAAATTCAGTGATAGCATTATTGAAAAAGTTGATAGCAAACTTATAGAAGATTGGTTTAATCATTTGAACTGGTCACAACAAGATATTGATGATGAGTTCCAAGGAATGATTGATAATGATAAGCACGACGGATATACAACTGAAATTTCAGCTAACTGGGAAATGCTTCCTAAGATATATGATAGCGTTCTAAGAAGGATTAAAAATGAATTTAAACGTGCAAACGACTTGACAATGCTCGGTGGACATTCATCTCATAGTTACATAAACGGAGCTAATATGTACTTTGTTTATAATTATAATATCAATTGTGCACCAGAAGATGAAATGAGAATATACCACCATCCAATACAAACAATTATTGTAGAGGAAACAATAAAACTTGGAGGATCTATGTGTCACCACCACGGAATTGGCAAGTTCCGTAACGAATGGACAAAAGCAGAACATGGCAGCGCATATTATATGTTAGAAAAATTAAAAGAAGCTTTTGATCCAAATGGCATTATGAACTTTGGAACTATTTACCCACAAGAAGAAGGTATTAAATACCAAAAATAAAACTATAACCATAGGCTTAAGAGTAAATTCTTTAGCCTATGGTATTAATGAAAAGGATTACAAGATTAAAGTGTGCCTAAAAAACACTTTAAAATAAAAATCAGTTATTAAAGGGGGAAAATGTATGAACAATAAAAATTTCAAAAGGTATTTTCAATTTATTCTAATAGTTTTAGCAGCAGGAGCAATATTTCCAATTATTTATTTAAAGACAAATTATCAGGAAACTCTTTTGCAGGTTTTCAATATGACATTACCTCAATTAAATTCTATTTATTCAGTACTCGGAATTGTATGGGTAATTGGTTATTTTCCAAGTGGTTTATTAAGTGATAGGTTTTCTGCAAAGTGGTTATTATCTATTTCACTTATTGGAACAGCAGCAGGTGGCTTTTGGTTTGCTCAAATTCCTAGTTATAACAATGTAGCTGTTATTTACGGTATATGGGGTATATTCTCCGTATTTACCTTCTGGAGTGCTCATATGAAGATTGTTAAATTACTAGCCAAGAAAGAAGAAGAAGGCAGATTCTTCGGAATACTTGATGGTGGACGTGGCGTCGTCGAAGCTTTACTCGCAAGTCTTGCACTTTATATTTTCACGAACGTAATGGGCGGTAGTACAAATTTAGCAGATAAGAGGTCAGCAATAGTTTCAATTATATATATGTACTCAACAGTGGTATTCGTGGTTGGTATACTTGTTACAATCTTCGTCGAAGATGATAAGAAGGCTGGATACCAAGAGGGAGTTAAAGCGACCCCTAAACAAAAGGTTAAGATATCAGATTTCGCAGGGGTATTCAAGAATAAATATGTGTTTATAATGGGTGGAATTATATTCATGTCCTATGCAGTATATTGGACAGTTTATTACCTTGGAGGATTCCTACAAACTAACGTTGGAGTTAATGCAGTAAGCGTAGCAACTATTATGTTAATTGTTCTTTGGATGAGACCTATAGGTGGAATAATTGGAGGGTTTTTAGCAGACAAATTTGGAAAAGAAAAAACTCTTGGTTGTGCACTTTTAGGAGCAGTAGTATGTCTTCTACTAATAGCGCTTTTACCAGCTAGTTTAAGTAAGAACATGTTCTACGTGTTAATAGTACTCGGAGCAATATTTTTATATGCCATTCGTGGTACTTATTGGTCATTACTTGGTGATGCAAAGATTGACGACAAGATAATGGGAGCGGCAATAGGATTAATATCTTTAGTTGGATACTTACCAGATATTATATTACCAATATTTAATAGTGCTCTATTTAAGACATTTGGAGACAAAGGTGGATACAATGCATACTTCATAGCAAGTGCAGTAATGGGCGTTATTGGTTTAGTATTAGTAATTGTGTTTACTGCTCTTAACAAAAAGGAGAAAGGTAAAGTTGAAAATAATTTGTCTAATTAAGTTCATTCCAGATGTGGATAACTTTACGTATGATTACGAAAAAAATGTATTGGTTAGAGAAAATGTGAAGTTAATCCTTAATCCTGAGGATGCCTGTGCCTTAGCCTTTGCGCTAAGAATAAAAGAAAAAAATATAGAAACTTTTATAGAAATAATTAGTATGGCTCCACAAAGTACTATTCCTCTTATAGAGGATTTGCTGAGGCGGGGTGTTGATAAAGCAACACTTATATCTGATAAACTTTATGTGGGCAGTGATACTTATGTAACCAGTAGAATTATAGCTAAGTATTTGAGAGAAGAGGAATATGATTTTATTCTTACTGGAAGTCATTCTTTGGATGGGGATACTGCCCACATCCCGTCTCAAATTGCTGAAATATTACAAATTAGTCAGCTATCTAACATTGTGAAGGTTTATGAGGACAGTTTAGAAAAGGATAGTGTGATAGTTCTGGTTGATTGTGAAAAAACTCTTTCAAAATACGAGATGGTACTTCCAAGTGTTCTAAGTATAGGAAAAGAGAGCAAGTATAAATTACCTTTTGTAAAATACAAGGATTTAGAGCTTAATGTACGTGACAGGATATCAGTGATTACAAATGAAGAATTGAAGTTTCTTCATGATGAAGTTGGTACTTACGGGTCATTAACGAAAGTTAATAGAACCTTTGCAAGGAAACTCAATAAGAAAGAAAAAGTGGTTGTGTCTAATGATGATGAAGGAATAGATGCGGTGTATAAATTTTTAAAAGATAAAGGATTTGTTTAATTATGAAAAGAAGTTTAATCTACTTTGATGAAGAAGATTTTCAGAACTCCATAGATTTATTAGAAGTAGTAAATCAGATTTATAAAGATAGTGAATATGAAACCTATGCTATTTGTTTTAATCATAATGATGGAGTAATTGATGGGAAATTTGATTATCTAATTACAATTCAAAATGGAGAGATAAAAAATTATGATGTTCAAAACATTACAAATTGCATAGAAGAATTACATCATATTTATGATTTTGATAGCATACTTATTCCTGCCACATACTTAGGTAGGATGCTTGCTCCAAGAGTATCAATGAGACTTAAAATTGGTTTGGTCGCCGATGTTACAGCCATTGAGCATAATAATGGTCAAGTGGAGATGGTAAGACCTGCCTTTAGTGGGAAAATTTTTGCTGGTATTGTTAACTGGAATTGTAAGACTATTATGATGAGTGTAAGACCAAATGTATTTGTCTATGAACCAGACGTTATAAAGAAAACAGAAAAAATCAAGTTTAAACCAACTACCTTGGAGCCAAGCAAGATTAAATTACTTGAAACAAAAGAAAAAGAGAAAATTAAAGATATAAGAGAAAGTGAAATCTTGGTTTCAGGTGGAGGTGGTGTAATAGGAGATTTTAAGCATCTATATTTATTAGCCCATGAACTCAGTGGAATGGTATCTGCGAGCAGAAGTTTAGTTGATAGTGGTATAGCTTCGCGAAGTATTCAAGTAGGACAATCAGGAAAAACTGTGAGTCCCAAATTATATATTGCATTAGGAATTTATGGATCCCTTCAGCATATTGAAGGATTAAAAAATGTTGAAAATATAATTTGTGTAAATACAAATAAGGATGCACCTATTTGTAGTTTGGCAGATATTGTTGTTGAAGGAGATGCCATAGAGTTTATTGATAAGTTAATAGAAAAAATAATTAAAAATAGAATTTAGGAGGAATAAAAATGAATATTACAGATTTCCAAATGGATTATTTTTCTTTAAAGGGTAAAAATGCAATTGTAACTGGTGGTAACACAGGACTTGGTCAGGCATTTTCTCTATCACTTGCAAAAGCTGGAGCAAATATCTTGATGCCAAGTGTTATGCCGGATGATCCAGAATTTAATAAGCTAATAGAAGCAGAAGGCGTAAGAGCAGTATACATGGAAGGTGACATAACAAAACCAGGCGCTTGTAAGGCAATAGTTGATAAATGTGTTGAGGAATTGGGGACAGTTGATATTTTAATAAACTGTGCAGGGATATGCATTTGCAAACCAGTCTTAGAATTTGGTAGGAAAGAATGGGACATTATGATGTCTATTAATCTTACTGGAGCATTTGAAATGACTCATGAAGTTATACAACACATGATTCCACAAAAAAGCGGTAAGATTATTAACGTTTGTTCAATGTTCTCTTTCCTCGGCGGACAATGGTCACCAGCTTATACTGCTTCAAAGGCTGGTATTGCTGGACTTACAAGAACATACGCTGATGAATTGGCACAATATAACATTCAAGTTAATGGTATTGCACCAGGATATTTTAAAACTAAAGCTGCAGAATTTTCAATGAATGATCCAGAAAGAAATAAATGGGTTATGGATCATACACCAGAGGGCAGATGGGGAGATGTTCATGATTTAATGGGATCAACAGTATTCTTAGCAAGTAAGGCTTCTCAATTTGTGAATGGGTCTGTTTTAGCAGTTGATGGTGGTTATTTAATGAGATAGTATTATAAAGTAAATAACAATCTAGCATAGGAGGAAGCGTATGATAAATCAATATATTATAGCAATTGATGGTGGAACACAAAGTACAAAAGTAGCCATTTTTGATACATTAGGAACAGAGGTTTGCTCTCATACCTTGCAACTTCGAGCAATCGAACTGGGTGAAAACGGTAGAGCAGAACATCCAGGTGATGATTTATGGGATAGCTTGAAGCTGGCTTGTGATGAAATGTTTAAAAAATTCCGAGGTGACAAAAAAGACATTATAGGAGTTGGACTTGGCTCGATTAGATGTTGTCGCGTTTTGGTTAAAGAAAATGGTGATTTGGCATCACCAGTGCAAAGCTGGATGGATCTTAGATTATCAAGACCTTATGAACATGATGATGACAATGTGAAGTATGTTACGACTTCAACAGGTTATCTTACTTATAGACTGACTGGTGAGAAGAAGGATACAAGAGCTAACTATGTAGGCCCTTGGCCAATAGATCCAATGACTTTGGAATGGTTTGAAGATAAAGAAAAGTTTGACAAATTTACTACACCAAGAGAAATGCTGTTTGATCTTGTTGATCCTTCGAGCGTTATGGGGAAAATTACAGCCAAAGCTAGCGTCGCAACAGGTATACCAGCAGGCGTACGAGTAGTGTCAACCGCAAATGATAAAGCGGTTGAAGGCTTGGGTGCAGGTCTTGTAAATGATGGAACAGTCCTAGTATCATTAGGTACTTATATTACTTCAATGATGGTAGGAGAAGAAAATAATCCGAATACAAAGAACTATTGGAGCAATCCAGGAGCTACCAAAGGCGAGTGGCTTTATGAAAGTAGCGGTATTAGGAGAGGCATGGCAACTGTTACATGGATAAAGGATCTTTTGGGTAGTGATATTGTTAATGAAGCTGAAAAAAGAGGTATGTCACCAGAAGGGTATTTAAATGTTCTTGGAGCAGATGTACCAGCTGGATGTTCTGGGCTTTATACAGTGCTTAACTGGCTAGCGTGCCCTGATAGTTTGCATCAGCGTGGTATGATAATTGGGTTTAATGGTACTCATAAGGGCCAACATATGTTCCGTTCTATGCTTGAAGGTATCGCATTTACAATGAAGAATTATGCTCAGGCAATGTGTGATGAACGAGGTATAGAGCTATCTAATATTATTGTTAGTGGTGGCGGATCAAATGGAGAACTCTTTATGCAAATATTTGCTGATGTATTTGGTGTTCCGGCTCACAGAAATGTGGTAAATGGCTCTGCCAGCATGGGTGCTGCAATATGCACAACCTTGGCACTTGGCGTTTATAAGGGAAGGGAAGAAGCGATTGAGCATATGGTGAAACGTAGAGACACTTTTATGCCAATTGATGAAAATGTGAAGCTTTACAAAGAAATTAACGAAAATGTTTATAAGAATATCACAGATTGCACTGATGAACTTTTAAAGAAATCACATAAGATTTTTGAAGAGAAGATATAAAAACTTTAAATTGACTTAGGTAATGAAAAACTAGAAAAAATAATGAATGACTGGCAAATATCCGTTTTGGTTATTTGCCAGTCATTCATTATTTTACATTAGTGATAAAGGTTTTGATGAAGCAGTTAATAATATGGTAAAACAGAAAGATGAAAACAGTAGTTCCATAGCTGTTTCAGCTGGAGGTAGTGGAGTGATGAAACGTTCTTTTGGTGAAAAAATATCATTACAGATTAAGGGTTTCATAAAATAATCGCATTCTTGTTAGTTGCAGGGATCCACTGCTATTATAGAAAGCACTGCATTATTTATGCCGATATCAAATATAAGTGTAAACTGAGATGAAGTTATACTGGTTAATTCAAGAATATATGTGCAGCAATCGGCACATATGTCATCATCAGGAGAATATTCGAATTTTAAAATTTTACTTTCGTTATCGACTTCTGTTTGTATGGAGTTATAAACAAAGGTAGTTAATGGTTGTAAAACATTGTCGCTTTTGCAGGTTCTGTAGAGGGTAAAATTAAAAGTTATCGTAACTGCTTGAAATGAATCAATTTGCAAAATTCCGGCAAAATCTATAAGGAGCTTTGGGGCAGTTAAATAACTTGTATCAATTCTGGTACTGACTATAGGTAGATTAAAAATTTGTGTCTGTCCAGCATTTGGGGTATTACGTCCAATAAAAAAGGAACAGGTATTACTGCTAAATAAACTATTTCCAGATAATTTGTTGTATTTATTTAAGCAGCAGTCAAAGGCTAAGGCAGAGAAAGTGCCACTACTGATGGAGAGAGGTAAAGTTCCTGCGTAATCGTTATAAACACTAGTTAGCTCAAGAATATATGAGCAGCACTTGTCACATCCCTCATCACAGGGGGAATATTCGAATTTTAAAGTTTGGCTGTTAGGTGATGAGACAAAATAAGCATTGCTAAAATTGATATTGCTAAAAGAAAAGGTTGTAAGTGGTGTACGAACTTTGTTGTTTTTGCAAAGTTTAAATAAAGTGAAGTAAAGTGTAGTTACCGAAGTTGTATCTATTGGAACTATATCTAAGATCCCTGTAAAATCTAAGAGAAGTTTAGGCTTTTTCATAAATGTTGTATCCATACATACATTGGCAATAGGCTGATTTAAAGTAGTAAGCAAGTCAGGAGTTGTAAAGTCAATAATTCTAGAGTAAGAAATATTAGACTTTATACTTAGTAGGGCATTTCCAGAGTCTTTATTATTCATATAAGAAAGGCAACTACTTTTCTTTGAATCTATTGCCAGTATAGAAATAATTCCACTACTAATACTAAAATCAAAAATCGGGTTGCTACTGGTTTGAATACTAGTTAATTCAAGAGTATAGCAGCAACAATCTTCGCATAAATCAATATCGGGAGAATATTCAAATTTTAAAGTACGGCTATCCCCAGCTGGAGAAGGATATAAATTCAAAAAGTTAAAAGTAAAGGTAGTTAGGGCCTGTGAAGTTTTATTGTTTTTACAAGTCATAGTTAATGTAAACTTAAATGTAAATACATCAGTATAGTTTGACATTAAATTTAGTATTCCATTAAAGTCAATAAGCAGTTTTGGATTTCTCATGTTAGTTGTATCAATTGTAGTACTCGCAATTCGTTGGTTTAAGGTTAGTGTTGATATATTTGTAAAATCTAGCGTCCTTGATCCCAAAGATCCATAACTAGTTTTTAAAATAACATTTCCAGGTATAGAGTGTTGCTCATCAATGCAAGAAATCTTGTTATTATTGCAAGTTGGTTGTTCTTCATTGCAGGTAAGGTTGTACATATTTGTCATAAAATTTCCTCCTTTTAAAAAATACATTAGTACTTTTATATAAAAGAACATTGTGATTATTATAAAATATTAGATTCAATATATATATTATTCAGGTATAAGTAGAGTGTGATATGGAACTACAGTAACGGTTTAATATCGAAACACTCATGTAAAAACAGGTTAATGATTTCCAACAATTGTACTTGCTAATTCTTACGAGATAATGTAATGTTTTTATTAACAAGAGATTCTTTAGTATTTCTCATAAATGAGCTCGAAATCTTTAGAACAATTTTAATATTATGAAATTTTAGAATATTTAGGGTGGTTAGTTAAAGCATAATAATGATTAAAGAAGATTTGAGAAATCATCTAAAATAATAGTATTAATGGAGGAGTGGCATGAGTTTAACAACTTTTTTTCTGATATTTATATATGTATTTAATATCGCATCTGTTTTTACATTGATTTTTGTAAAACGAAGTGATACTAGAGTTATATTTGCTTGGCTCTTAGCATTCTTTTTTATGCCATATATTGGTTTTATTCTTTATTTTCTTATTGGCAGTAAACATAAAATGCGTGTTATGTCAAAAAAATATGGTATGAATGAAATTGAAGAAAAACACAGCAAAGCTCTTGATAAACAAATTCATGACATTGCAGCAGATAAAATACAGTTTAAAGAAGTAGAAACTGAAAACTACAGAGATTTGATAACATTGAATTCAAAAAATGCAATGAGTTATTTTACTCAAAATAATAATGTAGAGCTTTTAATAAATGCAGAGCAAAATTTTTCTCGTATTTTTGAAGATATTAAAAATTCAACTAAAAGTATTGAAGTATTATATTATATTTTTAAAGCAAAAGATAATATTGGTAAAGAATTTGTTTCTCTTTTAATAGAAAAGGCAAGTCAGGGAGTAGAAGTAACTCTAATATACGATGGTATTGGTTCTTTAGGTACTCATATGAGTGATTTTAAAGAGTTACAAGAAGCTGGTGGACATGTGTACAGGTTTTTACCATCAATGCTAAAAAGTTTTTTACATGTAAATTATCGATTACATAGGAAAATAGTTATTGTTGATGGGAAAATTGCTCATACTGGCGGAATTAATGTGGGCGATGAATACTTTGGTTTAAAAAAGTTAAATAAACCTTGGAGAGATACAACAATACGTTTGACTGGTAACTGTGTTCTTTCACTTCAAACAAGATTTTGGACTGATTTGGTCTTCTTGCAAAATCAAAACTTTAGTAAGAAAAATAAATCTACATTGATGTTCGATGAAAAATTTTTGAAAAGCCTTTATTGTCCAATTGAAGAAGGGGATATAGGAGTACAAATAGTCTCAAGTGGACCTAGTACTCGTAATGATACTATAAAAGATGGTTATGTTAAAATGATTACCACCGCAAAAAAATATTTATATATTCAAACACCATATTTTATTCCAGATAAAACACTATTAGAAGCTCTAAGGCTTGCTGCAGCTTGTGGTGTTGATGTTAGAATCATGCTTCCCGGTGTACCTGATAAAAAATCTATTTATGCAGTTTCATTATTAAATGTGGCGAAACTCTTAAAGGACGGTGTAAAGGTATATTTGCATTCGGGTTTTCTTCATGCAAAAACACTTGTTATAGATGATCACGTTTCAACAGTAGGCACTGCAAATATTGATATGAGAAGTTTTAGTCTTAATTATGAGATCAATGCTTTTATTTATAATAATGATTTTGCAATTAAGTGTCGTGATACATTTTTAAATGATATGAAAGACTGTACAATATTTGATATTGAAACTTATTCAAAACGTGGCTTGTGGAAAAAAATTTATGAATCTATTTGGCGTTTTATTGCTCCAATTGCTTAAAAATAAGAAGAGTGAAGTTAGTTAACACAATTGGTAAAAATAAATGTTTCAGAATAAGGTAAAACCCGAAAACCCCCAACTAATTAGTTGGGGGTTTTCGTATGGGTTCATTTAATCACATTATTGTGAATAATAATATGAAAAAATTACAAATAAAAGTGTAGTATATAAATATTTGACATATATATCATTCAATGATATATTATATTCAACGATATATCATTGAATGATATATAACTTAATGTTATGAAATTAATCGAAAGGAGGACTTTATGCCAAGAAAGGATTTTATTGAAATTGGTGAACTAACGGATTCTGCATTTTATATTTTATCCAGTGTTATTGAGGAAAAACATGGCTATTTAATTATGAAAACTATTGAGAAATTTACTAATAATAAAGTTACAATTGGTCCTGCATCACTTTATACAACACTCAAAAAGCTTTTAGCAGCAAATCTAGTGGAGTTAATTCCTGCGACAGATGAAAATAAAAAAGTATATAAAATAACAAATCCAGGGCAGAAGATGCTTATAAAAGAGATTGAACGGAGAAAACGGATGGTTAACTTTGCTGAAAATTTTTTAAAGTAAAAAGGGGGGGATATTAATGAAAAATAAATATGTCATGATAGGCGGATTTGCTTTTAGTGAAGAAAGTGATATGAATAAATTAAAAAAATATGCAAAGGAGGGTTGGATATTAGAAAGTATAGTGGCAGGTTTTTTTTATAGATTAAAAAAAGATAAACTTCAAAATATAGATTATAGCTTAGACTATCAAAGTGAAGCTACCGAAGAATACTTTAACCTATTTAAAGAAGCTGGTTGGACACTGATTGTTTCAGTATGTAATGAAATGCATATTTTTTCAGCGCAAGAAGGAACAAAGCCTATCTATAGTGATCGTGAATCTGAAATAGATAAATATGCAAGAGTAAAAAAACAAACAGGAAAGGGAGCTATTTATTCTTTTATTCCAATGATTATTTTTGCTCTTTTAGGCAAAAGTTCTTCTACTACTTTAAAGCCAATTTTTATTGTTGCTAATGTTTTGTTTATTGCAAGCATGATTCCGTTTATTTTTAATTTCATGCCTTATCTGGCTTATAGTTATCGTCTGAGAAAAATGAAGAAAAGAGGTATATGATTAGAGGTTTGTATCAAAATCATGGTTATTAGACAGTGAAACCCTCGATTAATTAATAAATTAGTCGGGGGTTTTCTTATGCATTGGAAATGAAGCTGGTGCCAATGCTTTTGTATTGTCAAAATAGATGATTGTATGTATGTAGAGGTGACAGGCACCACCCGCATTTTGTCGCAAAAGTGACAGGCACCACCCGAAATAAGGAGGCCAGCTGTGAATATAATTCTTTATAATAGTAGAAAATAGGGCTGAAACATAAACCACACAAGTACTACAGATAGATATTTATACATAAGCTAAACTGTTGGGCATATATAGTTCGTATAATTAAATAGCAAAAAAATCCATTTACCCAATTAGTATAATTTGAGTTATAATATATCTAAGTTACAACAGTAAAATAATGTTGAATATGGAGGTCTTGTTAAATGAATAAGAAATTAGTCTTAGGTGTAATGTTAACAGCAATTTTGATTGTAACACCTATAACCAATGTATTCGCTGATTCATATAAGAGTGTTACTATAGGGTATGATTTGACGAATCAACAAAAAGAAGACATGCTAAAGTATTTTGATGTAGATAAGAATAGTGCGAGTGTTGTTGAAGTTACAAATACTGAGGAGAAGAAATATCTAGGAGATACAGTATCTAAAGAACAATTAGGTAATAAGTCGATATCATGTTCCTATATTGAGCCAACAACTACTGGTGGTTTAGTAGTGAATACAAATAATGTAACTTGGGTAAATGCTAGTATGATAAAGAATGCCCTAATTACAGCAGGAATTGAGAATGCTAATGTTAAAGTTTCTGCACCATTTGCTGTATCGGGTACGGCAGCTATGACTGGTATACTAAAAGGATTTGAAAATAGTAAAGACGGTAAGAAATTAGATGAAAGTACAAAAAAAACAGCTAATGAAGAGGTCGCAGTTACAGGCAAACTAGGTGAAAAAATTGGACAAGATAAAGCTGCGGGATTAATCAATGAAGTAAAGAGTGAAGTTATAAAAGTTAAACCTAGTAATGAGGCAGATATAACAAAAATAGTAAATGATGTAACTAATAATTACAATTACGATCTGTCTAAAGATGATGTAAGTAATATTGTTGGATTAATGACAAATGTAAATAAATTAAACTTGGATTACAACAAAGTAAAAGGACAGCTTGAGGGTGTGGCAAATACAATGAAAGATACATTGGCTAGTGATAAGGCTAAAAGTTGGTTCGCAAATGTGTGTGCTTCTATTGGAAATTTCTTCAAAGGAATTGCAGATAGTTTAAAGAAATAAATGAGACGGGGATGGGAGGTATAAGTTAATGGGTGGATTTCATCCATCATGTTTTGCCTTCACCAGTAAAAACCACAACTAATTAATCAGTTGTGGTTTTTCTTATGCATCCACCTTGGTTCTTTAATAATATAACCACTAATATTTTCATTACAATATTGTTCTATTTTATTTTTGTGAGGATTCTATATAAGTATATTATTGATCATAATGTTGGTGATAAGCGATATCACTAACTACCTCTCAAGAGAAGAAACAATCACTTGTGCGCAATCACTTGCTCCATTTTCGGTAGCAATATTTTGACCGAGGGTTTTAGAATTTGTAACAATATTATTACTGAGGGCAAATTCGATTGCTTCTGCAAGGATGCCCGCGGTAAGGTCTTTTCTGTAAATAGGCTTTGAGCCAACACCTAAGTCATATGATCTGTGTGCCCATGCAAACTGATCATTGGAAAAAGGAATAATCACACTTGGCACACCTGCCTTAAAGCCTGCGGCAGTGGTTCCGGCACCGCCATGATGACAAACTGCAGAAACACGCTTAAACAACCAGCTGTGTGGAATACTGCCAATTGCGATTACAGCTTCAGGCAGATTTTCTATACTACCCATACCACTGATGATTGCCCGTTTACCACATTTATGAATCGCCTCAATAATTAACTTCACAGTTTTATCCTTTTGGTCTGTATTAAAAACACTTCCAAAGCCTATATATACAGGCTTATCACCTTTTGAAAGAAATTCATCGAGTTCCTTTGTTGGTGCGTATTCGATTTGTTCCTCTACAAACCAATAGCCGTTTTGATGTATGTTCTCATTCCAGTCTTCTGGTCTTGGAAATACAAAGTTACTGCATGATACTAATGCTGGGTGTCTTTTGTCAACTTTTTCAAAGGGACGGGCAAAGCCCTTCGGAAGTTTGCCATTTTTCTTTTTAAGAAAAGCAGTAACACCTGTTTTCCCTGCCATCCATAACATGCTTTGTAAAAGAGTATAACTCAATTTGATTGGCATTTTTGTTTTTCCGTAGGCTATAACAGAAGCAACTTCTTTTGTCTTATGCATAGGAAATGGAGATGCTAAAACAGAGGGAATACCCAACATTTCTCCTGCAAAATACCCAATGGTGGCACCGGGGTGATATATAATCAGTTCACTGTCCTCACAGGCATAATACATTTCTTCAGTTAATCCCAGAACGTACTTTTTCATCTTGTTAAAGGTTAAGAGCATTTTTAATGGATTATCAGACGATTGCGCCTCTTGTAGCATTTTTGGGTCAATATCCGCAGTTTGGTAATCGACAGACAAAGGATAAAAGCCTATACCATAGCTCTTTATAAAATCTTCAAAGCTTTTGCCACCGACAATGCGTACCTCCTTGCCGAGTTTTTGAAGCTCTTGTGCAAGTGCAATATATGGCTGGAAATCACCGCGTGAACCAGCACAAAGAATTGTAATCATATTTCAACCTCCTTGAATAATACGACATCGTGTTGTATTATTCAATTATAAAATCAAAAGTATTAATTATCAACCAACAATGTTGTTGTATTTGTTGGATTTCAGAATTAAGGTGGGTTATGAAAGTCTAAAAGATAATCTAGAGAGCGTAATTATTCTAATAAATGACTTGCCTTTTCACACGAATCATAAATCACGTCATAATTATGGTCAATCATTACATTGACTTTTGTACTTGTTTCATTATATATTTTCTTATAAAAGAAATATGGAAGTGCCCATCCGACAAATGCCGGAATTGCTAAAAGAATACAAAATAGAATCATTGATGCCAAATAAGCAAACACTGAACCAGCCATAAAAGCCGTTCCAATAATTCCTATCCCCAATGATATACCCGTTGCTTTACTCGTTTTAGATCTTTCCAATTTTTCTATAGAGGTAAATGCTTGCTCGCATTTTCGCTGTAAATCACATAGCGCTGCACGGTTTTTGATTTTACGGTCACGCTGCATTTTTATTGTAACCGAATCTACTGCGCTACTTGTATTTATTACGTGCCAGCCTAACTCCTTATAACAGTTACTGCAAAGTTGTACAAGATTCTGCTTTACATTGACATCAATATATTCGTTCATCTTAAATTCTACCCTCTTCTTTTAACCAACGAACTTCGTCACCAATGGATTCTTCAAATGGACGACAATTAAACCCTAATTCAGTACATGCCTTAGTGCAATCGAAATTATTATTACGATCCAGATTATATATTGCAAAATCTGTTAATAGAGCAGGTGTTCCTGTTAATTTGCTTACTACTGCCATTATTTTTGCTGCTAGTTTTGCTACAGGTACTGATAAAACTTTTGGCTTATAATTTAGTCCTGCCGCCTCATTAATGATATGAAACATATCCTCCATTGATACAAGGCTGTTACTCATAATATAGCATTCTCCTCTTTGACCTTTATCACAGCAGGCAATGACTCCATCTGCTAAATCTCTTACATCTACACTGTTAAAAGTTCCTTTAATACCTGCAGGCATCTTTCCACTTGCATATTGCACTATAAAATCAGCAACCAGTCCAAATGAATAATCGTCAGGTCCACAAATTCCACTTGGATGAACAATTGATGCATTAAGCTCTGGAACCATTTCCATTGCGTTTAATACTAACTGGGATGCTTCTGCTTTTGTAACTGAATAGTATCCAACTAGTCCTTCTGTATTAAAATGGGAAACTTCCTTAATTGGGAGATTGCCAGGGCGTTCAGGAATTGCTCCAGTTGAACTGATATAAACCAGCTTTTTGACCTTATGAGTTATACATTTGCTTATAATGTTCTGTGTTCCTTCCACATTTACCGCATGTACCTTTTCACTTGGATTTGGATTAAGTGTAACAATACTAGCGCTATGTATCACATAGACTTCCAATCCTGACCCTACTGTGAAAAATCTTTCCAATGACTCATTATCTGTAATATCTCCAAAAACAATTTCTGCTTCCTCTGGTATATACTTTGCTGCTGGATCTCCTTCCATTACTAAAGCACGTACTTTTGAGCCTCTTTCTATCAGTTTTCTTGAAACATTACTTCCTAAAAGTCCTGCTGCTCCTGTTAATAAATACATTCTGTTATCCATGATTTATTTCTCCTTTTTTTCTCAATTTGTTTATCTGTTTCATCTCATATCTGTATCTTAACCCTCAAATATTCCCAAACGTTAAAATAATGTTAAAGTTTTGTTAAAATGATTTTTTTAAAAAAGAAAATTATAATATAACCGCATAATAAGAAACGCTCTCACATTTTAAATGTGAGAGCGTTTCTTATTATGCAAATATCGATCTTTAATTTTCTTTAAGTATTACTGTAAATTCTGTCCCAATGCCACACTCGCTATTAACCTTAACTTCTCCTTCTACTAAGTCTATAACACGTTTTACTAAGGATAGCCCCAATCCATTTCCAATTGCGGAATGAGAAGTGTCTCCTTGGTAAAACCTATCAAATACATGCTCAATGGTTTTAGTACTCATTCCGCATCCGGTATCACTTATTGATACAATTATTTTTCCTTTTTCTTTTTTAAGCTTTATCGTCACTGTTCCCTTAGATTTCGAGAACTTAATTGCATTGGTCAATAAATTATTCCATACTATTTCCATTAGATTCTCATCTGTCACAATCATTACTTCATCTAATTCCACATCAAGCATAATGTCTTTTTTTTCGAAAATTTCTTCTAATGCCAAAATGCTGCAACGCAGCTGCTCATCCAATGAATATGTATGTTTTTGAATAATTTCCTGATTATCCAATTTATTTAATTTAAGAATAGTAGTTACTAGTGTAGAAAGTTTTTTAGATGCTTCTAATATCGTATCTGTATATTCCATCCGTTTATCCATTGGCAATGAAACTTTTTGCATAGCTGAAGCATAACTTTGTATTACTGCAAGCGGAGTTTTGATCTCATGAGATATATTCCCAATAAAATCTCCTTTCAAGGTTTCTATGGTTGCGAGTTCCTCTATCATTTTATTAAAATCATCTATTAATATCTCTACATCATCTTTCTTGTCATCCGTGCGTTGGGAATGTACCCTGACGGTAAAATCCCCCTCTGCCACTTTTCTTGCAACTTTTCTTATTTCCTGCATTGGTTTTGTAAAACTAGTATGAATTACAATTTTAATCGCAACATATACAACCACTCCTGCAAACAATACATAGGAACTACCTATAAGCACCATAAACCATGGATTTGCATTTCGCTGCATCTGTGCATTGAATATTAATACTGAACCAGAACAACACCACACAACCACCGCAAAAACAATTAAATATTCTTTTACAAATGAACGTCTTGAATTAATCCTATTGTCTTTTTGTTCTTCATATTGTACTTTCATTCCTTAATAACCACCTTATACCCAAGGCCTCGAACTGTGACAATTTCTACATTACAACAATCTGAAATTTTATCTCTAAGTTTGGTTATGGACACATCAACTGTTCGAGGTGTACTTTCACTATCAAATCCCCAAAATTCATCCATCAACTGATTTCTTGTAAAAGTTTTCTTGGGATAGGACAACAATTTAAAAAGAATATTAAATTCTCGCGGGGTAAGTGGTACTTCAACTCCGTTTATGTAAGCAGATGTCTCATCTTCATTTAAAATCAAAGATCCAACTTCTAATTTTCTCTCATTTGCTATGTTAGCACGCCTTAAAAGTGCCGACACACGCAAAATTAATTCATCCATTTCAATGGGTTTTACCATATAATCATCTATTCCAATATGATACCCCTTTTGCTTTGAGGTAATGTCATCTCTTGCCGTCATAAATAAAATCGGAATCGTTTTGTCCTGCCTCCGAATTTCCTGCGCAAACTCAAAGCCATCCATTTCGGGCATCATAATATCTGAAATAATGATGTCAACTGTTTCTTCCAGCATCTTATCAAATGCCTCCATAGCATTCTTACAACTGATGGCATGATAGCCATTGTCATTTAAATATAAACATACAATATAATTCAGTTTTTCATCATCCTCTAGGACTAAAATATTTATCATAATAAACCTCTTTTCTATTAAAGACATTACTGTACATATTAATAATATATTATCATAGATTTTCATATAATTCTATTTTAACAAAACTTTAACATAATATTAACGTTACAGAACATTTTTAATTTATTATATATTTATCAGCTGAAACAAAAGAACTGGGAATAAAAGGCCTGATATTGGACTACCCTCCATTAGATATTTTCACGGACCCATATCTTAAGCCTCAGCCAAAACGTTCTCTTTCTAATAAAATGGGCCGAATATTTAATGTATGTTACTGCGAAAGCAAAGAGGAAAGAAAAAATCCGCTGATATCGCCTGTTTTTGCTACTATTTGACCAAGTGCAATTGTTTCCTCCCACACTGATATTAACAGCAGGCCGGGATTCGGTGTGCAAAGAAGCGGAGGATTTCAGAGATAAACTTCTGCAGGCAGGCATAACTGTAACCCATAAGCGTTTTGAAGACTCCGTCCATGGCTTCACATTGAGTGATAAGACGGATGCCGTGGAAGGGTGGCAGATGATGATTGACTTTCTGAAGCAGGATTTGTGGTAAAAATGAATTACCACTAATTTAATACTTTGATGGATTGAACAAAATATGAATTTATGGTAAGAAGTATATTATCTTCATGCATAAATATTGCATAAAACTTTAAAATGGAGGAATAATTATGAGAAAAATACGTTCGGGACAAGCTTATTTATACAGGAATTGTGGAATTCGTAGTACAGTTTATGAGGTCTCTATGAAAGACAAAATCAGAGGAGATCTTTTAAGGAGAGCACTTGAAAAGGCCATGAAGAGGTATCCGTATCTTACAAGTAAGCTGGTTGAAAAAAATGGAGATTTTTATATAGCAGATAATTTGTTGCCCGTTGCTTTTGCGAAAACTGACAAATTTCGTGCGCTAGGAAGTATTGAGGTTAATTACCAACTTGTTGATGTGACCTATAAAGATAAAAAAATCTGCGTTGCTTTTCATCATGCACTTTGTGATGGGCGTGGAATAATGCCGTTTATTAGGACTTTACTATACTATTATTGCTGCATGAAATATAACAAGACATTTCATGCAACTGGAATCAGACTCGCTGGAGAACCACTTCTTGAAGATGAGACAATGGAACCCTTTGGAGATTCAAAATATGATATAGGTAATACTCCAATGCCTGAGATTGTTAAAGATGGATATGCACTTCCTGAAAATGCAAATGAGGTCAGTAATTATTATCGCTATGAGATTAACATTAATCGTGACAAATTCATGGCATTTGCAAAAGAGAATAATGCGTCGCCAGCAATTTTAGTTGCACTGCTTGCATCAAAGTCTATTAAGCAGCTTCATCCGGGTGTAGATAAACCTATTGTATGTAGCATGGCAAGTGATATGAGAAAAGAACTTGGACTTGAAAATACACATAAGAATTGTGTTAGCAGTTTATATTTGCCATATACTGAAGTCGTTGAAAAATTGTCTTTTAATGAGCAAGCAACAATGTATAGGAAGCTTATGAAGCAGCAGAAACAGACAGATGTGGTTAAAAGAGCAGCTAACAGTCAGATTGGATTGAGCGATAAGCTTGACGAGCTAAAAACTTTTGCAGCAAAAAAACAGATGTTGTCATTCTTTAATGATTTTTGTATCAATACATTTGTTATTAGTTATGCTGGTCAATTACAGCTTGGAGAATGTGAAAAATACGTTGATTCGATGCATTTATACAGTAGTGGTACAAAAGGACTCATTTTGAATATGTTGTCGGCAGGAGATTATATTACAGTTGATTTATTACAAAGCTTTGAGTCAGAGCAATTCGCGAGTGAATTTATGAAGTCATTAGAAGAAATTGGACTTGAATATAACTCATCACGACGAATTGATTTTACTACAACCTATGATAAGACTTTTGTTACAGGAGGAAGGCAGGCTGAGAAGTATTATGGAAAATTTGAAGACTAAGTAACAAAAGAATAATTAAATGAATTACACAAAAGTAATTCAGGTAAAAAAAATTTAAGGACGGTGTTTTACAATGAAAGCAGCAATTTATAAAGGTATTAAAGAGGTAACTATTAATGAACTTGCAATGCCAGTATGTGGAGAAAATGACATAATCGTTAAAAATCTGTATGCAAGTATTTGTGGCTCGGATATTAGCGCTTATTATCATGGTGGTGATTCAGTTCGTATTTTTAAAGGCTTTGAATTCGGACACGAAATGGTTTCCGAAGTTGTCGAAGTTGGACAAAATGTGAAGGGGATTGAAATTGGACAAAGAGTTTATCCTTATCCTTTAGAAGCCAAAAATGACAGATCAAGAGCAGCAACAGTAGGCGGATTCTCAGAATATGTTCAAATACCTAATTGCGAAGTAGGGAAATCTGTATATCTTGTGAGCGACAAGATTTCTTCCAAAGTTGCAGCACTCATTGAACCATTTACAGTAGGAAGTTGTGCTGCCAGAAAAGCAAATGCACAGCCTGGTCAAACTGCTATTGTGTTTGGTGCCGGAGCAATCGGAGTATCTGCTGCCATTGCCCTGAAACACTATGGCATTGAGAAAGTAATGATTGCAGATTTGTCTGATTTCCGCTTAAATAAGGTAAAGAATCTCGGTTTTAAGGTGTGTAACAGTGCAAAGGAGGACATCATAACGAAAGCAAAGGCTGTTTTCGGAGAGGTTCCTGGATACCCTTCGACCTGTGCAGATGTAGATATTTACATAGATGCTGTTGGCGTAAGTTCCGTCATTGAACAATGGCAAAACATGGCAAAGTATGGTAGTAAGATGGTGGTAGTAGGCGTTCATCATAAACCAGTACCTATTAACTTTACACTGATAACTTATAAGGATGCTAAGATATTGGGATCAGCCGGCTACCATCCTCAAGATGTTGAAACTGTGTTTGATATTATGGAAAGCGGGAAATTTAACCTAGAGTCTCTTGTAACCCATGAATTCAATCTGGAAGATATTGTGGAAGCAATAGAAACAGCAAGCAAAACAGAAGAATCATTTAAAGTTGAAATCAAGTATTAAGCTTATTATGACCATATTATTCTCTAAGTATCAAGTATCGGACATAGTTAAACATTATAGATAAAGTGAGGGGTAAATATTATGAAAAATGTATGTGTAATCACTGGTGGCGGAAGTGGAATGGGATTAGCAACTGCTAAACTGGCGGGAAAAGATCATTATATAATTATTTCAGGGAGAACTATTGAAAAATTACAATCAGCAATTGAGGAGTTAAGAGCAGAAGGTATTGAGGCAGAAGCTTTTGCTTGTGATGTTTCAGATTTTGAATCGGTTACCAGACTTTCTGAACGTGCGGCTGAAGTTGGAAAAATTGCTGCTGTAATTCATTCAGCAGGGTTATCACCGCATATGGGTGATGCACAAAAAATTATGGAAGTTAATGCACTTGGAACTATTAATGTGAATGAAGTTTTTAGCGCTATTATGGGAAAAGAAACTTGTATTTTGGATGTTGCCTCTACATCGGCCTATATGTTGCCAGATGACGCTTTACCTGTATCGGCTTATGAATTAAGTTTTACAGATAAAGATCAATTTATAAAAAAGATGGTAGATGCATTAAAGAATTTTCCGGATAATATGCATTCCAGTATTGCATATGCCATATCTAAAAATTTCGTAATCTGGTATGCAAAGAAATGTGCAGCGTTATGTGGAGATAAAGGAATCCGTGTAGTATCAGTATCTCCAGGAAATATCGAAACACCTATGGGAAAATTAGAAACTGAAGGAGCAGATAAATTCACAAAATTGTGTGCAATTAAACGATTTGGATATGCCCAGGAAGTTGCATATCTAATTACATCTTGTATTGATAAAAAAAATGGATTTTTAACAGGTACGGACATACTTTGTGATGGAGGATTAGTATCTGGTATAAAATCAATGAAAAGGTAAAGGATTTAATATCAAACAATGTGGAGGAATATTTTATGAATGATAGCTTTATGAAAACTAATGTAGCAAAAGTCAATACGATCATTGCAAGTAATCTATGTCTTGTTTTTGTAATATTTACTTTTCTTGTAATTAAACATCATCTGGGACTTGAAGTGTATGGATCACTTTTAATTGAACTTATTTTTTCTATCTTTTTCATTTATAAAAAAAAATTTCAACGTGGAACAACAGTAATATTGTTAGTATCAATTTTGACATGTACTGTACCTTATATAGAAACTCCTTTTGCAGGGATGTTAATAATGATAGTGCTCTGTGGTATTTCCCTGTACCTTAATAAAGCCCTTTTATATGGGTTCGGAGGCTTATATAATATTGCTTATATCATTATTTATTATGCTACTAATCATACATTTGATACGACATTTTTTAGAACGTTAGGATTTATAGAATTAACTATATTAGCTTTATATTTTGTTTGTAAACGGAGTAATGATCTTATAAATTTATCAATTCAAAAGGAGGCTGAGGCAAAAGAACTTTTGGATTCATTAGATAATATGGTCGACGTTATTCAAGAAAATACTTCCTCATTAAATGTGGATATAAACAATTGTAATCAAGATATCGGAACATTAAAAAATATCAGCAATATAATGGCGGCCAATGTCCAGGAAGTAACAGAAGGGGTCATTGATCAGTCAGAAAGTATTACTGACATCAGTAATATGATGAACAAGGCTGATGAAAAGATGTCTGAAATAAATCAACTTTCTAAAAACCTTGCTGATACCTCTGAGAATACCAGTCAGGTGGTTTTTCAAAGTTCTGACAGAATAAATCAAATGGGTAAACAAATGAACATTATTAACTCTGCTGTAACTGAATCTTTAGAAACGGTAGAAGAGTTAAATAAAAGTATGGACGAAATTAATAACTTTGTGTCGGCTATAAACAAGATTTCTAATCAGACTAATTTACTTGCATTAAATGCTAATATTGAAGCTGCAAGGGCAGGCGAAGCTGGAGCAGGATTTGCTGTTGTAGCCAACGAAGTTAAAAAGCTCGCGGAGCAAAGTTCGCATATGGTTAATCAAATTAACGAAATTATTAATGATATCAAGGCTAAAACACAACTTGTATTTGAAAAAGCAAATAACGGAAGTATTGCTGTTAAGGAAGGGGAATCTATAACAAAACAAGTTCGTGAAAACTTTGATAACATTAAATTATCTTTTAAAAGTATTGATGAATATGTAGCAAATGAATTAATTATGACTGAGAATGTTAGTGCAATTTTTACGAAAATAAGTGTACAAGCAGAAAATATATCTGACATATCCCAAAAACATGCTGCAGCAACAGAAGAAATTCTAGCAACTACACAAGAGCAGGGTACAAATATAGAAATTATTTATCAATCAATCAGTAGCATTAATAATTCCAGTATAAAGCTCCAAGAATTGATTGGAAAAAGGTAAAATCTTTATTATAGTAATTTTTAAAATATCAATAAAATAACTACAAAGTAAAAAAACGATAGATTGTGCGATCTATCGTTTTTTTTCATCTAATAAATGAGTTAACGTTTGCAACTCTAAAATAAATTCTATAAAAGATTGTGTAGCAAAGTATTTCACGTTTGAAATCTTTAATTCTATATGACCTTCTGAATCCAAACTCCCTAACAAAGGTTCAATTTTATATTTATCTAAGAGAGTTCTTATTGTTTTCTCTGTTTTATCATTGGTGAAAATATTTAATCCAAAAGAAATTTCTAGACCTCCAAATGGATAGGTATAACATTTTACAAGTATTTTTTGAAAAGAAATTAATTCCTCTTCTGTATAATTTCTATTAGAGCAATTTATACCTGTGTAGGAATTATCGTCTTTTCCAGTGAATATAATTCCATCTATATTTACTTCCAAGTCATATCCTAACACATTTGCTATTGTATATGGAGTAGCTTTTACACAATTTTTCGGAACAAATTTATACAATTTCTTCATAGAGTCTCCGTATATACTTAACGTCCTAATTACTTTATTATTATCCAACTTAAGTTCCCCTCCCAGTATGCTGTCCAATTGTATATTGATTACAATTACTGTTTATTTTTAGTATATCATTACTTGAATTATTTTTGAAGATTATTATTAAAATATTACTTTGGTGAATTTATGCCACTTTTGATAAATTTGTTGGTATAAAATATTGTAGGTTTTATTATGCTTTAATTTATACAACATTATTTATGGTTTATTCTATAATATGAAGGCGGTTGCCCTATGATTTTTTTAAATTGTTTAGAAAATACAAATTGATCAGGGTAACCAACAGAGGTAGATACTTCAGCTATGGATAAATTGTTGTTTGTTAAAAAATGACATGCTTTATCCATTCGCGTTTTGATAATGTATTCAATAGGTGTTTGTCCTAATATGTTTTTAAATATGGTACATAAATATTTTCGATTTATACCAATGTACTTAGCTAAGCTGGTCACACTTATGTTATAACAAAAATTAACCTCAATATAATCTACAGCGCTTTTTACATACCGTTCAATGCTAGAATCAAAAATGCTAACTGTATTGGATTTAGGTGCTATTTCAACTAATTTAGAAAGAAATAAATACAAATAAGCTAATCTAGATAAGTCAGTTTCTAATGAGAATTTAGTGAAGCTGGCCATTTTTTGTATTGTATCTTTAAAAAAATTGTCAGTATCATAGTAAAACAGGGGATTATCATAGCTAAGACCTGCATTGTGCATAAATTTTGGCGCTTTTACTCCATTAAAACCTACCCAAGTATAATGCCAAGGGTCCTCCATATCTGCTTCGTAATAAGTAACATGATCAGGACAGATAAGAAATGCATCTCCAGCTCCTAAAGCATATTGCTTTTTACCACATCTAAAAGTACCTTTTCCGCTAAGTATAAAGTGTATAATAAAATGATTTCTAGCTACAGGTCCAAAAAAATATCCATTGGAACATACTTCTTCTCCACAATCATAAAAATTTAGATCAGTATTAGTAAAATTACTATCTTCAACACACCATAATTCCATTTCAACACATCCCTTTAATTCACCTGTGGACATTATAACATATTCTGCAGACATGTAATCATTTACTTATAAATATTTAGAGCTCATAATAAGGTTAACAGTTACAAAGAACTACACATACAATCACTATATTTTCAGTAGGCAATGGGTTTGAATGTAAAGTATTAATAATAAATAGTTAATATTTAAATTATTAAACATGGGGGGTAATTATGATTAAAATAACATTTATAGGAGCAGGAAGTTCTGTTTTTGCAAAGAATGTGTTAGGAGATTGTTTACTTACACCGGCGCTACGAGAGTGTGAAGTAGCTCTTTATGATATTGATCCTATAAGGCTTAAGGAATCAGAACAAATGCTAATAAATATAAATAAAAATGCAGGTGGATTTGCAACGATAAGGACATATAGTGAAAGAAAAGAGGCCCTTAGAGATTCAAATTATGTTGTAAATACCATACAAGTGGGGGGATTCAAACCTTGTACTGTTACAGATTTTGAAATTCCTAAAAAATATGGATTAAAACAAACTATTGGGGATACCATAGGAATCGGCGGTATATTTAGAGGACTTAGAACTATTCCAGTAATACTGGAAATTGCGAGGGATATGGAAGAAGTTTGTCCAGAGGCATGGTTTTTGAATTATACAAATCCTATGTCAATTATAACTAATGTTATGCAAAGGGTTACAAAGATTAAAACTATTGGACTTTGCCATTCAGTTCAGGTGTGCACAGATACTTTACTAAAAGGTCTTGAAATGGATACAGAAAATATACAGTGGCAAATTGCTGGCATAAATCATATGGCATGGCTTCTTGAAATTAAAAAGGATGGGGTAGACTTGTACCCTGAAATTAAAAAAAGAGCAGCTGAAAAAAAAGGAAAACATAAAGATATGGTTAGATATGAAATGATGAAGAGATTTGGTTATTACGTAACAGAATCCAGTGAACATAATGCAGAATATACACCATACTTTATTAAATCAAATTATCCTGAATTAATAGATAGATATAATATACCACTAGATGAATATCCAAGACGTTGTGTTGAACAAATTGCCAAGTGGGAAGACATTAAAGGAGAAATTGTAAATAATAAAGACCTTTTACATGAGAGGACTCATGAATATGCTTCATACATCTTGGAAGCTTTGGAAACAGATAAATTATGTAAAATTGGAGGGAATGTTTTAAATAATGGATTAATTACCAATTTGCCTAAGGACGCTTGCGTTGAAGTGCCTTGTCTTGTTGATAAAACAGGAATTCATCCATGCTACGTAGGGGATTTACCAATTCAGTGTGCAGCACTTAATATGACAAATATAAATGTTCAACTACTTACCGTGGAAGCAGCACTTACAAAAAAGAAAGAATATATATACCAAGCAGCGATGCTAGATCCACACACATCATCAGAACTTTCTATTGATGATATTGTAGCTATGTGTGATGAACTTATTGTGGCACATGGGGAGTGGTTACCCAAATATATATAATTTACTTTACCTTTTGGTTTCAATATATAATTTAAGGAGGAAAAAAATGAAAAAAAGTTTAAAAAAGATTATTGCAGTTGCACTTACGTCTATTGTTGTGATGACTACTTTAGTGGGGTGTGGTAGTTCTAAGACCACCAGCGATACAAGTGGTAAACCTGTAACTCTTACTTATGCGATTTGGGATAAAAATCAACAACCAGGTATGCAAGCTATCGCAGATTCTTTTCACAAGTTAAATCCAAATATAACAGTAAAAGTGCAAGTTACACCTTGGGAGACCTATTGGACAAAGATGGATGCAGGCGCTTCGAGTGGAACACTTCCAGATGTATTCTGGATGCATTCAAATAATTTCACAAAATATGCTAATGGTGATATGTTGATGGATTTAACTGATACTATAAAAAATAGTAAAGACGTAAAAATGAGTAATTTTCCTAAGAGTCTTGTGAGTTTATATACATTAGAAGGTAAAGTTTATGCTATGCCTAAGGATTACGATACAATAGCATTGTGGTACAACAAGACTATGTTTGATAAAAAGGGTATTGCTTATCCAGATGGAACTTGGGATTGGAATAAGTATTTAGAAGTTGCTAAAAAGTTAACTGATCCTTCAAAGGGAGTTTACGGCGTTGTGGCTCCGTCAGATGATCAACAAGGTTACTATAACTTTGTTTACCAAAATAATGGATATATACTTTCACCTGACAAGAAAAAATCAGGTTTTAGTTTAGCAGCAACAAAACAAGCTATACAGTGGAATGTTGATCTAAGTCAAAAATATAAGGTTTCTCCAACTCAACAACAATTCGCAGATACCAGCTTTGCTACATACTTTGAATCAGGAAAAGCTGCAATGGGCCTATTTGGGTCATGGATGGTAAGTGAATTTAAGGCAAATGATTATGTGTCAAAAAATTGTGATGTAGCTGTTATTCCTCATGGAAAAACAAAGGCAACCATAATTAATGGTTTAGCAAATGTTGTTTCATCAAAAACTAAATATCCAGTAGAAGCTTTGAAATTCGAAGATTATTTAGGAACAAAAGCAGCTAATATTCTTCAAGCTGAAAAAGGAGCCGCAATTCCAGCATATATAGGAACTGAACAACCATTTATAGACAATACTAAACAATTCAATTTAAAAGTATATCCAGAAATGTTAGACTATTCTGTTTTATTTCCAAATTCAGCAACAAAAGCAAAATGGTATGAAATTCAAAATAACACAATGACAAAGGTATATACTGGTCAACTTACAGTAGAGCAAGGCTGTAATATAATTGACAAACAAATGAATGCTCTTTTAGCTACTGAAAAGTAAATAATTGATAGCAGTTAGTGCTTATAGTAATAACTGCTATCATAATCAATTAAAGCTAATTATGATTTTATATAAGGAGGGGAAATTTTGAAATCGATGATTAAACAAAAAAACACATCGAAACGTTCAGATAAAAAGTTAAAGGTTAGCGAGAAAGATTTAAATGACTATTATTGGGCTTATTTTATGATAGCACCTACCATAATAGGACTTATTATATTAAATATATGGCCATTAATTCAAACTATTTATTTAAGTTTTAATAGAACTGGTGATTTTGGTATTAATCAGTGGATTGGGTTAGATAACTATAAACAGATGTTAGCAGACCCTATTGTATGGCAAGCAACTTTGAATACACTAAAATATACTGCAATTTCAGTTCCTATCGGTGTAATTCTTTCTTTAGGTATTGCAGTATTACTCAATTCGAAGATAAAAGGTAAAACTATATATCGTACAATCTATTTTCTACCTATGGTTTCAGCACCAGCAGCTATAGCTATGGTTTGGAGATGGCTTTATAGTTCAGATTTTGGTTTGATTAACTATTTGCTCTCTTTTGTGGGTGTAAAAGGACCAAATTGGCTTACTAATCCTAAACTTGCGCTTTTATCTATAGTAGTAGTAGGAATATGGAGTTATCTAGGTTACAATATGATTATTTTGCTTGCAGGGTTGCAGGAAATACCAAAAAGCTTTTATGAAGCAGCTACAATTGATGGAGCAGGTCCTATTAGACAGTTTTTCTCTATTACATTTCCATTAATATCACCAACGATGTTTTTTGTTGTTATTACTTCCATGATAACCGGACTACAGGTATTTGATTTAATATTTATGATGATTAGTAAATCAAATGCAGTTATGGAATCTACTCAATCTTTAGTGTACTTATTTTATAATTATTCATTCGTAATGAATGACAAAGGTTATGGTTCAACTATAATAGTATTGTTATTAGCAATAATTCTATTGATAACTGTAATTCAACTTAAATTACAGAAAAAATGGGTTCATTATGAATAACTTTAAGGGGATGTATAACTTATGAAAGGAAAAATAAAATCTAGCAATTTAATTGTTCACATTATTCTTATAATAGGTGCTTTTGCTATGTTGCTTCCATTTATATGGATGATAATAACTTCGTTAAAAAACCTTACAGAGTCAACAACAATACCAATTACTATTATGCCTAAAGATTTTAAATGGAGTAATTACATAGATGTATGGAATCAACTACCATTTGCAAAATTTTATATAAATACAATGCTAATGATGTTTTTTAGAGTTATAGGTTCAGTTTTCTTTAGTGCTATGGCAGCCTATGCTTTTGCCAGAATAGATTTTCCAGGAAAAAAATTTTTCTTTATGATAATACTTATTCAGATGATGATACCAGGACAAATATTTATTATTCCACAGTATATTATGGTTTCAAAGCTTGGATTATTAAATACTGTCACAGCTCTTGTAATACCTGGTATGGTAAGTGCTTTTGGTACATTTCTCCTTAGGCAATTTTTTATTGGAATTCCTAAGGAACTAGAGGAAGCAGCAATATTAGATGGATGTAACAGATGGCAAGTATTTTGGAAAGTTATGTTACCTTTAACTAGATCTGGTCTAGTAGCACTTGGAATATTCACTTCAGTATTTGCTTATAAGGATTTGATGTGGCCTTTAATAGTAAATATGTCATTAGATAAGATGCCGCTAGCGGCTGGAATGGCATCATTACAAGGTCAATATTCAACAAATTTTCCTCAGCTTATGGCAGGCTCAATGATTGCTATATGGCCAATGCTTATAATATTTATTATATTTCAGAAGCAATTTGTTGAAGGTGTTGCAAGTACAGGTTCAAAAAGTTAATATTAATAAATTTTTATATTACGACTACTAGGAGGAAGACAAAATGCCAATATCTTATTATGAAGAAAGTAAAATTTTTCACCTTAAAGCTAAAGATACAAGTTATATAATACAGATAATTGAATCAAAATATTTACAACATATATATTGGGGTAAAAAAATAAGGAATTTTAAATTAGATTATTTGAAACCTTTTAAAGGTGATCAATTTAATGGATTTATGTTTGCAAAGGATAAGGTAGCAGGTTTTTCTTTGGATATTTTACCACAGGAATATCCATCATTTGGAAACACAGATTTGCGTTCACCAGCATACCAAATTCAACTAGAAGATGGGTCTACGATTTCAGATTTGCAATACTTAAGTCATAAGATTTTTTCGGGAAAGAAAAAGTTAGAAGGATTACCTAGCACATATGTAGAAACAGCTGAAGAGGCGGAGACTTTAGAAATAACACTAAAGGATGAATTAAGTGGCTTATTAGTAGTGCTAAGTTATACAGTATATAAAGATTATGACGTGATTACAAGATATTCTAAGATAATCAATTCAAGCTCCAAAGATTTAAAAGTATTGAGGGCATTAAGTGCTAGTGTAGATTTTAGTGATGATAATTTTGATTTACTACAATTATCAGGTGCTTGGTCAAGAGAAAGAAATATCATTAAAAGAGCTTTAGTTAGTGGAACTCAATCTATTGAAAGTAGAAGAGGCGCAAGTAGTGCACAGCAGAATCCATTTATAGCTTTAATGAGAAAAGATGCAGATGAAGATAAGGGCGAAGTTTACGGGATTAATTTAGTGTATAGTGGTAATTTTTTAGCAAATGTAGAGGTATGTCAATATGGGACCGCTAGAGTTCAAATTGGAATTAATCCATTTGATTTTAGTTGGCTTTTAAAACCAGGTGAAGATTTTCAAACACCAGAGGTGGTAATGGTATATTCAGATAGTGGGCTTTCCAAAATGTCGCGAACTTTTCACAATTTATATAGAAAACGTCTTTGCAGAGGAAGTTTTAGAGATAAAGAAAGACCGATTCTTATAAACAATTGGGAAGCAACTTATTTTGATTTTACTGAAGAGAGTATAAAAAATATTGCTAGAGAAGCTAAGAAACTTGGGGTGGAGTTATTTGTTTTAGATGATGGTTGGTTTGGTAATAGGAACGACGATACTACCTCCCTTGGGGATTGGTATGTAAACAAAGAAAAGTTACCAAATGGACTTAAAAAACTTTCAAAGGATATAAATGAAATTGGTCTTAAGTTTGGATTATGGTTTGAACCAGAAATGATTTCAGAGAATAGTGAGCTTTATAGATTACATCCAGATTGGTGTTTACATGTTAAAGGAAGAGAGAGGTCACTTGGGAGAAATCAATTAGTTTTAGATTTTTCTAGAACAGAAGTATGTGATGCTATAATTGAAATGATATCAGAAAATCTTTCAACCTGTAATATATCATATGTGAAATGGGATATGAACAGGTTTATGTCAGAGGTTGGATCGAATGCATTGGAGGCTAATAGGCAAAGAGAAACTGCACACAGATATATGCTAGGACTTTATAGGGTACTGGAAGAATTAACAACAAAATTTCCAGAGGTTTTATTTGAAAGTTGTGCTAGTGGTGGTGGTAGATTTGACCCAGGAATGCTTTATTATATGCCTCAAACTTGGACAAGCGATGATACTGATGCAATAGAACGATTAGAAATTCAATATGGTACTAGTTTGGTTTATCCAAGTATAACCATGGGGGCCCATGTGTCAGCTGTTCCTAATCATCAATTACATAGGATTACACCCCTTACAACAAGAGGGAATGTTGCAATGGGTGGGAATTTTGGCTATGAATTAGATGTTATTAAGATGACAGACGAAGAAAAAGCAACTGTAAAAACACAAATTGAAGATTATAAAGAAATAAGGCATATAGTTCAATTTGGAGATTTTTATAGGTTAATAAGTCCATTTGAAAATAATGATGCCGCTTGGATGTTTATTTCAGAAAATAAAGAAGACGTGGTTGTGAGTTACTTTAAGAAATTAGCAGAATGTAATAGAAAATTAAAAGTATTAAAGTTTAAAGGGTTAGATCCAGAGATGAATTATAGAGTAATTGGTACAGATGATATATATGGAGGGGATGAGCTAATGTACGCTGGTATGGTTGTACCAGAACTTAATGGCGATTTCACAAGCTATGTTTGGAGATTAAAAAACATTAGTATGATTAATTATAAGAATTTATAAGAATTAGCAGTTTCATTAAGTGAAGCTGCTGATTTTATTGAAGGAAGCGAAAAACGATAAACTTTCATGACACTTTTGAGTTTGAAAATAAAAATATTGATGTCTTTACAATAGGGGAATTCCTTGTAAATTTCACTAATCAAAATATAAAAATAGTTCGACTGGATGCAGTTGGATATGTAATTAAAAAACTAGGAACGAGCTGTTTTTTTGTAGAGCCTGAAATATATGAGTTTATAGATTGGATAACAGGTTTGGCAAATTCTTTAGGAATTGAACTACTTCCAGAAGTCCATGCACAATATTCAACGCAGTTCAAATTAGCTGAAAATGGTAATTGGATTTACGATTTTATATTGCCATACATGATTCTTGAAAGTCTAATAAATAAGACAAGCATTAATTTGTGCAAGTATCTTGAAGTTCGTCCTTATAAACAATTTACTATGCTTGACTGTCACGACGGCATTCCTGTTAAACCGGATCTTGATGGCCTTGTAAGAACTGATGATGCAAAGAAACTTGTAGATATCTGTGTTGAAAGAGGGTCTAATCTCAGCCTAATTCATTCATCTGAGCATAAGGACAAAGATGGCTTTGATGTTCACCAAATAAGATGTTCTTATTATTCAGTTCTTAATTGCGATGACGATGCATACTTAGCTGCAAGAGCAATCCAATTTTTCGCCCCAGGGATTCCCCAAGTTTATTACGTAGGGCTTTTAGCTGGTGAAAATGATTATGAAAAAGTAGAAGATACAGGTGAAGGTCGTGATATTAACCGACATAACTTTAGCACAATGGAGATTGAAGAGGCGCTGCAAAAGGATGACAAAATTTGTACATTGAAAATAGATTTAAAAAACAATAAGTCAGTAATTGAATATATTGATGATTTCAGCAATTTAATACAATATAAGATTTAGCATTGGACTGTTATAAAACATCGTAAAGCTCATAAGCTGGATAAAACTAATTATTGTAATTAAATGTAAAAAAATATATAATGAAAGAATATTAAAAAAAATTATAGTAATCTATAAAGGATGTGATTAATTGTATCGCTATTTGGGGATTTCCTTAGAAAAATTGCTAACCCTTGAGATATTTAGCGGTGCCAAAATTTTAGGTGGAGCTGCAGGTTTATCTAAAAGAATAACAAAGGTAAATGTTATGGAGGTACCTGATATTTTGGAGTGGGTTACTGCAGGAGAGTTTTTACTTACAACAGCTTACTCTATAAAGGATAATATTAAGGTACTTCTTGAACTTATTCCTAAATTAGATACAAAAGGTGTAGTTGGTCTTGGTATCAAGGTGGGTAGATATGTTAACGAATTGCCCACTGATGTTATTAACCTAGCAGATGAATTAGGTTTTCCAATTATTGAAGTGCCTTTTTGTATTTCTCATACTGACGTAATATCAGGTATACTTACGGAGGTAATTAATGACCAAATGAATATGCTCATAAAAATTAATGGATTTAACAGGGAAGTCCTAAGCATAATGATGAGGGGTGGTAGTTTAAAAGAAATAGCTGGAAAACTACATGAGAACATAGGAAATTCATTGGCCATATACGAAAATATGAGCGATAGTTGTGAAATAATCTGTAATGAAGAAGATAGAAATGAGATTGATAACCTTATATATGAGCATATAAGTCTGAAGTATATCGAAGAGAGTAATTATGATGATGAAGGATGTTATAAAGTACATAAGGATGAAATTAGAGGAAGGATTATTGAAAGGGTGGCTATTCCAATAGTTATAGAAAATGTTGAATATGGACGTGTTTTTGTTTGGCTTGACAAAAGAGATTTAACTCCCCTAGATAATATGCTTATAGAGTCATATGTACACATAATTGCACTGGATTTTGTTAAAAAACTTTCTATATATAATATGGAAAGCAATTATAAAATTGAGTTTTTCGATGATTTACTAAGTGATAATGAAAATAGGCAGAAAAGAGCAATAGAAAGAGCAAAAACATTTAACTTGCAGATGACTCTTAAATATACAGTTATTGTAATTCTTTTAAAGGATATATATTCTTCAAATAAACATGTAATTGACAAGGCGAGGCTGCAGCGTGGAGGCATAAGTGATTTATTGCTTATAATGGGTAGGATTGCAAAACTTAATAGAGAAAAAGTAGTATATGTTGATAAAAGTGATAGAATATTAATACTTTATGGAAGTGAGGAGAGTAAAAATTCTCAAGTAATAAAGAGTGATGTCATTTATTTTTGTCAGAAGATATTAGATGAAGCTTTAAAAAAAATCCATAGTGATGAGCTAACAATAGGTATAGGGCGTTCCTATGAAAAGGTTGAACAATTATATAAAAGTCATAGGCAAGCGAAATTAATTGTTGAAAGTTTAAGCAACACAAATATGAGCACTATTAAACACTATGATGATTTAGGATTATATAGGATTCTAGCATTCGAGGGTCTTCAGGGTGAACTTCTTGAATTTTGTTCCGATACAATAAAGCCACTTATAGAATATGATAAGATAAATAATTCGGAACTTATCAAGACTTTAAAGGCATATTTTGAATTCGATGGAAATATGAAAAAAATAGCTGAGAATATGTATATGCACTATAACACAATCATTTATAGGGTACAACAAATAAGTGATATTACAGGACTTGATTTAGAGAATGGAGACAGTAGACTTAATCTTGAAATTGCTCTTAAGGCAATAGACCTAATTAAAATATAATAAAAGGCTAGCTCCTAGTGAGTTAGCCTTTTTGTTGGTTATTAACATAGAATAATATGATTACAAATGTAATTATTGAAATAAACGATTGCCGCATTAAAGCAATTAGTAATTGTTAACAATTAGTTGATAGAATATTTAGAAGTTTATTACAAGGGTAGTAGAGAATATAAACATAAATTTAATAATAAGATTAAAGTAAAGGGATGGTTTTATTGAAAGGGCTAATTATATGCGAGGATCTCCAAAAAATCATTCTTAAAGGAGAAATAGTACGTGGTTATGTTCACTCTGTCTTTAAGAATGCATGTAATATTGAATGTGATAATTTATTCATAACACTTTTAAGTAAAGGTAAAAAAATGTCGCCGATGAGTGTGATTGTAGAAGGTTTTCAGCAAGTCGATTTTAATGATTTAGATATAAAACAAGGTTTGAAATTTGAATTTAGCAAAAATGAAATTTATTGTAGTCAAAGAAATTTATTTATAGAAATAAAAGATGCATGCAATTGGTCATCTCATACTGAAATGAATACCAAAAACTGCTTGGAAAATCAACTTTTAGAGCACATAAAGATTATTGAGCAAGGGGTAAGAACTCTAGGAAAACTTAATGGTATGGGGCCACTTATAAATATGCTTGGAGGTAAACTACCAGAGCTTAAGATTGCCACTTTTAATCAATATCCTTTTGATAAAAACTTTGAATTTATAAAGGATAGGTTTATAAATTTTATTTATGGTGTGCTAAAAGCAAATGTAGATGAAATAGGATGCAGAGCAGAGTCAGTTATAGGTTTCGGATGTGGGCTTACACCAGCAATGGATGATTTTATTAGTGGTTTAATGATTTCGTACATATATATGGGAAGTTATTATAAACTAGATTGCGCAAGAATATATGAATTTAACCGTAGAATCATTAACTCGAGCTTGAATAAAACAACTAGAGTTAGTTCTGAAATGTTAAAGCATTCTTCAATTGGAGAGACAAATGAGGCTGTTATGGATTTAATGGCATCAATTCTAAATGTTTATGATGAAAATGTTTCAATCATTATTAAAGCTTTGATAGAAGTTATTGGATACGGTGAAACATCAGGAACTGACACTGTACTTGGAATTTACGTTGGGCTTAAGATTTTAACAAACTTAGAGTATAGGGGGGAATGGTTAAATGAATCATTGCGTGGATATTAGAAAAAATACTTACTATGATTCTGTGGCATTAATGTTAATAACTAAGGAAATTAAAAAAATGCAAAATGTAAAAGAAGTAATAGTTGGTATGGGAACAGATCTCAATAAGGAGCTAACAGAAAATTTGAACTTATCAAATGATGAAATAAGGGGATTAACACCAAATGATTTTTTCATAGCAGTATGGAGTGTTGATGAAAATTCATTAGAAATAATCGTTAAAAAGGTCGATGAATTACTAAATGCTAAGGTTGATTTTGATGACTCTGAAATTGAATATAAACCAACAACTCTTGGCGCCGCAGCTAAACATCTAGAGAAGGCTAACATGGTAATTATATCCTTGCCTGGAGCATATGCTGCTTATGAGGCGAAAAAAGCATTAAATAATGATCTTAATGTAATGCTTTTTAGCGATAATGTTACTTTAGACGAAGAAATTGAATTGAAGGAACTAGGTAGAAAAAAGGGACTCTTAGTTATGGGACCAGATTGTGGCACTGCAATTATTAATGGAGTACCTCTTTGTTTTGCAAATGTTGTTAGGCGGGGAGATATAGGAGTTGTGGGAGCATCTGGTACAGGAACACAGGAAATTACCGTCATTATAGATAAAATGGGTGGCGGAGTATCCCAGGTTATTGGGACAGGTGGAAGAGATCTTAAGAGTGCAGTTGGTGGAATTATGATGATTGAGGGTTTCAAAGCCTTAATTGATGATGATGAAACAAAGGTTATAGTGTTAATTTCTAAACCACCAGCACCCGAGGTAGCGCAAAAAATATTAAATATGGTAAAAACCACAAATAAGCCAGTTGTTGCAAGCTTTATAGGTGGGGATAGAATCGAAATTGAAAAACACGGTGCTTACTCAAGTGTAGATTTAGAGGATGCTGCAAGAAAGGCAGTATTGTTGTCAAAAGGAAAGAAAATAGAAGATTTTATTGGTTTTACACTAACAGACGAGGAAATTGATGTAATTGTCCAAGGTGAATGTAAAAAGTTTAGTAGTGGACAGAAATATTTAAGAGCTTTATATACTGGTGGAACCTTGGCGGATGAAGCAATGAAGATGTTACGCACGGATGGTTATAGGCTATATTCCAATATTCCATTGTCACCTGAACTAAGACTAGAGGATGTGCACATTAGCAAGCAGCACACATGCCTTGACCTCGGAGATGATGATTTTACTCTTGGTAAACCACATCCTATGATAGATCCAATTGCCAGAGTAGAAAGGCTCCCAAAGGAAGCAGAGGATGATGAAGTTGCGATAGTACTTATGGATTTTGTACTTGGGTATGGATCAAATATAGATCCAGCAGGAGAAATGCTTGAAAGTATAATTAATGCGAAAAAAGCTATGAAAAATAGAAATAAATATTTATGTGTAATTGGTTATATATGTGGTACAGAGGGAGATCCCCAAAATTACAAATCCCAAAGTGAAAAATTAGAAAAAGAAGGAGTTATTCTAATGCCTTCTAATGCTCAAGCGGTTAAACTAACCTCATTAATTCTTGGAAAATTAAATGAAATATAAAGGAGGGATGTACAATGACTGCGATAAATAAATTATTTAGTAAGGAACTTATTGTTATAAATCTTGGATTGGAGTCTTTCCAAAAGGATTTAAAAGAACAAAAGGTAAAAAGTATGCATGTTAATTGGAGACCACCAACAAAGGCGAGTATGAAACTTTCTGATTTGGAAGGAGAGATCATAAGTAATAAAATTGAAAAAGCAAATAAAGAAGCAATTACAAGATTTCTTGCAGCTGAACCAATAATTGTTGGTGTAGGAACTGCTGGATCAAGTATACCTGGAATGACAAAAAAAACAATTCTTCATGCAGGACCACCCATATCTTGGAATGATATGTGCGAACCACTTAAAGGAGCAATTGTTGGTGGACTTATATATGAAAGATTAGTAACAAATGAGGAGGAGGGAAGGAAACTTGCAGCTTCAGGGGAAATAATATTTGATTGTTGTCATCATCATTCCACTGTGGGACCTATGGCAGGCGTAGTTACTAGCTCAATGCCAGTTTGGATTTTGCAAAATAAAACCTTTGGAAATTTTGCTTATTGCACTTTTAATGAAGGGTTAGGTAAGGTACTTAGGTTTGGAGCATTTAGCCAAGAAGTTATAGATAGGCTTAACTGGATGGAAAAGGTGCTTGCACCTGTACTTAGAGAAGCAATGGAAATAAAGGGAAGTGTAGATTTAAAAACTATAATAGTTCAAAGTCTACAAATGGGAGATGAGTGCCATAACAGAAATAAGGCAGGAACCTCATTATTGTTTAGGGAACTTGCAACCTGCATTGTTAAAACCAAATTCTCCAATGATGAAAAAGCAGATGTACTAACCTTTATAGATAAAAACGATCATTTTTTCTTAAATATATCCATGCCAGCATGTAAATGTAGTTTAGATCCTTTAAGCGACATACCAAATAGTACTGTTGTTTATACAATGTCTAGAAATGGTACTGATTTTGGGATAAGGGTATCAGGAACAGGAGATGAATGGTTCACAGCACCATGTGAGAACGTTTCGGGTCTTTACTTCCCAGGTTTTGATGAAAAGGATGCGAATCCTGACATTGGAGATAGTTGTATAACAGAAACAGCAGGAATAGGTGGGTTTGCAATGGCGACTGCCCCAGCAATTGTTCAATTTGTAGGGGGAACACCAAAGGATGCCATAAATTACACAACAAGCATGTATGAAATAACTTGCACAGAAAATAATGCCTTTAAAATACCAAATATAAACTTTAGGGGAACACCAACTGGAATTGATATTAGAAAAGTTATTGAGACAAGAATATTACCTGTAATAAATACTGGAATAGCATGTAATAGGGCCGGTGTCGGTCAAGTAGGGGCAGGTGTAGTTCATCCACCAATAAAATGTTTTGAAGATGCACTTACCTCTTTTATTAAAAAGACAATTTAAAATAATTTATTAAAAATGGAGGGTTTATTATGAATATTATTGATTTTTTTAAAAATGTAAAAATGTACGATTTAACTCAAAAAATTAGTCATTTAACACCAGCATGGCCAACTTATGAGCCTCTTGAAATTAAGTTTTTCAAAAGACTCTCATCAAATGGTGCAAATGGGCAGGTGCTAACTCATTCAAATCACGTTGGTACTCATCTTGATGGTTCATTACATTTTTGTACACATGGAAGAGATATAGCGAGTATTCCATTAGAAGAGCTTGTGGCTCCTGGAGTTGTTGTTGATATATCTGATATAGCTGAGGATTATGGAATATATACTTCAAAGGACATAATGGATAGAGCAGATGTCAGAAAAGGTGATATTTTAATTATACACACTGGTTATCATAAATATGGTTGGGATGAACCCGAGGCAGATGAGGAAAGAGTAATGATGAGACATCCAGGGCCTACAAAGGAATTTGCAAATTGGTGTAAGGAAATGCAGTTTAAATGGATAGGTGTTGACTGTGGTTCCGCAGACCATCCCATGAATACAAAGATTCGTGAATGGGCACCAAAGGAAGCAAGACGTGCAGATAAATATTTAAAAGCTAAATACGGTAAAGGAATCGAAGATTTCTGGCCAGAAGACGATTATCAATTAATGCATTATGACTTATTCCCAGTTAATATTGTTCATGCTGAAAATATCGGTGGAGATATTGATAAAGTACTAGGTAAAAGATTAGTAATAGGATGTTTCCCATGGAGATTCGAAGGCGGAGAATCTTGCATATCCCGCATAGTAGCGTTTGACGCAGAATAGATTAATATAAAAGTTGCTTTATTTCTCAATTCAACTATAAAAAATATAGATTTGAAAGGATGATAAATAATGATAGTAGATAAAATGGAACAAAGCCTTAGACCAAAAGAAACACCAATGGTAATTTATCCACCTAAGTACATTACTATGGCAACTGGAGAAAAATTAGTAATTCGTCAAATTGCTAGGGAAGAAGTGCCACACATCTTAGAAGCAGTGAAACCTTTAATGACAGTTGAAGCTGACTTTTATGATATTGTTGCATCTAGAATATACTCTGAGCTTTTAGGTTATTACAGATACAGAGTAAAAGATGAATATTGCCTAATTGGAACAATAAATGGAATTTTGGTTGGTATTGTTAATGGGCGTATGGTTGACGATAAGGTAGGAATGTCTTATCATACCATGACATTAAAGCAAGGGCTTAGAATTGGGGCGCAATTATTTGCTGCAAAAATGGAATATCATTTAGATTTCTTAAATCAAGAAGAAGTTTGGATTGTTGCTGAGAGTCCAAATGGATTTAAAAGATGGATGATTGAATATGAGCTTGAATCAAGACCTGAAATTTGGCATGAACTAGGTGGAGTACCAACATATGTGTTAACTAAAGCATTGTGGGAAAAACATAAGGAGGCTAAACTTGGTGGACGTCGTCCTGTAAAGGAAGAATTACTTAAAACAGCAGATCATCCTATACTTCCAGAAACTTACTCTCAGATTCCAGGATATAAAAGATGAGAGAGGTTGGTATTGTAGGAGTTGGCCATACTAAATTTGGTAAAATGTCAGGCGGAACATTTTCTGATTTGTTAAGTATGGCAGCTATTCAGGCACTGGATGATGCTGGTGTAAAGACAGGTATCGGCCATGGGATTGATCAGGTGTTTGTGTCAACAATGGGTGCAGGTATTTTGAATAAACAAAGCGGTATTGCATCTGCACTTGTGGATTATTTGAATTTAAGACCAGCAATGGCTGAAACAATAGAAAATGGTCCAGCATCAGGAGCATCAGCTATAAAGCTTGGCTATATGGCTATAGCTAGTGGTATGTGTGATTGTGTGCTTGTGGTAGGTGGAGAGATGATGAGGGTTGTTAGCGGCTGGGAAGGAACTGATTTTGTTGCCACAATGCTTCACCCCGAGGCTGAATATAATTATGGACTAACTTTGCCAGCTCTCGCAGGACTTTTCACAAAACTATGCATGGATAAGTATGGAATAACTGAAAAAGATTTAGCAATAGTGGCAGTTAAAAATCACGAGAATGCAATGCATAATCCAGTAGCACATATACAAGTGGTGCCTAATCTTTATTGTATAACAGAGGATGAGGATGCAAATGTAATGAATCCATATGTTGCAGAGCCACTTCGATTGTATAGTGTATGTCCTGTATCTGACGGGGCAGCAGCAGTCTTATTATGTGCCATGGACAAAGCAGATAAATTTAACAAGAAACCAATAAAAATAGCAGGTATAGGTCAAGCGACAGATACACATGCGGTAGCAGAGCGAGAAGTACCTACGGATTTACTTGCAGTTCGTCTTGCAGCACAAATGGCATATAAAATGGCAGGACTTACAGCGCAAGATATTGATGTTGCAGAGCTTCATGATGCATTTCAAATACTAGAAATAGTTGAATCCGAAGAGGTTGGATTCTTTAAGAGAGGTGAGGGTCATATAGCAGCTCGAAATGGAGAAACAAAGATTGGTGGTAAAATTCCAATTAACCCTTCTGGTGGATTAAAGGCAAAGGGACATCCACTTGGTGCAACTGGGGTTTCTCAAGTTGTAGAAATTGTTAAGCAGCTAAGGGGAGAAGCTACAGGACGTCAAGTTGAGGGTGCTAAAACTGGCCTTACTGTTAACTTTGGTGGTTTTGGCAATAATGTTGTTGCAACAATACTCACTAAGGAGGAATCATAATTATGGAGCATAAAATGTATGCTTACAAATGTACATCTTGTGGTACTCTTCACCATCCGAAGCATTATGTATGTAAAAAATGTGGAAATAGAAAGTTTGACGAAGTTCCACTAGAAGGAGAAGTAACCCTTGTAACCTATACAAAAGTATATAACCTTCCAGAGGGTTATATGAAACCATATTTGGGTTTTGGAATTGTTAAATTCACAAATGGTCTTGTTGTAAGTGGACAATTAGAAGTAGAGTGCCCTGAGATAGGAATGAAGCTTATGGCAACAGTAGGAGTTGTAAAAGAAGGCATCGGTGCGGATTATTACGGATTTATTTTCAAATAATATCATATAACATTATAATTATAAATTACACCTAAGGGACAGTTACTAGATATTGTTTGTTAAAGAAGGCGGTTCTTTAATTTCTTAGTAACTGTCCCTATTTATCATTTTAGTGCAAACGATTAAATATTAATTTGATTTATTTGCAGTTCAGTAGACTATAGCCAAAGTTTATTTCGCTGCTTTAAATAGTTATTTATTATAAATATTAAAAAGGAGTGTAAAAAAATGAAGCGTATCGTAAGAATTCATGAAAAACTTCCGATCCTAGAGACTATACCTCTCAGCTTTCAACACTTGACAGCAATGTTTGGCGCCACCATATTAGTACCAATTCTATTTGGAATAAACCCTGCCATAGCCTTGCTTATGAATGGTGTGGGCACACTTATTTATAGCTTAGTAACTAAGGGAGGAATACCAGCATACCTTGGTTCTAGTTTTGCTTTCCTAGCACCAACCTTTTTAATTATTGGATCTCATGGAGGGTTTAGTCACGCACAAGCCGGATTTATTTGTTTTGGTCTATTCTTTATATTAATGTCCTTTGTTGTAAAACGATTTGGAATAAAATGGATTGATGTCGTAATGCCTCCAGCTGTTATGGGTGCAGTTGTTGCGATTATTGGACTTGAACTTGCTCCAGTTGCAGCAGTGCAGGCAGGTTTGGCTCCTGCAGCAACAGCAGTTGGAAAGATAGTTATGCCATATGTTGTTGATCCTAACATTTTAATTGTATCTCTCTTCACATTGGGTGTTGGGATAATTGGATCTATTATTTTTAAAGGATTCTTTCAAGTTATACCAATACTTACAGCTGTAATACTAGGCTATATCCTTGCGCTTACAATGGGAATGGTTGATACTGCATCAATAGCGTCTGCGCCATGGTTCGCTTTACCGAAATTCCAGGCTCCAGTATTTGATCTTAGTGCGATAGCCATAATGGCTCCCGCTTTTATAGTCGTTTTCGCAGAACACATTAGTCATTTGATAGTAACTGGAAAAATTACCGGAGCAGATTTAATGAAGGATCCCGGACTTCACCGCTCATTACTTGGAGATGGTCTTAGTAATGTAATTTCTGGGTTCACAGGGTCACCACCAAATACGACATATGGAGAAAATATAGGTGTAATGGCTATTACAGGTGTTTATTCAGTATGGGTAATAAGAGGAGCAGCACTTCTTGCAATTTGTTTCTCATGTATAGGTAAAATAGCTGCTGCAATATCTTCTATTCCAGGGCCAGTTATGGGGGGCATTACAATGCTTCTTTATGGAATAATAGCTGTTCAAGGTATTAGAATGTTTGTTGAGCAAAAAGTTGACTTCAGTAAAAACTATAATATGGTTTTAGGTGCAGTTACATTTGTTATTGGAGTAAGTGGCGCTAGCATTACTATTGGGCAAGTACAGTTTAAAGGTATGGCATTTGCTGCAGTAACAGGCGTTTTATTATCACTTATTTTCTATATTTTAAGTAAATTTGGTTTAATGAATGAGGATTATAAGATAAAATCTGATGAAAATGTGAATGTTAAATAGATAAAGACCATGAATATAAAACTCCATGGTTGAGCTGTGGAGTTTTATATTGACACTATTATTTCTGAGCAATTATAGGATTGAAATTCAGAATATTCAAGACTTTATTAATAATGAATATTAAAAATATAAAGGTGTACACTTTCGGGGGTACACTAAGGAGGTAAATTGTGTTAAGTAAGTTTGATTACGTAAAACCGCAACTCCTCACAGAGGCTCTGAATTATCTAGAGCAAAATTCCGACACTAAAATTCTCGCTGGTGGTACAGACTTAATGGTCATCCTTCGCCATAATGCAGCAATGCCGAAACATATTCTTGATATAAAAGATATACCTGAGACAAACAGGCTAGAATATACAATAAATGAAGGATTATTTATAGGTGCCTGCGTTACAGTTAATAAGGTTGCAGAATCAAAATTAATCCTTGAAAAATATCCGGCATTGGTACAAGCAGCAAATTCACTAGCTTGTTATCAACTTAGAAACCGTGCTACGCTTGTGGGAAACATTTGTAATGCTTCACCTGGCGCTGATTTTGCCGGTCCACTTATGGTTTACGATGCAAAAGTTCATATAGAGAATGCAAAAGGCAGAAGAACAATTGATATTAATTTATTCTTTACTGGTGTTAAGAAAACAGTGCTTAAGGATAATGAACTTGTTATAGGTGTTTCGATTCCAAATGTTACTGAAGGTGATACTAGCATATTTTTGAAACAGGCAAGGATAAAGGGACATGATCTTGGTATAGTCGGTGTAGCTGCAAGGCTAACTGCTGATAAAAAAGTTAAATTGGCTATGACTGCTGTGGCACCGACCCCAATTAGGATAGTAAAGCTTGAAGAAACCCTAAGTTCTCAGCCTTTAACGAGGGAGATTGCGACTGCAGCTAGTAAAGAAATATGTAATATTATTAGACCGATTTCAGATGTTAGGTCATCAGCTGAATATCGTCTTCATGTATCAGGGGTTCTTGTAAAACGTGCACTGCTACATTTATCATCAATGGGAGGTAAATAATATGTGCGAAAACCATAATAATAAAGTGAATTGTTTTGTTCATGTTGATTCTGGGCTTCAACCAGTGCCACTTAAGTGTATCGTAAATGGGGAACAAGTATGTACTTATATTGATCCAACTATGACACTGCTTAATTTTTTACGTAGGGAGTTAAAACTTTTCGGTTCAAAGGAAGGCTGTGGGGAAGGTGAATGTGGGGCATGCACAATAATAATGAATAGGGTTGCTGTAAATTCATGTATTGTACTTGCTTTAGAAGCTATGGATGCAAACATTATAACAGTAGAAGGCCTTAATATAAGTGGAAAACTCTCAATACTCCAACGAGAATTCATAAGCCATGATGCACTCCAATGTGGTTTTTGTACTCCGGGTATGCTAATGTCAGCACGGGCCCTTTTAGACAGAAATCCTGATCCAGATGAAAAAGAAATAAAGGAAGCTATTGCAGGCAATTTTTGTAGGTGTACAGGTTATTTCCCAATTATAACGGCCATTACATCAGCTGCTAAACTTGAAAGGGAGGAAATGAAAAATGAGTGATAAACAATACCGCCATATTGGAAAATCTTCTGATCGAGTTGAATCATTAGAAAAAGTAACGGGACAGGCAATCTATACGGTGGACCTGGAATTGCCGGGAATGCTTTATGCAAAGTGCCTCTATTCTCCATATGCTAGAGCAGAAATTATATCGTTAGATGTAAGCGAGGCAAAAGCTTTACCTGGTGTTAAAGCTGTACTTATAGGTGATGATATACCTTATCTAGTTGGAATCTATATGGTTGATAAGCGAATACTCGCAAGAGGTATTGTAAGGTATCAAGGGGAGCCAGTTGTGGCCGTTGCAGCAATAGATGAAAAGACCGCTGAACTTGCAGTAAGCAAAATTAAAATTGAGTATAAAAAGCTCCCAAGTATACAAACTTTAGATGAAGCATTAGAAGGCAAAATACTTGTCCATGAAGATATAAATGAGCTTGAATATTGTAAAGGTGTTTTCTTCCCCCAACCTGATTCCAATATTGCTAGTTGGAACAAGATGATAAAGGGTGATATCAAGAAAGGATTTGCGGAGGCTGATATAATTGTTGAAAACGTGCTTACCCTACCTGCAGTTGCCCATGTACCTATGGAAACTCATGTGGCTATAGCCCAGGCTGACACTTATACAAATAAGATTAAAATATGGTCTTCAACGCAATCTCCTTTTGCAATACGTAAGTTACTTGCAAAAGCGCTTAATATATCCACGGCAGATGTGCAGGTAATTGTACCTTATGTTGGTGGAGGATTTGGAGGTAAAGCAGGCATACACCTTGAACCACTTGTAGCAGTGCTTTCACGTGCATGCAATGGGCGTCCTGTAAAGTTAATTGCAACAAGGGAAGAGGAATTTAATCAACTTCCTACCAGGGCTGGGATGCGCGGACATGTTAAGACTGGTGTAAAAAGAGATGGGAAAATTACTGCTACTGAAATTTATTACGATTGGGATAGTGGGGCATATGCTGATTATGGTGTAAATGTTGGAAAGTCAGCAACCTATTCAGGTGCGGGAGCCTATGAGATACCTAATATTGAACTTCATTCTCGAACACTGTATACAAACAAAGTCTTTAGTACAGCTTACAGAGGGTTTGGACATCTTGAAACACACTGGGTTATGGAACGACAGATGGATATGGTGGCACAAAAACTTGGTATGGATCCTTATGAGTTCCGTATGAAGAATATATTAAGAAGCGGTTGTCATACAATAAGTGGAGAGCTTATAAATGAAAATTCAGGACGACCGGAGGATTGCCTAGCTGCTGTCGCAAAGGAAATTGGATGGACAGGATATCAATCTGAAGAAGAACGAAAGTCAAACTCTAAAGCGGGGAAATTACGGGGAAAGGGTCTTGCTTGCCTTCAGAAGGCTCCTGCAATGCCTCCTCATACTTCTACATCTGCAATTATGCAGATGGACGATGATGGCAATATCCGAATTATGCTTGGTGTTGTAGATATAGGACAGGGAGCAAACACAGTAATGGCACAAATTGCTGCAGAAGTACTTGATATGCCTATGGAAAAGGTAAAGGTAATGTGGGATAATGACACAGACCATCATCCTTATGATTGGTCGACTGTTGCTTCAAAATATACATTTATGGGTGGAAATGCCGTAAAGAAATGTGCACTAAATATGTTACAACAAATGAAAGAAATGGCTGCACAGGTACTTCGAACTTCAGTTGAAGATCTGACACATGGAGATGAGTATATTTATCATATTCATCATAAGCAGAGAAGAATAAAGTACAAAGATCTTGCACTTGGATATGCTTACGAAAGTGGTAATGGTATCGGTGGACCGCTTATAGCAAAGGGAACTTATATGGCTAATGGACTTACTTTCCTTGACCCAGTAACAGGACAGGGATTACCAGCTCTTGACTGGACTTTTGGAGCTCATGGAGTTGAACTTGAGGTTGATATTGAAACCGGGGACATTGAAATTATTAAAATTGCCTCTGCTTTTGATATAGGTCAGGCAATCAACAGGAAGCTTGTTGAAGGCCAGATTATGGGTGGAGTACTTCAAGGAATTGGATCTGCAATAATTGAAGGTTATAAGTTTAGTCCAGAGGGTAGACTTATGAACCCTTCCTTTACAGACAATAAAATACCTACAGCAAAGGATATTCCAATGGAGATAGTCCCTATTTTAATTGAAAATCCTCAACCAGATGGGCCTTTCGGTGCTAGAGGAATAGGTGAACATCCAATGATTTCTGTGCCGTCTGCTATTGGAAATGCACTTTATGATGCCTTAGGAATCAATTTCTACAAGCTACCGCTTTCTCCTGAAAATGTTGCGCTTGCTATAGAAAGACAACAATGATAGGTAAGTTATATTAGGTATAGTTCGCTTTCATCAGTAAAACCCTCGGCTAATTAATAAATTAGTCGGGGGTTTCCTTATGTTCATTAGTAATATCATTTAATTAGATATTAGTTTTTAATTAAGATTCACTTTTTTTGAAAACAAAGCACCAATAGCCATTATAATTGCAAAGATAATTAGATATGCAACAACTTCCATTTTATGAGAAAAACAAGCAGCAATTATCATGAATATGCATCCTGCTAATGAAATAGTAGGCATTATGAATCTTTTAAATGAGCTTAAATCTTTTTCTTTTTTCATTATCATAATAAAAATAGGAATATATAATGCATAAATAGTAACTATAGGCAATTCTGATGAATCAAAACAAAAGAATCCAAACCAAGGTTTTGTTAAGTTAGCGCCTTCTGCATAATCTACTATACCATTTACTTTCTCGTATTTAGTAGCCATTACAGCAAAAGTATAGGCACAAGAAATCTTAATAATACCGCCAATAACCCAAGCCAAAATACCTAGTTTAAGATCGCCGCCAGTTGCAGTTAATACTTTTTCTGCCTTTAAAAAAACGCCACTGCCTATTACAATGCCAACAACCATTGCTATTGCAGTAATAAGACCGTACTTTTTTTGTAATCCTGCTTCCATTATTAAACAAATTCTTTCATAATATATATTTTTTAACAATTTATTATATCATTACACTTCATAGCTTTACAAGGATAATCAATAGCTAGTGGGTTGCTTCACATCCCACTAGGGCAACCGTGACTTAGAAAAAATAGTAAATAATAGGATAATTAATGATAAAAAAATGTAAATAATCATGGAAGAGGTAATGGTTTAATGAAAATAAGTTTTTTAAATGTGTGACTAATGAATTTTGATTTTTATTACTAAAAATGGTATTCTATTTTATATAGACAGTAGAATTAGGTGAAAGAGGTTGATTATAATGGGATATAGAATTGAAAAGGATTTACTTGGTGAGATAAAGATAGATAATAAATTTTATTATGGAATCAATACTCAAAGGGCAATTGAAAACTTTCCATTAGAAAGTAATAGCGTTAATTTAAAATTAATATATGAAATTGCACTTATAAAAAAAGCTGCAGCGATGGTAAATAAGAATCTCAAAAAGCTAACTGATGAAAAAGCAAATGCAATTATAAAAGCCAGTGAAGATGTAACTTACGGAAAACTTGATTATAACTTTGTGGTTAGTGCTTTTCAAGGTGGAGCAGGAACTTCAACTAATATGAATGTAAATGAAGTAATCGCTAATAGAGCAATTGAAATTCTTGGAGGAAATAAGGGAGAATATGATTTAATTCATCCTTTAAATGATGTTAACATGTCTCAATCCACCAATGATGTTTATCCAACTGCACTTAGAATCGCAGCAATCCATCTTATAAGGAAGCTAAGTAAATCTCTGTCAGAACTTCAGCAGTCTTTTCAAGAAAAGGAAAATGAATTTGCAGATGTGATAAAGCTAGGGAGAACCCAGCTTATGGATGCACTTCCTATGATGGTAGGTCAAGGATTTGGAGCCTATGCAAAGGCCCTGGAGAGAGATCGTTGGAGAATTTATAAGGTGGAAGAACGATTAAGACAAATAAATATGGGTGGTACTGCTATTGGGACGGGACTCAATGCTACCAATAAATTTATATATATGATAACGGATTGCCTTCAAGATTTAACAAAGCTAGGCCTGGCAAGGTCTGATTATCCAATGGATATAACTCAAAACTGTGATGTGTATGTGGAAGTGTCGGGTTTACTAAAGTCTTGTAGTGTTAACTTATTAAAAATATCAAATGATTTGAGGTTATTAAATTCTGGACCTAAGGGTGGTTTCGGAGAGATAAATTTACCAGAGATGCAAGCAGGTTCTACAATAATGCCTGGAAAAGTTAACCCTGTGATTCCGGAGATGGTGGCTCAGGTTTCAATGAGAGTTATTGCAAATGATGGAGCTATAACTATGGCGAGTTCAATGGGACAATTAGAGTTAAATTCTTTTACCCCACTTATTGCAGAGAGTTTGCTTGAATCCCTTGAGCTTTTAAACAAATGCGTTATAATATTTAGGGAAAAATGTATTGATGGTATTACTGTAAATGAAAAAAAATGCAAAGATAACCTAGAAAAATCAACAGCTTTAGTCACTGCATTAGTTCATCATATAGGTTATGATAAGGCTAGTAGCATAGCAAAGAAAGCTTTAAAAGAAGATAAAACTATTAGGGATATACTACTAACAGACGAAATACTTAGCACCGAAAAAATAGAGAAAATATTAAATCCATACGAATTAACAAAACCAGGAATACCTGGATTAAAATAAGGGGGAATAAAAATTGAGTTTAAATGATACACCTCGCTCAGAAAGGGTTCATATAGCGTTATTTGGCATGAGGAACGCAGGAAAATCTAGCATAATCAATGCTTTAACAAATCAAGAAATAGCCATAGTTTCACAGATGAAAGGAACAACTACCGACCCAGTATATAAAGCTATGGAAATATTGCCAATAGGGCCTTGCGTAATAATTGATACGGCAGGTTTAGATGATGTTGGAGAGCTAGGGGAATTAAGAAAAAAGAAGACACTTGAGGTTTTAAATAAAACAAATATTGCTTTAGTGGTTATTGATACTTCTATTGGACTAACTGACTATGATAAATCTATTATAAAGCAAGTTAAAATTAAAAAGATCCCAGTAATAGCGGTTTTGAATAAGACTGATATAGAGTTTGTAAATGAAGAGCTTATTAGTAAAATAAAACAACAATTAGACATTCCGTCAGTTCCTGTTTCAGCAGTTACAAAACAAGGAGTAAAGGAATTAAAAGATAAAATTATAAGTATGATTCCTGACGAAGAAGAAAAATTTAAAATTATAGGTGATCTTATAAGTCCTGGGGATTTTGTAGTATTAGTTACTCCTATAGATAAGGCAGCCCCAAAGGGACGGTTAATACTTCCTCAGCAACAGACGATTAGAGATATTCTTGAAAGCGATGCAATTGCAATTGTTACTAAAGAACATGAATTACGGGAAACTTTAGAAAATCTAGGTAAGAAACCTAGAATTGTTATTACAGATTCACAAGTGTTTTTAAAAGTAGCAGCGGATACACCTAAGGACATTCCTATGACCTCCTTTTCAATTTTATTTGCAAGATATAAAGGGGATTTAGTTGAGCTCATAAGAGGAGTTAAGGCAGTTGAAAAGCTAAAAGATGGAGATAAAGTACTAGTTTCAGAAGGATGTACACATCACCAGCAATCTGATGATATAGGAAGAGTTAAAATTCCTAGGTGGCTTAGGCAAATCACGGGTAAACAGATAGATTTCGAGTACACTTCAGGGGTTACGTTTACTGAGGATGTTAAAAGATATGCATTAATAATACATTGTGGTGCCTGCATGTTAAATAGAGCTGCAATGCTAAATCGAATTGAATCAGCAAAGGAATTCAGTGTACCAATAGTTAATTATGGGATTTTAATTGCCTATGTTCAAGGCATATTAGATAGAGCACTAGAACCTTTTCCGTTGGCTAAAATGATATGGGATGAAGAATAAAATTAGTAAGTAAAACCCTCAACTATTAATTAGTTGAGGGTTTTACTGGTGGGTTAAGGTAGTAGCTTATGTTACAATCTTTAAGTTTTAATTCTTAATGGAATAAATTAAAAACTTCCACCTAGTTAAATTTAACTGAATTTTAATTAAAATTGTACAAAAAGATATGTTTATATAGGGTTAGTTTTTAATGGTAAACATTTATTTGCAAGAGTCCTTGATGACAAACAAACAGTTGGTATATAATAGTAATTGGGAGTTAAGGGGGAATGTGTAAATATGAATATAGCTTATGTAAGAATATCAAATATAAATCAGAACGAGAGCGGACAACTAGAGGGACTAAAAAAATATGATATTGATAATTGGTTTAGTGAGAAAGTTAGTGCTAAGGATGCATTTAGGCCAGAGTTGAAAAAAATGATAGAGTTTGCAAGAGAAAACGATACAATATATATTTACAGCTTAGATAGGATAGCAAGAAATACTAAAGACTTATTAGATATACTGGAGCAGCTACAAGCTAAGGGAATACATTTAGTAAGTAGAAAAGAGAATATAGATTCTAATACTGCAACAGGAAAGTTAATGTTAACTATGATAGGTGTTATTAATACATTTGAACGTGAAAACATGTTAGAACGTCAACGTGAGGGAATAGCAATTGCAAAGGAGAATGGTGTATATAAAGGAAGAAAGGTTATAAATTATCCAAATAATTGGTTTGTAGTATATAGTCAGTATAAGACAAGGGAACTAACAGGAACTAAAGCTATGAATATATTAGGACTTAAAAGAAATACATTTTATAAATTAATTAGAAGATACGAAGATGGAGTGTAGTCAAATTGGAACTTACAAATGGCAAGTGGTTTCTTATCATAATCATTAACATAATTAAAGAATGCCCATATTATAATTAATGAAAACTTTAATTGGAGGATAGTTATGAATAGAAATTATGAAATGGAAGACTTAGAATTTATACCTTTTCAGTATCCTGTAATGAGTCCAATGATGACATATAAAACGGGGTATAGGATGGAGGAGCCAGAGGCAGAAAGACATATTATACCACAACAACCACAGCCAATACCAAAACCTATGCAAGAACAAAAAATACAACCTAAAATAGTACCGCAAAATATGGAATTAAATATACAGCCTAAAATGGATACCCAATATGTGGAACTAAATATACAACCAAAGATGGAACCAAGCAATATGGAACTTAATATAGACCCTAAAATGGGATTATTAAAAATTGATCCGATAAAAGTGCAATTAATAATAGAACCTAAAATGGAACCAGTAAAATTGCAATTCGATGTACAACCTATTCAGCAACCAATAATGACGCAGCAGCCAATGACGAATCAGGCAATGCCGGAGAATATGCTGCCATGTCCAATGCCATATAACATGATGATGAATCCGATGGTTATGAAGTATAATCATATGATGATGATGATGATGAATTCCATGGCAATGAAACAATCATGCCATATGATGATGAGTCCTATGATGCATCCATGCCATAAGATGATGAAACCAATGAAAAGGGATTAAATACCTACTTATAAAAAAACCCTTGCCTAATTAATAAATTAGACGAGGGTTTTCCATTGCTTTAATGTAATTAATCTTTTTATGTTTTGCATATATACATTAATTTTATGCCTAAATCTGAGAATTTAAACTCCTAGTAGAAATTGATGAACTGTAACTTTTATTCGTAAAGTCCATAATATATAACAAGAACATATTATAGTTGTGTTCTAAAAGTTGAAGTTAGATAATTGTAATCTAAAATCGATTATCAATTAAGCTTGTTATAAATTGGGAATACAGCTATTTGCTAAAATTTATTGTGAAGAAGGAGAAGAAGATGGCATTTAATCCACTTTTATTTATAGTAAATATAAGTCCACAACCTGCTAATATTGTCCTTGGAAAAACTGGCACAGTAACTGTGACAGCATCAAATAATAATCCTGGGGACTGGGGATATAATTTAACACTATCAATGACTATACCTGATGGAGTATCCTTTGTTAATTCAGCTGTGCCGCCTACAAGCCAGGTATTAAACCTTGACAGTACCATAACACTTACTTGGGTAAATATAACCGATCTTGCACCCAATCAAACTGGATACACATTTCCAGTTACTTTGAAGTCTGATGAAAAGTTTAGGGCACTTCCTAACTTAGATGTACCATTTGATATTCCTCTTACCCCAGTTGCTTTAAATGCTACTGTAGATACAAAGCCAAGAGGTTTTGCTGAGGGGGGTAATATTCAATATACTAAAAATGATTCTACAAGTGTAGTTCCAGTACGCTATATAGTTAATAAAATTGTTCCAGGTAAATATCCAAAGGGTGCGGGAATACCTTTAGGTGTAGGTCCTAAGTGGCCATTTACACATCAAATTAATATAGATAATAATACAAGGCAACCATCAATAGTAAATATTGTTGATATCATGGATAATGGTATCCGGTTTATTGGTCCTATAACCGCTGTAGGTCTTGATGCAGCACAATTAATAGTTCCACCACCAAATCCTAATATCGTGATTGTGACTCCTACTCCAGGTGGACAGAATTTTGTAAGTATAACATGGAATAATATCACTTTAAGTCCTGGAGCAGTTGATGCAGTCAGCTATGTTGTTGCCTTTTGGGATAATTTAACGGTTGGAGGTATTGAAAATTCAGGAACTCGTATACTTCATCAAACGCCTATGAACAATGTTGTAACTATGACTGGTGCATCAGGACCGGTTGTTTCTCAAGGAACAACTCTAGCAATGGATTTAACAATTGATAAAAGTCAAAATCCTACGTCTGCTGATGTAGGCGCAACTATAAACTATACACTAGCATATAAAGTTAACCAATATGATAGTTTAAATAGTGTAGTGGCTACAGATGTAATTAGCGATGGTCAAACATTTGTTGTAGGAGCTCCACCACCAACTTCAGTTTCAATAAAGAATCCTCTTACAGGTGAAACAACTGTTATTTGGGATTTGGGTGCACTTTTAAGCTCTTCTTCAGGTAATATAACTTTTTCCACATTAGTAGATGCGTTCTACACGGCTCCACCTTTAAACAGAGCAGTAGTAGCAGGAGATCCATTAAGTGATTTAGTTAATATAGATGGCATAAATGATAATTTTGGCACTCTTACCCCTGATAATTCAGCAAGTTCAGCGCTCATAACCATCCCCTCTATTACAAAACTTTTGCTAAACATTTATTATAAAGACGGTACATTAAAGCCAGTCGGGATAACTGCAGTTGCGCCAGGTGATATGGTTGAGTTTTCTATAAACTATATTGCTAATTTTTCGGCTAATCAAAAGGATGTTTTTATAGATGATTTTTTCCCTTTAGCTTTATTAGCGTCAGGGATATCAAATATCGTTTATAATCCATTTCTACCTACGACAGGGCCATTACCTACCGGTAATGATGGAGTTGAATGGTTCTTGGCTCCTTTTGTTCCTGGTCAGACCTTTTGGAATGTTGATTTTAGAGTACCAATGGCAAATGTTAATTTTGTAGGAGCTGAAAATAATTTAGCAAAATTAGCAATTAAGAATACAAATGAAATAGTATTTAGTGCTAGAGATCAGGTACTAGTAGACTTCGGTGAGCCCAATATGATTTTAACAAAGACAGTTGTAGGGCCTACTCCAAACTCAATACTTCCTGGTCAAAGCTACACCTATACAGCAGTAATAAAAAATCCTCAAAACACAGATAATACTGTAGTAGATGCTTTTGATCTTGATTTTTCTGACATAATACCTACTTTTTTAACATTCACACCAGGGACGCTAATTGCTACAGCTACAGGAGGTACACCTGTATTTCTTGCTCCAGTGTTTACTCCACTAAACCTAATTGACATGCACATTACGAGGCTAAAACCTAATGATGAAATAACTGTCACTTATTCCGTAACTGTAGATCCAGGGATAGGTCCAGCGCTTGCCTTGACAAATCAAGCCCATACAACCTCTCCATACTCACAACCATTTGTTCCTTTGGGGGATAATTATCAATATCCTGGTTTGGACCGTTCTGCAAATGTTACCTTGACAAGTAGTGGCGCTCCTCTTACCAAGGCGGTGGATTCTAATGATAGAGTTGTAGGAGATAAAGTTAATTATACAATATCTTGGACAGTTCCAACAGGTCTTAAAGCATATAATGTAATCGTTAGTGATACTCTTCCTACAGGGCAATCCTATGACGACAATGCTTCACCTTTACCTTTCTCAGTCGTAGGATCTGTTATTACATGGCCTACTATTCCGGTTGTTGATGCTACAGGAGGTGCTCAAACTCTGACATATTCATTCAGAGCTAATATTGATAGTTCAGTTGTACCACCATATACAGAGACACAAACAAATACCGGTAGAGTGAATTGGAATTCATCACCTAATGCAGATCCTAAGCAAGAAAATGGTACAGTAGATGTTTTTGTAAGAAATCCACATGTTCTTCTTTCAAAAGGAGTTAGAAATGTATCGAACGGAGAAGCAACATTTGTAAACTCTACAACAGCCATTGGCAATGATGTTATCGAATATAGATTAATTGCAAATAATGATGGTACTGCGGATGCTTATGCAATACAAATAGTTGATCAACTTGGGGGATTGGATTTAGGTACAACTTTTATTGGTGGAAGTATAGTTGCACCAATAGGAACAACCTCAAGTTATGTTGTAGTAAATAATTTAGTCAAATGGAACATTCCATTACTAGTAATTGGAAATTCATTGCAACTTCTTTTTAGAGTTCGTGTTAATCCAGGGTCATTACCTGGGATAAATTTATTCAATACTGGTACAACTAATTCGTATTCAAATATAAATCTGACATTTCTTTATCCTCCTGAAAACTCAAATATTGTTAATATCCTACTTCAAGCAGGCGTAAGGGGTATAAGTTTATCAAATTTAATGGATACAGAGGATATCATTATAGAAGAATTTAATAATGATGGTTTATTATAAGGGGCTTTAAGAAATTCTTTGCTTGGATAAAAAAATAGAAATAATATAAGTCTCAAGGAATTACTCCTTGAGACTTATATTATAATAAAAACCATTTTGGTAATAACTTATTATTCTAAATTAATTATAATAATAGACAAAAATCCTATTTTGAAAGAAGGATTATAATGGATTCTAATAATCAACGTTATGCATCTAATGATTGGACTGTCTTAATTTATGCAGCAGGAAATAATGATTTAGAATATTATATACATCAACAATTTAAGTTAATAAAGAATTCAATTGACTCTGAAAATATAAATGTAATTATCCAAATTTCAAGAGCTCCAAGGGTGGTACAACAGAATAATTCAATTGACATTGACGAAGAATGGCATGGTACTCGGCGTTATATTATAAAAAATAAGATTGCTGTATTAGTCGATGATTTGGTGGAAATTAATATGTCACGTCCTAATACATTGCTAGATTTTCTATTATGGGGAAGCACCTTTCCATCAAAAAATATAATGTTAATATTATCTGGCCACGGCGCAGGTTTTGTTGGAATCATGAAGGAAAATACAGATAAAGGTGCAACTATTATGGGTATTCAAGGATTCGCTAAAGTTTTAGCAATATTTCAAAAATCTACAATGAAAAAAATTGATATTATAGTATTTGACACTTGTTTTATGGATACCATTGAAATTTTATATGAGATTGCTGTAAACTCAAACGGAGCTGCTGTTTGTGCTATAATTTCCAAAAATAATCTTTCGTTACAAGGATTACCATACTACAAAATTATAGACATATTAAAAAAAGATAATCCTAAGGTTGTAAATGGATTGAAGAATAAGGAAATAATAAATTCACTAATTACTTGGATTAATATTAATAAAAGGGACAGCGATAGTGACTTACTCGCTATTCACCTCTTGGGTGATAATTTCATAAGGCTAAAAAAATTGGTAGATTCTATGTCAGAATTATTTAGCAGTGATAGTAATAAATTCAAAGCTATGTTAATAGATTTGCGGTTTTACAAGCTAAACTTTGACTTTATTGATTTTTCAAATTTACTTAATCAAGTTTGGTACTATTATCCTGATATAGCCCATTCTAAAAATATGGTTTTAGACGTTCTTAATAAAATTATTATCACTCCTGAATTAAATGAAAAAGATTTAGGATTAAAATTATTCTTTCCACATAACTCTCAAGTATATTTTAAATATTATAATCTATATAAAGAAATGTCATTTTGCCAGGATAACAAATGGGTAAAATTAATTTATGAAATTAATATGCAAATATAATGAAATAACTAAATACAAAATAAGAAACTGTTTTTTATTTGATTACATTGACGAATAGTAACTTTTGTTCATGAGGGGTCATATTATGTGATGAGAGTAGCATTTAGTTAGGACATAAAAATTATAATTAACTTTTCATAAAGGAGTATGTTAGATGTGAAATATAATGAAAGTGAATATTCAGAATGGCACTGTAAAGAATCTAAATGTGAAGATCCAAAATGTACGGATGATATAAATAAAAAAATTAAAAAGATAGATTGCATGTTGTGTAACCCGTACTTTGGACTTAAAGAAATTAAGGCTGAGGTATCGGCAATAGAGAATGCTGTACTAAGCCCAACTTTCGGATTAGCAGAGATAAAGACCGAGATAGTCGCAATAGAGAATGCTGTACTAAGTCCAACCATTGGATTGGCTGAGATAAAGACCGAGATATTTGCAATAGAGAATGCTGTACTAAGTCCAACCATTGGATTGGCTGAGATAAAGACCGAGATATTTGCAATAGAAAATGCTGTACTAAGCCCAACTTTCGGATTAGCAGAAATCAAAACGGAGATAGTCGCAATAGAGAATGCTGTACTAAGTCCAACCATTGGATTGGCTGAGATAAAGACCGAGATATTTGCAATAGAAAATGCTGTACTAAGCCCAACTTTCGGATTAGCAGAAATCAAAACCGAAATAGTTGCAATAGAAAATGCAGTTTTAAGCCCAACCTTTGGATTAGCAGAGATAAAGACCGAGATAGTCGCAATAGAGACTGCTGTATTAAGCCCAACCTTTGGATTAGCAGAGATAAAGACTGAGATATTTGCAATAGAGAATGCTGTACTAAGTCCAACCATTGGATTGGCTGAGATAAAGACCGAGATATTTGCAATAGAAAATGCTGTACTAAGCCCAACTTTCGGATTAGCAGAAATCAAAACCGAAATAGTTGCAATAGAAAATGCAGTTTTAAGCCCAACCTTTGGATTAGCAGAGATAAAGACTGAGATAGTCGCAATAGAGAATGCTGTACTAAGCCCGACTTTCGGTTTAGAAGAAATTAAGACAGAAGTAGCAGCAATAGAGAGTATGCTATTAAGCCCAACTTTCGGATTAGCAGAGATAAAGACCGAGATATTTGCAATAGAGAATGCAGTTTTAAGTCCAACCTTTGGACTAGCAGAGATAAAGACCGAGATAGTCGCAATAGAAAATGCTGTACTAAGCCCAACTTTTGGATTAGCGGAAATCAAAACCGAGATATTTGCAATAGAAAATGCCGTATTAAGCCCAACTTTCGGATTAGCAGAGATAAAGACTGAGGTATTTGCAATAGAGAATGCAGTTTTAAGTCCAACTTTCGGACTAGCTGAGATAAAGACCGAAATTATTCAGATAGGTAGTGTAATAAACAGCAGTACTGGCGGCATTTTTGAAATAAAAGCAGAGGTAATAGAGATTATTAATAATGTTGAAAGTCCAACCTTTGGATTGGCAGAGATTAAGGTAGAAGTCATCGAAATTCTTGCTGTTGTAAACCAAATATTACAGCTCTTACAACCGTAAATACAACCACGACTCTCCTATACAACTGCTTGAATAAAACCTTAAAATAGGTGCTCATTCATATTTTATCTGAATGAGCACCTATTTTATGAAACAGAATAGAAATTATAAGAGAAAATCCAATTGAGGATCATCATAAAACAGAACGAATACCAAGACAAATATGAAAAAAATAAAGAATGTAGGCACCACTAATGCAGGTTAATAATATTATGTATTGTAATATTATATGGAGGGGACACCTTGATTACTATAAGTTTATGTATGATTGTTAGAGATGAAGAGGAAACAATAGCACGATGTTTGGATACAATAAAGGACATTGTGGATGAAATAATTGTTGTAGACACTGGGTCTGTGGATAAAACAAAGCATATTCTAAGTGAATATCCTGCTTATATTTATAACTTTAAATGGATAGATGACTTTGCAGCAGCAAGAAATTATTCTTTTTCTAAAGCAACACAGGAATATATATTATGGCTAGATGCAGATGATGTATTCTTAGAAGAAGATAGAAAAAAATTGAAGTATTTAAAGGAACATATGGAGCCTTCTGTAGATGTTGTTATGATGAAATATAACCTGGGTGTTGATGACAAAGAGAGGGCAGCGTGCACTTATTACAGGGAACGTTTGCTTAAAAGAATTAAGAATTTTAAATGGAATGATCCTGTTCATGAGTATATAGAACCTACTGGGAATATTGTAACTGTGGATATTGGTATAACTCATAGGAAGTTAAAACAAAGATCCTCTAGAAATTTGAATATATTTGAAAATATGATACAGAATTCGAAAGAGTTATCGCATAGAAACTGTTTCTACTATGCAAGGGAACTTAATGCTAATAGAAGATATGATGAGGCTATGGTTTATTTTGAAAAATTTTTATCTCAGGAAGGAGGTTTTTTTTCAAACTATATAGATGCTTGCATTGATTTCTCGAGAATATATACCATAAAAGGAGATAGAAAAAGTGCAATCAAAACATTGCTTAGATGTTTTGAGTTTGGAGTGCTACGAGCTGAAATATGCTGCGAACTGGGTATTCAATATGAAGAGATGAAAGATTATGAACGAGCAATATCGTGGTATGATATCGCTACAAAACTCACTAAGCCAGAAAATACAATGGGTGCTGTGATGCATGATTTCTATGAGTATATACCATATGCATCAATGGGTATATGTTATTTTAAACTTAAAAACATTCAGCAAGCAATCAAGTACAACGAAAAAGCTGCAGAGTTTAAACCAGATTCATTTGTAGTAAATAATAATAGAAAATATTTTGATTCTTTATTAACCACCAGTTTTTTAATTTGAGAGTGAAACACTTTGATTGGTTTTATTTTAAGTATTTGAATATTATGCTAAATATTATTATAATAAATGGTGAGTAGTTGATTGAAATAAATGAAAAGCTACAGCAAGAGATTTCTCGAAAGGAGACTAACTAATATGCCGATGATGATAATGCGAAATGATATAACAAAAATGAAAATAGATACCATTGTAAATGCTGCGAACACAGCACTAAAAATGGGAGGTGGAGTATGTGGGGCAATATTCTCTGCTGCTGGGTATGAAAAGCTTCAAGAGGAATGTGATGCACTTAAAAAATGCAATGTTGGTCAAGCTGTCATCACAAGTGGTTATAGCCTTCTGGCAAAGTACATTATTCATACAGTTGGTCCTATATGGGAGGGTGGCAACTCAGGTGAGGCAAAACTGTTACATAACTGCTACATTAATTCACTGAAACTTGCTTTGCAGTATAAGTGCAAATCTATCGCTTTCCCACTGATATCATCCGGAATCTATGGGTACCCAAAAGATAAAGCATTACAAATAGCAATTTCTGCAATAGGAGAATTCCTAATAAAACACGAGATGACGGTTTATTTAGTAGTCTATGATAAGAAAGCCTTTGTTTTAAGTGAAAAACTTTTTTCTGCGATTGAAAAATACATTGATGATAACTATGTTGAGCAGCAAAGTCTTAGTGAACGTCCTAGAAATATAGAGCCTTACGAATATCAACAATTTGAAGATAAACATGAGAATTACTTAGAAAGTGATATTAACGCCCCCGTACTCGAAATAAAGGGCAAGCGTAGTCTTGAAGATCTAATCAGTCAACTTGAAGAGTCTTTTTCACAAATGTTATTGCGACTTATTGATGAAAAAGGAATGACAGATGTTGAAACTTATAAGAAGGCCAATATCGACCGTAAGCTGTTTTCTAAAATTCGAAGTAGTAAAGGGTACAACCCTAGTAAAGTTACATCAATAGCTTTTGCCATAGCTATTAGATTGAGTTTGGATGAAACACGTGATTTGCTAAATAAGGCTGGATACACATTGTCTCACAGCAATAAATTTGATGTAATTATTGAATATTTCATCGAAGAAGGCAATTACAACATATACGAGATAAATGAGGCCTTATTCGCTTTTGAGCAAGTTTTACTTGGCGTATAATTGTCGCTTTGAAAGCGACCAATTGACATCGTAATTTTGTTATCCTTTAATTATTAAAGGGGGTTAACAAGATGAAAACAAACTTAACTGAATTAGTATTTATACTTGATAGGAGCGGTTCGATGTCAGGACTTGAGAGCGACACTATAGGAGGTTACAATGCACTTCTTAAAAAACAAAAGGAAGAACCAGGTGAGGCAATTATCACTACGGTGCTTTTCGATGATAACTATGAATTATTACATGACAGAATAAACGTTAAGGGTATTCGACCTATAACAGAGAAAGAATACTTTGTTTGCGGGTGCACTGCTCTTTTGGATGCTATTGGAAAGACAATTAATAAGATTGGAAATGTACAGAGAAATACTAGTGGGCAAGAGCGTGCAGATAAGGTGATGTTCGTAATTACTACTGATGGAATGGAAAATGCTAGCAAAGAGTATAATTATGAAAAAATAAAGAAGATGGTTGAATGGCAGAAAGAAAAATACGGATGGGAATTCATTTTCATAGGGGCTAATATTGATGCTATTTCAACAGCAGCAAAATTTGGTATTAGTTCAGATAGAGCAGCCAATTATAATGCTGATGGTGAGGGAACGAGATTAAATTATGAGGCAGTTAGTCACGTTGTCAGTGAACTTCGTGCAAGTAGACCAATTACCAAGAGTTGGAAAAAAGATATTGAGGATGACTTTGTGCACCGAGGTAAAAATAGTAAGACAAAGATTCGACACCCATCACCTTCATCATACATGGAATGAAAACAAGAACTGTATTGGAATTTTCCAATACAGTTCTTGTTTTTTAGCAAGGTATGACTAATTATTACGTGAGGAGTACTAAACTAGTGCATCTAATGCTGTAGCGGCTTGAATAGTAATTGTAAGAATATTATAAATATTTATAATATTAAAAATAATACTTGTATTTAAAAATATTATTCTATATAATGAAGGTGTAAGTTTTAGGAAAAAAATTTTTCTCAGTTTGATAAATAACAAACTAATTTGTTATTTATCAAACAGTATCAAGATGTTTTTATTTGAAAAACAAATTAAGGGGGGAAAATAATGAAAAAAACATTAACAACAGTTGCCTATGCATTAACATTGGCAATGACACTTTCATTAGCATCAGGAAGTGCAGGACTAGGAAGTTTAGGTGTAGCAGATGTTGTTTCGGCAGCTACAACTGAAACGCCAACAACGCCAACAACGCCAACAACGCCAACAACGCCAACAACGCCGACAACGCCGACAACGCCGACAACACCGACAACACCAACAACGCCAACAACACCAACAACATTACCAATAGGTGTGAATCAGTTAAACATAACCTGGTCAATTAATCCTAGCTCAAACAGTAATAATGTTAAAAAATTACAAACTGCACTTAACGCTGTTCGTGCGTACAACCTTACAGTAGATGGTGTCTATGGAAAACTTACTGAAACTGCTGTAAAGAATTTTCAATGGAAATTTGGTCTACATATTGATGGAGTAGCAGGTAGAGGTACTTTGGCAAGAATAAATGTACAATTAGCTTCATTAAAAACCCCAGTAGTAGTAACTCCAACATCTGTAAAGGTTTATAAAGGATTAGGATCTAACGTAGCATTTAGAAATGGTCCTGGCGCTGACAGTACAACTACACCAGTTTATAGTTTTACCGTTGGTATGGCTGATGTTGAGTTCGATGCGAATGGAAGAATCTTAAGTGCTTACCTAGATGCTTACGAAGTTTCAACTCCAAATTATGATGGTGCATCAATGCCGCATTTTTCAGGATGGCCTGGAATAACAGGATATAATATAACTGATCATGCTACAGCATTAGTAACAGGTGTATCTACAAATACACCAGAATCGGCAGCTGCAGAACTTGCTACATGGAAAACTAAACGCCAACGTGGAGATACTTATGGCATGAATGCAACTAATGATTGGTACAAGCAAATGGACTTCTACCAAAAATTCTTTGTTGGTAAAACTGTCGCTGAATTAGAAACTTGGTTTGCAAAGAATACAACTTCAGCAGGTCGTCCAATAAAAGCTGCATCAACAAATGCAGCAGATATTGCTAAATTAGCTCTACTTTCTGCTACAGAAAAAGCTGCTCTTGCAGATGTGGTTACAGGTGCTACTATGTCACTTAGTGATGCTCATGGAGATTTCTTAGGTGCAATTAAACTTGCCTATGCAAATCGTCAGGCAGTAACAATACAAGTTAAATAAATCTTTATAAAATTATACTTTTAAACATAGGACAAGCATTCTGATCAACCCCCCGTCTCATTCTTCCTTGTAAACCAGGGAAAGAGAGATGGAGGTTGATTTCATTTGAAAGAATCCCTTTTATCCTGTCAGTACAGAATATATTCAATAGAATGTAAAAATTTATAGGAAGGTAAATTATTTAGTACTTTTACTAAGATATCCTAATTCTAAAATTATTATATGATAACACTTAAAAAAGCACAATATTGTATTAACATATTAAACTTAATTTAAACTTGTGTATAAAATATATCAAAGTTTAATTGATCAGAGCAGCCATAAAAAAAAATACAACACTCTTTGCAATGACCATTGTAACAAATTTTGGTATTTTATTATTCTTAATAATAAGCTCGGAATTTCTTATTATATCCATAAGGTCGAAATATTCATAAGAAAAAGGTTTATTAATTGCAAATTCCAATTAATTTCAATACAAAATATAAATAAAATGGATTTATAAGGTAAAATTATTGAAATAATTATGAGAATATTTAAAATAAACAATCTTTTTAAAAAGAATATAACAAATATACTTGTATTTGCCAATAATGTTTTGTATAATAAAGATGTAAGAATTTAGGAAATAAGATATCTTTTATGGTTTGATAATTAACAAACTAAGTTGTTATTTTTTAAGCTTACAACAACAACAACATATTTTTATTTCTCAAAACATATTAAGGGGGGAAAAATAATGAAAAAAACATTAACAACGGTTGCCTATGCATTAACAGTGGCAATTACACTTTCATTTGCTTCAGGTAGTGCGGGATTGGGAAATTTAGGTGGAGTGGGTGTTGTTTCAGCCCAAACAACTACTTCTGTGACTCCATTAGGTACAACTTGGTCAATTAATTCTAGTTCAAACAGTAATGATGTTAAACGGTTACAGATTGCTCTTAACACTGTTCGTGGATATAACCTTACAGTAGATGGTGTCTTTGGAAAAGCTACCGAAACTGCTGTAAAGAATTTTCAATGGAAATTTGGACTTCATATGGATGGAGTAGCAGGTAGAGGTACTTTGGCAAGAATAAATGTACAATTAGCTGCAATAAAAACCCCAGTTGTACCAGTAAAACCACCAGTTGTAACTCCAACATCTTTAAAGGTTTATAAAGGATTAGGATCTAACGTAGCATTTAGAAATGGTCCTGGAGCTGACAGTACAAAAACACCAGTTTATAGTTTTACCGTTGGTATGGCTGATGTTGAGTTCGATGCGAACGGAAGAATCTTAAGTGCTTACCTAGATGCTTACGAAGTTTCAACTCCAAATTATGATGGCGCATCAATGCCCCATTTTTCAGGATGGCCTGGAATAACAGGATATAATATAACTGATCATGCTACAGCATTAGTAACTGGTGTATCTACAAACACACCTGAATCAGCAGCTGCAGAACTTGCTACATGGAAAACTAAACGCCAACGTGGAGATACTTATGGCATGAATGCAACTAATGATTGGTACAAGCAAATGGACTTCTACCAAAAATTCTTTGTTGGTAAAACTGTTGCTGAATTAGAAACTTGGTTTGCAAAGAATACAACTTCAGCAGGTCGTCCAATAAAAGCTGCATCAACAAATGCAGCAGATATTGCTAAATTAGCTCTACTTTCTGCTACAGAAAAAGCTGCTCTTGCAGATGTGGTTACAGGTGCTACTATGTCACTTAGTGATGCTCATGGAGATTTCTTAGGTGCAATTAAACTTGCCTATGCAAATCGTCAGGCAGTAACTATACAAGTTAAATAAATATTTATAAAATTATACTTTTATAAAGAGGGCAAGTATTTTAATCAACCTCCGTCTCCTTCTTCCTTGTATATTCAGGGAAAGAGAGAGACTGGGGTTGATTTCATTTAATTAATAATATAAAAAAATAAAGAAATTCTAACATAAAATTAAAAAATACAAATATTTAATGGAGGATGTATGGGTAAGTTAAGAGACAATATATTTCTTGTTATCATATTGATGGGATCTTCAGCAAGCATTTATCTTATTCAAAATGCGATTTTTCATGAACCTTCTCAAACAGTATTTTACATTCTACAAGATATGGCATTTGTGCCGTTCCAAGCACTTATTGCAACTTTGGTGATTGATGGATTTTTAAAAATTCAGGAAAAACGTAAGAAAACCAAAAAAATCAATGTCGTTATTAGCACGTTTTTTGTGGATACGGGAATCAACATTATGATGGCCATGTCACGATTCAATCAAAATCATAATGAAGCATGTGAAATAATAAAAATTGAAGAATTTATAGATAACAGAGGGAGTATTGTTAAGAAAGCTCTTAGTAAATTCGAATACAATTTCTATGCCGATCCGAGCAAGTTGGAGGAACTTGCCTCTATAATGGATAAAAATAAAGGATTTCTATTGGATCTTTTGGAGAATCAAAATTTACTTGAACATGAGTCCTTCACGGATATGTTATGGGCTGTTTTTCACGTTGGAGACGAGCTGAAAACCAGAGGAGATTTAAAAAAACTCTCTAGTGCTGAAATCGACCATATATCTGAGGATATGATACGCGCATACACGGCAATAGTTATGGAGTGGATTAGTTATATTATTTATTTAAAAGATGAATATCCATTTCTTTATGCAATAGCTATTCGAAAGAATCCATTTCATCCGGTTAGTACACATATATGCAATAACTCGTGAGGCAGAAGAAAATAATAAAAGATATTATTACAAGTTTTTATCAGTAACGTAATAAAAAATTACAGGTTGAGTAAAATCAACCTGTAATTTTTTTTAGAAACCTTTTATAAGGATTTTTTATTTATTTTGATTAAAGTTGCAAGAACGATATATCGGTCGGGAGCAGCTCCAATATAATTAAAGGGGTAGCAGGTAGTTAGAGTAAGTACAGCATTTTTCGTAGGCACAATCACTGTTCTATCATTTTTATGAACAATTCGGGTACCACTGACCATATAAGTGAAGGTACCCGCTGATGTCTGCGCAATGAGCGAATCCCCTATTTTTAATTTATCTAATTGTCTGAAGGCTATCTCCCTATGACCAGAAATAACACAATTGTCTTTTTCTCCAGGAAGAACACTTTGGGTGAAGTGTCCTACACCATTATTTAACTCCTTATCCCCTGTACCCTGCAGAAGGTTAATTGTCCTATTTAAAGTCGGAATGGTAAGGCTTCCAATGTTGGCACCTTCAATTGGATATACTGGGTAAAGGGTTTTATTTGCAGGAGGAGCCAGGCTCGAAGTATCTGTTTTCACATTAAAATCCTTAACAATCTTCTTAATGGCAACAGTTTTTTTTGGAGTGATACTTTCCTGATTAGAATAATGGGTCTGTGACCAAATACCATATATTGACCAAGAGATAACCCCTAAGCCTAGGAGCATAAATCCTAAGGATATAGTCGTAAACAGAGAATGTTTGCCATGAGATAATTTTTTTTTGTTTTTATTCATAATTCTTTCTTTTTCTTAAGCCAAGGGTACCAACAATCGTTAAAATACTGCCCATTAGTAGTAATTCATACAAATGTGTGGAGGTTTTAGGAAGTACCCCGCCTGTAACAGTTGTTATAACTGGTGAAGTACCATCGCTTGTAGTAGTGGGTGCAACAACTGGAGTAGTAGGTGCAACTGCTGTAGTAGGACAAAACCCATTTGTAATGGTATTGTTGTCGAGGGAAACCGCACCATTTCTCGCCAGCAACTGTCCTTGCACTGTGGCTCCAGTGGTAGCTGTTATGGATTGCATTGCTAAGATGTGTCCTACAAAATGAGAGTTTGTTCCTAATGTAGCTGAACTTCCCACTTGCCAAAAGGTACGGCAGAACCGAGCACTATTGATTAGGTTAACATCACTAGCTGATGCTGTAATTAGGGTTGAGCCAGTCTTAAATACAAATACTCCATTTGGGTCGCCTTTAGCATCTAGAGTGAGTTTGCCTGTTATCTGGAATGTACCATCCGCTGAATCATAAGTGCCAGGAGTCAATGTACGCCCACCAAGTTCAGAGGGAATGGTAGTTACAGGAGTTCTTCCAGCAGCATCGTTATATGCAGTTACCAGGTCGTCCTTGGCTTTAATTGCCACAGCATCAGCAAGATGTATAGCTCCACTGATTTTTGTACTGGTCTGTCCTGAAAATATAGTACCTGGAAATAGGCCTACATCTCCTCCCACATTTCCGTCGACATTTCCACCAGCACTTCCATTAATTGTAGTGGTTCCCGTATTGGTGATTGTGGAGCCAGCCAAAATCGCAAATGTTGAGGTTGTTCCAAGGTTCACTTTGGGTTGACCTGCTGCCATTACATTTGTAGGGAATCCCATGGTGATTACCATGGATAATGTTAGTGATAAAATTAATGATATATATTTATTATTTTTAAATGTTTTCATAAATTAAATCAATCCTCTCTATTTAAATTTATATTTTGTGTCGTTATACTTAATAAGATCAGGTTTTTTAATGCTTTATAATTGTGAGGGTATTAAAATGCTCATAAATATGTGATATATAATAACCTTTACTATTATATACGTATTTCATATTTATTTTGAGGGGGTACTTAAATAATTTTCCACTATTTAATTAGTTATCCACATTAAAACTAAATTTATATATGCAGAGTTTGACGAAAGTTGCGAATGAAATATAGTGATTAATAGACTATAATTAAAGGAAATTATGGATATATGTAGAAAGATAGAAAGATAGAAAGATAAAAAAAACACAAAGTATTCAATTATTAATAATATTTTTAAAAGCATTATATAGATAATAAAAAGAGGAGACAAGCATTATGAAAAATATGATGCCAAATTTAGGTTTGAATTATAAGAATGATAATGTAAATGAAAAAGAATATATTTGTAAACTGGATGTAGAAAAAAAGTTAAAGCAAAGAATTATACAACTTGAAGAGGAGTTACAGTATACGAAGGAAAGCCTCCAAACTTCAAATGAGGAACAGCTTGTTTACAATGAGGAACTGCTGAGTACAAACGAAGAATTTAAAGCAGTAAATAATGAATTACTAGAAATCAACAGTAAGTATCAATATAAAAATCAAGAATTGATCGATCTAAACAATGATATGACAAATTATTTAAACAGTGCAGATATTGGAACTATTTTTCTTGATGAAAATCTTTGTATAAGAAAGTTTACGCCAAGCATAACTAAAGAGATAAACCTTAGGACACAGGATATTGGGCGACCAATGAATCACATAGCCAGTAATATGATAAATGATGACTTAAATATGGGCGCAAGTGAAGTATTAAGCAGTCATAGGTCCTATGAGAAGGAAATTCAAAGTAAAAATGGAAGCTGGTATTTATTGAAATGTGCACCATACTGTACAAGTGAGAATTCAATTAAAGGAGTCGTTTTATCACTTGTTGATATAACAAATAAGAAATTATTAGATGAAAAAATTTTATCAGAAAGTTTAATGACGGAGTTTTTCAGTAACCTATCTCATGAACTGAGAACGCCCCTAAATGTAATTTTATCCGCCTTACAGCTTTTGGACATTACAAGTGGCAGTGATGTTAATGATAGAGATATAAAATTTAAAAAGTATAGTAATATAATGAAACAGAATTGTTACAGACAATTAAGACTCGTTAATAATATGATTGATATTACAAAACTTGATGCAGGTTTTTTTGAGTTAACGGAGCAGAACTGTAATATCGTCAATATTGTTGAGAGTGTTACTCTGTCAGTAGCTCAATATATCGAATCTAAATCCATTGAATTGATTTTTGATACAGATATAGAGGAGTGTATAATATCTTGCGATCCAGAAAAGATTGAAAGATTGATTTTAAATCTACTTGCTAATTCAATAAAGTTCACAAAACCAGGTGGAAATATAACAGTAAATATGTACGATAAAGGGAAAAATATTATAATATCAATAAAAGATACAGGCATAGGTATTCCAAATGATAAGTTAGATATTATATTTGATCGATTTAGACAGGTAGATAGATCACTTACACGAAACCAGGAGGGTAGCGGAATAGGACTTTCCATAGTAAAATCCCTTGTGGAGCTACATAAAGGTACAATTTCTGTATCTAGTGAATACGGCAAAGGAACAGAGTTTATAATTATGTTTCCAGTAATAGTAGGGATTGAAGAGAATGACAAATTCGAAGTACTTGAAGCTGAAGAACAAGAAAGAATTGAGAGAATACATATTGAATTTTCGGATATCTATTCCTTAAATTAAATAGACTTACATATCAAGGACTAAAAAGGAAAGTCTTCCACTTATTGAAGTGGGAGACTTTCCTTTTGAAATGTAGATAAAATAGATTGATGAAAAATATAATATAGGAATGTATAAACTATTTTACTTCATTTACGAATAATTTGGTATAATAAAAAGATAAAGATGTGTGATTTAATTTGTGAATGGAGGGATAAAATGAAGGGGAATAATAACCTTGACATAAATATAGGGACTAAAAATTCTGGGGACAATGCTCCCAAAACAGATACCAAAAAAACGGACTTTTCAATCGTTGGTATAGGTGCATCCGCAGGAGGATTGGATGCTATGGCAACTTTCCTCGGTAATGTGCCTAAAAATAGCGGATTGGCTTTTGTTATCGTTCAGCACATGGAGAAGGATAGTAAGGATATTTTGGTGGATTTACTTAAGAGTGATACTAGTATGAAAGTTGTACAGGCATATGAGAACATATCTGTTGAGCCAAACTTCGTCTATGTAATTCCGCCAGACAAAAATATGTCTATTAAGAATAATGTGATACACATTTCTGATTTTATTGAGCCTCATAATCAACGCAAGCCCATAGATTTCTTCTTTTGCTCCCTGGCGAATGATAAGCAGGAGGGGAGTATTGGCGTCATACTCTCAGGTATGGGTGACGACGGTACAGCAGGACTCAGAGAAATTAAGGAAAAAGGAGGATGCGCTTTTATCCAGGATCCATCATCAGCTAAATTTGATGGCATGCCTCGAAGCGCTATTAAGGCAGGACTAGCAAACGAGATATCCACAGCAGAGACAATGCCAGCAAAAATAATTTCCTATCTTGAGCACAAGCCGAATATAGTTGTGGCTGACAAGGACAATGAAGATAAACTTAAGGGTTACTTCGATAATATTATTGGCATGTTACGATCACATACAGGGCACGATTTTTCTGCATATAAAAAAAATACTATACAACGTAGGATTGAGCGGTGTATGGGTATTCATAAAATTGACGATATATCCACTTATGTAAGTTTTTTGAAGGAAAATCCTCATGAACTGAATTTATTATTTAAGGAATTTTTAATTGGGGTTACCAGTTTCTTTCGCGAACCGTTAGAGTGGAAATTGCTAAATGACAAAATCATACCGGAACTCTTAGCGCAGCGGTCTCACAATGATACGGTTCGAGTTTGGATATCTGGTTGTTCCACTGGCGAAGAAGCTTACTCCTTAGCAATTGTCTTTAAAGACGTGATGGATAAGTTAAAGCCTCGTAAAGATTTTTCTGTTCAGATTTTTGCTACTGATCTTGACAATGAAGCTATTGACAAAGCCCGGGAGGGAATATTCTCAGCTAACATCTCAAAAGAAATGCCCTCTGAGCGCCTGAATAGGTATTTCGTCAAGGCGGATCGTGGCTATCAGGTGGCCGCGGAGATTAGAGATATGGTCATCTTTGCTCAGCAAAACATGATTAAGGATCCTCCATTTACAAAGATCGATATAATGATCTGTCGGAACTTGCTTATCTACCTGACACCAGAAATTCAGAAAAAGCTCATTCCTCTTTTTCACTACAGTCTAAATAGTGGAGGATTTTTGTTTTTAGGGAGTGCAGAGTCAGTGGGGAACTTTACTGAACTTTTTAAACCACTTGATCTCAAATCGCGAATATATCAGAGGCTCCGGCCTTTAATTCAGACGGAGCCTATAGAATTTCCTAACTCCTTTGCACCGTATCAGGCTGAAGTGAACAAGCCGTCAGCTGAGGTCCAAAACATGCAGTCGCTAGCGGATAAACTGATTTTGCAATATTATTCACCGGCAGCAGTGCTCGTCAATGGTAAAGGTGATATCCTCTACATAACTGGGCGAACGGGTAAGTACCTGGAACCGGCTGCTGGTAAGGTTAATTGGAATATTTTTGCCATGGCACGTGAAGGGCTAAACTATAAACTTAATGACACCTTCTACAAGGCTGTTCGGGAAAAAGAGACAGTCATTTCCAAGAACGCTGTTGTGTTAAATGAAGGTGGAACGTTGATGGTTGATATCTCAGTAAATCCGCTCAAAGATCCGGAGGAGCTGCGAGGACTTGTTATGATTATTTTTACCGACGTGACCATCCCTGAACAAATCCCTGAACAAATCTCTGAAGGACAAACCCCTGCCAGTAATAAGCGGGAGGCGGAACTAGAGCATGAACTACTACAAACTCGCCAAATGTGGCAAGTTGCCAGTGCAGAAATGCAGACATCCCAAGAAGAATTTAAATCCAGCAATGAGGAATTGCAGTCATGCAACGAAGAACTCCAATCGACAAACGAGGAATTGACCACAACTAAGGAAGAAGTACAGTCCTCAAATGAAGAGCTAAAGACCATTAATTTCGAACAACAGGTTAAGCTCGACGACCTGTCACTAGTCACAAGCGATATGATGAATCTAATGGACAGCATGAAGATTGCTACCCTATTTTTAGACAACACATTGCTCATTAAGCGATTTACAAGCCAAATGACTGTAGTCTCAAGGCTTATTGCAAGTGATGTAGGAAGGCCAATAACTGATATTGCATCAGATATTATTTATCCTGAACTTACAGAGGATGTTAGATCTGTGCAACTTACGCTGATTACTGTTGAAAAACAGGTTATGTCTCGCGATGGGAGTTGGTTTAATGCCCGTATTCTTCCTTACCAAACGTTAGAAGGCGAGGTTGATGGTGTGGTCATAACTTTTGCAGATATAACTAAATCCAAAGAGTTAGAGGCGGAGCTCAGCAAATCAAAATTGGATTTAGAACATGAACTATTGCTGGTAAATAACAAGTTACTTGATGAAGTTAAACGAGGTCATAATGAAGTTGCGGCGTCGACGGAAAGCCCGCAAAAGTAAGTTTTCATGCCCCTAAGTATTTTATCCCTCATCGTATATATAAATGGTATTTTGCACACACTAATAACAATATTTACAATTGAGGGGTGAAAGTATTGGATATAAAATCATTAATAAAGAAAGTAAAGAAAAGAGATAATGTTATAGATATCCAGGAGGCCTATAATATATATAGTCTTCTAAGGGCGAGATATGTTAGTACTCAAACAGTTCAATTATTTAAGAACTTTGTTCATGACGTAGGTTGGGAAGTAGTACTAAATGGATTTCAGCAAAATTTTGAAAATCAAATAGATAATTTAGAAAAATTAGGTGAAAAATTTCGTATCATAATGCCAAACAGACCCCCGGTGGACCTCAAGTTCGCAACCCGCCTTAATGATATAACAGATGATTATATATATAAAAAGATATACCATGACCTTGTAGCGCAGCTTATGTCTCTTAACCATGCAGTTCGTTCAAGTAGTACGAATGATAATTTAAGAAATATTATCATACAAGATCTAAAAATTCATTTTGAGGATTTTGATACCCTTTATAAGTTTGGTAAATTGAAAGGCTGGGAGGAGACGTATCCTACTTATAAGACTGCTATTGTTCAGGTAAAAGAAGAGCTTTCCACCTCAGAGGCATTTCATATTTGGGATCATATTGTAATGAGATATGAACAAATTGAACTTATAGGTATATTCTCTGGGTTTGCTCATGATACTGAGTTTAAAGTAATACTTCAACATGGGTTATATATTTATAACAAGCAAGTTAAAAAGCTTGAGGATTTAGCACTAAAGCTTAATGTGCCATTGCCTAACAGATCGGCACTGCCAGTAACGGCACCTATAGATCCTGAAATGATCACCGATAAGTTTATGTACCGAATTATTTTAAGCTGGCAATTAGCTGCCCTAGATGCTCATCTCAGAGCAATCATTGAGACTATTAGGAACGAAGAATTGCGTAAGTTATGGACCGCTCTCCTTGATGCAGAGTTAGCGTATTACGATAAATTTCTCAAGTATGGAAAAATGAAAGGCTGGACAAGAGTAGTCCCAATTTATGGGGAGCCAGTTACATAGATTGATAAAGCTATTTTGATAGATAGAGGCATGAAAATACAATTTATATAATAAAAACAAGAACTATATTGGAATTTTTCAATATAGTTTTTTGTTTTCATTTTAATTAGTTTGTGGTATATTAATGATATGAGTAAACCCTCCTAAATATGACATTTTATTCATATCCGAATTAAATGAGTTTCAGGAGAATTCACATATTTTAATATTGGAGATCATTGACTTTACAATTGATTAAGTCATATTGTTGATATACTGGATGTAGATTAAAAGTGTAAGGTTTTTGGAGAATTATAGATATTTATGATAGTAAATGAGTCTGTTACCAAACTAATTGATAATATTTTAAAAAAAAGGAGAAATTAAAAATGATTTTAGAAGATGAAGAATTTTTTTCAATATTCAAAACTATATTCAACATATTACCGGACCTTTTTGTCTCTGATAATACAATTTTCCTTACAGATAAAGAGAAATATGTATTAATAAATCCAGCTAAAACTTTTGAACTAAATGTTAAAATAGGGGCAATTTTGATTGGTAATAGCGCAGCAGCGAGGGCTGTAAAAACTAAACAAAAACAAGAGGCAAAATACTCTAAGGAAGTATATGGTTTCCCTATCAAAGTTTATAGCGTACCTTTAGTCAATGCTAACACTGGGAATGCAGTGGGTACTTTAACCTATGCGGTATCATTAGAAAAAGAAAGTACAGTAATCGAGATGGCTAATGAGCTTAGTAATTTTTCAGAAGAGTTAGCTGCATCTTCTCAGGAACTTGCAAGTTCTACAGAGGAGATGTTTGCCAATACTGAAAATGTTAGTCGCTTAGTTGATGGTACTAAAGAGGGCATTGCAAATATGGACGGTGTACTTAAATATATTAAAACAATTGCAGATACAACTAATCTACTAGGACTTAATGCTACTATTGAGGCTGCTAGAGCAGGTGAACATGGAAGAACTTTTTCCGTAGTGTCAGGGGAAATTAGAAAACTTGCATCTAATAGTAAAGATTCAGCAAATCAAATTAATGGCACTTTAACTAAGATAAAAGAAGACATAAATAATCTTATAATTTTTATTAATGAATATACATCCACAACTGAGCAACAATCTATGCAAGCGGAGCAAATAGCTATTAATAGTGGAAAATTAAATGGGTTATCTTTAAAACTTTTACAACTTTCAGAAAATCTTAGCTAGATTAATAGCCCTAACGAATGGAGGAAATGAAATTATGGTTGATTTGCCAAATTGCCCAAAATGCAATTCAGTATATACTTACGAAGATAGAGGTCTTTTTATTTGCCCAGAATGTGGTAATGAGTGGACTTTAGAATTAAAAACTGAAAATAGTGAAGATAAAAAAATTATCAAAGATGCTAATGGAAATATCTTAAATGATGGTGATTCTGTAACAGTAATCAAAGACCTAAAAGTAAAAGGAAGCTATTCCTCTATAAAAAAAGGTACAAAAGTAAAAAATATACGTTTGGTTGATGGAGATCATAATATTGATTGCAAAATTGATGGTTTTGGATCTATGGAACTAAAATCTGAATTTGTTAAAAAATTGTAAATAAGGATATAAAGCTACATAACAGCTACAGTAAAACCCTATACTAATTAGTTAGTGTAGGGTTTTACTGTAGTAAAAATCAATTTAGATAATCACATTGCATTGATGCACTTAACGGCAATGTTTTTATTTTAAAAAATGATAACATGTAAATAAAATGTACAGTATTTATTTGCATGATATCTAAGTAGTTTGGATAGAAAACTAATGAAAGTGTAAATATAATGTACAATTTAATGAATTATAATTAACTAGTATATATAAGTTGGTTTTAACAAATAGAGCCTTAAGATCTAGTAATAAGTTAAATTAGGTGTGATTAATTAAATAATCATAATTTTCAATATAAGTGGCATGATATTTGCATACTATATAAATAAATTTACAATAATGATTTAGTGTAAGAAGAAAAGACAAGAGAGAATATTTAACACAATTTAGGAGGAGTAGTTATGAGCGGAGTAGTTATAGTTAGTGCGGTAAGAACAGCAGTAGGATCTTTTGGAGGGAGTCTTAAAAATGTTTCAGCGGTTGAGTTAGGAGCAGCAGTAATTAGAGAGGCTATTATTAGAGCAGGTATAAAACCTGAAATTATTGATGAAGTAGTTATGGGTAATGTAGTCCAAGCAGACGGTGGTCCAAATCCTAGTAGGCAAGCAGCTGTAAAAGCAGGAATACCTTATGATGTGCCCTCTTTTACGATTAATAAACTTTGTGGATCAGGATTAAGAGCCGTATCTTTAGCTTACCAAATGATTTTATCAGGAGATAGTGATATTGTTGTTGCAGGTGGTATGGAAAACATGTCAATGGCTCCGTACCTTTTGACAGAAAATAGATGGGGGCAGAGAATGGGTGATGGGAAAATTAAAGATGCATTATTTGAGGATGCTCTTACAGATCCCTTCCTCAATTATCATATGGGAGTTACTGCTGAGAATATAGCACAGCGATGGAATATTACTAGGGAAATGCAAGATAACTTTTCTCTAAGTTCTCAACTTAAAACAGAAAAAGCAATCTTAGAAGGTAAATTTAAAGATGAAATAGTCCCTATTAGTATTCCTCAAAGGAAAGGCGATGCGATAATTTTTGAGCAAGATGAATATCCTAAGTTTGGCTCTTGCATAGAAAACTTAACTAAGTTAAAGCCCGCTTTTAAAAAAGATGGGACAGTAACTGCTGGAAATTCATCTGGACTAAATGATGGAGCGGCAGCATTTGTAATAATGAGTGAGGATAAAGCAAAGCAATTAGGTATAAAACCTTTAGCAAAAATCGTTTCTTTTGCATCCAAAGGATTAGACCCAGCAATAATGGGATATGGGCCAGTTCCATCAACTAGAGCTGCATTAGAAAAAGCTAATTTAAAGGTAGAAGATATGGACCTAATTGAGGTAAATGAAGCATTTGCAGCACAAAGCTTAGCTGTTGCTAAAGACTTAAACTTTGATATGGAAAAGGTAAATGTCAATGGAGGAGCAATAGCACTCGGACATGCTCTTGGGGGTTCTGGAGGAAGAATATTAGTAACACTAATTCATGAAATGATTAAAAGGGATGCGAAAAAAGGGTTAGCCACATTATGTATAGGTGGTGGACAAGGAACAGCAATAGTAATTGAAAGATAAATTTTTTAATGAATATTCAATGTAGTAATAAATTAGTCTCATAGATTTTCTATGAGGCTAATTTTTTTATGCCATGATAATATTTATTTAAATTAAGACATATCTAGAGTATAATATAGTTAATATTATAAAAATTTGTATTTAAATATAAATTATCATATTTAGGAGTGGTATTTGTGATTTTCAACAAAACGTTTAGAAATTTAATAAATAACATAAGTGAGGCTGTTATTGCTATTAGTAATGATGGGAATATAGTGCTAATTAATAAAATTGCCGAAGAGTTACTTGGCACCAGTCGTGAAAACGTTTTAGGAAAACCTATAGAGAAAGTATTGCCACATACTAATCTCATAAAAACTTTAAGAACTGGAATTGGTGAAGTAAAGCAAAGCTTTATTTCTAATGGACGCGAGTTCGAGACAAACAGAATTCCAATAACTATGAATGGTAAAGTTTTAGGTGCTTTTGCGGTTTTCCAGGATATAACTATAATAAAAAGTATGAAAAATGAAATGGACGCTAATAAGCTCTATATTGATATTTTGAATACTATTATGAATACAGCTAATGAATGGGTAGTTGTAGTGAATGGGAAAGGCATTATTACAATGATGAGCAAAGCTTATAAGGAGTTCCTTAATTGCGAAAATCCTGAGGGAAAACATGTTGAAGAAATAATAGAAAACACTAGAATGACAAAGGTTTTGGAAATAGGAAAAATGGAGATAGGAGATATTCAGGAAATCAAGGGGAATAAAGTGATAGCAATGAGAATCCCAATAACTGAGGATGGAAAGGTTGTTGGAGCAGTAGGAAAAGCTGCGTTTAAGGATATACATGATTTCTTTTTCTTAAGTAAAAAGATAAATAACCTACAAAAGGAGTTAGAATTCTATAAAATTGAATCTGATAAAGAGAGTAAAGCTAAATATTCATTTGAGCACATTATTGGTAGTTCTTTAAAATCTAAACTATCCAAAGAAATAGCGATGCGTACAGCGAATACGAATTCAAATGTTTTATTAATAGGAGAAAGTGGAACGGGAAAAGAACTATTTGCAAATGCTATTCATAATGCAAGTGATAGATATCTAAAACCATTTGTAAAAATTAACTGTGCCGCTATTCCTCAAGAATTGATAGAATCAGAATTGTTTGGATATGAAGAAGGAGCGTTTACGGGTGCTAAAAAAAGTGGCAAAAAGGGAAAGTTTGAAATAGCAAACAATGGGACTATATTGCTTGATGAAATAGGGGACATGCCTTTGAGTATGCAAGTTAAACTGTTAAGAGTGCTTCAAGAAAAAGAAATAGAACGTGTAGGTGGGACTGTAATTAAGAAAATAGATGTAAGAATTATTGCATCAACAAATAAAAATCTTGAAGATGGTGTAAAAAATGGTACATTTAGAGAAGATTTATATTATAGGCTTAATGTAATGAGAATAGTCTTGCCACCCCTAAGAGAAAGAAAAGAAGATATTCCAGAAATTGCAAATACATTAAGAAGCAAAGTAGCAAATAGACTTGATATATACACAGAAGGCATATCTAAAGAAGCTATTGTGTGTTTGACTAATTATGATTGGCCTGGCAATATTCGTGAATTAGAAAATGTAATTGAAAGAGCTATTAACTATCTAGATGCAGATTTAATTATAAAACCTCAACATCTTCCAGAAAAATTCATAAAAAATAAATTTAAACGTTATTACAATACTGAAAATGAAACCTTAAAAAATATTTTAAAAGATGTTGAAAAAGAGGTTATTTATAATTGCTTAAAATTAAATCAATGGAATAAAAATAAAACTTCTAAAATATTAGGGATAAGTAGGGTTGGGCTATATAAGAAAATAGAGGAATATAATTTAGAATATAATAAATAATATTTAACTTGTGTTAGTATAGAATTGACAGTTGAAGAAGCTATATCGGTCGTGATAACTGATATAGCTTCATTTATTGTGCGGGAATGGTGCTAACATAGTAGAAAAATGTAGAATTTGTTCGAAATAAAGGATATAATATATATATATGGATTACTTTATTGTATAGGAAAAATAGCATTTGGCGAGAATGTGGGTAGGTGTAATTATAATATTAACTTTCATGTTTATAGTTAAAAATACAAATAATAATTTATTATATTGAAAGGATGATAAATAATGAACATAAAAAATATCACAGTCCTAGGCACTGGAACAATGGGTCATGGAATAGCCTTGTTATCTGCAAAAGCAGGGTTGAACGTTGTTATGTATGGTAGGTCTGATGCAAGCTTGGAGAGGGGATTTAACAGTATAAAATCTAGTTTGGATCTTTTAAAAGGAGAAGGTAAATTAGATGAGAGTAAATGCGCTGAGATCTTAAGTAAGATAAAAGGAGTTAAAACCATTGAAGAAGCAGCTAAAGAGGCTGACTTTATAATAGAATCTTTAGCTGAAGATTTGGAACTTAAACAAAAAATATTTAAACAGTTAGATGAAATTTGTGAAAAAAATGTAATTTTAGCTTCCAATACATCAGGACTTAGCCCAACAGATATAGCCAAAAATGTAAAATACCCAGAGAGAGTAGTTATTGCTCATTTTTGGAATCCACCATATTTAATTCCTCTAGTAGAAGTTGTTCCTGGTAAAAAAACTTCGAAAGATACAATGGATATAACTATGGAATGGATTGAATTTATTGGTAAGAAAGCAGTGAAAATGGAAAAGGAATGTTTAGGGTTTATAGGAAACCGCTTGCAACTTGCACTTCTTCGCGAAGCTATGTATATAGTTGAACAGGGATGGGCAAAACCTGAAGAAGTTGATAAGGCTATCGAATATGGACATGGAAGGAGATTACCTGTTACAGGACCATTATGTAGTGCAGATTTGGGTGGATTAGATATTTTTAATAATATATCCTCGTATTTATTTAAAGATTTATGCAATGATTCGGAGCCTTCTAAGTTATTGCAAAGTAAAGTTGCGGATGGTAACTTAGGGAGAAAGAGTGGAAAAGGATTTTATAATTGGTCATCTGAAGAACTAGAAATTAAGCAAAAGGAACGTGTTGAAGTGCTTTCATATTTTCTGAAAAGAGATATAGAAAAAAAATAGGGTGAAGCAATACAATGAGGCTGAGATTATATATTAGCATTTAGTTTGAAAAAGAACGGTATTCTTAAGTTTAAGAATACCGTTCTTTTTTTAAATTAAATCTACTTATTATACAACACCCATAGATGCAAATATAATACAAACTACTACAGCAATGGTTGGAATAACAACAGTGCACATACCTATGTCTGCATATGACTGTTTATGTGTCAAACCGCATATACCTAGTAATGTTATTACAGCACCATTATGAGGAAGTGAATCAAGTCCACCACATGCTATTGCAGCTATTCTATGAAGTACTTGTGGATTTATTCCAAGTACTATAGCTTTTTGCAGATAAGTTTCACCCAGTACTCCAAGAGCAATACTCATACCACCTGATGCTGAACCTGTTATACCCGCAAGAATACTAGTAGATGCAGCTAAAGAGATAAGTGGCGTTCCTGGTATAGCAAGGATAGCAGCTTGAATTATAGCAAATGCTGATAATGTTTTAATAACATTTCCATAACCAACTTCTGAGGAGGTATTTGCAATTGCAAGGAGAGAACCTATTGCTCCTTTGTTAACTGTTTTAGTAACGTCCTCGAGATTTTTCCAAAATATAATTATACTAACAACTGTAGCAATAACTAATGATGAAATTAAACTCCATATACCTTGTACTTTTGATAGAGTTATTCCACCAAAATCTTTTAAAAATGAACCATCCATTGTTCCAAAAACATATTTGCCTAATAAATAATTACCAACTAGTACTATAATTATTGGAGTTAAAGCTAGTGAAAGTTTTGGTAATTTAGATAAATCAAATGCCTGAACTACTTCATCAGGATGATTACCATATCCCTCTCCAGCAGCCATAGCTTTTTTTGATCTTCTTTCAAGCCAAAGCATACCTAAACCAAACATTATTATTGCTCCTATAATTCCTAGTACGGGTGCTGCATATGCATTTGTTCCAAAGAAGGGCATCGGAATAGCATTTTGTATTTGTGGTGTTCCTGGTAATGCAGTCATAGTGAATGTAAATGCACCAAGTGCTATTGCTCCAGGTATAAATCTTTTTGGAATATCAGCTTCTTTAAACAATGCTGCTGCAATAGGGAATACTGCAAATGCAACAACGAATAATGAAACTCCACCATAGGTTAATATTGCGCAAGATAAAACAACTGCAAGTATTGCTTTACTTTTTCCAAGTTTAGTACTAATAGCATGAGCTATAGATTTAGCAGCTCCGGAATCGTCCATAACTTTACCAAATATTGCACCTAATAAAAATATCGGGAAATATGTCTTTGCATATGCTGCAAAATTAACCATAAACACTTCAGTGTAGTTAGCTAAAAGATGGGCCTGACCACCTTGGAACAACACAGCGAGTAACGCTAAAACTGGAGCTAAAATAAGAACGGATATGCCTCTGTAAGCCAAATATATCAATAACCCTAAAGAAATAATAATACCAATAATTCCTAACATTTTAGTTCCCCCTCTAAATTCGTATTATGTTAACGATATTATCTGTTGTAAACGATTAGATTACCTCCTTCGCTGTGTTAGATAATAATATCATAACAATTATAAGCAAAAAATATGCTAATTGCTGACAAAAAAAGTTATTAAAGAATAGAGGATATTTGTGTTATAAGTGCTTATAACCATATACTAAATAAATATATTAATAAGATATATATTTAAGAACATATATCTTATTAATATATCTATATATATTTTAAAAAGAATTAAATTTCTAAAATAATAAATTTAATACAAAAAAAAACGGTATTCTTAAGTTTAAGAATACCGTTCTTTTTTCGTATTTATACTAGAGAAACTCTTTTAATTATTATTTAGGTGGCATAACAGTTGCAACACCTTTAAGAACAACAACTCCATCTTGATTAGTACATGTTGTGCTTAATTTCAGAATATTTTTTTCTTCTTTCATCTCTATAACTTCAACTTCAGCTTTTATTGTGTCTCCAAATCTAACTGGTGCTGTAAATTTAAGTTCTTGACCAAGATAAATGGTGCCAGGTCCAGGTAATTTCATGCCAAGTACCGCGGATACAAAACCAGCAGTTAACATGCCATGTGCAATTCTACCTTTGAACATTGTTGTTTCTGCTTCACGCTGGTTTATATGAGCGGGATTTAAATCACCAGTTATTCCTGCATAAAGATATACATCAGATTCACTTATGGTTTTTTCAAAAGAGTCTTTGTCTCCAATGTTTAGTTCCTTCATAGTTAAACCTTTCATTAATAATTCCTCCTTATTATTTTATTAGAATTAATTAAGAAAATTTTTATTTATTATACAACACCAAATGATGCGAATATTATAATAACTACTACAGCTAAAGTTGGGATAACAACTGTGCACATTCCTACGTCTGCATATGATTGCCTATGAGTCATTCCTGTTATACCGAGTAAAGTTATTACTGCGCCATTGTGTGGAAGTGAATCAAGCCCACCACATGCCACTGCAGCTACTCTATGGAGTACTTGCGGATTTATTCCGAGAACTGCGGCTTTTTGCATATAAGTCTCACCAAGTATTCCAAGAGCAATACTCATACCACCTGATGCTGAACCTGTAATACCTGCAAGAATACTAGTAGATGCGGCCAAAGATATAAGTGGTGTTCCTGGTATAGCAAGTATAGCCGCTTGAATTACAGCGAATCCTGCAAGTGTTTTAATAACATTTCCATAACCAACTTCTGAAGAGGTATTTGCAATGGCAAGTAATGAACCTATTGCACCCTGATTAACTGTTTTCGTAACATCTTCAAGGTTTTTCCAAAATATAATTACACAAACAACTATTGCAATAACTAATGCCGAAATCAAACTCCAGATACCTTGAACAGCTGACAGTTTAATTCCACCGAAATCTTTTAAAAATGAACCGTCCATGTTAGCAAAAACTAATTTACCTAATAAATAATTACCAACTAGTACTATAATTATTGGAGTTATAGCTAGTGAAAGTTTAGGTAATTTTGAAAAATCTAATGTTTGAATTACTTCACCTGGGTGAATACCATATCCTTCACCTTTAGCCATAGCTTTTGTTGATCTTTTAGTAAGCCAGAACATACCGCCACCAAACATTACGAGTGCAGCTATTACGCCTAGTACTGGTGCTGCATATGCATCTGTTCCAAAGAAAGGCATTGGAATGGCATTTTGTATTTGTGGTGTTCCTGGTAATGCTGTCATAGTAAATGTGAATGCACCAAGTGCAATTGAACCTGGTATAAATCTTTTAGGAATATCTGCTTCTCTAAATAATGCTGCTGCGATAGGGAATACTGCGAATGCAACTACAAATAGTGAAACTCCACCATATGTTAATATTGCACAAGATAAAACTACTGCGAGTATTGCTTTACCTTCTCCAAGTTTAAGACTAATTGCATGAGCTATAGATTTAGCAGCTCCTGAATCATCCATTAATTTACCAAATATTGCGCCCAATAAGAATACTGGGAAATATGTCTTAGCATAAGCTGCAAAATTGACCATAAATACTTCAGTGTAGTTAGCTAAAATATGACCCTGACCACCTTGGAATAAAACCGCAAGTAAAGCTAAAACTGGTGCTAAAATAAGAACTGATATACCTCTGTAAGCTAAATATATTAATAATGCTAAAGAAATAATAATACCAACAATTCCTAACATGGTAGTTCCTCCTCGTTTTTTATATTATGTTAATTAAAATTTAATAATTATTCATTTGAAATTAAAATTTAAAATTTAAGTCCCATTAATTTTTCATCAAATATTCTTGCATCCATAAGTTTCAACTTCTCTGAAACTATTGGTTTAAAATCCATATGTGCTAAGATGTCTTTTTCAAGATCAACTCCTGGAGCTATTTCTTCTAAAGTGACACCTTTTTTAGTTAGTCTAAAAACCGCTCTTTCCGTAATGTACAATACGCTTTGATCTACATCAACAGCATATTCACCACTAAAGGTAATTTGCTCAACAGTTTTTATAAATTTATTAGATTTACCTTCTTGAATTATATTTAATTTCCCATCTTTTACTTCGATTTTTAAACCGCCTGCTGTAAAAGTTCCACAATAAACAACTTTTTTAGAATTTTGAGTTATATTGATAAAACCACCACAACCTGCAATTTTAGGTCCAAATTTACTTACATTAATATTCCCCTTTTCATCACATTGAGCTAAACCAAGGAAAGCTACATTAAGACCTCCTCCATCATAAAAATCAAATTGACTACTTTGGTCTTGTATGATTTCAGGATTTATTGCAGCACCAAAACTTAATCCACCAGCAGGAATTCCACCAATTGGGCCTGATTCCAAAGTAAGTATCATATCACTACCAATACCTTCTTCATTTGCTACCATGGCTATTCCTTCAGGCACTCCTATTCCAAGGTTAGTGGCGGAATTAGGAACAAGTTCCATTGCAGCTCTTCTAGCGATTACTTTTCTCTCATTAAGGTTCAAAGCTTGAAGACCATCTACAACCATTTTTATTTCACCATTGTAGGATGGATTAAATGCTTCTGCAAAGGTTTGCATATGATTTTCAGGTTTTGAAATAACAATAGCATCCACAAGTATTCCAGGAATTTTAACTAATCTCGGATCTAGAGTGCCATTTGATACAACTTTTTCAACCTGAAGTATTACAATTCCTCTAGAATTTTTAGCTGCTTGCGCCATAGCTAGACCATCCAAAGTAACAGCTTCTCTTTCCATAGTAGCATTTCCACTCTCATCAGCATATGTAGCTCTGATAATTGAAACATTTATTGGGAAAGCTTTGTAAAGTAAGTATTCTTTGTCTTCAATATTGATTACTTTAACAATATCTTCTTTTGTGATATCGTTTAACTTACCACCCTCAATTCTAGGATCTACAAAAGTCTTTAAACCAACATGAGTAATAGTTCCAGGTTTGCCTGCTGCAATATCACGATATAGGTGAGATATTACTCCTTGAGGAAGATTATAAGCTTGAATTTTGTTTTCAATAGCTAGTTTTGCAAGTCTTGGTGCAAGTCCCCAGTGACCACCTATTACTTTTGAAACTAAATCCTCTTCACCAAGATGATTTAATCCTTTTTCTTTAGAGTCGCCTTGGCCAGCTGCATATACCAAAGTTAAGTTATTAGGAACTCCTTTTTCAAGAAAACATTCATTAATTTTCAAGGTTAATTCTTCGGGATGACCGCAGCCGATAAATCCACCAATTGCAACTGTGTCACCATTTTTGATCAAAGCAATCGCGTCAGAACTAGACATAATCTTTTTCATTTATTACCTCCTATCAAAATATTAATTAAGCTTCTCAAAATCATAAATAGCAAATATTATGCCAAAAAATAAACATATAAAAAACACTAAAAGAACATGTTATTATTGTAATTTCGGTTTTATTATATCCAATTTAATATACTCTATACAAGAATATGTACAAAAAAAAGAACAAAATTAATAAATATAATAAAAGTATGTTCTAAAAAATGAACGATTCTAATACATATATTAACAAGTAGTACGATTTTAAGAACAAAAATTATTAACATGCCAAAAGTATGGTTAAAATATTTAACAAATCAATACATATATTTACATAAAACTCATTTATAAAACAATATTCTTTATAATAAGAAAATAAATCTAAAAAAAAGAACGATATTCTTAATTTTAAGAATATCGTTCTTTGAATTTAACAATTAACCTGTAAAAATTTGTTATTTATTATTTAGGTGGCATAACAGTTGCAACGCCTTTAAGAACAACAACTCCATCTTGATTAGTACATGTTGTACTTAATTTCATAATATTTTTTTCTTCCTTTTTTTCAATAACTTCAACTTCAGCCTTTATTGTATCTCCAAATTTAACTGGAGCAGTAAATTTAAGCTCTTGACCTAGGTAAATAGTGCCTGGTCCAGGTAATTTCATGCCAAGTACTGCTGATACTAAACCTGCAGTTAACATACCATGTGCAATTCTTCCTTTGAACATTGTTGTTTCTGCATGACGCTGATTTATATGAGCGGGATTTAAATCACCAGTTATTCCTGCATAAAGATATACATCAGATTCACTTATAGTTTTTTCAAAAGAGTCTTTATCGCCTACGTTTAATTGTTTCATTGTTAAACCTTTCATTAATAATTCCTCCTTATAATTTTATTAAAGATATTTGTTTATGGTGAATTAAACAATATCACCATACTTAGAGTATAAATTTTGCATCATTGGTATAATATTTAATTTTACTTATTATACAACTCCCATAGATGCAAATATGATAGCAACGACTGTAGCAATAAGTGGGATAACAACAGTACACATACCTATATCTAGGTATGATTGTTTATGAGTCATGCCTGTTATACCTAGTAAAGTTATTACTGCTCCATTATGTGGAAGTGAATCAAGTCCACCACATGCCATTGCAGCTATTCTATGTAGTACTTCTGGATTTATTCCAAGTACTGCGGCTCTTTCCATATATGTTTTTCCGAGTATTCCAAGAGCGATACTCATACCACCTGAAGCTGAACCTGTAATACCTGCAAGAATACTAGTAGATGCTGCAAGAGATACAAGTGGGGAACCTGGTATAGCAAGTATAGCAGCTTGAATTACAGCAAATGCACCCAATGTTTTAATAACATTTCCATAACCAACTTCTGAGGATGTATTTGCAATTGCAAGTAGTGATCCTATTGCTCCTCTATTAACTGTTTTCGTAACGTCTTCAAGGTTTTTCCAGAATAAAATTATGCTAATTACTATAGCGATAACTAATGAAGTGATTAAACTCCATATACCTGCTACACTAGACATTTTAATTCCGCCAAAGTCTTTTAAGAATGAACCATCCATTGGACCAAAAACATATTTACCTAATATATAGTTAACAACTAGTACTATAATTATTGGTGTTATAGATGGCAAAAGTTTAGGTAATTTGGATACGTCAAATTGTTCAATGTTCTCATCTGGGTGAATACCATATCCTTCACCAGCAGCCATAGCTTTTCTTGACCTTTTCTCAAGCCAAAGCATACCCAAACCAAACATTACGAGTGCTCCTATAATACCTAATACTGGAGCTGCATATGCATTTGTACCAAAGAAAGGCATTGGAATAGCATTTTGTATTTGTGGTGTTCCTGGTAATGCTGTCATAGTAAATGTAAATGCACCAAGTGCAATAGAACCAGGTATAAATCTTTTTGGAATATCTGCTTCTTTAAATAATGCTGCTGCAATAGGGAATACTGCGAATGCAACAACGAATAATGAAACTCCACCATATGTTAATATTGCACAAGATAAAACTACAGCGAGTATTGCTTTACCTTCTCCAAGCTTAGTGCTAATAGCATGAGCTATAGATTTAGCAGCTCCTGAGTCATCCATTAATTTACCAAATATTGCACCCAATAAGAATACTGGGAAATATGTCTTTGCATACGCTGCAAAATTTACCATAAATACTTCTGTGTAGTTAGCTAAAAGATGAGCCTGTCCGCCTTGGAACAAAACAGCAAGTAAAGCTAAAACTGGTGCTAAAATAAGAACTGATATACCTCTGTAGGCTAAATAGATTAATAACGCTAAAGAGATAATAATACCTAAAACTCCTAACATGATAGTTCCTCCCCTAAAAATATATTATATTAATTTTATAAATTCATAATATATTAATTTATAAAATTTATAAGAACTATGCGAATTATAAAAATTTATAAATTAATATATTGATTTAACATTATAACAATTGAGAATGAAATTTATAATTTCAATCCCATAACTTTATCTTCAAAAATTCTTTGATCCATAAGTTTCAAGTCTTTTGAAACTATTGGTTTGAAATCCATATGTGCTAAAACATCTTTTTCAAGGTCAACTCCTGGAGCAATCTCAGTAAGAACTAAACCTTTTTTAGTTAGTTCAAAAACTGCTCTTTCGGTAATGTATAATACAGGTTGATCTACATCAACAGCATATTCACCACTAAAAGTAATTTGTTCAACAGTTTTAATAAATTTATTAGATCTACCTTCTTGAAGTATGTTCAATTTTCCGTTTTTTACTTCAACTTTTAAACCACCTGCTGTAAAAGTTCCACAATAGACAACTTTTTTAGAGTTTTGAGTTATATTGATAAAACCACCACAACCTGCAATTTTAGGCCCAAATTTACTTACATTAATATTTCCTTTTTCGTCACATTGAGCAAGACCAAGGAAAGCTACATCAAGACCTCCTCCATCATAGAAATCAAATTGATTACTTTGATCTTGTATGATTTCAGGATTTATTGCAGCACCAAAACTTAAGCCGCCTGCAGGGATTCCGCCAATTCCACCTGATTCCAAAGTAAGTGTCATTTCGTTACCAATGCCTTCTTCATTCGCTACCATGGATATTCCTTCAGGAACTCCTATACCGAGGTTAGTAGAAGTATTTGGGACAAGCTCCATTGCTGCTCTTCTTGCTATTACTTTTCTTTCATTAAGTTTTAAAGGTAGAAGACCATCTACTGACATTTTTATGTCACCGTTATATGATGGATTGAATTGCTCACCAAAGGTTTGCATATGATTTTCAGGTTTAGAAATTACAATAGCATCTACAAGTATTCCGGGAATTTTAACTAATCTTGGATCAAGAGTACCATTTGCAACAACTTTTTCAACTTGAAGAATTACAATTCCTCCTGAATTTTTAGCAGCTTGAGCCATAGATAAACCATCAAGCGTTACAGCTTCTCTTTCCATAGTAGCATTTCCACTCTCATCAGCATAAGTAGCTCTAAGAATTGTAACATCTATAGGAAAAGCTTTATAAAGCAAATATTCCTTGTCTTCAATTTTAAGTACCTTAACGATATCTTCTTTAGTGATATCGTTTAACTTACCACCCTCAATTCTAGGATCTACAAAAGTTTTTAAACCAACATGAGTTATAGTTCCAGGTTTGCCTGCTGCAATATCACGATATAGGTGAGATACTACTCCTTGAGGAAGGTTATAAGCCTGAATTTTATTTTCAAGTGCTAATTTTGCGAGTCTTGGTGCAAGTCCCCAATGGCCACCTATTACCTTTGAAATTAAACCTTCTTCTCCAAAATGATTTAAACCTTTTTCTTTTCCGTCACCTTGCCCAGCTGCGAATACCAAAGTTAAATCGTTAGGAATTCCTTTTTTTAGAAAAGACTCATTAATTTTTATAGTTAATTCTTCAGGATGAGCAGCACCCAAGAATCCGCCCACTGCGACGGTACTACCATTTTTTATTAAAGTAACTGCTGCGTCACTAGATATAATTTTTCCCATTTTATTACCTCCCTAATATTAATGAAACGTGTTATTTATATAACAAGCAAATATCGTGCCAACAAAATAGTGCAAAAAAACAAAAAAAAAGCGAAAATTCGTGCTTTTATACGGCGTTTTGTAAATTGAATATAAAATAAAGTACGGATAAAAGAACAAAATTGATGTAAACATTAACATTTAGTACAAAAAAATGAACAATATTTCTATATGATAAGAAAATTGTTCATTAATTCAAACACTTATAAAGGTATATCATGTTTTAAAAGTTTCTCATATAAACTTGTTCTTCCAATTTCAAGACTTTTGGCAGTTCTTGTTTTATTTCCATCAGCAGATTTAAGAGCATCTATAATAGCTTGTTTTTCCGATGATGCCATGGTTTCTTCAAGACTTTTAATAACTATTTTTTCTTCTATACCTGTAATTTTTTCAGGTAAATCTCTAGGAGAAATAATATCACTGTCTTCTATCATATTAATAGCTCTTTCCAATATATTTTCAAGTTCGCGTATATTTCCTTCCCAATGATAATTTTTTAAAAAATATTCTGAATCCTTAGAAATGCCGATTACATTTTTATTTAGATCCTTTGAAAGTTTTTTAATAAGGGAATTTGCAATAAGTAAAATATCATCTTTGCGTTCACGAAGAGCAGGAATATAAATAGTTACAACATTTAATCTATAATAAAGATCCTGTCTAAAGTTACCATCATGCATAGATTTTTCAAGATTTTTGTTTGTTGCAGCAATTATTCGAACATCAATTTTTTTACTACCTATTGATCCAATTTTATCAACTTCTTTTTCTTGAATTGCTCTTAGTAGTTTTACTTGCATATGGAGAGGCATATCTCCGATTTCATCTAAAAATATGGTTCCACCATTGGCTAATTCAAATTTACCCGCCTTACCTTCTTTTTTAGCACCTGTAAAGGAGCCACCTTCGTAACCAAAAAGCTCAGATTCTAATAAACCTGAAGGAATAGCTCCACAATTCACTTTTACAAATGGTGCATATGAACGCTCACTAGCTAAGTGTATTGCATGCGCAAACAGTTCCTTGCCTGTGCCACTTTCACCAAGTATAAGCACGTTAGAATGTGTTTGAGCTGCTTTGCGTCCTATATTTTTAGCGGCGGAGATTGTTTCACTTTGACCTATGATGTCATCAAAAGAATAAGTCGCTACGTTTAATTGTGTTAAATGGGTTTTGTATGTTTGAAGTTCCTTTTCCATGTTTTTAATTTTATTATTAAGATTGTTTAGCTCCCGTACATTTCTAAATAAGACCTTACCAAAAGCACCAATTAATTTTCCGTTTTTAATTATAGGAGTCCTACTTGCAATCATATAACTTCCTTTTATTTTTTGTAGTTGAGCAGTTTCTGGTTCTCTTGTTTCTATAACTATGTTCATCCTTGTATTTTCTATAACCTCTGTAACATGTTTTCCAATAGCATTTTCTTGAGACATTCCTAGAAAGTCAGAATATGATTTGCTAATCATAGTTATAACTGAATTTTCGTCTACAATTAGAAGACCGTCACTATCATTATTTATAATTGTTTTTAATATTTCATAAGCATCTTTTTTAAAATCCATTATAATATCAGCTCCCGCAAATGTATTGTGCCTAAAAGGGTACTCTAATACTACTATTTTAGTTTATTTTAATGGATTTGAAAAGTAGCTTTATGATATTAATTAAATATTCGTCAAAATATCGAAATAAATTTACAAAATATTGTTAAAATTACAAAAAATACTTAAAAAAAAGAAATTTTGATGTAATTTTACATCAAAATTTCTTTTTTAAGGAAAGTAATATTATTTTTTACTTAACGAAATATAACATATTACTTATTTCTTAATGTATTTATATGCGCTATCATCTCTGGAATAACTTTGCTATAATCTCCAACTATTGCAAGATCAGCAACTTTCATAATAGGTGCTGTTGCATCTTTGTTTATAGCTATTATAAAATCAGAATCTGACATACCAGCCAAATGCTGAATTGCTCCTGAAATACCACATGCTATATATACTGTTGGTCTTACAGTTTTTCCTGTTTGACCTACTTGAACTGACTTATCTACCCAACCGTTCTCAACTGCTGCTCTAGATCCGCCTACAACTCCATCTAAATTAGTTGCAAGTTTTTCAAGGAATGAGAAGTTTTCTTTACTTCCAACTCCACGACCACCAGATACAATTATATCAGCTTCTCCGATATCAGCTAAAACAGAAGCAACTTTTACAACTTCTAAACTTTTAGTTCTGATATCCGAATCAGTTAATTTAACATTAACTTTTTCAATTTCACATTTTTTAGTTTTATCTTCAGTTAATTTTTCGAAAACTCCTGGTCTAATTGTTGCCATCTGTGGTCTATGATCTCCACAAACTATTGTAGCCATTAGGTTTCCTCCAAATGCTGGTCTTGTCATCAATAAATTTTTAGTTTCTTCTTCAATATCTAATGAAGTACAATCAGCAGTTAGTCCTGTTGAAAGTCTTGCTGATACCCTTGGTCCTAAGTCTCTTCCTAAATAAGTTGCTCCGATAAAAATTATTTCTGGTTTTTTATCATTTGCGAGGTCACATATAACTTTTGCATATGCATCAGTTGTAAAGTGAGCCAATAATGGGTGACTTGCAACTATTACCTTATCAGCTCCAAATGCTGCCAGTTCTTTGACCATATCATCTGTTTTATCTCCAAGTATTACAGCTGTTAATTTTTCTCCTAATTTATCTGCTATTTCACGTCCCTTACCTAAAAGTTCAAATGAAATTTTTTGAAGTTCTCCGTCTCTTTGCTCAGCAAAGACCCATACTCCTTTGTAATCTTCTATATTCATAACTTAATATCCCTCCTACGTCTTAGATAAAGTGATTTTCTTTTAATTTTGAAACTACATATAGAGCAGCTTCATTAGCTGGCAACTGGACTAATTCGCCTTTTCCTTTTGGTTCTTTAGTCATTGACTTTTTAACCTTTGTTGGTGAACCTTTAAGTCCAAGAAGAGCTACGTCCGCTCCAATATCTGTTGCATTCCAAACTTTTACTTCTTTATTTTGGAACATATCATAAATATTCTTTATGTTCATATATCTTGGCTCATTTAACTCTTTTATTGCTGTTAAAAGAACCGGAGTTTTAACTTCTATGTTTTCATATCCATCTTCCCAAGCTCTTCTAACTTTTAATCCACCTTTAATTATGTCAACCTTTTCAACGTATGTTATTTGTGCAAGGTTTAAGTGTTCTGCTATTTCTGGTCCAACTTGTGCTGTATCTCCATCAATTGCTTGTCTTCCTGCAAAAACAACATCGTAGTCTAATTTGCTTAAAGTTGCTGCTAGTGCGTGAGATGTAGCCAATGTATCTGCTCCAGCAAATGCTCGATCAGATACTAATATTGCTTCATCAGCGCCCATAGCGAGTGCTTCTCTTAAAGCTTTTTCTGCTTGTGGTGGTCCCATGCTAATTACAGTCACGTGCGCACCATGTTCATCTTTTAATCTTAAAGATTCTTCTAATGCATTTTTATCATCTGGGTTTATTATTGATGGAACTCCTTCTCTTATAAGTGTTCCTGTTTTTGGATCTATTTTAACTTCGTTTGTATCTGGAACTTGTTTTAAACATACAACTATATTCATTCCTTAATCCCTCCTACTTTAATAAATTTCCAGCAATGACCATTTTCTGAACTTGTGAAGTGCCTTCATATATTTCAGTTATCTTAGCATCTCTCATCATTCTTTCTACTGGATATTCTTTTGTATATCCATATCCACCGAAAATTTGAACTGCTTTAGTTGTAACTTCCATAGCTACTTCAGATGCAAATAATTTTGCTCTAGCAGCTTCTACAGTATATGGAATCCCTGCATCTTTATTAGCGGCTGCTTTATATACTAAAAGTTTTGCAGCTTCAATTTTAACATCTAATTCAGCTACCATCCATTGCAAACCTTGGAATGCAGCAAGTGGTTTACCAAATTGTTTTCTTTCTTTCATGTATTTAACAGCTTCGTCTAATGCTCCTTCAGCAATTCCTAGCGCTTGAGCAGCTATTCCAATTCTACCTGCATCAAGAGTTTTCATTGCGATACCAAACCCTTTTCCTTCTTTTCCAAGCATATTTTCTTTTGGAACTATGCAATTAGTGAACACAAGCTCAGTAGTTGAAGATGCTCTTATTCCTAATTTATCTTCTAATTTACCAACTGAGAATCCTTCAAAGGATTTTTCAACTATGAAAGCAGTAATCCCTCTTGTTCCTTTGCTTTTATCAGTCATAGCAAAAATTATAAATGTTTCAGCTACTCCACCGTTTGTGATGAATATTTTTGAACCATTTAATATATAATTGTCTCCATCTAAAATTGCTGTAGTTTGTTGCTCAGATGCATCTGTTCCTGCATTAGGTTCAGTTAATCCGAAAGCACCTATTTTTTCACCTTTTGCAAGTGGAACCATATATTTCATTTTTTGTTCTTCAGTTCCAAACATATCTAATGGGCCAACACATAATGAAGTGTGACCTGATAATATAACTCCTGTAGTTCCGCATGCTTTTGATACTTCTTCAATAGCAATAATATATGATAAATTGTCTCCGCCTGCTCCACCATATTTAGTTGCAAATGGAATGCCAAGCATATGATATTTAGCCATTTTCTCTACTGTTTCCATAGGAAATCTTTCTGTTCGATCTATTTCCGCAGCTATAGGTTCAACTTCGTTTATTGTAAATTCCCTAACCATTTGTTTTACAAATTCTTGTTCTTTTGTCAATGTAAAATTCATTAAACTTCCTCCTCGCTATTCTCTGAGTAGATAATGATTATCTACTTATTACTTTATAGAGAATACTTATTTTTTAATGATTTATTTTGTTTTCAAAGCAAACATTATTTTGCATTTTATGTTTTGCCTTTGAGTTAATCATAAATAAAATAATTTCAACTTGTACTTATTATGAAAGTTATTATAAAACGATATCATAAGAAGCAAATTGAATATTTATATTTATACTTTATAGGTAGCAAGTATGATGCCAATTTTGGATTTTGGAGTATATTTTATAATGTGACTCAATAAATTGGCTAACACGGTTAAAGTCTCACTAGTTTGATGTCGAAAAAAATGTTATTTCAACTTTTATTATCTTTGGATTCGAATTTCTTATATTATTGTGCTATATTTTGTACAGTATAATTAGAATATTATGACTAATGTTTTAGTTTGTGAACACTTTAACACAACGATCGAGACATATGTATGGAATATAGTACATATGTCTCGAATTACAAAAGATAACATCTATTATTCTATTTATAGGAGCTGTATTATATTGAATATTATAAGGTCTTTTCAAAAACACTATTGTATATTACCAGAGTTACTAATAAGGCTATTAAGTGAATTAATATTATTTTGATATTCATTTAAGATGGAATATAAAAAATCAGAAGTGCCAAAATCATCATTATGAGATAGTAATTCATTAACGTTTTTTATTCCTTGGTACTCACTTAGAAGTGCTTCTTTAAGATAACTAGTATTATCTGTAGTACCGATATGTTTTATATTTGATATAGTCGCAGCTACTAAACCTTGAATACTTATACTACTGGATGGATTTCCACCAAGTTTTTGTATTTTAGTGGAGATACACGATGCGAGTTGTATATGAGTTTGCTGTATTTTTCGGAGTTCATTATTATTATTAACATTGTTAGCGTGGTTTATTAAATCATCAAAACTATTTATAGCCATATATTCACCTTCAAGAATGTTATTTAAATTTTTAGTGTTTTCATTATTCATTTTGTCAACTCCTCTAATTATATATTGCCCTAACACACGTGTTTTATCAAAATATATTGAAGTTAATATTTCCTAAGGTAAATATATTAGTATATTATTAAGAAAACTTATATACAAGTATTTATTGAAAAAAATTAACAAAGATAAAATAAATAAATTGCTTATTATATATCTTGATAAAAGAAACTATGAACTTTATAATTGAATTATAAGCATAAGGATATAAAAACAAATAACCAGTCAAAACAATCTAGCAAAATGACTAATTATACATTTGGATTCAAGGAAGGTGAATAATGGATACAATTAATAATTATTATAATGAAATTATAAGTACTATTAATGAAGGTGTTATTGGTATAGATAAGGAAGGTAAAATAAAAATCATTAATAATGCTGCGCAAAAAATATTTGATGTTAATGCAGAAAATAGCATAGGAAAATATATTCTAAATGTATTCCCTTATAGTGAATTATTAAATGTAATTGAAAATGGAGAAAAACAAGAAGAAAAAAATGGAGAAAATAAAAATGTAGAAAATAGAAAAGAAGGAAGATTCATAGTAACATATAAAGTCATAACTCAAAATGGTGAAGTAATAGGTGCGTTTGAAATCTTACGTAGAAAAATGGAAAATGATATATTAATAGACTCACAAGAAACAGGAAAATACTTTAAAAATGAATTAGGCGTCGATCAAAAGGCAGTATATACTTTTGATAACATTATAGGTGGTAGTGATAAAAGCCTAGAGGTAATGAGTCTTGCGAGAAGAGTAGCGAAGATTGATTCAAACGTCTTAATTACTGGAGAAAGTGGAACTGGTAAAGAACTTTTCGCTCATGCAATTCATAATGCAAGTCGAAGGGGTTTGAAACCATTTATAAAAATTAATTGTGGAGCTATTCCAGCAATGCTTTTTGAATCGGAAATGTTTGGTTATGAAGAAGGCGCTTTTACTGGAGCTAAAAGATCAGGTAAGAAAGGCAAGTTTGAACATGCTAATGGGGGCACCATATTATTAGATGAGATTGGTGATATGCCTATGAATATGCAAGTCAAACTCCTAAGAGTTATTCAAGAAAAAGAGTTAGTGAGGGTTGGAGGAAATGATGTTATAAAAGTTGATGTAAGAGTTATTGCATCTACTAATAAGTCATTAGAACAGTTAATTAAAGACGGAAAGTTTAGAGAAGATCTCTACTATAGATTGGATGTTATGAATTTAAAATTACCGTCCTTAAGAGAAAGAGTAGAAGATATTGAGGAATTGTCTAATGAGCTAAGGATAAAGATATCTAAAAAATGTAATGTTTGCTCTGAAAGTATTTCAAATGAAGCAATTGATTATTTGAAATCTTATAGTTGGCCAGGAAATATAAGGGAACTTGAAAATGTAATAGAAAGAGCTATAAACTTACTTGATGAAGATATTTATATAATGCCAAAGCATTTACCGGAAAAGATAATTGCTAGTAAGAAAAAAAAATATTCATTAGAAAACAACTATCTAAAAGATGCTGTTGAAACTATTGAAAAAGACCTTATTATGGAATGTATAAAAAAAACAGGAGGGAATAAAAAAGAAACAGCAAAAGTCTTAGGCCTTAGTAGAGCTGGATTATATAAAAAACTAAACCGGTATAATTTAATGAAATCATCTAATCCACAATAGTAGACATGTAAACTATTTTTACAAGCACTACTTTTATGTAGAAATTAGTCTTTGTTTTTAAATTGTATATTATATGATATTTTTAATATATAGTTATATCAATGCGTTGAAAACACTTTAAGTGAATTTATTAACAAGCTAGTTATAAAATTAACAAACTAAAATATAATAATTGAAAAGAAATATTAGTGTAAACTAAGTTTACACTAACTTTCAAATTTTGGATTATAATAATAAAGGAGGTTGGTATAGCACGGTTTACAAGGGGTTGTCAACTTGGCATGGAAAATGCTACTATCAAATGTGTATAGGAAAAGAATTAAACTGAATGATAAATTCCTATTATATGGTAACAATAGTTGAAAAAATAAATAAACGGAGGTTACAATATGAGAGAAGTAGTAATTGTAGGAGTAGCAAGAACAGCAATAGGGTCTTACGGTGGAGGATTATCAAAAGTATCAGCTGTAGAAATGGGAACTGTTGCAGCTAAGGAAGCTATAAAAAGAGCAGGAATTAAACCAGAATTAATAGAAGAAGTTGTTATTGGTAATGTAATTCAAGCTGGTCTTGGACAGAATATTGCAAGACAAGTATCAATACATGCAGGTATTCCAGATACGGCTTCAGCACTTACAATAAATAAGGTTTGTGGTTCAGGACTTAGAGCAGTAAGCATGGCAGCACAGTTTATAATGTGTGGAGATGCAGAAGTAGTTTTAGCAGGTGGAACTGAAAGCATGAGCAACGCTCCATATGCACTACCTAATAATAGATGGGGTGCAAGAATGGGAGATGGAAAAGTAGTTGATACTATGATTAAAGATTCTCTATGGGATGCATTTAATGACTATCATATGGGAGTTACAGCTGAAAATATTGCTGAGCAATGGAATTTAACAAGAGAAGATCAAGATCAGTTTTCTTTGAAAAGTCAATTAAAAGCTGAAGCAGCTATAAAAGGTGGCAAATTTAAGGATGAAATCGTTCCAGTGGAAATTCCTCAAAGAAAAGGAGATCCAATAGTATTTGACACAGATGAATATCCAAAATTTGGTTCAACTATAGAAAAATTAGCGAAATTAAAGCCAGCATTTAAAAAAGGCGGCACTGTAACAGCAGGTAATGCCTCAGGAATAAATGATGGAGCAGTTATGTTCGTAGTAATGTCAAGAGAAAAAGCAGATCAATTAGGACTTAAATCATTAGTTACAATAAAATCTTATGCATCAGGTGGAGTAGATCCAAAAATAATGGGATATGGTCCAGTTCCAGCATGTAAAAAAGCATTAGAAAAAGCAGGACTTACTGTAGCTGATTTAGATTTAATAGAGGCTAATGAAGCATTTGCTGCTCAATCATTGGCTGTAGCTAAAGATTTAGGACTTAATCCAGAAATAGTAAATGTTAACGGTGGAGCTATAGCACTTGGTCATCCAGTAGGAGCTTCAGGCGGAAGAATACTTTGTACATTAATATATGAAATGATAAAAAGAGATTCTAAAACAGGCCTTGCTACATTATGCATAGGTGGAGGTCAAGGAACTGCAATTATCGTTCAAAGATAATGGCAAAAATAAGGACCAGCAAAAATGCTGGCCCTTTTTTATTTGCTCTTAAATTATGTACTTATTTATTAGATTTTTAAATATAATTAAATAGGAGAAATTTTATTTAAAGATTAAAAGCAAAGAGAATAAGATGAATAATATTAATGTTCTTCAATAGTAAAGAATAACTGTGAGCATTATGGTATAATTATCAGGATAGGAGTGATATAGATGGTTAAAATAAAAAATGCTGTACCAAACATTTTTACATTAAGCAATATGTCTTGTGGAATTATGTCTATACTTATGAGTTTTGAGGGAAATTATGAATTAGCTGCAATATTTATTCTTTTAGCAGGAATATTTGATAGATATGATGGCAAAATAGCTAGATTATTAAACGTAGATAATGATTTAGGTAAGGAACTAGATTCATTATGTGATTTAGTATCTTTTGGAGTTGCACCTTCCATACTAATATTTAATATTTATAATTTTATGCAACTCGGGTCTATTGGATATTTAATGGTATTAGTTTTTCCCATAGCAGGAGCTTATAGGTTAGCAAAATATAATATTACAGATTTTGATGGGGTTTTTTCAGGAATTCCTATCACTATTACAGGTACTTTTTTAGCAATTTATGCTTTGTTTATGTATAATAAAGCTTCAAATTTAGGACCTACCATGATTTTAATGATTTTATTATCTTATTTGATGGTAAGTAAATTAAGATTTAAAAAACAATAGCAATGTTAAATAAATATATTTTATTTTAAAATGCAATTATAATAGAAAACACACCTTATGGTGTAAACACACCCTTGGGTGTAACCTTATCTTATGGTGAGGTTTTTTTTATCTCTAAATTTATAATAATATTCAGGAGTATCAGCATTGATAACTTTAAATTTATAACCTAAATCATGGTAATATCTTATGATTCCAGGCAGAGCTTTTACTGTATTTTTATTATTGAAATTGCAGTGCATTAGGATTATGGCTTCAGCTTTATTTCCTTTAATTATTTGTGAGTTTTTAATAAGTTGTGCTACGCTTAAATCAGGGTTTATACCATCACAAATATTAACATTCCAATCATAGATTTTAAAATCGTTTTTATGAAGAACTTCTAAATTACTAGCATTAAGGCGTTTAGAGCTACCGCCAGGAAATCTAATGATTTTTGAAGTAGTTCCAGTGATTTCTTTGATTTTATTTGAGGTTTTCACCATTTCAGAGGTGAACTCGTCGCAACTTCTATATATTTTTTTGAAATTATGGCTGTAGGTGTGAAGACCTATACCATGACCTTCATCGTGTATTCTCTTTAGAATTAATTCCTTACCTTCAATTTCTTTTCCTACTACAAAAAAAGTAGCTTTTACATTTTCTTTTTTTAACACATCTAATAAAGCATTCGTAATAACATGAGTGGGACCATCATCAAAAGTTAAATAAGCATATTTAGGAGTCGTGATATCACCATCATCTATAGTTGAAGTATATAGAGGTTTAAATGTTTGATTGTTTTTTTGAAAATTATTTAAATATGTAATAATAATTAACAAAAAACAAGTAATTAAGGTAGAAAAAACAATAAAAATACTTCGTTTTGTAATAGTCATATTATCACCTGCTTTTAATTTTTTTCTTTATTATTCTTCTTTTAGTGTACCCAAATAAAAATGTATTAAAGCAATAGATTTTTAGCAAAAAAAATTCTATATGGTTATTTTGGAAATTTATGTTTAGTTAGAATAATAGATTTTATTTAAATTACTATATCTATATTAATTATAGAGTTATTGGTGTAAAATTTAATTATAGAGAAACAGTTTATTGAGATTATAAAATAACCATAAGGGTAACTTAACTTGAAGGGATGATAATAATGATAACCATTAGTATATGTGTGGGTAGTGCCTGTCATTTAAAGGGATCTCAAAAAGTAATAGAGGGGCTGCAAAGATTAATAGAAGAAAATAAAGTTTCGGATATGGTAGAAATCAAAGGGGCATTTTGTATTGGAAGATGCACAGAGGGGGTTTCAGTAACTGTGGACGATGAAGGATTTTTTTCATTAAATGAGAATAATATAGATTCATTCTTCATTCAAAATATAATGGGTGGTATAACAAATGAGTAATATAAATTTTTCTAAAGCGGATTGCAAAAATTGTTATAAATGCCTTCGTTCATGTCCTGTGAAGGCAATAAAATTTGAAAACCAACAAGCAACAATAAATGAAGAAAGATGCATTGAATGTGGACACTGTCTTACTGTATGTCCACAAAATGCAAGGCAAATTAAAAGTGATTTAGAAATCGTTAAAAGAGCTATAAATTGTGGCAAAAAAGTTATAGCAAGTATAGCTCCTTCCTTTGCTGGATTTTTTGATGTGAATCAAGGCATTGTAGTGTCATCTTTAAAAAAATTAGGATTTAGTATAGTAGAAGAAACAGCAGTTGGGGCAGAAATAGTAGCTAAGTTATATAATGATTACATTAAAGAGAATAAACAAGATGTTTATATAACCACAGCATGTCCATCAGCAAACTATTTGGTAGAAAAATATTATAAAGAACTAATTGAATACTTGATTCCAGCAGTATCTCCAATGATGGCGCACGGTAAAGTATTAAAAAATAAATTTGGGGATGATAGCTTTGTTGTTTTTATAGGCCCATGTCTTGCAAAAAAGTCTGAGTTTGATAATTATTCAAAACAAAACATAATTGATGCGGAATTAACTTTTGATGAATTAAATTCTTGGATTACTGAAGCAGGTATAGAAGCAGATGAAATAGAGGGAGAAAAGTTTGATATTAATCCATATATTAAAGGTCAAGGGTTTCCTATTGAGGGTGGTATTATTGAAGCAATGGGAGAAAAATTGATAGAAAGCAAGCTTACAGTTATTACTGTAACTGGTATGGAAGAGTGTATAGAAGTGTTTAATAGTATTAAGAATGGTGATTTAAAAGGAGTTCTAATTGAAGCTAGTGCTTGCACGGGAAGTTGCATAGGTGGACCAGTAATGGTTAAAAATGGTGAAAATTATTATACAAAACTACGAAAAGTTAAAAACTATATAAATAGTCATGAAAATTATAACGGGCCTATAGCTACAAAGATTCCTTCAAATATAATTTTTTATAGGGCTTTTAGAGAAAAAACAATAATAAGACCTATAGCCAGCGAAGAAGAAATCACAGTTATTATGAAGAAAATGGGTAAATATGAATTAAAGGATGAACTTAATTGTGGTGTGTGTGGATACAACTCTTGCAAATTAAAGGCTCAAGCTGTATTTGAAGGTATGGCCGAAACTAATATGTGCCTCCATTATATGAGAACTAAGGCAGAAAGTCTTGCTAATGAAATTGTAGAAAATACTGCTAGTAATCTAATTCTATTAGATGGAGATATGAATGTACGAGAGATAAATCCAGCTGCCAAGTCTATATTTAAAATACAATCTCAAAATATTATAGGCAAGCCTATATCACTGCTTATTAACGATGATAATTTTAGAATGGTAAGAGAAACTGAACAAAATATAATAGGCAAAAAAGTTGCTTATCCAAAGTATGGTGTAGTGTTTATAGAGAATATAGTATATCTTCCAAAACAAGATATGGTCCTTGTAAGTATGATTAATATTATGGCTGAAGAGAAAAATAAAAAAGAATTAATGAAGGTTAAAGAAAATACTTTAAATGCTGCTCAAGAGGTTATAGAAAAGCAAATGAGAGTTGCACAAGAAATAGCAAGTCTTTTAGGTGAAACAACTGCAGAAACAAAAATTATTTTAACTAAATTAAAGAAAATAGTAGCAGGCGAAGATGATGAATAAAATGGATTTATTTATTGATGTAGCTTATGATAGTTTAATAAAGAAGAATGAGGAGCTTTGTGGTGACAGGGTAGACATAATAAGACTAGAAGACAGTACCATAATTGTCATGGCAGATGGGTTAGGTAGCGGGGTAAAAGCTAATATATTAGCTTCCTTAACTGCTAAAATCGCCAGTACTATGCTTAAAGAAGGAGCAGACATATATGAAACTGTAGATACTATAGTAAATACATTGCCTGTTTGTAAGGTTAGGAATATTGCCTATTGTACTTTTACTCTTATGAAAATTTATAATGATGGAAGGGTATATATTGCAGAATATGATAATCCACCTTATTTTTTAATTAGGAACAATAAGGGAATTGAAATGGATAAAAAAGAAAGTATTATTAATGAAAAAATAGTAGTTGAAAGTGAGTTCACTTTGCAAGAGGGAGATGTACTCACAGTAGTGAGTGATGGATGTATCCATGCAGGTATAGGGAATATCCTGAATTTAGGTTGGAGTTGGGATAATGTACAAAATTACTTAATTAGGAATTCGCTGTGTAGGCGAAGTGCAAAAAATATTACAAAGGACTTAATTCAGGTATGTTGGGATTTATATGGAGGGAAACCTGGGGATGATACTACTGCTGTATGTGTAAAAGCGCGAAAGCCAGAAGTTATTGATTTATTTACTGGTCCACCTAAGGATGAACGGAATGATAACTATGCTATTAGAGAATTCATGAAGGGACCAGGAAAGAAGATAATTTGTGGGGGAACCACATCAAATATAGCGAGTAGAGAACTGGGCCGCGTACTTAAGGTAAACTTAGACTTTTTTGATAAAGATGTACCGCCTACAGCAACTATGGATGGAATAGATTTAATAACTGAAGGGGTCTTAACTTTAAGCAAGGCAATAGAAAAATTAAGTAATTATGAAGCAAGTTTTGCATCGCAGGAGCATTCTCGGGATTTAGAAGGCCAGGACGGAGCTAGCAGACTTGTTAAAATGCTAATTGAGGATTGTACTCATTTTAATTTATGGGTTGGAAAGGCTGTAAATCCAGCTCACCAAAATCCCGATTTCCCAATAGATTTGAGTGTTAAGCTAAATCTCGTGGATCAATTAGTAGAATACATGAAAAAAATTGGAAAATGTGTTAACATAAATTATTTATAAAAAAAACAGCAGATATCTGCTGTTTTTTTATTTACTCTTATTAACGTTTTACGTAGAATGTATGAAGAAGTTCATGAGCTTTTTCACCGTATGGCTCTCCAAGGAATTCTTCATATATTTTTTTGATATACGGATTATCGTGAGATTTTCTTATAGTCTTATTTTTATCTTCCCTATATAAAACAGCCATTCTCTTTTCTAATATGTCTTCATAATCAGTTGAATAAGGCTGTCCACCACCATTAATACATCCACCAGGGCAAGCCATGATTTCAATTAGGTGATAGTTTGCTTCTCCGGAACGGATAGCTTCTAATAATTTACGAGCATTCCCAAGTCCACTAGCTATAGCGACTTTAACATCTATGTCGTTAATTTTTACTGAGGCTTCTTTTATGCCTTCCATACCTCTTACTGCTTCAAAATCTACATTTTCAAGTGTTTCATTTGTTAACCATTCATAAGCAGTACGTAATGCGGCTTCCATAACTCCACCAGAGGTACCAAAGAGTACTCCAGCTCCGGTAGATTCTCCTAGTGGATTATCAAAATTTTCTTCTGGTAATGAATTAAAATCAATTCCAGCTTCTTTTATCATTTTAGCTAGTTCCCTAGTACTTATTACTATATCAACATCTGGTATTCCATTTGTAGACATTTCAGGTCTAGAAGCTTCATATTTTTTTGCAAGACAAGGCATTACAGATACAACTATCATATCTTCTGCGTCTATATTCATTTTTTGTGCAAGGTATGTTTTAGCAACAGCACCCCACATTTGTTGTGGTGATTTACAAGTAGATGGAATATCCATTAAATCACTAAATTGATGTTCAAAGAAATTAACCCAAGCAGGGCAACAACTTGTAAGCATTGGAAGTTTTCCACCATGTTGTAATCTATGAGCAAATTCGCTAGCCTCTTCCATTATTGTTAAGTCAGCTGCAAAATCAGTATCAAATACTTTAGTAAATCCTAAAGCTTTTAAAGCAGCAACCATTTTTCCAGTAACAGAAGTACCTTGCTCAATTCCAAATTCTTCACCCAGGGCAGCTCTGACTGCAGGAGCGGTTTGAACAACTACAACTTTTTCTGTTTGGTCAAGAGCATTCCAAACTTTAGAAGTATTATTAACCTCCGTTAATGCACCAGTTGGACATACAGAAACACATTTTCCACAGAAAGTACAAGTGGTTTCTCCTATTGGTAATGCAAAAGCAGTGGATACAACAGTGTCAAAGCCTCTGTCTACACAGGAGATAGCTCCTACAGTTTGAATTTCATTACAAACAGTTTCACAACGTCTACATAATATACATTTATTTGCATCTCTAACTAGAGAATTACTTGAACTGTCGATTGGGTAAGTTGACATTTCACCTTTAAAGGGAACTTCACGAATACCTAGTTCGCCAGCTAATCTTTGCAATTCACACTTAGTATTTCTTTCACATAATAAGCAGTCTTGTGGATGGTCAGATAGAATTAACTCAAGCACAGTTCTACGTGCTTTAATAGCTCTAATTGAGTTTGTTTTAATAACCATTCCCTCTGTAGCAGGAGTTGAACAGGCTGGAGCTAAGTTTCTTCGGCCTGCAACTTCCACCATACATACACGACAAGAACCTGGATGGTTTGTAGTTTTTCCATCATGCATATTTAAATGACATAATGTAGGAATGTTTACATTTAACATTCTAGCAGCTTGTAGAATAGTTGTGCCTTGTTTTACGTGGATTTTTTTATCGTTTATAGTAAGAGTAATTAAACTCACGGCGTGCACCTCTTTCTTTTATTTTATATTTTAAAACTTAACTACATATTATTTTTTGATAATTGCGTTAACAGGACATGAAGTTTGGCATGCGCCACACTTAATACATTTATCTTGGTCAATAACATGTAACGTTTTAACTGTACCACTGATACATTTAACAGGACATTGTTTTGCACATTTCGTACATCCAATGCATTTATCCGTGATATTGTATCTCAATAAGTGTTTACATACTCCAGCAGGACAAGTTTTTTCATTTACATGTGCTTCGTATTCATCCTTAAAGTACTTCATTGTACTTAATACTGGATTTGAAGAAGTTTGTCCAAGGCCACAAAGCGCTGTATCTTTAATTGTTTCTGCAAGGGATTTGAGGTTAGCTAAATCTTCTTTAGTTCCGTTTCCGTTTGTTATTTTTTCTAGCATTTCAAGAAGACGTTTATTTCCTATTCTACATGGAGAACACTTACCACAAGATTCTTCTACAATGAATTCTAAGTAAAACTTAGCTATATCAACCATACAGTTATCTTCATCCATAACAATCATACCACCAGAACCCATCATAGAGCCTATGGCACTAAGTGATTCATAATCAATTGGAGTATCTAAAAATTCTGCTGTAATACATCCACCAGATGGACCACCTGTTTGAACAGATTTAAATTCACGGCCATTTTTAATTCCACCACCGATATCATATATGATTTCTCGTAGGGTAGTACCCATTGGAACTTCTACTAATCCAACGTTATTGATCTTACCCGCAAGAGCGAAAACTTTTGTTCCCTTAGATGTTGCTGTACCAATGGAACTATACCAAGCGGCGCCATTGTTAATGATGGCTGGAATATTTGCAAGAGTTTCAACATTGTTAACACAAGTTGGTTTGTCCCATAATCCACTTTGAGCTGGGAATGGTGGTTTATTAGTTGGCTCTCCACGTTCACCTTCAACAGACTGAATTAATGCAGTTTCTTCTCCGCATACGAAAGCACCAGCGCCATATTTAATTTCTATATCAAAGCTAAAATTAGTTCCTAAAATATTTTTTCCAAGCAGACCACATTCTTGAGCTTGGCCTATAGCTGTTCGAAGTCGGCTAACTGCAAGTGGGTACTCTGCTCTAATATAAATACAACCAATTGAAGCACCAATACTATAACCTGCTATTGCCATGGCTTCTAGAACACTGTGAGGATCACCTTCAAGAATAGAACGGTCCATGAAAGCACCAGGGTCTCCTTCGTCAGCATTACAAATTATATATTTTTGATCAGCATCATACATTTTAGCAAAAGCCCATTTCTTACCTGTTGGAAAGCCACCGCCACCTCTGCCTCTTAAACCTGAATCAATCATTAATTTTATAGTATCATCTTGAGACATTTCACAAATTACTTTGCCCAACGCTATATAACCATTTTCAGCTATATATTCTTTTATGTCTTCAGGATTAATAAGTCCACAATTTCTAAGAGCAATTCTTACTTGCTTTTTATAGAAAGGTATATCTTCCTGTTTTTTAATTTTTATATTTACACTTGGGTCTTCAAATAAAAGCCTATCAATAATCTTACCTTTTAATAAATGTTCTCTAACAATTTCTGAGGCATCAGTTGGCTTAACATTAACGTAAAATACGTTGTCAGGAGAAACCTTAACTATAGGTCCTTTTTCACAGAATCCAAAACAACCAGTTATATTAGCGGTTACTTCATCAGCTAGTCCGGACGTTATGATTTCCTTTTGTAAATTTGCTAATATTTCATCACTTTGAGCAGACTTACAGCCTGTACCACCACAAACCGAAATGTACCTTGAACATTTACTACCTTCAGAAGACTTTTCAAGTTCTTCGTTTAGTTTTCTAAGTTCTAGTAATGTATTATATTTATTTTGAATATTTTTAAGTTCATCAAAAGAATTAATTTTACTCAATGTATTTTCCCTCCTATTCTGTGTACTAACCTACGGTGTACTCACCGTTGGTGTACTCACTTACAGTGTATACTCACTTACAGTGTATACTCACCTAATATTTTATCTACTTGGTCTATTGTAACATGGCCATAAACTTTATCATTTATAGTTACTACTGGGGCAAGACCACAGGCACCTACGCATCTTAATGATCCTAATGTGAATTTACCATCAGCAGTAGTTTCACCTGTTTTGAGGTTTAATTTCTTTTGGAATTCTACAAGTACATCACCAGAACCTCTAACAAAACAAGCAGTTCCCATACAAACATTTATTACGTATTGACCTCTTGGTTTAATGGTGAAGTAAGAATAGAAAGTTACAACACCATAAACTTTAGAAACTGGGATATTTAATTTTTCTGCTACAAAAACTTGTACCTCTTGAGGCAAGTAGCCAAATAAACCTTGTGCTTTGTGAAGAACTTCGATTAGAGCACCTTCCTTAACTGGAAGTTCATTAACAAATTCTTCTAAAATTTTGAAATTTTCTTTGTCTAAACAATTAGAACACACTAATATATTCCTCCTTTAAGATGTAAGATTTCGATACAAATATACTGATTATAACAGTATACAAAGACATTGTGAAAGTTAAAATTTTAACAAATACTATTATGTTTGTTTTTCAAGATAACACATGAAGAGAATGCTAATGATTGAATAAATATCCACAAGACCTAAACGATTACACTACATATGTAAAAAAATAAATTAAATTATTTATATATAGCATAAATTCCAATCATAATGCATTAAATATATTATAATAGAATTTAGAAAAAAAATCTACTAACTTATTGTAAATTTTAATTAATATAAAGAAAAGTTAACAATATGGAAGTAAATGAGAAGTTATATGGAATATTATGTTCATATGTATAAATATAGGAAAAAAATATATACATATAACTTGTTTTATATGTAAATTTGTAGAAATAAACTAATATTATGTTAATGTTAAATTAATAAGAATTTATTTTGTATTTTTGGATATAATATTTTAGGTAAACCAATATTAATGAATTTTTAACATTTATGGTAGTTTTGTTTTTAATTTTGAGATTATAGTAACTATTATTTTTAATTGAATATAAGTATTATTAAATACATGTAGACAAAATGAGTATAAGGGATTAATATAAAATTAAAATAAATTAATGATTATATAAATTTAAATTTAAATATATAATATTATAAATTAATAATGAAAGGGGAAAGTTAAATGAAGAAAAGAATATATATTGATGGAATGAGTTGTTCACATTGTGTAAGTCATGTAAAAGAGGCATTATTAGATATTGGTGCTATGAAAGTAAAAGTTGATTTAGAAGAAAAATTTGCTTTAGGAGAATTTGAAGATGAAGTAACTGATAACGATATTACAGAGGCTATTGAAGAAGTAGGATATGAAGTTACTGAAATAGAGGAAGATTAATACAAAAAGCCTACCATATGGTAGGCTTTTTGTATAGATAAATTTACATTGAAAGATATCAGTTAAAAAATTTTAATAAAACATCTATTTTTTTGTCTTGTATTTCTAAAATGACATAAGAATACCATTGTTCGCGTCTTTTACAAGAGGGTGAACCTGGATTTATCATGAGTACTTTGTTTTTAGTTAAAATAAGCGGTTGATGAGAGTGCCCAAAGATGATTATATCTACCTTATCATCAATAAATTTATCATAAGCTGTGCTAAGTGTGTTTTTACTTTTACCGTCCCCATGGTATATGCCAACTCTATATCTGTCTATTGATAAAATTACTTTTTCTTTTAATAAATCTCTGATATATCCTTTATCATTATTTCCCCATACTCCCACGAAGCTCTTATGCTCTTTTAATTTCGATACTACGCTAGAAGAAATATAATCACCAGCATGAATTATCATATCGACTTCTTCAGATAAATTATCTATTAATTTGAAAAGTTTATCATTATGTTTTTTTGCATGAGTATCAGATAATATCGCAATTTTCATATTTCATCACCTTCTAGTAGTATATTATTTTATAGTATGCTTTGATACAAAAATAATATTCAAATGCCTATAATTTACAGTTTTAGATTTTAATTATAGAATATTTCTGTTATAATTACTCTATAAATATAAGAAGTATGTTTTTTATATTAAGAATATTTTTAAATGTTTAATAAAGTGTTAGGAGAAGAAATGGGAGAATTAGAAAATATAGTTTTAGTTTATGAGCAAAATGGAATAAATATAAAAAATGAGAAGTCTTTGCATTCATCCATTAAGCAATGGTATGTCGTACCTGGAGATAGATTTGAAGTAAAAGTAGATAAATATGTAATTGATTTAGTCAGGGAAGATTCATTCATTGAAATACAAACGAAAAATTTTAGTGCAATTAGGTCTAAACTTAGGGACCTTATTAAGTACAATAAGGTAATGCTCGTGCATCCTATAGCTACTGAAAAATATATAATAACAACAGAAGGTGAAAATCAGGTAATTACAAGACGTAAATCGCCTAAAAAGGGTAAATTGGTGGATTTATTCGATGAGCTAATTAGAATACCTGATCTAATGGGGTCAGATAATTTTATATTAGAAATATTAATGACTAAGGAAGAAGAAATAAGATGCAAAGACGGAAAAGGAAGTTGGAGAAGAAAAGGTATAAGCATAGTTGATAGAAAACTTATAGAGGTAGTTGAAAAAATAACATTCAAAGAAGAAAAAGATTTTTTAAGATTTTTACCAGAAGAGTTACCAGAAAATTTTACAAATAAACATTTGGCAAAAACATTGAAAATTACCGTATTTAAGGCAAGGAAAATTACTTATTGTCTTAGAAAAATGAACATGATAAAAGAAGTGGGAAAACTTAAAAATGAACTTATATTTGAAAGGTTATGAATATCGTATCTAGTTTTATAGGGGGTGGATTATATGGATAAGAAAAAAGTCTACATAACAAGAAGAATTCCAGATGAGGCCATTAAGCTTTTAGAAAAACATTTTGATGTAGAAATAAATCCTCGTGATAGAGTTTTATTAAGAGGAGAGCTACTAGAGAAGGTGAAAGGCAAGGATGCAGTTTTATGTCTTTTAACTGATAACATTGATAAAGAGGTGTTTGAGGTAGCGGGCGCGGGATGCAAGATATTTGCTAATTACGGTGCTACCAGTAGTAACATTGATTTAGTAGAGGCTACTAAAAGTGGAGTAATAATTACCAATACTCCTCAGGTGCTTAATGATGCTACTGCAGATCTTGCATGGACACTACTTATGGTGGTATCTAGAAGAATTGTAGCCGCAGATAAGTTTACAAGGAATGGTGCTTTTGAGTCTTGTGATCCTATGATGTTTCTTGGCAAGGAGATTACAGGCAAAACATTAGGACTTGTAGGAGCAGGGCAAATTGGTTATAACTTTGCAAAGAAGGCCAAGGCTTTTGATATGAAGATACTCTACACTGATTTATTAAGAAATTATAAAATAGAAAAGGAATTGGGCGCTGTATATGTTGATAAAGAAACATTGTTAAAGGGGGCGGACTTTGTTTCATTACATGTGCCAATTTCACTCTCAACAGTTCATTATATGAGTGATAAGGAATTTTCTATTATGAAAAACACTTCAATTATTGTTAATACATGTAGCGGCCCAGTAATTGACGAAAAAGCATTAGTTAGAGCACTTAAGAAAGGTGAAATATGGGGAGCCGGGCTTGATGTATTTGAACATGAGCCAGTCATTGAACCAGAGCTTTTAAATATGAACAATGTTGTCATTGTTCCACATATTTCTTCGGCTACAATGGAAACAAGAACAAATATGGGATTAATTGCAGCTGGTAACATTATTAAAGTGCTTGAAGGTGAAAGGCCAGATAATTGTGTTAATGAAGAGGTATTGAAATGATTAGATTAATTAATAGAAGAACAAAAGACGAAATACTACCAAATGGATTTATGATGGTAGTATTTCGTCTTTATTTACGATTCAACTTCTCTAGTTCAATATGATTACGATACCAATTATCATGTTTTAAAAGCATTTCTGGTGAGCCTGTATTTTTAATCATTCCATTTTCTAAAATAGCCACGGTGTCACAGGCAATTATAGAAGACATGCGGTGAGTTATAGATAATATCGTGTGAGCTTTACTTGCCCAAAAGTGAGCGCTAATATTATTACAGAAGAGAGGGTGTCCCCATAAATAATAGAATCAATCAATTTACCCTGGTAAATTGGCCCTATAATTGTTGTTATGTTAAAGGTTAATCCAAATATCACGATACATGTTACAACAAACTTCTCTTTTTTCCAATAATTAATAATTTTATTTGGTTCATTCATAGGTTTGATTGTAAGCTTTTTCATAATAATTAATATCTCCTTTATATAAAAATCTCACATTATATTAAAATATTAGTATAAAATTACTACTATGACACAAGATATCTACTTAATTGTACTATTGTTACCGCAAATTGGATATAAAAAATTAATGTAATATGCTAAATTAAATCTATGAAACACAATCTTGAAAGTAGTATAATAATAAGGATGATTATATTTTCATATATTTTACTATAAAAGGAAGGTGCTAGTTTGGAGAATTTCAAAATTCTTTTAGTGGAAGATGAAAAGTTAATGGCAATGTTTATTGAAATGGAATTAAATCATGAAGGATATAAGGTTGATGTGGCATACGATGGACGCGATGGCCTAAATATAGCAGAGAGAAATGAGTGTGATTTAATACTTCTTGATATTATGATACCGGGACTTAATGGAATTGAGGTTTGTAGAAGAATAAGGCAGTCGTCTCAGGTCCCTATAATTATGCTTACGGCAAAAAGCGATATTTCGGACAAGGTTTTAGGATTGGATGTAGGTGCAAATGATTATCTAACTAAACCATTTGCAATAGAAGAACTATTAGCAAGAATCAGAGTGTATCAAAGGAATAAATTTGCAAGCAATAATACTGATGAAATTAAAGTCAAGGATATAGTTATGGATAATAGAGCTCACAGTGTTATGAGGGGTGGTTTGGAAATTGAGCTCACGAAAAAGGAGTATGACCTTTTAGAGATGCTTATAATAAACAAAAATGTTGTGCTTACAAGGGCGCAATTAATAGAGAAGGTATGGGGTTATGATTACATGGGGGATACAAATGTAGTAGATGTGTTTATAAGATATTTACGAAGCAAAATTGATGATGGTTTTGAAGATAAACTTATAACTACTATAAGAGGAGTAGGATATGTTGTTAAAGGTGATTAATTATGAAATTTAAAATTATGAATTCTAAAATTATTAAAAGTGCAAAAATTTCTTTGAAATTATCTATAGTTTATGCTGTAATGTTCTCATTAGTATTACTCATTTTAAATGCATCGATTCTATACGGAATAAAATATTACTTGTATAGTCAGGCAAATAAACAAATAGAAGATGTTAAATTAATAGAGTTAAATAAGGTTATATCTCAAAATGAGCGATTAAATTTATCAGGCAAAGAATTGATTTCAGATGTTCCATCTAAACAAAATATATCCATAAGAATATTAAAGGAAAATAAAAAGGTACTCAACAAGTCGGAGGAATTTAATTATAATATTAAAGTTATAGAACCTTTTGATAAAATAATAATTTCTAAAGAAGAAGGTAAACATCTGGTATATAAAAATTTAAAAATTGAAACTAAAGAATATGGACCTTTATATATTCAAATAGTGAAAAATATGGATAATGAATATGACTTTTTGGAAATTTTATTTATTTTAATGGCAATAGCTGATTTTATAGGTGTTATTGCGTCAATTATATTTGGGTATAGTATAAGCAAAAAAATGTTAAAGCCTATTGACCAAATAACTAAAGCTGCTGATAATATTAGCATTAATAATTTAAAGGAAAGAATAGAGGTTACTGGCCCTGATGATGAACTTAAAAGACTAGGTAATACTTTTAATAAAATGATAGATGGGCTTCAGGAAGCTTTCGACAGGCAAAATCAGTTTGTATCTGATGCATCCCATGAACTTAGAACTCCTATTGCTGTTATCCAAGGGTATGCAAATTTACTTGATAGATGGGGGAAAGATGATAGGGAAGCCTTAGAAAAATCGATTCAAGCTATAAAGCTTGAAACCAGCAATATGGCAAATTTAGTGGAAAAGCTATTAATAATTGCTAAGGGTAATAGCGTAAATCAGAGAATACAGAAAAATGATTTTTATCTTAATGAACTTATTTGCGAAGTACTTAGTGAAAGCATGATTATAGACAACACTCATTTAATATCAAGTGACAGAAATGATTTTATTAGTATATTTGCAGATTATCAAATGATAAAGCAGATGCTGAGAATATTTATTGATAATAGTATTAAATTCACGCCAGAACAAGGCAAGATAGATATAAGCTCACAGATTCAAGGTAAAACAGTTAAAATTATTATCAGTGATAGTGGAATAGGAATACCAAAAGATGAAATTCAAAATATATTTGAAAGATTTTATACTGTAGATAAATCTAGATCTAAAGAAAAAGGTGGCACAGGCCTTGGACTATCTATTGCTAAATTGATTGTTGATGTGCATAAGGGAACAATAAATGTAGAAAGTTCAGAAGGCATTGGAACAAAAATAACTGTTATATTAAATATCTAGATTTCAGATTTATCTGTTATCTAGATATTTTTTATTGTAGGCTATCACAATTTTTAAGCTAAATATAAGACTTTTTTAATCTATTTTTAATCTTATAAATATATAATATGAATTATGGGAAAAATTATATAACGTGGTATAACGATAGGGGAATGATGAGAATGATATCATTAATACAGAGATTTGATAGTTCTATATTATTGTATATTAAATATAATATGCATGGAATTATTATGGATAAAGTAATGGTTATATCAACGCAACTAGGTAACTCGGGGTCATATGGATTATAATAGTAGCGTTACTTATGATAAATAAAAAATATAGGAAAATAGGATATATGGCTTTAGGAGCTTTAATATTAAGTACAATTTTAGGAGAAGAAATAATAAAAAATGTAGTTAGACGTATAAGGCCGTCAGCAAATATACCAGCATTTAATCTTTTAATAGAAAAACCTTTAACCTATTCATTCCCGTCTGGTCACACTTCGTCGTCTTTGTAGTTGCAGGGGTACTGGCAAAATATTTTAAAAAGTATGTTTTTGAAATTTTCGCTTTAGCAACTTTAATCGGGTTTTCAAGAGTATATTTATACGTACATTATCCTACAGATGTTTTGGCAGGTATAGTTTTAGGACTTACATGTAGTGGAATAATAATATACTTGTTTGAGAAAGTAAACCATAATACAAAGGCCAGCATATAAAAGAACATTTATTATGAAAATTGGCAATAATATAAGTATTAAGGTTAGGGAGTGATGTTTTGCAGTCTGTTATTGGATTAATTAATCATTATGGATATATAATTTTGTTTAGTGCTTTAGTGTTTGAATTAATTGCATTTCCTCTTCCAGGAGAGTTAATGATGACATATTGTGGTTTTCTTGTTTATCAATCTAAAATGAACTGGATTATAAGCATCACGGTTGCTACTGCTGGAGTAATATCGGGAATTACATTATCCTACTTTATTGGAACTAAGTTAGGAACGAGATTTTTTGAAAGATATGGTTCATATATTCACCTTGGACCCGCTAAGATGGAGAAAACATCAAAGTGGTTTAAATCATCTGGAAATAAATTATTAATTTTAGCATATTTCATTCCTGGGGTTAGACATATTACTGGATACTTTTCAGGTATAACTGAAATTCCTTATAAAAGATTTGCAATAAACGCATATTTTGGAGCTTTCATATGGACGACTACTTTTATTTCATTAGGTAAGGTTCTTGGACCAAATTGGGATAAGTTTCATAGTTATATATCGAAATATTTGATTATTGGAAGTTTAATTGTATCTTTAATTTTAATTATTATTTATGCTTATAGAAATCATAAGACGTCAATTATAGAGATAACTTATAAAATTTTAAGTAGAACTATAACTACATTTCATTCTATGGGGAAAATGAAAGTTGCTATAGCTGGTGTAGCAATCACTTTTTTAGGCTTTTTAGTTCTTGTAATTGGGGTAATACAGGATTACTTAGCCCATGAATTAAACCAATTTGATATTGTTGTTTCTTATTTAGTGAAAGTAATTTTCACTCCGAAATGGTCAGTATTGTTTGGCTTTTTTGGACTACTGACCTCAGTTAGAGTATTATTACCATTGACTATTTTCATGTTTATATGGATTATAAGAAGGAATGCAAATCGAATTCTTGAAATGCAGTTTCTATTTATTGTAACTTTTGGTGGGGAAGTTTTACAATATTTACTAAGACATATTTTTAGGCGTTTAGGACCTTCGTCATTAGGCCTAGCAGGAAATAGTTTATATACTTTTCCAAGCAATGAAGCTTTAATGGCAATTGTTGCATATGGTTTCTTTGTTTATCTGATAGTGCGTCATGTAAAGAAAGCTTGGACTAAGACTGCAGTCTTGAGTATATATTTATTTATTTGTTTAGTTGTTGGTCTAAATCCAATATTCTTTCAAACCCAATATCCAAGTGATGTTTATGCGGGGTATATTTTTGGTGGAGTATGGCTTAGTATAAATATTATTTTATTGGAAGTTTATCGAATACTCCCTAAAATAAAATTGTAAAAGAAGATAAAGAGATCTATAAGTAAAGGTGGTTTTATTATTGGCCCTTCTAGTTTTATTAACAGTCATTTCTCCTTATACGACCATAATACCAGCAATATATATGACATATATGGTGTTTTTTAAAAAAATGAACATATATAAAAATCACTGGAATATAGGACTTTGTATATTATTTATTTGGTCAATTATAGTAGGTATTATAAATCATAGTTTAACATCGATTGTTGCTTCTTTTGCTCTCTTTATTTATCTATGTATTAGTGTTTTCCTACAAAATTATTGCGAAAATGAAAAGAAAGTAGAGAATATATGTAGGTATTTAGTGTATGGTTCAATGTTTTCAGCAATTTTCGGAATTGTTGAGAAAATTATAAATGTCTATTATCATTTTAATATTTGGGCGAAATTTCTTAAAATTACGTCTCAGCCAGTATTTAATGACAGAATATATAGCACATTTGGGAATCCTAATGTAGCAGGAAACTGGTTTGCCATAATGATTCTTATAGGTATTTATTTTTGTAGCACTACATCTAAAACTACAAAATTGTTCTATGAGGTTGCAACGTTTTTGTTTGTTATAGCTTTGTGTTTAACAGGATCTCGTGGTGCTTTTATGGGTCTATTGTTTGGAATTTTTATTTATTATATCCTTAAAGGTAATAAAAAAGATAGATGGATTTTTATAACAGTATTTATATTTACAGCATTAGTTGCTTTTATACCATCACAAACATTAAAAAGTGTAACTGGCCATAATTTTGATGACTCATTTATAAGTCGTCTTGGAATATGGAGAGGATGTTTAAAAATGATAAAGCTTAAGCCTTTTACAGGTTGGGGTCTTATGGGGATAACAGAGCATGGGGCTGGGTTCATGAAAGGTTACTACTATGCAACATTATATCATGGCCATAATATCTGGATTACTATTATGACTACACTTGGAGCAGGTGGACTTTTCATATATGCTTATCTTAAAATTAATTTATTTCAGAATTTAAAGATACTTCATGTTAGAAATTGTAGATTGGTTCCGATGCTCGCGGGTATTCAAGCTGTAGTAATTGGGCATGGATTGGTTGACTTTACAATGATTGCACCTCAAACTGGGTTATTATTTATAGCAAGTTCAGCTATAATAACAGCTCTAGTAAAACAAGGAAAATAATTGTTATATGACATCTAGATTTCAGATTTATCTGTTATCTAGATGTTTTTTTTAGAGTAATATATTAGAATTAGATGCAGTTAGATGAATGTTATTTATTAATCAGTTTTGCAAATACGGCAAGCATTCCGGATGTAATAAGTGGTCCTACAGGCACTCCCCCTAAAAAGGCTGCGGCAGCAACTGCTCCGACTATCATGGCTGGCATAATATCACTATGTCCTTGAACGGTAAGATAGTTAAGCCCTTGTCCGCTTAAATATGTTGTTAAAAATGACAGAAGTAAAGCAGTTATTCCTATCCATGATGTGAATACGCTTTTTATATTATCTGTTGTAATCTTACCATTTGCAATAGGTATCAGTATTGCAGCTATAAGAAGTATAAGTCCCCATTTCATTCCATTTTTTTCTATAGTAGGATACATATAATTGTCTAGTCCTAAGAGTTTTATTATAATTAAAACACATGTAGCAATAGCAACTGAGTTAGCTTTTCCCAATATAGCAGCAGCTAGAATCAATAATAAAATAATAGTAGAACTCAAATAAATCATCTCCTAAGATATATTAAAATAAAATATATCTATAATATATTATTCTAAATGTTTGATCTTGACTCTATTATAATTTATTAAATAAAAGCAAAATAGCCGGTTTCCACATTAACTGTAGAAATCGGCTATTTTAATTATTTAATGTTAGGGTTAAAACTACTTAATTAATTTATTTTCTCTCAAAAATTCTTCTGCAACTTTTGCGGGTTCTTCTCCAAGCTTATCCACCTTATAATTTAGGTCTATCATTTTTTCAGCTGTAATCTTGCCACCTAATTTATTAATCAAATCTTTAAGTTCTGGATGTTCCTTAAGCGTTTTACTATTAACTATTGGTACACAATCATAATTTGGGAAGAAGCGTTTATCATCTTTTAAAACCTTAAGTTTATATGATTTTAATAATCCTTCTGTCGTAAAAGCATCTATAACATCTACTTTTTTATTCCCTATGGCTGTATACCTTAGTCCTCCATCAATTGAACTAAATTCTTTAAATTTAAAATTATATACTTTGCTTATTCCTGAATAACCATCTGCTCTATTGCAAAATTCTAATGTAGCACCAAGTACTAGCTTGTCGCCTACCTTTGCCAGATCTGAAATGGTCTCTAGATTGTATTTCTTAGCAGTATCTTGTCTTACAGATAATGTATAAGTATCATTAAAACCAAAAGGCTCTAGCCAAGTTATACCGTAGTTTTTAATATAATAATCACTTACAACCTTGTAAGCCTTAGCTGGATCATTAATTGGCGCTTGTTTCATAATACCAACCAAACTCATTCCAGTATACTCAGGGTACATGTCTATTTTACCATTTTTCAATGCTGTATAAGCGAGACCTGAGCCACCTAAATTCAATTCTTTCTCTACTTTAATTTTTGTATTTTTTTCTATTAATGTTGCTAGCATATTACCGAGTATTATCTGCTCAGAACTGTTGTAACAACCTACCACAATTGTGTCACTTTTTCTTGTAGACATAAATATACCACTACCTACTAATACCACTACTAAACAACTAGCCATAATTTTTTGCGTTTTATTAAACTTATATTTTCTTCTTTTAGACAGTTTAATTGTGCCATCTGCTTTTCTAATTCCTGGAGGCGTAACACCTTGTTCAATTTTCTCTACAATAGAGTCCATTAGTAGTGCGAGTAAACATGCAGGAATTGCTCCAGCTAGGATCATATTGTTGTCTACCGTTTGTACACCTGAAAACACCATATATCCAAGTCCACCTGCACCAATGAAGGCTGCAATTGTCATAAGTCCGACAGCAGTAACTGCTGATATTCTAATGCCAGTCATGATTACTGGGAATGCAAGTGGTAATTGAACTAGATTAAGTATTTGTTTATTAGTCATGCCCATACCTTTAGATGACTCAATTACATCCGGATTTATATTCATAAGTCCAGTATAGGTATTTTTTATAATAGGAAGTAGTGAATATAAAAACACCATAAGTATTGCTGGTGCACTACCTATTCCCATTAATGGTATTAAAAATCCTAATAAAGCTAAACTTGGTACGGCTTGTATTAAATTCGCAAAACCTATAACTGGACCCGATAATTTTTTATACCTAGATATCAATATACCTAGTGGAATACCAACAATTATTGCTATAACCACAGCAAAAACGGTTAACTTTATATGCTCGAAAGTCAAATTTATTATCTCGCCCTGCCTTGAAATTACAAAATCTTTAAAACTAGCTATTCCATTTATTATACCCATTAAGCCTCATCCTCCTGGTTAATATACTGATTGCTTAAGACAATTAACAAGCTACTCTCAGTAATTAGTCCAACTAATCTTGAACTATCATCTACAACAGGAACATATCCAATTTTAAGTTCATTCATTAGATTTAATATATCTATTAAAGAGTCATCTAAATTAACAGTTTTAATTTCTGTGCCCATAATAGTATTTACCTTTATAGAACCTATGTAATTCCTTATAATATCTTTTATTGTAATAATTCCTTCTATCTTATCTTCTTTATTAATAATTAATAAGCTGTCTACTTTATTTGCCTTCATTATTTCTAGAGCTTGTACTACAGTTCTATTGCCACTAGTTGTAATTGGCTCCGTAATCATAATATCCTTAGCTTTTATAAAACCTGGTTGCTGCCATATTCTATTTTTTCCTATAAATTCTTTAACGAAATCATCAGCTGGATTATTTAAAATTTCTTCCGGTGTATCAAACTGAACAATATTTCCGTCCTTCATAATGCAAATTCTATCGCCAAGTTTAAGTGCTTCATCCATATCATGGGTTACGAAAATTATTGTTTTTTTATACTCTTCTTGAAGATTAAACAACTCATCTTGAAGCTGATTTCTCGTAATTGGGTCTAATGCACTAAAAGGTTCATCCATAAGAATTACATCTGGATTTGTTGCCCAGGCTCTTGCGACTCCTATTCGTTGCTGTTGACCTCCACTTAATTCACATGGATATCTGTCTACATACTCTTCTGGTTGCATTCCTACCATTTTTAAAAGTTCAGTGGTTCTTTCAAGTATCTTATCTTCTGGCCATTTTTCAAGCATTGGTATTATTCCTATATTCTCGCCTACAGTCATATGTGGTAAAAGTCCTGTTTGCTGTATGACATATCCCATATTCCGCCTAAGCTTAATTGTATCTTCCTTTAATATATTTTTACCATCTAGACTTATACTTCCTGATGTTGGTGAAATTAGCCTATTTATCATTTTTAAAGTTGTGGTTTTACCGCAACCACTTTGTCCTACTATAACTACAAACTCTCCTTTATTTACCGTAAAACTAATGTCGTTAATTACGGTTTTATTCTTAAAAACCTTCCGTATGTTCCTAAACTCTAACATATAACCTCTCCTCAATATAATAATGAAAGTTAGCTAAATTCCATTAATTATAACTAACAACTTATATAGTATCATAGGGGTGTCTGTTTGCAAAACTCCATAAACTATGAATAATTGTTGTTGTTCTATCAATATTAGGGTATAGTCGATATATGGGTAAAAATGAAACATATACTCGATAATAGTTCCAATAACTAGCATATACAAAAAAACCTATAGACTAGACACTTTTTTTCAAGTGGCTAGTCTATAGGTTTTAGTTTAAAAAAAATCGTTCATCTATCTTTTTTTCACATATTGCAATATATTTAGAAAGAATTAACTGATATTAATTAATATCAGGAGTAGAAGTATCCCAAAGTTATAAAATAGTGGTTACAAGTATTTTAACTCCAACCAGTGCTAGGACTGAAGCGACAACAGATAGCGTAATAAAAATTGAAGTAGTCTTCGACATTTCAGACACATTTTTGTTTTCTGGTATCATAATAAATTGGCCCCATTTCTGCCATTCATGGCTATAGTATAATTTGTTTTACTTATTTTTAAAATAACATCTTATACTAACCATAATACTAGATAATTATATCGTTTATATGTCAATAATGTTAACAATTTATGACTATTTTCTCGAAACATTAGATGTTATTATTTAAGACTTTTTTTACGTACTCTTGATCAACCTCGTAAAAAATATCTTCATTCATATTTCTGTATGTTTTAGATTCTTCATAATCGCCCATGTTATATCTAGCTATAGATTCTTCGCTGTAATCAACTCTGTAATCATCATCATCTAAAGACAATATAGGGACCACTGGTACTAAATAGTGAGTTGGGTAATAAATTATCATATTATAACCTCCTATTTGTAGTCATCGCAATAGATTTTAAAGTATGCCTTTGGAAACTTACATAATGGGCAAAATTCCGGTGCTTCTTTTCCTATATGAATATATCCACAATTCATACATTGCCATTTTACATCATAATTTCTTTTAAAGATCATGCCTGCCTCAAGATTCTTATATATTGTCATGAATCTCATTTCATGATTTTCTTCTACTTCCCGTAATTCTTTATAGAAATCTGCAATTTCCATAAAACCTTCTACTCTTGCCTCATTTTCAAATTGTTTATATAAGATAGTACTCTCATGAGCTTCTCCTTTTGCAGAATCCATCAAATTGTCTGATGTAGTTTTATTCATCTTAAGAAATCTATTAAAAACTTCTCTTGCATGTGCTTTTTCATTATTTGCAGTAGCTTCAAAAATAGAGGCTATATATTCATATCCCTCTTTCTCCGCTTTTTCAGCATAGAATGTGTATTTATTTCTTGCTCTTGACTCTCCGGCAAAAGTACTTAGAAGGTTTTTTTCGGTTTTACTACCATTTAATTGCATTTTATTCCTCCATTAAAAATTTATATTCTTTATTATTCTATTCATTACTCTTTTAAAGGTTACTTTAGAAAATAACGGTCTATATAAGGAAGAAGTTATATATTTGAATAGTAAAGTGGTTATAGGAATATATTAAGAGGGAAGATAGTATATATTTTAGTTCTTTTATTTTTTGCTTGCATGTCCTATAATTTTATGGTAAATTGTCGAATAAGAGTGAAATTAGAAACTCAAAAAATATAAAAGGATGTGTATTTTGGATAAAAAGAGAAATTTTATTGTGGTTGAAGGAATTGTTCAAGGTGTAGGATTTCGTCCATTTGTATATAATTTAGCAAAAGTTTTTAAGTTAAAAGGGTGGGTGAACAATAATTCAGAGGGCGTTTATATAGATGTTGAGGGATTCGAGGAAGAATTAGAAAAATTTGTAAAACACCTTAAGAAAAATCCTCCACCTCTTGCTAAAATAGAAAAAATAACTATAAAAGACGATATAGTATTAAATTATACTGATTTTGAAATCAAAGAAAGCCAAAGGAATGCAGATAAAATAACCTTTATATCTCCAGATATATCTACTTGTAGTGAATGCACAGAAGATATACTAAATGCTAATAATAGAAGAAAAGGTTATGAGTTTACTAATTGCACAAATTGTGGTCCTAGGTTTTCTATAATCAAAGAAATACCTTATGATAGAAACAAAACTACAATGAGTGAATTTAAAATGTGCAAGTTGTGTAAGAGTGAATATTTAGACCCCACAAATAGGAGATTTCATGCACAACCCAATGCCTGCGAAGAGTGTGGTCCCGAGATTTGGATAGAGGATACTAAAGGCAATAGATTAGATATAGAAGATCCTATAAGTTTCGCTCAAAACATGCTTAGTCAAGGAAAGATATTTGCAATAAAAGGTCTAGGTGGTTTTCACCTCGCCTGTGATGGGTTAAATGAAGCTTCCGTGCAAAAATTAAGGGAGAGAAAAAAAAGACCATTTAAGCCACTTGCAGTTATGGTAAAGGATATAGAGACTGTTAAAAGATATTGCAATGTAAACAAGTTAGAAGAAAAAATACTTACTGGAATAAAAAAACCAATTGTAATTTTAAGTCAAAATGAAAGCGCCTTACCGAAAAATATTGCACCTAATCAAAAAACAATGGGGGTAATGCTTCCATACACACCTATTCATATTTTATTATTTTCAGTAAAACTTAAGGTTCTTATTATGACTAGTGCAAATGTTAATGGACTACCGATAGAGTATAAAGATGATTCTGCAAGGTCGGGACTTTCAGGTATTGTGGATTATTTTATAATGCATAACCGTGAAATACATGTACCAGTTGATGATTCTGTATTAAAGGTTGTAGATGAAAAGCAGACTATCATAAGGCGAGCTCGGGGTTTTGTACCAGAACCCTTTAAATGGAGTAGTAGTAGAAATATCTTAGCTTGTGGTCCAAATATGAAGAATACATTTTGTATCAGTAAAGAAGGTTTTTTGTTTCTAAGCCAATTCAATGGAGATCTAGAAAATCTAGAAACCTATGAACATTATATTAAAAACGTGGATCATTTTAAAAAAATATTTTCTTTTTCTCCTCAATATATTGCTTTAGATAAACATCCAGGATATATGTCAACTAAGTATGCACTGAAATATGATTTGAGAAGTATTTCAGTGCAACATCATCATGCGCACATAGTAAGTAATATGTTTGAAAATAATTTAGAGCAAAAGGTTATTGGAGTTTGTTTTGATGGGACTGGGTATGGTAGTGATGGGAAAATATGGGGAGGAGAATTTTTAATTTGTAACCGGCTTGAATTTACAAGAGTAGCTCATCTTGATTATATAAAAATGCCTGGAGGAGAAAAAGCAATTAAAGAACCATATCGAATGGCAGTTTCTTATCTTTATAAGGCGCTAAACCAACAAAAAAGTGAAAAAGAAGTAATTGATATGCTTTTTAAGTTATATGGTAATAAGGCTATTAATCTAATTAATATCTTAAATTCAAATATCAATTGTATAGAGACTTCAAGCATGGGCAGACTTTTTGATGCTATGTCAAATATAATTGGAATTACGGATGTTGTTACCTATGAAGGTCAGGCTTCTATTGAACTTGAAGCTATTTCAGAAATGGATATTGAAGAATCCTATACTTATAAAGTAATAAAGCAGGATATGTATATTATAGAACCTTATGAAATAATTATTGGGGCACTAAATGATAAAATAAAAGGTGTTTCAGCTAAAATTATTGCTTCTAAATTTCAAAATTCTATTGTTAATTTAACTGTTAATATATGCCAAAGAATTAGAGAAGACTTTGATATAAATGCAGTAGCACTTAGTGGAGGGGTTTTTCAAAATTCTTTTTTAATGGAGAAAATAAACTTCAATCTTAAACAGAATAATTTAGATGTATATACACATAAGGATCTACCTTCTAATGATGGAGGGGTGGCAATTGGGCAGATAATTATAGCTAATGAAATAATAGAAAATGATTGATAAAAATTTATAATAAAGAGATGGTAGATTAAAAACTACAGTCTTTTTTTTTGCTTTTTTTCAAATAACCCTCTTAAAATTCAAGTTTATTGCGTAATATAATAGAATGTAGGGAAAAAAGGGGGAAGACATATAACTTATAAAAAGAATACGACTTAATTAGACAAAATACGATTTAATTAGACAAAAGTATTTAAGCGTGATATACTAAAAAAAAATATTTCAAACATCTTATTATAAGTTATGAAAAATTTTTTTTAGTTAAATGAAAACTTAACAAAACTTTACGTAAAAAACATTTTAACAAAACATTTTACATGTATATTTGGAACAAAGGAAAACGGTCGACGGTTTTTTAAATTTAAGGAGGAAAGTTTATGAAAATAAGTAGAAGAGATTTTTTGAAATGGTCGGTTGCGGCAGGGGTGGCTTTAAATATTGAATTTGATGTTGCAAATGTAAACACAGTTCTTGCTGCAGAAACTGATCCACCAATAATTTGGCTTCAAGGTGCAGGATGCTCTGGATGCACTATTTCCACTTTAAACGTAACTAATCCAGCCACTATTGATAATGTTCTTTTAAATAAAGTAAGTATGAAATTTAACAATACGTTAATGGCAGCATCAGGCGCTAGCGCTATGCAAGCCTTAGAGCAAAGCGCAACTCAGTATAAAGGTCAATTTATACTTGTTATAGAGGGTGCCGTGCCTACTGGTGCAAGCGGAAACTATTGTATAATTGGCGAGGTTAATGGAGTTCCATTAACAATGCAACAAGCTGTTTTAAAGTATGGACCTATGGCTAAATATGTAGTAGCTGCAGGAACTTGTGCTTCTTTTGGAGGAGTTTCAGCTACTGGTGGAAGTGGAACAGGTTGCTCAAGTGTTAAGACTATTTTAACTGGGAAAACAATTAACCCTGTAGTAAATTTAGCAGGTTGCCCAGTTCACCCAACTGTTATGATTCAATCTCTTTTGGATTTAATTTTAGTTGGCAAGCCAGCAGTAGATAGTGACAACAGACCTACTAAATATTTTGGAAAGACTATACATAAAACTTGCCCAAGAAGAGAACAAGATGAGGCAAAACAGATTGGAGCAACAAAGGGTTGTTTCGAAGAATTTGGATGTATGGGTAAAGAGTGCGAAAATGTATGTGCATCAATGAAATGGAATAATGGTCAAGCTTGGTGTATAGGTGTTAATTATCCTTGCATAGGATGTTCAAGTCCTACCTTCCCAACTAACCCATTATTAAACGGTGACGATTAATTTATAAAAGAAAGGGATGAGAAGATATGAGTACAATAGTATTAGACCCAATAACTAGATTAGAAGGCCATTTGAAAATTTCAGTAACTCTAGATGCAAAGAATAATGTAACTGCGGCGGAGGCAACTGGTAACCTTTATAGGGGTTTTGAAAATATGTTAGTTGGAAGAGTACCTAGTGATGCGGCGTTCTTAACGCAGAGAATTTGTGGAGTATGCCCAGTTTCTCATGCAATAGCTTCCTCAAAAGCGACTGAACTAGCGTCAAAATTTACTCCATCACTTCAAGGATTGCTGTTAAGAGATCTTATCCAAGGAGCTAACTTTATATCAAGTAACATATTACACTTCTATCAACTTGCATTGTTAGATTATATAAAAGGACCACAAATGCATCCATGGACTCCTGGTTATTCGCAGGACTTCAGAATTAATGCTGCTGATAGTGCAGTGCTAATGGCAAATTATGTAACGGCTTTATCTATAAGGAGACAAGCTCAAGAAATGGGAGCAATTTTTGGAGGAAAACTTCCTCATGTTGGGAATGTAGTGCCAGGTGGAGTTACAGCAAGTCCGTCTGCTACTGACATAACTAATTTTAACAAATATTTAACTACCATTACTACTTTTATACAAGGTGCCTATAAAACAGATGTAAACAAATTAGCAACTGCTTATAGCGATTATTATAAAATTGGTAAAGGGTATGGTAACTTAATATCTTATGGAGTATTTGATACAAATGCTACGGGAACTAAGTTATTCCCAGCTGGAACAGTAACTAATGGAGTAGTTGGAAGTTTTGCTGCTACTAATATAAAAGAATATGTAGGACATTCATGGTATTCATCAGCATCTGGTAGCAACCCAGCAAGTGCGGCAACAACTCCGAAATACGGAAAAACAGGCGCGTATACCTGGCTTAAAGCACCAAGATACAATGGGGTTGCTTATGAAGCGGGAAGCCTTGCAAGAACTTGGATAAGTGGAGATTATAGAAAAGGAATTTCTGTAATGGATAGACATGTAGCTAGGTATACAGAGACTAGTAAGATAGCTACTAATATGAAAACTTGGATTGGTCAAGTTAAAGTAGGAGTATCTGGATATACTAAGTTATCAAAGTTAGCTACAGGAACAGGAATAGGTTTAACAGAAGCACCAAGAGGAGCTCTTGGACATTGGGTTTCTGTTGCATCTTCAAAAATATCTAAATACCAAATAGTAACTCCAACTTGTTGGAATGCATCACCAATGGATGATGCAGGAAAAGTTGGACCTATTGAGAAGGCTTTAATTGGAACTCATGTAGCAAATACTGTAGAACCAGTTGAACTTTTAAGAATAGTACACTCCTTCGACCCATGTACAGGATGTTCTGTTCATGTGATGTCTCCAGAGGGAATTGAAATGTCAAACTTTATTGTACAACCAATTTGACTTTAGTTATGAAAGATACAGTCATCATCGGTATAGGTAATATTTTACTTCAAGATGATGGTGTGGGAGTACATGTGATAAAACAATTGGAAAATGAAAAACTTCCATCTACTATTGAATTAGTAGATGGAGGTACTTCCACATTGGATACTCTTGGTTTCTTTCTTGATTTTAGAAAAGTTATAGTTGTAGATTGTCTAAGGGCAGGTTTAAAACCTGGAACAATATATAAAATAAAGCCTGAAGATATTAAAAATTATCAAAAAGAGAATCTTTCCATCCATGATGTACAAATATTGGACGTCGCACGAATGGCAAATATGATGAACAAATATCCTGAAGTGGTTATATTCGGAATAGAACCAGAGAAAATAGCATTAGATCTAGAAATGACAGAAATAATGGTTTCTAAGATTCCAGAGATAATTTCCAATATAAAAAAAGAATTGGGAGTTAAATAGGAGAGAAATATGCATGAAGTTTCTATAATTCAAAATGTAGTTGAAATAGTAACAGAAAAAGCAATTGAAAATAAATTTACTAAAGTTAACAAAGTATCGTTAAGAATAGGAGAGTTATCTGGCGTTATGCCAGAATCCTTAAATTTTGCTTTCAAAAGTTGCATAATAGATACAATACTTGAAGGCTCAACTTTAGAAATAGAAAAAGTAAAGGCAATAGCCGAATGCGCGGAATGTAAAAAGCAATTCCCGATTGATCACTTTAATAAACTCTGTCCATGTTGTAATAAATTTTGTTCCAGTATTATTAGTGGATATGAGCTTTATGTAAATACAATAGAAGGAGATTAAAATATGAGCGAAATAAAGGTAGTTACGAACATTCTTCAAACAAATGATGAAATAACTTCTAAAAATAAAAAATTACTTGATGAAAAAGGTATTTATGTTGTAAACCTAATGAGTTCACCTGGTTCAGGTAAGACTTCTTTACTTGAGAAAATAATAGCCAAACTTAAAAATGAAATAAATATTGCTGTAATTGAAGGAGATATTTATACTACGAAAGATGCCGAGAGAATAGAGGCTCAAGGTGTTCCAGTTATTCAAATTAATACTGGTGGAGCGTGTCATCTTGATGCAGAAATGATTAAGGGTGCGTTAAATAAGTTAACCCTTGATGAGGTTGATTTGCTAGTAATCGAAAATGTAGGTAATCTAGTTTGCCCAGCAGAATTTGAAATTGGTGAAGATATAAAAATTTCTGTTTTATCCACCACAGAAGGAAATGACAAACCTCTTAAATATCCACTAATGTTTGAAAAAAGTGGTGCGATTATTTTAAACAAACTAGATTTAATTGAATTCACGGATTTTGATAAAAAAGAATTCTACAAAGATATAAAATCTTTAAATGCTAATGCAGATACCTTTGAAACTTCTTGTGTTAAAAATCAGGGTATAGATGAAATATGTTTTTGGTTAAAAAGTAAAATACAAAATAAAAAAATAAAATAAAAAATAAAGGTTAAATAAGAGGAGGAATTTTATTATGCCAAGAATAGGTTTTCCAGAGCTCGCAATAATATTAGTTATTGCACTTATAATTTTCGGACCAGGAAAGTTACCGTCACTGGGTAAGTCAGTTGGAGAAACAATAAAAGAATTTAAAAAGGCCTCATCAGAACTAATGAATGAAAATAAAAAAGAAGCTAAAGCAGATACCCAAGAAGAAACCAAAGCTGAAGTTGAAACGGAAGAGATTAAAAAGGAAGAAACTAAAAACCAAGAAACAAAAAAATAATAATTAAAATAACCTATAGGGAGTAAAACTATGATTAAGAGTGAACTAATTGTTCAGGCTGCTCACTGGCTTGAGAGATTTAGAAAAATTATTATTTGGATAATTTTAATTATAATTGCAGCGACCTCTCTTGTATATCTTGAATCGAATTTGTTAATAAATATACTTGCAAAGCCACTGAATGGGTTACAATTACATTTTATGACTCCAGCTGAAGGATTCATGGCGAAGATAAGGGTTTCAGTTTTAGGAGGGCTAGTAATAGCCTTTCCAATGATTATATTTTTAATAATACAAGCAACAGGGCCTGTTTTAACTAAAAAGATTAAGAGACTTTTAATTTTTATTGTTATACCTTTGTCCTTTTTCCTATTCGCTTTCGGAATGTATTTTGGATATACACTAGTGCTACCTACTACTATAGAATTTCTCATGGATACTAGTGATGGTTTTATGAAACCTATCCTTTCTGCAAATGAATATTTTTCATTCATAGGATCACTACTCTTTTGTATAGGGGCAATATTTGAACTTCCTTTAATCTTGATAGCTTTATCAAGAATTGGAATTATTTCATCTGAAATGCTTAAAAAAGCAAGAAAGATGACAATTTTGTTTTCCTTTATAATTGCAGCTGTAATAACTCCTAGTTCAGATGCTTTTACTTTAATGATTGTAACTTTGCCAATTTTAGCTCTTTACGAAATAAGTATTTGGGCTATATTCTTACTTGAAAAAAAAGATAAGCGAAAGAAAAGAAAGGAACTTTAAGGAACCTTAAAGTACTTTAAGGAATCTTAAAGAATTTTCAGAATAAATATAATACAAATTTAATGAGGTGAAGTATGGCAGCAAATGAAATGTCTGTAGTAGATCATTTACATGAGTTAAGAAAAAGATTAATAATATGTGTTATCAGCATTTCTTTTGCTGCTTTTATTATTTATGATAAAGTTAATTATTTAATAAATATACTTATGAAACCAATAGCGAAGTTCAATTTAAACCTAGTATACTTTAGATTAACAGAAGGTTTTGTTACAAGACTTGAAGTGTCACTTATAGCTGCTCTAATTATATCTAGCCCTATTACAATATATGAAACATTGGCATTTGTAGGGGTTGGGTTAACAAAGAAAGAAAAAAAGTTCTTATACAAGAATGGTTTTATTCTTTCTAGTTTATTTATACTTGGTGTAGTTTTTGGATACACAATGGTATTGCCTCATTCACTTAGCTTTTTAATTTCCTATGGGAAAACTTACCTTAAACCAGTGTTGAATGGCAGTATCTATTTTAATTTTATAGGAGTATTTTGCCTTTATACTGGCATTATGTTTCTAATACCATATGTATTAGTTATATTAGGAAAGCTTTCACTCATAAGCTCTAAGATTTTAAGAAAAAAACAAATTCCAGTTATATTAGGAGTGGTGATGGTAGAGGGTATCTTATTACCATCAGTGGATTTTATTACATTTGTTGTGGTTGCGGCGCCTGTCTTATTAATGTATGAAGTGAGTATTTGGATAATATATTTAAATGAAAGAAGAAAAAGGAGGAGCAAAAATGTGTCTAGCAATTCCAGGAAAGGTTTTAAGTTTAGACGGAAATAAAGGAATAGTCGTGGTTGGAAACATGAAAAGAGAGGTATTTATGCATCTCGTGCCAGATGCAAACGTTAATGAATATGTACTTGTACATGCGGGTTGTGCAATACAAATGATAGATGAAGATGAAGCAAAAATAACATTGGATATTTTTAAGGAGCTTACTGAAAATGAAATTTGTTGATGAATTTAGAAACAATGAATATTCAAGGAAACTCGTAGAAAAATTAAATAATATTACTAGTGAAAAAATAAACATTATGGAGGTTTGTGGTACGCATACTATGGCTATATTTAAATATGGTATTAGAGACGTACTTCCTCCAAATATAAATCTGATATCAGGTCCAGGTTGCCCTGTATGTGTTACACCTCAGAGTTATATAGATACCGCAATAACATTATCTGAAAAAAATGATGTGATTATTGCGACCTTTGGAGATATGATGAAAGTACCTGGAAAAAAAGGTTCCCTAAGTAAGGCAAAGGCAGAAGGTATTGATGTAAGAATAGTATACTCGCCAATGGATTGCCTTGAGATGGCGTTAGAGAACCCTTCTAAAAAGATAGTGTTTTTGTCAGTAGGATTTGAAACAACTGCTCCTATGACTGCAATCACTGCAATAGAAGCTAAAAAAAATAATATAAAGAATTTATTTTTCCATACAGCTCACAAGATAGTTCCACCAGCTATGGAAGCTTTAGTTCAAGATAAAGATCTGAATATAGACGGGTTTTTATTACCTGGGCATGTTTGTGCAATTAATGGAACGAAACCCTATGAATTTTTGAGCAGGGACTATAATATCCCCGGAGTAGTTACAGGGTTCGAGCCTATAGATATACTTCAAGGTTTAAATACATTAGTAAGTTTAATAAGCAAAAAGGAATATAGGATAGAAAATGAATATAAAAGAATAGTTAAAACTGAGGGTAATCCTACTGCATTAGAATATTTAAATAAAACTTTTGATATTGTGAATAGTAGTTGGAGAGGCATGGGTATAATACCTAAAAGTGGTCTGGAATTTAACAGTGAATATGAATATTTTGATGCACTTAAATATTTTAATATAGATTATGAAGAATATGATGGTAGTCCTGGCTGCAAATGTGGAGAAATACTTAAAGGAAAAATTAAACCAACAGATTGTCCGCTTTTCAAAAAGCTCTGCACGCCAGAAAATCCAGTTGGTTCTTGTATGGTTTCATCAGAAGGTACATGCGCTGCATATTACAGATACCACAAAGTAGTTAAATAAAAGGGGCATAACAATTGATAATTGTTATGTACTTTTAAGGAATGCAAGGGGGATTACAAATGGACGACACTATAACTCTAAGTCATGGAAGTGGCGGGGTACAAACTAATAGATTGATTAATGAAGTTTTTTTCAAATATTTTGGGAATGATATTTTAAATCAGATGAATGATGCAGCTCAAGTGGATATAGATTTTAAAAAACTTGCATTTACTACGGATTCTTTTGTAGTTAATCCAATATTTTTTAATGGTGGGAATATCGGTAAATTAGCAGTTTGCGGTACTGTAAATGATTTAGCTGTAAGTGGAGCAAAACCACTTTACCTAACAAGCGCTTTTATTATCGAAGAAGGTTTCCCTATTAAAAAATTAGAAGAAATTGTGAAGTCTATGGCTGACGAAGCTAATAAATCAGGTGTTAAAATTGTAGCTGGAGACACAAAAGTTGTAGAAAAAGGTAGTGTTGATGGGATTTTTATTAACACTTCTGGCATTGGTAGAATTTATGAAAATGTTAATATTAATTGTTCTAATGCAAAAGCTGGAGACGTGGTCATAATAAATGGTACATTAGGTGACCATGGAATGACAATAATGTGTGAAAGAAATAAACTCGGTCTTGAAGGAAATTTAAAAAGCGATTGCGCTTGCCTTAATTCCTTAGTTGACTCAATGCTTGAAGCCTACGCAGGAATACATGTTATTCGTGATGCTACAAGAGGAGGAGTCGCGGCTGTACTTAATGAAATTAGTGAATTTAGCAATGTAACTATTGCTCTTGAAGAAAATAGTTTGCCACTTACTGAAGAGGTAAAAGGTGCATCTGAGATGTTAGGACTGGATCCATTATATATTGCTAACGAAGGAAAACTTTGTGTTTTTGTACCAGAAGCCCATGCGCAGAAGGTACTTGATGTTATGAGAAAACATCCACTTGGTTCTAATGCGACAATTATTGGAAAAGTTACACAAGAATCGGGACAGAAAGTTTATTTAAATACAGTAGTAGGTGGAAAAAGACTAGTAGACATGCCATCTGGAATTCAGCTTCCAAGAATATGTTAAATTTTGAAAAGCAAAGATAGAATAATTCTATCTTTGTTAATTTTAAGGTGGTGATATTATGCACATGGCCGATGCCTTGATTTCACCAGTTGTAGGTGGAATTATGTTGGCTACCACTGCTGGAGTTGTAGCTTATTCAATTAAAAAAATTCAGAATGATATGGATGAAAAGAAAATTCCTTTAATGGGGGTAATGGGGGCCTTTATTTTTGCAGCACAGATGATCAATTTTTCAATACCAGGTACTGGTTCAAGTGGACATCTAGGTGGAGGTATGATACTTGCAATATTACTAGGTCCATATGCGGGTTTTATTACAATGTCTTCCATATTGTTGATTCAGGCGTTATTTTTTGGAGATGGAGGATTACTTGCTTATGGCTGTAATGTATTTAATCTTGGCTTTTATACTTGTTTTATAGCTTACCCTTTAATTTATAAATGGTTTACGCGCAAACAGATTACATCCAAGCGTATTTTTGTAGCATCAATGATTTCAGCACTGATTGGTCTCCAAATGGGAGCTTTTAGCGTTGTAATGGAGACTCTTTTATCAGGGAAAACTGAATTGCCTTTTGGAACATTTGTACTGATGATGCAACCAATACATCTTGCCATAGGAGTAGTAGAAGGGTTTGTAACTGCAACAATCGTTACTTTCGTATGGAAAGCTAGACCTGAAATATTAGAAAAAACAGCTACTTTAGAGCCTCTTGGTAATGTATCTATTAAGAAAGTATTGACAAGTATTTTAATCGCAGTAGTTGTGGTTGGTGGTTCGCTTTCCTGGTTTGCATCCACAAATCCCGACGGTTTGGAATGGTCTATGAAAAAGACCTCAGGTGAAAAGACTCTTAAAGCCCCAGATGCAATTCATAAAACATTATCCGAAATACAAAACAAGACAGCATTTCTACCTCATTATGGATTTAAGACAAAGAGCGGTGAAAATAAAGAAAAACAAGCACAAAATGAAAAGACTTCTATTAATGCTGGGAAAAGTATATCAGGCATATTAGGAGGGATACTGACACTGGCATTGGCAGTATTCACTGGGGTGCTTATAAAGGTAATTAAAAAGAAGAAAAAAACTTAATGCTTAAGAGAGCAATGGAGGAAGTACCCTGTCATAATTTTATAATAAGGATTTGATTTTACATGTCCAACGTAATAAATTCACTATATAATATGAGACTGCTGGATGATTTGGCACGTAAAGAAACCCCAATACATAAGATTCATCCGCTTGTAAAGCTACTAACTACATTCGTATATTTGATTATGGTTGTATCATTTGGAAAATATGAAATTGGTAGCCTTTTGTCTTTTGTTTTTTATCCTGTGATCATTTTTGCGCTGGCAGAGATACCTGTTGCTCCAATACTGAAAAGAGTATTGCTTGTAGAGCCTCTTATTATTGGAATAGGTATACTGAATCCATTGTTTGATCACCATACTATTCTTTTTTTCGGAATTGTTATTTCAAGGGGATGGGTTACATTTTTATCTATTTTCATTAAATGTGGGTTAACTGTGGTAGCTAGTATTTTACTAATTGCAACTACGGGTATGGATAGATTGGCTGTAGGACTTCGGATGCTCAAAGTTCCTAAAATCTTTGTCTTACAGCTATTATTAACATACCGATATATAACTGTTTTAATGGAAGAGGTTTCTGGTATGATGAGAGCATATTCACTGAGGGCACCTAGGCAAAAGGGTATACATCGAAGTGTTTGGGGGTCTTTTGCAGGGCAGTTGATACTTAGGACTTTCGATAGGGCACAACGGGTATATCAGTCCATGAACTTGAGAGGATTTACAGGTGAGTATAATACTGGAGAGGTTACAAAAGTAAGATTTAAGGATTTTGCTTATTTGGCAGGATGGAGTTTATTTTTTATTATATCTAGAATTTTCAATATACCTACGCTGATAGGTTTATTGGTTACGGGAGTGATTAAATAGATGAGTCATCATAAGCTTGAGGTAAGAGATCTACATTTTTCATATCCAGATAAATACGAAGCAGTAAAGAATATATCATTCACAATTCACCATGGTGAATCTGTGGGGATAATTGGTGCGAATGGAGCTGGGAAGTCTACACTACTTATGTTATTGATGGGAGTTTTATTTCCAGATGATGGAGAAGTTTTGGTAGGAGATATTCATGTAACAAAAAAGACATTGCCAATGATACGCCAGAGATTAGGGATGGTTTTTCAGGACCCTAATGATCAGTTGTTTATGACAACTGTTTATGATGATGTAGCCTTTGGGCCACGAAATTATAAGCTTGATGAAAAAGAAGTTGAGATCCAAGTAGCAAAGGCGTTGAAATTGGTGGGAATATCTCACTTAAAAGACAGAGCACCCTTTAAACTATCCGGTGGTGAAAAACGGTCTGCCGCGATTGCATCCGTTCTATCAATGCAACCTGATGTGTTGATAATGGATGAACCAACAGCAGCCTTAGATCCTAAATCTAGGCGAAGAGTAATGAGTTTATTAAAAAGATTTGAACATACAAAAATAATTACTAGTCACGATTTAGACATGGTTCTAGAGACATGCAAAAGGGTTATTGTGATAAAAGATGGTAAGGTTGCTGCAGACGGAATCACATCGGAGATTTTGACCAATGTGAGATTGCTAGATGATTGTGGACTAGAAATGCCTCTTTCACTTCAGAATTGTCCTATATGTGGAGCATCAAAAGAATAATTAACTATTTATAATTAAGAGACAACAATTTAAAAACTGTTGTCTTTTTTTGTTGTGTTAAAAAACATTTAATAAAATATTTCATATATATATTAACAATGAAACAATTATAATTTAATTAGGAGATAAATATGCATGAAGTTTCCATAATTTAAAATGTAATCCAAATAGTATCAGAAAAAGCAATTGAAAATAAATTAACTAAAGTTAACAAGGTATCGTTGAAAATTGGTGAGTTATCTATTCTTATTGCAGAATGTTTTGAATGCAAAGAACAATTTTCAATAGACCATTTTAATAAACTTTGTCCAATTTGTAATAAATTTTGTTCTAGTATTATAAGTGGATATGAGCTTTATGTAAATACCATAGAAGGAGATTAAAATATGAGTGAAATAAAGATTGTTATGAACAAACTAGATTTAATAGAATTTACTGATTTTAATAAAGAAGAGTTTTATAGAGATATAAGATCTTTAAATGCTAATGCTGATCTATTTGAAACATCATGTGTTAAAAATCAGGGTATAGATGAAATATGTTCATGGCTAATTAAAAGAATACAAAATAAAAAAAAATTAAATAAATAAATTTTAAAATGTAGGGGGCAACATGGAGCTATTGAGAGCGCTCTCATTGGAACTGACATTCAAAATATTAAAAATCCTGTGGAGATAGGTCGCATTGTACGTTCATTTGATCCTTGCATATCTTGCGCTACCCATGTTCATACAGAATACGGTGAGCCCTATCATATAAATATTACTTAAGATATTTGAAATAAAATATATGTTATATTTGTATATAATATAAGGAGAATAGAGATGAGTGAAATAAAGATTAATATGTTAAATACTAATGAGGAGATCCATGCAGAAAATAAGGAGCTTTTCGATGAAGAGGGCATATTTGTTATAAATTTAATGAGTGCTCCAGGATCAGGTAAAACCTCCATACTTGAGAAGTTAATTCCAAAACTTAAACATAAATTTAATATGGGTAAGAAGGTTATTGCTATAGGTAATAGGCTAATGATGGATGATGCAGTAGCGGTGCTGATCTTAGAAAGAATTATAATTTATTTTTGACCTTTAGGTAAAAAAATGATATACCTATTATGATTAGTTTTTATAGTTATAATGAAAATAACTAATTAATAGTAAATTATGGTTAACAATTATTGTCTTAATATATAATTGAGGAGTGATAAATTTTGCTTGCTGATAAACTGTTTTATAAAACTTTATTAAAAAATATGTTCTCTGATCCATTTGAAATTAAGTTTCTGGATGGGAGTGAAGAAAAGTATGGTGAAGGTATAAGTAAATTTAAAGTTATTTTTAATGAGCAGATACTAAAAGGCGACATTATAAATAATCCATCAGTAACTTTTGGAGAAGCATATATGACAAAAAAAATAGATATAGAGGGTAGGCTGCAGTCTGTTGTAGAATCCTTATATAACAACAAAGAAAGCTTTTTGAAGAAAAGTGCAAAATATCAAAACCTAATAAGAAAAATAAAAAGTAGCATAAAAAAAAATAAAGATAACATAGAATTTCATTATGATATTGGTAATGACTTTTATAAGTTATGGTTGGATAGAGGCATGAATTATTCTTGTGGATATTTCAATAATGATACAGACTCATTAAATGAAGCTCAAAGCAATAAAATAAATCATATTTTAACGAAATTAAACTTAGAACAAGGACAATCTCTACTTGATATTGGATGTGGATGGGGAGAACTTATAATTAGGGCGGCGAAACAATATAAGGTGAGGGCTATTGGAATTACCTTAAGTAAAGAACAATTTCAAAAGGTTAATGAAAGAATAAAAGCAGAGGGATTAGAAAATTTAGTTGAAGTTAAACTTCAAGATTACAGAGAAATAAAAAATATCAGTTTTGATAGAATTGTTAGTATAGGAATGCTTGAGCATGTTGGAGAAGAAAATTTGCCTGAATATTTTAATATAATAAATAATTTGTTAAAGGATAAAGGTCTTTCTCTAATTCATTGTATAACTGGAGTAAATGAAGGCGGTAACAATACTTGGATAGATAAATACATTTTTCCAGGAGGACATGTACCTGCAATTAAAAATATTATTACATACATAGCAGAACAAGAATTTGAATTATTAGATGTAGAAAGTCTCAGGAGACATTATGCAAAGACACTGGAACATTGGGCTGAAAATTTTGAAAAAACCCTTCCTATAATAGAAAAAAGTAAAGATGAAACATTTATAAGAATGTGGAGACTATATCTAAATTCCTGTGCTGCATCGTTTAATTGTGGAAATGTCAATCTTCATCAGATATTATTTGCTAAAGGTGTAAATAATGATTTACCTTTGACTAGAGATTATATGGACAAATAGGTTTAAATAAATAGGATTACCTGTCACTTTGACAGGTAATCCTGTTTATTTGGTTTGCCCTTAGGTAAGTCTTATTTTAATTATGTTTCTTCCAAAACATTTAACACATAACAATGATTTTATAGGGGCTAGTTTGGGCTGGTATACTCTTTGTGGTAGCACCATAAATAACTATTAGTTTCCTGTTTGTTGGGTTTTTGGAAAAGGCTTGACCGTTTTCTAGTACTATCTGCGTCCATGGGGCAATGTTTAATTTTAAATTATTATCGCTACTAACCAATTGATTGTTAAAATAGTCTACTTTCACATTTTGATAGAGTGAATCTTTTGCCATAACAATTGCTCTAAATTGTGGTGGGAAAATGAGAGGAACAGCTGCATTTCCATCATAAAATCCAGTTACCATATCTCCCGGGGCCAGCATTACATGGTCTACAAAGTAAGTAGTTGGTGACACCACGAAATTTACTGAATTTCCATATCCATTTTCTACAGACATTAATTTATAACATCCTGTGTTTTCTCCACTTGCATCTATCCAAAAATCATTAATCTTGGTAACCATACCGTGAAAAGGTTGAAAATTTTCCATATGAATTCCTCGATTCCTTTATTATTCTAAAAACATTGGAAACTACTAATTTCTCTAAGATCCATTCCAAAATATCTCCAAGAGTTTCTATTCCATCGAAAGCCTGATATAGATCTTGGTCCTACAAATGTAAGCCATGCCCAAAAGCCGCTACCTCTTCTTGGCCATATATATACCATTCTAAAAAGGCAAGGTCTAATTGCACCTTGGTCTATAGATAGAGGGGTAGCACCAAATTGTTGCGCCTTAGGTTCAGGTGGAGTAAAGTTTGGAGGTGGAGAAGTAGGCCCGCCCGGTGGGCTTCCATGTTGTCCCTGGTGGAAAGGCATAGGGGGAGGATTCATTTGCCTGTATGGACACCATGAAGGGAGATCTTGAGTTTCCTGGCCATAGTCGTAACTTGGGTCATAAAATCTAATAAAATCATCATCAATATACATTAAATTAGCTCCTAAAAGTATTTACAATATAGTATATGGTTACAAATAGGGTTTTGTTATAAATAAAAATAATTTTTAAGGTTTTTGTTAGAGTACTATTTAAACGTAATATTAAACTTAACTTTGTTTGATTGTAGTTTATCATTATTTTTTTCATTTTACTTAGTGGAAAAATGTTATAATTATATTTGTAATTATAAAAAGAAAAAATAAATAAAATGTTCATTTAGAGCATACCCATACTTAAGGTTATTTATTTAAAATTAAATGGAGGTAAGTGTATATGGAACACAAGAAAATAAAAACAAAAGTTCTAAGACCTAAATTTGATAGCGATTTAGATATCATAGAGTTTTCTAAAGAAAATATTGAGGATGAGCATATATTTTCTTTTGGAACAATAAGTGATTGCTCTTTAGGAAATCATGAAGCAGATAGAGTGACTTTTAAACAAGTAATATTTAAAAAAGTTATTTTTAGTAAAATAACTTTTAGGCGTATAGAAATGATGGATGTGAGATTTGAAAATTGCGATTTATCAAATGTAGATTTTAATGAGGCTTCATTACATAGAGTAGAATTTGTGAATTGTAAAATTATTGGCATCAATTTAAATGAAGCAACCTTTAGAGATGTTATTTTTGAAAATTGTAATGGTGAATTTGCTTTTTTTAGTTACTCTAATTGCAAGCAGGTTGCATTTCTTGAGTGTCAGCTACGTTCTTCGGATTTCCAAAATTCCAAATTTTTAAAAGTTGAATTTCAAGAGTGTAATCTAATTCAGGCTCAAATGAATTTCACAAGCCTTAAAGGAATAGATTTTACCAGTTGCGATATTGAAGGAATTGGAGTAAATATTGCTGATGTAAAAGGTGCAAGAGTTACCACTATGCAAGCCATTTCTCTGTCAAGCATATTAGGACTCATTATTAAATAAGCCTTCAATTTAAATAAGTCTACAATCCTTTTAAATAATATATTTAAAGGATTGTAGACTTATTATGTTAATGGAGATTCTAAAACTTAATTTGTGGAGTAGCTTTTTCCTTATCATCTACATTAAAGAAAGGTTCTTCTTTAAAATTAAACATACTTGCAATTATGCTAGAAGGAAACATTTGTACCGAGTTATTATAATCCATTGCTACATCATTGTAAAATTGTCTTGCATAGCTGATTTTATCTTCTGTTTTTGACAATTCTCCTTGAAGCTCGAGGAAATTTGTATTTGCCTTAAGTTCAGGATAAGCCTCTGCTACAGCAAACAATTTTCCAAGTACTTGTGTTAACTCTCCATTAGCCTTCATCATATCGTCAGGTGTATTTGAAGAAAGATAGTTAGTCCTGGCTGAGGTCACTGCTTCAAAGGTACTACGTTCATGGTTAGCATAACCTTTTACAATTTCAATTAGGTTAGGGATAAGATCAAATCTTCTTTTTAACTGTACATCTATTTGGCTCCAAGAATTTCTCACTTTATTACGTTTGCCTACAAGGCTATTATAAAGAGAAATCAGTATTAGTACTAGTCCAGATATTATAATTACTGGAATTAACATGAAAATCACTCCCTTTAATATCTAGTGTAGCGATCACTACACTAATTGATTTTTTAATAATTTCAATCAAAACCGAAACTGCAGTAGAAGGGGCATTACATCAGAATGCGCGAATGCATCAAAATGCGCCACCGCCGCCTCCTCCTCCGCCACCGCCGGAACTGCCACCACTAAATCCGCCACCACCACCAGAAGCTGATGAAGCCTCAGAACTTGCAACACTTTGTGCTGTGGAGATTGCACCCTCAACGGTATGGATAGTATCATCAAACATTGTACCAAAGCCACCAAAGTAACCGTAGCTCACTCCATACATATAGGTAAGTCCGTTATTATTTAAATCATTATCTGTGAAGACAATAGGAAGCTGTTTTATTACTTCCTTTGCCACGCCAAGTGAAATAGCATAAACAAGATAGTGTTCCCATAATACTATAGACCCAATTTCAGCTTTGTCTAATCTACTAAAATCCTTTAAAAAGTTTTTGAAGGATAACCACATTACATACTGTTCATTTCCGTATGCTGTTCTTCTTTTAATAAATAGTGAGAAAATAATTAATATAATCCCTTGAATTATTGAAACTACAGCAATTGTAGTAAACATTAGAAATACAACAGATACTCCAATTAATGTAAAAGCTAATCCAGCTAATGCCCCAAATAAGATTCCTTTTTTACAGGTTTCATCAAAAAAGTTACTTTTAGTGGCTTCATCGCATACTAGTTTAGTCCATTTATCATAATCAGTCTTAAATTTTAGCGCATCCTTCTTTTTCTTAACATAATCCTTTATTTCATCAAGGGCAACACAATTTCCGTTTCCTATTTTAACTATAAACCAGTTTATTAAAAACTCTTCATGTTTTTTCAAAGTTATTGATGGTGCCTTTTCATTTAACGTAATTATATATTGATCTATTTCCTTACTATTAAAGAAACCCTTTTTACTGATCTTATTTTGAGAGATTATAAGTTGCTTTTTTCTTGTAAGATCCATAAGGGTAGCCATTACATCTCGAGTATTCACGGTTCCAAAAGACATTAGAACACTCATCACAGCGGGGGTATATTCTCCAGGAAGTTCCCTGTAGTACTTACCATCAAAGCTTGGTTTAATCTCTTTATCATATTTTTTATAAATATATAAAATTATTGGAAACCATAGCAGTATGAGAAGTAACGCTAGAGGAGTCCCTACAGATTTACGCTGTGCTTTAGTTTTAGCCTGCTGCTCTATGTACTGCTTTGCGTCCTCTCGTGATGCATTCGCTTCATTGGCAAGAGTGGCTTCATTTGCCATTATTCTAGGTAAGGCATTTTCAACCACTATATTACTTGCTCCAGGAACAAGCTTTACAGGAAATAAAACTAAAGTTTCTACAAAAGTACCTGGCGATACTGTAGGAACAGTAAATTCTACAGTGCTGCTATCTATTATGGAAGATTTCCCTATAAGGGGACCATGAGCAAAAACCTTTAGCTCTTCTTTTGTAGCTCCAGAGGGGAGTGTTATTTTTATTTTGATGTTATCCAATCTAGTTTCCCACTCTGTGCCAATTACCTTTCTATTAAATTCCGCAACATCTGTGTATTTCGTAACGACATCAAGTAACTTATACTTAATAACAAAGGTTTTTTCTTGATTTTTTGAATCCTCGAAAATCTTAAGCTTTGCCAAGGTATCTTCCTGTACAAAGTTATATGTACCTGAATTGCCTGTGTCATCAAGAGAATTACCGGAATTCAGCTGAAGTTCTTTTAAATTACCATTTTCTAATACAGAAATTTTCTTGTCTTTTAATCCTTTTGTAAGAGAAAAATCAACATCCCTAGTAACTCCGTTAAACGTACCGTCGAAATTATAAGTAAGCCGCTCTTCAAAGTTAGCCGAACCGTCTTTATTTACTAGCACATTGATATTATATGCCGATAAATAATAGGTCTTATTATCCGAAGCATAAACATGTTGTTGAAATCCAAATATAATAAAAATAATAATTCCCAGAAATATTCTAGTGAAAATTAATGTAAACTTTTTTTTCATAACCTCACCTCCATGTGATCTCATTATAACCTATATTTTCAAAATTTTCATTATAAATACAGAGAAGAAAATTAATAGAAGGGAGTTCATTTTATTATCAACTCCCTTCTAATGTATTTATATATTCACTTTACTTACTGTACGAAGCCTGCCTTTAATAGGCGTTTTTTGTAACTCAGTAAACACTAACTCACCTTTATTATTTAATATATCTACAAATGTAGATATATCAATTATATTGATGATTCCTATATCGTCTTTAGTCATGCCTTCAATGTTGCAAAGAGTACCTACGATATCTGAAGCCCTCATTTTTGTTTTCTTACCAGCATTAATATGTAATTTCATAATTTCTTTGTCAAGCTGGGCGCCTTTTGCTTCTTTCATTTCAGGTCTTGTATTCATTTTATCATCAAACTCTTGTTTGAAATTATTCACGATTTCGGGTGAAGGGTTTTCCTTCAAAGGAATCTCTTTACCAATATAGTGCTCTATATCATTTAGAAACCTAAACTCGTTTTGTGTTACAAAAGTAATTGCGTGACCAATTTTGCCTATTCGGCCAGTTCTTCCTATCCTATGAACATAACTTTCCTTATCATTTGGTATATCATAATTAATTACAAGACTAATGTTATCTATGTCTATCCCTCTAGCTGCAACATCTGTAGCTATAAGGTATCTAAAATAACCTTTTTTAAAATCATTCATAACCCTTAATCTATCAGGTTGTTCCATTCCACCATGGATTTTCTTGCAAGTATAATTGAGTTTTGAAAGTTTATTATAAACTGAATCTACCTTTAGTTTTGTATTGCAGAATATTATACAACTATCAGGATTTTCTACTATGGTTATATCTCTTAAAAGTTCTATTTTTCCCAGTTCATCTACGTTATATCTTTCTTGACATATGTTATCAGACGCTTTATTTTGTTCCTCTATTTCAATGTAAACAGGTTCTTTCATGTAAGTGTTACATAAAGTATCTATGTCTCTCGGCATTGTGGCTGATAATAACATGGTAATGCGCTCATTAGGCAAGTTATTTATTATTGTTTCTATTTGCTCTACAAAACCCATATTAAGCATTTCATCGGCTTCATCTATTACAAGATATTTTATATTTGATAGATCAATTGTTTCTTTTCCTATATGATCTATAATACGGCCAGGTGTACCAACTACTACATGTGTTTTTTGCTTAAGTTCCTTTTTTTGATCATAGAAAGGGGACTGTCCATAAATTGCTGCTACTTTAAGTCGTTTAAATCTACCTATATTAAAGATATCCTCTTTGACTTGGATAGCAAGTTCTCTTGTTGGTGTAAGCACTAATGCTTGGGGTTTATTTTCTTCCCAATCTACTAATTGGCAAATAGGAATGGCATATGCTGCAGTCTTGCCGCTTCCGGTTTGTGACTTTACAACTACATCCTTTTGCGCGAGTACTGCTGGTATAACCTGTTTTTGGACTTTTGTGAAATCTTTGAAATTTAACATACTAATTGCTTTTAATATCTCACTACTTAACTTATAGTCATTAGAATTTTCTTTTGTCATTTAATCATCTCCTAGTACTCATACTAATTTTGTTATATCACACCCATGAATTACCACATAAATTGAAGGCATACATTTTAAATTGCAAAGAATGTTGCTGCGAGTATAATATAAACGCTAACTAGCTGTAGACCTTCTAACCAATTGGATTCTCCATCATTACAGACTTTATTAGCTATAATTACGGTTACACCTAACGCAACTATTTCATATGTGTTAAATATTAGTGCCATAGGTTTAAATAATAAACTTATCAAAACTAATATTGGTGCTATAAACAAAATTATTTGTAAACTTGAACCTATAGCTATTTCTATAGCAATGTCCATTTTATTTTTTATAGCCATAGTTACTGCTGTTGCATGTTCCGCAGCATTACCTATAATTGGTATTATTATTAAACCTACAAATAGTTTGGATAAATGTAATTGCTGAGTCATTGGTTCAATATTACCAACTAATAATTCACTTTCAATAGCTACAAATGATGTTGCTATTAATAAGATGGCTATAGCAGTAGATTGTTTCCATATTTTTTCGCAAATTTCATGGTCTACACCATATAAATCTTTATGCGTAAAAAATGAAAAATATAAACTACAACAATATACTATAAGCATTACTATTGCTATGATTACACTAAGAGTTTCAAAGTTAACCGGGTTTAAATCTGATGTACTTAAATTTCCTGTACATACGGCAGGTATAACTAAACTTATTACGGCTAGTGTAAGTAAACTTACAGAAGTATTTACACCTTCTTTAGCAAATGTCTGTTTTTTGGTTTTTAAGCCTCCCATGAACATGCTAAGTCCTAATACTAATAATACATTTCCTATCATAGAGCCAGCTATTGATGCTTTAACTATATCAAATAGGCCTTCCTTTAATGCAAAGAATGATAAAATTAGTTCTGTTACATTACCAAATGTTGCACTTAAAAATCCACCTAATTTGGCTCCAGTATATTTTGATAATTCTTCAGTGGCTTCTCCGAGGATTGCTGCGAGTGGTACTATAGCGAGTGCAGTTATTAGAAACTGTACACTAGGACCTCCTATTTTCATAAAGTGAAGTAAAATACTAATAGGTATAAAAATTAATAGATAATATATCTTGTTCATTTTAAATATCCTCCCGAATAATAAGGTCATTTCATGTCTTTTAACATCTTTGAATATTATTACCCAATATAATACTTAATTATAACTTATATTTATGGTTTATTACGAAAAATATTTACTTTACCTTCACAATATATTTTACAAAGAAATCAATTTTATATAGAGTGCATTAATATCTTTAGCCAACAATATCAATATAATTACTAATGCATTATTTTATAAGGTACACAAATAGAAAAAAACCATTAAATAGTTTCCTATTTAATGGTTAAAATATTTATTGTTATATAACAGTAATATTTTCTGCTTGTGGTCCTTTATCGCCTTTAACTATGTCAAAAGAAACTTTTTGACCTTCATCAAGTGATTTGTAACCATCTGAATTTATTTGTGAAAAATGTGCGAAAACATCTACTCCGTCTTCTCCTGTAATAAATCCGAACCCTTTTTCTCCATTAAACCATTTAACTGTACCATTCATATAATGTATACCTCCGAAATTTTAATTTTCTTAAAGAATTTTAAAATAATTAAACAATAAAATTTTAATTTTGAATCAAAATACTATATTTTAAAAATAACATTTTAAATATATCTGCATTCAATTATTTACTATTCTTATAAGTCATACTTATATTATCACAATTTATGATATAAAGCAAGTTATATTAAGTATGATGCGTTTTGATTTAAATATAAATTTGTGTCTAATTAGGGGGTAAGACGTTGATAATAGTAGTTTAGTAGGTTTTTGGAGAACATCAAAAAAATAAAAATAGCAGAGTTGAACACCAACTCTGCACTTATTTTAGTCTTCTTTTCCAAAATCAGCATCAAACTTTTTTTCACATGAAGGATCGCACGAAGGATCAGAGGAAGGATCAGAGGAAGGATCAGACGAAGAATCAGACGAAGGATCACACCAAGGATCACACCAAGGATCAAAAATATCATCACACCAATCTTTGGAAGACTCATCATTATGAAGATTTTTTTCACACGTTGACATACTATCACTTCCTATATTTAGTCAGTATATAATATGCAACTTAAATTGAAAATGACACAACAAAGTACTACCCTTATAACCTTTCTGACTGTTCGCTAAAGATATTAATCTGGTTTAAATGATTGAGAATTTGAAGATAATAATCAGACTTAACCTGAACTGAAGAAATAAGTTTCTGAAGATATTCACGTTCAGTTTTAGAACGATCACTAACATTAGTTAAGTTTTTGGCTATTTGTTCTATCTTTTGAATGTTTAAATTTTGAGATTCTTCAACTTCTTGCATATGATTATGAACATCGTTTTCTGCTAGAACAATATTATCTAAAAGACTAGTAGAATCATCAATATGTTGGACAGTATTGATCATAACTTTTTTACCTTCAATAGATTTGTCGTTTAGTGATCCCATAATAACATCCATGTTTTTTAATGCATTCATTATGTCTGTTGCACTATTTTTAGTGGATTCAGATAATTTTTTAATCTCATTTGCTACAACAGAAAAACCTCGACCAGCTTCCCCTACACGAGCAGCTTCAATTGCAGCATTCAAGGAAAGAAGATTAGTTTGACTAGCAATATTAGTAATAATTGTGGCAAAATTATTAATATTAGTATATTGATTTTGCATTTGACTAAAAAGATTTAATAAACTTTCGAATACAGTAGAAACATTATTCATTTCCTCTGCCAAATTGTGAATACCGGACTTTGCAGAAGTAACTTCTTCAGATGAATGGCTTAAACTCTGGAAAACTATTGATACCTGCTTTTGGGTATTATTAGCATTTTGTGATAAAGATTTTAAATAAGTTTCTATTTCTTCAATTTGTTTGGTTGTATAGCTCGTACCATTTAGAAGATCAGAAAATCCAAAAGTGATAGTACCTTCTTCTTTAAGTAAATTGTGAATTTGTATATTGGTTTGATTAGATAGTTCAAAAATTTCTTTTATATTAAGGGAATCTAATGATTCACAATTGGCTTCCTTAGTTGGAGGTGATATCTGAGTAATTTTATCGTAAATTTTATTTTTATTTTTAAAATTAAATAACATTTTAGTATACCTCCTATTATTCCACTAGTAAAAGTACCATAGTTTGATTAAAGTGATTTTGGTAGAATTGTTCACCATAGCTAATAAATCCTGTTTGATTTGTGCAAAGAGATAAAAGATTTGAATCTACAGTTCCCCATAAATTTTTATCTAAAAACATCAATGAACGAAGTATACAATTTATAGATAAAACAAAACCAGGTTTAAATGTAGCAGAGGATAGTGTTTCCTTCATAACTAGATTATAATTAGCAAGTTGTAGAACCTCAACGAAGTTATTGGGTAGTATTTGAGAATAAAATGTAATTGACTTATCTGGATTAATTTTCATGGGTGATGCTATATTGATTTTATCTTTAGTAATTTTTCCTAAGGGATTGTTCATGAAATGGTTAGGCAAATCGACTTCTTTAATACCTAAGAGCTTGGCATATTCTACAGATGCTAAATTATTGTTGAAAGTTTTTACAGTACGGTTAATAGGATCAGCATCAGTAACCAATAAATTTTTACCTGAAGGAATATAAATATTTTCTTTAATGAGTTGTGTTCGTCTTTTCATATCAAAGAAAATAGCAACACTATGAACCTTTTTTTGCCCAATGTAAATCAAGGTTTTCTCAAATTTAAGATTATCGCCAGCACTTCCTCCAATAATTTTAAAATTAGCATCTGCGAAATAAAAAGTAGTTACTATACTTTCCTCCATAGCAGATAGACCATCGCAGAGCAATAAAGCGAAAGCATTAGGATTATTTCTTACTTTATTATATGATTTTTTAAGTAGCTGAAGGCTTTTAGCAGGTGGATACAATATCTCAACAATTTCAGCAAGTGTGTTATCATATGAAAAGCCCGTAATGACATCGTTTTTATACCCTTTAGAAGAAAATTCGCCAGAAGTTGAACAAAGGATAACGTTATTGCCAACAGATAGAGATAAATTTTGAATTAAAGGAATACCTGCAAAGATAACAAATGAAAGGTCAGGATGATTATTTAGATAATCAAGGGTTTCATTTGGGGTAGAAAATAAAAAAGAATTCATCATTTATGCCTCCTATAATATATAAATTAGTCCAATTAATTTGTATTATGGTAAAAGTATAATAAAATATTGCATTATTTATGTAAATTATAATCTTAATTTTAATAATATTCAATATAAATATAATTTTGTCAATCAAAGGTTAAAATGTAAATTATGGTTATTGATTGAATTAAATTAGCTCTTATAATGCTAAAATTTATAGTATAATATAAACATATAAATATAGTGAACTTTTTAATGGGTATTTACGTTTAAGGATTAGTAGGGGTGATTATTATTGGATGAGCTAGAGCTTATTAATAAGGCTAAGAATGGGAATAAAAGTGCTCTAAACACACTTTTACAAGACAATATTAATATTTTAAAAGGGTATGTTGTTAAAATGGTAGGAGACCCCCACTTAGCACAGGATATTATTCAAGATGTTTTACTTAAAGCTGTGCTTAATATAAATAAGTTTGAGTGCAGGGCAAAATTTTCAACATGGCTAATAAAAATAGCTACTAATGTTTACAGAGATTATTTAAGAAAGAATAAACATTTCCAGTTAGTAGAGGAAAGCTTAGCCGATAAAGGAAAACAAGTAGAGGATGTTGTAATAGCAAATTATGAGTATAAAGAGATAATGAAAATAATTTTAAATTTGCCCTATGAGAAAAGGGCTGTATTTATTTTAAAACACTATTATGGTTATAAATATGAAGAAATATCACAAATTTTAAACTGTCCCATTGGAACGGTTAGGTCAAGACTTCATAATGCAGTAAAATATATAATAAAAGAGATTGAAAGAAAGGAGATTATATAAATGAAGGATTGTGATAAGTTCAAAAGTTCTTTATCTGATGAGATTAAAAACTCTTTAATTGATGAATTTTACAATGAAGTTCCAAAGAATATTGATGATAAATTAAAGTACAGTGCTGAAGCCTCAGAATTTAAAAATAAGCTAAATTCCACTAATGACAAAGTATCTGTGCTAAATGAAGATATATTTGATTTGGATATAGATACCTTAAGCATGATAGAGCAAGGGGAGTTTATAAGGGAAAACAGAAAGGCTAAAAAAGAATTTATTCTGTTTATATTATCATCCTTTATAATTCTTTCCTTATATGCTATAGTAATCGTTTCATTTGGTTCTAAGATTCTAATTATTTCACAGATTGTTATTGTAAGTATTATCCCTTGGGTAGGAATAGCTACTTTGCTAATTAAAAAAAGGGGAAGTGAAGTTTAATAATGATTTTAGATAATCAACTAATTATTATACTAACAATTCTTATTCCTATATTAATAGTGCAAGGGGCCTGGATCTTTTTTGATGCACGGAGTCGTAAAGAAAAATATTATTGGTTTTGGGGGATTTATGGCCTGATGAATATGCCAGGTAGTCTTCTTATTTATCTACTAGTAACTCGTGTAATATTAAAGAAATTAAGGAATAAAAAGAATAAAAAATAAAAAGTATATATTACTATTAATGCATTCACTTCGCTAAGAACTACTAATTCTATTTTTAATTAATCTGCTAAAAAACATAAACTCGCTTGCGCTCAAACATATGTTTTTCTTTACGCATCCTAATTAAAAATAAAATAAGAAGTTCTAAAGCTTGCTTCAATGCATTATACGTAATATATACTTTTTTTACGCATAAAAATCGGAAAAAAATAAAATGAACTTTTTGATATTGATTACGTTAAAACTATGAGAATATAAGAGGGGGAATAATATATGTTTGAAGGAATGGCTTTACTAGACGTAATAAAATTACTTGCACCTATAATTATATTGGAATTAAGTCTTGTGGGTTTCTGCTTATATAGATTAACAAAGGATAGAGTTAAATTTTTACCTAAATGGGCATGGGTATTAATTATAATTTTCATTCAATTAATAGGTGGTATAGCTTTTCTATTAATAGGAAGAGAGCGTGAGTAATATGATTAAAGTAATAAATATTAATAAAAAATATGGAGACTTTGAAGTTTTAAAAGATATTTCCTTTGAAATAAAAAAGGGAACTATATATGGATTTTTAGGTCCTAATGGAGCGGGAAAAACTACAACTATGAATATACTTTCTGGATTAATTAATTTTAATGGTGGAGAAATATATTTAGATGGAGAGGATTTTAAAAAGAATAAGAGAAAATTATTAAAAAAAGTAGGATATTTACCACAAAATCCAGTGTTTTATAATTACATGAATGCTAATGAATACCTACACTTTATAGGAGAAATAGCAAATATGTCAGAGAAAAGCATAAGGGAGAGAACTATAGAGATTTTGGATGTTGTAAAACTTAGCGTTGTAGCTAAGAAAAAAATAGGTCAATATTCAGGCGGAATGAAGCAAAGATTAGGAATTGCAGTGGCTTTATTTAATAAACCAGAAATAGTTTTTTTAGATGAACCAACCTCTGCTCTAGATCCTGAGGGAAGAATGGAAATACTAGAATTTATAAAAGACTTAAAGTCATCAGGAACCACTGTTTTTTTGTCGACTCATATTTTGAGTGATATAGAAAGAATTTGTGATGAGGTAAGTATTTTGGATAAGGGTAAAATACTCATATCTGATAATTTAGAGAATTTAAAGAATAAATATATTCAACCAATATTTGATATAGAGTTTGAAAAACACCAAGTAAACTTAGAGAAAATTCTTTTGGACTTTAAGTGGGTAGAAAAAGTTTTAATAAATGGAAATAAAGCTTCTATATATGTTAATAATTTAGATATTGCAAAATCTGAACTTTTAAAACTCCTTGTTCAGGGAGAAAATATTATTTTATCTTATGATCTAAGAAAAGCGAATCTTGAAGACATTTTTATAAGGATGGTGAATGAAAATGACAACCTTTAAGGCATACTTTAAAAAAGAAATAATGGAATCCAAAAGACAATATAAATATGTAATACTAGCATTCGGAATAATTGCTTTTGCTATTATAGAACCATTTATGTTAAAGTTACTTCCGAAAATATTAGGAAATCAATTACCAGGAGATTTAAGTTCACTTTTTGTTGTTACTCCTAAAAGTGCGATTAATAATTATATTAAGGATCTTTTTCAAATAGGAAACTTATTTATCATATTCACTTTGGCAAGTAATTTAAATGATGAGATAAATGGAGAAAAATTCGTGTTTCCATATTCTAAGGGAAGTAAGCCAATAGGGATAGTGCTTGCTAAAATAATTCATTATACAATTGTGGTAACCATATTAACCTTCATAGGATTTTTGACTTGTTCTTATTATGGAAGCATTTTATTACAAGGAGAAAAGGTTAGTTTATTAGGTATTATGAAATCATCTTTTCTAATGTCTGTATTTTATTTTTTTAATATAACATTGGTAACGCTTTTTAGCAGTTTTGTGAAAAAAGGTGTAACAGCAGGTTTTATAACTGTCATGATAACCTTCTTAAGTGTTATATTTGTAAATATAAATACAATCGGAAAGTTTATTCCATACAAATTAGTGGAAGGAGCAAATTTATTTACAATAGAAGGCTATTCATTTACAATAATAGCTTCAATTATATGTAGCGTAATTTTTATAATAGCTACGATTTATAAAATGAACAAAGTTGAGGTAATTTAATATGTAAAACTTAAACAAAAAAGATGGAGGATTCTCTATCTTTCTTTCTGCATAATTGCCCCACAATACATAATATTTTTTGAACGCAATAAATGCATAAATGAATTAAATTGAAATTTTAAGTTCATAAAATCATGATTTATGACATTATTTATGTCAAATAAAGCAATAATTTTTAAAAATATGATTTTTTAAAAATATAACTTGCATTACAAAATACATGATGGTAAAATAGCCTAAATAAACGAATTAAAGTAAGTTATACATTTCAGGGGGGGTAAAACAATTATGAAAAGAAAATATTTGGCTATTATGCTGACAGGAGTGTTTGTATTAAGTGCTGTACTAACAGGGTGCGGAAGCAGTTCAACTACTGCCACAAAGACTGCAACACCAAAGACAATAATTTTTTCTCAAGGAGCAGATCCTAGAGGTCTTGATCCAGCTTTTGTCGATGATGGTGAATCAGCAAAAGTTATGTGTAATATTTATGAAGGTTTAATTAAATACAAAGATGGCTCAACAGAAATTGAACCTAGCCTTGCAACTGATTGGACAATTAGTCCAGATGGAAAAGAATATACCTTTAATTTAAGAAAAAATGTTAAGTTCCAAGATGGAACACCTTTTAACGCAGATGCTGTTGTATTTAATGTAGAAAGACAAATTCCACCAAAAGCCACAGATGATATGCCATATGCATCCTTTACTTATGGACCAGTAGTTAAAATTGAAAAAATAAGTGATTTATCAGTTAAATTTACATTGAAAAGCAAATATACACCTTTTCTTGCAAATCTAGCAATGACACTTGCTGCTCCAGTTTTAAGCCCAACTGCAGTCGCGAAATACAAAGGTAAACTAATGGAGAACCCAGTTGGAACAGGTCCATATACATTTGTATCTTGGGACAAGAATCAATCTTTAAAGCTTAAGAAAAATGATACCTATTGGGGAGTTAAACCAAAGGCTGATAACGTAGTGTTTAAGTTTACTAAAGAAAATTCAGTTCGTGCTAGTGACTTAATAGCTGGTGGAACAGATATAATTGATGGAGTTGACCCTAATGATATAGCAAAATTAGAATCTAGTAATATGAAAGTATATAAAGCGGATGGGATGAATATCAACTACATGGCATTTAATTGTTCAAGAGCACCATTCAATGATCCTAAACTTCGCGAAGCTATTTCACATGCTATAAATAGAGATGAATTAGTTAAGTATTTGTATCAAGGATATGCAAGTGTAGCAAACAGCCCACTTCCATCTTTTATACCTGGATATGACAAGACAGTACAACCATATAACTATGATGTCGCAAAAGCAAAACAATTACTTAAAGATGCAGGAAAATCAGACTTAAAAATTAAGATTATTACTTATTCAAATCCTAGACCTTATAATTCAGTTGGTGGACAAAAACTTGCAGAAGCAGTTCAAAACTATTTAGCAAAAATAGGTGTAACTGCAACAATAGATTCTTACAATTGGACTGATTATAAAACAAAAGTTGCTAATGGAGAAGGAGATCTATTTTTCTACGGTTGGACAGGAGACAATGGTGATGCTGATAATTTCCTTTCACTATTTGATTCAAATGAAATTAAATCTACTTTGAATTCAGCTAAATATTCAAATCCAGCAGTTGACGCGTTACTTGTAAAGGGTAGAGCATTAGCGAATGGAGAAGAAAGAAACAAAGTTTATAAAGAACTTCAGGAGATTGTTTCAAAGGATGCAGCATGGCTTCCAATATCTCATTCACAAGTTCTTGCAGCATATTCACCTAAGGTTACTGGCTTTTCAGTACATCCAACAGGATCAGTATTCTTTTCGGGTGTAGATAAATAATTTTATTTTATAAGAATTTTTAGGTGGAACATCGCATTAAGCGATCTTCCACTTTTTTTAAAATTTTGGAAGGAGGGTAACTATGGTTAAATATATTATTAAACGGCTACTTTTATTAGTGCCAGTTATTATTGGAGTATCAATGCTTGTTTTTTTAGTTATGCACATGTTTACCACAGATCCGGCTGCCACAATTTTAGGGCAGCATGCAAAGCAAGATCAAATTCTAGCTCTGAGAGAACAACTTGGACTTAACAAACCTATTTATGTTCAATATTGGGATTTCTTAAGAGGAATACTTCATGGAAATTTAGGTGATTCTCTTATGACAAAAACCCCAGTATGGAATGAAATAATGGCTCGGTTTCCAGCAACCATTGAACTTGCCTTAGCTGCTATTATATTTGCTTCTATTTTTGGAATAATTATGGGAGTAATTTCTGCAATTAAGCAAAACTCAATTGTTGATTATATCTGCATGGTAATATCCTTACTCGGTGTATCCATGCCTATATTTTGGTTAGGCTTAATTTTTATATTAGTTTTTGCAGTACAACTTCAGTGGTTTCCAGTATCGGGGAGAATAGATATTGGCCTGGAACCAATAAGAATTACGGGGTTATATTTAATTGATTCTTTAGCTACAGGTAATATGCCAGCATTTTTTAGTGCTTTAAAACATCTAATTATGCCAGCAGTAGCCCTTGGATCCGCATCGACTGCTATTATTGCGAGAATGACTCGTTCTACCATGCTTGAAGTTGTGAGGCAGGATTATATAAGGACAGCTAGAGCAAAGGGACTTTTAGAAAGACCAATTATTTTTGGACATGCACTTAAAAATGCGTTGATTCCAATTATAACTGTAATAGGACTTCAGCTGGGTACCCTACTCGGTGGAGCAGTACTAACAGAAACGGTATTTTCATGGCCAGGTGTTGGTAAATATGTGGTAGATGCAATTTTAGTCACAGATTACCCTGTGGTGCAAGGTACGGTTATGATGATGGCAGTAATTTTTGTGCTTGTTAATTTACTCGTGGACATAATTTATGCGTTTATAGATCCAAGAATTAAATACTCTTAAAGGAGTGAGATAAATGACAACTAAAAATATAAAAAAATATGAAGAAATAAAACTTCCACAAGCTCCTAAAGAAGAATCTAAATTTGGAAATGCATGGTATATGCTCAAGAAAAATAAAGCAGCTCTAGTGGGGCTTATAATAATATCAATTCTTTTAATTATTGCCATTTTTGGACCCTTAATTATGCCTTATAAACCTAACATAGGAGAGTTATCACAAAGCCTCCAAAAACCATCGATAACTCATTGGTTTGGGACAGATGAACAAGGTCGCGATATTTTAAGCAGGATAATAGATGGAACTAAGATTTCTTTAAGAGTTGGAATTACAGCTGTTGCAATAGCATTGTCTATAGGGATTGTTGTAGGGTCCATTGCAGGGTATTATGGTGGCAAAGTGGATATGTTAATCATGAGATTTATGGATGTTATGCTAGCTTTCCCTTCATTATTACTGGCAATTGCATTTATGAGTGTATTAGGTAAAGGTATAGATAACGCAATAATTGCAATTAGTATTGTTACCATTCCTGAATATGCTAGAATTGTTCGTGGCTCCATATTGTCAATTAAAGATAGTGAATATGTCCAAGCTGCAAGGGTTATTGGAAATAGTGATGTAGCTATAATATTTAAACACATATTGCCTAACGTAATTTCTCCTATAATTGTGCGTGCGACGCTGGGAGTATCTAATGCTATTTTAGATACGGCGGCTCTTGGATTTTTGGGCCTAGGAGTACAACCACCACAAGCGGAATGGGGAAGTATGCTGGGGGCTGGACGAGGATATTTTTATAATGCTCCTCATATAATTCTTTTCCCAGGTATTGCTATAACTATAACTGTACTTGCTTTCAATCTATTTGGTGATGGACTCCGAGATGCTTTGGATCCAAAACTTCATCAATAAGGGGGATTACATAATGTTATTAGAAGTTAAAAATTTACAAACTCAGTTTAGAGTTAAGGGTGGACTAGTTAATGCAGTTGATGGTGTGGATTTTGAAGTAGATAAAGGTGAAGTACTTGCCATAGTTGGTGAATCGGGTAGTGGTAAAAGTGTGACTTCATTATCAATTTTGAGCCTTATACCAAATCCTCCTGGAAAAATCATAGGTGGGGAAATTTTGTTTAAGGGTGAAGATTTATTAAAGAAAAGTAATAAGGAAATGCAAGATATAAGAGGAAATAAAATATCTATGATATTTCAAGAGCCTATGACTTCTTTAAATCCTGTTGTTACTATAGGAAAGCAAATAGCGGAAACTATAATAAGGCATCGGAAGCTAAAAAAACGAGATGCAATAGCTGAGGCAGTTAAGATGCTAGAGCTAGTAGGTATTCCTACTCCAAAGAAGAGAATAAATGATTATCCTCATCAATTAAGTGGTGGTATGAGGCAAAGAGTAATGATAGCTATGGCACTTTCTTGTAATCCAGAATTATTAATTGCAGATGAACCTACAACGGCTCTTGATGTTACTATACAAGCTCAAATACTGGAACTAATCGTAAATTTAAAGGATAAACTTAGCACTGCAGTTCTCTTAATTACCCATGACCTTGGAGTAGTGGCAGAAACAGCTGACAGGGTAGTAGTAATGTATTGTGGTAAGATTGTTGAAAAGGCAACTTCACTTAATCTTTTTGAGGCTCCATTACATCCCTATACTGAAGGACTACTCCTTTCTATACCAAAGGTAGATGAAAAGGTAGAACAGTTATTCATGATTCCTGGAATGGTACCTAATCCTTTAAATATGCCAAAGGGTTGTTCTTTTAGTGATAGGTGTAGCAAATGTATGGATATTTGCAGGGAAAAGGAACCAGAGATTGTTAAATACGAAGGCAGAGAAGTGCGCTGTTTTCTATACAGTGATAAACAGGAAGGATAGGTGTAAATATGGAACCTTTATTAGAAGTTAGAAATCTAAAAAAATATTTTCCTGTACAGTCTGGTGTATTTGGTAAAACTACAGATTTCGTCAAGGCTGTTGACGATGTATCATTTAATATTTATAAGGGTGAAACCTTAGGTTTAGTTGGAGAATCTGGTTGTGGTAAGTCAACTACTGGTAAAATGTTAGTTAATTTGCTTTCTCCAACAGCGGGTCAAGTGATTTTTGAAGGACACGATATAGCAAAGTTATCAAAAAAAGAACAAAAGGGTATGAGGAAAAACATTCAAATTATATTTCAAGATCCATACTCCTCGCTTAATCCAAGAATGAACATTGGGGATATAATAGCAGAGCCTATGAAGGTAAATAAAACAGAAAAAAAAGCTGATATAGAAAAAAGAGTTCTTGAACTTTTAAACTATGTAGGCCTTGCTAGTTTTCACAGAAACAGATATCCCCATGAATTTAGTGGTGGTCAAAGACAAAGGGTTGGTATTGCTAGAGCTCTTTCTCTAAATCCTAAGCTTATAGTTTGTGACGAACCAGTATCAGCACTTGATGTTTCTATACAGGCTCAGGTGCTAAATTTGCTTCATGATTTGCAAAAGGAATTCGATTTGACTTATCTATTCATTGCGCATGGACTAAATGTAGTTAAACATGTAAGCACAAGGGTTGGTGTAATGTATCTAGGGAAAATGGTTGAACTTGCAGATGGAGATACGCTTTACAATGAACCTAAACATCCATATTCCAAGGCTCTATTATCAGCTATTCCGATTCCGGATCCAACTAAAAGGAAAAACAGAATAATATTAAAAGGGGATGTACCAAGTCCAATTAACCCACCATCTGGATGTAGTTTTCATACAAGATGTCCTAAGTGTACAGAAAAATGCACAAAAGAGGAACCTAAATTTGAAGATTTAGGTGGAGGACATCAGGTGGCTTGCTGGAATTTATAAATTTATAAAAGTAGACAATTTAAGGTTGTCTATTTTTTTATTTAATGTTTTATAATGACTTCTAGTTGCATTTTATAATTTAATGCATATTATATTATAATAAATTATATAAATGAGGGACACAAGTGGAAAATATAAATATTAATGAAGTAGATAAAAAAATAGAAGATTTAGGGGCAACGTTAGTCGAGTATGAAAATGTGGATTTATGTAAAGGATGTGATGAACCTAAGTTACAACATTGTTGTAATGTAATGGTAGAACATAAAACACATTTAAATACCCCATCATTTTGTTATTCAAAAATTCATTCTGCAATTAAGATAGACGTAAAAATTGAAAAAGTATGTGCGGGAACAATTATAATAATCGGAGTTATTCATAAAATCTTACAGTATAAAGCTATTTTAAAAAATGGAACAATAAACTCCTGTTATAAAAAATATTTTGATATTCCTTTTACTTGTTTTATAAACACAGATGAAGCTAGTGAGGATGATAAATATGAAGTAACAGGTCATGACTTTTGCACTTATTCAAAAAATACAGATATAAATAATGAGTGTGCCTGCCTACAGAAAAGTCGCTGCCTGCATATTGAAAAAATACTTATAAAGATTTGTGTAATGAGAAAATAACTCGAATATTTATCATTAGCCCTTACTAGTAGGGGCTAATGATAAATATTTTATGTTGAATCGTTAAAAACAAAATCTTCAAAACACATCAAAGTCGACTTTGATACATTTCAAAGACTATGTATAAACATTTTTTATTAAAAATTGGGAATTTAACATGTCAGTAATTTCTTCTGTAACATAAAATGTAAATTATTAATAATATAATTAGTATTTTTAGATTATTAGATTCATTTTTAATGACTATCATTTGAGAGGCGAATTCATTATTTAGATTTGAATAATTTTCATCTAATGTATCATCTACTTTAAAATAAAAGCTATTTTCGCTACTGCAACATGATTCAGATGAACTATGGTTATTGTAGTCATCAAAATTTATATTATTTTCACACATCTCACACTTCCTCCTACCTTGGTTGATTTTTATATGTTATAAGCTTAATTCTTATTTAAGCTTACGCTATTATTACATACTACATATTATGCAATAATAACATAAGTGTAACAAAAATTTCTAATGTACCTTAAATTCAATATTAAAGACCGTACCAATTGAAAATATTCAACATAGTATACATCAAGAAGTAATTAAAGTTTTGATAAGTGAATTTATTTTAAAGTATTTTAATAGAGAGCTTATTATTACTTTTACGATAAAATGGAGGAGATATAATGAGTGAAAATATATCATGTAAAAAATGTACCTGTAATGAAAATACATGTGGTTGCCCAAATATTGTAAATGATAATCTTTGCTGCTCAGTTAAAGTAAATAACCAATTATGTTTATTGCCACCTGCTAAAGATTGTATTCAAATAACCTTTAAAATTAAACCAGGTGCAAAGATAATCCAAAATGCTGGGGAACTTTGTGTATGTGGATTAATTGAAAAAACTGTAGAATATACAGGGATAAACCCTGCTGGATGCGAAATTAGAGGAGTGAAAATACGCCAAGATATTCCATTCCAGTGTTGCTTCACCAGTTGTGATTTTAACGAAAAATATCCTTCAGATTACGTAGTTGGGGAAATAGAGGTGCAAAATCTATGTACCAAACTTTCTAGTAGAGCAAGAAGAGCTGGAGTAGATGTTTACTTCTGCTTAAAAGAAACTGATCTTGTTAGGGTTCGTTTAAGTAAACCTTCTCCATGTGAAAGAGTTAAGCCATGTGAACCATGTGCACTAGGTGGACCAAGTGCTGTAGGTCAAAGAGATACACTAATAAATGATCTTGAAGATTTCGTTTTCTAATTAGAAGAAAACAACTTCCAGTTACTGTTATGGCCTGCGATCATAACATAAACTAGAAGTTGTTTGATTTTTGCTATATACAATTACCTTACTGTTTCAACTTTTAATATATTAGTTGTTCCAACTATTCCTACTGGTCCTCCAGCTGTTATTACAATAATATCGCCTTGTTTAACTAATTTAATGTCTAAAGCTTTTCTAACTCCAATTTCAAACATTTCTTCAACGTTTGTTGCTTCTCTTACTAGTAATGGAATTACACCCCAAGATATACATAATTGTCTTTGAACCCTTGGATTTGATGTAGTTGCTATTATGGGACAAGATGCCCTAAACCTAGAAACCATTCTAGCGGTTTGGCCAGACTGAGTTGCAGAAATTATTGCAACTGCCTTTAATTGCAAAGCAATTGCACAGGTTGCATAGCTTATAGAATTTGTAATGTTTTCCATAATGTCAAATTGAATTGCAGAAAACTTACTGCCATAATCAATAGTCTCGTCTGCCATTTGAGCGATTCTAACCATAGTTTTTACACTTTCAATAGGATATTTACCCATGGCACTTTCTCCTGAAAGCATAATTGCACTAGTTCCATCATACACAGCATTTGCTACATCACTAGATTCGGCTCTAGTTGGTCTTGGATTTTTAATCATTGAATCTAACATTTGAGTTGCTGTTATTACTGGTTTACCACTTTTATAACATTTTTTTATTATCATTTTTTGAACAATCGGAACTTCCTCTGTAGGGATTTCTACCCCTAAATCTCCTCTAGCTACCATAATGCCATCTGAAACCTTTAATATTTCGTCAAAATTACTTACTCCTTCTCTATTTTCAATCTTTGAAATTATCATTATATCCTGTCCACCAAGTAACTTTAATATTTCTCTCACTTCAATTACATCTGTTGCTTTTCTAACAAAAGAACATGCGATAAAATCAAATTCATTTTCTATAGCAAATTTTATATCTTCAATATCTTGCGATGTTATTGCAGGTAAATGGGTGTCTGTTTCAGGAATATTTACTCCTTTGTTATTACTTATTGCTCCACCATTTAATATTTTGCAATGTATGTCCTTGCCCACAATTTTTTGTACTTCTATAGCTACCAGGCCATCATTTATTAAAATTTTAGTGCCAACCTTAACGTCTTTATATAGCTGCTTGTGGGAAATAGATGATTTTTTTTCAGTTCCTAAAATATTTTCGTTTACAAGTACAAACTCATTGTTCTCTTGTAATATTACCTCACCTTTTTCAAATTTACCTAATCTAATTTCTGGACCTTTAGTATCAAGCAATAACGGAACTGGAATATTTAATTTTTCTCTAATTTTTTTTAACATATCCACTCTTGATTTTTGCTCATCGTGAGTGCCATGGGAAAAATTCAACCTTGCTACATCCATACCTCCAAGTATTAATTGTTCTAATAAATTTTCATCGTCTACCGCAGGTCCTAAGGTACATATTATTTTGGTTCTTCTCATTGTTATTATCTCCTTTCATTAATATCTTCTAGATAAAAGCAATAATACCCCAGATGAGTAAAAAGCTTATTATAATTGTAAAATTATTGACAGTTCCTACAAACTTAGTATCGTAGCCGAATTCCACTGAGTAAGGAATAACTGTAAAACTGATTGGTAATATAAATCCAATTAGCATAGTTTTTTTGAACATTGGATCTAATGGCACTAAGTTATAAATAAGTATACCCACTCCAAGTCCAATCATGTATCTTAAAGCGATTATCTTAGCCATGTTTTTCAAATAGACCTTTTTAAAGGAAAAACTTAGGTATAAACCAAGTGCCAACAATGCAAGGGGCATATTTGCTTTGGATAGAATTCCGGTAATTTCTATAATTGACTTTGGAATACTAAGGCCTAAAAGATTAATCGTCAAAGTTATAATGTATGTAAGGAAAGGTATAGATTTTAGAGTTTTAGACAAAATACTCCTGTAGTTAATCTCGCCTTCGCTACTCGAATAGATGCTTGCAATAATATAACAAACGGCGAAAACAATGAAGGAATTGCCCATATCAAACATCCCAAAGTATTTAAGCCCTGACCTACCCCATATCGACTCTACTAGAGGATATGCGAAAAGCCCAACATTGAAGGAAGGTACAAGCATTGAGAGCATTCCTGTGTCACGCCTAGACTCTCTTTTGAATACGATAAGGGCTACTACTGTCATCATTAACCCGTACACAAAGCAGATTATAGGAACGAGTAGTAGGTTTTTGTCTATTTCCATTGTACTGAAAACATTTATTACAATTGAGGGAAGCGTAACATTAAAAATCAACCTGGAAATAACCTCTCCATCGCTTTCCTTCAAAATACCCGTTCTTTTGAGAAAGTATCCTAATATAATAATACTTAATGATATTTCAAACTGTGAATTAATATTGTTCATCTGTTGTCTCCTTGTGATGATATTCAGCTATAATATTTAATATTATAGCATGGGATTAAAGAAAATAGTGATATACTTAAATAAGTTTTTTATGCAAGTGGGAACGTAATGTATATGAGGAGGAATGAAATGAATAAACAGGATATAATAAAAATAGCATCGGACTTTGTTGAAAACTCAGAATACAATTATATTTCAAATGAAATTGCTATTTCTAAAAATGTTGTGGGAATGAAGATTTTTGAAACACCAATCTTTGGATTTGCGCCTTCAGATGATGAGCATTTTACTTTGTTTAAAGAACCTACTATAATTGGGGAACACTTCATGCTTCCAAATGTTTGGTTACCACAGTCAAAGTCTGTTATCTCGTTTTTTTTACCATTTAGCAATGTAGTTAAAAGGGGAAATGCCAGGGGGAAATTATGGCCTTCTGAAGAATGGTTGCACGGACGTATTGAAGGTCAAGTTTTTATAAATAAGTTATGTATAAACCTGAGGTCAGAATTGATAAAGGTAGGATTTAATAGTCTAGTACCTACTTTAGATGAAAGATTTTGGGCACAAACTGAGTTGAATGAGAATTCAAAGCACTCCGAAGTATCATTTACAAGCACTTGGTCTGAAAGACATGTGGCCTTTGTATGTGGACTTGGAACATTTGGACTTTCTAAAGGGTTAATAACGTCAAAAGGTGTTGCTGGGAGATTTGGTAGTATCATCACAGAATTATATTTATCACCTGACACGAGAGAGTACGAAAACATTTATGAGTATTGTTCAATGTGCGGTGCATGTGTAAAAAAATGCCCAGTCAATGCAATATCCATAGCAAAAGGTAAAAATCACAAAATATGTTCTAAATTTTTGAATGAAACATCTGAAAAATATAAGCCAAGATATGGATGTGGAAAATGTCAGATAGGTGTACCTTGTGAAAATAGGATACCTATTAAGGAGAATATACTATGAAAAATGTAAATGTATCAAATAGCAAAAATCTACTTAAAGTAGCTTTTTCTTTACTTATAGTTTTGTTAATTTATTTTGAAGGAAGAAAAGAATTAGTGAATCTTAATGTAGCAGCTTCTTTTTCCCTGCTTAGAAGTTTTGGACCCATAAAACTTTTATTGTTTTTTATTGCAGGAGCTGCTGCTGTAAGTTGTATGACCCTTTATGATTATTTTATAATTAAAAGTTTAAAATATAAAATATCACTATTTAAAACGTTTAAAATTTCTTGGATTTCTAATACTTTTAATAACTTTTTAGGTTTTGGTGGACTAACTGGTGCTGGCATCCGCAGCATGCTTTATAAGGAAGAAAATGTATTAAATAAAGAGTGTTTATTTATAAATGTTCTACTTGTCCCAGCAACTACAACTGGTTTATCAATATTAGCTTGGCTTGGCATATTAAATATATTACCCATGAGACCTATGCTTGCAGAACATAAATGGTTTTCCATAGCTGTAGTTTCTTTTGCTTTGTACTTATTTATATATTTATTACTGTTTAAAATTAAATGGGTAAGAAAGAAGGTATTACCTGTTGACATATCTGTTGCTAAATCAACCCCTTTAAGAATAGAATTAATTTTTGCTTCCATTTTTGAGTGGGGTGGAGCAGGGCTATTCTTTTGGTATGTAAGCTCAACTTTTGTGAGTAATATTAGCATACTTCAAGTATTAACAATACTAACAGTAGCAGCTTGCGTAGGAATATTAAGTATGGTACCTGGAGGCCTCGGCTCCTTTGACTTAGTTTCTATCCTTGGTCTGCAATTAGTTGGGGCTTCTCCTAGTGAGGCTCTTGCAATATTATTTATATATAGAGCTTTCTATTACATTATACCTTGGATGTTGGGAGCTATTATGGCTGTCATTGGTATGATTACTAAAAATGGAGAAGAAGATGTTGTTGTTCCTTCACTTTTTAATAAATTACGTGCTTTTCCAAATGAGAATATTTTTGTAAGCGATTTAGGGGTATGGGCTCTCTCATTAATGGTTTTTGTTAGTGGTATTGTTTTACTCATTTCAGCGGCTACACCAAGCATTACTGGAAGATTTAAACTCCTATCAGAGGTCTTTGCCTTACCAGTGATGAATATTTCTCACAGGATTTCCATTGCTATAGGCTTAATGCTCTTAGTACTTTCCTTACGAATTAAAAAAAGAGTAAAAAGAGCTTTCAGATGGACGCTTATTTTATTGATTTTAGGTTCACTTACCACCTTTATTAAAGGCTTAGACTTTGAAGAAGCGATATTCCTATTAATTATCGCCTTATTATTATGGCTATCTAAGTCGCGTTATTATAGAGAAAGTGCACCCATTAAGAAACGAACGATAGCATTATATTTAATAATAACAGCTGCTAGTATTTTTCTTTATGCTTTGATAGGTAACAGTATTCATGCTGATTTTTTCAAATCAAATGAACCTTTTTATATACTAACAATCCGTCCACGTACATTTATTAAAAATGCGATCTTTTCATTTGTTTTATGCTGGATATTTTTGTTTTTCCTACTCAGCACAAGTTTTAATACAAAATTTAATAATAAACCGGAACAAAAGGACATTGAAAAATTAAAACAGTTCCTTAAAAAATATAAAGGTAACTATTTAACCCATCTAATATTTTTAAAAGATAAAAATCTTTATTGGGCTCAAAATGATCAAGTACTTCTTGCCTATGCTGAAATTAGTCATAAATTAGTGGTGCTTGGGGATCCTATAGGTGATGCTTCACTATTTAAAAAGGCTATTGGAGATTTTCAAACCTTTGCAGATAAATTTGGTCATACACTTGTATTTTATCAGGTTAGTGAAAAGTATTTTCCTTATTATCATGAAAATGGATATTATTTCTTTAAACTAGGGGAAGAAGCTGTAATAAACTTAGATACATTTAGTTTATCAGGAAGTAAACATGACAAATCTTTACGCTCCACAAAAGGTCGCCTAGAAAAAGATGGATACAAATTTGAAGTACTAAATCCACCTTTTTCTAGTGATATGATTTCTGAAGTTAAAATAATTTCTGATATTTGGCTTGGTAATCGATCAGAGAAAGGCTTTTCTTTAGGATTTTTTGATGAATCTTATATACAATCAGCATCTATAGCATTATTTAAGAATGCTGATGATAAAATTTTAGGTTTTGCTACCATAATGCCCGCTTATGATGAAATATCAATATCTGTTGATTTAATGCGTTTTGATCATGCGGCTTGTCCTAATGGTACAATGGATGCAATTTTTATAAATCTGATTCTATGGTCAAAAGAACAAAATTATAAATATTTCAACCTTGGCATGGCTCCTCTTTCGAATGTGGGATTAGCACCTTTTGCTCATGAGCAAGAAAAATTAGCAAAGTTTGTTTATAAGTTCGGTAATTATTGGTATAAATTTTCAGGACTTCGTAATTATAAAGAAAAATTTCATCCAGATTGGAAGCCTAGATATCTTGCTTATCCAAAATTTATTTCTTTACCTACGCTATTAATAGAACTTACAATTCTTATTTCCAAAAGTGCTGATAAAGATTAGTCCTTATAGCAGTTTTCCTCTATTCCATTTTATGATATTTTCTGTTAAAATCATGGTATGATTATTAAAATATGATAGAAAATGTTTTAGGAGGAAAAATATGATAAAAAAAGAACTCTTGAAAATAACAGATGTTTTAGATATAGAATTAATTCAAAGTTTTCAAGATAATGTTGCAAAAAGCATGGATATTGCAAGTATTATTGTAGATATAAATGGCAACCCTGTTACAAAACCTTCTATGTATACGGGTGTATGTACAAATTTTATACATAATTCAGTATTGGGGGATAATAGATGCGCAGAATCTCATCGAAAATGTGGAGAGATTGCTGCAAAAACGGGTAAACCATACATCGCTAAGTGTCATGCAGGTTTATTAGATTTTGCAGCTCCAATTGTAGTAGATGGAGAGCATATCGGAACTATCTTAGGGGGACAAGTTTTAATAAGCAAACCATTAGTTTCAGATTTCAAAAATACAATAAAAGAATTAAAACTTAGTGAAAAGGAATTTCTTGTAGCACTTAGGGAAGTTAATATTATAAAAGAGCAAAAATTGGAATCAGCAGTAGAAGCTGTATTTGTAATTGCAAATTCCATTTCAAAAATAGGCTATGGAGAACTAAAATTAAAAATAGATGCAAAAAGATTGGAAAAAAGTATTTTAGACCAGAACAAATTATTAGATGAAGCTAAAAAATATAATACGAATCAAGCAAATATGTTTTCTTCTATGTCACATGAATTAAAAACACCACTTAATATTATTTTTAGCGCATTGCAACTGCTAGAAAGTAAATATGATAACAAGTCAGTAGTCCCAGATTATGGGATGTTTTCTAAATATTCAAAAGTAATGAAGCAAAATTGTTATAGATTGATAAGACTTATTAACAATATTATTGATATGAATAAGATTGAACTTGGTTTTTATAAGTTAAAATTGATTAATAAAAATATTGTAAAGACTATTGAAGATATCACTTTATCTGTAGTTGATTATGCAAAACTTAAAAAAATAACTATAGTGTTTGATACAGATGTAGAAGAAAAAATAACAGCTTTTGATTCAGAAAAGTTTGAAAGAATAATGCTAAATATATTATCAAATGCAATTAAATTTACTGAAGCTGAAGGTGTAATAAGAGTAAATATTTACGATAAGGGAGACTATATACTTATAAGGGTAAAGGATACAGGAAGTGGAATACCACAGAATATGTTAAAGAAAATTTTTGATACTTATACACAGGTTGATGATTCTTTAAGAGGTAATGTGGAAGGCAGTGGAATAGGATTATCGTTAGTAAAATCCTTAGTGGAAATGCATGGAGGAGAAGTAAGTGTTGTAAGTGAAATAGGTGTTGGAAGTGAATTTACCATAAGATTACCTATGAGGCTCATAGAATCTGATATATCTCCCAAAAGAGAAATCTGTAACATGAATGATCCTATAGAGAAAATCAAAATTGAATTTTCAGACATTTATTTTTAGACATTTTAAAAAAATATAGTTATATTGACTATTAATTGAGTTAAACATAAGAATGGAAAATGAAAAATACCCTTAATCGTTTTACGATTAAGGGTATTTTTATTTATGTGATTTTAGTTCATTTTCAGTTAAAAAATCAACGTAGGCATTTAAAATTTCATCTTCGGCTGAGCAACTTTGCTTATAATACCAGTCTTTAACAGTCAAAATTTTTCATAATAATCTATCTCCTTTTGACTGTGAATATTTCTTATTTATTATTTGAGTAATATTGTAATATTAATAATACACAAAATATTTTGAAATTGCAAATATTCTAAATTTATTCAATGATGTTCCTAATGATCTGAAGAGAAAATAAAAATATATAGTGAAGAGTTTGCAACAATTATACTTGCTAATTAATATGAGATAATGTAATATCTCTATAAATACTAATAATGGATGATCACGTTTCAACAGTAGGAACTGAAAATATTGATATTAGAAGTTTTAGTCTTAATTATGAAATAAATGTTCGAGAGGTGTGATAATATGGATAACAATGAATTAAAAGAGTTTGAAAAAACAATGCCTGGGAAATTAAGTAGTTTTATAAATCCTGAGCTATATCGTAAATATGAAGTTAAGCGTGGTCTTAGAGATATTGATGGTCGTGGGGTGATTGTAGGATTAACTGAAATTAGTCAAGAAAATTCTTTTATTATTCAAAATGATGAGATGGTTCCCGTTGCAGGGTGTCTAAAGTATAGAGGCATAAACATTGAAAATATAGTAGACGGTTTCCTTAAAGATGACCGATTTGGATTTGAAGAAACATGTTATTTATTACTTTTTGGTGATCTTCCTAATAAAGAAGAGCTTAATAACTTTATAGATTTACTTTCTAAATACAGGGTTCTTCCTGAGGATTTCGTACGAGATATGATATTAAAAATGCCCAGCAAAAACATAATGAACTCACTCGCAAGGAGTATACTAGCACTTTATAGCATAGATGATAGAGCTGAAGATACTTCTTCAAGTAATGTTTTGGAACAATGTATTAGACTTATTGCTTGCTTTCCACTTATAGTAGTTTATGGTTATCATGCGCTATCACATTATCATAAAGATAACAATTTGATTATTCGTAGTCCAAGGGTGGATTTAAGTACTGCTGAAAATATTTTGTATATGCTCCGCGATGATGGTAAATACACAAAACTTGAAGCTATACTACTTGACCTTTCCTTAGTGCTTCACGCAGAGCACGGTGGTGGTAATAACTCCACCTTTGTTACACATGTAATAACCTCCTCTGGTTCGGATACTTATTCAGTAATATCCGCCGCACTTGGTTCTTTAAAAGGACCAAGACATGGGGGCGCAAACATAAAAGTTGTTCAAATGTTTGAAGATATGAAAAAGCATGTAAGTAATTGGGAAGATGATGTGGAAATTGAAAAATATCTATTAAAAATACTTAATAAAGAGGCCTTTGATAAATCTGGTCTAATCTATGGAATAGGTCATGCCATTTATTCTATATCTGATCCTAGAGCCGTAATTTTAAAAAAATATGTTGAAAGACTTGCTAAGGAAAAAGGTCTAGAGGATGAATACAACCTGTATGCAAAAGTTGAAAAATTAGCACCTATTGTAATTGCCAGTGTACGAAAAATTTACAAAGGTGTAAGTGCTAACGTAGACTTCTACTCAGGTTTTGTTTATAGAATGCTTGGTATACCAGTTGAGATGTACACTCCTATCTTTGCTATAGCAAGAGTAGCTGGTTGGAGTGCTCATAGGCTAGAGGAAATAATAAACGATGGTAAAATTATTAGACCAGCGTACAAATGTGTTGCAGGAAGTAGTAAATATGTTCCATTTAGTGATAGATAGCAAGTAAAATATGTATGCATATGATTCCAATTTAATAAATGTTGTGTAAAGTGGCCATAAAATGTTATGGTCACTTTTATTATTTTACAAAAATAACTTATATTGACATCAAATGAGTTGGGTGATATTATTAAAAAGCTAGGGTTAAATTTATTATTAGAAAGAATATTTTATTATAGACATAGGAGTAAATATGAATAGAAATTACACAAAAATATAATAATATTTAATTTGAGGGGGGAAGGTTAATGAAGTGGTTTAATAACTTAAAAATGATTCAGAAACTAGTGTCAGCATTCATTATAGTAGGATTATTTATTGGAATTGTTGGGTTTATTGGAATCTTTAATATGAATAATATTAATAAAGATCTTAATAGTATCTATAATAATGATTTGGTAGCTGTTAGTGTTATTGGTGATATCAAATCAAATTTATTGGAAACAAGAACATATGTATTATTAATTCTTGATCCTAAAAACAAGAATGATGTACAAAAAAACATAGATGCTATTGCAGTTTTAAAACCTAAAGATGATGCACTTATTGTTAAATATAAGACTACCATTATAACAGAAATAGACAAGCAACAATTTGCTGAGTTTGAAAAATCATTGACAGATTATCGTATCGTCAGAGAGGATTTAATTAAACAAGTCGACCAAGGAAATTATGCCAAAGCAAATGAGCTTTTTACAGGTGTTTCTAAAATTAGAACTGATATGTTTAAAGTTTTAGATAATAAGTTAAAATCAAGTACGGATATGGCAAAAACTAACTATGAAGCAAGCAGAGCATCATATAGTAAATCCTATGTTGAAATTATAGTAGCAATTGCGCTAGGACTAGTTGTTGCTATTATACTCGGTTTTACAATTGCTACTAGTATTTCAAAACATATAAGGATGCTTTTAATAGTTGCACAGGCCCTTGGAGAAAATGATTTATCAAAAACTGTAGACATTGATTCTAAAGATGAGATTGGTGGTTTAGCTAAAGCAATAAACAAAGCTATATCAAACTTAAAAACGTTAATTGGAGAAGTAGCAGAAAGTGCTACTGATATTAGTGCTACCAGTGAAGAATTATCTGCTACAACACAAGAAATATCAGCGAAAATGGATATTGTAAATGAAGCAGTAAGGCAAGTATCCTTAGGGGCAGAACAGTTAAGTGCAACAACTCAGGAAGTAAATGCAACCACAGAAAGTATTGCAAATAACGTGGCTGAGGTTACGATTAGAGCACATGAAGGAAATAAGATCTCAAAGGATATAGAAGTGAAGGCAAAACAAGTTAGAAAAGGTGCTGAAAATAGCTCTAGTACTGCAAATATATTATATTTGGAGAAGCAAGAAAGCATATTAAAGGCGATTGAAGAAGGCAGGGTTGTTAGTGAAGTTAAGATAATGGCAGATGAAATAGGAAATATAGCAAGTCAGACAAATTTGCTTGCACTAAATGCAGCTATTGAGGCAGCAAGAGCGGGAGAACAAGGTAGGGGGTTTGCAGTGGTTGCTGATGAAGTTAGAAAATTAGCCGAAGAGTCAGCAACTGCAGTTCAAAGGATTCATGAGGTAACTGGAAAAATTCAGAAAGCATTCGAAAATCTTTCAAACAATTCAAAGGATATATTAGCCTTTATTGATGATAAAGTTAAACCTGATTATGGTTTATTTGTAGACACAAGTAGGCAATATGGCGAAGATGCTATAGAATTCAACAATCTATCCACAGATATTGGCGATTCAATGAATATAGTAAATAATACTGTATCAGAAATCAAAATGGCGATTGAAAATGTGTCAGCTACAGCTGAGCAATCAGTTGCCAGCTCAGAAGAGATATTAGCGAGTGTTAACGAATCTGTTATGGCAATCCAAGAAATAGCAAAAGCATCTCAAAATCAAGCAATACTAGCAGAAAAACTAAATGTGATGGTTCAAAAATTCAAACTGTAAAGGATAAAGGAGCAGCGGTGGAAAAAATAAACACGTCAATAGGGATAGACTCACATAAGTGGGTGTATCCCTATTGTGCCACCCGGTAAATTCAAAGCAAAGCTAAATAAATTAATTATTTAGCTTCTACTCGATTTATCAGTATAAATCAGAAAAATATTTTAGAGGTCAGTAAGGGATTGCAAAAATTACAGTTAGGCATATAATATTAGATGAATACTCATAATGTGATATTTAGTGCTGATTTTTTTTATGTTTAATTTTACTGAATAATTTCTGCGAAGGGGTGATGAAAATTAGTAATTTAGCAACTCGTTTAAAAGAAATAAGAAGAGGTAGGAACTTACGTCAAGTAGATCTAGCAATTAGTTTGGGCTTAGGTCAAACTACAATAGCCAATTATGAACAGGGAACAAGATTTCCGAATGAAGAAACTCTATTGAAAATAGCAGATTTTTTTAATGTTTCTTTGGATTTTTTGCTTTCTAGGACTGACATCCGTCTGAATAATGAGGATAGAATGTATAAGGATATCTACCAAAAGATAGAGACACATGAAAACATAAAATTTTCATTGTTGAAAAAGAGATATCTTAATTACGTACTTAATGGAGACAAGCATTTAGCTACTGAACTAATTTTGGAATCTGTTAAGAATAAGTTTGCCGTCAAGGACATCTATTTTTATGTTCTTGAACATTCTTTAAAAGAAGTGGGGCGTTTATGGGAAATGAATATTATAGATGTTTCTCAGGAACATTATTTTTCAAATATCACACAAGAAATTATGTCACAACTCAATCCATATATTAATACCAAAGAAAAAAATAGTTATTCATGCATTTCTTTAAGTGTAAGTGGAGAGTTCCATAACATTGGAGTACATATGGTTACAGATTTATTAGATGCTGAAGGATGGAATACCTACTATCTTGGGTCAGATATACCCACACAAAACGTCATTAGAGCTATTAAAAACCGAAAGGCGAACATGCTTATAATTTCTGCTACTATGTCTTTTAATTTGGATTCCGTTTCCAATCTTATTAAAGGGGTTCGTTCATCAAAAGAATGTGAAAATGTTAAAATAATGGTGGGTGGACGTGCGTTTAATATTAATAAGCAGTTGTGGAAATTAGTAGATGCTGATGGATATGCAAGTAATTCTGAAGATGCTATTAGGGTCGCTGAACATTTAATGACATCGAAGAAGGAAACTTACTCACCTCTATAAGTAATGGATATATACTATAAAAAAAGAAAAAACTTCAGCGGGGGATAACAATTTAGAGTTGTTATATCCCGTTGAAATTTTTAATATTGTAGTTTCGAATAAGATGATTTAATTACCCCAGATATAACAGAGAATAATGTTATATTTGGGGTAATAGCTTTTTTAAAATCTTTGTTGATTATAGAGAACTAAAAAAATATCGTTTGTTTTTTACTAAAAAGGATATATACACATTTTGAGTAGTTGAATAAATATTTATTTAATTATATCAATTCATATAAAGTCTAGGGTTTTACTGCTTTTATAAGTGATTCTTGATAAAATATCTAAAAGTATTATAAGAGCATGTGTAAATACTAATACACAGTATGAACTTAAATATACAATTATATCACATATTGACATAATGTGGAATGAATGATATTATGAAAAAGCTAAGTTGAATTTGAGTTAAACAATCATTAAAATTAAAAAATATTTAGCTATGAAGTTCTTATAATAAATAGATTATTATATACAGAGAATATTATATACAGAGATTACAAAGAAATATATTAAATTTGATATGAGGGGGAAAGTTAATGAAGTGGTTTAATAACTTGAAAATGATTCAGAAGCTAGTGTCAGCATTCATTATAGTAGGATTATTTATTGGTATTGTTGGGTTTATTGGAATCTTTAATATGAATAATATTAATAAAAATCTTAATAGTATCTATAATAATGATTTGGTAGCTGTTAGTGTTATTGGTGATATCAAATCAAATTTATTGGAAACAAGAACATATGTATTATTAATTCTTGATCCTAAGAACAAAAATGATGTACAAAAAAACATAGATGCTATTGCAGTTTTAAAACCTAAAGATGATGCACTTATTGTTAAATATAAGACTACCATTATAACAGAAATAGACAAGCAACAATTTGCTGAGTTTGAAAAATCATTGACAGATTATCGTATCGTCAGAGAGGATTTAATTAAACAAGTCGACCAAGGAAATTATGCCAAAGCAAATGAGCTTTTTACAGGTGTTTCTAAAATTAGAACTGATATGTTTAAAGTTTTAGATAATAAGTTAAAATCAAGTACGGATATGGCAAAAACTAACTATGAAGCAAGCAGAGCATCATATAGTAAATCCTATGTTGAAATTATAGTAGCAATTGCGCTAGGACTAGTTGTTGCTATTATACTCGGTTTTACAATTGCTACTAGTATTTCAAAACATATAAGGATGCTTTTAATAGTTGCACAGGCCCTTGGAGAAAATGATTTATCAAAAACTGTAGACATTGATTCTAAAGATGAGATTGGTGGTTTAGCTAAAGCAATAAACAAAGCTATATCAAACTTAAAAACGTTAATTGGAGAAGTAGCAGAAAGTGCTACTGATATTAGTGCTACCAGTGAAGAATTATCTGCTACAACACAAGAAATATCAGCGAAAATGGATATTGTAAATGAAGCAGTAAGGCAAGTATCCTTAGGGGCAGAACAGTTAAGTGCAACAACTCAGGAAGTAAATGCAACCACAGAAAGTATTGCAAATAACGTGGCTGAGGTTACGATTAGAGCACATGAAGGAAATAAGATCTCAAAGGATATAGAAGTGAAGGCAAAACAAGTTAGAAAAGGTGCTGAAAATAGCTCTAGTACTGCAAATAAATTATATTTGGAGAAGCAAGAAAGTATATTAAAAGCGATTGAAGAGGGAAAGGTTGTTAGTGAAGTTAAGTTAATGGCAGATGAAATAGGAAGTATAGCAAGTCAAACAAATTTGCTTGCACTAAATGCAGCAATTGAGGCAGCGAGAGCAGGAGAACAAGGTAAGGGGTTTGCTGTGGTTGCTGATGAAGTTAGAAAATTAGCAGAAGAGTCATCCACTACAGTTCAAAGAATTCATGAGGTAACGGGGAAAGTTCAGAAAGCATTCCAAAATCTTTCTAACAATGCAAAGGATATATTAGCCTTTATTGATGATAAAGTTAAACCAGATTATGGTTTATTTGTAGACACAAGTAAGCAATACGGCGCAGATGCTATAGAATTCAACAATCTATCCACGAATATTGGAGATTCAATGAGCATAGTAAATAATACCGTATCAGAAATCAAAATGGCGATTGAAAATGTGTCAGCTACAGCTGAGGAATCAGTTGCTAGTTCAGAAGAAATATTAGCAAGTGTTAATGAATCTGTTATGGCAATCCAAGAAATAGCAAAAGCATCTCAAAATCAAGCAATATTAGCAGAAAAACTAAATGTGATGGTTCAAAGATTTAAGCTGTAAATAGTATATTATTAGAATCTATGTTAAAAGGGAGAAGGGATTAATGAAAAGACAATTATCGGTGAATTTGAATAATTTACTATTATCTTTATCAGAAGTAACAGATTTATCAAATCCTTTAATTGAACAGCATCAACATAGAACAGCATTTATTGCACTGGAATTGGCGCGAAATGCTAATTTAGAACCAGAAATTATTGAAAACATTTTTGCAGCTGCATTATTACATGATATTGGTGCAATAACTATGGAAGAAAAAATAGCTGCTCATAATTTTGAAGAAATAACTGAAAATATTCATACAATTAGAGGAGAATTATTAATAGAACAAATACCTTGGCTAAGAAAGACATCAAAGATAGTAAGAAATCATCATAGAAATTGGAATGATTGGGAAGAGGGCATAGAAAACCCACTAGTTTTTGCGTCTCAAATCGTCTTGTTATCTGATTATGTGGAGAGGTTAATAGATAGAAACAAATATATCTTGCATCAAAGTGAAGATATAATAGAAACAGTAAAAAAAATGGCAGATACAACTATAAATAAAAAGATAGTAGCTTATTTTATGGATTTATCTAAAAAAGAAGAATTTTGGTTGGATTTAACTTCTCCACGAATACATTCTTGGTTAATTACCAATGGACCAATTAAAAATATACAAATAGGACTTTCAGATATCGAACTTATATCGAACTTATATCGAGATCTAATAGATTTTAAATCGAGATATACTGCTACACATACATCAGGCGTTTCAGAGTGCGCGGTAAAGTTATCTGAATTATTTGGTCTTTCTGAGTTAGATGTAAAGTCAATGAGGATAGCGGGGAATTTTCATGATATTGGGAAATTAATAATACCAAATAGCATTCTTGAGAAGCCTGGCAAATTAACTGTTGATGAGTATGCAATTATAAGATGCCATACCTACCATACATTTAACACATTAGATTCAATTGGAGGATTACAACAAATAGCTGAGTGGGCTGCTTACCATCATGAAAAACTGGATGGAAGTGGTTACCCTTTTCATTTAACTAATGAGGAGATTTCAACTGGTTCTAGAATTATGGCGGTTGCAGATATATTCACTGCAATATCTGAAAATAGACCGTATAGAATGGGTATGAATAAAGATGAAATTTATAAGGTTATAAGAATGCAAACAGATCAAAAATTATTGGATAAACGTGTTGTTGAAGTATTATTTGACAATTATGAAACTATAAGTATACAAGTAAAAAGAAAACAATCAAGAGCATTAGATTTTTATGAAAAGAGATTTACATCAATAGCTGATGTGATAAGCATTAGCAAGTAAAACTTGTCTGCATATAAATAGGGATATACTCACATAAGTGGGTGTATCCCTATTTGTATGAGTACTAAATATTGCCATAAATGAAGAAGAATTGACATTTTATGCAGTAAATCTAAAAAATAAAGGGGGAAATAGAAATATATAGAATATATATACATATGAATTATAAGTTTTGGAACATTATTGGCACAAATGCTAAAGAAGAATGACTGGAGGAGAGGAGGGTATTATGGTTATTTTCACTGCTTTATATTTTTTATGTGGGATTACCTATGTGATTATAGGTATGGTCACATTTTTGAATGATTCAAAAAATAAATTAAATAAGATTTTTTTAAAAAGCCGTATACAATAGATAATCATAATTTATTTATAACTACTAGCATTGGTGGCTCTATTTATCCCATAGATGGTTATGACATAGAAACACTAATAAAAAATGCAGGCATATTGAACGTACCTATAGCCGTAAACCTTTCAGTAAATCAATTTCAGAAAACAAAAATAGTTGAAGACATTATTGAAATTTTGAAGGAAACAGATCTAGATCCAGAAGATTTAGAATTAGAAATAACAGAAAATATAATTATGAAGGAACCAGAATATATCATTGAATCTTTAAAACAATTAAAACAACTTGTAGTAAAAGTTGCAATAGACGATTTTGGTACAGAATATTCATCTTTAAATTACATTAAGCAATTACCAGTAGATAAAATAAAAATAGTTATGTCATTTATTAAAGGAATAAACATAAATGATAAAGATGAAGCTATTATTAATATTATTATTATTATAAACCGATGTCAGCCAGAAAAATAGAAGAACTAATAAAAACATTAAGAGTCGGATATCTCACAGAAATTGTTGTGGAAGGAGTAGATTAATGAAAACTCAAAGTATTAGTCAAAATGCTACTGCATATATTTATGACAGTGTTGAAAGTTATTTAACTAATGTTTTTTTTATTGAACATGAATCGAAGATATTTATTATTGATACCTTTTGTGGATCAGAGAGTATGGCACCCATTCTAAATAGGCTGAGTAATAATTCATATAATAAAGAAGTGGTGGTTATTAATACTCACTTTCATTGGGATCATGTTTGGGGGAATTGTAGTTTTAAAGATGGGAATATTATAAGCCATGAAATGTGTAGGGAATTATTAGATAAGTTATGGGAGACACAAATAATAGAAAACAGAAAATACATTACAGGTATAGCAGATAAGTATTTACCAAATATAACTTTTGAAGAAAAAATTATGTTCCATAATGAGGGTATGGAATTATTTCATAGTCCCGGTCACACACCGGATAGTATTTCAATATTTGACCATAATGAAAAGATATTATATGTAGGTGATAATTTAGAAAAACCAATTATATATGTTGAAGATGCTGATATCTTGACATATATTAATACTCTTAAGAATTATTTGAATTATAAACCTAAGAAAATTGTTGCAGGTCATACATTGAATTTAACAAAGCAAGACATATTCAATACAATTGAATATTTGAAAAGGCTATCAACAGGAAAAGAAATGTATTTTGAATCTGAGTATATGAGAAAAGTACATGAACAAAATTTAAGTGTTGTTCATAACGGGTAATCACAATGCCACAAATAAGGATACTATTTAGTAGCCTTATTTTTTTTGAATTACCTTTTATTATATTGATCAAACAACTTTATATGTGAAATAGTATGCACCCCAAGATGAACTAAATCCACATTTTAAATTTGAAAAAAATATTAATAATAATTGGATTAAGTTAGAAGGTTAGCACATAAAATGAAATATAGATTTAAAAAGAACATGTATGAATTCTATATTTTGTTGTGATAGAAGGGGTGGGCATTACGGAAAATAAAGTAGAAAAGTCAATAATAAGGTTAATAAAAAAGCACAAGAAAATTGGCATAGGGATTATAATTTCGATTAGTACTTTATTTGTTATATATTTTGGAATGGTAATATATTTCATGAATCATTTTTATTTTGGTTCTGCATTAAATTCCGTTAATGTTTCAGGAAAAAGTGTGGAGGATGTAAATGAACAAATGGCCTCTGAGCTTCAGACATACAAGTTAAATATTAAAGAGCGTGACGGTAAAAACGAGCAAATTAGAGCCGACGAAGTTGGTTTAAAGTATAATTCAGATGGTCAATTTAAGGATTTTAAAGATAGACAGAATCCTTATAAATGGATTTCAGCAGTTTTCAATAGTGAAGCTTCCAAAATGATAGAAGGAGTTAATTATGACACGGACCTATTAAAAAAGCGAGTAGATAAACTTTCTTGTTTTGATAGCGATAATATAATTGAGCCTAAAAATCCTAGCTTTAAATATACAGATAATGGTTATGTAATTATACGTGAAGTCGATGGAAACAAGGTCAATAAAGACATTTTATATGATCATGTGTCAGAGGCAATACTTAAGGAAGAAGCTACAATATATTTGGACTCAATCAATTGTTATGTTAAGCCGCAGTATACAATAAGTTCTCAAAAAATTATAGACACCAAGAACATTCTTAACAAATATGTATTTTCAAAAATCACCTATACTTTTGGAGTATATAAAGAACTTTTAGATGGTTCAAAAATAAATAAGTGGCTTACTGTTGATGCAAATATTAAAGTCATATTTGATGAAAAAGAAGTTGAAAATTATATAGACGAACTTTCTAACAATTATAATACTATTGGTAAGAGGAGAAACTTTGTTTCATCATCAGGAAAGACAATAAATATTGGTGGTGGTGATTATGGCTGGTCCATTAATAGAAATAAAGAAACACAAGCTTTAATTAAAGCCATAAAAGAAGGGGAAACTATATCAAAAGAACCTGAATATATTCAAACTGCCTTATCTCATGACCTCAATGATATGGGAAATACCTTTGTAGAAATAGATTTGACAAAACAGTACTTATGGTTTTATAAAAATGGTTCTCTTATAGCACAAGGTGATATTGTTACAGGTAATTTAATCGGGAATAATACAACACCTGGAGGCATTTATAAGTTGAAATATAAAGTGAAAAATACTGTCCTTAGAGGCCCAGGGTACGCTTCACCTGTTTCTTTTTGGATGCCATTTAATGGAGGAATAGGAATACATGATGCAAGCTGGCGAAGTGTGTTTGGCGGAGAGATATATAAGACAGGTGGCTCCCATGGTTGTATAAATTCTCCATACTATTTAGCAAAAGCAGTATTTGATAATATTGAACCTGGTATTCCGGTTGTTTGTTATAATTAGTAAGAGGTCAACTCCATCATGATCTTGACTGAAAGAGTAATAGAATTATATATTTTTCTTTCTCTTTTTTAGAAACTACCTTAAATATTATGCTCATAAATTTAAGAAAAATTTGTAAAAATATGAAATTAATATTTAAATATTGATAATATAAGATATAAGATATAATATATAGATATAGTAAAAAAAAGAATAAGAGGAGATTTTATGAAAAAGAAAAAAGAGGTTGTTATATTTTCTGTAATTACAATTCTCATTGTATGCTTATTTTCTTTAGGCAGCATAGTTCAATTTGTAATTAATATTGAGTGGTTTAAAGAAGTAGGTTACCTTTCAGTATATTTTACAAAGATACTTACGGTGATTAAGCTAATGATACCTGTTTTTATTCTTAGTTATATTGGTATATGGTTATACTATAAGAGTATAAAAAAGAGTATCATGCATTTAAAAAAAGTAATTGAGGTAAATCCCAAAAAAGAAGCTACCCAGAATAAAATTTTTATAATCAGTAATCTAATTGTTTCATTTATATTTTCTTTTACTTTTGCGTCTACATATTGGGATATGCTTCTTAAATTCATAAATGCGGTTAGTTTTAATGTGAAAGACCCTATTTTTAATATAGATGTGTCTTTTTATGTTTTCAAACTTCCGTTAATTGAATCTCTATATAGTTTTATAATGACATTATTATTATTATTAGTTGTTATAAAAGTCATGGTTTTCTTTGTATTTAAAACAAAAGATACTTTTTATGCAGGGAAAATACAAAATCCTTTTGAAGACACAAAAGAACTTGGGAAGGAACTCACTATATTTGCAGGCAGACAGCTTGCAATAATATCTTCACTTATAGCACTTTTCCTTTCACTTGGATTTTTAATAAATTCATTTAATTTAGTGTATAGTCCTAGGGGAGTTGCATATGGGGCAAGTTATACAGATATTCATGTAACGCTACTATTCTATAAAATATTGATTGTGGCTTGTATTCTTGCCGCAGTAGCAATATTTATAAGTGTTTTGAAATCAAAGGTTAAGCCTATAATAATTTCAGTTGCAGCTATTATTTTAATAAGTTTTATTGAATTAATATCAGCATCTGTAGTTCAAAGCAGTATTGTAGGACCAAATGAAAAAGAACTTGAAAAACCATACATTCAAAATAATATTAATTTTACAAAGAAAGCCTTTAATATAGAAGATATCACAACAAATGCTTTTAATGTAAAAAATGATTTAACACAAAAGGATATTTCAAATAATCAGCAGACAATAGATAACATTAGGATAAATTCAGCTGCACAGTCACTTGAATTTTATAATCAAGTTCAAATTATAAGATATTACTATAATTTTAGTGATGTAGACGTGGATAGATATAAAATAAATGATAAATATAGTCAGGTATTTATTGCAGCAAGAGAAATAGACTCAAGTTCATTATCTCCTAGTACTTGGCAGAATACCCACATGATTTATACCCATGGGTATGGTGTTGTAATGAGTAAAGTAAATGCTGTTACCTCAGAAGGGCAACCTGAATTTGAAATTAAAGATATGCCTCTTACAAACAGTACAAATATAAAATTAACTAATCCAAGAATTTATTTTGGTGAACAAACAAATCAGTATGCATTAGTAGATACTAATGTTAATGAATTTGACTATCCTCAAGGTGAAGCCAACAAAGTAACAAAATATGATGCAAAAGCCGGAATCAAAATGAGTTTAGGTAATAAACTTTTGTTTGCAATAAATAAGGGAGAGTTGAATTTTTTACTATCTAGGGATATTAATAGTTCAAGTAAAATACTTATTAATAGAAATATAGTAGATCGGGCCAAGGCTATAGCTCCATTTTTAACTTATGATAAGGATCCATATGTTGTTATAAGTGGAGGAAAAATATACTATATACTTGATGCGTACACTTCAACGAACAAGTATCCATATTCTCAACCGCAAAACGGAATAAATTATATTAGAAATTCAGTTAAGGTTATAATTGATGCGTATGATGGAAGTACAAACTTCTATATGGTAGATTCAACTGATCCAATTGTGCTAACATATGCTAAAACTTATCCTAATCTGTTTAAGAATATATCAAAGGTCCCTGCGGATTTAAAAGCACATTTTAGATATCCTTCTGATATATTTAGCATTCAAAGTGCAGTACTAGGGAGATACCACGTAACAGATCCTGGAGTGTTTTATAGCGGGGAAGATATTTGGGATGTTTCCAAAAATGCAAACGCTGTAGGTGGTGAAGTAAAAACAATTATTCCACCATATCTTATAGAAAAATTGCCGGGAGAGACTAGTGAAGAAATGGTATTGCAACAATATTTTAATATAAAGGGAAAAGATAACATGGCGGCAATTTTAGGGGCTAGAATGGATGTAGGAAACTATGGCAAAATGTTCATAAATAAATTTCCTGCAACAACAGTTTACAGCCCGTACCTCTTTAAGCAGAGGATAAGCCAGGATACTACAATTTCAGCACAACTTTCTTTATGGAATACGGGTGGATCTCAAGTACAGTATGGAGACACTGTAATTCTACCATTAAAGAATTCATTGCTTTATATTGAACCTCTCTATTTAAGAGCAAGTGGGAAAAATAGTATTCCTGAAATGAAAAAAATAATAATGTCATATGACAATAAATTATTGATGGTTGATAGTATTGAAAGTGGATTACAACAGATATTCAATTTTCAGGCACCAAATGTAGTAGTTCCAGGTGTAACGGGAACTAAGGATATAACTCCATTAAGTCAAGCTAAAGTAGAACAAATTAAGCAAGCAAATGATTTATACACAAAAGCACTTGATGCTCAAAAAAATCTAGATTGGGCAAAATATGGAGATTATATTAAGCAACTTGGAACTTTACTAAAACAATTAGATAAATAAGAAGTAAAAACAGATGCAATTTTGCATCTGTTTTTTATTTTAGTTAGACACTTACTTAACATCTGTAGCTATTAATATAACATCATCTATAGAGTATCCATGGACACTTTGGAAACTTGAATAATTATTCTTAATCTTTTTATAAAGTTTTCTTGTATATGACATTCTAAAAGGATAATATTTCTCAATATTCTTAATATATGCCTTACTATACAAGTTATAATTTTGTGAAATCGCTTCGAAGATAAGAAAAACTAAATTCTTTTTTAAGAAATCTTTCATTTTATAAGACTCCTTTGTAATAAAGGCCTCATCTAAATCTATTATCATATTAGAAAAATCCAATAATGCATTAGTAATATTGTCTAATGTCCATTTTTCACAGGTCTGCGAGAATATAGTCATGTGTCAATTTTTTAAATCTTCCTTTGAATCTTGTAAATCATCACAAAATTGAAGTAGTGAGCCATATGCAAATACAAAATCTGCTTGTGCTTCAGACAGTTCTCCATTTACTAAATAACCATCTGCGAGTACAGAGGTACCACCTTTTTCAGTGCTTATTCCTAAAATGTCCATTTCATAAGGTGAAGTTATAACTTTATGCTGAGTAAGACTATTGCATTGAGCAGCATGTATGCACAAAAGACTATCATATAATTCCGTGTATGAATCTCTAGGATATTGACCTTCAATCATACTAACTAAATTAAATAAAGCTTCTTCATAGGAGTTACAACATTCTATTTTTTTACCTTCTAATCTTAATTTAAATCTTTCATTTATAGATTGTTTATCTTGAAAGGATATTTCAGTGCTGTCTAAATAATTATCAGTATAGGGATAAAGCATACTATACGCGAAAATAGAGGGTGTATATTCTACCTTTATGTTAAAAAGAACTTGGAGTATGTTCATAATCCAAACATTTCTTAGGGCTTGCACCATTTTATCTAAGGTTATAGTATTATCGAATTCTTTAACATTACAAATAAATTTATGTGTTATTATAGGAAGTGATTTTGAGAAATCACCATTAATTTCATCTTCAGTAAAACCTAACTTATGCCCAAAGGTGTTTATCATAGACCACAAAGTAGTTCTCCAATCCACTCGCTGATTTTCATTTTCAGGGCATTGTTTTAGATGGAAAAATAGGTCATTCAAAAATTTATTCATATGACTTTCTCTTAGAATTTTTTCTTTAAGACTAATCTCTTCGCTTAACTGCGGAAAATATTTATCTGTTGCCCACCATAATTTCATATATTTATTCTTAAGTTTTTCTACCATATTATATACAACTAAGTTATTCATAATTAACCCCCATATCCAATTATAAATTATTATAACATACATTTTTATACAATAAAAAAGAACTGATTAAATTACATCAGTTCTTCTAGGTGTTTATATTAACTTAACATCTAATTAGAGGGGGCTCCAATTAAAAAAAATCAATTAGTTTCTATGTACCTATAATAACAACCCACTGTGTCATTATAGTGACAAAGCTAAGAACTAATTGTTAACTATAAAGTGAACCACATATAATCCTTTTTATATTCTAATTTAACCATTATTTATACTTATTTTCATTTTTTACTAAAATGAGTATAATGCGTTCAGCTTGACTAAGGTGTGACATATAAGGATAATAAATGGAAAACAATAATTAAAAAGGTATATATTTAATTTTATAAATTGACAAAGGGTGGAGAAAATAATACAATTATACAGACAACTTTGTAATATTTATATAACGTATTATGAATTCAATAGAATTTTTTAATAGGGTTAAGTATACAATAAGTGAAAGAATAAAACATAAAAAATTAAGTACATATTGAGAAAGAGAGGTGTTCTCTGATGAAAAAAAAATCAAGTATTGCTGTTTGGATTATAGTTTTTGTTGCTATTGCAGTGTTTATGCTTGCTAAAACAGATCAGACTTCAACAATTATTAATTTTAATCAATTCCAGAATGATTGGACAAATAACACTATAAAAAATTTCGTGGTTCAGGAAGATCAGATGACAGTTTCTGGAACCTTAAAAAATGGAACTGCATATAAAACTATCGTTCCATCCGCAAGGTTGTTTCAATTTATGAAAGATAATCCAAAGAACCCAGCTATTGAGGAAACATACGTAAAACCAGCAAGTATGTCAATGTGGGTACAGATTTTGCCAAATATATTATTTATATTAATGCTTGTAGGTTTTGGGTTTATATTCCTAAAGCAGTCTAAGGGTGCTGGTGGAAGTGGAGGAGTAATGAAGTTTGGAAAAAGCAAAGCAAAACTTGCTGATCCTAATGCAAAAAAAGTTAGTTTTAATGATGTTGCAGGAGCAGATGAAGAAAAAGCTGAGCTTGCAGAAATAGTTGATTTTCTAAAGCAGCCTAAAAGATATATGGAAATGGGTGCTCGTATACCAAAGGGAGTTTTACTAATAGGACCACCAGGAACTGGTAAGACACTTCTTGCAAGAGCTATTTCAGGAGAGGCTGGAGTCCCATTTTTTAGCATCTCAGGTTCAGATTTTGTAGAAATGTTTGTTGGCGTTGGAGCTTCAAGAGTAAGAGATTTATTTGAGCAGGCAAAGAAGAACTCACCTTGTATAATATTTATAGATGAAATTGACGCTGTAGGAAGGCAAAGGGGCGCAGGCGTTGGTGGAGGAAATGATGAACGAGAACAGACATTAAACCAACTATTAGTTGAGATGGATGGTTTTGGAGAAAATGAAGGAATAATAATGATTGCAGCTACAAATAGATCAGATGTACTTGATCCAGCATTATTAAGACCAGGTAGATTTGATAGACAAATATTTGTTGGAGTTCCTGATAGAAAAGGTAGAGAAGAAATTTTGGCAGTTCATTCTAAAAATAAGCATCTTGAGCCAGAAGTTAAGCTTAGCGTTCTTGCTAAAAGAACACCAGGATTTACAGGTGCAGACATTGAAAACTTAATGAATGAATCAGCACTTTTAAGTGTGCGACGTGATAAAAAACTTATAGGAATGGCTGAACTTGAAGAAGCAGCTACAAGAATAATGGCTGGACCTGAAAAGAAAAGCAGAGTGGTAATTGAAGCAGATAGAAGGCTTACAGCTTATCATGAAGCAGGTCACGCAATTGTAATGAATTTACTTCCAAATTCAGATCCTGTTCACCAAATAAGTATAGTTCCAAGAGGAAGGGCTGGCGGATATACTATGCGTCTTCCTGATGAGGACAGATCGTATATGTCTAGGTCAAGACTTGAAGAGGAGATTGTAGGACTCCTAGGTGGTAGAGTTGCCGAGAAACTAGTTATTGGAGATATAAGTACTGGTGCAAGCAATGATATTGAAAGAGCAACTTCAATAGCAAGAAAAATGGTAATGGACTATGGAATGAGTGACACTCTTGGAACAATTGCATTTGGTTCAGGTAGTGATGAGGTGTTCCTTGGAAGAGACATGGGTAAAGATAGAAAATATAGTGAAGAAACTGCAAACAAGATAGATGTAGAAATAAAAAAACTTATAGATGAAGCATATAAAAAAGCATTAACTATTTTAACTCAGAACAGGAGTAAACTCAATGCTGTTGCTGAAGAACTTCTAATAAAAGAGAAGCTTGAAGCAGTAGATTTTCAAGAAATATTTGCAAGAAGCTAATTAATAAGTCTCCACTCCTTTTAAACTTGAAGGAATGGAGACTTATTAATATTTTATCTATGTTTGTTTTTGATAATAGATTTTTAGGTAACAATTACTCCATTTTAAAATATCTTATATTAAAAGGAGATTTGTTATTATGGATGATAAAATGATATTTCGGAATATATGTAAGTTGAGCAATAAACAAATTGCAAGGAAATATTCATTCCTAGGTGAGGGTATATCTAGAGAAGTATACTCTATTAATAAGGATTATGTAATTAAGGTAGCAAAGATTGATGATGGCAGTTATCAAAACAGAGTAGAAAATTATGTTTATACCCATGCTACCAAAGATTTGGTTAAATACCTTTGTCCAATAGTATGGTTTGAACCTAATAGAATCATAATGAAGAAAGCAATTCCACTTTCTAGTTTAATCAAAGAGAAATATATAGATCTTAAAACAATCCGTCCAGAAAAAGAATCTTATAACGATTTAAACAAATTAATAAATAGTTTTATACTTTTACCTGATGATATCATTTCTACAAGTTCTTGGGGAATTTACAATAACGAAAAAGTATTGATTGATTATGGATGTACTACCTATTTCGGAGATGCTTTTTATACTTTTCTCTATAAATGGTAAAAGTAAGTAGAATACCTAAACAACAAAACATAAAATGAACATTATTTATATAAAGGTATTTGGAAATTAATATAGAATATTAAGTCAAAGGCTTCTAGATAAAAATAATTAATCAGAAAATATTTTATGCCCTTTGCTTCACAAAACTTTATAGGGGTGTTTCCTTTTGCTAGTGGGGAAAACAAAGACAAAAGAAGCAATAAAAGCTACTAAAAAAGAAGCCTAAGTAGATTATTATTATACGTAAGTAAACGAATTTTATTTGGTTATAATAATTCAATATCTTCATATTTAGAGAATTCATCTAGAATATCTTCTACTAAGTCATGTTGTAAGTTTCTATAATTTCTTGCCTTGCAAATAAGCCTTAAGTTTAAACAAATTCTTCCTGATTCCATAGAAGTATAAATCGTATGAGAAAGATTTTGGTAATAAATAGGAAGAGTTTTTGAGGCTATACTTAGTGAATCTTTTGCTTCTTGCTCTATATCTCCGACCCTATCATCAGCAATAGACATTAGTATATTTTTAGCTTTTCTCCAATTACTTTTGAGTGTAAGGTTTATTTTAAGCTCATTCCAAGTAAAAGGGAATGCGTTAGTTTCATTTATAAGTTCCTCAGTGAGCACTTGTATATTTGGTATATGAGTAATTCTTCCAGTACTTTGTCCATAGGTTCTGTTGTCATTTTCAATAACCTCAATTATAGTAGTGTAAAACCAATCTATAGCTATTACATCACCAAGACTTTCCCCAAGCTTTATTCTATCCCCAAGTTTAAAGGGCTTTTGAGTATTAATTATAAGCCACCCCAGAAAACTTGCTACAAGATCTCGAAAAGCAAAGGCAAGTCCAGCTGAGAAAATTCCGAGGAATGTAAATATATCCTTAGACTCATACATCCATATTGGTATAATCGCTACAGCAGTTAAGATGTTTATTGATAGTGAGGATGTTTTTTTATATCTTATTATGTCATTTGAATCAAAATTGGATTTATTAACAAACGAACATACGCTTTTTTTTACTAAATGAAATAACATTATTATAAATAATGTTATAAAAATTTTTATCAATACACCGACGGTTTCAAATCTTAAAGCTAGGTCTAACAAAAAATTAATCACGTGTTTTTTTCTCCTTTTTATTAATTTAAACTATAGGTATAACATATACATATAGTTTGAATAGTATAAAGCAAACTTGTACCTATGTCAATGATGCACCAGTTTTTTTAGGAGCTAAGTGAAGTTGTTTTTGTTTAAATATGTGTTTTTGTGTAAAAGATATATTGAGTAATAAATGCTACTCTAAGGGCTGTTTTTAGGGTATAATAGATTAATAAAATAACAACAATTCCTATAAAACATTCATAGTGAATATTAATTTGGAAAATAGTGATTTTGAACTTTTTTAAAATGAAAAAGGTGTAAAAAATAAAGAAGAAGAGGGTAAATATATGAATAAAGATATAAACAAAAACATGGAAATAATGAAAAAAATTATTGAAGAAAAAAAAGAAAAATCTGCAAAGCAAAAAAATACTAGGAGAGCTCCAACTTTTGGACCACAAAGTCCAGCATCAGGTGGGCAAGGGTTATTTGGTAAATAATAGAATTGAATTATCATAATCAACTAAAAGGGAGTTCAATTCATGAACTCCGTTTAAATGTATATTTAAATACTATTTGTACCTCTTTCTTTCAACTGCTCATAAAAAAATTCAGTAATAGGAAGTTTAAGTTGACAACTTGATGCTAATTCAAGTAATTGACCAGAGAAAGTCTCAAGCTCATTTTGCCTTCTTAAAGTAATGTCTCTATTTAATGAACTTGTTGATGATGATGACTGTTTTTGTAGTATATGATTCAAGTGTACTTCTTCAAGGTCACTTGCAATATTAACTTTTAATTTGCGTGCTACGCTGCAGGCGTCCTCTAGTAATGATTTTAGTAGCAAAGTGGCAATTTTATCTTTTCTGATGTCTCCTGTTGTTGCTTTATAATAGGCGGTTACAACATTGTAAGCACAATTCAAAATATATTTTGTCCAAATAGCAGTTTCTATATCATTTTCTATTACACATGTAATATTTGCACTTTGGAATAATTTCTGAACTTCTGATAATAAGTTCTCATCATATTGATTTTGGTCTCCATTACCTATGTGAACATCACCATAATTACTGGTGTGGTGTATAGAAAAGTCTTTATCAGCTCCAGTTGTAATGTAAATGAGGCCATCTAGAACATGACCTTTACCAATTAGTTTTCGTATTTTATCTGCGACTCCAACACCATTAAGCAAGGGTATGATTACAGTATTTTGATCAATCATTGGTAATATTTCAGCGCAGACCTGATCCAATGAAAAATTCTTGACACTAAGAATGATATAATCCATTACTCCCATTTCTTCAGCCTTATTACTTGCCATTTCAGGATGAGCTATGAATTCACCAAAAGTAGCGCTATACAATTTAAGTCCATATTTATTTATGGAAGTAAGTCTCTCCCCCCTGGCAAAAAAATATATATTATCATAATGATGAGCAAGCATACATCCCAGGTATCCTCCAACACCACCTAGACCAACTACACAAACTTTCTTATTGTTCATGAATATCTCTCCTCCCTCTGACTTCTTTATATTCTATAATTATACTATTAAATCTGAATTTTATTTGAGAAATATATAGATAATTATTTATTATCTATTAAAAACTCTTATTTTCAATTGTCTTGTAAAATGGTATACTAAAAACTGTATTTTATAATTAAAACACAATAAATTTAATGGAGAGATGAAAGTTGAAAAACAAAAGATTTTTTATTATGATTGTCTTATTTTTAGTATTTTCTATAAATTCAAATGTTTTTGCTACGGATAGCAATGGCACTACTAATTTACCAACAATATATGGGGAAGCAGCTATCACAGTAGATGTTGCAACTGGAGAAATAATTTACGCAAAAAATGTAGACAAGCAAATGTATCCAGCGAGTACAACAAAGATAATGACCGCACTATTGTTTGCTGAGAACAGAAAGAAAACTGATATAATAAAATATACGCAAAGTGGAAAATCTCTGCCTGAGAGTACATTAAATGTTGATTTTCATGTTATCGGACTTGATGAAACCATGTCAGGTTCCGACGTTATGGATGCCATGTTACTGTATTCAGCAAATGATGCGGCCTGTATGATTGCAGACAACCTTTCGGGAAATTCTACAAACTTTATGAAAATGATGAATGATAAGGTAGCAAAATTGAAGATGACAGGAACTCATTTTGTAACTTCTAACGGGCTTTATGATTCAGAACACTATACTACACCTTATAATATGAGTATATTAGCTAGAGTTGCATTTTTAAACCCATGGGTAAAAGAGACGATGGGTAAAAAACAAAATATTATATCAACATCAAAAGGTACGACATTTGAAATTAAAAATAGCAACAAACTGCTTGGGATCGATGGTTGTATTGGTGGGAAAACAGGATATATTTCACTAGCTGGGAGATGCCTTGTGACCTTTTATGAAAGAAATGGTAGGCAAATTATGGGGGTCATTTTGAAATCAGTTAAAAATCCGAGTGATACTTATGTTTTCGATGATATGGAAAAAATAATTAACTATAGCTATGATTTACATAAAACAGTATTACATGAAAACAATTCACTTATAAAAACTGAAACATTAAAATACAAACCTCTTGGATTTTTTGGTCCAGAGAAAACTGTTAGTGTTCCACTGGTAGTTAAAGAGGAAGTTAGTTATTACAACAACGAAGCAAACAAAAAAGATTTACGAGAAAATATAAAGTTAACCAAAATTGAGCTTTCAAGTCTTGAAGGCAACAAGAGCATCGGAACTTTGACATTAACTGAAAAAGGAAAAGTCAAAACTTACAAACTTTATTCAACGGTTTCCAAAGCAACTTTAGTAAAAAAAGATATACCTATATATATTGTGGCTATTGGAATATTTATTTTGTTTTTAATAGGAATAGGGGTTATAATAAGAACAATTAATTTAAAGAAAAGGAAAAAAAGTAGAAGGATTTATTAACATAATAAAATAAATATAGAACAGAAAACTTTAGGTGATTTGTTTGCAAAGGAAGTATACAATGGGGAAAAATATAAAAATGAGATATACAGGATATCTTAAGGAATTTAAATGTATAGGTGGAAAATGCGCGGACAGTTGTTGTATTGGATGGGATATAGATATTGATAAAATTACCTTCAGACAGTATTATAAAGTTCAAGATAAAGAAATGAAGAGAATGTTTCAAAAAAATGTTCACAATAATGATTATTATCTAAGTCCTGATGTAGATTATGGAAAAGTAAAATTAAAAAGTGGGAAAAGGTGTGCCTTTTTAGATGAAGAAAATTATTGTATAATTTATTCTAAACTTGGAGAAGAATATCTTTCAAATATTTGCACATCTTTTCCTAGAATAACAAATAAAGTAGATGGGTATTATGAAATGTCCCTTGATGTAGCCTGTCCGGAAGCTGCAAGAATTCTTTTATTAAAAGAAGAAGGAATTGAGGTTAAGGAAAGTTACGAGACTTTAGGAAAACATATATTATCAAGTGATATTGAAACTACATCTAAAGAATATGATAATTCACCTGTAAAGTATTTTAAAGAAATTAGAGACTTGAGTATTAAAATAATAAAAAATAGAAAATTCGATTTAAGTCAAAGACTTTATATATTAGGTGATTTTTTTAAAAAATTAGAAAAAGAACTTAAGGATAATTATAATAATGCACCTAGATTTATTAAAGAATATGATATGAATTCAGTTAGTTATTCTTCTGAAAAAAATCAATTAAGTTTTATTAAGCAGATGGATTTTTTCAAGAAAATGATGGGTTTCTTAAATGTATCTAAAGAAGTGGACAGTCTTTCTTTCAAGGAACACACTAAACAAATTATAACTGGTTTCAAGTTTGATGATGGAGAGGACATTAGTAAACATTCAGAATTGTACATAAAAGCATTTGAAGATTATAATGAAAAATTTATGAATAATAATGACTATATTTTTGAAAATTATTTAGTGAATTTTATGTATAACTACATGTTTCCATTTACTGAATCGGAATCAATATTTGATGGATACATTTTGCTTTTAGTAAGATATTCATTTATTAGATTTTATTTAGTTGGAAAATATCTGTGTAATAAGCAAGATTCTAAAGAAGATATAGCACAGTTTATCCAATCTTTCTCAAAGACCGTAGAACATCACAGAACATATTTAGTTGATTCACTAGCTTATATAAAAGAAAATAAATTTGATAATTTAGAATTTGCTAAAATGCTTTTACCTAAATTGAAAATAGAGGATTAACAATAGTAAGGTGCTATTCAAATGGTTTTTTTTAGTGTATACTAATCAATAAACAAAGTGAGGGAAATATGATATGAGTATTAAATATATAAAAAAAATACCTACTGCAAAGGAAATTATAGAAGAAATGCCTCTAGATAATAATATTAAAGAGATTAAAAAAAATAGAGATATTGAGATAAGGAAAGTTTTTGAGAATGAATCTGATAAGTTTCTTCTTATAATTGGACCATGCTCAGCTGACAACGAAGACTCGGTGTGCGAATATATAGGAAAACTTGCAGAAGTTCAGGAAAAAGTAAAAGATTCTATCATTATTATACCTAGGATTTATACAAACAAACCACGAACTACGGGTGAAGGATATAAAGGGATGGCTTCTCAACCAGACCCAAGTAAAGAACCTGATATGGATGCGGGACTTAGGGCCATCAGAAAACTTCATATAAAAGCATTAAGTGAATATCACATGCCTGCTGCAGACGAAATGTTATATCCAGAAAATTATACATATCTTTCAGATTTATTAGGGTACATCGCTGTCGGAGCTCGCTCTGTAGAAAATCAGCAACATAGATTTACTGTAAGTGGTAGTAATTTACCTGTAGGTATGAAGAATCCAACTAGTGGGGATCTAACTGTAATGTTAAATTCAATTAAAGCTGCACAAGATGGTCATACTTTTATATATAGCGGTTGGCAGGTTGAAACATTAGGAAACCCTCTTGCACATGCTGTTTTAAGGGGAGCTGTAGATTCTTATGGTAAAAACATTCCCAATTATCATTATGAAGATTTAATTAATATTGCTAAAGTATATGAAAAACATCAACTTCTAAATCCTTCTATTATTGTAGATACTAATCATGCAAATTCAATGAAGCATTATGAAGAGCAACCAAGAATAGCTAGAGAAGTGTTAATGAGTAGGAAAGATGATTCTCTACTTAAAAAAATGATAAAAGGATTTATGATTGAGAGTTACATTGCAGAAGGAAAACAAGATGTAGGGTGTGGAACATATGGGAAATCTATAACGGATGCATGTTTAGGATGGAAAGATACTGAAAAATTAATTTATAATATTGCAGAAAATTTATAGAAGTTTATGTAGCAGAAAAATAAAAAAGCAATAATTGAAAGCCTAGATCAGATAAATCTGATTTTAGGCTTTTAATTTGAATTATATTTGGTTTATTATGGTAGTAAGTCAAAATTGACAAATCCACCGCCGAGTCTTGTACTGCGAAACCATTTAGCCAAATCTATTTTTTTGATTATTCCTCCATCTAAGATGTCTATGAGGGCGGTACTCCCATCTGATGAGTATGAAAGCGAGATGATTGTAACCCAGTGCCAAGAATCAAGTTGCTTTTCAGTCCCATTATCAAGATTGAGAAAGGCAATTGGAGTATCATTTTGAAGTGCTGTGTCCAAAAATAATAACAAATGCTGAAATACAGGGCGAAGTAACTGATTCTCTTGTATGTCGATTATGCTAAGTTTAATATTTAGTGCTTTTGCTTTAGCATATTTTAGCACACAGTCATAGAGTAATTTTGTTGTGGGAATTCCTTGCATTGTCGGAGTTACGTATTGCCAAACTTCTTTCATCAATGTTATGGACTCGCTCTTAGTCAGCTGGGGCAAGCCCTTATTAAGGTCGCTCTGCATACAAGTAAGATAATGAATAATATTTGTTACAACGGTTGGACCGCATCCAGAATTACGCTGCCATTCGGTCATATACCAGTCCTGATTACATCCGTAATAAATATTTAGAGCATCATTATCTATTATTTTAAATATATCTCTGCTTTTTATTGACCTTATGATCATGCTTTTCCCCCTTTGTTAAAAACATTCCGTCAAATGCTGCAGTGTAATTCTATTATTGTTTGAATTCTGACCAAATCGTATCATATATCTTAGATGCACTACCAGCGTCCTCTAAATGTTTAGCTTTAGTGAATTCTTCGGCAGGTATATAAACAGCTTTGTTATTAAGAACTGTTTGAGGCATAAATGCTTTAGCCGTTGTAGTAACATTAATATATTCTATACTAGTTGTAATATCACTACTAGCTTTACCCTCTAATACGAAGTTTATAAAATCTTCAGCATTTTTTGCGTGTGGTGCATTCACAGGTATAATTAAGTTATCTTCTTCAAACTGCATCCCTTCTTTTGGATAAACAATTTTGAACTTAGGATTAGCTTTAAGTGCTGCTGATGCCTGTGACCCCCACATAACTCCAATTGTTGTATCTCCGTTAATGAGGCTAGTCATTGGTGTATCTGCATCAAACACTTTAACGTTAGCTCGAAGTTTTTTAAGTTCTGCTTTTGCCTCTGCGAGTTTTGCTGGATCTGTCTCATTGATACTATAACCAAGCTTTGTTAATGCCATACCTATAACAGATCTTGGATCATTTAATAAAACAGCAGAACCTTTCAAAGAAGGATCCCATAAATCACTTATTCCTTTGACGTCTATTTTAACTTTATCTGGATTATAAACTATCATTTGGCTTCCAAGTGAATAAGGCACAGAATATTTATTTGTTTTATCATAATATTGACCTAAATAAGCCTTATCTAAATTTTTATAATTTGGAATTGCAGAAGTATTAATTTCCTTTAATAATAAATTTTTCTGTTTAGACATAATTTGAACCATATAATCTGCACAAATTATTACATCATATTGTCCACCTTTAGATGCTTGTAACTTTGCAAGCATCTCTTCATTTGTAGAAAAGTTGCTATAATTCACTTTAATTCCTGTCTTTTTTTCATAAGCTTTAATAACGTTATCTGGAACATAATTTGCCCAAGTAAAAATATTAACTATTTTTTCATTATTTGTTTTTGCTACACTTGATTTTCCACAACCTACAAGTGTAAGACCCATAACTGAAGCTGCGAGTAAAATGCTTACAGCTTTAAATCGCTTTTTTAACATTAAAATCCCCCCTAATTTTTTTAATAAAAGTAAAATTTCATCCACAATGTATCTTATTTTTCTCTTTTTAGTTTTATAACTTGTGATAATATTAAAACAACAAAAGTTGTTAATAGCATTATTGTACACAATGCGTTTATTTCAGGTGACTGTCCGAATCTTAGCATTGCGAATATCTTAATTGGAAGTGTAGTACTCTCAGGTCCACTTAAGAGGATATTTATGACTACATCATCAAGGGACAGTGCAAAAGCAAGCATTGCACCTGAAACAACTGCTGGTAAAATCAGTGGAAGTGTAATTGTTCTAAACACTGTAAGTTTTGATGCCCCTAAATCCATTGCGGCCTCTTCAATTGACAAGTCAAAACCTGAAAGTCTTGATTTAACATTTATAAGTACAAATGGTATGCAAAAGGTTGTATGTGCTAGTATTAATGTGAGTACACCAAAATCCATGTTTAGAGCTGAAAAAAATGCTAGTAAGGATATTCCCATAATTATTTCTGGTATTACAATAGGGATATAAACAAGAAAATTTATCATTCCTTTTCCTTTGAATTCATACCTCTTTAGTCCAAAGGCTCCAATCGTCCCAATTACTGCTGAGATAATGGTGCTCATTGTTGCAATGGTTAAACTATTTATAAGTGCAGTAATTACATTATCATCATTAAATAACTTAGTGTACCAATCCAGAGTAAATCCACTAAAAACTACATTTGAATTACCTGCATTAAAAGAGTACATAATAATGATTGCTATTGGAACATATAAAAATGCAAATACAAATAATATATATGTTCGTTCCAGTCCTTTAGATAATTTTGAATTCATTAGAACACCTCCGCGTCTAACTTTTTACCAATAATTTTTACGTAAACAAAAATAAGAATTAAAGATAGAGAAATCATTACTATTGATAACGCTGCCCCAAAAGGCCAATCATTTGCTTCCAAGAATTGATTTTTAATCAGATTTCCAATAAGCATTACATTGCTTCCACCCATTAGATCCGGTATGAAAAATAGTCCTACAGATGGTATAAATACTAAAATGCAACCAGCAACTATTCCCGGCATAGTTAGAGGAATTGTAACGGTTCTAAAAGTCGTCCATTTACTTGCACCAAGATCTTTAGCTGCTTCTATATAGCCTTTATCCAATTTATCTATAGAATTATAAAGTGGAAGTACCATAAATGGAAACATTGTGTATATCATTCCAATCATTACGGAACCATAAGAATATAACATCTTCAATGGTTCTTTTACGATCCCGATTCTAAGAAAAATATGATTTAAGATTCCCTCAGTACTAAGGATAACAATCCAACCATAAGTACGTATTAATGAATTAGTTAAAAATGGAGCCATTATTAACATCATAATAATAATTTTATATTTCTTTATCCTAGTTGCAAAGTATGCAAAAGGGTATCCAAAAACCAAGGTAAATAACGTTGTAATAAAAGCTACTATTATAGAGTCCCAAAACACCTTAACATATAATGGGTTAAGCATTCTTGTATAATTAGAAATAGTTGGTATATAAACTATACTACCATCATCACCACGTTGCATAAAACTAATAAACACAATATAAAAAAGAGGTATTGCAACGAAGAAACTTATCCAAAAGGATATTGGTACTATAGTAAGACCCTTTAAAATATTAATTCTTTTCTTTTCCATTTTCTCACCTAACCTTCTTCAACTATAACTATATCTTCAGGTTCAAAATATACCCAGACCAGGCTACCTATACCTATTAAATCTTTTTTCTTATCATAATCACAAACTATAATTTCCTGGCCGTTTTCGAGTTCCATAGTAGTTTTAATAATAGAGCCAATATAACTATGTTCTTTTATTGTTGATTTAAGTCCATATGGAGGTTTTATCCTACTATATTTAATATTTTCTGGCCTAATTAAAATATAACTTTCCTTATTTTGTAAAACATTATAATTTTTATAATTCACCTTGATTTCATATTCATCAATTTCAACGGATATGTAATCTTCATCAATTTTTTTAATTTTACTCTTAATTAAGTTAGATTCTCCAATAAAACCCGCTACAAATTTTGTCTTAGGCCTCTCATATATATCTTCGGGGCTTCCTACCTGCTCTATAATCCCTTCGTTCATTACCGCTATTCGATCAGACATATTTAATGCTTCTTCTTGATCATGGGTAACATATACAAAGGTAATCTGTAACTTTTTCTGCAATTTTTTGAGTTCAATTTGCATTTGTTTTCTAAGTTTTAAATCAAGTGCGCCTAAAGGCTCATCCAAAAGTAATATTTTAGGGTTATTTATTAGTGCCCTACCTATTGCAACCCTTTGCTTTTGACCACCACTTAGTTCATCTGTTTTTCTTTTTTCATATCCCTCTAACTGCACTAAGCTGAGCATTTCCATAACTCTTTTTTTTATTTCTATTTTATTGACCTTTTTAATTTTCAAACCATAGGCTATATTTTCAAACACATTCATATGTGGAAATAATGCATAATTTTGAAATACTGTATTTACATTTCGCTCATTAGGTTGCTTATTTTCAACATGTTTACCTTCAAGTAGAACACTACCACTCGTTGGATTTTCAAAACCTGCTATTATTCGGAGCGTTGTTGTTTTCCCACAGCCACTTGGCCCTAGTAGTGTTAAAAACTCACCTTTATTTATCGTTAGGGATATATTCTTAATTACTTCCTGATTATCAAACTTTTTTATTATATTATCCATTTCTAATATGATTTCTGACAATTTTTTAACTCTCCCCCCGTATATTCTATACTTTTATAAATAATTCTAAAATTACTTACTTACTATCATACCATAATGTTCATTATTTTGATGTTGTTTCCTAATTATACTATATATATGATTAAAGTTATTTGCATATTACCTAGTAAACATACTTGTTTATTTAAGCATAAGCGCATTGTAATGTTTTGTAAACTATTATATATACTTTTATTTATATGTTTCGGTACTATATAAAGTGATTAAAGAGGAAAATTAGTTTTGGATAATATATTTCACTTGGATTTTAGGTAGAGTCAATAGAAGAGATAGTCATGGAGTTTTAGGAATATGTGAGAAAAGGAGTAATTAAAATTTTAAACCTGCCGAATTCGACAGGTTTAGAAAAAAAGAATGTTATCTTTATACAGCACAACTATCAATATTTACTTGTTTATTTATAATTAAGGATTTAGTTACTTGTGTCATTGAAATTGGGTCTAATATTTCTTCCAACTCTTCTGGAGTTAAAATTCCTTCACTTAAAACAATTCCTTTAACTGATAAGCCAGTCTTCAAAGCTATTTTTGCAATATCAGCTGATTTTTTGTATCCAATATGTGGACAAAGAGCTGTTACTATTCCTATGCTACTATTTAGAAGTTCTGCGCACCTTTCTTTGTTTGCGGTAATTCCCACAATACAATTATCTACAAATGTCGCAGTTACATTTGTAAGGGTCTCAATAGATTCAAATAAGTTATAGAAAAGAACAGGTTCAAAGGCATTAAGTTCTAATTGGCCTGCTTGTGCTGCCATAGTTATTGTAAAATCATTTCCTATAATATTAAAAGCTACTTGAGAAACCACTTCTGGAATAATAGGATTTATTTTACCAGGCATAATGGATGATCCATTTTGCTTTGATGGCAAATTTATTTCACCTATACCAGTTTTAGGACCACTTGATAATAGTCTTAAATCATTTGCCATCTTAGATAGATTTACAGCACATGTTTTTAAAGCACCTGATACACATACAAATCCATCAAGATTTTGAGTTGCATCGATTAAGTCCTCAGCCTGGGCTACATTAAAGCCTGTTACCTTTTGAAGGTTAGAAATAATATTATCTAAATATTTTGGGCTTGCATTTATAGAGGTTCCGATAGCTGTGGCACCGATATTTAAAGTAAGCATATCCTTCTCGGCATCAATTAACCTATTAATATCACGTTTTATCATTGAAGCATATGCGTGAAATGATTGACCAAGCCTAATTGGAACTGCATCTTGAAGTTGAGTACGGCCCATTTTTATAATATTATCAAACTCTAGAGATTTTGATTCAAGAGCGTTATATAAACGCTTAAGTTCTGCAATCGCTTTTGGTAACATCTTTAGAATTGTAATTTTCCCAGCAGTGGGGAATACATCATTTGTGGATTGAGCCATATTTACATGATCATTAGGACTGACAATATTATAATTACCTTTAGTACCGCCAAGTAGTTCAATAGCAATGTTTGCAATAACCTCATTAGAATTCATATTTGTAGAGGTACCAGCACCACCTTGAATTGGATCAACAATAAATTGATCATGGAATTTTCCAGAAATGATTTCATCACAAGCATTGATAATTGCATTTGCAATTTTATTATCTAACATAGTTGTATCTCTATTTGTAATAGCTGCTGATTTTTTTATCTCCGCAAGACTTACTATAAGTTCTGGGTGAATTGCTCTATCTGTGATATGAAAATTATTATGAGCTCTTAATGTCTGAATACCATAATACGCATCCATTGCTACTTCCATTTTTCCTATTGAATCATATTCCATTCTTGTTTTCATATAAATTCCTTCTTTCCTGATTTTAGTATTTCTAATATGCAGATTATCATGGTTTAATATTTATGTAAATGACTAAAGGAAAGTTGTGAATAAAAGCTAAAAATAATCATGTTTTACTTAATTTAAATTAAGTATATACAATTAGGCTTAACTTTATTAAGTGGGTATTTAAATTAGAAACACAATGATAAGTTAATTTATTTAATAAATCTTATATGATTGTATTGCATATTTGCATTAATGACCTTATTATATTAAGGGATTGCAATAAGAAGGGGGGGCGAATGTTAGTAAGGGTGACATAAATAGAATGACTCTTACTAATGCTTAACATATGGATAAAATTGATTTAAAACTTATTGAACTTTTACAAAAAAATGCACGTTATTCGCTTAAACATTTAGCAAAAGAGGTGTTTTTATCTACTCCAGCCGTATCAGCTCGTGTTTTAAAGCTTGAAGGGTCAGGAGTTATTACTGGATATTCTGCACATGTTGATCCACTAAAATTAGGCTATAACATAAAAGCTTTTATAAACTTAGAAATGTCACCAAAACGAAAACCAGAATTTTATCCTTTTGTAGCAACATGTCCTAATGTACTCGAATGCAACTGTGTAACAGGAAAGTATTCAATGCTTATTACAGTAGCTTATCATACAACTGTTGAACTTGATGCCTTTATAAACGAATTGCAGAAATTTGGAAATACAGAAACACAAGTCGTGTTTTCTACAGCGGTTGAACATAGAGGAATTGATGTAACTACTTAAGATTAAGCAAAAAAAATCATGTTATATGTATAGATTTACAAGCCGCATTTGATGATTATCTACTTTAATCAAGTTAGGGGTATATCTCATTAGTTTAATCCAATATTTGCTAAAGAAACGTCGATATGTTACTATATTAGACAATAAAAACTTTTAAGCATAGTATATTTAAAAAAATGTTATGTAGGGGGGGCTTGGAGAATTGAATGAAAAATTAATTTCAGTCATAATGGCACTTGGTGTAATTATGAGCATTAGTTCAATTAGCGTATATGCAGATTCAGCGTCAGATAAGGCAAAGATTCAGCAGGTTCAAACTCAAAAAAATGATATTGAAAATAAAGTCGAGATAATAAATAATCAGCTTAAAACAATTATGTCTAAAATCAATAGTAATGAAAGCAATATAACTGTAACACAAAATGATATTAAGCAAACTAAAATCAATCTTGCAAAAGCAGAGATTGATATCAAAGAAGAACAGATCATTTTTGAAAAAAGGATGAGAGTAATGTATATGAATGGGTCATCGAGCTATATAGATATTATACTTGGCTCAAATGGTATAAATGATTTTATATCCAGATTAGAAAATATTAAAACGGTAATAAAATTTGATCAAAATATTATTAATGATTTGAAAACAAAACAGGTAGCAATTAATTTAAAGAAGGTTACGCTAGACACAGGTAATACAAAGTTGCTATCTTTAAGAGTTGATAATAAAAAGGGTTTAGAGACTTTAACAAAACAAAAATCAGACCAAAATGTATTGGTGTTAAAATTAAATGCACTAGAAAATAAATATGGTGCTCAACTTGTAATAGACAAAGCCAATGAAGTAAGAAAAGCAATCGCAGCAAAACAAGCTAGTCAAGCAAAACTAGCTATCAAAACATATGGAACAACTAGTTCTATAACAGTAAAAAATGAAGCAATTAAATATACGGCAAGTGATTTGAACTTGCTAGCTAGATTAATAACCGCCGAGGCAGGAGGAGAATCTTATAATGCTCAGGTTGCTGTAGGTGCAGTAGTTGTGAACAGAGTTAGGAGCAGCAGCTTTCCAAACACAATAAGTGCTGTTATTAATCAAAAGACAAATGGTTCATACGAGTTTACACCAATACTGAATGGTAACATTAACAGACCAGCGCAGGCAAATGCTGTGAAGGCTGCAAATGAAGCACTCAGTGGAAATGATCCAACAAACAATGCACTGTTTTTTTATAGTGGTAATTCTCCTACGGGCACTAATTTATCACAATCAGTTTATATAAAAATAGATCATTTAACATTTATTAATATATCGTAAAACTGAATATGGAAGTTAGGAAAATTAACAGATTATTATATTGTTTAAAACAAAAACACAGTAGAAAGTATAAAATTCTACTGTGTTTTCACATTTTAAATCTTTAAGTGATCTATCTAGTTTTTGTTTCTAGTTCCTTCTTTAGCGGCTTGTACGCTAGCATTTCCATTAACCTTATATCCGTTTTTAGCATTTTTACTATCTAAACTATTAGCAATAAGGCTTTGATCTTTTTCTTTTATGGTCATATTATGGCTTAGACTATTTTCACTGTTAGGTATAATATTTTGATTATTTTCAGCTATGGTTTTATTTTGGCTCATAAAAAAGCACTCTCCTTTACTATTATTCTATATTATAATGCCTTTAACTTAATATACTTATACTAAAATAGAAATTGTCGTGAAATTAAAAGTCTTTAATGAAGTTAATAGCCATTCTGCTAAAGAGAGTGGCTATTATTTTAGGAAGAATTCTAGTAGAATGAATATAAAATATTCTAATATTATACAAGGGGGTTAGTATATGAACGAAATTTTAAAACAAATAAAAAACAGAAAATCCATACGAGTGTTTGAAAATAAGCCTATTGTAGCTGAGTTAAAAAAAGAAATATTAAATGCAGCATTTCAAGCTCCAACAGCTGGTGCAATGATGCTATATAGCATCATTGATATTACTGATGAAAAATTAAAGCAACAACTATCAGTAGAATGTGATAATCAGCCTTTTATTGCAAAAGCTCCTTTAGTGCTTATATTCCTTGCAGATTATCAAAGATGGTATGATGCTTTTGACTTAGAAAATTGCAATCCGAGAAAACCTGGGGAGGGCGACATTATTCTTGCCTGTAATGATGCAATAATAGCGGCTCAGAACACAGTAGTTGCTGCAGAATCTCTAGGAATTGGTTCATGTTACATTGGGGATATAATTGAGAATTGTGAAACTATTAAAGAATTATTAGATCTTCCAGAGTATGTTCTACCTGCTGCCATGTTGGTTTATGGTTATCCTGTTGAGGGTCAAAAGAATAGGAAAAAACCGATACGTTTCGAAGAAAAGTATATAGTACATGAAAATAAATATAGCAGATTAAATAAGGAAGAACATATAGAAATGCAAAGAATACGAAATGAGAAGTCAGGATTTTTAAATAAAGATATTAGCGAAGATATTAAAGCATTATGTAACCGTAAGTATATGTCTGATTTCTCGCTAGAAATGAATAGATCAGCATCTGAATATCTTAAGAAGTTTAGAGAATAATAATTTTTAATATTTAATAAAAGCAAAGTTGTTGTTTTGAACAACAACTTTGCTTTTATAATTACTTTTATAACATCAAGATAAATAGCTTGTCTTTATCTATGACAATGTTTATGATTTTACCTCGTAAAATCTTTTGGTTACTATTTTAAGCCTAGTAATTTGGCTAAAGTCTTATACTTTGTTTCTATTGCACCTTGTGGACAAAGTTCCTGACAACAGAAGCATCTTATACATTTACTGTAATCCCATTTGGGAATTGTTTTATTTCCTTTTTTTATAAAGGATATGACTTCAGGCCTCTGTGGGCAAACTTCATCACATCGCATGCAACCGATACATTTTTCTTCTATTACAACAGGATTTGGTGCAACCATCGAGGTTAAAAAATGAGTTACAGAAGGGTTTACAAAATAAAAACTGCCACCTTTTCTTGAAAGTTTAAAGTCTTTACATTTCATGGACTCTATTTTTTCTCCTAATACCTTTATATCTTCTGGTAGAACAGCACCCCATTTTGCATCATATGCTTCCTTTAAAAACGGAAGTTTTAAAACATCATCATAACCAATTAACCTTACTGCAACTGAATCCACTGCAGTTAAACATTGTCCCATAATTATAGTGTCCATCTTTTTAGGGGTTCCACTTTTAGGACCATTTCCCTCCATTGCGATTATTCCATCAAGAATCGCAAAGCTAGTTTTCACCACGGAATTTACATCTAGTAGCATTTTACTAAAATTATTAGCGTCGGGCATTCTTGTGTGCCATGTTGCCTTTTGAGTACCCGGAACACAACCAAATTGGTTTTTAACTGCTCCAGTATAATATGCCATAGCATGGGTTTTTAGCTTTGGAAGTGTAATAACAACATCAGCTTCATAAGGTGCCTTAGCTATATTCCAAGATTTACATAATATAGAGTCTTCAAGCATTACATGGACTTCTTCTTTAAAATCATCAAAAACAACTCCGTATCTGTTAGCAACTTCCATTAAGCCTGACTTTTCGGCTGCTTTTCTTGAATCTCCAAAACCAGGAGAGTCTCCAAATATAATATTTTCGCTATACTCTTTAACTATTCTAACAACAGCTTCAAAAACAGCGTAATGTGTTACAACCGGTGACCCTTTTTGTTCTATACTAAGAAAATTAGGTTTTAACAAGACTTTACTGTTTTTAGGTATAAGGTTTCTTAAAAAAGAATCTCCTCCAAGAAGCTCAAAACCTTCTCTTAGTGTTTTTTCTATTAGTTCTACGTCATAATCTGTACATTTTAAAAGTGCAACATTTTCCATAATAACTACTCCTTTATCATTTATTCAATATAATATTTTCTAAATAAAATATACTTCTAAAAAAATTATTTATTCTTTAATTGTATGCTGAAGGGCTAGCATATTGTTTATTTTAGTAACTAGTTGTTCATTTACCCTACAGATTAAAAACTTTCCTCTTTTCTCAGTGGTAATTAGCTCTGCGTTCACTAGCTCCTTGATATGATGAGAAATTGTAGGTGCTCCAATACTCAGACAAGCAGTGATATCTGCAACCCAGCATTTACCTCCAGCTTCAAAACCAGCCTCGTGAGCCTCGGCAATTTTAAAATATAACTCTAATCGATTCTCATTCGAAAGGGCTTTAAATATTTTCGCCATTTTTCTTGTATCCATTTTTATTAACTCCTATCTAAAGATATCAATATTCGATAACCATCGAATTGATTTTATCTTATATTAAGAGTCTTGTCAATTAGCAAGAAGAAACTGTTCACAGTTTTTCATTTATTTAAAAAAACTTTAAAATGTAAGGTATCACATAGGCACAAATAAAATCAGCCTGCAATAATCACATTTATTGCAGGCTTAAAAAACTTATATGTTTATTGAAAAATCTAGTGAAACCAGTCAGGAAAAGGTATTGTTTTTGATTTTGCAAAGTATTTTTTCAAATAATCTAGTCTTGGAGTTGATGCGTATTTGGTTTCATCCTTTTGTGAAGTATTTGATTTTTCTGCATCCCATCCAGTACTTTCTCTCCAAGCATAATAACACCAATTCCAGTTCCATTCTTCAAAAATTTCCAATGCACATTGCAACCAGTAATTTCCACCTTTATCTGTGTTTACTCTATTTGCTAATATCTGTTTATCTGTTAAAGTAGGGTTAGTTACAAAACTATCGCCTAGCCATCTGGCACAACTAAATTCACCCACCCAAATAGGTATCTGATATAGATTTGAGCATACTTTTAAGGGTAGTAAAAGTTTCTTAAAGTAATCTTTATCCCAGTATAAGGTTTCTGATCTTCCAGGGAAGGTAACTCCTGAGTCAGGAAATCCTATATTCATACCTTGGAATACAAAATAAGCAGATTCATACATATGAATAGACCATATTGTATTAGTATCTGTTGGAACATTTAAAGACTGAGAATCTGATACTCTTTTTATTAATCCAATATTACCTAAAGGTCTCGCATCTGGAATTTCTAGAACGATAGTTCTTTTAGTATCATATTTTCTGATAGTGTTAGTTATTTTCTCATATAACAAGTTAATATCAGCAGGTGTTTTAGAATTCTTAATAGAATAAGGTATGTAAGGTTCATTAAGTAAATCATAACCTACTATAGTATCTAAATAGGTGCTAGCATACTTATGAGCAATCTTATTCCAAGTACCTATTAATAAATTATGATAAGTAAAATCACTCCAAAATACCCCATCAAAATTTTTCTGTATTCCTGGTGTAGTATGAACATCTATAACTGCTTTTATATTATACTTTTTACAAAACCCTAAGAATGTTTCTAATATAGTGAATTTAGATTCATCAAAAGCGTAAGGCGCTGTTGTAGATCTTAAATCAGTACATACTATTCTAAGCATCTGTCCACCAGTAGCTGCATAATCAATAAAATCCTGTTCTACTAATTTTTGATATATACCTACATTCATTCCACGATAATTAAGCCATGATGTTTTATTAGTTGAGGCAAGTACAGTGCTTACATTTGCTACATTTAAAGCAACTCCTGTCGCAACAGACCATTTTAAAAAATCTCTTCTATTTATTTTGATAAAATCCCTCCTAAATATTGTACTGTTTTTAGTTTATCAACAGTATATATGCGAAATATGTCGTCAGGATTATTATCTCGTTAAGTTTTGTTAAGTTTCATTTTATATTGGAATGTTACCTTTAAGTAGACAGATTAAAAAATAAAAAAGGTTGTAAAAAAGGACTAATTTGACTAGGAAGTTTTAGGTACTACTCAAAGGGACGTTTGTGGGGTATAATAAACAAGTGAAATAACAAGACATACCACTAAAATATTTATTATTAATATTAATTCAGAAGGTATAGGTTATAAAGTATTTTTAAAGAAGTGAAAAATAAAAAAAAGAGGGTAAAAATATGAAAAATGATATAAGCAAAAACATGGAAATAATGAAAAAGGTTATTGAAGAAAAAAAAGCTAAATCTTCCATGCAAAAAAATGGTAAGCGACCATCGGTCCATGGATCACAAAGCTCATCATCAGGTAATGGTGGCGGGTTAGTTGGTAAAAATAACAGGGGGCAATAAATAAGAAAACTGATAAAAGGAAGTTCACTTATGAACTTCCTTTCCTGCGTCATGCAGAATTAAGAATGTATATCTTAATTGGTATGCCTGTTATCACAGTCAGGAGCAGGAGGAATACTTTGTACGAAGTTGAAAACATTATTTGGGTCATATTTCGCTTTAATTTTCTGAAGCCTGGCGAAATTATCGCCGTAATATTCCTGACCGTAGTTTTTTATATTTAAATCAGGTACATTGACATATGAGCCTATTACATATGGTTGCAGTTGTATGCGAGTTTGTTCCACAAGTTTAATATTCTTTTGCGTTTCACATTCTTCTGTCCATGAGGCATCCCATTCTATATAATAGTTAGTATTGCGCCAGAAAAATGCTGTATCTTTGGGAGAGATTCGGTTCATTTCGCCTCCAGAGTTAAGGAAAAAGAAATTTGATTCACTACCTGTTGCTTTTGTAAGGAAATATCTGATTGCTTTAATTCCTTCTGTGGGAATGTTTTGCTGTACCCAGGCTGATGACCACGTAGTATTCTGCGTATCGGCTAGTGGTTCATTCGGAGCCCAAAATTCTATTGCCTCTGGGAGTGTAACCTCATCAATAAATACCTTTAAAGGAGATCCAACATCTGACAAAGGTAATATATATTTTTCCAGTTCTGCTTTGGGACCGAGGAATATTCCCTGCGAACGAAGCATACCATTTGTTTTCGTACCTATCTCCAATATTGTGCCCAGTCTTTCATCAACGGATGGAGACCATCTTTGCCATACATCTATAACTTCATCCAATTGTTCCCATGGCCAGACTATTTCAAATATTCCAACTTGAAAAGGAGCAGGACGTACTTTAAAGGTATATGAGGTTATGATACCGAAGTTACCTCCTCCGCCTCCGCGAATGGCCCATAACAAGTCCGAATTTTCGTTTTCACTGACACGTAAAATATCACCATTGGCATCGACTATGGTGGCAGAGATAATATTGTCGGAAATCACTCCGGTTGTGCGCTGGACAACCGTAATTCCTCCACCAGTACTTATTCCGCCTATACCAACAGTGGAACTGTCTCCGAAAGGAGCCAAGATGCCTTCCTGAGCTAGCATCTTCACAAGAGGACCTACACGCATTCCTGCTTGAACGGTTGCAATTCCCTGTTCCTTATTCAACGTGACTTTTCTCATTAGACCTGTATCTATTACGATGCCACCGTTTGTCTGGGAAAAATCTTTTGCCAGAGCATGCCTGCCACTTCGTATTCGAATGGGTACATTATTTTCGCGAGCCCATTTGACGGCATTTGCCACATCTTCCTTTTGCTGTGCAAAAACAAATACTATGGGAAATGAGTTAGTAAAAGGGTTCCAGTTTTTGCGAGCCTGATGGTACCCTGGATCATTGGGGTATATTACCGTTCCGGTTAATTCTATTTTTTGTTTCATTCAATCACCCTCTATTATTAAATTAGTTATATATAATGCTCGCTATATAATATGAGCTTTTATTGAATTAGTGTATATTTTTCACCTGATTTCTAACTCGTAGATTTTCCTGCACTTTTCCCATATAAGTTAGATAGGTTTAGAATGTTATCAGGCAAGTACTACAGTGTTTCTCCCTATAGAAGGGCCTAATGATTTAAATGGTAGATATTTGACTGAGGATGTACCGTGTTCTCTAGTTGCTATGGTGGAAGTTGCCAGATTGGCTGGAGTTTCGACTCCGGTCATGGATTCTGTGGTAATTCTAGCATCCACGCTTAAAAGTGAGAACTATTTGGAATCAGGTAGGACCCTAGAAAAAAAGCGGAGTTGGTGCTTAGAACATCAACTCTGCTTTTATAATTACTTTTATTGCACGAAGATAATGTATTGTCTTTATCTGCGACAATGGTTACAATCTTACAGTCTATTACAACTAGGATCACTCCAAGGTTCACACCAAGGATCACTGCAATTATTAAAGTCATTGTTACAACGATTATTGTTACAACAATGATTGTTACAACAATTATTATCGTCAAATAGTAATAATAATAGTATCCACCAACAACACATGCATATTTCACCTCTCTTAAGGAAAAAAGATTTATTTTAATTTTTTCTTAAGTTTGTCCCATTAATACCCTCATCTGTTAGTTATATAGTATTATGCATATTATATAAATGTTACAAATAATAATAAGCTCAGAATTTAACACTTTGTGTTGCTATTAGCTATCAATGTGACTAGTTATTAAACACTTACGTTAAATTAAGATTTAAAATAAAACTGTTGAATTTGACTAACAATTTCATCCGTTTGGCTTGTAATTTGAGAAATAGAATAGCCTATAAATAATGGAGATGTAATAAATCTAGGTATAATCTTACAAATTATATTATCTTTCCAATCATAGAAAAAAAGATTAAAACTATTACATTTTACATAAAAATCATTTAATATATAACTCACAACTTTCTGTATATTATCAGCCATTATATCTAAATTATTACTGTTATTTATTATAATATTAAATTCAGTAAAATCCATTTTGGGTTTGGTTGAAAGATTAAGAACGCAACCATCCGATTCATTAATTATTATTCCCTCAAAAAACTCATCCTTTAAAAATTCTTTATAATCTATAAATTTTAGTCCTACAATCTGCATATGTGAATGATTAATAGTCCCACCTGAATAAGGACCATGATTTTTATAAAACATTACAGATTTAAAATCACCGGTTTTCTCCATATTCAACCAATGATTAACGCCAAATTTTAATAGGTTTCTCATATATTCCTTATTGTACATTGTAATATCAACATCGCAACTACTTGTTTCTATTAACACTGTTTGAAGTGTATTCTCCAAAGTAGGATATTTGTTTTTCACTAAAATGAATGGTCCTTCTTCAGCTATAATTCCTATTAAACCTTCTCTATTACAAAATGGACATGGAGTCTTCTTGTCTTTAATGCTGTTTGGTTTATTTTTACTTATATTGAATAAAAACTTTAAATGTCTGTTAGAATTCATTTAATTCACCTACTCTAATTTATTATATGTGTTTTATTGTAAATCTCTACTTTTTTCACTTGACTCCATGCTGTAAGGAAAGTATACCAAATAACACATAGAATATACACTTCTATGAATGTATTGCATAGTATAATGTGGATAATATAGGTTAATAATATAAAAAGCCAAAAAAATATTATAGTATAAATTGATGTATACTTGGGGGTCGATTCGTAAGTGTTAGATATGTGGATGTGTGTAAGGAACATAAGGGGTGCTAAAGAGGGTGAATTATTTTCAAGTTATGGAGAAATTTTTCGAGTGATTGATAAAACCATATTAACTAGAATGGATAAAAAAATAAAACTATCTATTAATAAAGAAGAAATAAATAGTTCTTTTAGAAAAATAGAAAATAGCTATTTAGTTTATGGAGCATGGAATACCAAAGGTTGTATTAATTTTTTAAGAAAGTTACTTAACCTGAAGGTACAAAAAAAAATAGGGTATAGTAGAGTAAATCTAGATATTTTTGATAATATTACTCTTCATAGAATTTATACAGAATTATTATTATACATCTATAAAGTAAGGTCAGAAGAACTCCTCATACAATTTTCTACAATAATAAAATATCAATTAGAGTCATTAAACATGATTTATGAGAATAAAGATTTAATTAATTTCGATGAAGAGTTAGAGCAAACAATAGTACAGTTTAGAAAGATATATGAGTTCTGCAATTCGATAGAATCGAGAGTTAAATCAATTGTATCAGATCATCGAGATGAAATAATAAAACAACTAATGGAAAAAAGAAAAGAAATAAATAAGCTAAATATATTGATGTTAGATGAAATTAGCAAGAGAGCATAATGCATCTTGCTTTTTTTAAGTGACAGGAACCGCTCGAATTTTGTCACCAAGGTGACAGGCACCGCCCGAATTTTGTAGTCATTTATGATTATTTTTGTGTTTGCTATATAAGTAAATCATTTATTAAATTTTAAAATATATGTTATGTTAAACAAATAAAGAGGGCAACATATGTTAAACTAATAAGACTAACAAAACTTAAAAGGAAGAAGAGTGGTGTATAAAAATGGGATTTATTAATGGCATATTTAATAAAAAAACTCAAAATGTAATAAATGATTACAAAAATAAACTTCCGGAGGATATAAAATACATCGATTCATATATAGATATACTCAAATTAGAATTAGTGAAGAATAATATAACGACTGTTGAATTATTTTATTCGTTTGATGGTAGAGAATTATTTGATAAGATTAAGAAGGAAAATTCATCTAAGAATATTTTAGTTTTATACAAAGGAAATATTGACAATCTAATTGCAAAAAAAGGATATATTAATGTATATCACTCAAAACAGGGTATTTACTCTTTAGTTGTTTTTCAACATCAATTTATATATGAAGAATTATTTGGAGTTGAATTATGGAATGATGGAAGTTCAACACCTCAGAAAATACACACATTTAACTGTTACATGTCAGAAAAAATTAATTATTTCGCAGGAATGAATTGTGAAGTTATGGGTATAGGTGTAGGAAATATCAACAAGAAACAGTATGAAAATTTGATGGAAGATTATCACAAGACGGTTAAAATACCAAAAAATAAAACAATCCCAGGTAAAGTAGCGATATATACAGGCATTGCAACTACAATTGGGGCTGGATTGGTTATAGGTTTAAAAATATGGTCCAAAAAAGGTAAAAAATAATACAGTAAATTATATATTTAATAAAAAAGTCACGCTTAAACTAGCGTGATTTTTTTGTATGAAATTTAAATTATTATATTACTTTTATATTTAAGCAATATGTAAATTTGACAAGCGGAAAGCCCATTCGGATTACATGTATAAGATATAATAAGGTAATAGTTTATTATAATAGTATATTGGTATATAATATTATATTGTGTTGATACAAAGGTAACTACTTGAAATAAGGAGGTATTAGATATATGAATTTTTATTTCGCACCTATGGAAGGTGTGACTGGGTACATTTATAGAAATGCCCATAATGCTTTTTTCAATAATATAGATAAATACTTTTCACCTTTTATTGTTGCAAATCAAAGCGAAAGTTTTAAAACTCGAGAATTAAATGATATTTTGCCTGAAAACAACCAAGGACTAGTTTTGATTCCGCAATTACTAACCAATAATGCAAAAGATTTTATGCATACTTCAAAGAAAATAAAGAAGCTAGGATATAATGAGATCAACTTAAATTTGGGATGCCCTTCTGGAACTGTAGTTTCAAAAAATAAAGGGTCTGGATTTCTTTCAAAAAGAGAAGAACTTGATATTTTTTTAGACGAAATATTTTCTAAGTCTATAACAAAAATCTCAGTAAAAACTAGAATAGGAAAAGACCAACCTGAAGAATTTTATGAATTAATCCAGATTTTTAACAAATACCCTATAGAAGAGCTTATTATTCATCCAAGGATTCAAAAAGATTTTTATAAAAATAAGCCTAATCTTAAAATTTTTAAGGAGGCTTTGATTTTAAGTAAAAATCCTGTTTGCTATAATGGTGATATTTTTACAAAAGAAGATTACATAGAGTTTTCGGCTAAGTTTCCTAGTGTAGATACTTTAATGTTTGGCAGGGGATTATTAAGAAGTCCTGCACTGATAAGCGATATTACAAATAATATTAAATTAGAAAAAAAATCACTAAAAGACTTTCATGATAAAATTTATGAAGATTATAAAAAAATGCTCTTTGGAGATAGGAATGTCTTGTTTAAAATGAAAGAATTATGGTTTTATATGATTCACGCGTTTTCTGATAATGCAAAATATGCAAAAAAAATTAAGAAATCAGAAAGACTATATGATTATGATGAAGCTGTTTCAAGCTTATTCAGAGAACAAGATGTTTTATAATACAAACAAGTCTTTATTAAAAGATGGTTGCTAGTTACTTAAATAGTATGAGTTAACTTGGTAACTTAGTTCCACGCACTTTTATATAAAGAACCGATGTAATACCTATTACAACAAGAGTAATCATTCCAGTAAGTAAATCTTTATTTATACTTGTCAAAATCAAGTACCCCTGCAATGGCTTTTATCATTGCACTTTTTCCAGCTCCATTGTGACCAATAAATCCATAAATATCTCCCGCTTCCACTGTAAGAATAAAATGATCCACGGCTCTTTTTCCACCCTTATATACCTTTGAAAAATTTTTAATTTCTAACATTAGCCTATCCCCCTTCTATCCATTAAGTTAGATGTATGTATATTAATATAACGAATAACTAAACAAAAAGTTCACAATGGCAAGCCAATTTTTTTATAAAGTTTAGTATATAAATCTGATTAAATGCGTTGGTGTTTTTACGAAGATATAAAGCTAGTGAAATAAGTCTACTGTAATATACTAGTATTGTGTTAATATTGTATTTATGATAGTATGAAATTAGAAAAGAAAAGGTTTTCTTAAATACAATATTGTTTATATTATAAGTTCAAGAGGCGTACTTATAAAAGTACGTTTTATATTTAGAATTATAGAAAAGGTTTTCTATAAAAAATAAATAATAAATATGATAACGATTTCCCAGCATTTTCAAAGAAATGTCTAGTTTCTTATAGTGTTGGTTCAGAATTTTATAAAAATAAAATATTTGGAGGTAATGTTATGGATATTAAAAATCTTAATGAAATATTCGCAAAAATTTATGGTGGAGATAGTGAAGCTATATTTTTCTCGCCTGGAAGAATAAATCTTATAGGTGAACACATTGACTACAATGGTGGATTTGTTTTTCCATGTGCTTTAGATTTTGGAACTTATGGATTGGTCAAAGTAAGAAATGACAATAAAATTAATTTTGCTTCAACTAATTTTGATTTAAGGGTTAACTCGGATTTAAATAAGCCAATAAAATATGATGTAAGTGATGACTGGGCTAATTATCCTAAAGGTGTAATAAAGGTAATGCTTGATCATGGACATGCTGTTCGTGGCATGGATATTTTAATAAGTGGTAATATACCAAATGGAGCAGGACTATCTTCTTCAGCATCATTGGAAGTTCTAATAGGTACAATTGTAAACGAACTATTTAATAATGATAGCATTGATATGATAGACATAGTGAAAATGTCACAACAAGCTGAAAATGATTTTGTTGGTGTTAATTGCGGTATTATGGACCAATTTGCAATTGGAATGGGGAAGAAAGCAAAAGCCATCCTTTTAAATTGTCAAACATTAGAATATGATTATGCTGATGTAAACCTTTTGGATTATGAAATTGTAATTATGAACACGAATAAAAGACGTGCACTAGCTGAGTCAAAATATAATGAGAGAAGAGCTGAATGTGAAAAAGCATTAGAAATAATAAAAAAAGTTAAGGATGTAAAAGATATATGCCAATTAAAACCAGAAGAGTTTGATGAGTTAGAATATTTATTTAAAGATGAGAAGATTAAAAATAGAGCAAAACATTCAGTATATGAAAATGCAAGAGTGATTAAAGCTTTTAATTGTTTGAATAGCGGCGATCTTATTGAATTTGGAAGGCTACTTGTAGAATCTCATAATTCATTAAAAAATTTATATGAAGTTACGGGAAAAGAGCTTGACGCTATTGTAGAAGAAGCGTTATTTAGTGATAGTTGCATAGGCGCAAGGATGACAGGTGCAGGTTTCGGAGGATGTGCAATTGCAGTGGTTGAAAAGGACAAAGTAGATTTATTTACGAGTAGAGTAAAAAGGGAATATACAAAGAGAATTGGATACGAACCAACATTTTATTCCACAGGAATTGGAGAAGGCGTGCATAGAGTAGAATAAACCCTTGCTAAGGCAAGGATTCAAACAAATAAAACAAAGATAGTGTTAACGCTATCAAATATACAAGGAGTGAATAAAAATGAAACAAGTGAATAAAATGAAACAAAGATTTGCATTTGCAGCAGGTGCATTTGGCCATGATATTTTTTACGGTACATTATCAACATATTTCATGATTTTTGTTACAAAATCTATGTTTGAAGGAGCTCCAAAGGAAACTCAGATGAAAATGATAGGTTTAGTTACCTCATTAGTTGTAGGTATCAGACTAGTTGAAATCATCTTTGATCCGATTATTGGTAGCGTTATAGACAACACTAAAACTAGATGGGGAAAATTCCGTCCATGGCTTTGTATTGGTGGAACAATCAGTGCAATTTGCTTAGCAATGCTATTTACTAACTTCTTTGGACTAGCCACAAGTAACCAAACTTTATTTACCATTCTATTTATCATTGTTTTCATCATTTTAGACTGTTCTTATTCATTTAAAGATATAGCATTTTGGTCAATAATCCCTGCGCTTAGTGAAGATTCGAGAGAACGTGGAAAATTAGCAACATTCGGACGTTTCGCTTCATCATTAGGGGCAAACGGAACAACACTAGCAGTAATTCCTATAGTTTCATTCTTTACCTTAAAAGCTACTGGTCACTCTGGTCAAGGAGCTAGCGGATGGTTCGCTTTTGGTTTAATAGCTGCATTAATCTATGGTGTTACAAGTTGGATTGTAGCTCTTGGCACAAAAGAACAAGAAAGTCTTTTACGTAAGCAAAATGGAAAAACTTCACTTAAAGATGTCTTTACCGCAATTACTAAAAACGACCAATTAATGTGGTTGGCACTAGCATATCTTATATTTGCGATTGGGTTTGTAGCTACAACAGCCGTATTAATGCTTTACTTCCAATATGTAATCGGAAATATAGCAGCTTTTTCAATTGTAGGTATTGTAGCTGCAATTTGCGGCATTGTATCTGTTCCACTTTACCCATTTGTAACTAAATTTATTTCGAGAAAATACGTTTACATAATTGGTGTTTTATTAATGGTAATTGGATATTTTATACTTTCCATAGCATCACCAAGTTCAATAGCAGTTATTATTATAGGTCTAGTATTCTTCTATTTTCCGTATCAATTAATTTTTCTAGCAGTGCTTATGACACTCAGTGATTCAGTTGAATATGGACAATGGAAAAATGGAGTTCGTAATGAAGCAGTAACTTTATCTCTTCGTCCATTATTAGATAAACTTGCAGGTGCTTTATCTAATGGCATCGTAGGTTTCATATCAGTAACGTGTGGTATGATTGGAAATGCACAAGCAAGTGATATAACATCTCAAGGTATTGTGACATTTAAAATGTATGCTTTCTATTTGCCAGCATCATTAATGATTATCTCCGGTGTTATCTTCTTATTCAAAATTAAATTAACAGAAAAGAAACACGCTGAAATATTAAAAGAATTAGAAGCATCATTAGCAATAAAAAACTAATTTGTGGTAGTTGCATTTAAATTAATAATTGAAGTAGCAACAATAATAAGAAGCTGTCTCAAATTAGAGACAGCTTTTTATTAATTTCTATTGAATATTTTTAAGAGTAAGTGATATTGTAAAATCTAAAGGTTTATCAGGAGATAGATAAAATAATTCATTGTTATTTTTAGCCGTTTCTATATCATCATAAAATCCATTTGTGGGCTCAAAAGCACAATTATAATCTCCTCTGAAACCACCTTCAGTAAGCCAAAAACCTAGGTATGGCATCTTATCCACATCATAATTTACTGAATAGAGTATATTGTGATCCGGGTAGTATATAGAACATTTGCCTTCTTCTACCGGACCATTTACATAATATTTTTCAGTATTGTTATAAGATTTTTTTCCAACTTTGTTTAAATAATAATCCTTACCACTAATACCTTTTGTTATTGGGTATTGATGTATTGTGTTTTTTTTACCTAGATTAATACTATCATGAACATTTAATATTTTAGTTGTTGTTTTTGGAAAAGTAAGTTCCATGTTTTCCTCACAATTTACAAGGCAATGCATTGCCCAAATACATGGGAATGATTCAGTTGACGTATTTTCAATATGATATTTTATATTTAGATTTTCATTTTCAAGAGAAATTGTTTTTTTGTAATCATAGGGAAGAATAGAGCTTAGATATGAAAGTTGAACCTCGTTATCTAATATTTTATAATCCAATGAGGAACTCCATATTTCGCCATGATCTGGATAGATAACTTTTTTACCACAATAATTTACTTCGGAATTATCTATAGTCGGAAAGGCATCATCAAAACCTGAAGCATCAAATTCGGCAAAATCATCGTTTAATTTCGGATGTTTGTACTCACTATTTTTATTTTGAAAAAGAAGTTCAAAATCATTTTCTTTATTATATATTGAAGCTATTTTCCCACCTATACTAGGAAGTACTACTACTTTTAATGTTTTACTTTCTAATATAATACATTCGATACCTTTAAAAATATGTTTATAAATCATACTATACACTTCCCCGTCAAATTTTATTCTACATACCATATCTATTAGGATAATTTTGTGGATTCGTATGTAGTTTCATTATGCTTGTTTCAAATAAGAAAAGGTTTTCTATACAATTAAGTTTAACATAATTGTATTAATAATCAATGACTATTTTATTTTCATATGAAAATTTGGAAGATTGGCAACGTATATACTTTACAATAATTAATTTATTTAGTAAGATTTATCTGAACCAGTAATTAATAATTAGATATTAATCTGTATATATGAATACAGTGATTTTATAGGGAGGACATAATGAAAGTTAATATAAGAGATGTTGCAAGAGAAGCGAATGTTTCTATGAGTACTGTATCAAGAGTTATAAATAATAATTATCCTGTTAAAGAAGAAACCAGAAGTAGAGTTGAAGAAGCTGTAAAAAAATTAAATTTTAGTCCTAATACATTGGCAAGATCATTAATTAGTCAGAATACAAAAACAATAGGGATTTTAGTTCCAAGCATTGACAATTCATTTTTCCCAACTGTAATTAAAGCTATTGAACATGAATTGAGAATAAACGGTTATTCAATTTATCTTTGTGATACAGATGATAACGCTATTGAAGAAACAAAATATATAAGATCGCTTATGGGTAGGCAAGTAGATGGTATTATAGTTATAGATCCCAAAACCGAAAATATGAAAAATGGTTTTTACGAAACAGTGGGAAAAGATATACCGCTAGTATCAATCAATGGCTATAATAATAACATAGAATGTAACTTTGTACTTAATGATGAAGCTAGTGGTGCAAGACAGGCTATGCAGTATCTTTTTGAGCTTGGACATGAAAATATAATACTTGTAAGAGGCAAAGAAAGTTATTCATACGACATAAAAGAGGCCGTTTACGATAAGTTAATGGAAGATAATAAATTGACTGCTCAAAAGAAAATTATAGATATTGGTGAAGGAAATAGTTACGATACTGTAGATGGTACAATGAATATAATGAGTAAAGAATTAGAAAAACTAAAAGCACCAATAGCTGTATTTGCCTGTAATGATTTAATGGCACTGGGAGTTATGAATGCTTGTAAAAAAATGAATTTTGAAGTACCTAAGGATGTTTCAATAATTGGTTTTGATAATATTTGTATTTCAAACATTGTTGAACCAAAACTTACTACTGTAGATCAAAATATGTATTTACTTGGACAAAATGCTTCAAAAATGCTATTGGAGATAATTGAAAATGGAAATGAACAGATTAGAAGAATTGAATTGAAAACACAACTTATTGTCAGAAATAGTTGTAGTGCTATTTAGAATTTATTCAGTAATAATAAGTATTAATAAGTACTATTAAGCTAAGAAAAAAACTATGTTAATTATTAAGATGACTTCTGTATTATGAACTGAGCCTAATGTGGTGCAATTCATAATACGGAAGTCATCTTATTTAAGGTCATTATTTATTTTACTAAAAAACATAATAATTTTACTAAAATACATTGTAATTTTACTAAATAAATGATAATCTATTAATATAAAGGTTTACATAAGTCGTTAAAATTGCAGCGACCCAGGAGATTATTTAACTATCAAAGATTATGAATAAAAGGTCGAAAAAGTTAAAATATCAAAGAATACATTAAGGGGTGGTAAAATGACAGTAAACATTTCGTTAGAAGTTCAAAAGCTACTTTATTATGCTATAAGAAAGAAATTAATAGCAGCAGAGGATATAATATATACAAAAAATAGACTTTTAGAAACTTTATCTTTAGACGAAATTGAAAATAATAATATTGAAGATAAAGAACATGAATTGCAAGAAGTTTTAGATAATATAACTGAATGGGCTTATGAAAATGAAATAATAAAAGACAAAGGCATAGTTAGCAAGGATTTATTTGACACAAAAATAATGGCATGTTTAATAGGAAGGCCATCGGAAATAATAAGAGAATTTAAAAAACTTTATAATGAAAGTCCAAGTAGTGCAACGGATTATTTTTATGGATTATGTATAAACTCAAATTACATAAGGTGGGAAAGAGTTCAAAAGGATTTAAAATGGAAATGCACTACGAAGTATGGTGATATTGATATTACTATTAATTTATCAAAACCTGAAAAGGATCCGAAAGCCATTGCGATGGCCAAGAACTTAAAGACAAGTGCCTATCCTATTTGCTTACTTTGCAAGGAAAATGAGGGTTATGCAGGTAGAGTAAATCATCCAGCTAGAGGTAATCACAGGATTATCCCTGTTGAATTAAATAATGAAAAATGGTTTTTACAATATTCTCCATATGTTTACTATAATGAACATTGTATAGTACTTAAGGGTGAACATGTGCCAATGAAAATATGTAAAGACACATTTAAGAGGTTATTAGATTTTGTTGATCAATATCCACATTATTTCATAGGCTCTAATGCAGACCTTCCAATAGTTGGAGGCTCTATATTAAGTCATGACCATTTCCAAGGTGGAAACTATGAATTTGCTATGGCAAAGGCACCTATAGTGGAGAAATTCAAGGTAAAGGGTTTTGAAGAAGTAACAATTGGTAGAGTTAAGTGGCCTATGAGTGTTGTTAGAATAAATGGATATGATAAAGAAGCATTGGTTAATTTAGCATATTATATTTTAAATAGTTGGAATAACTATTCTGATGAAAGTGCTTCTGTAAGCGCATTTACGGGTGAAATCCCACATAATACAATAACACCTATAGCTAGAAGAAGAGGAAAAACATATGAGATAGATTTAGTTCTAAGAAATAATAGAACATCGACGAAGCATCCATATGGAATTTTCCATCCTCATAGTGAATTACATCATATAAAGAAAGAAAATATTGGTCTTATTGAGGTTATGGGACTTGCAGTTTTACCACCAAGACTAAAAACAGAGATGAAAGAACTTAGTCATTTTCTAGTAAATAAAGATGTTATTAATCAGTTGGATAATAAGCCAGAACTTATAAAACATAAAAAATGGGCATTGCAATTAGTTCAAAAACACCCAGATATAAATGAAAAAAATGTTGATGAAATAGTGAAAAAAGAATTAGGTATAAAATTTTCAGAGGTTTTAGAACATTCAGGGGTTTTTAAAACTGATGAAAAAGGGATAGAGGCCTTTAATAAATTCATAAATAGTTTGTAGTATATTAAAATAATAAATGGAGTGAGTGTGAAAAGTATGGTAACAATAAAAGATATTGCAACCCAGGCTGGAGTGTCAATTGCTACAGTGTCGAGGGTGTTAAACTTTGATGATACATTAAATGTAACAGACTCCACAAAACAAAGAATTTTTCAAGTAGCACAGGAAATAAATTATATAAAAAAGAAAGAAAGAAATACTAAGAAAAGTACGTATAAGGTAGCGATAGCAAATTGGTACACTGAAAAAGAAGAAGTACTAGATCCATATTATTTATCTATAAGATTAGCTATAGAGAAAAAATGTGTTAGCAAAAATATTGAAGTAGTAAAATTATCACCGTTTTTTACTGAAAATATGAAGGAAGTAGATGGAATTATAGCTATTGGTAAGTTTGGCAATAAGGATCTGGAAAAACTTAGAATGGTATCAGAGAATATAGTGTTTGTTGATTCATCACCTGAAAGTGAAGTTTATGATTCCGTAATATGTGATTTAAAGTATGCAACTATTAATATTTTAAATTATTTAGAACAATTAGGACATAAAAATATTGGACTTATTAGCGGCATAGAATACATTAATGATGGTAAAGAGATTTTTGTTGATAGACGGGTCAGAACCTATAAGGAAGAAATGAGTGCTAGAGGAATAGAATATAAGGATAATTTGTACATAGGTGAATTTACGCCACAAAGTGGTTATGAACTTATGGGAAAGGCGTTAGAGAAAAGAAATGATGTAACGGCTTATATAGTAGCTAATGATTCTATGGCAATAGGGGCCTATAGAGCTATAAGTGAAGCTGGACTTCGAATACCAGAAGATGTAAGTGTTATATCATATAATGATAATATAACGGCACAGTTTATAATACCTGCATTAACTACTGTGAAAATACATATGGAGTTTATGGGAGAAACTGCTGTAGATTTGATGATTGAAAAGTTAAAAGATGGAAGAATAATAGCTAAAAAAATTGTTATACCAACTAAGCTAATAAAGAGAGATAGTTGTTCGTCAGTAGGTTGACAAATTCAATATATTGTTGTAGACTAAAAATAATATAATTTTATAAGACCTCACTTTTATATGTGGGGTAGAGGCGCGACATTTAACAGTCTTTAGTGGAGTTTGAGAAGCATTGATACTAAGGAGAAGGAAAGGTCGCCGAAGCAAATATAATGTCAATATTATTTGCTGGGTCTGTAGTTAAGAACTGCAGGACTGTCTCAATAAACTTCCCGGTTTATTGAGTTGTGCTATCTCATTTGGGAAAAGAAGAGGTTTAGGGACAACTATGAATGTTGAGACCTGAGTTTATCTCAGGTCTTTTTTTATTTGGAAAAATTCCTAAGAGGATTAAATAGTGCCACTTCAATGTAAGGGAGGCATATATAATTTAAATATATTATATAAATTAAGTAAAAAAAGGGGGAAAAGTAGTTATGAAAAAGAAATTATCATTAATACTAGCAACATCTTTATCAGTAGTTATGCTTTTAACAGGATGTGGGTCAAGCAGTAGTTCAAAAGAGGCAACGACAGCAACGACAGCAAAGACTGGTGGAACGTTTAAGGTAGGGCTTGAAGCTGGATATGCACCATTTAACTGGACTCAAATGGATGATTCTAACGGTGGGGTTAAAATTGATGGTGGAGCAGAATATGCAGGTGGATATGATGTAGAAATCGCTAAAAAAATTGCTAAAGATTTAGGAAAAGAATTGGTTATTGTTAAAACAGAATGGGATGGTCTTGTACCAGCATTAACTTCAGGCAAAGTCGATGCAATTATTGCAGGTATGTCACCCACAGCAGAACGTGCAAAGGTGATTGATTTCTCGGACAACTACTATAAATCAGATTTAGTTATGGTTGTTAAAAAGGGTGGGAAATATGATGCAGCTACCTCTATTCAAGATTTTAAGGGATCAAAAATTACTGCGCAATTAAATACATTCCACTATACAGTAATAGATCAAATTAAGGGCGTAGTTAAGCAAACAGCTATGGATAACTTTCCTACAATGAGAGTTGCACTTGAATCAGGAATGATTGATGGATACGTATCGGAACGACCTGAAGGTGTTAGTTCTCAAACTGCAAATAAGAACTTTAAAATGATAGAATTTAAGACAGGATTTACTACATCGCCTGAGGATACGTCAATTGCTGTAGGTCTTGCAAAAGGTAGTGATTTAGCTGTGGGAATCAATAAAACATTAGCGGGCATCTCTGAGGCAGATCGTAAAACCCTTATGGATACTGCTATAAAGAATCAACCAGCAGCTAAATAGTTAAGGAGGACAAAAGATGAGTTTTGAATCTATAGTAGAAATAACTTTAAAGTACTGGCCAATGTTCATACGTGGAGCAGGTACTACACTCTTAATTTCCATGGTTGGTACGATTATAGGTTCTATAATCGGGTTATTAATAGGAGTTTTGCGTACTGTTCCAATGCCTGAACGAGGAATAAAAAGAGGTATGCTTAAAACCATTAATGCTATTCTTTTTGTTTATATAGAGATATTCCGTGGAACGCCTATGATTGTACAAGCAATGGTAATTTATTACGGATCTGCTTTAGCATTTGGTATAAATATGAACAGATTATATGCAGCAATTTTTATAGTTTCAATTAATACAGGTGCTTACATGTCAGAAATTATCCGTGGTGGTATTGTTTCTATCGATAAAGGACAATTTGAAGCAGCTCATGCTATAGGTATGAACCATATTCAAACTATGATTAATGTAATAATACCCCAAGTAATTCGTAACATATTACCAGCAACGGGTAATGAATTTGTAATCAACATAAAAGATACATCCGTACTTAATGTTATTTCGGTAACAGAATTATATTTCCAAACAAAATCAATTTCAGGAATTAATTATTTATATTTTGAAACATTTTTTGTTGCATGTGTTTTGTATTTTATAATGACGTTCACAGTAACAAGAATTTTGCGTTATATTGAAAAGAAGATAGATGGTCCGGAAGATTACATTATGTATGCGAATCAAATGCAAGTGGCAATTCCTAAAAAATGATATATAATACAAAAAAAACAGTCGCGGAGATAAATGGAGAAGGAATGAAAAATATGGAAAAAATAATTGATATACAGCATTTAAGCAAATCCTTCGGAACTCATGAAGTGTTAAAAGACATTGATTTTTCAGTAAATAAAGGAGAAGTAGTCTGCGTCATAGGTTCTTCTGGATCTGGTAAATCAACTCTTCTTCGGTGTGTTAACCTTTTAGAAAAACCAAGTGGTGGTGAAATCATCTATAAAGGAGAAAATATTTTAGATGATAAACATGATATCTACGCGTACCGTACAAAGCTTGGTATGGTGTTTCAACAATTCAATTTATTTAATAACCATAATGTTTTAAGCAACTGCGTGGTTGGACAAATAAAAGTGTTAAAACGTTCCAAAGAGGAAGCAGAAAAAGTAGCAATGAAATATTTGAAAATAGTTGAAATGGAGCAATTTGTTAACGCAAAACCAAAACAATTATCAGGTGGCCAAAAACAGCGTGTGGCTATTGCAAGAGCACTTTCTATGGAACCGGATGTTATGTTGTTTGATGAACCAACATCAGCCCTTGATCCTGAGATGGTAGGAGAAGTTCTTAAAGTTATGAAGGAACTTGCTGAGTCTGGTCTTACTATGTTAATAGTAACTCATGAAATGGCATTTGCAAAAGAAGTAGCTGACCGTGTAGTGTTTATGGACAAAGGGGTCATAGCAGAAGAAGGAAGTCCAGAGCAAATTTTTAATAATCCAACGCAGGAACGTACCAAGGAATTCTTAAAACGCACATTAAGGCAGATGTAACATACCACTAAATGTAGAGATTTTAATAAAGAGTCTCTACATTTTCTTTTTTTGGGATTTAGGATTATGCTTCAATATTTTACAATAAATTTTACGTTTGACATGATAAATGTAAAAACAAATTATGTTTATATTTTGTGAATAAGGATGTAGTTGATAAACACGATGGTAATTTACATCTAAGTTAATGCCAATAACAATACCTATGAAATAAAATATTAACCATGTAGTTGGACAAATAAAGTAAGACCATGAATTGTAGCAATCGCTAAATTCATGGTCTTATATTACAGCTGCTTTTTAATTACGCATAGCATATATCTGTTGACTTTTATATATAATATTTGTAAAATATAAAAAAGTGGGTGATTAGAATTAAAGACCTTTTTAAAGCTTATAAAAGGAATACATTATTTTGTATTATACTGATAATATCTATGTGCATCTCTATAACTATTGGTGCTATTTCTATGTTTTTTATATCTTATTACACACAAAATATATGGTTATCACGACTTTCATGTTCCGTGATTTTTAGTATACTTCCTTTCATTTGTTGTTCTATTTTTAATATAAAATATTCAAAACAATTTGGGAATAAACTTTTAATATTTATGAAAGTATCAATTTTTTCCTACTTTCCTATTTTTGTATTAGGATTTATAATATCTTTATTAGTAAGCAGTAAATAGTTTATACAGTCCAGTACTTACCATAGAATTCGCAGTTCAAATTCATTATTACAAGAAGGACATTTAACTGTATGCTTTCCAGTTTTTCGTGGCAAACGAAGTACCTTCTTGCAATGTGGACATTTGCGAAAACGATGTGTTTTACATTCTTTGACCTTACGAATCGTCAAAGAATTTTTCGATTTAACAGGGTTCATAATCTTCATAAACTTTTCGTTTTCCAAACGTCTTTTGTAAACATTTCGGGATAATACTCTAAAAAGAGTCCAAATCAGGATAGCTGACATCAAAATGCTAATAATTGCAGACTTGATAAAAATATTCGCAACTATCAAAATGAAATATGCCACAATCAAGGCATTATACAGTTGATCTGCACCATATCTGCCATACATAAATTGTGCCAACTTATTTTTAATATTTCTCATTTTACTCACTCCTCTTTACTATGGTAATCATTAGCACCCACAGAACATTTTTGCAAGACAAAGACCGCAACATAACTTGTCTAATCCCATTATGGGTATGCCAAAGCCTTGGCTTCGCTGTTGATACACACGACCGCTACTTTGTACTTGACTTAATATTCTTTGATATTCAAGATTATCCGGTTCCATTTGCACTGCTGTTTTTGCATGATTTAATGTTGTGATTTTGTTGCCTAAACCGGAATTTACGATTGCACTGTAATAGTACCACTTTGCATTTCTGCTAGTGATATCGGCTAGCACATTGAGTGCTTCATTAAAATATCCTGCATTCAAATAGCTAGTAACCGAATCAAATTCGGAATATTCTTTTTTTTGATTCTGACCACCATTGAAAGAACCAAAGCCTTCAAAAGGGTTGAAGTCTTTAAATGGATCATTTCCTCCATATGAACTTTGGTTATTGTAGCCTCCAGTATTACTGTTTTGGGAAGTTTCACCTCTTTTTATCTGTTCGTAGGCAGCGTTAATTTCACTCATTTTCCTTGAGGCATCAGCGTCTCCTTGATTCAAATCTGGATGGTATTTTTTCGCTAGTTTGCGATAAGCTTTAGTGATTTCTTCCTTCGAATCAGTTGAAGAAACACCAAGGACTTCGTAAGGATTGGTTAACATTATTGGTGCACCCCCTGTATTTTATTTTTTTGTGCTTCATACTTTGTCCAAACACCTGAATAAAGGATATTTTCAATAAGTTCTTTATCTTGATTAATTGGAAGTTGTTTATAATTTTCGATGCAATCAGCCATAAGCAAATTCAAAATATCACGGAAATTTTCAGATGATGACGTAATCAACGGATTATATCGCTCATTTTTTATATCAGATTTTAGATCTATACAACCATCCATTATATAAATGAACTTGCCAAGCGATATTCCAAATGCTCGTAATTTTTCCGCATAGTTATCTTCCCTAAAAACGAAAATTTCACCCATTAGTTTTCCAAAACAATTTGCAGGAATATCTGGATTCAATTCTCCTGATTTTTCGATTTCGTAAAGCTCAGTAAGACACTTGCTAATTACAGTGCATTGATTTGGATATAACGCCTCGATACGCTTATATTCCCGTTCAAACAATTTTGAAGCACACAGTGAAAGTATCTTTCTATCATCTGTCCAATCGTCAAGAAAATTGTAATAGGCCAGAACAACATTCATGTCAGCGGCATAATTCGTTATTTCATTCTGTAAGTATTCATGTGGCTTCAAAGGATGAATGATGCACCTCTCAGTTTTTATTGTGACCTCAGTCTTATAAAGTGCAGAAAGAAACAAGACAAGAAAAGTCATGTCATAAGTAAGGGTGAAACGGCTTAGTATTCCGTGACGGGTTCCTAGTGCCTTACATAAACCGCAATAACATGCCCTATATTGTTTTTTTTCTTCTACCGCTAACTTATCTAGATTCGCCACTACATAGCCAAACATATTATTTACCTGCCTTATTTGTATTCTTCATCTGCAACTGTTACTTTTCATTATCTTCATTGTTATCTTCATGATTATTTGTAACATCGGAGCTATCATCATGTGTAACTTTCTTATTCATGGTTTCCACCACTTTGGATAACTCATTGCAAGCATCAACCATTTGTGTCTTATCCTTACTTTTTAATGATTTCTTTGTAGAAGTAATAGATTCTTTGAGCAGTGCACTGTCATTTTTATCAAGCTTTTTCATAATTGCTGATGCCTGATAAATCAACTGTTCCGCCTGATCCTTTATAGTGGCTTCTTCTTTGTTTTTTGCATCCTCGGCAGCGAACTGCGTTGCATCACGAATAGCTTGATCAATTTCCTGTGGGCTTAAGTTTGAGGAAGCAGTAATATTAATATTTTGTTCTTTTCCAGTCCCGAGGTCCTTTGCAGATACATTGACAATTCCATTTGCATCAATATCAAATGATACCTCAATCTGTGGAACGCCTCTTGGTGCACGACGAATACCTTTTAGCTTAAATTTACCTAATGTTTTATTGTTTTTTGCCATTTCACGTTCGCCCTGCAAAACATGGATTTCCACTGAGGTTTGAAAACTGCCGGACGTTGTGAAAATTTGGCTCTTTTTTATTGGAAGTGTTGTGTTACGATCTATAATTTTAGAAAAAACGCCTCCCATAGTTTCGATGCCCAGAGAAAGAGGTGTTACATCTAAAAGCAACAATCCGTTTACAGCGCCTACAAGCACTCCGGCCTGAATTGCAGCACCCATTGCAACACATTCATCGGGATTAATACCTTTAAAAGGGTCTTTCCCTATAAACTTTTTCACTGACTCCTGTACTGCTGGAATACGGCTGGATCCTCCCACAAGTAAAATCTTGCTGATATCAGAGATATTGAGGCCAGAATCACTCATTGCCTGGTTTAACGGATCAATTGTAGCATTTACCAAATGTGCTGTAAGTTCATCAAATTTTGATCTAGTTAATGTAATATTCATATGTATTGGACCAGACTTACTTGAAGTAATGAACGGAAGATTAACCACAGTTGATGTCATACCACTTAATTCTATTTTTGCTATTTCAGCAGCTTCTTTAACGCGTTGCACAGCGGTAGAATCTTTGGTAAGATCAAGATGGTTTTCCTTTTTAAATTCGCCTGCAAGATAATCAACCACGCATTTGTCAAAATCATCACCACCTAGTCGATTGTTCCCAGCTGTAGCAAGCACTTCAATAACACCATTGTTGATGTCAAGAATGGACACATCAAATGTTCCTCCGCCTAAATCATATACCATTATTTTTTGTGATATTTCTTTATTTATTCCATAAGCAACTGCAGCTGCGGTTGGCTCGTTAATGATTCGCTGTACATTTAAGCCAGCAATTTTACCTGCATCTTTAGTCGCCTGCCTCTGTGCATCTGTAAAATATGCAGGTACAGTAATCACAGCGTCACTTACAATCTCGCCCAGATAACTTTCTGCATCAGTTTTCAGTTTTTGTAAAATCATTGCGGAAAGTTCTTGTGGTGAATATTTCTTACCATCTATATTAATTTTATAGTCGCTTCCCATTTCACGTTTGATGGAACTTACAGTGCGTTCATGATTGGTAACTATCTGATGTTTTGCAGGCTCACCTATCAAGCGTTCACCTGTTTTAGAAAACGCAACTATAGATGGAGTTGTACGGCCACCCTCTGCATTATGAATTATGACGGCCTCTCCGCCTTCCATTACAGACACGCAAGAATTTGTTGTACCTAAATCAATACCTATTATTTTTGACATAATATTTTCTCCTTTATATTTAAATTGTTTTATTTTACATACATTAGCTATGATTTCTATACTTATTAGTCATTTCTAATCATAGCAACAGAATTTTTCTATGCTAAACTTAAGTGTATCATGATATAACATGATATAACAATATATATCATTAATATTAACTGAATGTTAACTTGGATAAAATTGAGAAAAATAAATGTCAGCAAATATAAGTGACTATTGACTTTCGTTCTATATTTCAAAGAAGGTAAATATAATTGTACAATAGTGATATTAGAAAGGAAAAACATTTATGAGCAAGTCGCTTAAGATTATGATTGACGATTATATTAAGATTAAAATGCAAGAAGATATTAATTATGTGGAACTCTATAAAATAAAAAGTAAAGAACTTAATTATGAGGATTATGTGGAATATGCTATGGTTTTTTGCCCTGACCACATGTGGTTTCTAGAATCATTTGGACAAGAAAATGCTTTCAAATTAGCTGCATCATATATAAAAGCTAATGAAAAAAAAATGAATAATTGTAAACATTTTGATGATATTATTAAGCTTATGTATAACGGTAAAATAAAGAATTTCGATGAATTCTCACAGTATGATAAGGCTTTAGCAATGGGTATATATTTAAATTTAATGCCTAGCAAAGTATTCGTGCACGCGGGACCTCGTTATGCATTGAAATATATATTAGCCGCAGGATACAATTCTAAGATAAAGACACTAGACGGAACAAACAGAATTGAATATATAGATATATGTGACTTGCCGATAGAGTTTCAACAGTTCAAAGACAATATATATCTGATAGTTGATTGTTTATGCTATATTTATTCTCGCTTAAAGAAAAATAAATTGCTTAAATAAAAATATGATAAAACATTTTTTTTTATATAAATAGAAGCGTAATACCAAACAAAGTTATAATTGCTCCAAATATTTCTCTTGGAAATATTTTTTCCTTAAATACAATAATTGATATAGGTATTAAAAGTATTGGAGTAATGGATGTAATTGTTGACACTACACCAGTTGATGCATGTTGAACAGCTAACAAAGATAATGATACACCCATAAATGGACCAAATAATGAACCTATTGAAATATACTTCATTGCCCTAATATCTTTAAAAGCCACAAATACATTACTCCAGTTTTTTGATATTGTGATAACCATTGAGAAACCAATAATTGCTGCTATAATTCTAATTTGAGTTGCAGCAAACGGATCATAGGATCCCATGCCGAATTTACTAAAAACAAGTCCGAAAGCTTGGCCTAATGCACCTATAAAAGCATATCCTAAACCCTTTATTGGATGAGATAACTTGACTTTCTTATTACTTGTATTTTTTGTTAGAATTACAAGAGCAATACCTGCAATAGTTATTATCATTCCAGCTAATCCTAAGGGCGTAATTTTCTCTCCCATAAGAATGAACCCAGTAATTGCTGTTATTGGCGGTACCGTTGACATAATTAACATTGATATACGTGCGCCCACCACAACATATGCCTGGAACAAAAATAGATCCCCTATAACAAAACCAATTATTCCTGAAAATGTTAACCATAACCAGGTAGAACTGGAAGCATCTATTGGTAAAATCATTCCTCTAGAAAATAAATTAAATATTGAGATTAATACAAAAGCAAAAATAAGTCTTATTAAATTTACAGATATCGACCCGACTTTTTTTCCTGCGGCTTCAAATGATACAGCAGTAATTGTCCAACATAAGGCGGTTGCCAGTGCCGCCATTTCTCCTAAATGTGATTGAAACATATAATATTACTCCATTCTCATTGTTTCTCAATGATTAGTTTAGCATCACTAAATATAGACAATGTATATTTAGTGATGCTGAATACACCTCTGATTATTAAATCATAGCCATTGCTCACCTTTTAGTTAGTATCTTACATTAAAGTACATACTATCATTATTATCATACTACTTATATAATAATATATATGGAGATGCGTTGCAAAGTTAATTAATTATTAGAAACCTATAATACAGGTTGGAGATTTAGTTTTTGAAGCAGGACAAATGATGTAGTAAATGAGGAGGACCAGTATGGAAAAATTATTTGAGAAAACAAACATTAACAATATAGAGGTTAAAAACAGATTTATTAGAGCAGCTACTTGGGATGAGATGGCTGACGAGGATGGACATATAAATAACGCAATTATTCAGCGATATGAAGATTTAGCAAGGGGTGGGGTTGGATTAATACTAACAGGATATGCATTTATATCTAAGGATGAACACCCTAATCCTAAAATGTCTGGAATTTATGATGATTCTTTTATTGAAGAATATAAAATTTTAGTAGATAAAGTACATAAACATGAAACTAAAATCGCAATGCAGATAGTATATGGAGGATCACAAACTGAGCATCCAGATGCCAGTGAAATGAATATATATGGACCTTCAGCTATAAAAAATATAGTAAGTGGAATTACACCAAAGGAAGCTACAAAAGCTGATATAAAAGGGATTGTTGCTAAATTTGCAGATGCGGCGTTGAGAGTAAAAAAAGCTGGTTTTGATGCTGTAGAAATTCATGCAGCTCATGGATATTTATTAAGCCAATTTTTAACACCTTATTATAATAGAAGACTTGATGAATATGGTGGGGATATACATAACAGGGCAAGAATAATTTATGAAGTAATAGAGGAAATTAGAAAAAAAGTTGGTCCAGATTACCCAATTATGATAAAAATCAATTTTGATGACTTTATGGATAAAAATCAAGGCCTTACCAAAGAGGAATCTATAGAAGTTTTTAAAAGAATCGATAAACTAGGAATAGATATGATTGAACCTAGTGCAGTTAACCTATCTTCAGGAGAAGGTAAGGTTCCATTTTTAAAAGGAATTAATACTGTAGATCAACAATCATATTTTAAAGAAGTTGTAATGAATATTGCAAGTATTGTAAAGGCAAAGGTAATCCTAGTTGGAGGAAATAAAAATGTGGACTTAATGACTGAAATTTTAAATACTACTGAAATTCAATATTTCTCATTGTCTAGAACTTTACTTTGTGAGCCAGATTTAATTAATAAATGGATGGATAACAAAGATTATAAGCCTAAATGTATTTCATGTAATAAATGTTGGGACGAGGTACCAAATTCTTGCATTTTCAATAGGTAAAAAAGATATTAAAATAAATAGCCAAAGTTCATTAAAGATATCTTTAACGAACTTTGGCTATTTTACTATCTTTAAGATAAACGCATTAGAAGCCAAGCTCTTCATCTATCAATACGACTTCCATATCCATGTTATTCATCTTTTTATAGTAAATTACAAGGCCATTGCAGATACGATCTGGACTAGAACAATTATAACAATGATCTCCTTTTATTGCACAGGGGGTTCTAAGTCCTAATCTCATAGCATTACGAGGAGCAGCAATGTTACGGGCACGCCAAATAGCATCTTCAAGTGTTTGGGTAATTTTATTTGTGCTGACAACAAAATATACCTTCTTATGACCGAATAGTGATCCAGCTATACGATTACCTGTGCCATCAATATTAACAAACTCTCCTGATTCTGAGAGGGCGTTAACTGAAGTTAAAAAAATATCTGTAGTCAGGCACTCTATTGCAGTATCACTGAATGTTTTTCCAGGCATTAAATGCTTAGGATCAACAACCTTGTTGTGTGAGGCAAGTCTATCAAACAAGTTCATCTTAAGCATTGTATCAGAATCACCAAATCCAATATATTTGTCATTAAAACTACTGTCTAAATACTGTGCTGCATCTTCGGCGGTTTTAAAGAAGCTTACTTCATAATTATTTTTCTTAAGTGTTGTAATTGTTTTTTCAATATTCATAGTCTTACTATATCCTCCAATCTATTTTCAACTTTTAACTTTATATGTATTATACTATATTTTTGTCTCGATTTTGTAAATATACTCTATTGTCAAATCTATCTCTTAAACTTTAAATGAGATTAAAAAAGCATAAAGGTTATTATTCCTTTTAATTTGGTATAATAGTAATAACCATAGCTGGTTACTATTTTAGATAATGAAAGGGGATAAATTATGAAGTTAATTGTATTAGGAAGTGGAGGATGGATTCCCTCGAAGAGTAGGCAGACTGCTAGTTATCTAGTTGATACAGGGGAAAGCTTAATAATTCTTGATACTGGTAGTGGCTTAAGTAGGTTATCAAATCACCTAGATATTTTAAATAAATATGAAGAAATAAATATAATATATAGTCATTATCATTTGGATCATATGATTGGACTTAGCTATATTGGTAATTGGAGCAAAGGAAAAAGACTTAATATTTACGGTCCTGGTAAAACTTTAGGATTTACTGGGTGTCAAGATGTTATATCAAAGTTAATAACGCCACCGTTCTTCCCATTTAATATAGATAAGTTTGCGAAAGAAGTTAGAATGATGGATTATGATTTGCAAGGTTTTAAAATAGGTACAATAGATATAAAAATAACGCCGCAAATTCATTCTGGCAAATCTTTCGGAATATCACTTGGAGATCATCTTCATTACAGTACTGATACGATTACTCTTGATAATACATTTAAAGAAGCTGAAGGTACAAAACTGCTGCTTCATGATTGCTGGACTATAGCAAATGAAGGTAGCAAGGAACACGGTTCCTATGAGGAGATCAACAATATGCTAAGCAAGTATAAAATACAAAAACTCGGACTTATTCACATAAATCCAAACTGGAATGTAGATAAATTTAAAGAAATAAACTCTTGCTTTGCGAATAACCCAAATATAGTTGTTGTAGAAGATGAAATGGTATTCGAGATATAGTTAAGAATTGAAAATAAGAGAGGCCTTATGGCTTTTCTTATTTTATTTTTTGCTGCGATAATATCCAATTTCAAAACCTATAAATACAGCTATTATTAATCCAATTGAAAATTTGAAATAACGTGTTTGCTAAGCGGTCACTATTAATTAAAGTAATTATGATATAACAAGTATAAAAGTGGTATGTATGATATGAGTAAATATTATTACTTGAAATATTATGATGAAACTATTATAAAATCCAATGCTTTATTTGAATAGGTATTAGAATTTTAGTGATAGGGAGAGTGAGTGATTATGAGAAAAGAAGCAAGTTTAGAGCAATGGAGATTGCTGTATGAAGTAGCAGTTAAATTTAAAAATCTAAAACCATGGAATAACCTATGGGACATAGATTTGACTGAAATAGTACTGCCAGAATACGAGGAATCCTTTTACTGCAGTGTAATGGGTAAGGCAGGGGACTGTTTCGCTATTGGAACTTATGCAGGGGTTGATGCAATTAATGGTTTTTATTATATTATCGATAATCCAAAAATTTCTTCAACGCAATATATTCGATACCAAAATAATTTAATGTGCTATTTTGGAAACCGTGATGAATTATCAAGCAAAGAACTTAAGGTCATTAAGGATTTGGGTCTGAAATTTAGAGGTAAAAATGAATGGATTTATTTTAGATCCTTTGAGACTGGATACGTCCCATATATTCTAGATCAAACCCAGGTAGTTCAGCTTACCTCTGTATTTCAGCAACTTTATATGGCCTTAAAATATTTTGTTGAAGGTAAAATAAAAGTGGACTTTGAGAGTGGAAATATTCTACATAGAAAATATGACGACCAGTCAAAGTTATGGCTAACTTCTGAAGCTTCAAACATCATACCTCAAAGAATTCGTATGACTACTGTTATAAACGACGAATTATTGCTGGTGAAATTAAACAAACTAAAGGATGCCAGGAATGAGATTGAATTGGACACTTTATATTTAAATGTTGTAATTAACGATAAGGAATTCGAAAGACCTTTCTTAGGTAAGTTGTTAATTATTGCAGACTGTAAGAGTGGTATGCTTATTGATCAGAACATGTTATCTCCTAAAGATGAAGTTGTACAGAATATTTTTGGAATATTTATTAATTTTTTGATGCAAAATGGTAAACCGAAAACGGTTTATGTTAGAGATGAATATATAAAAGATTATTTAGAGAATTTGTGTGAGAAAATCGGAGTTTCGTTGAAAGTAAAAGGAAAGTTAAAAGCAATTGATGCTTTTGAAAAAGGATATTTGGGTTAAGAGAGAAATCTCTTAATCCTTTTACTTTCTATTTTTTAGGTTGTTTAGCAAACTCGCCAATAGACTGTATGAAAACGCAGCATTATGGTATAATTTTATATATAAGTAGTAATAAGCATATGAAGGGGAAAAAAATGAATGGATTAATGATACTTATTGCTGTTTTATTTATTTGCTTGTATGGAACCATAAATTATTATATAGGTTTGAGAGTGTGGCAGAACCTATTTAGTCATATTTCTTTTATAAATTCTAAAATATATTGGATACTGTTTTCTATAATAGCAGTGTCATATATCGTTACGACGCTTTTACCTTCTTTTATGCCAACAATAATATCAACTAAATTGAATATTATAGGATCATATTGGATGGCAATAATGTTTTATCTTATTTTAGTGTTGCCTATAATAGATTTAATGAGGGTTATAAATAGAAAAATTGTAATTATTCCAAGAAGTTTATCTGGTCATTATAATGTCTCATTAATAGTAATGGGAATAGTAGTTGCGTTTATATTTGGGGTAATGATATATGGTACATGGAGTGCTCGCACGGTGATAGTAACAAAATATGAACTGAATGTTGATAAAGCCTCTGGTAATCTAAATACTTTGAAAGTTATTATGGTATCAGATATTCATCTTGGGCTTATGGTAGATAATAATAGGCTTACAGGGATGGTAAATAAAATCAATGATTTAAAACCTGACATAGTGCTTATACCTGGGGACATTATTGATAGTAGCATTGAACCTTTTGTAAATGAAAACATGAGCGATAACTTTAAGCGCATTAAAAGCAAGTACGGAGTGTATGCCTCTCTTGGAAATCATGATGGAATGGGAAGTAGTGTAGATGATGTAGTTAAAAAATTTGAGAATGCTGGTATAACTGTGCTGCGAGATAATTCAGTATTAATTAATGGTAGCTTTTATGTTATAGGTAGACAAGACTCATCTTTAGAAAGGGCTACAAAAGTTAAAAGAAAAGATTTGTTATCATTAGTAAATGATTTAGATAAGTCAAAGCCATTTTTGGTCATGGATCATCAACCGGGAAATTTAAGTGAACCTGAAAATTGCGGGATTGATTTACAAGTGTCAGGGCACACCCATAGAGGACAGATATTTCCTGCAAATATTATAACCAATAGAATCTTTGAAATAGACTATGGATATTTGAAAAAGAACAATTCTCAATTTATTGTATCTTCAGGTTATGGAACATGGGGACCTCCGATTAGGATAGGTAGCCGCTCGGAAATCGTTGAAATAAATCTTAAATTCAAATAATAATGTTTATAAATTAATTACTTATTATATTTATCTAATAAAAGATAACTATTTAAGAGGAAACAACTCTTAAATGGAGAATATATATTATGAAAGATTATTTTAAGGAGGTCAAATATATGTCAAAATTTGAAATTCCAAAGGATAAAGATGAAATAAAGAAACAAATTAAAGCATTACAGAACCTATTACCTATAGATGATAAGAAAAGAGATACAAAAAGTAAGCAATTACACCAAGATGAAATTAAAGCCCTTAAAAAAGCTTTAGGCGCTAAATAAGAGATATTAACTATTCATATAAGTCACAAAGATACCTGTAAATGAAAAGAAAAGGATTAAGGCACAAAATGCTGTAATCCTTTTCTTTTTATTAAATATGAGTCTATATCTAACAATAACCCTAGATGTAGGGTTATTGCAACATTGCATATTTGTAGTTACTATTTTGTAACTATTTTTGATATATTTCATAGTATATAGCAACCCTAGCAATATAAAAGGAGGGGGTTAAAATGTTGCACGAGAAAATTTTGGAATATGTTGATGATGTAATATTGAAAATATCAGCATCTAAAGATTTTAAGATGAAACTTGAAAATGAGCTTATTAGGCATATTATAGTAGCAACTGAAAATGGAGACATTGACGAGGTTATAAATAAATTGGGTCCTTCAAAAGACCTTGGTTATAGAATGTCACGTAAAATGATGTCTGATATTAGTAAGGAATTAAATAAAATCTTTGATGAAATTGAAGAACAGATACTCGAACAGAGTGAAGCACAAGAAATGAGAGAGATTGCTATATCACAAAATTATGACAACGATAATAATGAGTACAAGCACCATAACAATCATGATTACAACCACCATAGAGGTCCTGGTGAATATGTACGTGAAAATAATAATGTTAATGTCAGCCTTTTGTATATTCCTCTTCTTCAAATATCCTCACAAAGGGAAATAATAAGGTTGCCTTATGTTGATGACCGTTTCTTTGAATAACTAATAAGTATTGTATTATAGTAAGCGGTTAATAACTTGTCATTTTGACAGTTATTAACCGCTTATTTTTAATTTTTTAAACCCTAAGTAATCAATGATATTTACTAATAGCGAAGCACTATTATAATAGATTTGAAGTGTTAGATAATTTTTTTTATAATAGTTATTATTATTGTGACAAATGCAAAAAAAGTAGTAATTAAATTAATGAATACCCATAGTTTAGGTATAGTTTTAGGATCTTTTCTGAATTGTACCATTGTTAAAAAAGACCAAAAATTTAGAAGTGTGACGAATAAATAAACAAAAACTACAGTTGGTTGGCTAGTGTAAAAGCTAATATAAACAGAGATTATACATATAATCAAACTTAATATTCCCATAACATCATCCTTTCAATAATTTAGCATATTATAATCATATGTGGAATATTAATTTATGATACATACTATATGTAAGTATTATTTTGAATAATATGCAGCTAAACATTAAAATCATATAAATAAAAATAGTAACAAAAGAGGGATAAAACAATAGTATATAGTATGGATACAGGGTAGTTTACCTGTTATTCAAATTAATGGAGGTGTAATTAATGAAAAAATCCGTTGACAGTTCAAGTTTAGCTGAGGTAGTAGACAGAATATTAGATAAAGGTATAGTTATTGACATTTGGGCTAGAGTATCATTAGTTGGAATAGAATTATTAGCAATAGAGGCTAGAATAGTAATAGCTAGTGTTCAAACTTGGTTAGTATATGCTGATGCTGTAGGTTTATTAAAACATGATGGGGTAGGACCACACCCAGAAAAATATAATTAACTGATTAGGTTGAGCTGATTTAAAGGAACTTGGGAAATTAACTTAAGAAGTATAAAAAGTATATTTATAAATATGTTTACCGTTCCGGAAATCTAGAATTTAAATAAAAGACTTCCGGAACTTAGTGTGTTTTCTGTTATAGTAACACTTGAATTTCAAAGCCTATATTATTAAAGAGAGAAGGAATGAGTTTACAAGAGCAAGGATTACGCATAACGAAATTTATTCTAGCAATATTTGTGGAGGTTAATTTATGGGTATAGCATCATATATTCAAAGTGTTGAACAATTTTTTGATGAATTGTTACACCAAAAATGTAGAATTATCACTGTAATGAATGAGGAAGATGATTGGAAGGCTGTTTGCGAAAGTCTTGTAGATACAGAATATACGACTAGAAAAGGATTAGGAGATGTAGTTGAAATTTATAATGTTTATTTAAATAATAGGCACGAAGTAACAGGATATGAACTTGTAGAAACAAAGAAAAGAGTAACAATAGACTAGTAATTTAATCTATTCAATAGGCATTAATAAAGATATCTAGTTAGAAGAGGTGTATTTATGACATTAAAAGAAAATGAACGTGTTTTAAAAGTTTCCGAGGCGTTAAATAAAGATGTTGGTAAAGCAATAGTAAGAATTGAGGCTAAGGAAATCTTTCGAATGGGAATAGCCATAGGTGATATTGTAGAGATAAAAGGTAAGAATATTGCAGTTGCAAGGGTCATGCCTATACATGCAGAATATCAAGGAAAAGGCATAATACAAATGGATGGAATACTTAGGCAAAATGCTGGCGCTTCGTTAGATGAAAATGTAATTATAAAATTAATAGATGCTCATAATGCTCATGTAGTTATATTGGGTTCAAGAGAGAATAAGCAAGTGTCAGTAAATAATGAGGACATAAAACATATAGTGAGTACATTAGAAGGTATACCAATAACAAAAGGAAATAATTTAAGGGTTAAATTATTAGGTTATTCATATCAAGAGTACTCTGTTGTAGACACGCAGCCATCTGGAGCTGTAGTCATAAACAATGATTCTATTATTAAAATTAAAAATGAAGGTGCTGTTAAGAAAGATAGTAGAGTATCTTATGAAGATATAGGTGGATTAGGTAAACAAATTCAAAGAATTAGAGAGATGATAGAACTTCCTTTGAAATATCCAGAGGTGTTTAATAGATTAGGAATAGAGGCACCAAAGGGTGTTCTGTTATATGGCCCACCAGGGACGGGTAAGACATTAATTGCTAGGGCAGTTGCAAATGAAACGGATGCATTTTTTATTCATGTAAATGGACCGGAAATTATGCATAAATTTTATGGTGAAAGTGAAGCAAGACTTAGAGAAATTTTTGATACTGCAAGTGCCAATGCACCTAGTATAATATTTCTAGACGAAATAGATTCGATTTCTCCCAAAAGAGAAGACACAAATGGAGATGTAGAAAAAAGAGTTGTGGCACAGTTATTAGCATTAATGGATGGAATGAAAGATAGGGGACAGGTAATTGTAATAGGGGCAACTAACATACCTAATTCTATCGATCCTGCACTTCGAAGGCCAGGTAGATTTGATAGGGAAATTGAGATAGGTATACCTGACAAAAACGGTAGAATTAAAATTTTAAATGTTCATACTAGGGATATGCCTATTAGTGAAAATGTGGATTTAGAAAAATTAGCGGAGCTAACTCATGGATTTGTTGGAGCAGATTTGCAGGCATTATGTAGAGAAGCTGCAATGACAGCTTTAAGAAGATTTTTCCCACATATAGATTTTTCAACAGCAAGTATACCTTATGATAAGATTTCAAGCTTAGAAGTAACAATGGACGATTTTTGCAAATCACTTCAAGAGATTGAACCCTCAGCAATTAGAGAATTTTTTGTGGATATACCTAATGTGGATTTTGATGATATAGGTGGACTCGAGGATATAAAAGAGCAAATAAGCAAAGTAATAGTATGGCCGTCTCAATATGAAGATCTGTATGAAAAATTTGGATGCAAAGCTCCAAACGGTATAATGTTTCATGGTGAACCTGGAACGGGAAAAACATTAATGGCTAAAGCTATAGCATCACTAAATAATTCAAATTTCATATCTGTAAAGGGTCCTGAGCTTTTATCAAAGTGGGTGGGAGAGACAGAAAAGAGTTTAAGAGAAGTGTTTAAAAAAGCAAAACAAGCAACACCTTGTGTTATTTTTTTCGATGAAATTGATTCAATTGTTCCGATAAGAGGAAAAGGTTCGGATAATAGCGTTACGGAAAGAATAATTTGCCAAATGCTTACAGAAATAGATGGAGTAGAAGATTTAAAAGGGGTTTTAATAATTGGAGCAACCAATAGATTAGACATGATAGACACCGCACTTTTAAGACCAGGAAGATTTGGGATGAAGTTAGAATTTAAAAACCCTAATCTTGAAGATAGAATAGAAATATTTAAAGTTCATCTAAGGGGTAAACCAATTGCGGATGATGTTGACTTAGTAGAATTGTCGAAATTAACCGATGACGTCACAGGTGCAGATATTTTAGAGATCTGTCAGCAAGCTGCATTAGAAGCACTATCAGATTATATACGCTTAAGTGAACACAATAATGATTTTAATGAACCTACAGTTATTTATTTTAAACACTTCGAAAATATTATAAAGAGTAGGTGATTTCATGGCTTTAATGGGAAAGTATATATATTGTTTCATTAAAGAAAAAGAAAAATTAACTTTTGGAAATTCAGCAATTGGTAACTTAAATGCTCCGGTATATACAATTACTTGCAAAAATCTTTCTGCAGTAGTTAGTGATGCGCCAATAATTGATTATGATCCAACAAGAAAAAATATATTAGCACACCAAGCAGTTGTAAATAAAGTTATTGATAAATACACAATTATACCAGTTGCGTTTGGGACTGTAGCGAGCAAACGTAAAAATGTAGAAACGATTATTGATTCATATTATGAGGACTTTGAGGAACTTTTGGATTATTTTAAAGATAAGATGGAGGTAGGGCTCAGAATTACATGGAATAAGCAGTATTTTAATATAGATATAGAAAGTGATGAAATTAAGAGATTAAAAGCAATAGTATCAGGTAAAGAAGAAAAGAGAGTAATAAATGAAAAGATAGAGTTAGGAAAATTAGTAGAAGAAGAGGTATTATCGAAACGTAAAGAGTATGAAGAGAACATTTATGAAAAACTAGATAATTTAAATGTAAAAAGTAAACTAAAAGAGAAAGTACCAATTAAGACTGTATTTAATGCATATTTCCTTATAGAAAAATCTAAGGAAGCTGCCTTTGATAAAAAAGTACTTGCTTTTACAGAGTTATACGCGGATAAATTAAATTTTAATTATACTGGACCATGGCCACCATATAACTTTGTTGATATCAATATAGATATGAATATAGTAAGTGACTAAAGGGAGCTGAAAATATGGGGATTATTATAAAAAATGTAGTAAAAGTGTTTGAAGTTATTATTAAGGAGGCCGAAAAAGAATGGCTGTCCGAGGATAAATATAAAGATATGCTTAGTGAATTATATATAAAATTAGATGATGGAGAAATTGAAGAAGAAGAATATGAAAAAATTGAACAGGAAATACTTGATAAGTTAAGACAAATCAGAGAATATAAGCTTGAGAATGGATTAGAATAGAAATAATATATTTTGGGGGCTAGGAGTAAATTCTAGCTTTTCATATATTTATTTTAGCCAAACATAATGGTAAAGATAGGGTGTTATCAAGAATACTTATTAAATTATTGTATATATATAAATATTGGTGTTTATAAAAAAGAATTGGACTTAAGCCATAAAGGAGTGGAAATAATATGATGCAACCCAATCGAGATAAGGATGAACGAGGGAGTTTAGTTGATGTAATTGATAGGCTTTTAGATAAAGGGCTTGTAATTAATGCAGATATTACTGTTTCAGTAGCTGGTGTAGAACTTTTAGGTATAAAAGTAAGAGCAGCATTAGCTTCATTTGCAACAGCAGCAAAATATGGGCTTGAATTTCCTTCAGGAACTAATACTGAGACTGCTGCATGGAAAGAAGCACAAACAGGTGTAGAAAGGTGTCCTCAATGCAGTAAAGAGGTAGCTAAGGATGAGCTATTAAATGAGTGTTGTCCATGGTGTGGTTGGGTAAGTGCAAAAGCAAAAGCAAAAGAAATAGGCATGCAATTGGAAAGAGAAGCTATTCCTATTGCAAATAAATAATAAGGTCATGTCAACTATTAATGAATGAGCTAATATTGTAGAGGTGAGCGATATCAAACAGCCACTTGAAGAAGAAAATACAGCAAAAGAAAAGATGGGTATATTTTTAGATCAACTTGATATAAATAACAAAAAAATATTTTGGTATTTCGGATGGCATAGGCATGCCAGAATTACTGAATTAACTAAATTAGTTCGAAATTCTAATGATATGGAGACTTTATATAGATTAAAAGAGGTAATTAACCCTCTGGCAGTGAAGGTTTTTGGTAATCCAATAATAGAATTTAATAATTCAAAGATTGACGATGTTACAGGGGAGAAAATACTTTTTAATTGGTGGTTATTGAATTTTACAGAAGATTATACAACATTAAACGTAGAGGGAAGTAAGCCACTAATAGATATTTTTGATGAAGAGGATAGCATTGTTATAATTTCTGATATAGCTCCATCTATCAAAGTTGGCGGTACTGCAAAGGTGGAACAGCGAAATGGAATATTAAGTATAACTTTAGAGAAACTTTAATCAATTAAATAAGGGTATATAGAAGGCGTGAATAATAAACGGTGAAAGGAGAAGCTTATGGCACTAGATATAAGTGAGGATAATTTAAAACATGGATTATTGGGGTTAATTATGGCAATAGTAGAAATAATTCGTGACGCACTAAAACATCAAGCACGAGAAAGAATTAAAGGTGGAACTTTAACAGATGCAGAAGCTGAAAGATTAGGAAATGCTTTAATGGAACTAGATATTGCAATTGAAAATATAAAGCAGGAACAAGGGATTGCTGAATCAGTTAAGGGTGTACGAGATGGCTTAGATGAAATTGTAGATAGTGTTGTAGATAAGATGCTTAACCCTGAGAGATGGGAAGAAGAAGTGGATCAATAAGACTTTTAGAAAAAAGGCAGGTGTGTTTATGGAATATATTTATTTATCTATGTTTTTACAAGCAGTTGGAAAAGAAGTTAATGAGATAAATATCCAGGATGTATTTAATGTTCTAAATTTAAAGATCGAGAATGATAAATTGAAAGTTTTTATTCCAGCATTATCAATTTTAAAATCAGAAAATAGTAAGGATATAAAAGATTTAATAAAGTTCATAGAACCTCAGAAGACACAAATACCATTACAGAAATATAGAATACTGAAAGAAAATGTTTGTTCCAAAGTGGTTAAAGAGGAACCAAAAGAAAAACAAAAGGAGAAACTAAAAGAAGAACTACCGATTTCAAATAAAAATAATATTGTTAATATAAAACCGGCTAGATATGTTTATGGTATTGCTGATAAAGGAATATTCGAGAGTTTAGGTAATATAGGGATTGAAGCAGCAGAGGTATATACTATTCCGTGCAGAGATCTGTGTATTGTAGTTCATGATTGCATAGCAAAGCCATATCAATCAGATGATGATGAGGTAGTAAAAGAATGGCTTTTTACGCAGCAGGAAGTTTTGGATGTTGTAGTGGAGAAGTTTGGAGTTGTAATTCCTATGAGTTTTGATATGATTATTGAAGGAAAAAATGGAAATTCTCCAGAAGAAGAAGTAAAAGCATGGCTTGAAAAAAGTTATGATTCTTTTTATGAAAAGATACTTAAATTTAGAAATAAACAAGAGTATGGTGTACAGATTATGGTGGATACAAAAGTTTTAAGTGAAAAACTTTTAGAAACAGACGAAGAGTTAAAAAATAAAAGAAAATCTATAGATACTAAACCACAAGGAATAGCTTATATGGAAAAAGAGTTATTAAAGGATTTAATAAAAGAAAAAATGGAAGCGATGGCAGATCAGTATTTTAAAGAATTCTACGATATGATTAAAAAATGTGCTGATGATATTGTAATAGGAAAGAGCAAAATCGTGGGAGAAACTAAAAAAATGATTATGAACTTGTCCTGCTTAGTAAATGTGGATAAGGTTAAAGAATTAGGTGGAGTGCTTGAAAATATAGAAAAAGATGATGCTATATCTGTAAGATTTAGTGGCCCTTGGGCACCATTTAGTTTTGTTACTGCTGAAAAAGGATAATGAAATGAGTAAAAGTTGGTTGAATAATGGAGAAATAATTATATTGCAGGATCAATGTACTGGTAAAACAAAATTTTCTTTTTTTCAAGGACAATTATATCTTACTAATCAAAGAATAGTTTTAATGCAAATTACTAGAAAAGTATTTGAAATTAAATTAGATAAGATAATAGAGGTAACGGTTGAAAAAAAAGAATGGATATTGGGGGCTAGAATAAAACAATTGTGTGTTGTGTATAAATTTGGTAAACAGCAACGCCACGAATATATGGGTATTAAAAAACCCGAAATATGGAGTGATAAAATTAAAGAATCAATGACTTTAATGCTAATGGAAGGGTGGGGAGAATAATGGAGCCCACAAGAAGACAACAAGCAACACTTGTTGATTTAATTGATAGAATTTTAGATAAAGGTATTCTCTTAAATACGGATTTAATTATATCGCTATCAGGAATACCATTACTTGGCATAAATTTAAAACTGGCGTTAGCAGGGATGGAAACAATGTTAGAATATGGTATTATGGTAGATTGGGACGAAGCTCAGAGGTCTATAGCTAATTCGGAAATTAAACGTACTGAATTAAATTTATACGATGATGAATATGTGATTTTTGCTGCATATGGAACTCATTGGTATAGTAAGGGTATATATGAAAGTTGGAGAGGCGGAACAATATATGTTACAAATAAGCGCCTTGTTATGTTTAGAAAAATACCAGCAGAGACCTTGCTGGAAATATCATATGAAAAAATAAGAGCTATGGTTATTAAAGAAGCTCCACACTATACAGGTGTATTGAGAAAAGAACTACACGTTTTATTAGTAGATAATAATGAGGCAGTACAATTGCATAGCATTGATACTATTGCATTAAAAGAAGCATTAGATAACATTTTAAGGGTAAATGGAATTGTGTTGGAAGAAAATGCTGTTTTCCCACAAAAAAATGGCGATATCAAAAAATTCTTACAGCCAGGAGAAGAGATAATTAATAAAAGTAATATGTGGTATATGATGAAAAAAGAAAATGAAGATAAGACTCCTCCTAAGTGGAAACCAGGGCATTTATATTTTACGGATAGCAGACTATGCTGGTGGTATGATTTCGATAATAAGCTCCTTGTTGATATCCCTGTAGAAAATCTCAGACACGTAACTGTGCAGAAAGATGGCGGAAATTCAATAGTAGGGGAACACCCGTTGCTAATATTATATAGAGAAGAAAATGAAAATAAAGTAGTATCTTTTTCAGGTGATGAGACTTCTGTACGTCAATGGGAGAAAGTAATTTCTGAATATATAAAAGACCAAGAGGACAAAAAGAATAAAGAAACATGCCCTAAGTGTGGAAAAACAATGTCAAAAGAAATGTTGCTTCAGGATGGATGTTCTAGATGTGGGTGGATGAGTTATAGGGTGAAATAGCAAGGGGTGAAAAGACAATATGTCAGATATGATTATAGATTCTAAATCTCAAATATCATTAAGAATAGTCGAAGCCGAGTTAATGGATGCCGGACACGCTGTAGTAAGAATAGATTCGGATGATATGAAAAAATTAGGTGTAAGTGCTGGCGATATTATTTGTGTCTCAGGTGAGAAGGATGCGCCAGCTAAGATTATGCCTACACATAAAGAGAATAGAGGCAAGTCTATTATACAGATAGATGAAATAACAAGAGAAAATATAGGAGCAGAAATTGATGATATGGTTGTTGTACGCAAAAGTGAATATAACATGGCTGAAGCTGTAAAGATAGTCTCTATTGCTGATGAAAATTATATAAACAATGATTGGACCTCGGAGGATATACGTAAATCATTAGAGGGACTGCCAATTATTATAGGAAATAGAGTTCGTACTTCATTCCCCGGGTCAAAATATATTGATTTTAGGGTACTCAAAGTTTCACCAGAAGGTGTGGTACTACTAGATTCTAATACTTTGTATGAAATTATAAATAGTAATGATGTGGAGGGTATTTCTAGTAGAATATCTTATAATGATATTGGGGGACTTCATAATGAGATTCAACGGATAAGGGAAATGATAGAATTACCCCTTAAATATCCAGAGATATTTGAGCGAATTGGAATAAATCCTCCTAACGGAGTATTGCTTTATGGTCCTCCAGGCACAGGTAAAACACTTATTGCAAGAGCAGTAGCTACAGAAACAGAGGCTCATTTTATTGCGCTTAATGGTCCAGAGATAATTCATAAGTTCTATGGAGAGAGCGAGGAAAATTTAAGAAATGTGTTTGAAGAAGCTTCAAACAAAGCACCATCTATAATATTTATTGATGAGATAGATGCAATTGCACCTAAACGTACAGAAGTTGCAGGAGAAGTAGAGAAAAGGGTTGTAGGGCAACTATTAGCTCTTATGGATGGATTAGAAAAACGCAAACATGTGGTTGTTATAGGAGCTACTAATATTCCAGATTCACTAGATCAGGCACTACGAAGACCAGGTAGATTTGATAGGGAGATTTCAATAAGTGTTCCAGATAAAAGTGGAAGAAAAGAAATACTTCAGATTCATACAAGAAACATGCCACTATATGAAAGTGTGGATTTAGAGAAACTTTCTGAGGTAACACATGGATTTGTTGGGGCGGATTTAGAAGCTCTATGTAGAGAAGCAGCCATGCTTGCCATAAGAGAAATCATTCCAGATATTGATTTTCATAAAACATCAATACCTTATGATGTGCTAATGAAGTTAAAAGTTAGTATGGAACACTTTACAAGAGCTTTACTAGAAGTAGAACCTTCTGCTATAAGAGAGGTATTTGTGGAAATTCCAAATGTACGATGGAAAGATATAGGTGGATTAGATGAAATAAAAGATACTTTAAAAAGCGCAATAGAGTGGCCATTAAAATATAGTGAGTTATTTAATCATGTCAAGGCAAAGCCTCCTAAAGGGATTCTATTATCAGGACCACCTGGTACAGGTAAGACGCTTATTGCAAAGGCAGTAGCATCTGAAAATAATGCAAATTTCATATCAATTAAAGGACCAGAACTCTTTTCGAAATGGGTAGGCGAATCAGAAAAAAGGGTAAGAGAAATATTCAAAAAGGCTAAACAAGCAGCACCTTGTGTTATATTTTTTGATGAAATTGATGCATTGTCGTCAGAAGGAAATGATTCAGGTGTTAGTCAAAGAGTTGTATGTCAATTATTAACAGAATTAGACGGGGTAGAAGAGTTAAAAGGAGTTGTGGTACTTGCTGCAACCAACAGAATAAACTTAGTAGATGCAGGCCTTTTACGTCAAGGAAGGTTTGACCAGATATTTAAAATATCTGAACCTAGTAATAATCAAAGAATAGATATATTTAAAATACATTTAAGAGGTAGACCAGTTACTGATGATGTGGACCCAGAAGAATTAGCTCAATCTACTGAAGGGTTAGTTGGTTCAGATATCCATGGCATATGTGAGATGGCAGCAATGAGGTCAATAGGAACATATTTAAGTAGTGAAGAGAAATGTATTGAAAAATTAGTAATAAATAGAGATGATATGCATTGGGCTATAAATAAAATAATAGGTATGAAGAAAATTGTAATTTAGGAATTGTGTATCCATTTGTGATATATTGCATAGTATATACCAACTATAGCAATAAAAAGGAGTGGTTAAAACATTGGATATAAGAAAGATTGCTATATCAGAAAATTATGATAGCGATAATAATAATGAGTATGGCAAGCATAATAATAGTGAGTATGGCCACCATAATAATAGTGAGTATGGCCACCATAATAGTAATGAGTATGGCCACCATAATAGTAATGAGTACCGCCACCGTAATAATTGTGAGTACAACCACCATAATAATTGTGAGTGCAATCACCATAATAATAATGAGTATAGCCATCACAGAAGGCATGCTGAATTTGTACGTCAAGGCAATAATGTTCATATTAAGCTTTTGTATATTTCTCTGCCTCAAATACGTTCACAAAGGGAACGAGTACGGGTGTCTTATGCTAATGAAAATTTCTTTGAATAACTAATAAGTATTGTATTATATTAAGCGGTTAATAACTTGTCATATTGACAGATATTAACCGCTTATTTTTAATATTTTTTAACCTTAAATAATCAAACTTAACATTCCTACAACATCATCCTATGTGGAATATTAATTTATAATACATACTATATGTAAGTATTATTTTGAATAATATGGTGCTAAACATTAAAAATTATATAAATAAAAAGAGTAACAAAATAGGGATAAAACAATAGTATATATTATGGATACAGGGTAGTTTACCTGTTATTCAGATTAATGGAGGTGTAATTAATGAAAAAATCCGTTGACAGTTCAAGTTTAGCTGAGGTAGTAGATAGAATACTAGATAAAGGTATAGTTATTGACATTTGGGCTAGAGTATCATTAGTTGGAATAGAGTTATTAGCTGTAGAGGCTAGAATAGTCATAGCTAGTGTTTGTACTTGGTTAGTATACGCTGATGCTGTAGGTTTATTAAAACATGATGGAGTAGGACCGCATCCAAAAAAATATAATTAGCTGATTAGGTTGAGCTGATTTAAAGGAACTTGGAAAATTAACTTAAGAAATAAAAAAAGTATATTTATAAATATGTTTACTGTTCCGGAAATCTAGAATTTAAGTAAAAGACTTCCGGAACTTAGTATGTTTTCTGTTATAGTAACACTTGAATTTTAAAGCCTATATTATTAAAGAGAGAAGGAATGAATGGATGGAGGATACTAAAGTATTTGATATATATTCAAGCAATAAATATATTGAAACAGAATATATAAAAGAGTTAATTGATAGAGCATTTAATTATTTGGAAATTGGTTTTCCAGTACATTTAAGAGGTGCTGCTGGTGTCGGTAAAACTGCACTTGCTTTTCATATAGCCAAAAAGATTGGCAGACCTATAATATTTATGGGTGGGAGTGAAGAGTTTGGAAGTTCTGAGCTAATAGGAGGATACTTTGGAACAAAAAAAACATTAGTTGAGGATAATTTTATAAATTCTGTTTATAAGAGAGATGAAGAATTCAAAAAGATCTGGGTTGATGGTAGGTTAACGACTGCATGTAAGAATGGATATACTGTTATTTATGATGAGTTTACTAGAGCAAGGCCAGAAATAAATAATGTTTTATTATCTGTTTTAGAGGAAAAAGTAATAGCAATACCTAACTATGCATCCGAAAATTCATATGTGAAAATACATCCTAATTTTAGGGCAATATTCACCAGTAATCCAGAAGAATATGTTGGAGTTTATAAGTCTGCTAATGCCATAATTGATAGAATGGTAACTTTAGATATAAATGAGATGGATTTCGAAACAGAAAAATCAATAATAATAGGTAGATCTGGAATTAGTGAACAAGAGGCAAGTAAAATAACAAAGATTACAAGATATATAAGGAATAGTTTAAATGACAAGAAATGGTTATCAGTAAGATCAAGTATTGTATTAGCTCAAGTAATAAAAAGTATAAATATGAAAATGGATCCTTCAAATGAAAGATTTAGGCGTGTTTGTAAAGATGTATATAATTCACCAAGTATTATGTCAGGCGCTAATGCAAAGGAAAAAGAAGAATATAATAAATTAATTGATATGGCAATTATCTCAGTTTTGGGGAAGTAAATACGCGTAGCGAAATATATTATAGTAATATTTGTGGAGGTTAATTTATGGGTATAGCATCATATATTAAAAGCGTTCAACAATTTTTTGATGAATTGTTACACCAAAAATGTAGAATTATCACTGTAATGAATGAGGAAGATGATTGGAAGGCTGTTTGCGAAATTATTGTAGATACAGAATATACGACTAGAAAAGGATTAGGAGATGTAGTTGAAATTTATAATGTTCATTTAAATAGTAGGTACGAAGTAACAGGGTATGAACTTGTAGAAACAAAGAAAAGAGTAACATTGAGCTAATAAGGAAAATCATCCTTTCAATAATTCAGCATATAACAATCATATGTGGAATATTAATTTATAATGCATACTATATGTAAGTGTTTATTTTGAATAATATGCAGCTAAACATTAAAAATTATATAAATAAAAAGAGTAACAAAAACAGGGGTAAAACAATAGTATATAGTATGAATACAGGGTAGGTTACCTGGTATTCAAATTAACGGAGGTGTAATTAATGAAAAAATCTGTTGACAGTTCAAGTTTAGCTGAGGTAGTAGATAGAATATTAGATAAAGGTATAGTTATTGATATTTGGGCTAGAGTATCATTAGTTGGAATAGAGTTATTAGCTGTAGAGGCTAGAATAGTCATAGCTAGTGTTTGTACTTGGTTAGTATACGCTGATGCTGTAGGTTTATTAAAACATGATGGGGTAGGACCACACCCAGAAAAATATAATTAACTGATTAGATTGGTTGATTTAAGGTAACTTGGAAATATAACTTAATAAATTCAAAAAGTATATTTATAAATATACTTTTTGTTCCGGAAATCTTTCATTTAAATTAATTTAAATGAAAGGTTTCCGGAACTTAGCATGTTTTATGTTATAGTGACACTTGAATTTTAAAGCCTATATTATTAAAGAGAGAAGGAATGAGTGGATGGAGGATACTAAAGTATTTGATATATATTCAAGCAATAAATATATTGAAACAGAATATATAAAAGAGTTAATTGATAGAGCATTTAATTATTTGGAAATTGGATTTCCAGTACATTTAAGAGGAGCTGCTGGTGTCGGTAAAACTGCACTTGCTTTTCATATAGCCAAAAAAATTGGCAGACCTATAATATTTATGTGTGGGAGCGAAGAGTTTGGAAGTTCTGAGCTAATAGGAGGATACTTTGGAACAAAAAAAACATTAGTTGAGGATAATTTTATAAATTCTGTTTATAAGAGAGATGAAGAATTCAAAAAGATCTGGGTTGATGGTAGGTTAACGACTGCATGTAAGAATGGATATACTGTTATTTATGATGAGTTTACTAGAGCAAGGCCAGAAATAAATAATGTTTTATTATCTGTTTTAGAGGAAAAAGTAATAGCAATACCTAACTATGAATCCGAAAATTCATATGTGAAAATACATCCTAATTTTAGGGCAATATTCACAAGTAACCCAGAAGAATATGTTGGAGTTTATAAGTCTGCTAATGCCATAATTGATAGAATGGTAACTTTAGATATAAATGATATGGATTTCGAAACAGAAAAAGCAATAATAATAGCTAGATCTGGAATTAGTGAACAAGATGCAAGTCAAATAACAAAGATTACGAGACATATAAGGAATAGTTTAAATGATAAAAAATGGTTATCGGTAAGATCAAGTATTGTATTAGCTCAAGTCATAAAAAGAATAAATATGAAAATGGATCCTTCAAATGAAAGGTTTAGGCGTGTTTGTAAGGATGTATACAATTCACCAAGTATTATGTTAGGCGCTAATGCAACAGAAAAAGAAGCATATAATAAATTAATTGATAGGGTAATTATCTCAGTTTTGGGGAATTAATTACGCATAACGAAATTTATTCTAACAATATTTGTGGAGGTGAATTTATGGGTATAGCATCATATATTCAAAGCGTTGAACAATTTTTTGATGAATTGTTACACCAAAAATGTAGAATTATCACTGTAATGAAAGAGGAAGATGATTGGAAAGCTGTTTGCGAAATTATTGTAGATACAGAATATACGACTAGAAAAGGATTAGGAGATGTAGTTGAAATTTATAATGTTCATTTAAATAGTAGGTACGAAGTATTAGGGTATGAACTTGTAGAAACAAAGAAAAGAGTAACATTGAGTTAATAAGGGAAAAAAGGTGGGGTATTATGGGAAATAGAGATGAAGACGATAAGAGGGGCAATCTTGGTTCTATATTTACTGGGCTTGGTAGATTTATCAATGTAGTTGCAGATATGATTGAAAATGATAAAAATGAAATTGATATAAACGGTAATCTTAATGATCCAGATAAGGGTGAAAAAATCGTAAGTAAATATGGAATTAACATTAAGCTAGGTGCAGATAAATTAGCGGGACTAGAAAAAATTAATACATTAAACTCTGTTATGAATAATGTTAATAAGGAAACACTATTACCTAAAAAAATAGAACCAGTGGTAGATGTGTTTGATGAAGATAATAAAGTGATTATTGTAATGGAACTTCCAGGAGTATTAGAGGAAGATACAAATTTTGAAATTGATGAAAATATCTTAAAGATATCAGCCCAAGGGAAAGGAATTTGTTATAGTAAAAGCATAAATCTACAATTTAATCCTAAAATAGATAGTATTAAATCAGGGATTAATAATTCAATCTACTCAATAGTCATTAATAAAGATATTTAGTTTGAATAGGTGTATTTATGATATTAAAAGAAAATGAAGGTGCTAGAACTTCATTTAAAACACTTCGAAAATATTATAAAGAGTAGGTGATTTCATGGCTTTAATGGGAAAGTATATATATTGTTTCATTAGAGAAAAACAAAAAATAACTTTTGGGAATTCAGCAATTGGTAACTTAAATGCTCCGGTATATACAATTACTTGTAAAAATATTTCAGCAGTAGTTAGTGATGCACCAATAATTGACTATGATCCAACAAGAAAAAACATATTAGCACACCAAGCAATTGTAAATAAAGTTATTGATAAATACACAATTATACCAGTTGCATTTGCAACTGTAGCGGGCAAGCGTAAAAATGTAGAAGCGATTATTGATTCAAATTATGAGGAATTTGAGGGCCTTTTGGATTATTTTGAAGATAAGATGGAAGTAGGACTTAGAATTACATGGAATAAGGAGTATTTTAACATAGATATAGAAAGTGATGAAATTAAGCGATTAAAAGCAATAGTATCAGGCAAAGAAGAAAAAAAAGTATTAAATGAAAAGATAGAGTTAGGAAAATTAGTAGAAGAAGCGGTATTATCAAAACGTAAAGAGTACCAAGAGGACATATATGAAAAGCTAGATAAGTTAAATGTAAAAAGTAAACTAAAAGAGAAAATACCAATTAAGACTGTATTTAATGCATATTTCCTTATAGAAAAATCTAAGGAAGTCGCCTTTGATAAAAAGGTACTTGCTTTATCAGAGTTATACACAGATAAATTAAATTTTAATTATACTGGACCTTGGCCACCATATAACTTTGTTGATATCAGTATAGATATGAATGTAGTAAGTGACTAAAGGGAGCTGCTTGCGAATGGAATAGAAATAATATATTTTGAAGGCTAGGAGTAAATTCTAGCTTTTTATATATTGTATCTAGATCTATAAATAAGAATGGCAGCAGCTTTAATATGAAATGATTGAACTTAACCCTAAAAAGTGTTATGATATCAATGGTAAACTCAGTAGAATGTCCGTGCTATATAAAAATCAAGTGTAAAATTGCAATTGAGAACAGAATATATTGAAGAGCTTATTTTTATAGGCTCTTTTTTAGTGATAAAGAGAGGTAATAATATGATAAAAGTAGATAACATGTCCTACTCATTTCCGCAAAAGGACCTATATAATAATATTTCATTTACATTAGAAGATGGTCAGCATTGTGCTTTTATAGGAACAAATGGCAGCGGGAAAAGTACACTGATAGATATAATTATGGATCCAGAAAAATATATGTTTGATGGAAAGCTCGAGATGGACCCAAATTGTAGAATTGGGTATGTAAGTCAATTCTCACAACTTGGAGAAACAAAAGAAATTACAGTTTTCCAATATATAGGGGAAAAATTTATTAAACTACAAAATGAAATAACATCTATTTGCAGCGAAATGGAAACATCTTCGGATATTGATTCTTTACTAGAAAAGTATCAACAAACATTAGACGCATTTGATGCAATTAATGGGGATGATTTCGAAAACAAGATTAATAAAGACCTAAATCTTGCAAACTTAATTAAGTTTAAAGATTTAATGGTATCTGAACTTAGTGGTGGGGAATTTAAGCTTATTCAAGTAATTAAGGAAATGCTAAATAGTCCAGACTTAATGATTATGGATGAACCCGATGTGTTTTTAGACTTTGGAAACCTTAATTCTCTAAAAGATCTAATTAATTCACATAAAGGAACAATATTAATTATTACGCACAACAGGTATCTATTGAATCATTGTTTTAACAAAATTCTGCATCTTGAAAACAAGGAGCTCCAAGAGTTTGATGGAAGCTATATTGATTATAACTTCTCATTACTTCAAACTAAAATTGAGTTACAAGAACTAGCGATTACTGATAATGAAGAACTTGAGAGAAACGACAAGTTAATAAAAAAACTAAGATTTCTCGCAACTGAGTATAATCAATCTTCTAAAGGGAAAATTCTAAATGCGAGAGTTAAAATTCAAGAAAGATTAGAGAAAAGTAGAATTAAAGCGCCATTTGTAGATATTAAAGAGCCGAATATCAGTTTAGTTACTGATAATGAAATGGAAGAAACCATTGCTTTAAAAGTTAATGATTACAGTGTTGCCTTTGATGATATACTTCTAGAAAATGTTAACTTTGAAATTAAATCTACTGATAAAGTAGCCATTGTCGGTTCAAATGGTACCGGAAAAACTACACTACTTCAAGAAATCTTTAAAAATAATAATGATTCTATTGAGATAAATGAACACATTGAAGTGGCTTATTTATCTCAACTTCAAGGCAAAACACTAAATGAGTCTAATACGATACTTGAAGAGTTTTTCGATGCTGGTTTTAAAACTTATGAGGAGATTAAATTATACATTTCAAACTATGGTTTTGAAGAAGAAATCATTAATCAAAAGATAGGGTCTTTGTCTGGTGGAGAAAAAAATATACTTCAACTGGCTAAAGTTTCAACTAGTAATGCAAACATGTTGCTTCTTGATGAACCGACAAGTCATTTAGACACCTATTCACAAATAGCGCTGGAAAAAGCTATAGAAAACTATAAAGGTGCGATTTTAATGATTTCTCATGATTTTTATTCTGTAGTAAACTGTATGGATTATGTTTTAATGATTGAAGATAAGACAATTAGAAAAATGAGTATGCGAAAATTTAGAAAGATGATTTATGCTAGTCATTTTGACAAAGACTATTTAGAAATTGAACAAAAGAAAAAATTAGTTGAAACTAAAATAGCAGTGGCTTTAAAAGAGACTGATTTTACGCTTGCAAAAGTTTTATCGCAGGAGTTAGAAGAGTTGATTAAGTTACTTTAAATTTAGTGGAATAATAAAGGGGAGTTCACTTTGTGAACTCCCCTTTATACATATATAAATATTGCAACAGTTTAGAATGTAATTACTTTCCATTCGTTTTTTAGATAATTTGTAAGAGGCTCTCCCATATATATTACTTCTATATCGAGTGCTTCCAACTTTTCAGTTACTTTATACATGTCTGAACATGCTCTGCATGCCTGAACCTTTACGCCTATCTTCTGGGCTTTCTTTACATAGTCCTGAAGTTCTGTGTCATTGCTGAGCAGTTTGGCGGACGGTCCCCATATGATTAAGGTTACATCATCCCACCATCCTTTTAATTTCGAATTGTAAGTATACATAAAAACCATCTTAAGTGCTACTTCTCTATCAGCACTGGTCCATAAAACTGCTAATTTATCTTGTTTATTTGAGTTATCCATCTTATCTCCACCTTTTTGATTATAATTAATTCATAATATATTATAACACTCATGCTCCTTTCATCTCTAGTTTTTACTAGGACCTCAGAGGTCGTTACATAATCAGTATATTAATCGTTCTTATAGGTTTATATTTCAGAATCATTTCTTCACAATTATTGTAAGGATACATATGATATAGAAGCAAACAAATAGTGGTTACACTATTATCAAACATTAAGGAGTTAGATTATGAGTAAAAATAAAATTGCTAGATACAAGCCTGTAGGACCAAGTAATGTACATTCATATTTTGTTAGTAGCAATCCACTTACATCTTTTAATTCTATTAGTATATATCCTAGTATTGACAAAACTGCTTTCATAGGTCCTTTCTCTAGCATTATAGGAGATGTAAGAATCGACGCAGAAGTATTTATTGGATGTAATGCAACACTTAGAGCTGATGAAGGTACACCATTTCATATTGGATCTAAAACTAATATTCAAGATGGAGCAATATTACACGGGTTAAAAAACATGGAATTTTATGTAAACAAAAAACAATATTCTATTTATATAGGAAATGAAGTTAGTATTGCTCACGGAGCTTTAGTCCATGGCCCATGCATTATTGGAAATAAAACTTTTGTTGGGTTTAATGCCATTGTTTTTAATTCAATTGTTGAAGATGGCTGTTATATTGATTTGGCAGCTATTGTTACAGATGGAGTAAGAATTCCCGCTAATAGATATGTCCCTATTGGAGCTATAATAGATACTCAAGAAAAAGCCAATGCTCTAGCAATGGTATCAAAAGATAATGAGGATTTCGCTAAAGGAGTAATTAAAACAAATATCGAGCTTTCACAAGCTTATTCTCTAAAATTTGGTGATACTAGATGTAGTTGTGGTATTTGTTGTAATAGCGATACTTTTAAAAAGTTAAAAGACAAATAATATGTGCATAATAGAAATTCTACAAGCGTGCACATCTGGAGTTTTAGGTGTAATAGGCTGAATTAGCTCGCAATATTCATATTATATATAAGTTGCCTCTGAAAAAAACTAGTCAGATGTCTAAATAAATAATTGAAGGTGTTTTATGGACTTATTAATATTTGAAAAACGTAGATTGCTTAGATATAATTTATTATTTCAGCTATATAGAGACTTCTTTACCTATGGCTATGAAGTGTGCAGTAATATTGATTATGATATTCCTAGTGATTCTAGAATTGAAGTAATTGCAGCTCTTTATTTCATCTTTTATAAAAGATGGATTTTTTTTAACATAGAAAGAAACAAAACAGTTTCTGCTTTTGTTTTAGGCCGCGGTATTGAAGAAGTAGAGAATTATTTCATTGAAACTGGTAAATTTATAGTTTCAAATGTATTTGAGGATTTGCTTATACCTATCAATAATGAAGAGTGAGTGGAGGTACATTTAATGTTGGATATGATGGACCCTTTATATGATAAAAAATCAAATTTTGTTGGTTGGTTAATAGAATATAACAATGTTTTTGATAAAGATCTAAAATGGGTAGCATATATAAATAGCGATTATGTTTGGGCAAAAAAAACTAGAGTATGGATTGGTAGTTTAAGAGGTACTAATCTTTTAGATAGAGATGGAAGAATTGTAGCTTGGAGTATTAACGGACCTGTGGTGGGTGGCACAGAAATCATAAAGGCACCACTTGATGTTGGTCCACCATTTCTGGCAGTTATACCATTTATTCATGAAGTTCCATTTAATCCTGGGTATGCGCCTGAGCCTGCAGGTGAATGGTCGAAACTAACATTCACTCAGTGGCTTAATCAAAGGTAGGTGTATAATTTATGCTTCAGATAGAAAAGGAATTAATTAGAATTCAAATTTTATTTGAGCTGTATGAAAATCTATATTGTATTTGCAATTACAATAATATTACAAGACAAAAATACAGAATTTCACGTGGTAACAAGTGTCAGGTAATTGCAGCTCTCTTTTATTTAAATGACAGAGGATATATTAATGTAAGGACCACAAGTGAAGAGGATGTTCTTATTATCTATATTAGAGCCAGAGGGATTGATGAAATTGAACTTAAGATAAAAAAAGCTACCACATTGGCTCTAACTTTCAGCTTTAATAAGTTACTTATTCCAAACTTCGATAATGTGCCTGATGACTGCTGATTTTATTTGGCACCTTTTTATACAGAATGTGTATCTTTAGAAGAGGATGTGATTATAGTGAAAACAGTTAATATAATTTTTGTTAGTGGAAAAGATGTTACATTAATGCTTGAAGATAATGAAAGGGAAAAATTGATTTCATGGTTGAATGATAGTGAAAATTCAAATAAAATCTATATATTAAAACAAAAAAGTGCCAATATTGGGACATTTATAACATATACAATTTACAAGAGTAAAATAGAATATGCCATATATTAATAATAAAATAAGAATGATATGTCAATATTTAAATATAAAGGTTATAAGCTAGTTTTTCGAATTTTACAGCATCTTTATGTATGCATCTGTCTAACATGCAGCCCATGTGGACTATAAAATCGATAATATCATCTTGCTGTTCGCTTTTGAAATTCAATTTTATTTTCAATTACTTTTTCCGGTTTATTGTTAGCTAAGAGTATGGCAAGAAAACCTTTTTCATCTTCAGGAACTATAACTCCAAATTTTTCATTTAATTGATTAACTAACTCTTTTGCAACTCTATATTCTTCAGAATGATCTTTCTTTATTTTTATAATATTAGGATTTATAATAGGTTTTTTTTCTAAAATTCTTTTCAATAAAGATTGAAGGTGAAATACTTAATGTGTTAACAGAGGAAAAAGACTGCCTAACGCAATTAGATGCTGCAATGGGAGACGGAGATCTTGGAATAACAATGACAAAGGGTTTTCAAGCTATTTATGATGAATTAGATAAAATAGAATTTGAAGATATGGGGAAGATATTCATGAAATTAGGCATGAAAATGAATTCAACTGTTCCATCTACAATGGGGACACTTATGTCCATATGCTTAACTAAATCTGCTATGGCAGTAAAAGGGATTAATGAAATAGAACTTAAAGATGCAGTAAACATGGGAAGAGCTGCTGTAAAGGGTGTTATTGAAAGGGGTAAAACAAAGGTAGGAAATAAAACCATGTTAGATGCCCTTCATCCTGCAGTAGAAGCCTTATCTAAATCATTAGATGGGGTGATTTTTAGGTTAAAGTAGCAACATAAAGAATGGCTTGGAGCTTTATTTTTTTATCTATTTCACAATAGTAGCAGGATAAAATTATTTTTAGAGGAATATATTAAATGTGATTAAGAAAGAATTATAAGAAACTGAAAGTACTTAATGAAAGAATTATAGGAGTGTGTAATTATGTTTAGAAAAATGAGAAGAATAAAGCAATTATTGCCTAGCGAAGAAACAATCAAAATTATACAAGCGTGCACAGCTGGAGTTTTAGGTGTAATAGGCGATGATGATTATCCATATACCATTCCAGTAAGTTATGCTTATAAAGACGGAAAACTCTTTTTTCATGGTGCAAAAGAAGGGCATAAGATTGATAGCATAAAAAGGAATGATAAGGTGACATTTTGTGTCATAGAAAAAGACGAAGTAATACAAAAGACTTTTACTACCCATTTTCGTAGTGTGTCTGTTTTTGGTAGAGCAAGGATTCTTACAGAGGATGACGAGAGGAAATATGCCATTGAAAGTTTAGTTGAAAAGTATTCACCTGACTATATTGAAGAAGGACAGCGAGAAATTGAAAGTGGATGGAATAGAGTATGTATATTTGAAGTCAAAATCGAACATATAACTGGTAAAGCGGCTATAGAAATCAATTTATAAATTTTACTAGATATTAAGAGGAGATGTTACAAATGGAACTAAACGAAATCATGGATGAACTGAAGTCCCTTGGCACTGAACGTATGAAAAAAAATTACATGAGCAATGGTGCGAAAGAGCCTGTTTTTGGCGTATCCATAAGCGCTATGAAGCCGATTTTCAAGAAAATAAAATACAACCAGTCTTTGGCAGAGCAGCTTTATGCAACTGGAAATTATGATGCCATGTATTTAGCCGGTATGATAGCTGAGCCAAAGAAAATGATCGAAGAAGATTTTAACAGATGGATAGATGGTGCTTATTTTTATATGATTTCGGAGTTCATTGTAGCAGTAACCCTTGCCGAAACAGATATTGCCTTTTACGTTGCCGACCGCTGGATTGATAGTGGAAAGGAATTAACAATGGCGGCTGGTTGGAGTTGCTACGAGTGGCTATTAGGTACCCGTAAAGACAGTGAATTTGACAAGGATAAACTTTTGGGAATGCTTAATAGGGTGCGGACCACGATACACAACCAGCCAAATCGCACTAAATATGCTATGAACAATTTTATTATGGCTGTTGGTATTTCGTATTTGCCGCTTCATGAAGAAGCAAAGGAAATTGCGCGTGAGATTGGAAAGGTAGATGTCTTTATGGGTAAAAAACTCTGTCAGACAAATGTTGCAATAGAATATATTCAAAATGGAGTTGATCAAGGAAGACTAGGATTTAAACGTAAACATGTAAGATGCTAAAGTATGGTGACAAGCAATCAGTGTTTGATAACCGAAACTTTAAATTCATATTTTTCAACCCAGCTCTCGATCATGTTAAGTTCTTCGCTGCTTAAACTTGGATCTTCCTTTATTGGATACTCTTTACCCAATTGTGTGTACTTATTTACGCCTAATTTATGGTAAGAAAGTAGATCTACACCTTTAAAATTTTTATAATCACGGAAAGGCATCAAAAAGGCAATTACCCTCTCAATCTCATCCTGATTATCATTTATGCCTTTTAACAGAGGCATTCTCACTTTCACGTTATACCCTAGGTGAAGAAGTTCTTTCAAATTCTCCAAAATTTGCTTAGTGCGTACCCCCGTAAGCATATAGTGGCGTTCAGGATCAATGTGTTTTATATCAAAAAGGAATAAATCCGTGAACTTAGCAACCTTAAGTATTGATTCCAGTTTTGTATATCCACAAGTTTCAATCGCAGTATTGATTCCTTCCTGCTTGCAGGCCATAAGCAAATTTGCTGCGAATTCGGTTTGCATCAATACTTCACCGCCACCTAACGTAACTCCACCACCTGAAACGTTATAAAACTCACGGTCCTCTTCAATAATTTCCATAATTTCACGAACTGTTTTCAAATTTCCAACAATAGATAATGCAGACTCAGTGCAAATAGACTCACACTTACGGCAACCTATACAATCAATGCTACGATTCACCTCATGTTTTAGCTCTTTGGAAAAAGTATGTATTGAAGCCGGGCAAACAGAGACGCAAGCGCCACAATCAATACAGGAGTCTCTTTTGAACATAACTTGATATTGACCTTCCAATCCTTCAGGATTAGCACACCACTTGCAACGAAGTGGGCATCCTTTAAAGAATACCAGTGTCCTTACTCCCGGTCCATCATATACATTGTATTTTTGTACATTAAAAGTCATTGCTTTTCTTTCAATTGTAGCTACATTCGCATTGCACATAATACCTAACCTCCAGTTTGACTCATTTTCGTTAATTATAGTTTACTCTATTACTGTACGGCTGATTATTTCATCCTGTACTTCCTTGCAAAGTTCAACGAAAAAGGCACAGTATCCAGCAACACGTACAATAAGATCCCGATATTCTTCAGGGCGCTGTTGCGCTCGCTTTAATGTTTTGTTATCCACGCAATTGAATTGCATCTGTGCATTGCCCAGAATGGAGGAGGTACGAAGCAAGGTAATTAATCCCTCCCTACCTTCCGGATTATCCAAAAAACTACTGGATATTTTAAAGTTATGAGCCATTCCAAGACTCATTGATTCAACATTAATTTTGGATTCTGATTTTATGGCTGCCGTTGGCCCTTTTGTATCAGCTCCTTGAGAAGGGCTTATTGCGTCAGATAGTGGTAAACCGGAAAGGCGACCATTAGGGGTTGCACCAATCTTTCTTCCTAGAGGTGTATTAAAGGATTGGGACAAAGTGCCATGGATTTGTCTTGCATAAAGTGACTTGTGCTGGTTTATTGTATGTTCAGTATAATCGACGATGCCTCTGGCAATCAGATCTGCATAGTTGTCATCATTACCGTATTTAGGTGCATCAAGGCAGTCATGACGCATTTGTTTGTACCCTTCCCAGTTGGCATCAAGGGCTTTTTTAATATCTTCAAGCGTGTACTTTTTATCATCATAAACAAGTTTTTTAATCGCAGCCATACTGTCGACATAAGTACCTAGTCCCGCGAATATTGTTCCTGGTCCTTCATAAAGAATGGCGCCACCGGCAGTCACATCTTTACCGGTCTGCATGCAACCGTCAACAAACAGTGACATATAAGGAGTAGGAGTAACATCTCTGAAAATTTTCTGCGTGAGAACAGTACCTCTTGCATTCATCTCTAGCAGATAGTTAAGCTGTCGTTTCACAGCATCATCAAATTGTTCATAAGTGGTAAGTGCCTCTAGTTCTCCGGTGTCCAACCACTGCTTCCCTCCGTATGACTTAAGAACTCCACGATTGAATACCATTTCAATCGTGATAGGCCATTGTGTAAATCCGCCGGCTGTCCACTGGTGGATACGTCCCGATTTTTGGGGTTCCACACATCCCATAAGGCAATAATCACGAGCATCTTCAAAATCAAAACCTTTCCTAAGCATCATTTTAATATGTGCATCATCAAAATGGCATGCTGGCATACCGCCGCTAGCTTTGATAACGTCCACAATTTTTTCTAAATAACGATGTGGAGACTGATTGTAGATACGGCAGGCAAGGGATGGCTGGTATATCTTGACTTTTTCAACAGCATCCATAATCAGATATGTTAATTCGTTGGTACCATCTCCTCCTTCGCGTTTTTGTCCACCTACACACATGTTGATAAAAGGCATATATCCCGCAAAATATTTGGAGCTTGCTTCCGGTGTATACCAAATCATTTCTGAACATTTGATCATGAAACAACCCATCAATTCAAAAGCCTGCTCTTCGTTTAGCATTCCGCTTTCAATATCTGACGCATAGCAAGGGAACACATACTGGTCAATACGGCCTAGTGATGTACTAGATTGATTCTCTTCCATCAAAAACAGGGACTGTATTGTCCAAAGGGCTTGCAATGCTTCATGAAATGTTTTCGGAGGACTCGCCGGAACACGGGCATTGACCTCGGCAATCTTTTTAAGCTCTGCTCTGCGTTTTGGATTCTGTTCCTTTTCAGACAGTTCCCATGCATAAGCTGAAAGACGAGCGGCATATGTAAGAATTCCCGCGCAAGTTTCTATTGCTGCCTGATAAAAGGAGATTTTATCCTTGTCCTCAATTCTGCCCGCGGATACGCCGGCAAGATAAGCTTCTGCTTCAGCTTTAACTCCACAAATGCCCTTTTTAAAAAGGATGATATCATAGCCTGGACTAGTATCTCCGCCACCGCTAGTAATATGATAGGTCAAATCACTTAAACACGCCTCAGCGCCAAATTCCCACAAATCATCCTTGCGAAAAGCTTTTTCACATTCCTCCGCTAGAGATTTACCTTCCCAAAATGGAAACAATTGCTCTCGCATAATCTTCTTGTCTTCTTCGCTTATGAAGTAAGGATCCTGTGATCTAGTACTAATGGTATCTAGTTCATCACGGACCCACTCCCATGCGGTATCTGGTGAAAATGCACCTGCACGTGGTTTGCCGCAAGGGTGTCCTACTATAAGTTCATGTTCTTGTATAAGCATCGGGGCAGTTTCACATGCTCTCCTAAATCCTTTGGCCCGAAGCTCATTCCTTGGAAGGTCAGGATATTTTTTTGCAATTTCAGTATATGCTAAGGCACGACCAATGGTAATGCTTGGCTTAACATTTAAATATGCTTCTTTCAGAAGTTGAAGACGTTTAGGTAAATCCGACTTTCTCTGCGACATAATATTCCTCCTCTAAAAATCTGAGTACACTCGAAAATTACGTAGATGTTATATATTTGGGTATCATTTCATTACCTCAATTAAGACATAAAAGATTATATCTTAATTATACTACTATTGTCTAATGATGATGAAATGCATACAACATAATAAATAAATTATTAAACAGGTGGACTATGTTGTATCCAGGCTTCCTTTTACGGTATTGTCTGTAAGTATTTCTCAGGTCTAGGACTTGCAATTTCTAAGAAAATTATAGAGCTACATTGAGCAAAGTTAATTTGCTAACTTATAAAACAGAAAAAAAGAGGTATAATAAACGTGAACATAAAAAGGCGAACAAGTTTGAAAAGTTTCATACTTAAATTTTTTAACTAGGAGAGGATTGTTGTGAAAAAACTGATTTTAGTAACATCACCACCAGCAAGTGGGAAAACTTATATTTCAAAAAAGCTTGCCGAGGCATTACGCCATGTTGTCTATCTTGATAAAGATACACTCATAAAGTTATCAAAACAGATTTTTGTTGTAGCAGGTGAAGAATACAATAGAAGTTCAGATTTTTTTAATAAAAATATACGTGATTATGAATACGAAACAATAGTAGAACTCGCAATGGAAGCTCTCAATTATGATGATATTGTGCTAATTAATGCACCCTTTACAAAAGAAATACGAGATTTAAACTATGTCAAAAATCTAAAAGTAGCATTAAAAGAAAAGAACGCTTCTTTAGTAGTTATTTGGGTAGAAACTTCCATCGAAGTAACTCAGCAAAGAATGATTGAGAGAAATTCTGATAGGGATACATGGAAACTTGCGCATTGGAATGAATATATATCAGGAATTAATTTTGATGTTCCTATTGCTTTGGATGATCCATGTGTAAAAGATGATTTGCTTATCTTCAAAAACTCTTCTGATGAAGAATTCACCGATTCCTTAAAGAAAACAATAGATATATTGGAAGAATCATCGGGTAGAAAATAAATCAAGGTTATAATTATTATAAAGGATAAAGGAATGTTAAATTTAATTAACACATTCCCTTATCCTTTTTATATTTTATGAGTTATTAAATTAACTTTTTATTATCCTACTTTTACAACAGTTACTGTAGTGTTTACAAAACCCATAATTTGCAAGCTTGTACTTATTAAAGCTAAGGTTGAGTTTCTAGTAGTTACGGGAACAAGAACTGTCTTAGCTAAATTTGCTTTTTGGTTTTCCACAGGCTCTGGTGTTAACACTTGAACCCTAGTTTCTGAACCATCTAATAGCGTTTGATTGAGTTTTAATTGGATTATCGCCTCGTTGGTTCCATAGGGAAGTGTGGTCCATACTGCAGATGTGCTATAAGTTACTAAATATAGCCCTGGTACACTGAAAACTAATTTATTTTCGCTTAGTTGTATACACCTGCCTGTTTTTGTTCCATCAACTATTGTACCTAAAAATATTTGATTATTTGAAACTATATTCTGTAGACCTGGATATGAGGTTTCTATTGTATCTAGTGATATATAAGGTCTATCGTTGCAGTTATTATCATTATCTAAACATTCACAAGAATTTGTAGTACCCATTTATTTTAACACTCCTTAAATTTAGAAGATTTAGTATCACTTTAAAGTATGCCACATTGCTAATATTGGTTACATAATTTTAGAGACTGGTTTTAAAACTTCTTTAATAAACTAAATCCAGTAGGAAGCAGCAAAAGCTCTCTACTGGATTTAATTTTACATTTCACTAAGAATCTCTTCAACGAATTCTTGTTCATGCCTTTCTGTTTTACTCATTTCCTGTTCTGGAATACCTTCAGTCTTATTTTTTATAAAGAATGCAACAACTATCCCTACAAAACATACTAGGGTTGCAACTAGCAATGTATCATTTATAGCAGATACAGCTACTTGCTTCATTCCAGAATCGCTTACCGCATAAAAAGCTTCTCTACGTCCTAAAATTGTAGTTAATATAGCAATTCCAAAGGAACCTGAAACCTGTTTAATGGTACTGTTTAGTGCTGTTCCCCTTCCTGTAAGTTCTCTAGGAATAGCATTCATTCCTGCAGTTTGTGTAGGCATTATTGCAAGCCCCATTCCAATACCGCGTACCATCATAATTATCATTACAGTATTATATGATGTTTCCAATGTAAGCCTACTTAAAAAATAAGAAGACACAGTTAATATAGAAAGACCTATAATTGTTAACCATTTAGCTCCAAACTTGTCAAATAACCTTCCACTTATAGGCATCATAATTCCTGTAACTATTGCGGCAGGCAGCATCAACATTCCCGCTTGCATAGGGGTATACCCTCTAATGTTTTGAAGGTATAGTGGCATTAGAAATAATGCTCCAAACATCCCAATAGTTGTGACTGTTGATATAACTAAACTTAAACTATATGGAAATATTTTTAATATCCTTAACTCTAGGAGTGGATCTTCATGATGAAGTTCAATATATATAAAGCCTATTAAAGATATTACTGCGACTGCAAAAAGTCCTAATATATATCCAGACGTCCACCCCTGTGAGTTTCCTTTACTCAATGCTAATAAAAGAGAAAATAATCCAACAGCAGAGGTGATTGACCCAAATATATCAAATTTCTTATCATTTCTTGTTGGCGTTTCCTTAAGAAGTAAAATGGCTAAAGTAACTCCTATCACACCTATTGGAATATTTAATGTGAAAATTAGTCTCCAATCCATATATTGAATAATATATCCACTTAAGGTTGGCCCAATAGCAGGAGCTGCCATTGCTGATATACCCCAAACACCAAGTGCTAACCCTCTCTTTTCAATTGGCACAATCTGATATATCATAGCCATACCAACTGGCATTATCATACCTCCACCAATAGCCTGCACAACTCTAGCTGCAATCATTGTGTTTATACTAGTTGACAATCCGCAAAGAGCAGAACCTATAGTAAATACTGTTAGGGCAAAAATATATAGCTTTTTAATTCCAAATCTATCTCCGAGGTATCCCGTAAATGGAATAACAATACTCATAGTGAGCATGTATCCTGTAAGTATCCATTCAATTTGATCTGTAGAAACTTTAAATATCGTCATCAGTTTAGGAATGGCCACATTTACTATACTAGAGTCCAAAATGGCCATAAAAGTACCTACAATAACAACTGTGAGGGCCACCCACATGTATCGTTCTTCATGTTTATCCATAACACACATCCTTTATAACTTTACGCTAATTAATTTTGTAACATAATAGGTAACTAACTATTTAGTTAATATTTAAAAAAGGCTTTAACAGCCCATTAAAACTTAAGTTTTGTAATTAACTTACATTGAATCTGATCCCATTATTTTTCTTTTATTGCAGATTTATAATATACCTTACGAAATTCTCTAAACACTTCTCTAAATCTTTTTTTTGTCGTTTCCTTATCAAAGCCATAAAAATCAGACCATCTATCCCCTAATGCTAAAAATACCGATCCAGGCACCATACTAAAGAAAAATGAATATAACATAAGCCCTACAGAATCATCTATAGATATACATTTCTCCTGCAGTTTGTTTAGTTTAAATTCAAGTGATGGTAATAAAGTATCAAAAATTGTAACGTCACTAGAAGAAGTTTTTAAAGCCTCAATAATTATAATTCGTAATATATCTTTTTTTACTTCCATATAATCAAATAATTCTTCATAAAATTTATCAGCCTGATCTTCGTCATTCCAGTCAATGTTTTTTGCAAGATTTCCTACTACTTCACTAGTTTCTGTTCTATACCCATTGATAAGCTCTTTTAACAGCTTTTCTTTTGACTCAAAGTAATAATAAATCATTGCTTTATTGACTTTCGCTCTAGCAGCAATTTCATCCACCCTAGCTCCACAAAAACCTTTTTCGGAAAAAATTTGAGTTGCAGCCTCCAGTATTTTTTTCTGAGTCAACTGTGCTTTGTCATTCTGTGAATTTGATTTTTCTTCCATAATAAGCTCCTAAGTTTATTTATTATTTAATCAATTAACTAACTGTTTAGTTAATTTTATAATATCCTTATTATAAAGTCAATGGGAAAATTTCATATGGAAGGCTGAAATGTAATTTTCAATTTTTGTTTATATAATGCACTTTTTAAAGGAAATGATTTATTTTTGTTGAACTGTGTTAGTGGAATAGGCTTTTGACTAGTGTATAGAAGGATTTGATAGGGCTATAGAACTATCACCTAAAGATATATCCACTATTCATTCTAGTGGGGGGGAATATATGATTCTAGGGGAATTAGTTATAAAACAAAGTAGTGGATATGTATATATTAAACCCTAGCTTTTATAAAAAAATAAAATAATTACTACATTTGGATTTACTATAAGTATTAGAAACATCAAGAGCAGAAATGCTCTTGATGTTTTTTAAAAAGTATCATAAATAAAGTATCGAATCAAATTTATTATAACTATTATTGTAGAAGAATTGCCGTAATGTCTACACCAAAGACAGGAGCATTATTTACCGCCATAGTTATCGTCAATGTACTTAATTAACTAATCTACAATTTTTTCTGTAGAAGTATAGGGAACATAAATAATATGGTATTATATAGATAAGAAGGAGGAAGAGAAATGTCATTTGAAAATAAATTTTATTCGAGTAAAACAATCAATTTATTTCCTGAAAAATGTTTTAATGAGTGGATGGAAAATGGATTAGAGCGTACTTTTAAAAAAGGGGAACTGATTTCTACACCAGAAAATTCAACTAATTATGTTTTTATTATTAAGAGAGGACATGCATGTGAGTTTCATATTCATATAGATGGAAAAGAGTGTGTTATAGGGTTATTATTAAGTGGAGATATGATTGGACTAACAAATGTTTTTATAGAAAATGAAAGTAGAATATTTTCAAAGGCTTTGATAGATGTTACAGTTATTGCTGTTCCCAAACAAGAAATAAGAACGCTTGTTGAACAAAATCCATCAATAGCAATGGCCTTACTCAAACACTTTTCTGAGAAGCATGAAGATATGGTTGGAATTTTAGAGCAAATTGGTTATGGGAGAGTTGAAAAAAGACTTATTTTTTTATTTGAAAAAATTATAGATATTAATAGAGAAGATAATGGTTGGTATCCAATTGCGGTTTCAATTGCTCACAAAGATATTGCAGCTATGATTGCGTCAACTCGTGAAACAGTAACTTTAACCATTAATAAACTTTTGAAGGATGGTGTGATTAAACACCATGAAAATAGTTTTTGGATTCAATTAAAAGGATAAGGTTTTAAAGTCCTTATCCTTTTATATTTTCTATCAATTAAATATTAATGCAACTCTAATACTCAATCGATATCTCAAATATATAATAAATGTAAATCATACAATTTTTATTCTGATTTTGTAGGGTCAATCATGTTTTTAACTTCAGATATACAGTTGGCAGGGAAACCGCCTCTTTTGGCATGTTCCTTTAACAATTCTTCATTTTTAGCTATGTAAACACAGTAAATCTTATCTGTAGTTACAAAACTTTCAACCCATTGGATATCTGGACCCATTTCTAGTAAAACACCATTAGATGCTTGTGATATTCCCTTAAGTTCTTCCTGTGATAAATTTCCTGCTCCTGGTATTTCTCTTTCGATAACATATTTTGGCATATTATTCATCCCCCTTAAATTTTAAAATGAGTTACGAAATTATTTATTTCCTTATAAAAATACCATAAAAATCAGAATCAGTATGTAATATAGATTACATCTTTGGAATTATTTTCTTAGCCATGTTAATGAAGCAATTGGGAAGATAATTGATGTAAACGATAATTGGATTGAGGTCGAGACTAATATGATGTAATTATATATCTTTATTATTTTCTATTACTTCTTATATTCTTATACATTTATTTTTTACTGATTTATCGCAATAATATTAAATTTGATTCTAAATTTTTTAAAGTCATTATTGTAATAATAATCAATATAATTATTATTACTGGAATACAGACTGAAAGAATTAAATTTAAATTATATTTATCATTTTTATATTCAGACATAACAATTCCTCCTAAAATTATAACTTATGAATGTGGTAATATAACTAATGATAATTTAACATATATTTACAAATAAAACAATCATATGTTTTTAATAAATTTTAATCAACTCCTATTGACATGCAAAGGTTACGGTTGTAAACAGTATTTAAGGTTACAGGGGTAACCCAAGAGGGGAAATGAATATGGGCACATTGGTTTCTAAAATAACAAATTCAGAAGTTGAAGTTATGCGTGTATTATGGGAAGCAGGCTATGAACTTCCTATATCAGATATTAGAAGAACACTTGAGCAAACGAGTAAATGGGAAACATCCACAATAAAAACATTACTTCGCAGACTCTGCGATAAGGGTGTAGTTTTAGCCACTAAAAAAGAGGTGTTCTATTATAAACCTTTAGTTAGTGAGGCAGAGTACAATGAATATACTACACAAAATTTAATAAATAGGTTATATTCTGGAAGTGCAAAAAAACTTGTAGCATCTCTTTTGGGAAGTAAAAAACTTGATGATACTGACATTGAGGAACTGCGGAATTTATTTAAGGTAGGCGATAGAGATGAATGAATTGTTTTATGGTAATCAAGCGCCAGTGGTAGAAACTTCTAAAAGTAAAGTTCAACCAGTGGCGACAGCTCAAAATATATCCAATTCAAATTCACTACCGAAGGCTCAAGAAAACCTGGCTAATGGTGTCTATAATGCTGAGGCTTGTACGTAATCGATTTTTGAACACCCCAATGCTAATTGGAGTTATGAGACCTTGTATTATCATTCCAGATATTAACTTTAATGAAATTCAGTTTAAGAATATTCTACTTCATGAAATTGTACATCTTAAACGTTTTGATATCCTAGTGAAATGGCTAATAATGATAGCTATATCAATCCATTGGTTTAACCCACTTATGTATTTTATTAAAAAGGATATTAATAATTCTTGTGAACTAGCTTGTGATGAAGCGGTTATCAAAAACCTTAGTCAGGCAGAAAAACAAGATTATGGGGATACATTAATATCTGTTGTAGCACAGCATAAAGATCCTACTGGTATATTACAGGTAACTATGTGTGAGGAGAAAAAGGGCTTAAAAGAAAGGTTAGTAGCAATTATGAACCATAGTAGAAAATCAAAAAAGGTAATAATTTTCTCAGTAATTTTGCTAGGAAGTCTTATATTTGGTGCGTTATTATAAATTTTTCAAAGTCTGTTTTAATCTTATTAAGCCGTCCATCATTACCTTTGTTGGACACGCTATGTTCATACGCTCATATCCATTACTACGCCTGGTGAGACAACAATCCATTTCGAATTTATTTCCCAATTGTGTCTTTTTTTCATCCAACCACATACAGCCTCTAAATAACTTTTCTTTGGCATAGTGTAACCTAAAATAGTAGAATCAATATATTTTTTTAAACCTTCTACTATTTCTGGAGCATTCTTAAATTCCATATCTGCAACTGAAAAAGGAACTATTTCTTCTGGTAGATTGGGATTCCATCTCTTCATTTGCTCCCATTTTGAAGTAAATTTAACTTAGTTTTATCTTCAAAAGTTGTCTCATTGGGAAATGGAATCTTTATTGGTTGCTAATTAGCAACCTCCAATAGATTAGAATGAGTTTTTGCTGTGAATAATTATAAACGGTAACATAGGATACGGATTTTTAACAATAACAGAGGTATACTATAATTAATAAAGATTTAAGGAGGAAACAATATGAAAACTTTAATTAAAAATATAGAATTCTCAAAAGTAATTAATTTAAAGAACTTAATATCTTATCAAGAGGCGCAGGTTATAAGTAGAACTATTGCTCAGACGCCTACTGTAAGTATTTCATTATTCTCGCTAGATAAAGGAGAAGGTATTAGCACCCACGTAACTCCTGGAGATGCAATGGTTCAAGTATTAGATGGTGAAGCGGAGATTACTATAGATAATAATATTTTTAATGTTAAAGCAGGTGAAACAATAATAATGCCTTCTAATGTTCCTCATGGACTTGAAGCACGCGTAAGATTCCAAATGCTTTTAACGGTGGTAAAAAGCTAAAGAGCTATAAATCTTATGTTCAGAGAGCGGAGATGGAGCCAGCAGATATATTTTTCTGCTGGCTCCATCTCTTTAAGTTTATATTAAATCTATATTTAATTAAAGTGGGCTCTAATTAAAAAAATCAATTACTTTCTATGTACTTATAATGACTTCTGCTATTTTTTCTATAATATATGTTATTTTAGGGGCTAATTATTATGTAGATTATAAATGAAAATGAGATACTTCAAAGAAGAGGTTATTAAATGTGAAACTACTTTATAAATATTGTAATAGTAATGTATTTATTGTAAAATTAATGTATATATTGTAAACCTCATATTTGAACATTCTTAAAATGCAATTTTATTAATAAAGGAGTAACTGATGCTTATGAATTCATTATTTGGTTTAATACCAGTGTTAACTTCTTATCTTCTAGACCTTGTATTTATATACATGATTTTGACAACTGATAGATCTAAAATCACAAATATACTTACTTGGGTAACTAATATTATATTATCATTTGGATTATTTGTTATTATAACTAGAATGGGATTGATGAATGTGTTTGTGGGCTATCTAATAGGCTGCACAGCAATTGTTTGTGATATATTTCTTTTTAAAGAAGAATACTATAAAATAATATTTGTATCTGTGGGAATATGGAGTATATCATCCTTTTTTTCATCCGCAGCTATAAGTATATCTAACATTTTTTTTAAGGCATCACCTTATATTATATTTTCAAATCCATCATATACTGTAGTCTTTTTTAGAAGTTTGGTTGATATTTCTATGTATATAGCATTTTTATGTATATTTTATTTTTACCTTAGAAAGCCTATGAAAATGGTATTGAATCTTTCTAGTAAAATAAATTATTTTTATTATACCATTCCTTCTATTGCCTTTGTTCTCTTTTGTGCAATTTTCGGTCCAACAAAAGAACATAATACATTTTTGGGTTTTATTCTTATGGATATTATGTTTTTTCTAATAATCTCTTTATATTACTTAGTATTTTCTTCAATATATAATAGGTATAATAACGATTTACAAATACTACTTCTTGATAAAATGGAAAAAGCAAATAGAGATTTAAGCGTAGAAGTATTCTCTGATGAACTTACCAATATACCTAATAGGAGAGGGGTTAAGAATTATATCGACCAGGTGTGGAAAGAAAGTGAAAAAAGACCTATTAATTTAGCGCTTTTAATGATAGATATTGACTTTTTTAAACGTTATAACGATTACTATGGCCATATTGAAGGTGATACATGTCTTATAAGAATTGCAGACTGTTTAAAGAGTGTTTTTGGAAATAGGAATGGGATAGTTGGAAGATTTGGTGGAGAAGAATTCGTATGTTTTATTAAAGAGACTGAATATAAGGATGTGCTAGATATTACAGAGCTACTTCGCATTTCTATTGAAAAGCTTGATATTACTTATCTTTGGAATGATGAGTGGTATCCTGTAACCATTAGTATAGGTGGTATATATGGCTGTATATCAGACTTTAACAGCTCTCGCGTTATGTATTTAATTGCTGATGAAGAACTTTATAAAGCTAAAAATGATGGCCGAAACAAAGTTTTTTTGAAACATTAGAAAGTAAAAACTTCCAGTTTTTACTACGACATCGGAGGTCGTTACATAAACTGGAAATTTGTGTTTGCTATTTTAGTATTTGTTTTACAATTTGAATTTTTGAACCATACAATTTAATTTTTCTGCGAGAATTGCTTGATTTTGAGAAGCTTTTGATATTTCTTGAATTGCCATAACAGATTCATTAACACTTGCGAGTATTTCCTCAGAACTTGCAAATGATTCCTCAGCTGTAGCTGATACATTCTCTATTGCTTTGTTAATTTCAGATACAGTTTCATTTATTATAGTCATTGAGGTTCCAATATCCGAGGATAGTTCATTAAATACCGTAGCATCATCACCATATTGCTTACTTGTATCTACAAACGATTCATAATCAGGTTTAACTGTATTTACTAGAAAGCTCATTATATTCTGGGTATTCATAGAAAGATTTTGAAATGCTTTTTCAACGCTCGAGGTTACCACTTGAATTTTTTTAACAGTACTTGCTGATGCTTCAGCTAATTTCCTAACTTCATCAGCAACCACCGCAAAACCTTTACCTTGTTCTCCCGCTCTTGCTGCTTCAATCGCTGCATTAAGTGCAAGAAGATTTGTCTGACTTGCTATATTCTCTATTTCATCTGCCATTATTTTAACTTCACTTACAATTTCGCCTTCTTTAATTGCTTTTAATATATTTTCTTGTTTCTCCATATATATCTTTTCTGTTGTACTAAGGTTATTTTCAGCAACTTTTCTAACACCAGTTGCTTTTACTTCTATACCTCTTGCAATCTCAGTCCCTTTATTTGCACGTTCCGTAACATCAGCCACATTCGTTGCAATACTTTGGGTGGTTGCATTTACTTCTTGCGTTGTGGCACTTAACTGCTCTGCACCTACAGATACTTGCTTTACAGATTCATTAACGATATCCATTTTTGCAGATATTTCCTGTGTTGTAGCAGATAGTTCTTCGCTTGTAGCACTAATATCAGTGGCACTTTCAGATATTTCTTTAATTAATGTTTTTAAGTTTGTTATAGCTTTATTTAATGCTTTTGCTAAACTTCCAATTTCACTCTTATTATCAAGATCAACAGTTTTAGATAAATCATTTTCTCCAAGAGATTCAGCAACAATTAAAACTTTCTTTAACTGTTTTTCAATTGAAATAGAAATTAATAAGCCTAAAATAATTGCAACAAGAATTGATAGTATCAAAGTAATATCTAATATCCATACTGATTGTTTTGCCGATACTTCATTTGCATTGTATGTGTTTGTTGCCTCAACCACCTTAATCTTGTTAAGATTATCTAATGCATCTTGTGCGGCATTCAAAGCTTTTCCAGCTTCTCCATTATCACTCAGCATAAAAGCAGCACCTTTTTTATTACCTTGTTTTATTGTATCAATAACTTTATCTTGCAACGTAAACCCATTATGTAACTTAGTCATAAAATCATTAAAAGATTTTTTCCCATTATCAGTTAACCAAGTCGTTTCAAGTCCTTTGCTTGCATCATCCATTTCATTTTCACGTGTTTGTATCTTTGCAAGATCAGCATTTGTAGAAGCAGCGGTATCATCTATTATTGCATCTCTTATAATTACTCTCATTCTGTGAAATGATTGGTTTATTTGTACTAAATCACTCATAGGAAGTGTAACATTTTTGTATAAGTCACTACTGCCCTTTCCAATACTATTAATATTAACTACTCCAATAATTCCAATGATCATAGTGAAAATTACCAAACACGCAAATGCAAGTAGAAGTTTAACTTTAAGTTTTAGATTATTAAGCCACTTTAACATAAATATGCCCCCCATAAATTAAGACTATACAAATATGTTATAATTATATCTAATCTTTATACTAATTATAACATAATTTTAATTTATTGGGAATTATAAAATAATCCATTAAATTTATTTACAATATAATTACTTACATCTAACATCGACTCATATTAAATTAATAGCTTAATATATTAGCTAAAAATTTAATTGACGCAAAGGTTCTTAAGGCTAATGTGCAAAGAAAAAAGAAAGAACGCCTTCACAAACAAGTAGAAATACTTCAATCTACCATATATAGTCTACTTTATATCCAAGTCTTTTAATAAGTCTTTTGCCTTCTGAACATCTTCTAGCGGAACTTGTATTTCCATAATATTATTAAATACAGCAAAACTTCTAACCATTTCTCCTTTAATAAAATATCTTATTTTCTCAGAATCTAAAATTGACTTAACAATAGGTATTATAGAAAAATCCATTGTTTCTGATATTGTAACAAGTTCTGAGTACTCAGATTCTTCACTTTGCAATTCTTCACTTGGTAATTTTTCAACCAATTCGATTTTACAGTCTGAACAGAAATTAAATCCTTCTCTATATTCACATTTACATTTTGGACAAAACATTTTTATACCCCCATATAATTTTAATTTATAAAAAAATACAAAATTAATTCAGTTCTATATAAATTATATCATATTATGAATATTCAAACACGACCATGTTTATATAGTAAATATTTTCGGATAATTTAAGAGAAATTCAAGAATTATTAATTACCTAATGTATTATGTATCTCCTTTTGATTTCACTAAATGTATTAGTAATTACAAAAGTGTAATGAATACGCTTACAGCCCTTTAGATACAACTAAAATACACTGTATTTAGTTATCCTTTTGTATGGCATGAGAATTGCTATTATACTATTTGCGAAGAATTTTTAATTAAAAGGGAGGTTGATAAAATGTTAGAAAATTTAAAAAAAAGTGTTTTGGAAGCAAATATAGATTTACAAAAGTATAATCTTGTAACATTCACATGGGGTAATGCAAGTGGTATAGATAGAGAATTAGGTTTAGTCGTAATCAAACCAAGCGGCGTTACTTATGACACACTTAAGTTGGAAGATCTTGCTGTCGTAGATTTAGAAGGAAATTTAGTAGAAGGGAAACTCAAACCTTCATCTGATTTGGATACACATCTGGTACTATACAGAAATTATCCAGAGTTAGGCGGAATTGTACACACACATTCTACATGGGCAACTACATGGGCACAAGCAACAAGAAATGTTCCTTGTTTTGGAACTACTCATGCTGATACTTTTTATGGAGAAGTTCCATGTACAAGAGCTCTCACTGAGAAAGAAACAAATGGTGATTATGAAACCGAAACTGGTAATGTAATAGTAGAAACTTTTAAGAATAAGGATATAGCAAGCATACCTGGAGTATTGGTTCACGGTCATGGTCCATTTTCATGGGGGAAGGATGTTTTAGACGCTGTGCACAATGCAGTTATTCTTGAGGAAGTTTGTAGAATGGCTTTTAATACTGTTATGTTAAATCCTGATTCTCAGAAAATTGATGATGCATTATTAGACAAACATTTTTTAAGGAAACATGGCAAAAATGCATATTATGGACAGGCTTAACAGCTAGTTTTTCATTTTAAATTGTGTTGGGAGTGATTTTATGAATAATTTGATAATCGTTGCTGAAATAGCAGTTTTACTTTTTCTTGTAACTAAGAATATGAAAATGACAAAGATAATAAAAGTTCTAAAAAAACAAAAACCTAGCTCACTTAAAGTTAAAGATTTAGATTAGTAGGAATGATCTTGTCCTTATTATATAATAAAATCAAAAGATTTTGGCCGAAATATTTGCGGTAACCATAGTTGAATAAAAGTAAAAAAATACTCACAAAATATAATCATTATTACCAAATGTATTAAAGGTCATCCAATTCCTTTGATACCAAGTGCTTTCGACTATATATCGTTTACATTTTGTATGGCATAGATTTTGCTAATGTATTAATGAGGGGAGAGATTATTTCTATGAATTTAAAAGATAAACTTTTAAACATAATAAATACTGAGAACAAGAAAGATCCTATTTCTGATATAAAACTTTCTAAAATGTTATCTACATCAAGAGAAAGCATCACGGTTTTACGTAAAGAAATAAATATTGGTAACTCTAGGGAAAGAAGAAAACCATATTTAGAAAATGATATTAAAAGAATAATGGAAAAAAACAGCGATATAACCGTTACTGAGCTTACAAAGCAGCTGATGAGTTATGGATTTGATATTTCAAGACATGCAATTGAATCAATACTACAAGATACAAAAACTAGTAGTGAAAATGTTATAAATAAACCAGTTATTGAAATTGATCCATTTCAATCTTTAATTGGGTATGATGGTAGTCTTAAGAATTGTGTAATTCAATCAAAATCTGCAATACTTTATCCGCCACATGGATTATCAACTATAATTTGTGGAGAAAGTGGTGTAGGTAAAACACAATTTGCCGAATGCATGTATAATTTTGCTAAAAAGAAAGGTGGAATGTCAACGAATATACCTTTCGTTGTATTTAATTGTGCTGATTATGCTGATAATCCTCAATTACTATTGTCATTGCTTTATGGATCGAAGAAAGGATCATTCACCGGTGCCGAAAGCGATACTATTGGAATTGTAGAACATGCCAATAACGGCATACTCTTTCTAGATGAGATTCACAGATTGCCGCCTAAAGGCCAAGAAATACTATTTTCAATTCTTGACAAAGGCAAATTTAGAAGACTCGGAGATACTTATGAAGAGAGAGAAGTAAACCTTATGTTTATTGGTGCTACTACAGAAAATATAGAATCAAGTTTGCTTTTAACTTTTAGAAGACGTATAGCTATGATAATCTCTATTCCACCACTGCACAAAAGAGTATTCACAGAAAAAATACAACTCATTTACTTCTTTTTCCAGCAGGAGTGCAATAGAATAAATTCAAAAATATATATTGAGTCAAAAGTTACTGACATACTTACCCTTAGCAGATTTAATGGGAATATAGGGGAGTTAAAAAGCAAAATACAAGTTATCTGTGCAAGGGCTTTTATGAAGAAAATAAACAGGAACGACGACATTATTACAATTGATAATAATGAAGTAATGGAAACAAATGTTTTAGAAAAAGATTTATTAATAGAAGATCTAAGCATCGGTGAAATAAGAAACTATACAAAAGATATGCTTTTGATTCCCTTTATTAATGATAAGGTTGATATTTTTAAAAATGTTGATAATGACAGTTATTCTGTTCCAAAAGATTTCTATAATCAGATAGAAAATAAATATTCACAACTTAAGAATTTGAATATGGATTCTTCAGAAATCGAACAAATTTTGTGGACATTTATAATTGATAAATTTGATAAGATGGAATTTGGCATTAATAATAAGGATAAGTTTTTCTCCTTAAATAAGCTAGGCAATTTAATAGATGTGGAAATAATTGAATTGGTAAAGAATTTACGATTACAATTAAAAAGTGATTATCCTAGCCGTGATTTAAATGAAAACGTATTTAATTATCTGGCTATTCATTTAGAAGAAACTATAAAAAGAATTCGTTTAAAGCAGAGCATTATAAATATAAATTTACCAAAAATAAAAAAAGATTTTAATAGTGAATACGAGATGGCGCTTAAATTCGCCAATCTATTAGAAGAAGAAAAAAATGTATCAATACCAGAAGATGAAGTCGGTTTTATAACAATGTATATAAATGCTAGTATAAATAACAAATCGAAACAGAACAAAGTGGGAGTGATTTTATTATCTCATGGGAAGATTGCAACAGAAACTATAAACGTTGTCAAACAATTATTGAATGTTAATTTTCCTGTAGCACTTGATATGCCACTTGATGAAAACCCAACCTCAGTGTATGAAAAAGCTATTGAAATTTCTAAAATTATTGATAATGGAAAAGGTATTTTATTCTTAGTTGATATGGGTTCGCTTATAAATATAGGTGAAATAGTTGCTAATAGATTAGGGATAAATACAAGAACCATTGATAGAGTAGATCTACTTACAGTTATGGAAGCGGTGAGCAAAGTTTCCATAGGTGAAGCAAGTTTAGATGATATTTATTTAAGTTTAATAAAAACAAGATACAGTTACCCATTATTAAGTATTACTAAAAGCGATAAACCAAAGGCTATTATAGCACTATGCCTTACTGGAGAAGGAACGGCAATTCATATTAAGGACTTTCTCGAGAAAAAATATAAAAATATAAAAGTTTTAAAAATAGGAGCTATAGATGAAGACTTAACAACGAAGATAATAAAATTTCAAGAGAAATATAATATTATTGCAATTGTAGGTACAATAAATCCCGAAATTGAAGATATAACATTTATTCCATATAATCCTGAGCAATTGAGTAATGGCATAACTTATTTGGATTTAATGCTTAATAATGAAAAACCTAGTAATTTTCAAAATATTATTGAAGATGATTTAATACTTTATGAACCGGATGTAACTAACAAAAAAGATTTAATTGAAATAATGTGTTCACTGCTTATCAATAAAGGTTATGTAAAGAAAGAATTTTTTACATCTGTTTTTAATCGCGAGGATATTGTTCCTACGTTTTTAAAAGGTGGTATAGCTATTCCACATGGAGAGCACTTTTTCGTACTTAATTCTTCAATGGTGATTGTAAAGCTTAAAAATCCTATTGATTGGGGAGTTGGCAGGGTAGATATTGTATGTTTAGTTGCACTTAAAGTTGATGATAAAAAAATTGTAAAAGATTTTCTAAAACTTCTTTTAAATATGGATTTTATAAAAAAATTAAAAAGTGCGGGCAGTGGTGTAGAACTAAAGGACATTATTATATCAAACATAAAGGAGGCAACTATATAAAATGATAGATTTAGATTTGGTTTTATTAGATATGCAGGCAAGAACATGGAGAGATGTTATCGGTAAATTAGGAAAGTTAATGCTGGATAAAAATGATGTAAAGGATAGTTATATAGATGCTGTAATTGCAAGGGAAGAGGAACTACCTACAGGTCTTAATATAGGTAATTTTTATGTAGCTATTCCTCATACTGATTCTAATCATGTAAATAAATCAAGTATAGCTATTGCAACATTAAAATCTCCAGTTGAGTTTAGTGAAATGATAAATCCAGCTGGTAAAATAAATGTGGAATTAGTATTTTTATTAGCTGTAAAAGATCCAAAGCAGCAGGTAACACTTTTAAAAAGTTTGATGGCGTTATTTCAAAATAAGCAATTACTTTTGAAACTTAAAAGTGCAAAAGACAAGTCTGAAGTTGCTATATTATTAAAAGATATAGTAATTTAATAAATAAATTCAAAAACAAATATATTAAAATATAAAATAGGAGTGATTATAATGAAAAAAAGATTTAAAGTCTTATCAGTATGTGGCTCAGGAACAGTAACTTCATCAATGGTTGCATTAAAACTTAAAGATGCACTTGATGAAAAAGGTATATCTATTGCTGCAACAGAGGCAAAACCAACAGAAGCACTTAATCTTATAAGTGGAGGAGGATTTGATTTTATAATAAATACAAGCCCTTTAATAGCTGGAGATTATGGTGTACCAATAATCAATGCAGTTGGATTTCTAACTGGATTTGGTGAAGAAGAATTTATAGAAAATATCATGGCTGTAATTAATGAAATTAATAATAAATAAATCATATAAACTACTATAATTTAACTAACGAGGAGGAATTAAAATGTTTCTAGAGACATTAAGTAAGGTATTTAATACGTTTGGGGCTCCGGTATTTGTTCCGGTAGTAATATTTATTATTTCTAAGATTTTACATGTTAAAACCAAGAAAGCTTTTTACTCAGCATTATACGCGGGAGTTGGACTAGAAGGTTTTACGTTACTATTAAATTCATTTACACCAATTATTTCCCCAGTAGTAACACAAATGGTTACAGGTACTGGAATTAAGCTTCCTGTTTTCGATGTTGGGTGGCAGTCAGCAGCAATTGTTGGTTATTCAACTCAAGCAGGTATGATATACCTAGTCGTTGCACTAGCACTCCAGACTATTTTGTTTCTTGTAAAGTGGACAGATGTATTTCAACCTGGAGACCTTTGGAATAACTATTCCTACATGGTATGGGGCTCAATGATTTATGCATCTAGTAAAAACATGATGCTTGCACTTGCATGTATGATTGTACTCAATTTATACAGTTTGTTAACAGCAGAATTAATCGCTAACAGATGGTCCAATTATTATAATTATCCAAACTGTACAATAATCGCAATGCATAATATTGAACCTGCTATTTTCGCTGTAGCTATCGATCCCATTCTTAATAAATTGGGACTTAATAAAGTAAAATTAAACCCTGAAAATCTACAACGAAAACTAGGATTCTTTGGCGAACCAATAGCACTAGGCTTAATCTTAGGTATATTAATAGGAATACTTGGTAATATTCATGCATTGAATCATTTAAAATCATGGGGACAAATTGCCACAGTAGGTATTGCAACTAGTGCAATCATGGCTATATTTCCAAAAATCGCAGGAATATTTGCACAAGCTTTCTTACCACTAACAGAAGCGGCTAGGAAATCAGCTATGAAAGACGGAAAAGGACGTAAATGGTTCTTAGGAGTTAATGATGCTACAGGATATGGCGAACCAGCAACATTAATTTCAGGTATTATACTTATCCCTATAATGGTTGTAATTGCAATGATTCTACCAGGAAATAGAACTTTACCCGTTGTAGATTTGATTGCAATACCATTTATGGTGGAAGGTATTGTATGTTTAGTAAATGGTAATATTTTAAAAGTTATTATCACAGGAGTTATATGGTTTACTCTAGGGTTATTTATGTGTTCATACACAGCACCATTGTTTACTAGTATTGCTGCAACATCAGGAGTAACTCTTCCAGCTGGTGCATTAATGGTTACAAGTTTTAATGTAATAGGTAAACCTATATATGGGCTTATATTCCTAGCATTTTTAAGTAAATCACCAATATTAATAGCAGCTGTAGTAATAATTTATTTAGTATTGTGGTTCTTATTTAGGAAGAACAAAACAGCTATATATGATTACCTTGAAAGTAATGCTTTGAAGAATGAAGCAATTGAGGGATAGGTAAATAAAATCAAAAGAAGAAGCAAATAAAATTTAAGGAGAATAAACTCATGGAAGATTTAGTGGCTTTAAGTGTAGAAGAAATGACTGGACTTAATTACAAGTGTACATGTGGTAAAAACCATAGTGTAGGGATAGAAACGATAAAAGTTGGAAGTGGTGTTATAACTAAACTGCCAAATGTAATCAAAAGTTACGAGGGTAAAAAAGTGTTTATTATAGAGGACACCCATACCTTAGGCGTTGCAGGCAAAAGAGTTGAAGCATTATTAAAAGATAAATTTAAAGTTAGTAAATACGTGTTTAATGAGGATCATTTACATCCGAGTGAAATAATTCTCGGAAGATTATTACTCGAAATACCAGGGGATACATCACTTATTATTGCAGTAGGGTCCGGTACAATTAATGATATTTCAAGATTTTTGAGTTATAAACTCCATATTCCTTATGTAATTGTGGGAACAGCACCTTCAATGGATGGTTATGCCTCGGTAGTTTCTCCACTTATATGTGATGGTGTAAAAACTACTTATGATGCAGTATATCCATTAGCTATTGTTTGTGACATTGACATTATGAGACAAGCACCTATGCAGATGCTTCAAGCAGGTCTCGGAGATATTCTAGGTAAATACACAGCACTCGCAGATTGGCATGTTGCAAATATTCTAAACGATGAATATTTTTGCCCTGAAGTCGAAAAATTAGTCCTTAGTACTTTGAAGAAGTGCGAGGAAGCAGCTGCCGGCGTAACAAGTAGAGATGCTAAAACTGTAGAAAACATAACCGATGCATTAATTTTATCAGGAGTTGCTATTGGAATGGTTGGAGCATCTAGACCTGCATCTGGTGGAGAACACTATATATCTCATTGTTATGAAATGATGTTTATGAATAGTGGCGAAAATTCAAAGTGGCTCCACGGTAATACTGTAGGAGTAGGTGTAGGAATTGTAGCTTATGCATACAAATATGCAAAAGACATAGACATTAACGAAATACTTACAAAAGGTGATTATGTGCATCTTGATAAAAATAAATGGAAACAAAATATAACAGATGTATTCACCATTAGTGCAACAAATATTATTGAATTTAAGCAAGATAGTATTAGTTTTAATGAGGAAGAAAGAAAAGCTAATATAGGTAAAATAGTTACGAAATGGGATCAAATAAAAAATATTTGTGATGTTTTCGTTCCAGAGCCAGAGGAAATAATTAAGACTTTGAAAAAAGCGGGCGCAGTTTGGGATCCTAAAGAGTTAGGGCTTGATAAAGAAATCTTTAGAAAAAGTTTTATTGCTGCAAAGGATATGCGTAATAGATATGGTATTCTTCAACTTCTTGAAGATATAGGAATGCTAGACGATGCTGCGACTTATATAGCAAATATTTATTATAATTAAATTGGGGGCTACTCTCTAAATTATTGATAAACCACATTAAAAGGGAGAGATTATAAGTATGGTAGGTAGAATACCTGATACAAAAGAGAGTTCAAAATATATTTTAAAAGGAGTAAAATGCTTTATTCTTGATCTTGATGGTACTGTTTATTTAGGAGATAAAATATTAGATGGCTCTATAGAATTTTTGCAAGAGTTAGAAAAAAACAATATAGCATTTAAATTTTTTACAAATAATTCTTCTAAAAATGTACAAGTTTATATAAATAGAATCAAAAAAATGGGATATAATTTCAGTGATGATAAAATGCTCATTTCAAATTATGTAATTATTAATTATATAAAAGAAAATATGCCTAATAAAAAAGTATTTGTTTTAGGTACTGAGTATTTAAAGAATGATTTTAGGATGGCAGACATTAATGTTGTTACTGAGGATGCAGACGTCGTTGTTGTAGGTTTTGATACATCTTTAGTATATGAAAATGTTTCTAAAGCTTGTACATTTATAAGAAATGGAGCTACCTTTTTAGGTGTAAATCCTGATTTTAATTGCCCAACTGAAGACGGATTTATACCAGATTGTGGAGCCATATGTTCTATGATTACAGCGTCTACTGGAGTGGTTCCAGAATACTTTGGTAAACCCGCACATCATACATTAGAATATGTACTTAAAAATACTGGATTTCGTGAGGAAGAAATTGCTTTTGTAGGGGACAGGCTTTATACAGATATAGCAATTGGTAAAGGGAATAATTCTGTGACTATTCTTGTTTTAACAGGGGAAGCAAAACTTGAAGATTTAGTTGAGTCAGAAGTGCAACCTACACTTATTTTTAATTCATTAGGGAGCGTTAGAAACGTATTAGAAGAACTTTATAAGTGATTATTAGGCATACAGCACCATGGATTATGAATTAATAATAAATAAACGAATGGAGGATATATGTGAAATTTTTTATAGATACAGCAAATATAAGTGATATTAAAGAAGCAAATGAATTGGGTGTTATAGCAGGAGTTACAACAAATCCATCATTAATAGCAAAAGAAGGTAGAGACTTTATAGAAGTTATAAAGGAAATTACAAGCGTTACTTGCAGCAAGGGCTGGTGCAAGTTATGTTAGTCCATTCGTTGGAAGATTAGATGATATAGGTAGCAATGGAATGAGCTTAATACAAGAAATTGTATTAATATTTAAAAATTATGATATAAAATCAGAAATAATAGTTGCGAGTGTGAGAAATCCAATTCATGTTATAGAGGCTGCAAGGTTAGGTGCTGATATCGCGACTGTACCACTTAAAGTAATACTTCAAATGATAAAACACCCATTAACAGATAGAGGAATTGAAGCCTTTATGAGTGATTGGGAAAAATCAAAAATAAAATTATAAGTATAAATGATGGATAGGCACTTAGTGCCTACCATTATTTTTTTGTCCTCAATCATATATATCAGATAACTCTATTTCTGTATCAAAAACAATAGAAATAGAAAGTAAAAACTTAAAGTTTTAATACAATCTCAGAGGTCGTTACATAAACTGTAAATTTATCCAGCAGGTGATATATACTCTCCTGATTACACATGTGAGCTTTCTTTAGTTTGTTAATTTAATGCAAATGATGATAATTGTATTAAAATCTTAATAAAAAAATGTTATAATGAAAGATACAAATTGTTTGTATAGTGCAAAAACTAATAAATATATTTTTGTTTGTACTCAGGTTATTTAGTAGGAGATAATAGTTAAGAGGACAGGCATCTGAATACTATGAAAGTGATGAAAAGTAACTTTAGAAGAAATAGCTATGGCAAGGGCTTTGGTGCCTTGTACACGAGATATTAAAAGGATGGTGCATTAAATGTTTAATAAACGTAGTATAGTAGTAAAACCACAGCAAGAAGAGGAAGTTTATGAAAATATAACATCAGAAGAAACAAAGGTAACAATAACACCAAAAATGATAAAAGAACTATTAGATCAGTCTATAATAGGCCAAGAAGGGGCTAAAATAGAGTTATCTATAGAATTACATAATCATATGATAAGGATTGCGACTGGTATAGATTTAGAAAAGCATAATATATTACTAACTGGACCAACAGGTACTGGAAAAACTTTACTAGCCAAAATATTATCAGATATCGCTAAGCTACCATTTGTTATTGGTGATGCCACAAGTTTGACCGAGGCTGGATATGTCGGTGATGATATTGAAAGTATGATTTACTCACTTTTAGTAAGGGCAGACGGCGATATTGAACTTGCCCAGAAAGGAATTATATTTATTGATGAACTTGATAAGATAGCCAAAAAGGGTGAGACCATGACTATTACAAGAGATGTATCAGGTGAAGGAGTTCAGCAAGGTTTACTTAAGATAGTTGAAGGCAGTATTGTTAGAGTACCAGAAGGTGGAGGTCGTAAAAATCCTACAAGTAAAATGATTGAGATAGATACAACTAATATTTTATTTGTTGCAGGTGGATCGTTTGATGGTATTGAAACTATTGTAGAAAATCGTCTTAAATTCACTCCAAATAATAGATTAAACCAGTTTAGTAAGCCAGGAATTGTTAGAAAATTAGGTTTTGATGTAACTAATACAGTAGAATCAACTGTAAAGAATTATGAAAAAGATTATGAATATACAAAGTATCTTAGATCAAACATAATTAAAAAAGATTTGCAGGAGTTTGGATTAATTCCAGAGTTACTTGGTAGATTTCAAGTATTATCAAACTTAGATCCATTATCAAGGGATAATCTTATTGAGATACTTAAGCTCGATACTAGTGTATTTGAACAGTATAAAAAGATATTTGCTTATTTGGGTAAAAATCTTGAGTTTAATAATAATTGCCTTGAAGCAATTGCAGATATTGCTATTGAAGAAAAGATGGGTGCTAGGGGACTCGTTAGTATTGTTTCAAGAGTTCTAAGAGATTTGAGATTTGCTGCTCCTTCCGAAGATACTAAAGATTACTATATAGACAAAGACTATATACTTAATGTTTATGCTAAGATAAATAAAGAGTTGCCTATAATAGCTGATATAGAAGTTAAAGTAGAATCAGAAGTAGCATGTGAAACATTATAAGCTTAAAAGCAATAGTATCATTAATATTGGCAGTACTTAATAATTAGTTACCTGAAAACAGTGAAGGCTGAGTTTTACATAAAAGTAAACTCAGCCTTTTTTCTTATGCATTGTTTTAAAAAAGCATATATTTATGATGCTTTTTCTAAATCGAGAATAATCTCTCCACGAATTTCTGCAGCAGTACGTATTTTATAATTTTTAAACATAATAGATCCTACGTAACCACTGAAAATACTAACTATAATACAGCCTAAGGCTGTTATTAACACTTTATAAGCTGGATTATATGCAAACATTACTGCGAACCCTGCTATGGGGGTTGCTGTTCCTGGAGAATTATTTACAAGTCCCATTAATGCAATTATTACTCCAGATAAAGAACCACCTATAAAATTAGTCACATAAACTGGTATGGGATTTGCTGTGATTATATCGGCTTGTGTTAGAGGTTCTATAGCGACTGAAATTGTATCTTTTTTACTTCCAAATTTCAATTTTGTAAATAATACGAAATTCATAAATGATGAACCAAATACTGCTAATGCGCCTATAGCCATAGGTGCACCGGTAAGTCCAAGCATTGCGGTTAAAGCCATTGAACTAAGAGGTGCAGTGGCAACAACGGTTATTGTTCCTCCAAGTACTATACCCATTATTAGTGGATTAGAACTTGACGCAGAAGTTAAAATTCTACCAATATTTAATAGTGTGCCATCTACTACAGGGGTCATACAGTTTCCTATAAATCTAGTTAATGGAGCTGCAAAAACAATTATAACTATTAAGTCTAAGCCTCCTGGTAATTTCTTTTCTAGATATTTAACTACAAATGACATAAGGTATCCAGCTATAAATCCTGGTAAGATACCAAGACCAGAACAAGAAAGCCCAATAAGTACTGCATATATTGGTGAAACTCCAAGAGCTAGAGGTACAAGTATTGCAGCGGCTACTCCTCCTAAACTACCATTAGATAAACCAACTTCTTTTAAAAATCCTATTTTTAATACATCACCAAAAAATGCAGAGTGAAAAGCTTCAACTAGAAAGCTTGCACACGCAGCACTTGCTAGTGCACCCATCGCTTTCATTCCATGAGGTGCTTTGTAACTAAAAAGTGTAAATATAGCTAATACTAATAATAAAAGACCAGTTCCTATTAAAATATTCATTGCTTTTTCCTCCTTATAATTCCAATTTATTTTTTTAAAAATACCTTTTCTTTAAGTGCTAGACCAGTTTTAGTAACAGCAAGACCACCAAGAGCTGTTTCTCTTAAGGAAGCTGGTAATTCTATGCCGATTTTATACATTGCAGATAATGTATCATCAAATGGTATTTTTGAAGAAACACCAGCCATAACTAAATCAGCGGTAGAAAGTGCACTAATTGCACCAGCTACATTCCTTTTTGCACAAGGAATTTCAACTAGTCCTGCAACTGGATCACAAACAAGTCCTAATACATTTTTAAATACGATGGCACCAGCATTTAAGCTCATCTCTGGTGTTCCTCCCATCATTTCCACAACTGCAGCTGAGGCCATAGCTGCTGCAGAACCACACTCTGACTGACAACCACCTTCTGCACCTGCAAAGGTTGCATTCATTCCAATAATCATACCAACTGCAGAAGCTGCAAATAATCCTTCAATCATTTCATCAGTACTTTTCCCAAGCTTTTCACCAGCAGTTAATATTACGGCTGGAAGTATCCCACAGGATCCAGCTGTTGGACATGCTACTATTTTACCCATAGAACCATTAACTTCTGAAGAAGATAACGCCATAGCCATAGCTTTTACAGCAGTGTCTCCTAAAAGTGATTTACCAGATTCTAAATATTTTTGTAGTTTATAAGCATCTCCACCTATAAGACCACTTAATGAATAAACTTCTTTTTCTCTTCCAGAAGTAGCACCTTGTCTCATTACATCAAGAATTTCACTCATATGCGCAAGTAATTCTTCTCGTGAAATATCCCTTTGCTGCATTTCAAGATTTATTGCATATTCACTTAATTTTATATTTTCTGTTTTACATATTTCAATAAGTTCACTAGCTGACTTTGCTATCATTATGTTTTCTCCTTGTTTCTGGATTAATAACTATTACTTTGTTTATTCCAGTAATTTTTTCTATATCTTTTACTAAAGAATCGGGAATAGTACTATCTACTTCAAAAGTCATAGTTGCAGATTTTCCTTTTTCGGCTCTAACAAGTTTTAAAAAAGCGATATTAATTTTATCCTCATAAATAAGGTCTGACACTTTTGCTACTGTTCCTTGAATATCATCATGACAAGTGATAATAGTAGGATATTCTCCGGTTATAACAACACTATTTCCGTTTATTTCATTTATTTCTACATTACCGCCACCAATAGACGAACCCATTATTTCAGAATAATTATTATTAATATCTGTGATTAAAAATTTAACTGTATTTGGATGTGCTTGTCCAAGATCATACTCAATAAATTTTATTTTTAAACCTTTACGCTCAGCAATTGAAATAGAATTTTTAAGATCATCATCACATGGTTCCATTCCAAGTATGCCAGCAACTAGTGCTCTATCAGTTCCATGGCCTTTGTAAGTTTTGCCAAAAGACCCATGAAGTAAGAATGTAACCTCTTTTATATCAGTTCCAACAATAGTTTTTGCTATTTTACCAAGTCTAGCAGCACCCGCTGTATGAGAAGATGATGGACCGACCATTATAGGACCTAGAATATCAAAGACACCAAAATTTTTCATGTTAAGTATTTCTCCTTTCCCTAATATAATGCAATTTATATTTTTATCTTACGTGCTAAATTAAATGAGTAACCGTTTTCCTTTATTTTATTTAAAGGCATAATGTTAATGAACCTCACCTAAGCACTTTTATTATAGAAGCAACATTTCAAAAATATTCAGTTAACATCAAAAAAAATATCTAAGGATCTAAATATTTTTAATATTTAGATCCTTAGATATCTGGGAAACACTAAAATTTTTAGTCCATTTCACAATTAAGTAAAATTCCCTCAAAAAATTTGTTTACGGATATTTTTCCACCCGATTCTTTTATTCCTTTTATATGATCCATTTCAGCTTTTACGCTTGAAAAATTGAAAAGCACATTTGAATAAGTATAAAAGGTGTCATTCATAGTATCTTCAATCCCCAAGTTTGCAATATTCTCAAGGCCTACTTTAATCGCTCTTCTAATCCTTTGTTTTATAATTTCAGGATTGTCCCCAAAACTACTAAACAGTTTCTCTAAATTACACTCAGAAAAGGATTGTTTGTTTTCAATAAGGTATGCACATATTTTGATTATATCGGTTGTTCCCTTTTCACCAAGCATTCCAAGCATACTTAAAAGTTGTTTTATTTCCTTTATGTTATTATTTATATCCTTATCTGGCTGTACAGAACTTTTTAACATTTTTTTAATATTAGACAACATTATTCGCATTTCAATATTTTCTGCAACTTTTGATGTAACTTTTTCTACTTCAATTTTATTTATGGGTTTCTTTATAAAAAATTCTATTCCTGATTTGTATGAATCTTCAACAAGCGATTTATCTAAAACCTGAGATATCATGATAAAACAAATATCTGGTCTTAAATTTTTAAGCTCACGTACAAGAGTATTTCCATCCATTTTAGGCATAAGAAGATCTACAAGCACAATATCAGGGGTTAATAAAAGTATTTGATTAAAGGCTGTTTCTCCATTGTTAGAACTACCTATAACTTCAAATGAGTTATTTTCTTCTATTATATTGGTAAGTATTCTTACTATACTTATATCATCATCAACTATATAGTATCTCATACAGATACTCCTTCCAGTTTATCTTGTTTTATTTTTATAGCAAATTGAGTTCCTTTTCCGGTAATGGAATGAACATCTATAGTACCCGAAAAAATATCATTAACAATACCTTTTACATGGGCAAGTCCTATACCCCTACAAATGTCACCAGTCTCTTTGTTAAATTTAGTTGAGAATCCAGGATTGAATATATATTCAATATCTTTTTCACTTATACCTTTACCATTATCAGATACAACAAAAATACACTCTTCTTGGCTTTTACTAATTAAAATTTTAACATATCCATTTTTTGTTTTATCCATAGCCTCAATACTATTGTAAATAAGGTTTCGTAATATGCAAACTAGATAAAAATGCTCCACTACATTAAAATTATTCTTTATTTCAAATTCTAAGCTTACATTAGAATTATTTCTTTTTATATATTCCCTTACATCCATTCCAATAATATTTACCATATCTTTAATATCCATTTTAAACTTATCCGTTTTTTCACCAACCATTTCTTCTAAACCCTTTATAACGCTTATATAATCTTTTTTTATTTCATGCACGTCTTTTGCTATATCGAGAGAAAGGTTTTTTAGTTCAAGGGGATACTTTTGCTGCGATATTGTTTTGTAAAGCAGGTATGCTTTTTTCATAACACCTTCAATATCTGAATTATTTTTGTTCATAAAATATATTTCACTTTTCATACTTGAAGTCATTAAAATTAAGTTTTTATATCTTTCTTCATGTTCTTCCTTTATTAGTAAAGACTTATAATATTTTAAGAGTAATATAATACATACTGCAATTATAGCTCTTACAAATGCTACAATTGCTAGATCTTGATACATTACATAACTGTATCCTCTAAAGTGAATTTTTGTACTTATTTCTATAATATTCGAAAGTAAATCACAGAAAAATGCTGAAAAAAACAAGTCCGTAATGCCTTTCTTTTTCTTTTTCCAATAAAATAAATAAAATAATATACCATATGAAAAATAAAACAAAACATCTGTCCATATGATCCCAATAGTAGTATGAAGATTTTTGGTATCGAAATATAAAAACATTCCCCTATAAAGTGGATAAATGATCCCAGTTGCAAAAAGAATTTCTATAGGATTAATTTGTTTATAAAAATAAAGAAAAACAGGTAATATAATAACAGAAAGGGCTATTATAAATCCTGACACAAGAAAATTTATATTAACTTGAGACGCCAAGGCAACGCATATAGCAATAATAAAAATAGATTTTATTTTTTTCATTCTATTAAATACTTCTTAAAACTGGACTTATCTTATTTTTCATAATATTTTGCTCCTCAAAACTTCATATTTTAAACTTATTATAACATTATCTATTAAATAAAGTTCTTGCTCTTCAAATATATCTTTTAGTTTTTACTACGACCTCGGAGGTCGTTACATAAACTGGAAGTTTGCATTTGCTATTTTTTACGGCTCCGCCTAAGCGAAGCCGTGAAAATTCAAATCATTTTATAGTTCTCGGGCCAGTTGGTTAGCATCCCATATAGCATACATAATATTGTGAACATTACGGGAATCACCAACATTGTAAACAATCTTATTGGAATCTACCATAGTGTCATATAACCATTTTTCGGAATGATAACCCACAGCAACTACGACAGTATCTGCCTTTATTTCTTTCTCTCCATTTGGAGTTTTCACCATGACAGAGGCATCATTTATAGTATTTACGGATGAGTTACAATACACTTCAATTTTGTTAAATACTAAAAGATCTTTAAGCATATCATAATTTGCGAAACACATGTCTTCTCCACCACCTAGTATCTGTGACTTTGATTCCACAATTGAAACGTTTTTCCCCTGCTGACGTAGCCACAAAGCAGTTTCGCAACCCACCAAACCACCTCCAACAACAACGATATCCTCTCTTGCATTTTCTTTATTCTTTAGAATATCATCCGCCGTGTAAATGTGGTTCTTGTCTCCAAAGTCTATTTTCACAGGTGTGGACCCCGTAGCAAAAATAACAACATCTGCTTTGCATTTGTGTATATTTTCTCGATCAGCTATGTAGTTCAACCTAATATCCACCGGAAGTTTCTCAAGCTGTACAGTGTACCATTTCAGAAGTGCACGGTCATCTTTCTTGAAATCAGGAACACTTCCAACAATAATGTTTCCACCAAGTTTATCGCTTTTTTCCACGAGAATTACATGGTGACCACGAATGGCACAGACTCGTGCTGATTCCATACCAGCAAGGCCGCCACCGATTATCAATATATTTTTCTTTTCAATAGCCGGAGTGATTGCCAGAGATTTTTCTCTGCCACAGGCTGGATTTACAGCACAGGAAAGTGGCAAGCCGTGAGCAAGTCTATCAAGGCATCCCTGATGGCAAGATAGACATGGGCGAATATCCTCAAGCTTTTCGGTCCTGATTTTTTCAGGAAGATAAGGATCAGCAAGTAGTGGTCTGCCGTAAGCAACGATATCGCAACTAGTACCAAGCGCTTCGCAAGCTATATCAGGATCATCCATCCTACCTGCAAGAATAATAGGAACATTTACATTCTCCTTTAGAATCTTTCCAAATTTACGGTACATGCCCTTTTCAAAATACATAGGGGGATGATTCCAATACCAGGAATCGTAAGTTCCTGCGTCTACGTTCAAAAGATCATATCCGGCCTCCACTAAAATTTTAGCGGCTTTAATGCCCTCAGTAATATCCTTACCCTGTTCCACAAAATCCTCACCAGGCAGAGCCCCTTTACGTATTGCTTTGACAAAACTCTTTAAACTGTAGCGTAAAGACACTGGGAAATCTTTGCCACAGGCGTCCTTAATGCCTTTCACAATATCTATAGAAATTTTTAAGCGACCTAACAAATCTCCGCCATATTCGTCAGTTCTCTTATTGTACAGGGCTATAGCGAACTGATCTAAAAGATACCCTTCATGAACGGCATGAACCTCAACCCCATCAAACTTGGATTCCTTTGCAACGACTGCGCAGGACACAAAGGATGCGATCAATTCTTTGATTTCATCAACAGTCATAGCTCTGTGCTTAATGGAGGGGTCCCATCTATTTTCCTGTTCAGAGGGGGCAATGGCATTTTTCATAAGATGTGGAATTACCACTCTGCCAAATCCAGCAGTTAGCTGAAGAAAGATTTTAGAATCATAAGCATGAATTCTTTCATTCATGGGAGCGCAAGATTTTGCAAACATCAAGGGTTGGTACGAAGCACAAGGCATTACCAAAGATACAAATTCGTTATAATTTACATTTGTAACACCTGTAATAATCAGACCAGTTCCGCCTTTTGCACGCTCAATATAGTATTCCTGTGCATTTTCAGAGAAACCACCGCAAGGATCGGCCATTGCTATCATGCCAAGAGGCGCCATAGCAATACGATTTTTAATAGTCAGTTTTCCCACTGTAAGTGGCTCAAATAATTTTTTATATTTAGTAGACATTTTTATCACTCCTAAAATATTATTAAATATCAGACTGTTTTAAATCAGTAGAACTTGGCATTTTTGATGCAATTCCAAACGCCCTCAGTCGGTCCGAGTTACCTTTAATTTTACAGAATTCCGACTATTTTAAGTATTACAATTATAACAACCACGCCACCTATTATTTCTAGCATATAATTCACACTCCTTTTTATCCTTAAATTATAGAGCATTTATATCGTACTTTACTATCACTTTCTTACATTATATCATAGTTTTCGACAAAGATATACAGAATCAGACAAAATAGACACATGTGGTTAATATATACAATTTAAGTAAAACAAATTATATTTTGCTATTTGATTTTAAAAATATGAGAATTTGCATAATAAAAAAAACTAGGTATAATTGTAGAAGAGTTTGCTAACAAAATTGAATATTGTGTTCGGATGAAGATTGTGGGAGAGAGATGGCTTGCCATCCGCCGAAGAGGAGAAACTTTCAGGCACCTAGTAGTTTTGCACGGAAACTATTTATTAGGAGAAAACCGTAATTGGACGAGCCTCTGGAGAGAGCTGATTAAACAGACACCGAAGGAGCAAGATAGTATTATTAAGATAAGCTACTTAAACTGTACATGTAGAAATTAAGTTTGCGTAAGATTTATCGTTTGCTATTGAATCTCTCAGGTAAAAAAGACAGGGGATAGAAATTATGAAAAAAATTTTGTCTCCTCCATTATATTAAATTAAGGGAGGATTTTTTAAATGACAGCGTTTATGGAAGTACTTAACAAAATTGATACATGGCTTTGGGGACCACCATTACTTGTTCTACTAGTAGGTACAGGATTTTATTTAACTATAAGATTGGGGGTATTGCAGGTTACTAAGCTGCCTCTAGCAATTAAGTATTTATTTACTGAAGAAATTGATAATGATGGAGACGGTGATGTATCATCATTTGCGGCCTTATGTACAGCACTCGCGGCAACAATAGGAACAGGAAATATTGTTGGTGTTGCAACAGCAATTAAACTTGGTGGACCAGGAGCTTTATTCTGGATGTGGGTAGCTGCTTTCTTTGGAATGGCTACTAAGTATGCTGAAGGATTACTTGCAGTAAAATACAGGACTGTTGATGAGAATGGACAAATGGCTGGCGGACCTATGTATTACCTTGAAAATGGACTTAAAAATAAGTTCTTAGCAAAAATGTTTGCAATCTTTGGTGTAGGAGTTGCCTTTTTTGGAATAGGTACATTCCCACAGGTAAATGCAATAGTAGAGGCTACATCAATTACATTTAATATACCAACTATTGCAACAGCAATAGTAATAACACTTTTAGTTGCATTAATAACTATTGGGGGAATAAAAAATATAGCAGCAGTAGCAGAAAAGACTGTTCCATTTATGGCAGTGTTTTATGTTATAGGATCTTTAATGATTGTAATAATCAATATTAAGTTATTACCAGGAACAATAGCTTTAGTTGTAAAAAGTGCATTTAATACAACTGCAGCAGCAGGTGGTTTTACAGGGGCATCGATAATGCTTGCTATGCGAAGTGGTGTTGCCAGAGGAGTATTCTCTAATGAGTCTGGTCTAGGTAGTGCACCAATAGCAGCAGCGGCAGCTAAAACTAAGTCTTGTGTAAGACAAGGACTTGTATCTATGACAGGTACTTTCATTGATACAATAATTATTTGTACTATGACTGGTCTTGTTTTAATAATGACTGGAGCTTGGAATTCGGAGCATGCAGGAGCAGCTATGACAAACTATGCTTTTAGTACTGGGTTTCCTATAGCGATGATAGGACAGTTGATTGTGACTATTGGACTTATTTTCTTTGCATTCACAACAATACTTGGGTGGAATTATTATGGAGAAAGATGTATTGTATATTTAGTAGGAGTAAAAGGAATTAAACCATATAGAGGGATATTTATTTTCTTAGTAGCAATAGGTGCATTCTTAAAATTAGAAATGATTTGGGTAATTGCTGATATAGTAAATGGACTTATGGCAATTCCAAACTTAATCGGATTGATTGGATTAAGCGGAGTTATTATAAATGAAACAAGAAAATACTTTAAAGATCTTGAATATGATGGAATGATTAAGGTAGAAAAATAAATAATTAGAAGGAAGCTTTTGGCTTCCTTCTTTTTTGTCTTATTTTAAATAAACTCTGATTTGCTCATAAGCAACTTTGGTCTTATCAGCATCGGCAAGATTGAAGATTACAATTTTATCATTACTTTTCAGAAGGATAAATGGTGATTTCGTTGTATTCACGAATAACTTTACTGCTCCTAGTTGAGTTGTTTGAAAATTGCCTTTCAAATTGGCACCTAAAGCAAAGCCATTAGTTCGCATTCCAAGTTCAGGTAGATTATCAATGAGCTTTACCTCATCAATGACTGCCCAACTATAGCTTTGGCCATATATCCCATGAATTTGTAACCCATTATCTGAAAAGGTGAGTTTAGTGGCTTGTGAAGAAAATACCATCATTATGGCTACGACCACAAGCGTTACTCCCGTTATACCAAGCGGTGCTATGAGTTTTTTGCCCGCACCTTTACGCATCTTACCATCTTGATCAAAAATATTCTTGTCAAACTTTTGCGCTTTTATGAGTAAATAAATTGTAGAAATCGCTAAGAAAACAATGCCTGGTGTGATGCTAATTTCAATATTAAAAGCATTCAGAATGCCTATGATTAAAAAAACAGCACCATTGGCATAAGAATAATAACCTATTAGATTTCCTAAACCTTCTTGATCTACGTTCTCTTTTTTTGATTTTGGCATCGTGTTGAATCCTGCAATAAGAAAGTACATTTTAAAAACATGTACAGCGAGACCCGTGACAATAAATATACCCCCCATTATAAAATAGATCCACATATAAACCTCCTCTGAAAAAATTAATAAAGTATTCAGCCTAATTTCCATGTCAAATTTAAAGCACAATTACTTGCGGATAATTTAAGAGAAATTCAAGAATCATTTTCTATATTGTACCATTTTCAGAACCACCTTTCCATAAAAATAATAAATGATGTGGGAATTTGAACCTTCAGACTCAGCAATCTTGACAAAGGACTTTTTCCTTGAAAAGAAAGTTAAAGATATATTGATAATCCTTTATTTTTTGTAAAAAAAATACTATAATTAATAACGATAATAAATTAATTATACTTACAAATAAAAAATATTAAGACAAACCACTTAAGTTATAAATTTACGTAAGGGTTGTCTATAAATTGAGGAGTTTATATATGAGAAGAAAAGATATACTTGAGTTAAAAAAACGTTTTAAAAAAGAACAATGCACCTTCACTAAAGTGTGTGGTTGCTATGTTAATGGAGAAAAACATACAATTTTAAAATTTAGAGAAAGCTTTCTAAATTTAGATGAGGAAGAATACTTTAAATATTTAGAAATTGCTAAAAAAGTACTGTCTGGAACTATTGGGAATAATATTTTAGAACTTAACTTTTTAGTTAATGAAGATTTTACTAATGAAAGACAAACTTCGCTTATGCAGCTTAAAAACAGTCAATTAAAAGATGATGATCTTATAGGTAACCTTTATGATTTGATTATAGAGAATTATGATTACACTGGCAATTTTTTAATACTCTTTTTTCATGATGCTTATGATGTCGCTTGCAAAACCAAAGATAATATAAAGATAGATGAATCTGAAGAAGTATATGAATATGTGTTATGTGCAATATGTCCAGTTTCACTTTCAGAGCCTGGTCTTAGATACTTCGAACAGCAAAACGAAATAAAAGCACGTATTAGAGATTGGGTAGTCGAATCCCCAACTAATGGCTTTGTGTTTCCTGCTTTTATTGATCGTAGTTCAGATGTTAACTCTATTATGTATTACACAAAAAATGCAAAGGATACACATACAGAATTAATGGAAAATGTTCTAGGTTGTCCTTCAAAACAAACGGCTACGGTGCAAAAGGAAACATTCCAATCAATTATTAAAGATTCTTTTAGCGACGACGAAAATAAAGCTGATAAAATCTTTATGGATATTCAAGAAAACCTAAGCAATATGATAGAAGAATACAATGATCAAAATGATGATGCGGATTGTGAACCTATAAGCTTAACAAAGAAGGATATACAAAACCTTTTAATAGAAAGTGAAGTTCCTCGAGAAATTACAACTTTGATTGAAAACTCCTATGCAGAGAACTTTGGTGATGATATCACAATAGCTAAAAATTTAATTGACGCAAAGGTTCTTAAGGCTAATGTGCAAAGAAAAAAGGAAGAACGCCTTCACAAACAAGTAGAAATACTTCAAGCTAGACTTGATCAAGTTAAAAAAGAAAATACTATAGATAATGAAACTTACCTCTCTACAGAAGGTAATGATGATAATGTGGTTTTAGAAGAAGAGGTTTTAGAAGAAGCCTGCGCAACTGATTTAGAAGAAACTTTAGAAACTAATTTAGAGAAAGTTCCAGATGTATTTGCAGAAGATAATAATGTTACCCCTCAATATGATGTAATACTACAGGTAAAACCCGAAAAAGTATCTCAAATAAAATCTCAAATAATTAATGGCCAAAAATGCATAGTTATTCCTATTAATGACAATGAACAAACTACGGTTAATGGTATAGATAATTTGATTTAAAACAACTTTCAGTAATTTAATAGTTAATGTTTTAATATCATTGCATAAACTTTTGCCAATATTCTTTTATATGATTTTTTCTTTTAGTTAATGATAAAACAATTAGTATTGGCAGTAAAGTTATAAATAACCAATAATCAAATATTTTATATAGTATCTTCATATGCTTCACCATTTAATCCTTCTATATTTTAATTAAATATGCTAATAACTTTTTTATTTCAAGTATTCTATTAGTATTTCTTATCAAATTCTATAAAAATTATACTATGAAAATAAAGCCTTTGATTTTCATCAAAGGCTTTTTACTATCAGTTCATCAATTTTATTTAGAATATGTTTTTTTACAAATTAATTTATCAAGTATTTTCCAAATACTCTTCTGTTTTTTAAAGTAGAGCATTTAACAATGAAAAGAACACCGAATCTTTAGAAAGTAAAAACTCCTAGTTTTTACTACGACCTCGGAGATCATTACATAAACTGGAAGTTTATGTTTGCTATACTAGCCAAAATGGTAGATAATATAACGATATTAAAGGAGAATTAACAATGAAAGACAATATGTATAAACTAGGGAATATGGATATTAAGAAGCTGATTATAAAAATGTCATTGCCAGCAATATTATCTATGATTGTGCAAGCGCTATACAATGTTGTAGACAGCATATTTGTCGCAAAAATATCAGAGAAGGCATTTACGGCTTTATCCATAGCTTTTCCAATACAATTGATAATAGTGTCAATATTTGTGGGGCTTGGATTGGGGATTAACTCATTTATGTCAAGAAAACTAGGTGAGGGGAGCAAAGATGTTGCGATAAATACGGCGGAACATGGATTTGTAATAGGTATTGGTTTGTGGATTATACTTGCGATTTGTTCGACATTTGTACCCCAAATATTTTCTAACCTGTTTACTGACGATCCTGTTGTTAGTAAGTATGCAGTACAGTATACTAGAATTATTATGCTATTTTCATTTGGTAGCATTATAGCAGAAGTGTGTATGAATATTTTAAGATCTACTGGTGACATGGTAAGTTCCATGAAAATACAATTATTAGGTGCAATAACCAACATTGTGCTTGATCCAATTCTTATTTTCGGATTGTTATTTTTTCCTGAATTAGGTGTGCAGGGGGCAGCACTAGCAACGGTGGTCGGTCAAATATGTTCTATGCTATATGCACTTAAATTCGTACTTAGAAACAATAATGGACTAAAACTAAATTTAAAGAAATTTCATTATAGTAGCAACATCACAGGTGAAATATTCAAAGTTGGAATCCCTGCTATGTTTATGACAATGTTGGGATCTATAATGGTATCTGGTATCAATTTAATTTTAGCAGGATTTTCTGGAACTGCTGTTGCGGTATTTGGCGCATACTTCAAATTACAGTCTTTTATATATATGCCGGTATTCGGTTTGACTCAGGGGATCATGCCTATAGTAGGCTATAATTATGGCGCCAAAAATAAGCATAGGGTCCTGGAAACTGTCAAGTATGGTTGCATATTTGCATGTACAATAATGCTGGTTGGCACGACTGTATTTGTAATATTCCCGCGGCAACTGCTTATGTTATTTAGCAGTACACCACAGATGGAGGCAATTGGGATAAAGTGTTTGAGAATTATAAGTATAGGGTTTATGTTTTCTGGAATAGTAATAGTTCTTTCTACGACTTTTCAAGCGCTTGGTAAAGCAAACGCAAGCCTTGTTATATCTTTTTCAAGACAGATTATTATTTTATTACCATTAGCATTTATTCTAAGTAATTTAATTGGATTAACCGGAATATGGATAGCGTTTCCAATAGCAGAAGCAGTTTCTTTAATAATTTCGTGGTACTTTGTAACTAAAATATATCATGAAAAAATTCGAGATTTAGGGGTGGAAATACACGTTGCTAGTAACTGCAATTTGATAGAAAAAATATAAAACATAATAATTAGGAACTCGTGCTTAAAAGGACTTTGGTATATGTGTGTTAGAAGTATTTCGAACAAAGAGGACTTAGAAGTTAATATTATCTTCTAAATGTTTAATATGTTTTTTTAGCTCATCTATCTCTTTGTGTAAATTCTCAATATCGCTATTTAAATTACTATTTTTATTATTTCCTGATTGATTATTAATATCTAAACTTGCTATGAGATTTTCCTTAGCTACAGTTATAACAATGGACTGAGCTATACCAGAAATAAAACCGGCTATAACAATTCTTTCGTTAACATTAAACTTACGACTAATTAAAATTCCTATTGTGGATGATAGTGCAACCAATTGCGCTGGGGTGAAATCCTCTATTTTTTTCATATAATTCCCCCCTTAATGAATTGGTAGTGTAAATGATTAATAGCTTCATATTTATATATATTACAAAAATAGATTATATATATCTAGCATATAATTTTATATTTTATGCTAGATATATATTGAAAATAAAGAAGCCCTTGGGTTATCTTAGAATCTACTATTTACAACAGACAAGCTCTGTTGCTATTTCACATCATAATTAATTTCATGTTAAATACGTTGACAAGTCAACGTATTTTTACTACAATTAAGTTGACTTGTCAACGTATTTAGCATTACAAGAATTACTTTAATTTAAATGAATATAAGAAGGTGGTAAATGTTGAATAACAAAATAATGTATTTGATCAAGCTCAATAATAAAATATTTAGATCTACTCAAGTCCACTTGGATAAAGAGTTAAAAATTTATGAATTAAGCAGTGGTTCTTACCCATATTTACTGATGCTATATGAAAACGAAGGTATAAGTCAAAATGAAATAAGTAAAGAATTAGATTGTGATAAAGCAATGTCAGCTAGGACTATCACAAAACTTATAAAATTGGGATACATATACAAGGAAGAAAATGATATTGATTCTAGAGCTTATAAGCTTTATTTAACAGCTAAGGCTAAAGATATAATTCCAAAAGTTATTGATAAAATTCATAAATTGATTGATCTAATAACATTTGATTTAAATGAAGAGCAGAAGGGTATTACAATAAATTCATTAGATAAGGTTCTAAATAATATAAAAAATTTGAAATCATAGGAATAAAAGGAGAATAAGAATGGATTCAACAAATAACAATAATTATAAAGATAGATGGTTAATTTTGTTTATAGTTGTAATGGTAACTTTCATGGCTACATTAGATAGTAGTATTGTTAACGTAGCTTTACCTGTGATGGCTAAAGCTTTAAATGTAACATCTGCTGGTATTCAAGTAGTAGTAACAAGTTATTTAATTGTAATTTCAGCAACTATATTAATCTTTGGAAGTTTGGGGGATATACTTGGCAAAACAAAAATATTCAAGTTCGGTATAGCTTTATTTACACTAGGTTCATTACTTTGTGGAATAACAAGTTCCCTTCCAATTTTAGTTTTAGCTAGAGTTATCCAGTCAGTCGGCGCCGCAGGTGCTATGGCCAACAGTCAAGGAATCATTACTCAGGTATTCCAATCAAACGGAAGAGGAAAAGCACTAGGAATCGTAGGGACTTTTGTAGCTCTGGGAGCCTTGGTAGGACCACCGCTGGGGGGATTTATAGTAGATGCTGCCAAGTGGGAATACATTTTTTTGATAAATGTCCCAATAGGGGTAATAACTTTATTTTATAGTTTTAAAGTACTTCCTAAATCTCACAAAACAGCAAAGATCCATTTCGATGGATTAGGAGCAGTATTGTTTATGATTACTATAATTACTTTATTTGCTGCACTAGGTTACGCGCAAGAAGTTGGATTTACAAAGCCAATAATATTGTTAGGTTTTCTAATAGCAATTATTTCTTTCGTTGCATTTATTATGGTGGAAAAAAAGTGTGAAAAACCTTTATTGCAGTTAAGTATTTTTGAAAATAAATTGTTTTCACTCAGTATTTTTTGCGGATTTATATCTTTTGTAGCTATGTTTTGTTCAACTATTATTCAACCTTTTTACCTTCAGGATGTAATGAAGTTTTCACCTTCATTAACTGGATTAATACTTACAGTCTTTCCTATAGTTTTGGGAGTAGTGGCACCATTTAGTGGGCATTTCTCGGATAAAATAGGATCTGAGATCTTAACATTAATTGGACTTGTGCTTACAAGTTCGGGGTTGCTTTTAATGTCAACTTTAAATGAGAATTCACCTATAATTACCATGGTGTTTTTTACAGCAACTATGTCTTTAGGAACTGGTTTATTTCAAGCGCCTAATACTTCTCTTATAATGTCTACAGTACCCAAGGATAAGTTAGGTATTGCAGGAAGTATAAATGCACTTGTAAGAAATATAGGAATGATATGTGGAATAGTTTTATCAACTACACTTTTGTATAACAGAATGAGTTATAAACTTGGTTATCATGTAACTAATTACGTAGTTGGAAGAAATGATGCATTCATTTATGGCATGAAAACTGTATATATAACTGCAGCTGCTATTTGTTTTATTGGAGCTGGTTTAACCGCCTTAAGATTATTTAAAAGTAAAAATAGATTAACAAACGCTTAAATCCCCTAGAGATTATATAAACATTTGTAATAATATATGTAGCAAGTAAAAATTTACAGTTTTTACTATGACCTCGGAGGTCGTTACATACTATTGTATGACTACCAAACTTATATAAAATCTAAAGATTGGTAGCAAAACAAACTGTGTTTACAAGTTGTTCACGATCAACGGGGGTGTTTATGAGCGAAGCGAATTTGCTAAGGTGAAAATATGAAGAGGGAATACCATATAAAAGGGTAACTTCTTCTTTTTTTTTCAAAAATAAACTGTTTACAATTTATTCCATGGGGTCAGACTCCGTTACAGAAATTGGTAATGTAGTGGACAAGTTCTCTTTGCTATAGTAACAAAGTTGGTATAAGTTTTAACGAGTGCTTGAATTTATATAACTCAATAAACATGTAAAATATTGAAACAACTTAAATTAATTGTCGAAAAACGTTGAAATATAGCGACATTAGTGATATGCTAATAACATAAACTATTAACATAATATTCTAAGTTTTCCGTAAATTTAAATTTGTGTAGTATTAGACGTAAAATTTAGGTATTAACACTATTTGTCAAAAATCAATTTATAAAGGAGTGATATTTATGGGATTATTACGTTGGTTAGCAGGAGTATTAATAATTTTCTGGTTATTGGGGCTGGTGCTTAATATTGGTGGTGGTCTGATACACGCATTAATTGTCATAGCTGTTATATTATTCGTTTTTGATGTTATTGGTAGAAGAGGACGATAATAAAAAGTGTCATTTTCGAAAAAATAAAATATGAAGGGGATGTTATTATGTTAAACAAGGCCAAAACACTAAAGAATTACAAATTAAGCTGTATAGACGGAGAAATAGGTAAGGTCAAAGAATTCTATTTTGATGACCACTTTTGGGCAATTCGCTATTTGATTGTAAACACAGGAAATTGGTTAACTGGTAGACAAGTAATAATCTCACCGTATGCATTGGACGGGGTTAATAAAGAAGAACAATCCATCATCATTAATCTCACCAAGAATCAGATTGAAAACAGTCCTTCTTTGTATAATGATGAACCTATATCACGACAATATGAAGAAGATTACTATAAATATTATGAATGGCCCGTATATTGGGGTGGACCAAACATGTGGGGAACAAATGGACTTTATCCTCGCATAGAGAGTAGTCAAGACCAAGAAAAATTAATGGGATCACCTCAAGTTCACGAACAGTGGGAAAACCATTTACACATCGCTAGCGATGTAATTGGGTACGACATCCAAGCTACAGATGGCACGATTGGACATGTTGAGGATTTTATCATCGATGATAAAACATTGGCGATTCGTTACCTAATCATTGATACAAAGAATTGGTGGCCGGGGAAAAAGGTTCTTATTTCACCAAAATGGATAGAACGCGTTAGTTGGGATGAATCTAAAGTATTCATCACTCTTCTTCGTGATGACATAAAGCAGTCACCGGAATACACAGATGAAGTTCTGTTAACCCGAGATTACGAGAATGGACTGTATCAACATTATAATCAACAGGGATACTGGATCAATGAAGAGAATTCCAATGAACATTTACGCTAGTAGAACAGGTGAGCGAGAATCTACATTTTTTTAATATAACTATATGTCAGTGTAAATGTGTATGTTGATAAAGAACTAATTAATTAAACGGCAATGGTATAAATTGTATTTACCATTGCCGTTTTTGTTTCATTGCTACAGAGATCCCTAACATGTTGTTATTATTATAATACTAAAAGTCTTGCATATTTTTTAATAAATATGAATGTATTAAAAAAATTGGAATTAGGATATAATAAATGGAGGTGCAAAATGTCAAATTTAAAAAATAAAGTTGAGAATGTAAAGGATAAAGTTGATAAAAGATAAAATATATAATAATTAAATTACATACAAGAAGCATAATAATGGAGGTGAAATTGTGAATTTTAAATTTTTACGAAGAAATGGCTATATTATAGTTATTATATTTGTAAGTATAATTCTAAGCATTGCGATTCCATTTATATTGAAAAGTTTCGTTTTTAATAAACCCAATATAACTAGTTCTAATTGGTTAATTTTTCTAGGTAGTTATATGGGTGGTATAATTTCTGGGTTAGCAACTCTTGTAGCGGTTATAATTAGTTTAAATATTAGTAGAAATATTCAAGGAGAATCAGAACTCAGAGAAAATAGTTTAATTGTTTATTATGATTTGATTTTGGGCTCAAATGATTTAAAAAGGCTTTATATTAATATCAAGAATAAAGAATTTATGAATATTCCTTCTCGAATGTTTTTTAGTAAAGAATGGATAAGTAATGTCGCTAAAATTTCCCGTAACATTAGAGATACAGATAAGTTATATAAACTATATACAGATTTAGAAATAGTAGGTGAAGAATTAAAAAGCAAAAGCGAATTACTTATATTAAAGGATTATCATTTTGATAATGTTAGATATGAAGAAATCATTGATAAAATTTCTAATAAGGTTTTTAGTAGGGCATTTCTTGATAGTGATATGAGTAAATATGAATATGATATAAAAGAGGACGAACTTTATGTTGATGAACTTAATGCGGATTTTAAGAAAATTATTACAGACTTAAAATTCGTAATAGGTTAGTTTATTATATATTAAAAACCACTTTAATATATGTACTTCTAATACATATATTAGCGTTAGAAAGACTTTATTAAATATATATGTTAAATTAAGATTGAGTATATCATTTAGTCTGGTGTATCAGTTAAAAATATTAAATGTGTATTTATAATGTAAAGGCGGTATTAAAAAAATGAAAATAAAAGAAAAGCTAAAGAAGTTACTTAGAATTTTAGGCCCGGGTTTTATATCAGGAGCATCAGATGATGACCCTTCTGGCATTGCAACATACTCTCAGACTGGAGCACAGTTTGGTTTCGGTCAATTATGGGTTGCTCTGTTTTCATTCCCTTTTATGGTGGTTATTCAGGAGATGTGTGGTCGAATTGGTATGGTAAGCGCGAAAGGACTCTCCGGTGTAATAAAAGAGCATTACTCAAAAAAAATATTATACTTTGCTGTGACATTATTAGCAATTGCTAATGTAATTAATATTGGAGCTGATTTAGGAGCTATGGCTTCTGCTGGCCAACTTATCATTGGAATACCATTTATTTTTTGGCTGGTAGGTATAGCCATATTAATAGTTATTTTAGAAATAGCTATTACATATAAAGTATATGCTAAGTTTTTAAAATATATGGCATTAACGTTATTTGCTTACATTATAACCGCTTTCATCATCAAAGTAGATTGGTCGAAAGTTCTTTATTCAACACTTGTGCCGAGTTTTTCTACAAGTAAAGACTATCTTCTAAATATTGTGGCTATACTCGGAACAACTATCTCGCCTTACCTATTCTTTTGGCAGACTAATCAGGAGGTTGAGGAGGGACATGAAAAAAATAAATTAGGTTTAAAAGCTGTAGGTACAGCAAAAGGTATACCGGATGTAAAAAAAGTGGATGTACGGGATATGAAAATTGATACCAATGTAGGCATGCTATTTTCTAATATTGTTATGTTCTTCATTATTGTAACTACTGCATCTACTTTGAAAACACATGGGATAACCCATATAGACACTGCCACCCAAGCAGCTCAAGCATTAAAACCGCTTGCTGGAAATTTTGCATCTTTGTTATTTGCTGTGGGCATCTTAGGTACAGGCCTACTCGCAGTACCTGTTTTAGCTGGTTCTGCTGCATATGCTATATCCGAAGTCTTTAACTGGAAAGAGGGCCTAAATAAAAAAATTAAAAGAGCGCCTGGCTTTTATGGTGTAATCATAGTAGCTGCGGTAATTGGAGTTATCATAAACTTTCTTCCAATTAAACCCTTTAAGATGTTATATTATACTGCCATTATTAACGGTATTGCTGCGCCACCACTAATGGTTTTAGTTATGTTAATATCAAACAATAAAAAAATCATGGGTAAGTACTCAAATTCTACTTTTTCTAACATTATGGGGTGGATAATAACAGTTATTATGGCAATTGCTTCTATTGGACTTTTGGTTAGCCTCTTTTTTTAGGGCTTCTGTATCCATTATTTTTATAATTTGGTATACATAAAATAAAATTATATTTAAGGTTGAGTAAAAAAACTAGTTACATGGTAAACATAGAAAAGGTATAACATTGCCTATGTATTTATTATAATGTAAAGCAACTAGCTAGAAAGGGCAGAAGAAAATGAAAATAGATAAAAAATTATTACAATACTGCTTATATGCCACGATAACCGTGCTACTAATTTATATGGGTATAACAATTTTCAATAATATAAGAGATATATTATCTTTATTATCAATCATAATAGGAGATATTATTGGAATTATAAAGCCACTTCTTATGGCATTAGTGATTGTTTACTTATTGAAGCCGGGTGTGAAAGGTATTGAAAATTTCTTGGAAAAGAAAAAATATTTAAAAGAGCAACACCCAGAAGGGTAGTGGGAATTTCAGGAATGTATATATTAGTAATAGCTGTTTTTACAGCTATTACTAGTGGAATATATATTATGATTGGTGGAAAAATATCTAATAATATAACCATATCTACTATGATAGGATATCTGAATAATTATTTAAATAATCCGACATCAGTAGTTAGTTCTACTATTACTAATAAATTACAAAGTTCAAATATTTCGATGCTAGGAAATCTACATGAAAAAATTACCCAGGTTGTAAGTTATGTTCAGTCATATTTTTCGACAAGCATAGAAGTAATGACAGCTTCTATGCTATCTATAGGAGGCAATATAGTTTCATTTTTCATAGCAATAGTATTAAGTATTCCATGGGGTCAGACCCCGTTACAGAAATTGGTAACGAAGTGGACAGGTTCTGTTTGCTACTTACTTAGTTAAATTGGTAAAAGAAAACTTAAACGATGATACTAGTTTTAAACATGTAGAAACGACATACACGGACAAAGGAACTTATTTAATAGTGTATATGACATATAGAGCTACCAATGGGTTTGGTGCGGTAATATTGCAAAATGTGACTGCCAAAGCCGATTATAAAACTAATCAAATTATTATAACTTCAACTAATGATTAATCCGGTAGCTATCATCAAACCATTTTTTCAAACTAATAATCTCTAAATCGGTTGATTGACTGTGGTTTAAAACGACAAACACACGTTGAAGAAGTGCTTAACACATATAATATTAAATTTAAACAATAGTAAGAAATTACAATAATAAAGGCAACAGCAAAAGCTTATTGTATAGAGAAATCTATAGGGTAGGCTTTTTCTAATTGTTTTAAGTTAAGTGATTTTCATAATTTAATGAGAAAAACTTTTGGAGTTGAATTGGGTAAGGAAATGTATTCAAAATTAAAATCAGATATAAAAGACTTCTTTTAGAATCTGATAATGTATTATGGGAGATATTAAATTATAAATAGAAAAAGAATTAGGCTTTATATCATAATCACCAAAAGTTTGGACTAAGTTACATAATTACCCAAGCGTCTTACCCCTTACAGAGTTTATGAGTGAAACAGACAAGTTCTGTTGATAATGACTTACCAACTTAAATTAATTGTCGAAAAAGGTTGAAATATAGCGACATTAGTGATACAATATAAACATAATATTCTAAATTTTATGTAAATTTAAATTTGTGTAGTATTAGATGTAAAATTTAGGTATTAACACCTTTTTTAAAAAAAATAGTTTATAAAGGAGTGATATACGTATGGGATTCTTACGTTGGATTGCAGGAATATTAATAATTTTCTGGTTATTGGGGCTGGTGCTTAATATTGGTGGTGGTCTGATACACGCATTAATTGTCATAGCTGTTATATTATTCGTTTTTGATGTTATTGGTAGAAGAGGACGATAATAAAAAGTGTTATTTTAAATATAACTCAGCACCATTTTACAAAAAAATAAAATATGAAGAAGATTACTATATTATAATCAACAGGGATATTGGATTGATGAACTGGATTCCAATGAACATTTACGCTAGTAGAACAGGTGAGCGAGAATCTACATTTTTTTAATATAACTATATGTTGGTGTAAATGTATATGTTAATAAAGAACTAATTAATTAAACGGCAATGGTATAAATTGTATTTGACATTGCCGTTTTTGTTTCATTGCTAAAGAGACCCCTAACATATGCAAGTATGAAGGTACCAATGAAGGCTGGTAAATATTTTTATAAAAAACAATAGGAATGTAATAAATAAACTTGGAATTCGGATAAAATAGATGGAGGTGCAAAATGTCAAATTTAAATAATAAA